>Ga0081538_10000027_pt1 | contig 125924 bp, 122 predicted proteins | sample TabmetS5T2R1_FD_71022 | JGI IMG/M metagenome (GOLD analysis project Ga0081538, IMG submission 71022) | Tabebuia heterophylla rhizosphere microbial communities from the University of Puerto Rico - S5T2R1 | ecosystem: Host-associated > Plants > Roots > Rhizosphere ... | reverse complement strand
GTGCCGCCACGGTGTGCTCACCGCGGTCGTCGGCCAGGTCGCGGTAGCGAACGCGAAAGCCCTCGCTTTCCGGCCCGAGCCATGTGACCTCCGACTGGGTGGCCACACGAGCGCCGAACCGCTCCGCAACCGCCAGGTAGTTGAGGTCGAGCGTGTTCTTCGCCCCGAGGTTGCAGCCGATGTCGCACTCGCCGCAGTGCAGGCAGCCCGATTGGAGCGCGCCGAACTTGTTCGGCACGGGATCCTCTCCCGCCCCCTCGAACCTCACCGCGAGGTTCGGCCGGAAGGTCTGCGCCTCCCGGCCCAGCCGGCCCGCGGCGGCTTCCATCAGGCGCGTCTTCGGCGGCAGCTCGCCGGTCGCCGGGTCCTCCGCGATGGGAGCGATGTCGAGCATGTAGCCCACGAGGTCGTAGTACGGGTCCAGTGCCGCGCGCGAGTAGCCGGCGGGCCAGCCCTCGTCGAACACGTCGGCGGGCGGCCGCATTTGAACGTTCGCGTAGAGCAGCGACCCGCCGCCGTAGCCCGCCCCCTGCACGACCAGCACGTCGTTGAGATACCGCACGTCGTAGGTCCCGCCGCGGCGCCAGTCCTGGAGGTCGGGTCGAAGCCGGTGGCGGGGAAAGCTCCCGAGCGGAAACCGGCGCCCGCGCTCGATCAGGGCCACGTCCACGCCGGCCTGCGCGAGCCGGCACGTCGCGACCGCGCCACCGAAGCCGCTGCCCACGACGATCGCCTCGTAGCTGTCGGCGAGGATCATGACGATGCCGGTAGCGGCAGCTGGCCCCGCAGGCCCAGCTCGTTGCGCAACCATACGAGGAAAGTCGGCTCCTTGCCCTCGGTCGTGGCGTCGATCTCGACGAAACGCACGTACAGCTCGACGTCGGGCAACCGAGCCAGCAGACCGTCGAGCGCGCGTGGGTCCGCCCGCTTGCTGGTGAAGAGCCAGTACGCCTCGTCGTGGAGCTCGATCGTCCTCAGCAGCCTCGGGGCGCGGGTGTGCCGCTCGGCGACCCGACGGGCGAGCACTGCGTGATCGTTGTCCGGCGACCACGAGAGGTCTCGGCGGACGGCCCACTTCATCGAGTCATGCACCAGCGCGATGAACCTCAGCGGCAAGCACAACTCGTCGTCCGACCGGATATTGCGAAGGATCGCCCCGACGTGGGCTCCGACGAGACGCGCCGGATGGCCCGCCTCCTTCACCGCAAAGGCCCACCCGCGTCGAATGTCGGGATCGGACGCAACCGCGCGCTCCAACCCGTTTCGGGCGCCGAAGCCGGGCACGAGGCCCTCCTGGCGGACCCCGTACCCATCGTCTCTGGTGATTCCGCTCACCGGGCTTCACGCGGAACGAGCACCGTCGCTCGGGGCTGGCAGGCCGCGGTGGCGAGGCCGTGGCTCAGGGCGGGCTCCTCTGTGGCTCGCGCCGGGCGGGATCCGCGTCCCACGATCGCGCTCAGGGCGACCGCGACGACGACGATCCCGGCGGCCACCAGCAGGGCGAGCTGGAAGCCCTCGTTGAGCGCGACGGCCGGCCCCACCTCGCCGGCCACGCTCTCGGTGCGTCCGGAGGCCACGGCGGTCAGCACGGCCAGGCCGAGCGCGCCGCCGATCTGCTGGGACGTGTTGATCAGCCCACTGGCCAGCCCCGACTCGCTCTCGGCGATGCCGTCGACGGCGCTGACCGTGAGCGAGACGAACGTCGCCGCCAACCCGATGGCGACGACGAGCGACGGGCCGAGCAGGTCGGCGACGAAGTCGGCGTCCGCCGGCATGCGCGAGAACCACGCCAGCCCGCCGGCGAACAGCAGGAGCCCGGCCAGCGTGACCGGCTTGCTGCCGAGCCGGGTAACGAGCGGCGAGACGACGCCGGCCGCCAGCACGAGCACTCCGGCCAGCGGCAGCTGCGCCAGGCCGGTCTCGAGCGCCGACCATCCGAGCACCTGCTGCATCGAGAGCGACAGGAAGTAGAACAGCCCGAACATCGCGGCGCCCACGAAGAGCATGGTCAGGTTGGCGCCGGCAACGGTGGGCAGCCGAAAGATCCGGAACGGCACGAGCGGCGCGACGGCACGGCGCTCGATCGCGACGAAGGCCCCGAGCAGCACCGCGGCCCCGGCGAACACGGCAAGGGTCCTGGTCGACGTCCAGCCGACCTTCTCGGCCTCGACGATCCCGTACACGGCCGCGGTCAGGCCGCCGGTGACGGTGGCGGCCCCGGGCAGGTCGAAGCTTCGCTGCGCCACCTCGACGCGGCTCTCGGAGATCAGGCGGAACGACAGCAGCGCCGCGGCGATGCCGATCGGCACGTTGATGAACAGCACCCACTCCCAGCCGAGCGCGTCGGTGATCACACCGCCGAGCAACACGCCGGCGGCTCCCCCCGAGCCGGCCACCGCCCCCCACACGCCCAGCGCCTTGTTGCGCTCCGAGCCCGCCGGGAAGATCGTCGTCAGGATCGACAGCGCGGCCGGCGCCAGCAGCGCCCCGCCCAGTCCCTGCACGGCGCGCGCGGCGATCAGCTGCGACGACGACGTGGCCAGCCCGCCGGCCAGCGACGCCGCGGCGAACAGCAGCAAGCCAGTGACGAACACCCGCCTGCGGCCCAGGAGGTCGGCCAGCCGGCCGCCCAGCAGCAGGAACCCGCCGAAGGTCAGCACATAGCCGTTGATGATCCAGGAGAGGCTCTCCTGCGAGACCTGGAGCTCGGTGCCGATCGACGGCAGCGCGATGTTCATGATCGACGCGTCGAGCACCACGACGAACTGCGCGACGGCGAGCAGCGCAAGCGCGTACCAACGGCGCGGATCAGCGACGGAAGCGGTGTCGGTGGGGGCAGCTGCGATGGACATCAGACGCTCCTCGAGTGGCTGTGCCGCCACCGTCCCACCACGCCAGTGCGCTCGCGTCGGCAAGAATTGCCTAACCGCCCCGTCTTTGCGCAGGGCCTCCGCGCGGTGCCAGACTGGACCCGTGTTGCGCGGGCGCGATCGCGAGACGGAAGTTCTCGGCGACGTCCTCGAGCACGCGCGTGGCGGCGCGGGCGGGGCGCTCATGGTGTGTGGAGAGGCCGGGATCGGGAAAACCGCCCTGATCGATTGGGCGCTGGAGCGCGCCCACGATTTCCATGCGCTGAAGGCGACGGGTGCCGAGTTCGAGATGGAGCTCGCCTTCGCTGGACTGCACGCGCTCTGCGCCCCGCTGCTGAGCGGCCGCGACCGGCTGCCGACACCCCAGCGCGAGGCGCTGGAGGCGGCCTTCGGGCTACGGTCGGGCGGCGCCCCCGACCCGCTGCGCGCCGGGATGGCCGTGCTGACGCTCCTGTCCGATGCCGCCGACGAGGCGCCGGTCCTCTGCGTCGTCGATGACGCGCAGTGGCTCGACCGGGCCTCGGCGCAGGCGCTCGCGTTCGCGGCGCGGCGCATCGGCAGCGATCCCGTCGCGATGTTGTTCGGCGTGCGCGAGCCTCTGGTGCGGAGCGAACTGGTGGCGCTGCCCGCCCTGCCGGTCGGAGGGCTGCCCGACGCCGAGGCGCGCGCGCTGTTTCTCTCCGAGCTCCACGCCTGGCTCGACGACCAGGTGATCGATCGGATCGTCGCCGAGGCGCGCGGCAACCCGCTCGCCCTGCGCGAGTTGGCGGCGAGCGGCGCATCCGCAGGGTTCGCCGGGGGCTTCTCGGTCTCATTGCGCGAGCGGCCCGACGACGCCCTCTTCCGGGACCGGCTCGAGAGCCTGCCCTCCGACACGAGGCTCCTCCTGCTGCTGGCCGCCGCGGAGCCCCTCGGCGATCCGGGGCTGCTCTGGCGCGCCGCCGGGGAGCTCGGCCTCGGGCACGCGGCGGCTGCGCCCGCGGAGACCGCGGGGCTGCTCGAGATCGGCTCGCGAGTCCGCTTCCGTCACCCGCTCGTGCGCTCGGCGGTCTACCGACCGGCCTCGTCCGAGGACCGACGCCGGGTGCACGGCGCCCTGGCCGCGGTGACCGACGAGCGCGTCGATCCCGATCGCCACGCGTGGCATCGCGCTCAGGCGGCATCCGGCCCCGACGAGGAGGTGGCCGCTGGGCTCGAGCGTTCGGCCGAGCGGGCCCGCGCCCGGGGAGGAATGGCGGCGGCCGCCGCGTTCCTTGCACGGGCCGTGGAGCTGACGCCCGACCACCACCACCGGCTCGACCGCGCGGTGGTCGCGGCCGAGGTGCATCTCTATGCGGGCGAACCCGACGCCGCGCGCGACCTCCTGCGGAGCACCGATCCGGGGGCCCTCGACCCGCTCCAGGCCGCGCACGTCGACCGGCTGCGGGGCCAGATCGCGTTCGCGGTCCAGCGCGGGATGGACGCGCCGCCGTTGCTGCGCAGCGCGGCGCAGCGGCTCGAGGAGTTCGACGTGCGGATGGCCCGTGACGCGCACCTGGACGCGCTCTCCGCCGCCATCGCCGTGGCGTCGAACAGCGAGGAGATGACGACCGCGGCCGCCATCGCGCTCTCTGCTCCCGCCGCCCCCGAGCCGCTCCAGCTCGCAGACCTGCTCCTGGACGGCCTGGCCCTCGTGTGCAGCGGCGACCGGCGGCAGGGCACCCGGCTGCTGAAGCAGGCGCTCGACAGCTCACCGGCCGAGTTGCCCGGCATCCTGCCGCAGGTCATCACGATCGTGTGCCTCGAGCTATGGGACCTCGAGGCCTACGTCACGATCTTGAGCGGGCAGATCGACAAGGCGCGCTTGGACGGCGCCATGGCGACTCTGCCGCAAACGCTGGGGCCGCTCAGCGCCGCCCTCCTCGTGCAGGGGCGCGTGCGAGCGGCCGAGGCGATGCTCGAAGAGGCGGAGGCGCTGGCCGCGGCCACGGGCATGCCCACGGTCTATCCGCGGATCCACCTCGCCGCGCTGCGCGGCAACGCGCCGGAGGCGCGCAGCCTCTTCAACTCGGTCGTCGCCGACGCCACAGCCCGCGGCGAAACGATGCTGATCAGCTACACCCGGTTCTGCCAGGCGATGTTCCACAACGGCCTCGCCGACTATGCAACGGCGCTCGCGTTCGGCCGGGAGCCCACCGCGTGGGCGCCGCTGGGGCGGGGCCTCGCGCTGCGCGAGTGCGTGGAGGCCGCCGTCCACGCGGGCGAGCGTGGTGTGGCCGAGGAGGCGTTCGGCGATCTGCGGGAGGGCACTCAGGCGGCGGGCACGAACTGGGGGCTGGGCGTCGAGGCGTCGAGCGCGGCGCTGCTGGCCGACGGCGCGGATGCCGAGGAGCTTCACCGTGCGGCACTCGATCACTTCGAGCGCGGTGGCTGCGCGTCGGAGCTCGGCCGGGCCGAGCTGCTCTACGGAGAGTGGCTGCGTCGCGAGGGGCGGCGGCTTGACGCGCGCGAACAGCTGCGAGCCGCGCACGAGCGTCTGTCGGCGATGGGTGCCGAGGGCTTCGCGGAGCGCGCGCTCGGGGAGTTGCGCGCCACCGGCGAGCGCGCCCGGCGCAGGAGCCCGGAGACGGTCGACGAGCTCACCCCCCAGGAGCTCCACATCGCACGGCTCGTCGGGAGCGGAGCGACCTCGAAGGAGGTCGCGGCGGAGCTCTTCCTGAGCCCACGCACGATCGATGCGCATCTGCGCAACATCTTCCGCAAGCTCGACATCACCTCTCGCCGCCAGCTGCGCGACATGCCGCTGGACGAGTCGGTAACCGGCGCGGGCGTCTAATCGGTCCCGGCGGTCGGATGCGCCTGTATCAGGAAGCGGCTGTGAGCCCTCTTATGTCCCGAGGTCCCATTCACGGCCCTGGAGAGAAGATGACCGTTCAGCAAGCAGCACAACTCAGATGCCGGAGGTGCGGGACGTTCGACTCGGGGACCTACTGCAGCGGCTGCGGTGCAGTCCTGTCCGACGCCACCGGTCGCACGTGGCTGCAGTTCGCGGACTCGTTCCTCAAGATCACCGAGCGCGGGCAGTACCTGCGGACGTACGGCCGGCTACTCGCGTCGCCTACACGGAACACGTTGGCGCTGTATGCCGAGGGCAACCCCACCGGCGCCTTTCAATTCCTGCAGACGAGCCTGCTGATCTACACGCTGGCCGTTCTCTCTCGGGTCATCAGCGGAGGCACGATCGTCTCGATGGTGGCGATGCCGGTGATGCTCCTGTGCTCGCATGCCATGTACCTCGCGCTGTTCTACTGGATGGCGCACCGTAAGTCGCGAAGTGGACGCTCCGGCCACGAGTTCCTGATCCTGTCCGCCTACAGCGCCGGCTTCACGCTGCCGATCGCCGCCGCACTGCAGGCCTTCCAGACCATGGAGCCGCTGTGGGGGCTGCTGGCCCTCTTGGTGGCCTGCGTCCCGATGTACGTCTACGCGCTTCGGGTGTGGGCCCGCTTCTGGCAGCTGTCCAAGCGGAGGGTCTTCGCGTACCTGTTCGCTGCGACCATGGTCAACACCGTCGTCTGGATCGCCGCCGGGGTCGCGTACGCCCTTCTCTTCCTCGTACCTGCGAGTACCTGAACCGCTGCCAGGTCCCTAGGCCGCGCTCTTCACAGGCACGGGCCCGTGCTCGGCGCGTGCGTCGCGCACCGGCGACAGCGGTGTCACGTTGGCGCCCCAGCGGTAGTCGGGAAACGCGGCCAGCAGCCGCTCGCGCAGCGCGGGCGTGGCCTCGTAGGCGCGGATAGCGGCGGCTCGCATGCGGAGCGCTGCCACGAGACGATCGGTCGGACGGGAGGGATCGCTCACCACGCGTCCGGTGCGAAGCGAAAGCGCCGCGGCCGGCGTACCGTCGATCTCGGCGATCAGAACGCGACTGCCAAGCGGATTCCGGCAGCCCTGCCCGGCGAGCCGCCTCACCGCGCCGGCGTCCTCCGAGGTTGCGAAGCGAATGCGATACGGGTTGGCGGGGATCATGGCTGATGGCTCTCCTCTGCTCCGTGTTGACCTTGCTGCAGGAAAACACAGCCCGCTGACATTTCGCTGACGTTTCGCTGACATTTCGCTGACGTGCACGCGGTACGGTCCGTCCGGTGGCACGCGACGACGCGGAGCTTCTCGAGGTCGCCGGGCGTGAGGTCCGGCTCTCCAGTCCCGGCAAGGTTCTCTTCGCCGAGCGCGGCGAGACCAAACGCGACATCGTCGAGTACTACCTGCGCGTTTGCGAGCCGCTGCTGCGCACGATGGGCGGCCGCCCCGTGCTGATGCAGCGCTTCCCCAGGGGGGCGGGAGGGCCGTCGTTCTTCCAAAAGCGTGTCCCCGAGAACGCGCCCGGGTGGCTGCGGACGACCACGGTGATGACGGTCAACGGCACGCCGTCGCGCGCGCTCGTGATCGCGGACCTCGCGCACGTGGTCTGGGCGGTCAACCTCGGCTGCCTGGGTTTCCACGTCTGGCCCTACCGCGCCGCGGACGCCGAGCACTGCGACGAGCTGCGGCTTGATCTGGATCCACAGCCGGGCACCGACTTCGGGGACGTGCGCCGCGCGGGAGCGGAACTGAAGGCCCTGCTGGATGAGCTGAACGTCGTCGGCTATCCGAAGACGACGGGCAACCGGGGCCTGCACGTGTACGTCCGCCTCCTGCCGCACTGGGACTCCTATGCGGTGCGCGCCGCCGCGGTGGCTGTCGCCCGGGAGCTCGAGCGCCGCCGCCCGGACATCATCACGGCGGCGTGGTGGAAGGAGGAGCGCGGCGCGCGAATCTTCGTCGACTACAACCAGAACGCGCCTCACAAGACGGTCTTCGGCGCCTGGGCCGTGCGTGCCCGCGCCGGCGGCCAGGTCTCAACCCCGCTGCGCTGGGCGGAGGTCGCGGAGCTGCACCCGGACGAGCTGACCCTGGCCACGGTCCCCGACCGCCTCGACCTGCTCGGCGACCCCTGGAAGGGGATGGACGAGGCCCCTCAGTCGCTCGAACCGCTGCTCGCCATGCACGAGCGCGACCGCGCGAACGGCCTGCTGGACGCCCCTTGGCCGCCCGTCTACCCGAAGATGCCCGACGAGCCCCCGCGCGTCGCGCCGAGCCGGGCGAGAAAGGACGGCGCCGCCTAGCCGAACTCCAAGGTGGTGACCCCAAACACCTTCCGCACATCCTCGGGTGGCCGGCCGTTCAGGTACATCCGGGCGGTCTCGAACGAGGGTTCCATCGCGCGGCGGGAGCGCAGCTCAGCGGCGCGCGCGTTTGTGTCGGGCATGTCTATGAACACCTCGGTGCCCTGGCCCGCGGCGGCGAGCAGGCCGGTCAGCAGCGCCTCCGCGACATCCCGGTCGTCGGCGAACAGCGGCCCGATCTTTGCGCCGGCGTGGCAGGGTCTAACCACCCCGTAGCCGGCGAGGCCTCCCCCTCGCATGCATGCAAGGGCCTGACCGGCGGGCCGGTCGATCCAGGCCCGTAGGAAGCGCTCTCGCGTGCTCCCGAACACGGCGGCGTCGAAGGCCACGAGTTGCTCGACCGGCACCGAGGACAGCTCGACAACGCTGTCGGGGCGCTCGCCGCCGCCGACCGTGCGCCAGCGGACGTTGCGGTACGCGGGCACTGACGTTTCGCTGACGCTGCGGTCAACCCGGGTCGACGGCCCGGTAGAAGGCGGCTCTGCCGTCGTCTACCCGGATGATCGTCACCGGCTTCTGGGGGGTGCGTCGGCCCGGGGCGTAGGAGATCGTGCCGGTAACCATCGCGAAGTCGCGAGTGGCCGCGAGTGCCTTGCGGATGGCCCCGGGCTCGGTGGTGCCGGCGCGCCGAATGGCATCCGCGATCAGCCGCATGGTGTCGTAGCCGAGCGCCGCGAATGCGTTCTCCGGCTTGTGGCCGTATCGCTCCCGGTAGGCCGCGACGAAGCGCCGTGTTCGCCGGGCGGTGCCTTCCAGCGCGACGTGCGTGGAGTAGTAGACGTCGTCGGCCGCGGTGCCGCCGGCTCGAGTGAGCAGCGGCGTGTCGAAGCCGTCCCCGGACAGGATCGGCTGCGTCAGCCCGGCGGCGCGGGCCTGGCGGACGAGGCGTGCGGCCTCCGAGGGCAGGGCCGAAAAGAACAGGACATCGGGCGCCGGCCGCTGGGCCCGGATGCGGGCCATCGCCGAGGTGAAGTCGCGCTCGCCTGACGGGTAGGACAGCCGACCCGTCACCGTGCCTCCGCGAGCGACGAACCGCTGCCGGAAGAATCGCGCCAGCGCCCGGGTGAAGTCCGACCCACGGTCGACGAGCAGGAAGGCCGAGCGGGCACGGAGATCCTTGCGCGCCATGTCGGCGATCGCATGCGCCTGTGCGTTGTCTCCGAACGCTGCCATGAAGAACCCGTTCCCGATGGTCCGGGGCAGAGTCGGCAGGGTGGCTCCTGCCGTCACGAACGGGATGCCCGCGCGCTGTGCGACGGGACCGGCGGCCAGCGCAAGCGTGGAATCATTCAGGCCGCCGAGCGCGACGACGCGCTCGCCCTCGATCAGCCTCCTCACCGCTCGAGCCACCGCCGCGGGCTTGCTTCGGCTGTCGGCGGACGCGAGCTGCACCCGCCGCCCCATCAGGCCTCCGCGGGCGTTGATCTCCGCGGCCGCGAGGCGCATCCCGGCGAGGCCCGGAGAGCCGATCGATCCGAAGCCGCCGGTCTCGCTGAACACAGCACCGATCCGAATCGGGTCCGCCCCGGCCGATGCGCTGCCGCCCGCGCCGCCCAACGCCAGGCCGATCACCGAGGCGAGGGCTATCGCAGTCGCCAGGACTCCGTGTGCGAAGCGAACGCGATAGGTGTTGGCGGAGAACATCGTCAGCGGGCGCTGGTCTCGGCGACCTCCGCACCGCTCTGCAGCCGCGCGACGGCCTCCTCGGCCGACAGGCGCCGGCCCTCGGCGACGTAGACCGGGTAGCGGCTCCCGAGTGCCTCCCGGGTGCCCACCAGGGCGCGCTCCTGGAACGCGGTCACGGACTCCCACGGAGGAGCGCCGATCCGCTCGTGCAATGCCGCCGAGGCACCCGCGAGGCGCGCCGCGTCCGGCCAACGGGCGTCCAACGCGGCCTGCGCCGAGAGGCCGGCCAGCGCCTCTCCGACGTTGAACTGGTCGCCCACGTGGCGTGCCAGCGCCAGGCAGTCGAGAAAGCCACGCGTAGCCTCCCGGCCGCGGCCGCGCACCAGCATCAACCAGGCGTGATCGATCAAAGGCTCGACCAGCCGCCGGTCATCGCCGTGGCGGCGTCGCAGCTCGAGCGCCTCGCCCAGACGCCGCTCGGCATCGTCAAGCTGCCCGTGGACCATGTCGTACCACCCCTGCTCGGCCAGCGCCCAGGCCGCGCCGTAGGGGTCTCCCACCTCCCGGAAGAGCTCCAGCGCCTCGGCGGCGAGCGCGCGCCCTCGCTCCCACGCCTGGGTGCGCTCGCACGCACCCGCCTGGGTCACCAGCGCATCGGCGACCAAGGTCGGATCGCCCGCGCGGCGCGCCGCCGCCACAGCGGCCTCGCACAGCTCTTGCGCATCCGCCGCCGCGACGAGCACCGCGCGCCGGCCCAGGGCAGCCAGCGCGGCGGCCTCGACGGACGGGTCGTGCGCCTCACGCGCCGCCGCCACGGCCGCCTCCAGCTGTATTTGGGCGTCATCGAAGAGCCCTTGGGAGAGCGCGAGCGTGCCGTCCCAATACAGACCGGACGCACAATGCTCCGCGGGCGGCCGCGCCGGCCCGTACAGCACCTGCGCCAGCCAGCCGCGCACCTCGTGGGCATGAGCGTCCCAGGGCAGCGCTCGCGCGAACCCGACCGCCACACGCAACGCGTCCTCCGCCGCCCCGGCGTGCAGCAGCCGCTCGAACGCCAGGCGGATATTGCCCCGCTCCCGGGCGAGCCGGTCAAGCCACTCGCGCTGATCCGTACGCGCCGCCTGCTCCGCGGCCTGCTCGCAGTAGTCCAGGAAGTAGCGCGCATGCCGCCGCTCGCGCGCCGCGAGGTCCTCGGCGTCAGCGGCCCGCTCGGCCGCGAACTCGCGGACCGTGTCGAGCATCCCGAAGCGCGGCTGCACGTCCCCACCCGAATCGATCCGCAGTAGCGAGCTCTTGTCCAGAAGCGAGGACAGGAGCGGCTCCAGGCCGCCGCCCGACTCGCCGTCGCATACCACCTCCGCTGCCTCCAGCGAGGCGCCGCCCTCGAAGACGGTCAGCCGGCTGAGGACCCGCCGCTCGTGCTCCTCGAGCTCCTCCCAGGACCACTCCAGCGTGGCGCGCAGCGACCGCTGCCGCGTGGGCAGATCGCGCGGCCCCCCGGTCAACAGCTCGAGCCGGTGCTCGAGACGCTCCAGCAGCGCACGCAGGGGCAGCAAGCGCGCGCGCTCGGCGGCCAGCTCGATCGCGAGCGGCAGGCCGTCCAACCGTGCGCAGATGGCATCGACCATCGCCGGGTCGTCCTCAACCCCCCCGTCTCCAAGCACAGCCTTCGCGCGCGCGACGAACAACGCGCCGGCGTTGGGTGCAGCCAGCGGCTGCACCCGGTAGACGTGCTCGGCGGTCAGCCGCAGCGGTGCGCGGCTGGTGGCCAGCACCGTCAGGTTCGCGACCGCGCCGAGCAGCTCACCGACCTCTCCGGCGTCCTCGAGGTACCGGTCGAAGCCGTCGAGCAGCAGGAGTGCCGGCGCCCCGCGCGTCACATCCGACAGGCGAGCGCCCAGCTCGGCGGCCGTGGCGGCCACCACGCCAAGCGCGGACGCCGCCTCCGGCACCAGCACGCCGGCGTCTTCGGCCCCGTCGAGACTGACATGCACCGCGCCCGCGGGGAAGTCCGACGCTGCCGCCCGTCCGGCCTCCAGCGCGAGACGCGACTTGCCCACGCCGCTCGGGCCCACGAGAGTGACCAGCCGCACGTCCGACCGCACCAGTAGCTCGCCGATCTCCGCCAGCTCGCCGTTTCGGCCGATGGTCTCGTTGGCGGATGCCGGCAGCCGGCCCACCATCCCGGCCCCGGGACGACCGGCGGTCAGTGCGTCGTCGTGCGCAAGGATCATGCGCTCGAGCCGCCGCAATGCCGGGCCCGGTTCGAGTCCGAGCTCGTCAACCAAGAGCTGGCGCCCCAGCCGCATGGCCTCGAGCGCCTCAGCCTGCCGGCCCGCGCGGTACAGCGCGACCATGAGCTGCCCGCGCAAACGCTCGCGCAGCGGGTGCTCGGCGACCAATGCCTGAAGCTGGCCGACCAGGTCCTCGCCCCCTCCGGCGGCGAGCTGCGCGGCCACCTGCTCCTCGATCGCCTCTACGCGCAGCTCCTCCAGACGGGCGATCTCGCCCTGAGCAAACTCATCGAAGCGGTAGTCCGCCAGCGCCTCCCCCCGCCATAGCGCGAGGGCCGATTGCAGGTCCGCGGCCGCGTGCTCCGGATCCTCGCGACCAAGCGCGACCCTCGCGCGGCGCAGAAGCTCCTCGAAGCGCCGGGAATCGATCGCCTGGGGGTCGATCTCCAGCGCATACCCGGGCGACCGATGGCACACGAGCGCTCCGCCGTCGCCCAGCCGCCGGCGCAGGCGTGAGATCTGCTTCTGCAGGGCCTGTCCCGCGCCGGCGGGCGGGTCATGCCCCCACAGCGCCTCCACCAGCTTGTCCGCAGAGACCGCCTCGGGCGCGCGCAGCGCGAGCACCGCGAACAGCCGGCGCTGCTTGCCGCCTTCGAAGTCCACGCGCTCGCCCGACACCTCGACCTCGAGGTCGCCCAGCAGCCTGACTTCGATCTGCGAATCCACCGCTTCGCCCGCTGACAACCGCTACCCCTACAAGCCCTCGCGCTCGAAGTCCTGCACGGCGATGCTCAAGTCCCGCCGGAGCCGCTGTGAGACCGGGATCATGGCCCATTGGACGGTAGTGGCCAACCGGTCCACATGTCTCGCCTGGGCGTTTTCGTGGAGGTTCACGACCCGCCGGCGTTTCGCTGACGTTGTCGCTGGCGCGCGGAGACGGCGCGTCGCGACGCACTCTGGAGCTGCGGCGGCTAACGAGCCCGCTCGAGCGAGCGTCCTTGCGCGCCCCGGGGCGGGAAGCAGAGGTGCTGGTGCACGGCGGTCGTCCTGCTCCCGTGCCGGCGCACCAGGTAGCTCTCCCCGATCGCCATGCGGCGATGGCAGACGGCGCAAGTGGGGCTGTGGGTGTGGTCGGCGGTCATCTCGTCCTCCTGCCCTGTATCTGAGCATGACGCGCTGACATTTCGCTGACGTTTCGCTGACGTTTCGCTGACGTTGTGCGGTCCGGGGCTAATCCAAGTGCCCGCGCGCCCTCGGGTGCCCCTCGCCGGCTCGATTCCCGTGCGAGCTTGCGCGGGGAAAGGCCGAGGCGTCGGCGAAGATGATCGAGTGACCTCCCGCGCGCTTCGCAAGCTGTGCCTCTCCTTCCCGGGCGCGGTCGAGGAGCATCCGTTCGGCCCCGAGACATCCGTCTTCAAGGTCGAGGGCAAGATGTTCGCGCTCAGCGCCCTCGGGCGGCGACCGCTCCGGGTGAGTCTCAAGTGCGAGCCCGAGCTGGCCGCCCACCTGAGGCTCGCTCACGACGCGATCAACCCCGGCTACCACCTCAACAAACGGCACTGGAACACGGTCACCCTCGACGGCTCGCTGCCCGACGCCATGGTGCGCGATCTGGTCGAGGACTCCTACGACGCCGTCGTGGCCGGGCTGCCGCGAGCCAAGCGGGCCCTGCTGGGCCAGCCCGACGTGCGTGGCGAACCGACGCCCGGGTGAGGATTCCAGCTCCGGACGCGAGCTCGGTCCTCGGCACCCAGACCCGAGGGAACAAAGCAGGGTTTCGTCGTCTACGGGGTGTAAGGCGGCTTTCAGCCGAGACCCACCCGCTGGCGTCCTGGAAGGGCGACGACTCGATCAGCTTCTTAGCGGAATATTCGCGGCGCGCGTCCGTCTCACCAGGCAAGGGACCTCAATCGCAAGGACGACGACGGATGCGCCCCACAGCCTTTCCCAGCGAGCAGATCCTCACGGCCGGCGACAGCGGCTGGGACGCCGCTCGCCGGGCCTTCAACCTCTCAGCCGACCAGCGGCCCGCCGCGGTGGCTCTGCCCCGCGGTGAACGGGAGGTGCTCGACGCGGTCCGCTTCGCCCGGGAAGCGGGGCTCCGCGTGGCGCCGCAGAGCACGGGCCACAATGCCCGCCCACTCGCGCCGAGGCTCGGTGAGGCCCTGCTGCTGAAGACCTCGCGCTTCCGCGGCGTGGAGATCGATCCGATCCTGCGGCGTGCACGCGTTACCGGCGGGACTCTCTGGGGCGACGTCGGGCCGGCCGCCTACGAGCACGGCTTGGCCGCGCTGCACGCGTCCTCTCCCACGGTCGGGGTGACCGGGTACTCGTTGGGCGGCGGCATCGGCTGGCTTGCCCGCCGCCACGGGCTGCAGACGAACAGCCTCACCGCGGTCGAGCTGGTCACCGCGGACGGGGAGCTCGTGCGGGTCGACGAGGATCACGAGCCCACCCTGTTCGACGCGCTGCGCGGGGGCGGCGGCGACTTCGGCGTGGTGACCGCGCTCGAGTTCGACCTCTACCCGATCCAGCACGCCTACGCGGGGTGGCTCGCCTGGTGCTGGCGCGAGGCGCTGCCCGTGCTGAGGCGCTGGAGCGACTGGGCGGCCGAAGCCCCGGACGCGGTCACCACTTCGGCGCGCATCCTGCGGCTGCCGCCGGATCCGGCACTGCCGGCGGAGGTACGCGGCCGCGCGCTCGTCGCGATCGACGGGGCCGTACTCGGCGACGACCACGAGGCGGAGGCGCTGATCGCGCCGCTGCGCGAGCTGGGGCCCGAGATAGACACGTTCGAAAGGGTGCCGGCCACCGCCCTCGCGCGGCTCCACAAGGATCTCGAGGGCCCGACCACGGCGATCACCGACGACCGGCTCTTGTCGGACCTCCCGTCCGACGCCGTGGACGCCTTCGTGGGGGCGGCGGGACCGGACTCGGACTCGACGCTGATGATCGCCGAGCTGCGCCAGCTCGGGGGCGCCCTGGCCCGAACGCCGGAACGGCACGGCGTGTTGCCCCGCCTCGACGGGAATTACCTCCTGTTCGCGTGTGCCGTCCCGAACGGGACAGGGACCGCGGTGGCGGGGCGCGCGCACGCCGAGAGGCTGACACGGGCGCTGGACCCCTGGAGCAGCGGACGGCGCTACCAGAACTTCGCCGAGCGGCCGCTCGGCCCCGACGCCTTCTTCGAGCCGGAGGCGCTCACCCGCCTCGCGGCGATCAAGGCGGAGGTGGATCCCGATGGGGTCTTCCGGGCCAACCACCCGGTCACTGCTGAGGCTCCCCCGCAGGTGTGCAACGAGCCGCGGCCCCGGCTCAGGGCAGGCATCGCTCGAACACGGTCTCCAGGCTCCGGCGATCGGACCGTTGGTCCCCGACCGTCTTCTCGAGCTTCATCCGGGCCCGACGGTCCTCGAGCGTGATCGTCGCCACCTGATTGTCGAAGAAGGGGCCCTCGCCCTGCGCTACCACCGTGCGCGCTGCTCCTCGCCCGTCGGAGCCGGGCCGGGCAGCCGCGTACGCCCCGGGCCGCGCAGCGAGTCGAGGTGGAGGGCCAGATAGCGGGCGCGCAGCTCGTCGGTGCGCGCCGCCGTGGCGCCGTGTACGCCGGCGAGCTGCTCGAAGACGTACGAGAGATCGTGCGCACCGATGTCCTTGCGCAGTACGCCGGCCGAATGCCAGCGCGAAACCAACCGTTCGTTGAGCTCCTCGGCTGCGAGCGCCTGCCGGCCGAGCTCGGCGGTCGGCCTGAAACGGCCTGCCAGCTTGATGGTCAGCGTGTGGGTGTCCGCCTCCACGATCTCCCTCATGAAGGTCTCGAAGGCAAGCCGTTGGTCGCGATCCTCGTCCTCCAGGGCGGCGGCCGCGATGTCGATGTAGAGCTGCAAGCCGTCGCCGCAGAGCTTGCGCAGGAGATCCTCCTTGCCCGCGTAGCGCCGGTAGAGCGCGCTCATTCCGACGCCGGCGTGCTCGGCGACCGCCGCGATCGGCGCGTCGGGGTCGGCGACGAACACGGCTCGCGCCGACTCGAGGATCGTCGCATCGTTGCGCCTCGCCTCACCCCGACGGCCGCTGAGGCCCGGCTCACCCATCTGTCCGAGCGTATTTCACGTGGTCTCAATACATCCGCTGACGGAACGGAGTATTCTATTCCGTCATGGCGACTTCATTGCAGACGGAGATTCGCCCGTTCCGTGTGGACGTGCCCCAGGCCGACCTGGACGACCTCCAGTCGCGCCTGGCTCGCGTCCGGTGGCCGGACGAGCTGCCTGACGTGGACTGGAGTCACGGCGTGCCGCTCGGGTACCTGCGCGAGCTCGTCGATCACTGGCTCACCGCCTACGACTGGCGCGCGCACGAGGCCCGGCTCAACGCGCACCCCCAGTTCACCACCACGATCGACGGCCAGCGGGTCCACTTCCTGCACGTGCGCTCCCCCGAGCCGGACGCCCTGCCGCTGATCTGCACGCACGGCTGGCCCATGTCGGTCTTCGAGTACGTCGATCTGATCGGCCCGCTCAGCGACCCTCGTGCCCACGGCGGCGACCCGTCGGACGCGTTCAATCTCGTGATCCCCTCGCTCCCGGGTGTCGCGTTCTCCGGGCCGACCACCGAGGCGGGATGGGATTCCCGGCGCGTCGCCCGCGCCTGGGTCGAGCTGATGGACCGGCTGGGCTACGAGCGCTATGGAGCGCATGGCAACGACGCGGGCTCGCAGGTCTCCCCGGAGGTAGGGCGCCACGACCCCGACCGCATCGTCGGCGTGCACGTGACCCAGCTTTTCTCGTTCCCGTCGGGAGACCCGGCGGAGTTCGCGGACATGACCGAGGAGGACATGGCGGCGATGGGCTTCCTGGAGGAGTTCACCGCAGGAGGAGGGCTCGCCTACAACGCGTACCAGTCCGCGCAGCCACAGACCCTCGCGTACGCCTTGCAGGACTCCCCGGCGGGCTGGCTTGCCTGGGTGACGCAGCTGTTCCAGCGGGCGGTGGATCCCGACTACATCCTCACGAACGCGGCCGCGTACTGGCTCACGAACACGATCGGGTCCTCGATCCGCCGCTATTACGCCGACGCCCACGCGCAGGACGCGCCGACCGGGCCCACCACCGCGCCGACCGGCGTCGCCGTCTTCGCCGCCGACTTCCAGTCGATCCGCCGCTTCGCGGACCGCGACCACGCCAACATCGTCAGCTGGAACCGCTACGACCGCGGCAGCCACTTCTCCCCCCACGACGCGCCGGACCTGCTGGTGGCGGACCTCAGGACGTTCTTTCGCGGGCTTCGCTGACGCCGCCTCGGGAACCAGCGAGGCATGCTCAACATGCCCGCCGGCCTCACCACCTGCCTGTTCGACCTGGACGGCGTCCTCACGCAGACCGCGAAGATCCACGCCCAGGCCTGGAAGGAGATGTTCGACGACTTCCTGCGCGAGCGGGCCGAGCGGACCGGGGAGCCCTTCGAGCCCTTCGACCGGCCCACCGACTACGACGAGTACGTGGACGGGCTTCCCCGTCTGGACGGTGTCCACTCCTTCCTTCAGTCGCGCGGGATTGAGCTGCCGATGGGGTCGCCGTCGGATCCGCCCGAGGCGGAGACCGTGCATGCGCTGGGCACGCGCAAGAACGACCTCGTGCTCGAGCTGATCGAACAGCAGGGGGTCGAGCCCTATGACGGGTCGGTCCGGTTCGCGGAGGCGGCGCGGGACCTGGGGTTGCGTCGAGCCGTCGTCTCGTCCAGCACCAACTGCCAGGACGTGCTGGTGGCCGCCGGCATCGACCACCTCTTCGAGACGCGCGTGGACGGCGTGGTCGCCGAGCGCGACAACCTCGCCGGCAAGCCGGCGCCCGACACCTTCCTCGCCGGGGCCAGGCTGCTCGGGGCGGAGCCCGCACAGGCCGTGGTCATCGAGGACGCGCTCGCCGGCGTGGAGGCCGGCCGCGCCGGGGACTTCGGGTGGGTCGTGGGCGTGGACCGGACCGGTCAGGCCGAGGCGCTGCGGCGGCGCGGCGCCGACGTGGTGGTGCAGGACCTCGCCGAGCTGCTGGTCCGAGGTGGCGACCGGGCCGGGAGCTAGTTTCGCGGCGTGCTCTCGCTCGCCCGCCGCGAGCCGTCCGCCCTCCTCCTGACCGCTCAGCTGGCCGCGGTCCTGCTCTACCCGCTGTTGGAGACCAGCGCCGGTCGGGCGCTTTTCAGCGTGTTCGGCATCGCCATCCTCGGATTGGTGGTGCTCGCCGTGCGGTTCTCGGCCGGCTTGACCTGGATCGCCGTGACGCTCGGGGTGCCCGCGACGATTCTGCTGCTGATCCAGGCGGTGACCGGCGACGACACCCTGCTCCCCTACTCGTCGGCGCTCGAAGCGATCCTCTACTTCTACGCCGCCGGCGTCCTGATCGTCTACATGCTCGCCGATCATGTGATCACGCGGGACGAGCTCTTCGCCGTCGGGGCCACGTTCACGCTCGTAGCCTGGGGATTCGCATATGTGTTCCAGGTGTGCCAGGCGATCGAGCCCGGGAGCTTCACGGCGGCCGTCGCGCCGGACGAGGACCGCACCTGGATGGAACTGCTGTTCCTGAGCTTCACGACGCTGTCCAGCACCGGCCTGAGCGACGTGGTGCCGATAAAGCCGTTCGCTCGCGGCCTCGTGATGCTGGAGCAGCTCGCCGGAGTCGGCTACATCGCGATGGTGGTGTCGCGCCTCGTCGGCCTCACCGTGTTGCAGCACCGCCGGGTCGATTGACGGGCCGACCGCGCACGTAGTCCACGGCCAGCTCGGGCACGTGATCCGGCTGCGGCGACTCGTCCGCCTTGTCCGGGAAGTCGAACACGGCGACCATCATCTGCATCGGGTAGTCCGGGGCCTGGTGCACGGTCTTGACGTGGTCGCCGTCGATCAGGAAGTCCACCCGCCCGGCTCTCCACTCCGCCGCGTAGACGTGGAACTCGCCCACGTCGATCTCCAGCCGCGGCGCCTCGAACTCGCCGGTGATGGCCGGATCGCGGAACCGGCGCGTTCCCAAGCCCACCTCCGCCGTGGGGCGGCCCCCGTCGGTGGCGAGCGCGTCGCCGAAGACCTCGAAGATCAGGATCTCCGCGGAGCGCTCCGGCCGGTCCTCGAGACCGGACATCCACACCCCCGCCATCGAGCGCGGGCTGAGCTCCATCCGCGCACGCACCTCCAGCCGCCCATACTCCGGCGTCCAGCCCCACCACGTGTCCTGGGCCTCCCGCACGACCAGGCCCTCGCGAAACGGCTGCTGGCCGATAGTGCTGCCCACCGGCCCGGAGAACAGGCCCGACTGGATGCCGGAGACCCTCAGCGGCGGCTCGTGGTCGCCGGCGCACCACAGACCCTGCTCCGCCGGGATCGTTAGGCGGAGCTCGGAGTCCGCGACGGTGTACGTGGCGGCACTCTCGGCACGCGAGCTCCACTGGGGCAGGTAGTGCGGAAGCCAGACGTCGGTGTCGAGCTCCGAGCCCTCGAAGTCGTCGAGGAAGGCCTCCGCCACCTCAGGCCGCTTGCGCCTTCACGCTCTCGACGAACCCGCGCACGTCCCCGGCCGGCTCCGTGTACGCGTCGCCCAGCGCCGACTCCACCGCCGACATGAACTCCTCGGCCCACGCCGGGAGCTCGTAGTCGATCGCGCGCAGGAACTCGAGCGTCGCGGCCAGCCGGATGTCCGCGATCGACGGGGAGTCTCCGCCGATGAATCGCCTTCCGTCCAGGAAGAAGTCGCGGTACGCGTCGAGTGGCTCGGCAAGGGCGTCGGTGGCGTCCTGCTGGGCCTTTGCCTTCATGGCGTCGTCGGCTTCGGACGTGGCCACCTCGCCGGCGTACTGGGGAAAGCCCAGCGTCGGATAGGTGGCCCGCGCGACGAGCGGATAGAGCGTGCCCGTCAGGTAGAACATCGCGCTGTCGACCATCGCCCGCTCTCCGGGATCCGTCGGGTAGAACTGGTCGAGGCCGTGCTTGTTGCAGAGGTACTGCATGATCGCGCAGCTCTCCCATAGCGAGCCCCGCGGCAGCCCCTCCTCCTCGAGCATCGGGGTGAGCTTCGCCGGGTCCTTTCGCACGAACCCCGGCTCGTCCTTCTTCCCCCACACGTCCAGCTCCTCGAACTCGAGGCCGGCGGCCCGTACGAATATCCGGGCGGTGAGGTTGTTGACGCTCGGCGTCAGGATGCTGAGGGTGTTTGAGGCCATGCGCTCCTCCTAGTTGTAGGGGTCCTTCGGAGACCGGTCCTGCGAGAGCGATTCGCGCGATCGCCGGACGAGGATCTCGATTGCGTCCGCCAGGTGGACCGGGTCGATGTTGTAGTCCTCCCGCTCCACGCGGAGCTTGTGCGCCTCGAGCAGCACCTCGGCATGGGTGAACCCGCCGGGCGGCTCGAAGCGGTACGACGCCAGCTCGATCAGAAGCCCGAGCGGGTCCTCGAAGTAGATGGAGTCCATGAACCCGCGGTCCTTCGGGCCGCTGTGCCGGATTCCGCGCTCGTCGAGGCGCTCCACCGTCTGCCGGAACGTCGCCTGAGGCACCGCCAATGCGACGTGATGTACGCAGCCGGGGTCCGTGGGGGTTCGCGCCGGGTCCGGCACGCGCTCCTCGTTCGTGAAGACGGTGATCAGGCGCCCGTCGCCCGGGTCGAAGTAGAGGTGGCTCTCCGACGCGTTGTCGAGGTTGGGCTGCTCGAACACGAAGGGCATCCCGAGCAGGCCCTCCCAGAAGTCGATCGACGTCTGGCGGTCGGCCCCCACGATCGTGATGTGGTGCACGCCCTGGGTCTGGAGTTTCTGCATCTCCCTCCTCGAATCACTGCTCGACGAGCTTCGACTTGTAATCGCTGCGCTGCAGGCTGCCCCACGGCACGAGGTCCACGCGAGTCTGCACCACGAGCACGCTGCGCAGTCTCTCGCGGATCGCATTGGCGAGCGAGGCGTCCGCGGTCGCGCCCCGCGCGAGCTCCACGCTCACCGGCAGCGGCGGCTCCTGCTTCACGCCCTCCCCGCGCGGCCTCACGAGGATGCGACCGCTGACGTCCGGGGCGAATGCGCCGACCACCTCCCGGACGGCGGACGGAAAGACGTTCACACCTCGCACGATGAGCATGTCGTCGGTGCGCCCGACGCACCGCACGCGCGGGCCTGTGCGGCCGCACGGGCAGGGGCTCGTCCTGACCTCCACGTGATCGCGCGTGCGGAATCGAAGCAGCGGCGCGGCGCGATGGCGCAGGTGGGTGAGAACGAGCTCGCCCGCAGCGCCGTCCTCGATGGCCCGCGCGCGGCCGGACTCGGGGTCGACCAGCTCGGCGTGCACGAAGCCGCGCGCGCCCAGGTGCATCCCGTCCCGTTCCTCGCACTCGCCCCACAGCGACACGCCTATGTCGCCGATGCCCATCGCCTCCGTCACCCGAGCGCCCCAGCCCTCCTCGAGCTTCGCCCGGAACGCCGGCTCGCCGCCACCGGGCTCGCCCGCCACGAGCACGCGCTCGACGCTCGACCCGCGGACGTCGAATTTCTCGGCCACGTGCGCGGCGTAGGAGGGCGTGAGCGCCGCGGCCTCCGGGCGCAACTGCTCGATCGTCCGCACGAGACGCTCCGCGTTGCCGACGCCGACCGGGATGTGCGAGAGGCCGATGCGTTCGAACGCGTCGAGGACCGCCCCGGCGGCGAAGGGCCCGGCGCCGTAGGTGGAGACGATCCGCTGGCCCGCGAGCACCCCCGAGGCCGCATAGCTGCGGGCCGAACCGGTCACCCAGTTCTCGAGGTCGCTGGCCGTCAGCGGGATGTAGCTCGGCGTGCCGGTGGTTCCGCTCGTGGAATAGATCCGCACGATCTCCGGGCGGGCCGCGCAGAGATGGGCGCCGACCGGGTTGTCGGCCGTGGCAGTGGCCTTGAGCTCATGCTTCTCCGTGAGGGGCAGCTCCGCGATCTGCGCCAGTCCGCCGGCCGCCTCGGCGGAGTCCACGCCCGCGGCCGCCAGCTTCGCGCGGTAGAAAGCCGAGCGCTCGAACATGTATTCGAGCTGGCCGCGATACGCCGCGTCGTCGGCGGCGAGCTGCTCCGCCCAGGGCCGGGTCTCGACCTCGGGCGCGAGCATCAGCGGACCTCGTCCTCCGGCTGCCGCTCGTAGCGGACCGCCTCCTCCGCCCGGTCGGCCATCCGGAAGCCCACCGGCAGCTGCTGCTCCTCGGCCAGATGCGCGAGCAGGCTCGCCGTGCGCGCGAGGATCGGGACGGACTTCACGGTGGCAGACGAAAAGCCCAGGTCGAGCATCACGGCCGCGATGGGCATCGAGACGTTCATGGTGAGGGGCCGGCCCCAGGCCTCGGCCACCGCGTGGCGCACCTGGCGGGCGAGCACCACATGCGGTCCGCTCGTCCCGCGGGCGTCGGCCAGCTCGAGGATCCGCTCGGCGCGCGGGTCGTCCGGCCGGTGGACCGGGTGCCCGAACCCTGGAACCCTGCCGCCGGAGGCGCGGATCGCCCGCACGGCATTCGAAGCCACCTCCGCCGGCTCACCGCCCGCCGCCACGCGCTCCTGGGCGTCCTCGAGCAGCCGCGCGCACTCCTCGGAGGTGCCGAGGATCACCGGCCCGCAGCCGAGGATCCCGGCCGCCACGGCGCCCTGCAGGGAGCCGGGATCGGCCGCAAGCGTCATGCGGGCGGCGACGTTGGTGGGCATCATCCCGTGCTCGGCGATCGCCACCAGCAGCAGGTCGAGGAAGAAGCGCTGGTCCTCGGTCGGCTCGCGGCCTGTGAGGAGCAGGTGGAAGTACTCCGTGAAGCTCAGCCTCCCCATCAGGTCGCCCGCGAGGTCGCGGCCGCGCACCTCCACCCGGTCGGGATACGCCTGGCTGATGTGGGTGACGGGGTCCCCGGACTTACCGATCGGCATGACGGCCCGGCGAAGCTACGCATCGCGCGGGCCCGGGTCAAGGGGCGCCGCCCGCCGCCGCCCGGGGTAAGGGCCTACGCGCGCCCGTAGACCATGATCGCGACGCCGTCGCCGACGGTCCTGGTGTCGACCAGCCTCAACGGCTTCTTGTCGGTGGTCTCGCCGAACAGCCGCTTCCCGGTGCCGAGCACGACGGGAAAGACCATCAAGCGCAGCTCGTCGACGAGATCCCGATCGACCAGCTCCTGCACGAGCTGCGCGCTGCCGTGGACCACGATGTCGCCGTCGTGGCGGTCCTTGACGGTCGCCACCGCCTCGTTCAGGTCGCCGTCCACCACCGTTGTGTTCGTCCAGGCCGGCTCGCCGAGGGTCGAGGAGACGACGTACTTGGGCATGCTGTTGAACTTGTCGGCGAACTCGCCCTCCCTCGACGGCCACGCGTCGGCGAAGCCCTCGTAGGTCACCCGGCCGAGCAGCAGCGCGTCGGACGCCATCGTCTCGTCGAGCTTGAACTGGTCGCCCTCCTCCCCGCGGGAGAACTCGAAGCTCCAGCCGGAGTGCTTGAAGTCCTCCGCGCCCCCCGGATCCTCGATCACGCCATCGACTGAGATGAACTCCGTCACGACGATCTGCCCCATGTCGTCTTCTCCTCGGCTTGCGGTTGGTCCGTTCGGCCGAGTACTATATCCAAGCAGTTGCTTGTCCAAAGCATTGCTTGTGGTATGCCCGGAGACGACCCGCTCAGCGCCACCTTCGCAGCTCTCGCGCACCCCACGCGCCGGGCCATCCTGGCTCGGCTGTCGGAGGGGGAGGCGAGCGTCAACCAGCTGGCCGGCGGCTTCCCCATCACGGGACAGGCGGTCTCCCAGCACCTGCAGGTGCTCGAGCGCGCCGGCCTGATCGAGCGGGGCCGCACCGCGCAGCTGCGCCCGTCGCGCCTTGTCGGCGACCCGCTCCATGACGCCGTCGAGTGGCTGCTCGGCTACCGGCGCTTCTGGGAGGACAGCTTCGATCGCCTGGACGAGCGGCTGACGTCCGGGAAGACTGACGCCGGTGGCTGAGCAGTACGGCTTCAAGGTCAAGCGCGTGTTCGACGCGCCGCGCGAGCGCGTCTGGCAGGAGTGGACCGAGCCCGAGCGGTTCGCCGACTGGTTCGGCGGCCCGCAGTCGGAGGTGCCGCTCTCGACCGTGTCCATGGACGTGAGCCCGGGTGGCGCGTGGCGGCTGACGATGTACGCCGAGCCCGGGCGCCGCGAGATCCACTGGTGGGGCGTGTTCCGGGAGGTGAGCGAGCCCGAGCGGCTCGTGTTCACGGTCTCGGATCGCCCGGGCGACGCCTACGAGCTCGTGATCGTCGAGCTCGTGGACCTCGGCGACGGCCGGACCGAGATGCTGTTCGAGCAGCGGGGATCAATGCTCCCCGAGGAGTACGAGCGGGCGAAGGAGGGATGGGGCGGGTTCTTCGACCGGGTCGCGGAGCGGCTGGCCGGTGGCTAGCCTCAACATGATCGGGCTCGTGCAGAGCGGGTAGGCGCCCGGCGGAGGGTTAGACGAGCGCTCGGCTCATCGCACGGTGTACACGCCGGTCGGCTCGGCGTGGTAGCCCTTCGCGCCCACCGTCACGGCCAGCTCGCTGCGCGGGTCCTGCCCGGCCGCGACCCGGTCGAGCGCGTGGCGGAAGTCGTACCGTGGCGACCAGCCGAGCTCCGCGCGGGCCCGCCCGTTGTCGTACACGCGGTCGATGGCCGGGAACATCCTCCAGCCGCGCTCGGCGTAGACCGCCTCATAGTCGGGAAACAGCCGCCGCACTACCGCCGGCGCGTCGGCGCGCAGCTCCGCCAGGTCGTCGCGCGTGAACGGGGTGGTCGCGCTCACGATGTACCTCCCGAAGCCGATCTCCGGGGCTCGCTCCAGAGCGCGCCGGTGTGCGCTCACCATGTCCTCGAGATCGCCCCTCCGGTACAGGAGCTCGTTGACCTTGACGTTCGCGTCGGCATACCCGTTGCGGACCTCCTCTCGGTCGTCCGCCTCCGGGAAGAAGCGCGAGGTGCGAAGGACGAGGCACGGCAGGCCCTGGTCGCGGTGCGCGAGCTCGCAGAGATCCTCCGCCGCCGCCTTCGTCGCGCCGTAGATGTTCCGGGGCACCGGCGGGACGCTCTCGTCGATCCATGCGGCCGGCTCGCCGGGCCCCGGGCTGAGCGCCCGCCCGAAGGCGCTCGTGGTGCTCGTGAAGACGAAGCTGCCCACGCCGGCCGCCACCGCCTCCTCGAGCAGGTTGAGCGTGCCGGTGATGTTGGTGTCGACGAACTCCTGCCGCCCGTGCGACCCGACGTGCGGCTTGTGCAGCGTCGCGGCGTGGAGGACCGCCTGCACGCCGGCCATGCCGCGCCGCACGAATGCGCGGTCTGCGATCGAGCCCACCAGGCTCGTGTGGGGAGACTCGAGCACGTCGAACCCGACCACGTCCGCCCCCTCGGCACGGAGGACGCGGACCAGCCCCTCGCCGAGATGGCCCGAGCTGCCCGTGACGAGGATCCTCATGTCACAGGCATACCAGCCGTGACGCTCAGGCGGCGTTCACCGGCGCCACAGTCCTGCTCCGGTACCCGAACCGCGACAGGTCCATCACAGGCCTCACCTCGATCGAGCCGGTTCGCATCGGCACCTTGCGCGCCCAGTCAAGCGCCTCGTCGAGGTTCTCGCAGTCGAGCACGCAGAAGCCGCCGAGCTGCTCCTTCGACTCCGCGAACGGCCCGTCGGTGACGATGCGCTCGCCGTCCTCGCGCACGTGGATGGTGGTCGCCACCGCACTGCTCTCCAGGGGCTCGCAGGCGATCATCGCTCCCTTCGCGACCGCTTCGTCGTCGAAGGCCGACCAGCGCTCCAGGGACTCCTGCATCTCCTCCGGGGAGCCGTTCTCCATCGCGCGCTCCTCGACGATGAACGACAGCAGGTATCTCATCGCTCCTCCTTGGATCGGCGCGGCGCTTCTCGCCGCATCACCCTAACGACGAACGGGCGCGGCGGAGATCGACAGCGCCCTCGGCGTCATCTGGAAGGATGGCTGAGGGTGGACGTCGCCTCGCTCGGACAGATCGGCATCTGGCGCCGGTATCAGGAGGGCCCGGAGGGCGTCGAGGAGATCGAGGCGCTCGGCTTCGGCGCCCTCTGGCTCGGGGGCAGCCCCGCGCCCGCCGACACGCGGCCGTTCCTCGAGGCGTCGAGCCGTCTCCCGGTGGCGACGGGCATCCTCAACGTCTGGCGCCACGACCCGGCGGACGTTGCGGCGGACCACGGGCGCCTGAACGACGAGTTCGGCGGGCGCTTCCTGCTCGGCATCGGTATCGGGCATCCCGAGGCCACGAGCCACTACCGGCGACCGCTCGCCACAATGCGGGCCTTCGTCGACGGCCTCCACGGGGCCGAGCGGCCCGTGCCGCGCGACGAGCTCGTCCTGGCGGCGCTCGGGCCGAAGATGCTCGACCTCGCCGCGGAGCGGTCGCTCGGCGCCCACCCGTACCTCACTCCGCTCGAGCACACCCGCTTCGCCCGCGAGCGCGTGGGGCCCGGCGTGCTGGTGGCGCCGGAGCTGACGGTGGTCGTCGAGCCGGATCCGCACAGGGGGCGCGAGCTGGCGCGCGCCTTCGTCGCCCGGTACCTCGGGCGCCGCAACTACGCGGACAATCTGCTCCGCCACGGGTTCACCGAGGAGGATCTCGCCGACGGCGGCAGCGACAGGCTGGTCGACGCGGTCGTGCCGCACGGATCGGCCGAGCAGGTGGCCGAGGCGGTGCACGCACACCTCGATGCCGGGGCCGACCACGTCTGCCTCCAGCCGGTCGGCCACGGCGGGGTGCCGAGGGACGACTATCGCGCGCTCGCGCGGGTGCTCATCCGATCCAGCTGACGAGCTCGCGGGGGCCCAGGCCGGCCAGGCGCCGACCGGTTAGGGGGATCGGGGGCGGGTAGACGCCCTGCCATGAGAGCTCTGACCTGGCACGGCAAGCGCGACGTCCGGATCGACGAGGTCCCCGACCCGAAGATCGAGCAGCCCACCGACGCCCTCGTCCGCATCACCACCACCGCCATCTGCGGCTCCGATCTCCACCTGTACGAGGTGATGGGCCCGTTCATCAACGAGGGCGACGTGCTCGGCCACGAGCCGATGGGAGTGGTCGAGGAGGTCGGCAGCGAGGTGACGGAGCTGTCGCCCGGCGACCGCGTCGTGATCCCGTTCCAGATCTCCTGCGGGCAGTGCTTCATGTGCGGCCAGGGGCTGCAGACCCAGTGCGAGACGACACAGGTCCGCGAGGAGGGAATGGGCGCGGCGCTGTTCGGCTACACCAGGCTCTACGGCGAGGTCCCGGGCGGCCAGGCTCAGTTCCTCCGCGTGCCCCAGGCGCAATACACGCACATCAAGGTGCCGGAGGGACCGTCCGACGAGCGCTTCGTGTACCTGTCCGACGTGCTGCCCACCGCGTGGCAGGCGGTCGAGTACGCCGACATCCCGGAAGGCGGCAGCGTGGCGGTCCTCGGCCTGGGGCCGATCGGCGACATGGCGGCGCGCATCGCGCTGCACCGCGGTCATCGCGTGTTCGGGGTGGACCTCGTGCCGCAGCGACTCGAGCGCGTCCGCGCGCGCGGTGCGGAGGTGCTCGACCTGAAGGAGCACGACGACGACCTCGCGGAGGTGATCCGCGACCGGACCGACGGCCGCGGGCCCGACTCGGTGATCGACGCCGTCGGCATGGAGGCGCACGGCTCGCTGGGCGCTCAGGTCGCGCAGCAGATGACCGGGCTCCTGCCGGACGCCGTGGCGGAGAAGCTGATGGGGAAGGCCGGCATCGACCGGCTCCATGCGTTCCACCTGGCGATCGAGATCGTGCGGCGTGGCGGCACGATCTCGCTGGTCGGGGTGTACGGGGGCATGGCGGATCCGCTGCCCATGCTCACGATCTTCGACAAGCAGATCCAGCTGCGGATGGGACAGGCGAACGTCAAGCGCTGGGCGGACGAGATCATGCCCCTGCTGACCGACGGCGATCCGCTCGGCGTGGAGGGCTTCGCCACCCACAGGCTCCCGCTCGAGGAGGCTCCGCGCGGGTACGAGATGTTCCAGAAGAAGGAGGACGGCGCTGTCAAGGTGCTGCTGCAGCCCTGACCGCGAGGACCGCGCGGCGCTGCGGTAGCGTCGCTCGGCGTGTCGGTCGGCGCCGAGCGAGTCCTCACCCAGCGCGAGCTGAACCGCGCGCTGCTCGAGCGGCAGTTCCTGCTGTCGCGGCGGCGCGAGGCGCTTCCGCGGGCGCTCGAGCGGCTCGGCGGGATCCAGGCGCAGTACGCGCCGTCGATGTACATCGGGCTCTGGTCACGGCTCGCGGACTTCGAGCGCGACTCGCTGACGCGCGCGCTCGAGCGACGCACGGTGATCCAGGCCACTCTGATGCGGTCCACGATCCACCTGGTCTCCGCCCGCGACTACTGGCCCTTCGCGGCCGGCACCCGCGATGCGCGCTGGGAGTCATGGCAGCGCGGCTACCGGCGCGGCCCATCTCCCCGCGCGGTGCTCGCGGCGGCGCGTCAGGTGGAGCGCAAGCTCGCCGACGGTCCGCGCACGCGGGCGGAGCTCGTCGAGGGAATCGACGGCCCGCGCTTCACGGGCGCGAGCACGCGGCTCGACCTCGTGAGAGTGCCTCCGTCCGGCACGTGGGAGCGCCGCCGGGCCGATCTGTACGGCCGGGCGGAGGATTGGATCGGACCAGCGCCGTCGATCTCCGCGGCGGACGGCATTGACCTGCTGATCCGGCGCTACCTGTGGGCTTTCGGCCCGGCGTCGCCCGCGGACGTGGCGAGCTGGGCCGGCATGCAGATCACCCCGGTGAAGGCGGCGCTCGACCGGATGGAGCTGCGCCAGTTTCGCGACGAGCAGGGCGGAGTGCTGCTGGACCTTCCGCGCGCGCCGCTGCCGGCGGCCGAAACACCCGCGCCGGTCCGCTTTCTCCCGACCTGGGACGCCACGCTGCTCGTGAACTGCCGGCGCACCCAGATCCTCCCGGAGAAGCACCGGCCGAAGATCTTCCACACGAAGAACCCGCAGTCGGAGACGACGTTCCTCGTGGACGGCGCCGTAGCGGGGATCTGGACGCGGGACGGGGAGCGGGTCCGCCTGCACCCGTTCGGCCGGCTGCGCCGGGCGGACCGCGAGGAGCTCGAGGCCGAGGCGGCCCGGCTCGCCGCCTACATCGCGAACTGACCGGCCTTGGAGAGGGCGGCCGCGCGCTGTGCCAGCTCGGCCACCACGTCGAGGTTCAGGTCGTCGAGCCTCTTGAAGCGGACGCAGCTCTTGCCCACGCTCACCTTGCCGAGTCGTTCCTCGTTCTTCTCGGCCAGGTAGCCGTCATCCTCGGCGGCGCAGAAGTAGAGCGAGACGTACGACTTGTTGTTGGTGAGGCCGATCGGGAACCAGTCGCCCTCGCGGCCGGAGGCGTAGCGGTAGTGGTAGCTGCCGTAGCCGATGAACGTCTTCCACATGCGCACCTCCAGCTCCGGCACGGCTCGGGTCAGGACCTCGTGCACGCGTGCGACGATCTCCCTCCGGCCGTCTGGCAGGGACGCGAGGTAATCGTCGACGCTCTGTGTGGCGGCGTCCGGCATCGGGGCTGAACCGTATCGTGCGGCCCATGAGCGAGATCGGGCAGGTCGACGAGGTCCGAAGCCTGGTGCGACTTGGATTCGAGGAGCTCAGCAGGGCCACCGGCGGCATCTGGGACGTGCACCGCGCCATCGCCGAGCGAGCGTTCCGGGCAAGCGGCCCGGGTGCGCTTCCGGCGCGAACGCTCCACCATCTCATCTCGAACGGGGTGTACGCCGGGCTGGGCGGCGCCGCGCGCGCGGCTGGGGTGGCCGCGGACGCCGGTCTCGGGCGGCGGGTCGTGCGGGACGGGCGGCGGCTGTCCGTGTCGGCCCGGGGCGCGCTGGTGGTCGGGGCCCTGAACGGGCTGATCGGCGACGCCCTGGAGGCTGCGGGCAGCGACCTGCAGGAGCCGATCAGCGTGCGGGCCGGCGGCCGGCGGGTCGCGCTCGCTCCGGATGCGCTGGCCGGCGCGCATCCCGACGCGGGCGGTCGGGTGGTCGTCTTCCTGCACGGCGCGATGGAGACCGAGTTCTCGTGGCGGCTGGGCGCCGGTCCCGAGGGGGAGACGTACGCGACGCGACTGCGCCGCGACCTCGGTTGCACGCCGGTGGACGTCCGCTACAACAGCGGCCGGCACATCTCGGCGAACGGGCTCTCGCTCGCGGACCTGCTCGAGGAGCTGGTGGCCGCGTGGCCGGTGGAAGTGGAGTCGCTGGCGCTGGTCGGGCACTCGATGGGCGGGCTGGTGGCACGGTCGGCCTGTCACCAGGGGGCGGAGCGCGGCGACACCTGGGTCCGGCGGGTGCGCCACGTGATCTCGCTGGGCACGCCTCACATGGGGGCGCCGCTCGTGCAGGGGGTGCACTGGATGAGCGCGGCGCTGCATGCGGTGCCCGAGACCCGGCCCTTCGCGGGGTTCCTTCGCCGCCGCAGCGCGGGGATTCGAGACCTGCGCCAGGGCTCCCTGGTGGACGCCGACTGGCGCGACTGCGACCCGGACGCGCTGGGGGCGGTCGCCTGTCAGGAGATACCGCTGCTCGAGAGGGCCACCCACTGCTTCGTGGCGGCCACGATCACGCGCGGCGGCCGCAACCCGGTCGGGCGGCTGCTGGGAGACTGCCTGGTGCTCCAGCCGAGCGCGTCGGGGCGCAGCCGCACACGCCGCATCCCGTTCGAGGAGGAGTACGGAGCGCACATCGGGCGCATGCACCACCTGGCGCTGCTGAACCACCCGAGGGTGTACGAGCGGCTGCGCGCGTGGCTCGGGGCCGAGCCCCGCCCCGCGGCGGTGCCCGCGTTGCCGCCCCCGAGCTAACCGGTCGCCTCCGCCCGCGCGCGCTCGGCTGCCTTAGCCGGCGAGCCGTGCCAGGGGTCGCCGTGGCCGGGCAGCAGCACGCCGGCATCCGCGCCGGCGATCGTCGCGAGCGAGCTCACGCACGCGCGGTTGTCCTGGTTGAACGCATGCGGCATCACCTGCGGCGCGCGGCTGCCGGTGAGCGGGTTCCAGGTGCAGATCGAGTCGCCGACGAAGAGGACACCGCGGTCGCCGAACAGGAGGGCGCAGTGACCCACGGTGTGTCCAGGCGTGTGCAGCACACGCGGCCGGCCGGGCACGTCGAGGACGTCACCGTCGGCGAAGGTGTCGTCGGCCTCGACGCCCCTCGGGTGGGCGCCGCCCCGGCGCGCCATGTGACCGAAAAAGCGCCACAGCGCCGGGCGCCACAGGTGGGGCAAGAGCTTGACGGGCGCGGCGTCGCCCGACTTGGGTCCGGGCTTGGCGAGGGTGCCCACGTCGTCGGAGTGGATCAGGACGCGGGCTCCGGTCTGCTGGAACCGGGGCGCGAGGCCCGTGTGGTCGGAGTCGGAATGAGTCAGCACGACCGCCTCCACATTCGCCGGCGCGAGCCCGTGAGCCCCCATGTCGGCCTCGAGCGTGTCGCCGAAGCCGGACAGCCCGGCGTCGACGGCGACGAGGGCGTCACCGTCCTCCACGACGTACCAGTTCACTATGTGCGTCCCCAGGCGATAGACCCCGGGCGCGACCTCGGGCACCGCCGCCTCCTCTCGTTCGCTCGAAGCGGATTGTGCCCACGAAACGGCAGAGGACCGGCCAAAGCCGGTCCTCTCGCCGGGGGGAGGGAGCACCGGGATGAAGTCATCCCCCCCAGGGGGAGGGTCTGACCCCCTGGGGCTCCCTGGGGCTTAGGCGCCGGCGTGCGACGGCCGCGGGCGCAGCAGCGAGCGCATTCGCTCGCTCCATCCGCGTCCCCTCTGCCCCGCCGCAATCTGCTCGGCGCGGAGCTGGAGGAGCGCCACCACGGCGGCGGTCGGCTCGAAGGGGTCGGCGATCGGGCGGCCGGCGCCGAGCGGCAGCGCTGCCAGGATCCGGGAGTCCGCCTCGGCCACCAGTGCCGGGCCGGTGGGCGGCCGGGCGCTGTCCAGGGCCGCCAGACGCTCCAGGTCGCTTCGGTCGGCAGTAACTGAGCGACGCACCGTAATGTTGGTCATTGGAGGTCCTCCTTCCGGATCTCGGTTGCTTGTATGACTGTGTATTGCTAGTGTACGACCGACAAGGAGCGATGCAATGTCATACAAGTTGGACTTGTCTGGTCTGCAACGAGGTGGAGCCACATCCATCACCCAGCAGCTCGTGGACCGCATCTCCGCCGCGATAGAGGCGGGCGATCTCGACCCCGGTGCGAAGCTGCCGCCCACCCGCGAGCTGGCTGAGCTCGCCGACGTGAACCACCTCACGGCCGCGCGCGTGTACCGCAAGCTCGCGGAGCTCGGCTACGTCAGCGCCAGCGTGGGCCGCGGCACTTTCGTCCGTGCGCTCACCCCCGCGAGCAGCGCGTCGCATGGCGACGACTGGCAGGCGTACGCCCTCCCGCCGGAGGAGCTCTCCTACGCGGAGCAGGTGCTCGCCGACACCTTCTCGCTGGCCGGCCGCGACGACGTGATCTCGCTGGCGATCGGCTGGCCCGCGCCCAGCAACTACCCGACCGAGGAGCTAGCGCGGATCACGGCGGAGGTCTTCGAGGAGGAGGGCGGCAACGCCTTGTCGTACCTCTCGGCGGAGGGCCTGTTCGAGCTGCGCGAGCAGATCGCGGCGCGGGGCCGCACGTTCGGCTATGCCGAGGACGCCGAGGAGATCATCGTCACCTCCGGCGCGCAGCAGGCCATCGCGCTGTGCGCGCAGGCCACTCTCGAGCCCGGCGACGTCGCCGTTGTCGAGTCCCCCACCTTCATCGGGATGATGACCGCGATGCGCGGCACCCGCGCGCGGGTGATCGGCGCGCCGGTCGACGAGGACGGCTTCGACGTGGACGCGCTCGAGCGTCTGCTTGCGCGCCACGAGGTCAAGATCGTCGGGCTCCAGACGGCCTGCCAGAACCCGACCGGCCGCAACCTTTCCGAGGAGCGCCGCGCCAGGCTGGCCGAGCTTGCCGTGGAGCGCAACTTCTTCATCCTCGAGGACCGCGTCTACGCGGACATGAACTTCGAGGGCAGCTTCGTCCGCTCGCTGCGTGAGCTCGCCCCCGCCCACGTGCTGTACGTGAACTCGCTCTCCAAGGTGGTGGGCGGAGGCCTGCGCGCCGGGTGGGTCGCCGCCCGCGGCCCCGTCCGGGAACGCCTCGCGATGCTGAAGCTCGACGCCGACTTCCACACCCCTACGCTGATCCAGCACATTGCCGCCCGCTGGCTGGCCACCGGCGCCTACGAGCGCCACGTCGAGCGGACCAGGCCGTTCTACCGGGAGCGCCGCGACGCCCTGCTCGCCTCGCTCGAACGCCACCTGGCCGGCGAGTACCACGTGGACCCGCCCACCGGCGGGCATCATCTCTGGGTCACGCTCGCCCGGCCCCTCGACGAGCGGACGCTCTATGCGGAGGCGGCCCGCCACGGAGTGACCTTCACTCCCGGCGGCGCGGTCACGGCCGAGCGCCGGTCGCAGACCTCGTTCCGCCTGTCGTTCTCGCTGCTCGACCCGGAGCAGCTCGACGAGGGCGTGCGCCGGCTGGCCCGGGCCATCCGCGAGGTGAGGCGCCGCTCCCGCGCCGGCATCCCGGCGGCGATGTCATAGAACCGGTGCCCCGCGCGTTCTCATCCAGATGAGCGTCTCCACTCGCCGCGAGACCCTCCTCGACCAGGAGACGACGCACTTCGCTGCGCGCGACTGGCTGATGCTGGCCGGCGTGTCCCTCACGTGGGGGGCGTCGTTTCTGTTCATCGACGTGGGCCTGGAGCACTTCGCCCCCGCCCTGGTGGCGTTCGGGCGAGTCGCCTTCGGCGCGCTCACGCTCTCCGCGCTGCCGGGCGTGCGCCAGCCGGTGCCCCGCTCGGAGTGGCCGCTGATCGGGGCTATGGCCGTGACCTGGATGGCGATCCCCTTCACGTGCTTCGCGATCGCCCAGCAGTGGATCGACTCATCGCTCGCCGGGATGATCAACGCCGCCACGCCGCTGTTCGTCGCGCTGGTCGCAGCCGGGGCCGTCCGCCAGCTCCCCACACGCATGCAGGCGACCGGCCTGGTGATCGGCTTCACCGGGGTGGTTGCGGTGAGCCTTCCCTCGATCGGCGAGGGCTCGAGCGCCCTCGGCGTCGCCCTGGTGCTGCTCGCCGCGCTCCTGTACGGCTTCGCGTTCAACATCGCGGCGCCGCTCCAGCGCCGCTACGGCGCGCTTCCGGTGATCTGGCGGGCACAGCTGGTCGCGGTCGTGCTGATGCTGCCGTTCGCGATCGTGGGCGCTACCCAGTCGTCGTTCGGGTGGGACAGCCTGGTCGCGGTGGCCGCGCTCGGCTCCCTCGGGACGGCGCTCGCGTTCTTCTGGTTCACCACCTTGATCGGGCGGGTGGGCTCCACCAGGGGTTCGGTCGCGATCTACCTGGTCCCGATCGTGGCGATCCTCCTCGGCGCGGCCCTCCTCGACGAGACGATCCACGCCGCCGCTCTGCTCGGCACCGCGCTCGTCCTGGCGGGCGCCTACATCACGAGCCGGCCGCGCCCGGGCTGACCTTCTCCCAGAGCGCGGCGAGCGTGCGCTGCTCGTCGCGCGAGAGGTGGCTCAGGAACCGCTCGCGCACCCCGTCGAGGTGGGTCTTCCGGGCCCGCTCGAACAGGTCGCGCCCGTCGTCCGTGATCTCCGCGAACCAGCCGCGCTGATCCTGCTCGCAGCGCTCTCGGCGCAGCAGGCCGTCGCGCTCCATCCGGTCGACCAGGCGGGTCAGGCCGCTGCGGCTCAGCAGCACACCGTCGGCCAGCTCGGACATCCGCATCCGGCCCTCGGGGGAGTCGGCGAGAAACAGCAGCACCTCGTAGGAGGACAGCGGTAGCCGGTGCTCGCGCACGAGCTCGGCGTCGAGGGCCTTGGTCATGCCGGCGTGCACCCGGAGGAGCCCGCGCCAGGCGCCGAGCTCGTCACGGCTCAACAGGGTCGCTTGCTCCATTCCGCTCCGCTAAGGTAGTTGCCTACGCAATGAGTCTACCCGAACGCATACGGCCCGCCGACGGAGATCCCGAGGGCGCGCTGGTCCTCTTCCACGGCCGCGGCACCGACGAGCACGACCTCTTCCCGCTGCTCGACCTGCTCGATCCCGAGCGGCGCCTGGTCGGCGCCACCGCCCGGGGACCGCTGTCGCTGCCGCCGGGCGGCGCCCATTGGTACATCGTGCGCCGGGTCGGCTTTCCGGACGTGGACACCTTCCGGTCCGGGTACGAGCAGGCGAGCGGCTGGCTCGACGACCTGCTCGCCCGCTACGACGTGCCGCCCGAGCGCACCGTGCTCGGGGGCTTCTCGCAGGGCGGCGTGATGGCCTACGCGCTCGGCCTGGGCGCCGGCCGCCCCCGCCCGGCGGGCATCATGGCGCTGAGCAGCTTCATCCCCACCGTCGAGGGCTTCGAGCTCGGCGACGCCGCCGGCGTGCCGGTCGCGATCGGCCACGGCACCTACGACCCGGTCATCGGGGTCGAGTTCGGGCGCGACGCGCGCGACCGCCTCACCGAGGCCGGGGCCGAGGTGACCTACCGCGAGTCGCCCATGCCGCACGCGATCGATCCGGGCTTCCTGCGCGAGCTGCCGGAGTGGGTCAGGGGCGCCGCCGGAACGCGCGCCTGAGCCGGTCGAGCAGCGCGCGGAAGAAGAGCGAGAAACCGCCGACCGGCTTCGCCCGCGGGGCGGGCGGAGCGGCGGCCTCGGGGGGCTCCTGTCCCGGCAGCCCCTCGCCGCCCGGTTCCGACGCGGCGGACTCCGGTGTGGCCTCGGACGCCTCGATGCTCTGCTGCAGGCAGCTCGAGAAGTCCTGCAGCAGGCGGTTCGAGACGTCCTCGATCATCCCGCCGCGGCCGAAGCGGGCCAGCCGGCCGGTGATCGTGAAGTCCGTCTCCACGTCGACCGTGGTGGATCCGGCCTCCTCGCTCATGGTGCTCACGATCGTGGCCTTCGCGGAGCCCTGGCCGCGCTTGTCCTGCCCGCTGGCCCGCATCACCGCCCGGTGGGCATCCGCGTCCACCTCCTCCATGGCGAGCTCACCGCGGTAGGCGGCCGTGGTCGGGCCGAGCCGGACCGTGAACGTGCCGCGGTAGGTGCCGTCCTCGCCCGCCTCGGTGATCTCGGCGCCCGGGAGGCAGGGCGCCACGCGTTCGACGTCGATCAGCGCCTCCCACACGCGGCCGAGCGGAGCGGCGACCTGGAAGGAGTGCTCCAGCTTCATCCGACCGGGCCGCCGGCGCGCAGGGCATCCAGCTGCGCGGGCGTGTCCACGTCCTGCCCGCCGCCGAGGTCGTCGCAGGGCACCTCGCGCGTCCGCACGCGGAGCAGCAGGTTGCGGGCGCCGTGGTCGCCGGTCACGTCCCGCATACGCTCGAACAGGCGCCGCTCGAGCAAGACGGGATGCCCGGGCTCGCCGTGGTAGGTGGCGCGCACCGCCGCGGCCCCGCGTCCACGCGCGGCGATCACGCGACGGATGGCGTCGGGCGCCATGAGCGGCTGGTCGCCGAGCGTGACCACCACCGCCTCGCAACCGGAGAGCTCGGCCAGCCCGCATGCGAGCGACGCCGACTGGCCCTCTTCCCAGCGCCGGCACACGAGCGCGTCGGCCCCGTGCATGTCCACGGTGGCCTGCACCTCCTCGGCGCCGGCGCCCAGCACCACCACCACTCGGCCGACGGACGCGGCGACCATGGCCCGGATCGCGTGCTCGAGGAGCGGACGGCCGTCGAGCTCGGCCAGCTGCTTGGAGCTGCCGAACCGGGTGGCCGCACCGGCGGCAAGCACGAGGCCCCCGATCATGCGCCCACCTCGTGGATGCGCCCGTCGGAGACCGAAAGGCGACCTCCGGCACGGCCGTTTCGCACCGCCACGACCTCGGCCATGATCGACAGGGCGGTCTCCTCGGGCGTGACCGCGCCGAGATCGAGGCCGATCGGCGCGGCGATGCGCGCCAGCAGCTCCTCCTCGAGGCCCGCGGCCAGCAGCCGCTCGTGGCGCTGGGCCTGGGCGCGACGGCTTCCCATCGCACCCACGTAGGGGGCGTCGGAGCGCAGCGCGATCTCGAGCGCGGCGTCGTCCAGCTTCGGATCGTGGGTCAGCACGGCGATGTACGTGGCCCGGTCGATGCCGCCGAGCCGCGCGAAGGCCTGATCGGGCCACTCCGCGAGCACCTCCTCCGCCTCGGGGAAGCGCTGGGTGGTTGCGAACTGGGAGCGCGGGTCGCACACGAACGGGCGCCAGCCGGCCGCGCGCGCGAGGCGGCACAGGGCGGCCGCGTAGTCCACCGCGCCGAAGATCACGAGCCGCGGGGCGGGCGCGGTCACGTCCACGAACAGCGACGCGTCGCCGATCCGGCGCACCTCGGAGCGCTCCGCCCACATCAGCTCCTCCGCCGCCTCGACGGCGACGGCGTCGAGCTCCGCGTCGCCGAGACCGCCGGAGGTCACCCCGTCGGCGCGCACGAGCAGCTTGGCGCCGACGTCGCCGCCCTCGAGCACGGTCACGAGCGCCGCTCGGCCGTCCTCGGCGGCGATCGCGGCGAAGTCGCCGAAGGCGGTCACCGCTCGGAGTACTCCTCGACGAACACGTCTATCTCGCCGCCGCAGGGCAGCCCCACGTCCCATGCCTCGGAGTCGGCGATCCCAAAGTGGAGCAGGCGCGGCTCGCCGGCGGCCAGCACCTCGGCAGCCGCCTCGACCACGGCGCCCTCGACGCAGCCGCCGGAAACCGCTCCCGACACCTCGCCGTGCTCGTTCACCGCCATCTTCGCGCCGGGCGGCCGCGGCGCGGAGCGCTTCACGCCCACCACCGTGGCTACCGCGACCCGGTCGCCGCGGGCCGTCCACGCCCGCACGTCGTGGACCACGTCCTTCATGCGTCCCGCTCCCTTCTGTCCAACATTCTCATAGATAACGCATCCAAAGCTTCGGCAAGGTGCTCGAGCGACCCGAGCGAGTTCCCGGCCATGAACTCGTCCACGTAGGGAAGCGCCGCCCTCATGCCCCGCGTGAGCGGACGGTACTCGGGGTGCGCCTTGAGGGGGTTCAGCCAGATCAGCCGGTGCGAGCATCGCGCAAGCCGCGCCATCTCGAACTCCAGCTGCTCGGGGTCGCCGCGGTCCCAGCCGTCGGACAGCAGGACCACGACCGCGCCGCGGCCCACGCGGCGCCCGTGCTCGCGGTTCAGCGTGGCGAGCGCCTCGCCGATTCGGGTGCCGCCCGACCAGTCCCGGGTGGCGCCGGCGGCGCGCTCGAGGGCGCGGTCGGGGTCGCGGCCGCGCAGCTCCGCCGTGACGCGGGTCAGGCGGGTGCCGAAGACGAACGCCTCCACCCGCCGGCGCGCCGCGACACACGCCTGCATGTAGGCGAGCAGCATGCGGGCGTAAGGCTCCATCGAGCCCGACACGTCGCACACGAGCACCAGCGGGCGCGGCCGTTCGCCGGGCTCGCGCCAGTGGCGCTCGAACGGGTCGCCGCCGGTGCGCAGCGAAGCGCGCACCGTGTGACGCAGATCGGGCCGCGCGGCATGCGGCGGCGCCCCGCGGCGGCGCGCCGGACGGGTGCGCCGGCTCGGCCGGGTGGGCGCGGTCGCGGCGAGCGCGCGGATGGCGCGCCTGGCGCGGCGCCGCTCCTCGGCGGTGTAATCGGCGAAGTCCTTGTCGCGCAGCAGCTCGACGTCGGACCAGGCCGACGGCACCACCTCCACTTCCGGCGTCGCCACCGCTCCGCTCGGGCCCGGCAGGGCGCTTCGAGGCAGCGCCAGCTGGAAGGCCTCGGCGAGGCCGGGCGGCAGCTCGGATGCCGGCGGGCCCGGCGGTGCGAACCACTCCGCGAAGGCGGCGTCGAAGGCGGCGAGATCGTCGTGGCGCGAGCAGAGCGCGGCCCGCAGGGCGAAATAGGCCGCCTCGCGGTCGGTCGCGTCGACCGCCGAGAGCGCCCGGTGGGCGGCGAGCAACTCGCCCACGCCCACGCGAGCACCGCCCGCGCGCATCGACGCGGCGAGCAGGGTGAGGCGGCCGGTGAGGCGCGCGCCGAGCCCGAAGCGGCCGGCCCGGCCGGGCGCGCGGGGATCGCGCTCCTCAGGCACCTTGCAGCACCCCACCCTCGCGCACGTGGTCGATGTCCTCCCTGACCTTGAGCACCACGCCCAGCGTCGACTCGAGCTCCGCCTCGTCGAGCGCGAGCAGCGCCTGCGCCCATGCGATCGTCTCTCCCACGCCGGGCAGCTTGTAGAGCTCCTCGCCGCGCAGGCGCGCCACCGCGGCGCAGACCCGTTCGGCAATCGCGTCCGGCACGCCCGGCAGGCGGGCCCGCACGATCTCCGCCTCGCGCTCCGGCGACGGGTAGTCGATCCAGTGATACAGGCAGCGCCGCTTCAGCGCGTCGTGCAGCTCCCTCGTGCGGTTGGAGGTGATCACGACGAGCGGCCGGCGCTCGGCGGTGATCGTGCCGAGTTCCGGGATCGAGACCTGGAAGTCGGACAGGAGCTCGAGCAGGAAGGCCTCGAACTCGTCGTCGGCGCGGTCGATCTCGTCGATCAGGAGCACGACCGGCTCGCTCGCCTGGAGCGCGTCGAGCAGGGGCCGGCGGAGCAGAAAGCGCTCGGAGTAGAGCGCCTCCCCGGTAGCGGAGCCCTCGGCACGCATGTGCAGGAGCTGCCGCGGATAGTCCCAGTCGTAGAGGGCGTGGTGAAGGTCGATGCCCTCGTGACACTGGAGCCGGATGAGACGCGCCCCGGTCGCGCCCGAGAGCGCCTTGGCCACCTCGGTCTTGCCGACGCCTGCCTCGCCCTCGACCAGCAGCGGCTGCTCGAGCGTGGCGGCCAGATAGACGGCTACGGAGAGGCCCCGGTCGGCGAGATAGCGCTCGCCCGCCAGGGCCTCTCGGACAGCTTCGGGATTGTCGAAGCTCACGCCTTCGACGCCGTCTCCAGCGCTCGCCGCGTGAGCACCCGGGCCAGGTGGCGCTTGTAGTCGGCCGTCGCGTTCAGGTCGGCGGGCGGGCTGGTGCCCTCGGCGGCCTGCTCGGCAGCGCGGCCGACGGCGTCGGCGTCGAGGCCCCCTCCGCGGAGCGCCTCCTCGACCATGGTCGCGCGCAGCGGCGTCGAGCCCATGTGGGTGAGCCCGACCCGCACGTCCTCGCACGACCCGTCGCCGGCCCTCTTGACGAGCGCGCAGACGGCGACCATGGCCCAGTCCTCGACCCGGCGGTTGAACTTCTCGTACGCGAAGCCGTAGCCCTCCATCGCGGGAATCCTGACCTCGGTCAGCACCTCGTCGGGGGCCAGCGCGGTGGTGAGGTAGTCCTGGAACAGCTCGGACGCCGCGATCGTGCGCTCGCCGCCCGAGCCCCGCGCGGTGACCTCCCCCTCGCAGGCGAGCAGCACGGCGGGCATGTCGGACGCGGCGTCGCCGTGCGCCAGCGAGCCGCCGATCGTGCCCCGGTTGCGAACCTGCTGGTCGGCGATGGTCGCCGCCGCGGCGGAGGCGAGGCCGAGACCGCCGGTGGCGACCTGGTGATGGGTGGTCATGGCCCCCACGCGGAACGAGCCGTTCTCGCGCTCGATGCCGGTCAGCCCGGGCACCCGCCGCAGGTCCACCAGCAGCGTCGGGAAGGCCAGCCGCAGCTTCATCAGCGGCAGCAGCGAGTGGCCGCCCGCCAACGGCTTGGCGTCCTCGCCGCCCTGGCCGAGCGCCGCGATCGCCTCGTCCAGCGATTCGGGCGCGGCGTAGTCGAAGGGCGCCGGGATCACGACGCACCTCCTTCCTCGGGTCCGGTCGGGCCTGAGCCGGCGGCTCCGCCCCCATGCTCATCCAGGGCCCGGCCCTGCTCGGTGGCGGCCGGTCCCTCCCCGCGACCGCGCGCCGCCTCGACCGCCTGCCAGACCCGCATCGGGGTGAGCGGCATGTCGAGCGAGGTCACGCCGAACGGCTCGAGCGCGTCGATCACCGACGCCACCACGGCCGGCGAGCAGGCGATCGTCGCGGCCTCGCCCACTCCCTTCACGCCCAGGGTGTTTGTCGGCGACGGGGTCTCGGTGCGGTCGGTCTCGAAGCTCGGCACGTCCGCCGCGCTCGGGAGCGCGTAGTCCACGAAGGTGCCGGTCACGAGCTGGCCGTCATCGTCGTACACCAGCTGCTCGTACAGCGCCTGGCCCACGGCGTGGACGATCCCGCCGTGGATCTGCCCGTCGATCAGCAGCGGGTTGATCGCGGGGCCGCAGTCGTCGACCGCTATGTAGCGCACGACGTCCACGCGGCCCGTCTCGGGGTCGACCTCGGTGATGCACGCGTGCGCGCCGAACGGCCAGACGAAGTTCGACGGATCGTAGAAGCACGTCTCGTCGAGGCCGGCCTCCATGCCCTCCGGAAGGTCAGCCGGGATGTATGCCTCGCCCGCCACGTCGGTGAGCGACATCGACTTGTCGGGCGAGCCGCGCACCTGGAAGCGGTCGTTGACGAGCTCGATGTCCTCCGGGGCGGCCTCGAGCTGGTGCGCCACGATCCGCTTCGCCTTGTCCTGCACCTTCTCGGCGGCGCGGGCTATGGCCTCTCCCCCGACCGCGAGCGACCGCGAGCCGTAGGTGTTCTTTCCGAAGGGGCCTGTGTTGGTGTCGCCGTGGATCACGTCGACCACGTCGGGCGCCACGCCCAGGCGGTCGGCCGCGATCTGCGCGAAGCTGGTCTCGTGGCCCTGGCCGTGCGGCGAGGTCCCCGTGTACACGGTCACCGAGCCGGTCGGGTGCACCCGCACCTGGGCCGACTCGAAGTACCCGCCCTGCATGCCCCAGCCGGTGGGGCCGAGGGCGCGCGACGGTCCCAGCCCGCAGATCTCCACGTATGTGGAGAAGCCGACGCCGCGGTATATGCCGCGCCGGCGCATCTCGGCCTGCTCGCGCCGGAACCCCTCCAGGTCGAGCTTCTCGAGGCAGCGATCGAGCGTGCCGTCGTAGTCCCCGGAGTCGTAGATGAACCCGTGCGGCCGCTCGTTCGGAAACTCCTTGATGAAGTTCTTCCGGCGCAGCTCCAGCTGGTCCATCCCGAGCTCCTTGGCGAGCTCGTCCATCGTCAGCTCGATCAGATGGGTCGCCTCGGGGCGCCCGGCGCCGCGGATGGCATCCGTCGTGAACTTGTTCGTGAACACGCCGACGATGTCCGTCTGGACGGCCGCGAAGTCGTAGCAGCCGCTGATCACGCAGGCGGTGAACGTCGGGATCACCGGCCCCTCGATCAGGTGGTAGGAGCCGCAGTCCTGGATGACCTTGACGTGGATCCCGGTGACGGTCCCGTCGCGCTTGGCACCGATCCGCACGTAGTCGATCTGGTCGCGCCCGTGATGGGTGGTCGACATCTCCTCTGACCGCGTGGCGGTCCACTTGACGGGCTTCCCGAGCTTGCGCGCGCACCAGCAGGCAAGCACCTCCTCGCCGTAGACCTGCAGCTTGGAGCCGAAGCCGCCGCCGACCTCGGGCGCCACCACCCGGATCTTGTCCTCGCTCAGCCCGAGCTGGATCGAGAGGATGACGCGGCAGATGTGCGGGATCTGCGTGGCGCTCCACAGCGTGAGCTTGCCCTCGCGCCACTCGGCCAGCACGCTTCGCGGCTCGATCGCCGCCCCCGCGGTGCGGTGATTGACGAGGCGCTTCTCGACCACCACCTCGGCGTCGCGGAAGGCCCCCTCCACGTCGCCGCCCGGCAGCGACCACTCGAAGACCTTGTTCGTGCCGTACTCCTCGTGGATGATCGGGGCGCCGTCCTCGAGCGCCTTCTCGGGGTCTACCACCACCGGGAGCGGGTCGTACTCGACCACGACCTGCTCGGCCGCGTCGACCACTCCGTACTTGTCCCTGCCGAGCACCACCGCCACCGCCTGGCCGACGTAGCCGACCTTGCCTCGTGCCAACGGCCAGTGATCGGGCACCAGCACGTCGACTCCCGGCGGGACCCACACCATCGGGCAGGGGGATTCCAGGTCGGCGAGGTCCTCCCCGGTGAACACCGCCTCCACGCCGTCGTGGTCGCGTGCTGCCGAGGTGTCGATCGAAGTTATCCGGGCGTGTGCCTCCGGCGAGCGCACGATCGCCGCATAGAGCATCCCCGGCAGCGCCATGTCGTCGGTGTAGGTCGCGCGTCCCGTGATCAGGCGCGGATCCTCCTTGCGCTTGAGCGACTGTCCGACGAAGCCGTTGCCGCGGGGCTCCGTGCGTTCGGCCGCCTCTGCTCCCGGCACGCCCATCAGACCGCCACCTCCTGCTTTTCGGGCTGCGCTTCGGCGCCCCGCATCTCCGCGGCGGCGGCCAGCACCGCCTTGACGACGTTCTGGTAGCCCGTGCACCGGCACAGGTTGCCCGCCAGCGCGTCGCGGACGTCGTGCTCGCTGGGGTCGGGGTTCCGGGCGAGCAGGTCCGCCGACGCCATGATCATCCCGGGCGTGCAGTAGCCGCATTGCAGCCCGTGATGGGTCCAGAACCCCTCCTGCAGCGGGTGCAACGCGTCCTCACGCCCCAGCCCCTCGATCGTCGTGACCTCGGCGCCGTCGGCCTGCACGGCGAGCACCGTGCAGCTCTTGACCGCCTCGCCGTTCAGGTGCACCGTGCACGCGCCGCAGTTGGATGTATCGCAGCCCACGTGGGTACCCGTGAGCCCGAGCTCGTCTCGCAGGTAGTGGACCAACAGCATCCGCGGCTCCACATCCGACCGCCGCCTTTCGCCGTTGACCGTGACCTCCACGCCCACGGACGCGCTCATTTGCACTCCCTCAATCGATTGCAGCTCTGCAAGCCCGGATGCTATTAGGCTGCACCGCTGCGTGGCGCCGAGGACCAGCGACTTCGATTTCGAGGGCCACCGGCTCGTCTACGACGACTACGGCGACGGGGAACGCGTCGTCGTCCTCCTTCCCGCGCTCCTCTTGTCGCGCCGGATGCATCGCCCGCTGGCGGAGACCCTCGCCGAGCGCGGCCACCGCGTCGTATGCCTCGACCTGCTCGGCCACGGCGACTCCGACCGGCCGCCCGAGATGGGGATCTACTCCATGACGATCTTCGGCCGCGAGGCGATCGCGCTGCTCGACCACCTCGGGGTTGAGCAGGCCGTGATCGGCGGCACGTCGCTGGGCGCCAACACCTCGCTCGAGGCCGCGGCCGCCGCGCCGGAACGTGTGAAGGGCCTCGTGATCGAGATGCCCGTGCTCGACAACGCGCTGCTCGGCTGCGCGCTCGCGTTCACACCGCTCCTGGTGGGCCTCACCTTCGGCGCCCCGGCCGCGCGTCTCGTAGGCCGCGCCGCGCGCACGGTGCCCCGCGGCGGCTGGCTGCTCGCGGACATGCTGCTCGACTGCGTGAGCCAGGATCCGAAGCCTTCGGCGTCGGTGCTCCAGGGCCTCTTCTTCGGGTGCGCGGCGCCTCCCTCAGACGAGCGGCGCCGCATGTCCCACAAGACGCTGGTGATCGGCCACTATCGCGACCCGATCCATCCGTTCTCCGACTCCGACATGCTCGTACGCGAGCTGCCGGAAGCCCGGCTCGTGCAGGCCTCCTCGATCCTCGAGCTGCGCCTGACCCCCGAGCGGCTGACGAACGAGATCGTCGTTTTCGTGGAGGAATGCTTCCGCGCCCGAGGGCGCGGCGGAGGACGGCGCCGGCCGTCCTCATCCGCCCGCCGGGGCGCCCATTCCCGTAGCTAAGGTGTGCATCGAATGGCCCGACGCAAGGGAGAGAAGGAGGCCCTGCGCCGCGAGCGAGAGCGGCGCGAGGCGGAGGCGCGCGCGGCGCAGCGGCGCAAGAAGCTCGTGGGCTACGGCGGGGGCGCGGTGCTCGCCGTCGCCGCGATCGCGGTGATCGTGGTGCTCGCGGCGGGCGGCAACGGCGCCGAGGGGCAGGGCGGCGGCGACCTGTTCCCTGAGGGCGGCGACGTCGCCGAACAGACGGAGTTCGAGCTCGAGGCGTCCGCCGAGGCGGCGGGTTGCACCCTTCGCGGCAAGCGGGCCAGCGGCGTGGCCGATCACACCACGACGCTCGACGAGAAGGTCGACTACGACGCCAACCCGCCCACCAACGGGCGCCACTACCAGATCCCTGCCGAGGACGGCCTCTACCACGAGGCGCCCACCGACGAGCAGCTGGTCCACACGCTGGAGCACGGCCGCGTGATCGTGTGGGCGAAGCCGAGCCTTCCGGAGTCCGCGCGCGAGACGATCCGCGCGCTCTTCGACGAGGACAACTACCAGATGGTGGTGGTGCCCCGGAGCAACATGGAGCCGGCCGTGGCGGCGACCGCATGGAACCGCGACCCGGACCCGGGCGGCACCGGCCAAACGCTGTCCTGCCCGAGGTGGAACGACGAGGTGGTGGACGCGATCCGCACCTTCCGAGACGAGCACCGCTCGAACGGCCCGGAGCCGATTCCGTAGCGGACGCCGCCCGAGACCGTTCGGGTCCTAACCTGCAAGTCCGCAACCACGGGTCTATAAGCGTGTTCCCGTTCCAGTGAAGCTGCCCGCCGCCGCAGCAGCAGCGGTTGTGTACGTCCTGCTGACCCTGCCGGCCACAGCCGCCGCCAAGCCCTTCGACTTCGAGCTCGCTCCGCCGCAGGCCGCGGGCGCCGGCGCCGCGAGCGCCGGCTCGGCCTCACCGAAGCTCTCCACCGACCACCGCTTCAACCTGCTGGGGATGCGCTGGCGCGGCCGGGCGGTGCCCGAAATCGGTGTGCGGGTCCGAAGGCCGGGGCGCGGCTGGAGCCGCTGGGTGGCGCTCGAGGCCCATGACGACCACAACCCCGACCCGCGCCGTGGCGAGCGGATCGCCCGGGCGTCCGATCCGCTCTGGGTCGGCACGGCCAACGGGGTCCAGTACCGAATGAGCCGCCGGGTGAGGGGGCTGCGGCTCCATTTCGTGAACGTGGGGGACGTGACCCACCGCGCCCGTGCCGCCCAGGAGCCGCAGCCGGCCATCGTCAGCCGCGCCAGGTGGGGGGCCGGCGGGTGCCCGCCCCGGAGCTCGCCCGGCTACGGCTCGGTGAAGGCGGTGAACGTGCACCACACGGTCTCGCTGAACGACTACTCGCCCGCCGAGGCGCCGGCGATGGTGCTCGCCATATGCCGCTACCACCGCAACTCGAACGGCTGGGACGACATCGGCTACAACGCGCTCGTCGACAAGTACGGCGTGCTCTACGAGGGCCGCGCCGGAGGTCTCGACCAACCCGTGATCGGCGCGCAGGCGCAGGGCTTCAACTCGGAGACGGCGGGAATCGCGAGCATCGGCGACCACACGAGCGTCGGGGCCACGCCACAGACGCTCGACGCGCTGGCGCGCTACATCCGCTGGAAGCTCCAGGTCCACCTCCAGCCGCTCAGCGGCCCTGTGGTGCTGCGCAGCTCGGGCGGCTCGGCCACCAAGTACGCGGCGGGGGCGCAGATCACGGTGGAGCGCGTGATCGGCCACCGCGACACCGGGAGGACGGCGTGCCCCGGCCAGCTCCTCTACAACCAGCTGGACCAGCTGCGTTCGATGGTGGCGAGCGGGGTGGCCACCGTGCCGAGCTTCGCCGCGCGTCTGAGCGGGACGCTGGCCGACTACCGGGTCGACTTCGGCGAGATCGTGCCGGTCACCGGACTTCTGTCCGGACCCGACGGCCTGCCGCTGCCCGGAGAGAAGGTCGAGGTGCAGGTGAACGGCGACGGGCGCTGGACCACGTCGCGCCGCGCCGTGAGCGCGGCCGACGGCACGTTCGCCACCGAGCTGAAGCCCCGCAAGCGCATGTACGTGCGCATGCGCTTCCCGGGCCGGCCCGACCTGGGCGTCGCCTACTCCACGCGCCTCCTGCTGCGGCTGCGGCCTGTCATACAGCTCAGGCGCCCGCGCGCCCGCTTCACGCCGGGGAGGCCGGTCCGGGTGGAGGGCACGGTGGCCCCGCGCAAGCGGTTCGTACACCTCGTGCTCCAGCAGCACATCGGGGGGCGCTATCGCACGGTCGGCACGCGGGCGGTGCGCGTATGGCGGGGCCGGATCGTGGCTTCGTTCGTGCCCGCGTTCCGGGACCGCTACCGCTACTCGGTGGTCGCCAAGCCGGACGACGACACGGACCGGGGCACCACGGGCTGGTTCTTGCTCCGCCCGCGTTAGCTGGAAGTGCCCGGCCGCGCGGCGCCGGTGCGACTCGTGCACGGTGATGTCGGCGCCCACGCGTCGCTGTCCGCCCGTAGACCTGCGGCCCATGAAGGGGTCCAACAAGTTGCGGCCATATGACGGCCGGAAGTTGTTGAACCCCCTTCTGAACTTGGTGATTCACGGTAGCGGAGTGCCAGCACGGGGGTGGTGAATCTTCCCCCGGCGCAACGCACCCGCCCCGCCGGGCGGAGACCGCCGCGGCAGAGCACCACCCGAGGCAAGACCGAGCGTGCGACAGGGGAGTCCCAGCTACCAGCCCTGCTTCAGCTCCTCGGAGTACAGCCCGTGGCCCGTGGCCAGCATGCGGGCCGTCTTGGCGAGGATCTTCAGGTCGAGCCACAGCGAGCGGTGCTCCACGTACCACACGTCGAGCTCGATCCGCTCCGGCCAGGGCAACGACGTACGCCCGTTGACCTGGGCCCAGCCGGTGATGCCCGGCTTGACCTCCAGCCGGCGCAGCTGGCGCTGGGTGTAGCGGTCCACCTGCTCCTGCACCGTGGGGCGAGGGCCGACGATCGCCATGTCGCCCTTCAGGACGTTCACCAGGTTGGGCAGCTCGTCGAGGGAGAAGCGGCGCACCAGGCGCCCCACGCGGGTGATGCGCGGGTCGCCCTCCAGCACGTAGATCCCGGCCCCCATCGTCTCGGCCTTGGGAACCATGGTGCGCAGCTTCCAGAGCTCGAAGGGCTCGCCGTCACGGCCCACCCGGCGCTGGCGGTACAGCACGGGGCCCGGGCTCTCGATGCGGATCGCGACCGCAGCGATCGCGAGCAGCGGCGAGGTGATCGCCAGGACGGCCGTGGCGACGGCGACGTCGAGGGCACGGCTAGCGTTCGGCATCGGCGTAATGCGGATCCTTTACCTGCACCAGTTCTTCGTCACCCGCGCGGGCGTGGGGGGCACGCGGTCGTACGAGTTCGCGCGCCGCTTCGTCGCGCGGGGGCATGAGGTGCGCATCGTAACCGCGGCCGGGGCGGGCGGCCCGGGCACGAGCCGCGTGGACGGCATCGAGGTCGTGGCGGTGCGCGGCGCGTACTCCGACTACGTGCAGGCCACGTCCCTCTCCTACCCGCGCCGGATGCTCGCGTTCGCGCGCTTCGCCCTGTCCGCCACGGCCGCCGCGCTGCGCGGCCCGCGCCCGGACGTGGTCTATGCCACCTCGCCCCCGCTCACGATGGCGCTGCCCGCCCTCGCCGTGGCGGGCGCGCGTCGCGTGCCGCTCGTGTGGGAGGTGCGCGACCTCTGGCCCGAGGCCCCGATCCAGATGGGCGCGCTGCGCAACCCCCTCCTGCGCCGTGCCGCGCGCTTCGTGGAGCGGTTCGTCTACCGGCGTGCGTCACGGATGATCGCCCTCTCGCCCGGCATCCGGGACGGGATGGTCGCTGCCGGTGCGCCCGCGGAGCGGGTGGGGCTCGTGCCCAACGCGTCCGACCTCGACCTGTTCCGCCCCGCCGATCCGCCCGAGCGCTTCCGCGTGAGCTACTTCGGCACGATGGGCGAGGCCAACGACCTGACGGCGGCGGTGGAGGCAGCGCGGCTCCTGCCTGAGGTGGAGTTCCTCCTCGTCGGTGACGGCAAGCGGCGGGCTGAGCTGGAGCGAGGCGCGCCGCCGAACGTGCGCTTCACCGGCCCGGCGAGCGGCAAGGAGGAGGTGGCGGCGCTGGCCGCCGAGTCGAGCGCCTGCCTGACGCTGTTCAAGGACCTCCCGGTGCTCGCCACCAACTCGCCCAACAAGCTCTTCGACACATTCGCGGCCGGGCGCCCGGCCATCGTGAACATGGACGGCTGGATGCGCGAGCTGGTCGAGCGAAACCGGGCCGGCCTGTACGTGCGCGCCGGTGACGTGCGCGGGCTGGCGGACGGCATCTCCTGGCTGCGTGACAACCCCGACGAGGCGGAGCGCATGGGACGCAACGCACGCGCCCTGGCCGAGCGCGAGTTCGATCGCGACGAGCTCGCGGCCGCGGCGCTTCGGGTGCTCGAGGAGGCCGCCCGCTGAGCGTCGAGCTGTCGTACTGCGTGGTCAACACGAACGGCCGCGAGGACCTCATGGCCTGCCTCGAGGCAATCCGGCGCACGCACCCGCCGGACGTGGAGCACGAGGTGCTCGTGCTCGACAACGCGTCGGACGACGGCTCCGCCGAGGCCGTGCGCGAGCGCTTCCCGGAGGCGCGCCTGTTCGCACTGGAGCGCCGCACGGGCAAGGCCGAGAACGACTCGATGTTGCTGCGCGAGGCACGCGGCAGGTATTGCCTGCTGCTGAACGAGGATGCGGAGCTGCGCGAGGGCGCGGCCCGGGCCCTGATGGAGGCCGTGGAGAGCGATCCGGGAGCCGCGGCTGCCGGTGCGCGGCTGCTGACCGGCGCGGGGGAGCCGACCGCCTGTGCCTGGCGGCTTCCCGACGCGGGCTGGGCCCTGGCGGCCGCCGTTTTCCAGCACGACCGTTACGCGGTGCAGAGCACGGGCATGGCCGTTCGCAAGGTCGGCTGGGTGCAGTCGAGCGCGATGCTGGTGCGCCGCGACGCCGCCGAGCGGGTGGGCTGGCTCGACCCCGACTTCTTCGTCTACTCCGACGAGACCGACTTCTGCAAGCGGCTTCACGACGCCGGCTGGCGGATCCTCTTCGCGCCGCAGGCGCAGGCGGTCCACCGCGACCAGCTCTCCACCGACGCGGCGGCGATGCGCCGCCGGATCGTGGAGTTCCACCGCAACCGCGACCTGTACTTCGTGAAGCACCGCATGCCCGTCACGCGGGTGATCTGGCGCCTCTGCTGGACCTGGGCGTACCTCGTGCGCGCCGCCGCGGCGGTGGCGCTGCCGGACCACGATCCGCGCCGCTACCTGATTCACGCCCGCCAGCAGCTGATGCCGAGCCTGGGCGAGGGCATTCGCGAGGCGGCCGAGGCGTACAACGCGCGGCGTGGCGGCCTCCGGCGAGACTAATCTGCGCTCCGGTGGAGCACGCTGACACCGCCCAACTGGCCGCGGTCGGCGGCGCGCTCGCAGCCGTGCTGGTGCTGCTCGCGCGCGGGCGCTTCACGTTGCTCGCGGGCCTGGTGCTGCTGGCCGCCAGCGAGACGGCGCTCACGCTGTCGCTCGGCACGGGTCCGCTCGACAAGCTCACGAGCCCGAGCGGGGCCGCTGCCGGGGTGCTCGGCCTCCTCGTCCTCGGCGGGGCCGTCGCGCTCCTCGCCCGGCGCCCGGCGCTGGTGCCGCTCGCAGTGCTTCTCGCGGCGCCCTTCCGCCCGCCGATCGAGTTCGACACGGCGAGCGAGTTCATCGTCTCGATCGCGGACGACGGCCGGCTCGGCCGGCTGCTGCCGCTCTACTTCGTGCTGCTCGCGTGCGCGCTGGCGCTGGGCTGGCGGACCCTCCGCGGTCGGCCGGTGCGCACGCTCCCCACGGTCATCTCGTATCCGGCCGCGGCGTTCTTCGCCTTCGCGGCGCTGTCGCTCCTGTGGGCGGACGACGTGGAGGCGGGGGCGAACCTGCTCGCGTTCTTCACGTTGCCGTTCGCTGCGCTGCTCGGCACGGTGGCGCGGGCGGACTTCCCCGACTTCGTGCCGCGCGCGCTGGCCGGCCTGGGCATCGGGCTCGCCACGCTGTTCGCGCTGGTGGGGCTGTGGCAGGCGGTCACCCGCGAGCTCTTCTTCTACGCCCCCAACCTCGCGGTCTCGAACGCCAACTCCGACTACTTCCGGGTGACGTCGCTGTTCGGCGACCCGAGCCTGTACGGCCGCCACGTGGTGCTCGGCATCGGCATCGCGCTGGCGCTCCTCGTCGCGCAGCGCTGGCGCACCTGGCCGCTGATCGGACTCGTGGTGGTGATGTGGGCGGGGCTGCTCTTCTCCTATTCGCAGTCCAGCATGGCCGCGCTCCTACTGGTCACCCTGGCGCTCGCGCTCGCGACCGGCGACCGGCGCGTGCGGCGCGCCGTGGGCGTGCTGGCGGTGCTGGCCGCGGTCGGCGCGGCCGCGTACGTGGCGGTGCGGCTGGTCGACGGCGAGGACCTCAACCGGATCACGAGCGACCGGACCGAGCGGGTGGAGGACACCGTCCGCGTCATCGGCGAGCACCCGGTGGCCGGGGTGGGCATCCGCGGGCAGCCGCGGGCGAGCCGTGAGCTGGCCGACAGCTCCCAGCCCACGCCCACCTTCGTCTCCCACACGACTCCGCTCACCGTGGCCGCGGAGCTCGGCGTGATCGGGCTCGCGCTGTACGTCTGGCTGCTGGTCGGCGGGGTGCGGCTGATCGCGCGCGTGCGGCGCCGTGACGAGGCGTTCGGCCTGGCGCTAGGCGCGTCGTTCCTCGCCCTCTTCGTGCACGCCCTGTTCTACAGCGGCTTCCTCGAGGACCCGCTCACCTGGCTCGTGCTGGGAGTGGGGGCCGGGTGGCTGGCGTGGCTGGACTCACAGATGACCGCCGCGGAACGGGCGAGGGCGCGAGCCGCCGCATGACCGACAGGCTCGGTCCGCTGGGATCGTGGGCGCTGGTGGGCGTCCTGTTCGTGCTCGTGGCGATCACGCTGCCGGAGCTGGGCTCGGACCCCTGGCGCTTCCGCCCCGGCGACGTGGACCCACAGGGCCCCCTGGCGCCGCTCGTGCGGGCGGCGGGCGAGGAGTGGGACCTGGGCATCCCGCGCGCGGCCGCCTTCGTCGCGGGCCTCCTGTGCGGCGCGACGGCCGTATACCTCCTGGTTCGGCCGAGAGGCCTCAGCCGCGGGCTCGCCATCGGGCTCATCCTTGCCGTCGGCCTGCTGCTCACCGCCCCCGCCACCCTGCTCCAGCTCGGCCTGCGCGACTCCACCGCGCCCTGGTTCTTCACGAACGACTCGACCTACCAGATCGAGCTGGGCGGCGACCTCCTCCTCCACCTGGACAACCCCTACGGTCACGACTACCGCGAGTCGGGGCTCGAGCGCTTCTACACGCGCGACGGCAGCGTGTCGGAGCGCGTCCGCCGGCGGGAGGTGGCGCTCGAGCACTTCGCCTACTTCCCGGGCGCGGTGATCACCGCCGCGCTGTGGCAAGCGCTGCCCGAGCCGTTCGACGACTACCGGCTGCTCGTGCTCCTCTGCAACCTCGGCATGCTCGCCGCGGCGCTCGCCTTCCGCGGCCCGCTCGCGGCGCGCCTCGCCCTCGGGGCGCTGCTCGTCTGCAACCCGATCGCAGTGCGGTCGGCCTGGTTCGGGCAGAACGACGCGCCCAGCCTGCTGTTGCTGGTGCTCGCGTTCGCGCTCGCCTCACGCCGGCGCTTCGTGTGGGCGGCCGTCGCGCTGGGCGGTGCCGTGCTGCTCAAGCAGTTCGCGCTGGTGGCGGCGCCGTTCCTGGCGATCATGATCGTGCGGGAGGCGGGTGCAGGTCGGCGCGTGCTCGACGCCCTGCGCCGTCCCGCCCTCGCCTTCCTAGGGGTGCTCGCGATCGGCATCCTGCCCTTCCTCGTCGCCGGCCCGGTCGCCTTCTACGAGGACACCATCCGCTACGGCGCGGGCACATACCGCATCGTGGGCTACGGCCTGTCGGCGATCCTCGTGGAGGTTGGGATCGTGGACGACCGCGAGGGCGCCTACCCGTTCGTGCCGATCGCCCTCCTGACCTGGGTGCCGCTGACGCTCTGGCTCCTCCTCGTTCAGCGCCGGGCGGCGGAGGCGTGGATCGGCGCGGCCGCGTTCGCGATCTCGATCCTGTGGCTGATGTTCATCGGCCGCACCTTCAACAACTACTACCTCGTGTGGCCGATGACGGGAGCGATCGCGGCGGCCCTGCTGGCGGTAGCTTCCCCGCGTGCGCCCGATCGACCTGAACCCGGGTGAGGCGGTCCTCCACGAGGGCGACCCGGGGCGCTTCGCCGTGGTCCTCCCCGGCGTGCGCTACTTCAGCCAGGCGCCGCTCCTCTGGTTCGCGCGGGAGGCCGCGGAGGCGGACGGCTGGTCCGTGCTCGAGCTGAGCGAGCGGGCACCCGCTGACGAGGAGCCGTTCGAGTGGATGCGCGACCGGGCGAAGCGGGCGCTCGAGGCGGCGTCCGCCGACACGGTGGTGGTGATCGGGAAGTCGCTGGGAAGCGCCGCGGCGCCGCTCGTGGCCGAGCGCGGACTGCCGGCGGTTTGGCTCACCCCGCTGCTGATCCGGCCGGAGGTCGTGGCCGCGATCTCATCGTCGAGCGCGCCTTCATTGCTGGTCGGGAGCGCGGCGGATCCGACGTGGGCCGACGGCGAGCAACCTGGCGGCGGCTCGGTCGAGGTACTGGAACTCGACGGTCTCGACCACTCGCTTCAGGTGGACGGGGACCCGCTTGCGTCGCTGGACGTGCTCCGGCAGGTCACCGAACGGATCGGCGCCTTCCTCGTGTCCGCTGCGCGGCGTGGTACCCCATAGCAGCCCAAATGGCCCGGTCGCGGGTCATCGCTGCTCGCGTCTGCTCGCCCGTTCCGCTCGCTCACGCTTCCGCTCTCGCTGCGCTCGCTCCCGCTGGCGAGCTTCCTGCGCCCGCTCCCGCTCCCGCCGCGCCATCCGGCGGTCGCGCTTAGCGTCCTCCCTCGCCGTCGGCGACCCCTTCTCAGCGAACGCGAACTGGAACGAACGCCCGGTGATGTACACGCGCTCGTTGTCCGCCACCACCGGGTTCGCGTACTTGCCGCCGTTCATGAAGCGCCAGACCTGCTTGCCGTCCCTGGCGCGCACCGCATAGACGGCGTCGGTGCCCCCCGCCACCGCCCGCGAGGCCTCGGAGCCGCAGGTCGAGCAGATCGCGTAGTAGACGAGGCCGTCCATGACCGTGGCCGCCGCGTGCACGGTCCCACCCGCGTTCCTCTGCCAGACGGTGTCGCCCGTGGCGGCATCCAGCGCGTAGAACTGGCCGTCGTAGGTGCCGACGAAGACCTTGCGCTTGTAGACGGCCGCGGCACCGTAGATGTAGGTGCCGAGCGGACGCGCCCACAGCAGCCTGCCGGTCCTGGCGCCGAAGACGTACATCGTTCCGTCGGTGTTCCCGATGTACACCCGGCCGTGGGCCACGGTCGGCGTCGCGTAGAAGAACTCGCGCGCCCCGAAGCGCGACTGCGACTGCGCGCTCCACAGGAGCTTGCCCGACTTGGCACTCAGCGCATAGAGCGTTCCGCTGTCCGAGGCGATGAAGATGCGCCCCCTCCAGTACGCGGCCGACGTGTTGACCTCGTTGTCCGCCTCGAAGCGCCAGATCCGCTTGCCCGTCTTCGCGTTGAGCGCGTAGACGCCGTGGTCCCACGACCCGACGAACAGGCGCTTGCCCTTCAGCAGGGGGGAGGACTCGATGGGCGCCGACTTGAACCTCCAGAGCTCGCGGCCGGTCTCGGCGTCCCAGGCCACCACGAACCCGTCGGCACCGGCCTGCCCCTGCAGGCACTCGACCGGGTGCATGTAGGAGACGTAGACCACGTCCTTCCCGATCGTGGGCGACGACGCCGCGCAGCGGCCGAGGCTCTTGCGCCAGTGGACGCGCCCGGTCTGGTCATCGAGAGCAAAGAAGAGGCCCTTCTGCTGCGCCAGGTAGACCTTGCCGTAGCCCACCGTGGGCGGGAACTCGAGCGTGTCGTGGGCGTCGATCGTCCAGAGCCGGCGGTAGGGCGGCCGGTGGTCGTACGGGGAGATGTGCCGGCGCTGGTCGTCGTAGCTGTAGGTGGGCCAGGGCCGCGGGTTCTCCTTCTTGGGCGGGGGCTTGGGCTCCTCCGGCTCGGTCGTGACGAACTCCTCGGTCGCGGAGCCCCGCTTCTCGATCGGCTCGGTTTCCTCGCTGTAGATGTAGTACCCCACCGCGCCCAGAACCGCGAGCACGGCGACCCCTGCGGCGATCCACTTGAACACCGCGCGCAGGCTAGCGACCGGGTCCGAAGGCGAGCGCAATCCGAAGCCGGCTTGCGTTTCGCACCCAAGAGGTATTTAATGTACTCGTTAATTAACCGGTCCGTTAGATGCCCACCGACCAGCTCAGCCTCACCTTCGCCGCTCTCGCCGACCCGACACGCCGCTCGATCCTTACCCGCCTCGCCGAGGGCGAGGCGACCGTGAACGAGCTGGCGGAGCCGTTCCCGGTGAGCCTTCCGGCGATCTCGCGCCACCTGAGGGTGCTCGAGCACGCTGGGCTGATCGTCCGAAGCCGGGAGGCTCAGTGGCGGCCCAGCCGCCTCCAGGCCGACCCGCTCGACGAAGCCGTGGAGTGGATGCAGTCGCGCAAGCGGACGTGGGAGCACCGGATGGACCGGCTCGACGCGCACCTGCGCCGGAAAGGAGAGCAAGATGGGTGACCCGCCGCCCGTGGCTGCCGCAGACCAACAGGTTTTGATAACGCGCATCTTCGAAGCGCCGCGCGAGCGAGTGTTCCAGGCATGGCTCGACCCCGACCAAGTGGCGGCGTGGTTCGGCCCGGAGGGAATGGACACGCCGCGCGACCGGGTCAACATCGATCCGCGCGTCGGCGGCCGCTACGAGCTCGCGATGGTCCAGCGCGGCGGCGTCGCCGAGCACGCGGTCGGCTACGAGATCGTCGAGCTCGTGGAGCCGGAACTGATCGTGCTGCGCTCGGACCCGATGCCGGAGGTCGGCATGCCCGAACCCACGGTCGTGCGCGTCGAGTTCCACGACCACGGCACGAAGACGCGGATGACGCTCAGCGACGGCCCATACCCGCGCGAGGCCCGCGGCCACGCCGAGGCCGGGTGGAGCGCTGCGTTCGACAAGCTCGCGGAGGGCATCGCCGCGTAGGGCCTTGCCCTCAGCGCGCCCCCTGCGCCAGCAGGCGCCAGATCCGGTTCGTCACAAGCGGCACCTCCTCCCCCAGGCGCTCCTCCTCGAGCTCGCTCGCCCACTGCGGCGTGCCGCTCCGGAACACCAGGCCGCCGCCCAGACCGAACGCGACGAAGGCGGGCCGGCGCGGGTCGCGGCCGGCGGTGGCGATCCGGCGCGACTCCGTCGGCAGGCCGTCGGACTCCTCGAACACCGTGAAGTCGCCGAAGAAGGCGTCGAGGTCCTCGAACAGCCCCAGGCCGTCCTCGAAGACGGTCAGCGGTGCCGCGGAGGTGGCCAACAGGTCGCTGCCCTCCCCGAACGCGTTCACCCGGCGGCGGCGGCTCGGGTCAACCAGGCGGTCTCCCTCCAGCCGCACCGCGCGGCGCAGCGCGTCCGCCCCGAAGCTCGCCACCCGCAGGCCGTCGTCCACCTCGTTGCGCAGGCGCCGCATCAGCGGCTCGGGCAGCCACAGCGCGCTGCCCGCCAGCGCCACTCCGGGGGCGTTGCCGAGCGACGGCCCCTCGCCGCGGGCGAGCGAGACGTCGGTGGTGAGGTCATAGGCGAGCCCCTCGCGGTCGAGATAGCGGAGCAGCGGGCCAACCTCGGCGGAGAAGCGGGGCGGGAGGCCGCCGCCGCGGAAGGGACGGGTCAGCCCGACCGCGCGGCCCTCGGGCAGCGTGTCCGCGAAGCCGTCGAGGTCGTCGTCGACCCGGTTGAGGCCCTGCCAGGACATGGCCGGGAGCACCACCAACGGCCGCGGGCGATCCGCGGCGCGCCTCGACTGCGGAAGTCCCGCCACCGCGAGCGGCCACACCGCCCGGTGGCGCCCCGCCCGGACCCGGACGAGGTAGAGGCCGGTGCGGGCGTCGCTCGGCACGTGGACCCGGAACTCGCCCGCGATACGTCCGCCGCTGCGGATCGGCTCCGGGTCGCCGTAGCGCGACATCACGAAGTCGAAGCTGCGATCGATCGGCCCGACCTCGAGCGTCGCCACGGAACCCGCCGCGACCACCTCGAGCGGGCCGCTCAGCGTGAAGCTCCGCACCGACACCCCGGTTCCCGGGCGGGCCGTGGCCGGGCGCGGGATCTCCTCCGGCGCCACCACGGGGTTGCCGGCCTTGTCCCGCACCGTGACCGTGAACGCGTAGTCGCCCTCGGGCGCAGGCTCGGTCCGCTCGGGTCCGGCGGAGACCTCGCCGTGCCAGATGCCCCGGCGGTCGTCGTTTCCCCGGAAGCGGCGGACCACGCGCGGCACGCCGCCCTCGTCGGTGCGGAAGACGCGGAACTCCGGCGCGGAGTTGCTCGGCCCCTGGTAGCGCACGACCACGTTGACCCGCTCGCCACGCCGGCGCGGCGTGATCACACCCGGCGCGGCCTCGAGCAGGGTGACCCGCGGCGGCCGGCGGTCTACGCGGATGCGCTTGGACGAGTTGATCACGCGGCCCTCGGAACGCTGCACGACCCGCATCCGGTAGAGACCGTCCGGCACCGCGGCGCCGTCGTCGCTGCGCCCGTCCCAGCCGAAGCGGTGCTTGGTGTCGCCGGCGAGCGGGCGGTCGTCCACGAGCCGGCGGATCTCGTTTCCCTCGCCGTCGAGGACGTAGAACGAGACCGTGGCCGGGCGCGAGAGGTCGAACCCGACCTCGGTCCGGTCGCGCGTGCCGTCCCCGTTCGGCGAGAACTGCCTCGGCTGCGCCGCGAACCTGAGCACGAGCGCGTCCTCGCTCTTCAGCTGCTGGGTGACGAAGAAGGCGGCGATGGTCGCGACTATGAGCAGCGCGAACACCGCCCGGACGAGGGGCCGGGCCATGGGTGGCGGAACCGTAGTAGACAGAATCCACGCCGATGCGCGTGCAGCTCATCGACCCGTCGGCGGACGTGCTCCCCTACGACCACGCGCTCGCGGCCGCCCTGGCCCGCCACGGAACGCAGGTCGAGCTCGTGACGTCGCGGTTCGTGCACGGCCCGGCGCCGGCGCCTGACGGCTACGAGGTGAGCGAGTCCTTCTACCGGCTCGCCACGCGGTACGGGGCACGCCGAGCCCGGCTCCGGCGGGCGCTCAAGGCGGCCGAGCACCTGCCCGGCACGCTGCGGCTGCGCCGGCGCGCGGGCGGCGCGGACCTACAGCACTGGCAGTGGCTCTGGCTGGAGGCCGTGAGCAGCAGGCTCCTTTCGCCCGGGCGCCCCCAGGTGCTCACGATGCACAACGTGATCCGCCGCGAGCGGTCAGGTCGGAGGCTCGCCGAGCGCATGGACGCCACGATCGTCCACACCCGGCACGGCGCCGAGCTGCTTGGTGCAGGGCCGCGCGTGCACGTGATCCCGCACGGCGCGTTCGAGCACCTGACCAGGCAGCCGGACGAGCGCCCGCTGCCCGCCGAGCTGGCCGCTATCGAGGGCCCGGTCGTGCTGTGCTTCGGCGTCGTGCGGCCGTACAAGGGGGTCGACGTGCTGATCGAGGCGTTCCGGTCCGTCGCGCGGGCCGAGCTGTGGGTCGTGGGGCGGCCACTGGGGGTGTCGCTCGAGGCGCTTCGCGCCCCCGCAAGCGTGCGCTTCGTGCCGCGCTACGTGACCGACGCCGAGCTGCCCGCCTTCTTTCGCCGCGCGGACGTGCTGGTGCTTCCGCACCGGACGGTCGACGTCTCGGGTGTCCTCTTCGCGGGGCTCGCGTTCGGCAAGCCGATGGTGCTCTCCGCCGTCGGCGGATTCCGCGAGCTCGTCGAGGACCACGGCGCCGCGCGGCTCGTGCCGCCCGGCGACCCCGCCGCGCTGGCCGAGACGATCGGCGCGCTGCTGGCCGATCCGGGGGAGCGCGAGCGCCTCGCAGAACGCGCGCGCGCTGCCGCCGCCGGCCCGTACTCGTGGGACTCGATCGCGGAGCGGACGAGCGCCGTCTACCGGGAGGTGCTCGCGTGAAGGTCGTCTTCATGGGCAAGTCGAAGCGCTCCGCCGTTCGGGCGCTCGATCTGCTCGTGGCGCGCGGCGCCGAGGTGGTGGCCGTGGTGGCGCCCGAACCGGACCGCTTCACCCGCGAGCCGCAGCGCCTCGACGTCGCCGCGCGGCGGCACGGGCTGCCGGTGGTGAGCGACGACGAGCTTTACGCGAGGCCGCCCGCGGACACGGACCTCGTGGTCTCGTTCCTCTACTGGCGCCTGATCCGGGAGCCGCTCATCTCGCTCGGGCGGATCGGCTGCCTCAACTTCCATCCCGCGCCGCTCCCGGATTTCCGCGGCCTGGGCGGATACAACGTCGCGGTGCTGGAGGGCCTCCGCGAGTGGGGAGTCTCGTGTCACTTCGTGGACGAGAGCTTCGACACCGGCGACCTCGTCGAGGTGGAGCGCTTCCCCATCGACCCGGACGCCCACACGGCCCTCTCGCTCGACCTGGTGAGCGGTGAGCGCCTGGTCGGTCTCTTCGGGCGCGTCATGGAGCGCCTGCTCTCCGGACAGGAGCTGCCGCGCGAGCCGCAGGGAACCGGCCGCTACGTCTCGCGTGAGGAGTTCGAGCGCCTCCGGCTGGTCCGGCCGGGCGACGACCTCCACCGCAAGCTCCGCGCCTTCTGGTATCCGCCCCACCCAGGGGCGGTGCTCGAGATCGACGGCCGCCGCCTCACGCTGGTCGACGAGACCCTGCTGGCCGAGATGGCGGACGTGTACCGGGACGCCGGGCGCCTGCCCTGAACGCAATGTGACGTGCGTCACATAGGCGGCCCAGGGCGGCCGAGTAGTCTCGGCATATGAGCTGCGGGAGCTGCGGGACGGAGAATCCGGCCGGCGCGGCGTTCTGCATGGCGTGCGGAGCCCGCCTCGAGCGCCGCTGCCCGAACTGCGGGGCGTCCGCTCCGCCGGAGGCGCGCTTCTGCATGAGCTGCGGCACCCAGATCGGCCAGGCCGCGGCGCCTGCCGCGCCGCCCGCACGGCCGGCCGAGCAGCCTCCCGAGGAGAGGCGGCAGGTGACCGTCCTCTTCGCGGATCTCTCCGGCTACACAGCGGTGGCCGAGCGCATGGATCCCGAGGCGGTGAAGTCGCTCGTGGACCGCGCGCTGATGCGGCTCGGCGAGGAGGTCGAGCGCTACGGCGGCACGGTCGACAAGTACATCGGCGACAACGTGATGGCCATCTTCGGCGCACCCGTGGCGCACGAGGACGACGCCGAGCGCGCCGTGCGCGCCGGTCTCGGCATGCAGGCGGCCATGGGCGGGATAAACGACGGGCTGCCGTCGGGGGTGCACTTCGACCTGCGCGTGGGCGTGAACACCGGAGAGGTGCTTGCCGGCGCCGTCGGCGAGAGCTACACCGTCACCGGAGACACCGTGAACGTGGCGGCCCGGCTGCAGAGCGCGGCCCGCCCGGGGAGCGTGACCGTGGGCGAGCGCACCATGCGCGCCACGATCGCCGCGGTGCGCTACGAGGTGCTCGATCCGCTCGAGCTGAAGGGCAAGGCCGAGCCCGTGCCGGCCTGGGAGGCCGTGGCCGTGACCGCCGAGCACGCCGTGCGCCGCACCGCGCCGGCGCGCGAGTCGCCGCTGGTCGGCCGCGACAACGAGCTGGCGACGCTCGAGGCGATCTACGATCGGGTCGAGCGCGACTACATCCCGCACCTGGTCACGCTGGTGGGAGAGGCGGGCGTGGGCAAGTCGCGCATGCTGCGGGAGCTCGAGCGGCGGCTCTGCTCCGGCCCCGACGCGCCCGCGTTCTACACCGGCCGCTGCCTGCCGTACGGAACCGGCCTGGTCTTCTGGGCGCTCGGCGAGGTGATCCGCGCCGGCTGCGGAATCGTGGAAAGCGACTCGGCCGAGGTGGCGTGGAGCAAGCTGCTCGACCACACGACCAAGCTCTTCATGGGCGACCATCCGGAGCTCGGCGAGGAGGGCCAGCGCAGGACGGCCCTGCTGGGCCGCCTGATCGGCCTGGACGTGCCGCCCGAGCTCGTGCCCGAGAACGAGGACCCGGAGCGAATGCGCGACGCGTTCTTCTCGGCGCTCCGCTCCGGCATCGAGGCCTGGGCGCGCGAGAAGCCGCTCGTGTTCGCGTTCGAGGACATCCACTGGGCTGACGACGGCATGCTCGACGCGATCGAGCACCTCGCGCAATGGGTCCGCGCCCCGCTCATGATCGTGTGCCTCGCGCGCGACGAGCTGCTCGACCGGCGCCCCGGCTGGGGTGGGGGGCGGCGCTCGGCGACGCAGCTGATCCTCGACCCGCTCGGCGCGGCCGACACGGAGGCGCTCGTCGCGGCCCTGCTCCCGGACAGCGGCGCGCTTGTGCCCGCGGTCGTGGAGCGCTCGGGCGGCAACCCGCTGTTCGCGGAGGAGATGTCGAAGCGCATCGCCGAGGAGGGCGGCCAGACCGCGGAGCTGCCCGACACGGTCCAGGGCGTGCTCGCGGCGCGGCTCGACGCGCTCGAGCCGTTCGAGCGGCGCCTGGTGCAGCAGGCCTCGGTCGTGGGGCGCACGTTCTGGGAGGGCTCGCTGATGCCCGTGGCCCGGTCCGAGGGCCGCGACCTGGGGCGGGCGCTCACGTCGCTCCAGGAGAAGGACATCCTCGCCCCGGGCGCCGAGGGCCGGCTCGCCGGCGAGCGGGAGCTGGCCTTCAAGCACGTGCTGATCCGGGACGTGGCGTACGGCATGCTGCCGAAGGCGGTCCGTGCACGGAAGCATTTCGAGGTCGGCTCCTTCATCGAGGAGCGCGCGGGCGACCGCGTCGACGAGCTCGGGCCCCTGCTCGCGGAGCACTACGGCCGCGCCGCCGCGCTCGGGCGCGAGGGCGGACTGCCGCCGGACGAGCTCGAGAGCATGCAGCGGCGGGCCATGCTGTTCCTCGAGCGGGCCGGCGACGCAGGCGCGCGCCTGTTCTCGAATCGCGAATCCGCGGCGCACTACCGGCACGCGCGCGAGGTCTGCCCGCGGGACGCCGGGGCCGACATGGCCCGGATCGGCGAGAAGCTCGGCGACGTGTCCCTGCGGCTGGGACGGGTCGACGAGGCGATCGGCGTGTGGCTCGAGTGCCTCGAATGGCACCGCGGCCAGGAGGACCTCGAGCGGGTGGCCGATCTGCACCGCAAGGTCGGCGCCGCTCTCTCTCACAAGGGCGAGCGCAAGGCGGCCATCGAGCACTACCAGAAGGGGATCAACCTCCTGAAGGACGGCCCGCCGCGGATCGAGCTCGTGCGCCTCTACGAGGAGGCCGCCTGGCTCTACCTGCACACCGGCGACAACATGCTCGCGATCTATGCGTCCGAGAAGGCGCTGCGGCTGGCGGAGCGCCTGGGCGAGACGCGCGCCGCGAGCCGTGCCCACGGGATCTTCGGCCGCGTGTTCGGTCGCATCGGCGACACGGAGAAGGCGCGCCAGAACCTCGAGCGCGCGGTCGAGCTGGCACGCGGCTCGGACCGCAGCGAGACGATCCTGGCGCTGTCCGCGCTGGGGCGGCACCTCGAGGTGTCGGAGGCGAAGGTCACCGCGGCGCGAGAGGCGTACGAGGAGGCGCTCGACCTCGCCGAGGAGATGGGTGTTCTGCCGGCGCAGGTCGAGCTGCACGCCTCGCTTGCCCAGCTGGCCGTGTACAGCGCCGACTGGCAGCAGGTGGAGCGCTCCACCGAGGCGAGCGCCGAGCTCGCCGAGCGCGAGGGGCTTGTGGGCAAGCTCTGCCTCCCCTACACGCTGCGCGGGATCCTGCGATGGCGCGAGGGGGACATCGGAGCGGCCACCGTGCTCTTCCACCGCGCCCACGAGCTGGCCGAGCAGGTCGGCTGGTCGGAGCTGGCTTTCCAGGCGCTGTTCGGGCTGGCCACCGCGCTGCGCGACTCCGGCGACCTGCCCGGCGCCGCCGCCGCGCTCGATCGGGCGCTGGACGTGTGTGAGCGCGCCGGCCTGATCGCCCAGTCGATCCAGGCCACCGCCGCTCGCGCGGTGATCCTGGCCCTCGCCCAGCGGCGCGACGCCGCATCCGAGGCCGCGCAGGAGGCCGCCGAGCTCGCCGACCGGCTCCACTACCCGATCGGCCGCGCCGCGGCCCTCGAGGCGCGCGGCGTGTGCGCCGCGGACCCCCGCGAGGGCGTGGAGCTGCTGCACGAGGCGGCGGACGCGTGGGGCGAGCTGGACCGGCCGCTCGAGGCGGCGCGCTCGCGGCTCCTCGGCGGCCAGAGGATGATGCAGGCGGACCCCGCCGAGGGACGCCGGCTCCTGGGCGAGGCCGCCGAGGAGATCGAGCGCCTGGGCGTCACGCACCTGTCGGAGCGCGCCCGGTCCCTCGCTCAGGGGGTCTGAGCCCCTAAGCCTGGATCCAGGCTCAGGGGGCCTTGTCGGCGCCCACCAACACGACGACCGTCGCGTCCCCCGCCAGCTCCTGGCTGGACGGGTTCACGGCCTCGCGCTGGGCGATCCCCAGCCGGCGGCTCACCACGGCCGCGTCGCGCTCGTGCCCGGGCGTGTACTGGACGACCGACTCGCCGAGCTCCTGGTTCGGCAGGAAGTTCGCGACCGTGCCCGCGCGGAACCCGGCCTCCTCGGTCTGGTCCATGATCGTGGCGGCGAGGCCCGGCACGGTGGTGCCGTTCAGCACCGCCACCGTGATGTTCCCTGGGTTTGCGCCTCCTCCGCCTCGCCGCCGGCGCGGCTGGCCCTCGTCCTCGTCACCGCCGCCCTCCCGTTCTTCGGCGACCTGGCTGCCGCCCTGGGCCGTCCCGCCGCCCTCGTCGTCGCCCACGAGCTGCGTGACGCCGAAGGCCGCCGCCCCGCCCACGATGAGGACACCGGCGATCGCCAGCACCAGGTAGAGCGGATTCGCGACCAGCCGCCGGTACCACGGGTCCTTGCGCGGCGGCGCGATGACAGCGGTCCGTGACGGCGGCCGCTGGGGACCGCCGGGGCGACCCTCGGGACGCGGCCCCGGCACGGGCGGCGCACCCGGCCTTCCGCCGGCGTTGGAGGCGGCGGCCGGCGGCGCCGGCTTGGAGTTTGCGGCGGCGGCTGCGCTTGCGGCGGCCTCGGCCGGCGCGTCAGCGGGCGACGCGGCAGCTTCGCGCGCGGCCTCGTCCGGAGCAGTGGGAGCCGCGGCCGGCTCCCCGGTTGCGGTCGCGGGGCCCGCGCCAGGCTCGTCGCCGGAAGCCGCGGAGCCCGGCTCGGAGGCGTCCGTCGCCGGTCCCTGCGCGGTCGCGGCAGCGGGCCTCGCCCCGGCGGCGGTGGCGGCCGCCGGCCTCCCCGCGGCAGCCGTGGCCGCGGCTGCTCCAAGCGCCGGAGCGGCGGGGCGGCCGCCCCCTGGAACAAGCGGAGCTCCCGATGGCGCGCCGCTCGGCGCGGCGGGCTTCGGGCCGCCGGGCACTGCGGGCGGCCCCGGCCTCGGCGCGCCCCGCAAGGGCGGAGCCGGCGGCCTCGCCCCCGCTACGGCGGGAGGTCCCGGCTCGGCCCCGCCGGGAACGACAGGGGCGCCCGGCCTCTGGGCCTGCTCTGCCGCGCGCCCCGGCACGGCGGAGACGCCCTGGTCCGCGCGCTCAGGTGCTCGCCCGGCCCATTCCCGCAGGCGCTTGACGTCGCGCGCCTGGGAGAAGTAGAGGGCCGAGAGAACCGCCAGCCCCACGACTGAGGCCAACCCGGCGTAGGTGCCGATCTCCTGGACGATCTCTGGCAAGGTCCGAACTGTAGAGGCGGGAGCGGAGAGGACCGCGCTCCGCTCAGTCTACGCGGGCCGAGGGCTGGAAGATGCGGCCAGCGCCCGTTCGGCGGACAGCTCCGCCACGGCGCCCGCGAGCGCCGCGCTGTCTCCGGCGTAGACCAGTCCCTCGATTCGCGCGAAGGCGCTCTCGACCCACTCGGGGTCGAGCGGCTGCTGGATGGCGCAGACGATCTTCTCCGCGTGCGTCGGCTGCGGCCGCTCGCCGGGGTTGAACAGCTCCTCGTGCAGCTTCTCCCCCACCCGGCGCCCCACCACCTCGATCGCGATGTCCACGTCCGGCTCGAAGCCGGCCAGCCGGATCATGTTCGCGGCCAGGTCGGTGATCTTCACCGGGTCGCCCATCTCGAGGACGAACACCTCGCCCCCCGTGGCGAGCTCGCCCGACCGGATGATCAGCTGCACCGCCTCGGGGATCGTCATGAAGTACCGAGTCATCCGCGGGTCGGTGACGGTCACCGGGCCGCCCTGCGCGATCTGGCGGCGGAAGATCGGCACAACCGAGCCCGACGAGCCCAGCACGTTCCCGAACCGCACCGAGGCGTAGCGAGTGTCCTTCCAGCGGTGCTGCGCCGCCTCCACGGCCCACTCGGCGAGCGCCTTCGACGCGCCCATCACGGTGGCGGGGCTGACGGCCTTGTCGGTGGACACGAGAACGAATCGCTCCACCCCCGCCTCCCCGGCCGCCGCGGCCGCGATGCGCGTGGCCACGGCGTTGTTGCGCACCGCCTCGACCGGGTTCTCCTCCATCAGCGGCACGTGCTTGTAGGCCGCCGCGTGGAAGACCACCGACGGAGAGTGCTCCTGGAACACCTCGCGCATCCGGGTGGCGTCCTTGCAGTCGGCGAGCACCGCCGAGGCGCGGGCGAAGTGCCGCTCCTCCTCGAGCTCGCGCTGCACCTCGAACAGCGCGTTCTCCGCGTTCTCGACGAGCACGAGCCGCTTCGGCCCGACGCGCGCGATCTGGCGTGACAGCTCTGCGCCGATCGAGCCACCCGCGCCCGTGACCAGCACCACCCGGCCGCTCAGGTAGGCGCCCACCCGGTCTATCTCCACGCGCACCGGCTCCCGCCCGAGCACGTCCTCCACCCGCACCTCGCGCACCTGCCGCATCAGGTTCATCCCGCCGGAGAGCAGCTCGAAGGTGGTGGGCAGCGTGCGCACCGGGATGGCGCGCTCGCGGCACGCGGTCACCACCTTCTGCCGGAGCACACCGGGCGCCGACGGGATCGCGATGATCACCTCGTCGGGCTTCACGCCGTCGAGCACGCGCGGGAGCTCGTCGGTCGTGCCGAGCACCTTGTGGCCCGCAATCCGCATGCCCTGCTTGCGCGGGTCGTCGTCCACGTAGCCGACCGGCGCGCTTGCGAGGCCGGGGTTCCGGCGCAGTTCGAACGCCACCTGCTGGCCGCCGTTCCCGGCGCCGACGATGAGCACCTCATGGGCGGCGCGCTCGAGGAAGGGCCCGCGCTGCGGCCGCTCGACCACGGCGCGCACGGCGAATCGCGCGCCGCTGACAAAGACCAGCGACAGCAGGAAGTCGAGCGCCACGACCGAGCGCGGCGGATCGTGGCGGCCGATCGAGAACAGGAACAGCACGACGATCAGGCCGACCGTCGAGACCACCACCGCCCTCAGGATCGCCTCGAAGTCCTTCTGGTCGACGAAGCGCCACAGCTTCGAGTAGAGCCCGAACGCCGCGAAGATCACGAGCTTCATCGCGACGGTCAGGACGATCGTCTCCTCGAGGAGGTTCTCGTAGCGGTTGGGGATCCCCTCGTCGAAGCGCAGGTAGTACGCGAGGTAGTAGGCGAGCGCGAGCAGCACGGCGTCCACGCTCAGCTGCCCGACCCGGCGGGCGGTGACTGACGAGCGCAGGTTGGAAGCGGATTCGCGCAGGGGTGTCATGGGTGGCTTGCGGCGAGCAGCAGTCTGACGAGTTCGCGTGGATCGCGGCGAACGCGCAACCCGCCGTTCGCCGGCCGCCGCTCAACCTCGATCTGCCCGGGGTCGTCGAGCCTACGCAGCCGCCCCTCACGGAGCAGCCCCTCGTCGACGGCGCCGAGCCGCCCCTCGAAGGTGGTGAACACCGGGGCGCCGAGTGCGACGGCCTCGCGGTTCATGGTACCGCCGGCCGAGATGACCAGGTCGGCGTACGCCACCAGGCTCTGCGAATCGATGGTCCGGTCCGGGACCACGAAGGCGCCGATCCTGCCAACCTCCTCGCGCTGTGTGGCCGTGCGCGGCAGCACCACGGTCTGGGCCTCGACGGTGGCCAGTCGCTCCAGCACCCGGCCGAACAGCGGGTTCTCGAAGCGGTGGTACAGCGACACATCCGGGGGCGTTCGTACCACCACCAGCGGACGCTCGCGCTCGAGCCCGAGCTGCGCGAGCACCGCGGGCTCGGGCTCGAAGTCCGCCAGGTAGTACTCCTCCTTGAGCCCCGCGTATCCGCGCACCTTCCCGCGCGCGCCATAGCGGTCGAGTCGCTCGGGCGGGATCGCGTCGGGCACCATCACGATCCGCGCCAGCCGGCAGTTCACGTGGTGCTGCGCGGCCGCCCACTCGTAGTCGAAGGCGGTGGCGCTCGGCACGCGGAGCAGCGCCGCGGCCACGGTCACGTCGTTGGATCCGTGGCCGATCGCCACGTCGAAGCGCCTTCCGCGCGCCCACCGCACCAGCGCGAGGCTGCGCGAGGCGAGACCGGTCGCCTTTCCCGCCAGCCCGCCTCCGCGGTGGCGCCCGATCGCCGTGTGCTCGATGCCGAAGCGCTCGCACAGCTCGAGCGTCTGCGCGAAGTCGCGAGCGGTCACCTCCACGTGGTGGCCGTCCGCTCGCATCAGCTCGATCAGCGGCCTCAGGACCAGCACGTGTGGACTGTTGGTCAGGTCGACCCAGACGCGCATGCCTCGATCACGCCGCGCACCTCCGCCTCCGTCAGGTCGATACCCATCGGCAGTGCGAAGTTCGTGCGCGCCGCCTCCTCGGTGCCAGGCAGGTCGACGTCGGCCGCGATCGCTGGCTGCCGGTGGACCGGAACGCGGTAGTACCCCCGCCCCACCGGGAGCGAGTCGGCGCGCACCACGTAGAGGTGATAGGCGTGCCTCGAGCCGTCTACCTCGCGCGGCAGGGTGGCGTGCTCGCCGAGCCCGAGGCGCTCGTACGCGCGCGCCGCGGCCCGGCGCCGCTCGATCCAGCCGTCCAGCTCCGGGAGCAGCACGCGGAGCGCCGCCGCCTGCACCTCGTCGAGGCGCGAGTTGTAGCCCACGTCCGTGAAGGTGGCCTTGTCCCGCGAGCCGTGGAACCGCAGCACGCGCGCCCGCTCGGCCACCGCGTCGTCGCTCGTCACCACCGCGCCGCCGTCCCCCAGGCACGGCAGGTTCTTCGACGGGAAGAACGAGAACGTGGCGGCCTCGCCCATGGCGCCTGCCTTCACGCCGTTCCGCTCGGCGCCTGCCGCCTGGGCGGCGTCCTCGAGGACGGGGACGCCGAGCTCGCGCAGCTCCTCGACGGGCGCCACGTTGCCGAACAGGTGCACGGGGACGATGGCCTTCGTCCGCGGCGTCACCGCCGCCTTCACCGTCTCGGGGGTGACGCAGAAGGTCCCCGGGTCGACGTCGCAGAAGACCGGGCGGGCGCCCATGACGACCGCCGCCTCGGCGGTCGCGTAGAAGGTGAACGAGGGCATCACGACCTCGTCGCCGGGCCCGACGCCGAGCGCCCGCAACGCGATCGTGAGCGCGTCGGTCCCGTTGGCAACCCCCACGCAGTGGCGTACGCCGAGGTAGTCCGCGAACTCGCGCTCGAAGGCCTCCACCTCCGGGCCGAGGATGTAGCGGCCGGAGCGCGCGACGCGGTCGATCGCCTCGCTCAGCCGGTCGTGATACGGCTGCAGGCTGGTTGCAAAAAGCGGCACGTCCATCAGGCGGCTCGCTACCCTACTTCGCCGCGTGTTCTTCGCCTCGATCACCGATCCGATCGTCGAGGTGGCCGTGGACGTGGTGGATGCGATGGGCCTCACGGGGGTCTTCGTGCTGATGCTCCTGGAAAGCGCCTGCATCCCCGTGCCCAGCGAGGCCACCATGCTGTTCGCCGGCTTCAACGTGTCGCGCGGCGAGTACAGCCTCTTCGCCGCCACGATGGTCGGGTCCGCCGCCAACCTGGTCGGCTCATGGATTGCCTACTGGGTCGGGTACGCAGGCCGCGTGGACATCCTCGAGAAGCACGGCAAGAAGCTGCACATCAAGAAGAGCCACCTCGAGTGGGCCGACCGCTGGTTCGAGCGGCACGGCGACGCCACCGTCTTCTTCACCCGGATGCTCCCGATCATCCGCACGTTCATCTCGCTCCCCGCCGGAGTCGCCCGGATGCCCTTCTGGCGCTTCAGCCTGCTGACGATCCTCGGCTGCATCCCGTGGGTGCTGATGCTCACCTTCATCGGACAGCAGGCCGGCAACAACTGGGAGAGCTGGAAGGACAGCCTGCACTACGTGGACTACGCGGTCGCGGCGTGCATCGTTATCGGCGTGGCCTACCTGATCGTCCGGAATCGCCGCCGCAAGCGAGATTCCGAGGCGAGCGGCGGCGACCCGGCCGCCGAGTCAGCCTGAAGCTGCCCCCACACTCATCGGGGGTTGAAATAAGGCGGAGAGCCGCGCAGTCGTAGCTGGCGTATACCCCCGATCGGGCCTACTGTGGCCAGGGCAGGGGATACGTCGCCGCCCCCATCCTCGTGACACCTCGCACTTCGGCATCCCCTGCCGCCGACCGGCCCTCCTTCCGCGAAAAGACCTTGGCGCGCCTCGTCGAGCACGCGCGCACGCTCCTTCCCGCCGGGGCTGTGACGTTCGTGACCGTGCATCGCGGGAAGATCGAGCACACCGCCGGCTGGTTCGCGGACCCCGAGCTGCGCAAGACCTGCGAGGGGCTGGCGGAAACGGTCGCCCAGCGCGACCGGACGCTCTTCCTCCCGCGGGTCACCGGGTCCGTCGTGGCCTGCCCGGTGCGGACCGAGACCTGTCAGGTGCTCGGTGCCCTCGTGGTCGCCTCGCTCGACGCCGCGCAACCCTTGCGCAGGGACGACGTCGGCTCGGTGGAGGCGGTGGCCGAGCTCGCCGCCATGGCGCTCGAGCGAGCCGCCCTGCTCGAAGAGGAGGGCCGCCGGGTGCGCGAGCAGGTGCGCCTCGAGAGCGCCGCCGAGTCCGTCTCGGAGTCGCTCGAGCTCGACGAGGTCTACCGGCGCGTCGCGGAGAACGCCGCCGAGGTGACCGGCGCGGGACAGGCGCTCCTCACCCGCCACAACGCCCGCTCCGGCGACCTGCGCACGGTCGCGAGCGTGGACCTCTCCGACGGGCCCGCCACCCTGCCGTCCATCGACAGCGACTGCTTCGGGCGCATCGCGCGCACCCGGTATCCCCACGTCGACACGAGCCGCGACGGCTCGCTGATGCACGCGCCCATCGAGATCGGCCCGCGGCTCTACGGCGTGCTGACCGTGGCACACCCGGAACCGGAGCGCTTCGGCCAGAACGAGCGCCGGCTGCTGGCGCGGCTCGCCCGGTCCTCGGCCGCCGCGATCGCCAACGCGATCGACTTCGACCGCGAGCGCCGGCTCGCGAGGGCCCTGACCCTGGGGTTCGTGCCGGAGTCCCTGCCGGCGCTCGCCGGCTACGACACCGGCCTGCTCTACGCGCCGGCCCTCGGCGAGCCCACCGGTGGCGACGTGTACGGCGCATGGCCGCTGCCCGACGGTGACATCGCCGTCCTGGTGGGTGACGTAGCCGGCAAGGGCGTCGAGAACGCCGCGCTGTCCGCGATGGTGCGCTTCTTCGTCGAGGCGCGCAGCTGGGACACACGCTCGCCGGCGACGGTGCTCGAGCAGACCAACTCGATGCTCATGGGCCGGCTTCCGCCGGACACCTTCGTCACAGCGTTCTACGGGGTGCTCTCACCCGACGGCCTGCTCTGGGCCGGGGCGGGCCACTGTCCGCCCCTCCACGTCTCGGGGCCGGACGTCCGCGCGCTCGAGCCGCGCGGGTTCCCGCTTGGGGTGGACCGCTCGCCGGGCTACGGCGAGAGCGTGCTGGAGCTGGCCGCCGGCGATCTGGTCTTCGCGTTCACCGACGGACTGGTCGAGGCGTGCCGTGACGCCGAGACGTATGGGGTCCGGCGCCTCGCGAAGATCGTCGGCACGCTCGCGCAGTCGCTCGCGCCGGAGGACCTCGTCAGGGCGATCCACGACGAGATCTCCGAGTGGTCCGGCGGCCTCGGCGACGACGCCGTGGCGCTGGCCCTGCGGCGCCGCCACTGACTCCGCTTGAATGCGCGGGGTGAGCGAGTCCGCCTACGCGCGCGCCGGCGTCGACCAGTCCGGGGCCGGCTCGGCCGTCGGCGCGCTCGTCGCGGTGCTCGCGGGCATCGATACCGGCGCCCCCTCCCGCTCGGTCCTCGCCTCCGGCCACTACGCCGCCGTGCTGCGGCTCGACGACCGGCGTGGGATCGCGCTCTCCTGCGACGGCGTCGGCACCAAGGTGATCGTGGCCGAGCGGCTCGGGAGGCTCGACACGGTCGGAATCGACTGCATCGCGATGAACGTGAACGACGTGATCTGCGTGGGGGCCGAACCGATCGCCGTCCTCGATTACATCGCCGTCGAGGAGGCCGACCCCGCCGCGCTCGAGCAGATCGCGATCGGCCTGCGCGCGGGCGCCGAGGCTGCCGGCGTCGAGATCCCGGGGGGCGAGCTCGCGGTGCTGCCCGAGCTCATCCGCGGCCACCCCTCGCCGGGCGGTTTCGACCTGCTCGGCTTCTGCATCGGCCTCGTGGACCTCGACGCGGTCGTGACCGGCGCGGAGATCGAGCCCGGCGACGCCGTCGTCGGCATCCCGTCGAGCGGCATCCACTCGAACGGGCTTACGCTGGCCCGGCGGGCGCTCGGGGACGACGACGAGCGCCTGCTCGAGCCCACCGCGATCTACGTGCGGGCGGTCCGCGACCTGCTCGACTCCGAGGTCGACGTGCGCGGGCTCGCGCACATCACCGGAGAGGGCCTCCTCAACCTCCTGCGGCTCGAGAGCGAGGCCGGCTACCTGATCGACCGGCCGCTCACCGTCCCGCGCGTGTTCACCGAGATCGCCGACCGCGGTGGCGTGGAGGCTGCCGAGATGTACGAGGTCTTCAACATGGGCTGCGGGTTCTGCTGCGTCGTGCCGGCCGAGGACGCCGACGAGGCCGTGTCGATCGTCGCCCGGCGCCACCCGGGGACGGCGGTGATCGGTCGCGCCTCCACGGCCGCCGGCGTGGTCGAGCTTCCCCGCGCGGGGCTGCGCGGCACGCGCGAGGGTTTTGTGGCCGCCTGAGGTTCCCTTGGTGGCCTCCAGCGGTAGTCGCATCGGTGCGTCCTGTTGAGGGTGACCGGGACGGCGGGGTCCATGAAGTTGCGGCCAACATGTGGCCGCAACTTGTTGGACCCCCTTCATGGCCGCAGTATTTCGGGCCCAGCTCGACTGTCCGGTTTGCTGGGATCTGTAGGCAGACGCAGCGGTGTGGCCGGGCCTAGACGGCTTCCCAGAGCGTCCCGGTCAGCACCCGGATGGGCTTTACCCGCCAGTCCGACGCCAGGCGCCAGAGCTCCGCGTTGGCACGGGGACCCGGCAGGTCACAGACCGCCTCTACCTCGGCGGTCGCCATGCGGCCGAAGCTACGAAGCGCGGCGAGAACGTCCGGGCGAGGCTCGCCGGAAGGCCGCGCGCCCGCGGCCAGGACCGCCGCGCGCAGCTCGTCGCCCGGACCACACACGATCTCGTCATCCCCCACGACGAAGAACGGCAGCTCGCGCGCATGGGCGCGCCGGGCCTCCAGGTCCGCGCCGAAGGCCTCCAGGATGGCGTGCGAGTCGAGGTCGATACGGAACCGCTCCACCTCGAGCCCGGCGCCGCGCGCCTCCTCCACGAGCGCCTCCTTCGCGTCCAGCTTGCGCCGGAAGCACATCAGGCCCTCGCGCAGCACACGCAGGTAGCGGCCCCCCGCCTCGGCGCCCTGCTCGGCCGCCGCCTTCACGGCGATGCAGGCCGGGTAGGTCGACCGGATCGGCCCCTCGGTCCACAGCAGGGGGTCGAAGGGCATGCCGGACCGGTCCGCGAGCCGAAGCCACTCCCTAACACGAGGTTCGTACGGCGCCTCGTACTCTCGGGCGAGGCCTCCCATCACGTAGGTGATGGAGAGGTCCGCGCCGAACTCAACCAGGAGCCGGCGCAGGGCGGGCTCGGCGGCCCACGACGCCGGGCACGCCGGATCGGTGTGGTAGCGCAGGCGTACCGGCACGAGGAAGCGGAAAATAGATGACGGTGATCGGGACCCTCATAGGCGAGCGCTTCCGGCTCGAGGAGAGGATCGGCTCGGGCGGCATGTCCAGCGTGTACCGCGCCTTCGACCCGACGCTCGAGCGCTGGGTCGCGATCAAGATGCTGCACCGCGACATCTCGAGCGATCCCGACCAGCTCGAGCGCTTCCGGCGCGAGGCGAGGGCTGTCGCCCGGCTGAACCACCCGCACGTGGTGACCGTGATCGACGCCGGCGAGGACGAGGGCGCGCCCTACATAGTCTTCGAGTACGTCGAGGGCGAGACGCTCAAGGAGCGCATCCGCCGCCTCGGTCGTCTCCCGACGGACGAGGCCATCGCCTACGCGATCGAGATCGGCCGGGCGCTCGAGTGCGCCCACGCGCACAAGCTCGTGCACCGCGACGTGAAGCCGCAGAACGTGCTGATCGACCCCGACGGGCGCGCCAAGGTGACCGACTTCGGCATCGCCCGCTCGAGGGAGGCGCAGGGCCTGACCGCGCCCGGGCGGGTGCTCGGCACCACGGACTACGTCTCGCCCGAGCAGGCGCTCGGCCACGAGGTGACCGAGCAGTCCGACATCTACTCGCTCGGCGTGGTGCTCTACGAGATGCTCACCGGCGAGGTGCCTTTCAAGGCCGACACCCAGGTGGCGGTGGCGATGAAGCACGTGAGGGATCCTCTGCCCGACGTGCAGCGCCGCCGGCCGGAGATCTCCGCGACGCTCGCCGCGGTGGTGGAGCGCGCCACCGCGAAGGAGACGCAGAACAGGTACGCGACGGTCGACGAGATGGTGCACGACCTGGAGGCGGTGCTGGCCATCGAGGCCGCCCGCACCGGACAGGCCACGGGCGAGGCGACCACCGTGCTGCGCTCGCTGTCCGGCGACACCGCGGACTTCGCCCCCCGCCGTCTTCGCAACCCGAAGCGCGCGCTCTTTCTGACCCTCGCCGTGCTCGCGCTGGCGGGTGGCGCGATCGGCTACTTCGCGACCCGCACCGAGCAGGGCCCGGGGCCGGCCGCCACCCCGAGCGCGCCCGGGCTCTCGGAGGTCGAGCTGGCAAGGGACGCGGCGGACGACTACGACCCCGAGGGCGATGGCGAGGAGTCGTCGGGCCAGGTCCAGTTCGCGATCGACGGCGTGCCTACCACGGAGTGGGACACCGAGAGCTACGAGGGCGGCTTCGAGGCGTCGAACAAGCGGGGGGTCGGCCTGACCATCGACGCCGGGAACCGGGTCGCCGCCCGCCAGCTCGACCTCGTCACCTCGACGCCGGGATTCACGGCGTCGGTCTACGCCTCCGACAGCGTGCCCAGCCGGATCGAGCGCTGGACCAAGGTGAGCCCGAATACGCGTATCAGGGAGAATCAGTCGATCCCACTCGACACCGCGCACCAGGAGTTCCGAAACTACCTGCTCTGGATCAGCGAGCTGCCCGAAGGTGGCAAGGCGGTGGTGAAGGAGCTGAGCTTGAAGCGCTAGTGCCTGAAGCGGCGTTCCTCTTCGTGCCGCTCCAGCGCCAGCGTGAGCAGCCGGTCCAGCAGCTCGGGATAGGGCACCCCGGTCGCCTCCCACAGCTTCGCGTACACGCTCGTCGCGGTGAACCCGGGGATCGTGTTGAGCTCGTTGACGAGCACGCCCTCCGCGGTGACGAAGAAGTCCACCCGCGCCATGCCACTGCAGCCGACCAGCTTGAACACCTCCACGGCGAGCCGCCGCACCTCCTCGAGGTGCGGGGTCCGAGCCGGCACCACCAGCTCCATCCCGCCGTCGGTGTACTTCGCCTCGTAGTCGTACCAGTCGCCCTTCCTGATCACGATCTCGCCGGGCGTGGACGCCTCGGGGTCCCGGTTCCCCAGCACCGAGCACTCCACCTCCATACCGGTGGCCATCCGCTCGACCACCACCACGGGGTCGTGCTCGAACGCGAGCGCGAGCGCGCGGTCGAGCTCGACCTCGCTGATAGCCCGCGAGATCCCCACCGAGGAGCCGAGCCGCGCGGGCTTGACGAAGACCGGCGGCCCGAGCGAATCGCGGCCGGCGCCGTCGCGAACCACGGCGTAGTCGACCTGCGGCACGCCGTGCGCGGCCATCAGGTCCTTGAAGAGCGCCTTGTCCATGCAGAGCGACGAGGCGAGCACCCCCGCGCCCACGTAGGGCACGTCGAGCAGCTCGAGCAGCCCCTGCACGGTGCCGTCCTCTCCGAACGGCCCGTGCAGCGCGGGGAAGACGGCGTCGGCTCCGAGCAGCCCGGCCGCCGGCTCGAGCCTGAGCGGCTCGCCGCCGCTCGTCCAGCGGCCGTCGCGGTCGATGCGCACGTCGATCGGCTCGTGGCCGCCCTCGGCGAGGCCGGCCCGGACCGACTCCGCCGAGGCCAGCGACACGTCGTGCTCACTCGAGCGGCCGCCCGCCAGGACCGCGACCCTCATGGCTCGGTCTCCGGCGCGGTCTCGGGGGCGGGCTCCGGCTCGACCGGCGCGAGCTCCTCCTCCTCGATGAGCGCGCCGACCACGATCACGACCTGGCGGCCCGGCTCCACCTGCACGCCGGCGGCCGGGCGCTGGTCGATCACCTGGCCGTCCTGGGCCGGGTCCGAGACCGCGGTCTCGCGCCGCACGGGCACGAGGCCCTCGGCGCTCAGCTGGCCCTCCGCGTCGCCCGCGCCGATCCCGACCACGTCGGGCACGATGACCTGCTCGATCCCCGTGGAGACGGTGATGGTGACCGTCGACCCGAGGCGCAGCTCCGCGCCCGCGCCCGGATCCTGCCCGATCACCTCGCCCTCGGGCTCCTCCGACTCCAGCTCCTGTACCGCCGGCACCAGCCCCGCTGCGGAGATCTGCGCCTCCGCCGAATCGCTCGACAGCCCGATCACCCCGGGCACCGCCACGAGCTCCGGGCCCGAGCTGATGAAGAGCTGTATCCGCTCGCCGCGCTCGACCTCGGTGCCGGCGCTCGGCACTGTGCGCAGCGCGAGCCCCGCCCGGACCTCCTCCGAGGACAGCCGGTCGACGTTGGCCCTGAGGCCGCGCTCCTCCAGTTCGTCGATGGCCTGCGCCTGGGGCAGGTTTCTCACGGTCGGGACCAGCACCGTGCCGGGCCCGCCCGATACCTCGAGCACCACGGTCGAGCCCTCCTCCGCCTCCTCCCCCGGGTTGGGGTCCTGGTCGAGCACCTGGTCGAAGTCCGCCGCGCTTCGCACGCGGGTCTCCTCGACCTGGAAGCCGGCCCGCTCGAGCGCCGCCCGCGCCTGTACCAGCTGGCGGCCGACCACGCGTGGCACCTCGCGCGTCTCGGTGGCGGTGAGCGCGCTCACCGCGAGGTATGCCAGGAAGCCGACCAGCGCCAGCGTGAGCAGCCCGACCAGAAACCACGGCCAGCGGCGGCGCTTCTTCGGCTCGGGCTCCGGCTCCGCGACGGGCGCCAGGGCCGGCGGGGGGGTGTCGCCGTCCACGTCCGCGGGCACCGGAGCGGGCACCGGCACGAACGCCGAGGTGCCGGGGCTCACGGGCCCCTCGCCGAGTTGCGCCCCGGCCGCCGTGAGCCCCTCCGCGAAGTCCTCCGCCGTCTGCCAGCGGCGCGCCGGATCCTTGGCGAGCGCCGCCATGACCACCGACTCGAGCGCGGGGTGGACGTCTGGGCGCATCTGGGAGATCGGCGTGGGCGGCTCCGAGAGGTGCTTGAGCGCGATGGAGACCGCGCTGTCGCCCTCGAACGGCAACCGGCCGGCGAGCATCTCGTAGAGCATCACGCCGATCGAGTAGAGGTCCGACGTGGCCGTCACGGCGTGCCCCTGGGCCTGCTCCGGCGAGAGGTACTGCGCGGTGCCCATGATCGAGCCGGTCTCCGTCATCTCCGAGGCCCCCGCGCGGGCGATGCCGAAGTCGGTGACCTTTGCACGCCCGTGCTCGTCGACGATGACGTTGTGCGGCTTGAAGTCGCGGTGGATCACGCCGTGACGGTGGGCGAAGCCGGCCGCCTGAAGGGTCTGGAGCCCCAGGTCGACCACCCGCTCCTGCGCCAGCGGCGCCTCGGACTCCACGATCTCCTTGAGCGTCCGCCCCGACAGGTGCTCCATGGCGATGTAGTAGGTGCCGTCATGGCGGCCGCGGTCGAAGACGTTCACCACGTTGGGGTGCTGGAGCCCGGCGGCGGCGCTCGCCTCGCGCCGGAAGCGCTCCACGAACTCCTGGTCCTGCGCGAAGCGCCGGTGGAGCACCTTGAGCGCGACCTGGCGGCCGAGGTGGGTGTCCTCTGCGCTGTATACGTCGGCCATCCCGCCGGAGCCGATGCGGCGCAGGATTCGGTAGCGGCTGTCTACGAGGGTGTTGTCGGCTACCTCGGTCACCATCAGCCCCCGAGCACCGCCTGAAGCACGCTGCTGGCTATCGGTGCGGCCACGGTGCCCCCTTGCGAGCCGGCCGGCTGGCGCTCCAGCGTGACGGCCACGGCCAGCTGGGGATCCTCGACCGGAGCGAAGCAGATGAACCACGGCTGGGTGAACTCACGGAACTCGCCGACCTCGGCCGTTCCGGTCTTGCCCGCCACCTGCACGTCGCTCAACGCCGCGGCGGTGCCGGTGCCCTCCTCAACCACGCGGCTCATCATCGCGGCGAGCTGCTCGGCGGTCTGGGGCTTCATGACCTGCGACTGGAGGTCCGGCCGGATGCGCTCCGACACGCGCCCGTCCTTGCGTACCACGCTGTCGGTCAGCCGCGGGCGCATCAGCCGACCGTCGTTGGCGATGGCGGCGGCCACGAGCGCCATCTGCATGGGGCTCGAGCGGATCTCACCCTCGAGCCCGCCCTGACCGATCGCAACGCGGCCGACGTCGAAGCCGTCGTCGACGTAGTCGCCGTCCCCGTTGATGATCCCGCTGGGGATCATCTGGAAGCCGGGGTAGTCGAGCTCGGGGTCCGCGTAGAAACCGAAGCGCCGCATGTACTCCACGAGCGTCTCCCGGCCGATCTCCTCCCCGACCTGCGCGAACACAGTGTTCACCGAGTTGGTCAGCGCGTCGGTGAACGAGATCGCCCCGAAGCTCTGGCCGCCCGAGTTCTCGAGCGGCACGCCCGAGATCGTCTTGGGCGACGAGCCGTCGATGATCGACTCGGGGCTCACCTTGCCGCTGTCGAGAGCGGCCGCCGCGGTCACGACCTTGAACGTGGAGCCCGGCGGATAGAGCTCCTGCGTCGAGCGGTTCAGGAGCGGCTTGTCCGGGTTGGTGTTGATGGCCCGGAAACCCGACGGGATCTGATTCGGATCGTACTCCGGGATCGAGACCATCACCCGCACCTTGCCGGTCTGGGGCTCGATGGCCACGACCGAGCCCTTCCGGCCCGCGAGCCCGGCCACGGCCGCCTGGGTGCCGGCCACGTCGAGGTTGGTCACCACGTCCTGGCCTTCGGTGTCGCGGTTCTCGAGGCCGGACAGGATCGACTCGAACTCGTCCTCCTCGCCCACGAGCGCGTCGTTGCGCGACAGCTCGAGGCTGCGCCGGCCGTTCTCGATGAACGAGTAGCCGACCGGGTGGGCGAAGGTGCCGCCGGTCGGGTAGCGGCGCGTGAAGATCGTGGTGTCGCCGCGCCGGCGGGAGACGTTGCGCGCGAGGACCGTCCTGCCGTCCCGGGCGTAGATCAGCCCGCGCGGGATCGTCTGCTCCTCGATCAGCGCGCGGCGGTTGTCGGGGTTGTCCTCGAGCCCCTCGGCATCAACCACTGCCCAGTACGACGTGAAGCCCACGAGCACGGCAAAGAGCAGCGCGAACAGCCCGTATAGCTGGCGGATCTGCGCGTTCATACGAGCCCGCCGCGCCGGATGCCCTCGGCGCGCGCGTGGTCGGAGACGATCAGGAGCAGGGCCAGCAGCACCATGTTCGCCACGATGGAACTGCCGCCGTAGGAGACGAACGGAAGCGTTACTCCCGTAAGGGGGATCACGCGCGTGACGCCGCCGACGATCACGAACACCTGCAGGGCGAGCACCGCGGTCAGGCCGGTGGCGAGCAGCTTCGAGAAGCCGTCGTTCGCCAGCATCGCGGTCTTGAAGCCGCGGAAGGACAGCAGCAGGTAGGCGCCGATCACGCCCGCCGCCCCGAACAGCCCGGCCTCGTTCACGAGCACGGCGTAGATGAGGTCCGTGTGCGCGGCGGGGATGATCGGCGTGCCGCCGAACTCGATCAGAGCTTCGCCGAAGCCGCGGCCGAACAGCCCTCCATCCGCCTGCGCGAACAGCGACTGGGCGACCTGGTAGCCCTCGTCGTTCACCACTCCCCGTTCGAACGGATCGAGCCAGATGTCGAATCGGTCCTGCACGTGCCCCACGTTCCGCGCCAGGAAGAAGGCGCCGCCGAAGAACAGCGTGGCGCCCACGCCGACCAGGGAGAGGCGGCCCGTCGCGACGTAGAGAAGGGCCAGGAACCCGCCGAAGAACATCAGCGAGCTGCCGAGGTCGCGGATAACGATCAGCATCAACATCGCCAAACCCCATACGAGCAGGAGCGGGCCGAAGTGCTTCGGTGAGGGCCGCTCGCGCAGCACCGCGACCATCGATGCCACGAACACGATCAGCAGCACCGAGCCGGCCGGCCCCAGATCGAGCGCGAGGATGGCGAGCAGAGTCAGCCCGGCGGGCAGGCCGTAGAGGAGCAGCTGGCTCGTGCCGGGCAGGGGCCGCAGCCGCGGGCGGACGAGGATGTCGCCGGTCTCGCGCAGGTAGCTGGCGAGAAAGATGATGATGCCGAGCTTCGCGAACTCGGCCGGCTGAAACTGGATCGGGCCCAGCTTGATCGCCAGGAAGGCGCCGTTCACCTGCTCCCCGATCCCCGGCAGCCGGGGCAGGACGAGCAGTGCGATGCTCGCCGCCGCGATGAGGTAGCGGTAGCGCTCCAGCACGTGGTGGTCGCGTACCGCCAGGATCGTGGCGCAGAAGAAGATGAGCCCGACCACGAACCACTGGGCCTGTTCGCGCGCCAGCTCTGTGTCGATCCGGTAGATCAGCACCAGCCCCACGGCGGCCAGCAGAGCCCCGAGCGGGAACAGGTACGGATCGGCCTCGGGCAGCCGGGCCCGGATGAAGAGGTGCGCCATCACGCACAACCCGAGAAAGACGGCGCCGTAGGTGAGCGTGGCGTCGCTCACGTCCTCGGTCCGAGTGGCGAGCACGGCTGCGAAGCCGGCGGCCACGAGGAGCGACACCGGCAGAAGCCCGAATAGCTCGCGGGTGCGCGCCGACATCAGCCCGACAGCTGCCCTCGCTCCAGGGCCCGGATCAGATCCACGGCGTCCTCGCGACTTCGCCACTCGTGGTCGAGCACGCGCCGGCGGCGCCGATCGGGGATCGCCCGGGCCGGGACGCCGCTCGGGTACTCCTCCTCGTACATGTCGAGGCCGAAGGGGAGCTCGTAGGGGACGCCGCGGTAGAGCGTCACGAGACCGGCGTCGTTGGTGCCGATGAAATACACCTGCCGGCTCAGCGCGTAGAGCCCGGTCACGACTCCCGCGAGCACGGCCAGCACGAGCAGCGCCTTGACCGCCGTCCGAAGGCGAAACCGGCGCCGGCGCGGGGCCTTCGCGGCGCGAGCCCTCTCGGGCGGCGCCACGACGGTCGCGTCGGGCGCGGCGCGCGCCAGGGTAGACCTGGGCGCGGGGTGCGGCTGGGTCGGCTCGTCAAGGGCGGCGGCCGCCTGCACGTCTGCCGCAGACACCTGGCCCGCCATCGTCTCGTCCTCGGCCATCGCGCCGTCCTCGCCGGAGGAGCCGACGCGGAACAGCACCACAGTGATGTTGTCCCTGCCGCCGCTCTGGTTGGCGGCGCGTACGAGCGCGTCGGCGGCCGCGTCGAGACTTTCGGCGGAGCGAAGAATCGAGCCGATCTCCTCGTCGGAGATCATGCTGGTCAGGCCGTCCGAGCAGAGCAGGAACAGATCCCCGTCCCGCCCCGCGAGCGTGTAGGTGTCCACCTCCACGTCGGGCTCCGGCCCGAGCGCCCGGGTGATGATGGACCGCTGCGGGTGGTGCTCCGCGGCCTCCGCTGTGATCTGCCCGCTGCGCTCCAGCTCCGCGACAAGCGAGTGGTCCTTGGTCAGCTGCTCGAGCTCGCCGTCGCGCACACGGTAGGCGCGGCTGTCCCCGACGTGCCCGAGGCTGATCTCGTCTCCCGTGACCTTGGCCGCCGTGAGCGTGGTCCCCATGCCGCGGTGTGACTCGTCGGCCACGGCGAGGTCGTAGATGCGTCTGTTGGCCTCGCGCAGGATGCGGGCCAGCTGCACCTCGGCGGGCTCACCGGAGTCGCGCTCGCCCTCGAAGCCCTCGGTGGCCATCGCCGAGGCGACCTCGCCGGCCTTTGCGCCGCCCATCCCGTCGGCCACGGCGAAGAAGGGCGGGGCGAGCACGAAGTCGTCCTCGTTGGCGTTGCGCTGACGGCCTACGTCGGTCCTGCCCGCGTACTCGACGATCCGCAGGGGCATCAGCAGCTCACTACTCCTGGTACCGGTACTCGGTGTCGCCGATGCGGATCTTGTCCGCCACCTTGAGCCGCTCGGCGGTTCGCACCTGCCGCCCGTTCAGGTACGTGCCGTTCGTGGACCCCATGTCCTCCAGGTACATGTAGTCCCCGCGGGGAAAGATCCGCGCGTGCGCCGAGGAGGCGAACGGATCGTCCACGTTGATGTCGGCCCCGTCCGAGCGCCCGAGTGTCGCGCCACCCCCCACGTCGAAGCTCGTGCCCGGGTGGTGGCCCATCGCGGCCACCACCTCGATGCGCGGCTCCACCCCGGCGCGCAGGTCGGGCAGAGCCGACTCGCGGCGGCGCTGGCCGGGCGGCTCCACCGGCTCCGCGGCGGTCGGGCCGGCGGTGCGCGAGAGATCCTTCATTGCGCTGCGCGTGACCCAGAGAAGGAACAGAAAGAGGACGGCGAGGAAGCCGAACTTGAGCGCGACGGCGAGGGGCTCGTCCATATGTACTAGTCGAGCTCGAAGCTCAGGTCGGTGACGCCGACCGTGATGCGGTCCCCCGGGTTCAGCTCGGCATGACCGACACGGCGACCGTTGACCTTCATCCCGTTCGTAGACCCGAGGTCCACGGCCGACCAGCCGCGCTGCCCGCGGCGCAGCTCGATGTGGCGCCTCGAGACGTTCGGATCGGACACGACAACATCGCATTCCCGGCTGCGGCCGATCAGAACCCTGTCCCCGCTGAGGACGTTGCGACGGCCCTCGCTCACGATCAGGGCCTGGCGGCGGTCGAGCTCGGGCTCCAGCCGTTGGGGCGCCCGGTCGGGTGAGTACACCATCGTGTGGCCGAAATCGCCCGCCGACGGCGCCGCCTCCTCGGCTGCGCCGTCCTCCTCCTCCGGCGCGCCGAGCAGCTGAGCCTGGATGCCGAACTCGCCGAGCGAGAGGCGCTCGTCCGTGTGGAACTCGACCTGGGGGCGGCTCGTCAGGGCAAAGCGCTCCTGCCGGCCGTGCTCCAGCAGGTAGTCGGACAGCTCCTTGCGGAGCGCCGGCTCGTAGCTCGCGAACTGCTCGCGGTCCTCCGGCGAAAGGAAGACGCGATAGTGGTTGGGGACGTAGACGCGGGAGACGGAGATCATCTGGTTGTCCTCCATCTCCTTGGCCAGCTTGTGCGCGAGCTCCACGGGCTGCACGCTCGTCTTGAACGCGCGGCCGAAGGCGCCCTCGACGAGGCCGCCGAGCTTCGCCTCAAGGTTGCGTAGAACGCTCATGGGTTCGCTCCGCAGGGTAGCCCTAAGCCGTCGTCACGGGCTGGGCACGCCACGCCTCCGCGGGCGCGGTGATCTGGGACACGGCGAGCGCCAGGAGCGCCGCCCCGACCGACCCGGCCACCACCCCGCGGGCCTCGTCCAGCGTGGTCGTGGCGGCAAGCATGTCACCAAGCGCGGCGTGGGCTGCGATCAGCCCAGCCGCCCACAGGAACGCGCCGACCAGGTCGACGGCCAGCCAGCGGCCCCGCACCACCAGAGGAAGGAGGAGGGCGAAGGCGGCCCATGCCGCCGCGGGCGCCAGAGCCGGGCCTGAGACCAGCGGCCCGAGGGCGTCCGACGCCGCCGCGCTTATCGAGCCTTCCCAGTCGCCGCGGGCCAATACGCCCTCGGGCACACCGAAGAGCAGGGTCTCACCGGTGAGGACCTCCCCCAGCGCGAGCCAGACGAACCCGGCCGCGGCGAGCCCCGCGCGCCGCCACGCCGTGGGTGCAAGCGCCGCCACCCCCACGAACACCGGGGCGAGCGCGACGGTGCCCAGCAGTGGCGCCAGCACGGGAACGGACCAGAGCAGGCCCGCCCGGGGGAGAAGGAACGGGATCGGGGCCGCCGCGGCGGCGAGTACGAGCGCGGTGCCCTGGCGGTCGGCGTCCGGGCTCACGAACCAGGCGCACAGGCCGGCGGCCACCAGCAGCCAGGCGATCCGCGGCAGCAGCGCCACCGCGAGGGCGGCCGCGCCGGCGGCCGCCACCGGGGAGAAGGAGGGCTCGGGACCGAGCGTCTCGACGGCGACGAGCACGATCCCGCCGGCCGCGAGACCGGCGCCGGCCCGTCCGGCCATTCGCGCCGCCGCCGTCGGTCGGGCGGCAGCGGGCAACGGCCGGCCGAGGATGCCGCGCGCGGGCGGCGGCGAGCCCGCCCCGAAGAAGGAGCGGACGCGGCCCGGGGGGCTCCCGTCCTCGTGCGCGGCCGTGCCGGCCGGTCGAGGGGGTTCGGCCGCGGCGCCGCGTCCGAACAGCAGGCGGGTGATCCCCGTCCGGCGGCCCTCGGTGGTGGGAAGCCCCACACGGCGAAGCGTCTCGGGCTCCACCAGTCCGCCCTCGTCGTGAAGCAGGCGCTCCGCGGCGGCCAGGCCGGCGCGCAGCTCGGCCGGCACCGGGCGGCGGGCCGGGTCGATGTCGAGCCCGGCATCGATCACGTCACACAGCTCGAGCGGCAGATCGCGCCGGACGGCGGCGAGCGACGGCAACGGGCGGCCCAGCCGCCGCGCCGTGGCCGCCGGGCCGCCCGCCCGCACCGGGTTGGAGCCGGTCCAGGCCTCGTAGAGGCTCAGCGACAGGGAGTAGACGTCGCCCGCCGGAGTGGTGCGCGCGCCCTCTGCCTGCTCGGGCGCCATGTAGGCCAGCGTGCCCACCACGTCGCCCGTACGGGTCAACGCATCGCCGCTCGCGACGTGCGCGACGCCGAAATCCGCGAGCTTGGCGAACCCCGCCCCCGCAGCCGGGTCCGCCACCACCATCACGTTCTGCGGCTTCACGTCGCGGTGGATCACGCCTCTCTGGTGGGCGTGGTCGAGCGCGTCGCAGAGGGCCATCCCGATGCGGGCGACGTCGCGGTCGGCCACGGCGCCGGCGCGCAGAAGCTCGGCGAGGGTTCGGCCCCGAACGAGCTCCGAGACCAGGTAGACGTCGTGCTCGTCGTGTGCGAGCTCGTAGATCCCCACGATGCCCGGGTGGTTCAGCCGGGCGGCGGCCCGCGCCTCGCGCTCGACCCGCTCCCCGCCGCCGTTCTCGAGCGGGATCGCCTTGACAGCCACCTCGCGCTCCAGCTTCTCGTCCCAGGCCAGCCAGACGACGCCGAAACCGCCTGCGCCGAGCCGCCTCTCGAGCCGGTAGCGGCCCAGGATCAGCCGCGGGCCGGGGGCGCCGGGTAGAGCTTCGGTAGGGTCCGAACCACCCAGTGGCAGGGTGCCCGGCTCCTCCGTGAGGCTGATCTCGGGACGTTTCATGTCAGGTTCCGTTTTCGGTCCGCGAGGGGCTCGTCCTGCCCCCCGGTCATACTCCCACTCAACCTTGGAAGGCGCCGCCCAGGCGCCAGGAGGGGATCCGTCTCTTGTCCTTCCTCGACGAACCGGACGAGCCCGTTCGAACTCGCCGCCGCCCGCCACGCGGGCCGTCGGCAGACCGCCAGACGCTGATGGCGCGCCGCGCCATCGCCGGCGTGGGCGTTCTGATCGTAGTGATCCTGTTCGTTCTCCTTCTCCGCGGCTGCCTCGACGCGCGCAAGGAGAACGCCATGGAGGACTACGCGAACCGCTCCGCGGAGCTCATGCGCGAGTCGAAGCTCGAGGGCGACGCCCTGTTCGACCTCCTCCAGAGCGAGGGCGGCACCGGCCAGGTCGTGGAGATCCAGAACGAGCTGAACGGCTACCGGGTCTCATCGAGCGAGCGGGTGGACCGGGCGCGAGGGCTCGATGTGCCCGACGAGATGGAGGACGCCAACTCATACCTCCTCGACGTGCTCGAGTTCCGCCGCGATGGCCTCGCCCAGACCGCCGACGCGATGCGCACGGCGCTCGGCGACCAGGACCGACGCGAGGGCACCCAGAATGTGACCGAGGCCATGCAGGTGTTCCTGGCCAGCGACACGATCGACCAGATCCGCTTTCGGCCGGAGCTGCGCGAGGCCCTCGAGGAGGAGGACCTGACGGTGCCGGCGTTCCCGGACCGGACGTTCGTACCGGACGTCGAATGGCTCGACGCCGCCTTCGTGGCCGACCGGGTGAACGCGCTGCGCTCCGGCACCGGCGGTGGCGGCGACGAGGCGGCCGCTCCCGGCCTGCACGGCAACGGGATCGCGGCGGTGTCGCTCGGCGGAACCACGCTGACGCCCGGCGCCGGCGCCACCGTGCAGCTCACCGGTGACCTGGCGTTCGAGGTCCAGGTGCAGAACCAGGGCGAGAACACGGAGACCGACGTGAACGTCGTGGTGAGCGTGGGCGAAGGCGACGATGCGATCGAGCTCGAGGAGGCGATCGACACGATCGCAGTCGGCGAGATCCAGACCGTGACGATCCCGCTCTCGGAGCAGCCGCCGACCGGCCAGAACGTGCCGATCTCCGTGGAAGTCGAGCCGGTGCCCGGCGAGGAGATGACCGACAACAACGTTCAGGAGTTCTCCGTCATCTTCACGCGCTGAGCGGGCTGCGCAGAACGGTGAGGTCCGTGCGAGGGGTGTCGATCCGCGGCAGTGAGGAAGCGGTAGCCGCGCCATCCGTGTGGGCCCTGACAGCCGCCGTATAGGTGCATGAAGGGGCCCACACTCCGGGCGAGACGCCGCAGTGGCGAGTGTGGGCTGTCAAAGGCGCCATATGCGTGACTCAGACAGCCCACACTCACGGGGCATCGCATAGGCGGGCGTCTCGCCCGCTCAGTATCGTGGCCGCGTGGACGATCTGACGACCACCGAGGGGATCGTGGCCCTCGCCGCCGCGGGCCTCGCGTTCGTCACGTTCGTGTGGGTCGTCGTCCTCGCGGTGAAGCTGCGGCGGGTGCGCTCGGCGCAGCGGACGGTGCTCGGCAACGGCCAGTCGGACCTCGTCGCGCACGCCGCCTCCATCCAGGAGGCCTTCGTGCAGCTTCGCGACTGGGTCGAGGAGAGCGCGACACAGCTCGAGGGCCGCATGGCGACAGCGGAGCACCGGATCGACGGCTGCGTGGCCCACACCGCCCTGATCCGCTTCGACGCGTGGGGCGAGATGTCGGGCCGTCAGTCGAGCACGATGGCGCTGCTCGACTCCAACAGCAACGGTGTGGTGGTGTCGTCGATCCTTCACCGCGACCACGCGCGGGTCTACGTCAAGCAGGTGCACGAGGGCGAATCGGAGCTGGAGCTCTCGCCGGAGGAGCGCGAAGCCATCGAAGCGGCGATGGCCGGAACGCCGGCTTGATCCGCGTCGGCTTCCTCGGACCCGCCGGCACCTACAGCGAAGAGGCTCTGCGGGCCTCAGCCCCGGGCGAGGTCGAGGAGGTGCCGTACCCGACCATCCACGAGGCCGTCATGGCCGTGGAGTCCGGCGAGGTCAACCGGTCGGTGGTGCCCATCGAGAACGCGCTCGAGGGCGCCGTGGCGGTTACGCTCGACACGCTCGCGCTCGAGGCCGACGGCGTCCGCATAGTGGCCGAGGTGGTGCACCCGATCCATCACTGCGTCGTGGCGGCGGGCCCGCTCGACCTGGCCGACGTTACGCGCGTGGTGTCCCATCCCCAGGCCACGGCTCAGTGCGGGCGCTTCCTGCGCGCGCGCCTGCCGCAAGCCGAGCTGGTCATGGCCCCCTCCACCGCCGACGCGGTGCTCTCCGTACGCGACACCTCGGAGCCCGCCGTGGCGCTCGGGTCGCGGCTCGCCGCCGAGCTGTACGGCTGCCGCGTCCTCGAGGCCGACGTGGAGGACCACCCCGACAACGCCACCCGGTTCGTCTGGCTCGCCCCCGCGGGCGAGATTCAGGAGCCGGCCGTCGGACGGCCGGCCAGGACCACGATCGTGTTCTGGGGCGGGGGCGACCAGGCGCCGGGGTGGCTCGTCGACGCGCTGCGTGAGCTCTCCGATCGCGGCGTGAACCTCACGCGCATCGAATCGCGCCCGCGTCGCACCGCGCTGGGGCATTACATGTTCTTCGCGGACCTCGACGGGAGCGCCGGAAGCCCGCCCGTCGGCACCGCCCTCGAGGCTCTCGGGGCGAGGGTCGAGGTGCTGCGAGTTCTCGGCTCGTACACGATCGCCAGCGGGGCCTCTGGCTAGAATCCGCCGCACCGTGGCGGTGAGTGCGCAGCGGATCCTCGGTCCCGAGGCAGGTGACTCGGAACCAGGGCCTGCGCTCGCGCTGCACGGGGCCGGCCGGCCCGCGCAGCGCTCAGTGTCCTCCGGCCGCGTGCTGGTGCTCAACGCCAGCTATGAGCCCATCAACGTCTGCACTGTCCGCCGCGCGGCCGTTCTCATCCTCAAGGAGCGTGCCGAGATCCTCGAGCAGGGCGACTGGGCGTTGCACGCCGAGACCGTCACTCTCGCCCGGCCGGTCGTGATCCGGCTGCTCAGCTACGTGCGGATCCCGCGCGACGCGCACCGGCGCAAGATCACCCGCCGGGCGGTGTTCGCACGCGACCGCTGGACCTGCCAGTACTGCGGCCACGAGCGCGGCAACCTCACCGTGGACCACGTGATCCCGCGCTCGAAGGGCGGCGCCTCCTCGTGGGACAACATCGTCACCTGCTGCGCGCCCTGCAACCGCCGCAAGGGCGACCGTCTTCCGCGCCAGGCGAACATGGTCCCGTCGAGCAAGCCGAGGGCGCCCAACCCCTCGATCTTCATCCATGTCGCCGCGCCGACCATCCCGGCGGCCTGGGAGCAATACCTGGTGAAGGCCTGATGCCCGACCCGCCGGGCGAGGGCAGGCCGCCGTCCCAGGGTCCTCCCGCCCCAGGCTCGTCGCCCCCCGGCGCAACACCGCCCGCCTCCTCGCCTCCCGGACAGCCGCCGCCCGGAGAACCGCCACCCGGGACGCCGCCCGCCTCCTCGCCTCCCGGAGCACCGCCGCCCGGGGCGCCACCGCCCGCGCGGGTGGTGCCCCTGGACGACGACGCCCGGCCCGCCACCGTGGGCGACGTTCGGAGCCTGCGGCGCTGGCTGCTCGTCACCGCCGTGTGGGCGGTGGCGGCCACGGCGATCGCCGTGATCGCGCTGATCGTGGCAAACCGTGACAACACCGAGGAGGAGCGCGCCCGCACCAACGCCGAGCTCACGCGCATCCAGCGTGAGCTGAGCGACCGCATCGACGAAGTCGAGGGGCGGATGGACGAGCTGCCGACGTCCGACGACGTCGCCAATCTCGACAGCCGGCTTGGCGACGTAGAGCAGCGGATGAGCCGCATCGGCGACCGCCTGGACCAGCAGGCCACCCGCCTCGACGAGCTCGAGACGCAGATCTCGGACCTCGAGACGCAGGTCGAGGAACAGGCCGAGGCCGCCACCCAGACGGACACCACAGAGACGACGCCTTAGCGGGTCGTCCCGACCGGGTCGTCCAGCCGAAAAGCACGAGGGGCACCCACTGGGTGCCCCTCGCAGTTCTTCTGGACCTGGTCGGCGGCGAGCCGGCGACCGGAGGGACCACTCCCGATCCTCTTCGCCGACGGTGTCTCGGGTTGGACTCCGCTAGCGGGGGTCCAGCACCGACCTAGCGGCCGGACACCTCCAGGGTCCCAAGAAATCTGTCAGTCAAGCTCGGACCACCTCCTTTCCCTGGTGCGGTCCAGTAAAGCAAACTTGGCGGCTATTCCCCATCCGGGTTGCCGGGCTGGGCCTCCTCGAGCCCCTCCTGCACCTCGGCCCCGGTGTCGGTGGTCGTCTCCATCACGAGCGCGACCGCGCTGACCTGGTCGTCCTCGCGCAGGTTCATCACGCGCACGCCCTGCGCCGGCCGGCCGTGCCTCGAGATGCCGCGGACCGACGTGCGCTGGACCATCCCGTTCTGTGAGATGAAGACGAGGTCGTGATGCTCGCGCACGATCAGCGCGCCGGCGAGGCCGCCCTTCTTCTCTGTCAGGCCGATCGTCTTCACGCCCATCGTGCCGCGGCCCTTGACCGGGTACTCCTCGATCGCCGTGCGCTTGCCGTAGCCGTTCTCGGTCACCACGAGCAACTCCGTGTCCGGCCGGACCACGTCCATGGCGAGCACGCGGTTGTCACCGCGGACGACGTTCATGCCACGCACGCCGGCCGTGTCGCGGCCCATCGGCCGCACCTGATCCTCGTTGAAGCGGGCGGCCTGGCCCGAGCGCGAGACCATGATGATGTCGTCCTCGCCACCGGTGCGACGCACGGCCACGAGCTCGTCGTCGTCGCGGATCTTGATCGCGATGATGCCGTCCGCCTTGATCGGCGTGTTGTAGGCGCCGAACTCGGTCTTCTTGACCATGCCCTTGCGTGTGGCGAAGACGAGGTACCGGCCCTCCTTGAAGTCGCGTGTGGCCTGCACCGCCTGCACCCGCTCGCCGTCGCGAAGCGGCAGGACGTTCACGAGCGCCCGGCCCTTCGCCGTGCGCTGCGCCTCCGGGAGCTCGTAGACCTTCTGGCGGTAGACCTTGCCGCGGTTCGTAAAGAACAGGAGGTAGTCGTGCGTCGAGCACACGAAGAGATGCTCGATGTAGTCCTCGTCCTTCATGTCCATCCCCATCACGCCGACGCCGCCGCGCTTCTGCTGACGGTAGGTGGCGAGGGGCAGCGACTTGATGTAGCCCGAGTGCGTGATCGAGATGACCATCTGCTGGTCGGCGATCAGGTCCTCGACGTCGATCTCGTCCTCGGAGTGCGTGATCTGGGTGCGCCGGTCGTCGCCGTAGCGGTCCTTGATCTCGAGCAGCTCCTCCTTGATGAGGGCCATCACGTTTGCCTCGTCGCCGAGGATCTCCCGCAGCTCCTTGATCCGCTCGAGCGTGTCGGCGTGCTCCTGCCTGACCTTGTCGGCCTCGAGCGCGGTCAGCCGCGCAAGGCGCATGTCGAGGATCGCCTGCGCCTGGATGCGCGACAGCTCGAACCGCTCCATCAGGCCGTCGCGGGCGGCCTCGGGATCACTGGAGCCGCGGATCAGCTCGATGACCGCGTCGATGTCCGCGATCGCGACGAGCAGCCCCTCGAGGATGTGCAGGCGGGCCTCGCGCTCGCGCAGCTCGTGCTTGGTGCGCCGCACGATCACGTCGCGCTGGTGGTCGACGTAGTTCTTGACGAGAGGCAGCAGCCCGAGCGTGCGCGGAACGCCGTCGACAAGCGCGACCATGTTCACGCCAAAGGTCGTCTGCAGCGGGGTGTGCTTGTAGAGCTTGTTGAGGACGACCTTCGGGATCGCGTCACGCTTCAGCTCGATCACCAGCCGGATGCCCGAGCGGTCGGACTCGTCGCGCAGGTCGGAGATCTCCTTGATGCGCCCGTTCTGCACCTGTTCGGCGATCTTCCGGATCAGGCCGCCGCCGTCGCCGCGACCATCGCCCTTCGCGACCTGGTAGGGCATCTCCGTGACGATGATGCGCTCCTTGCCGCGCTCCATCGGCTCGATGTGCGCGCGGCCGCGCACGACCACGCGGCCGCGACCGTCCTCGTAGGCCTCACGGATGCCTCCCCGGCCCACGATGATGCCGCCGGTCGGGAAGTCCGGGCCCTTGATGTGCTTCATCAGCCCGGCAACCTCGATCTCGGGGTCGTCGATATACGCGACCACCGCGTCCACCGCCTCGCGCAGGTTGTGCGGGGGGATGTTGGTGGCCATCCCGACGGCGATGCCCGCCGCGCCGTTCACCAGCAGGTTCGGGAACCGCGACGGCAGGACGAGCGGCTCCTGGCGCGACTCGTCGTAGTTCGGGCCGAAGTCGACGGTATCAGCGTCGATGTCGCGCACCATCTCGGTGGCGAGCCGTGCCAGCCGCGCCTCGCTGTAGCGCATTGCCGCCGGCGGATCGTTGTCGATCGAGCCGAAGTTGCCCTGCGGCTCGACCAGCGGGTACCGCATGGCGAAGTCCTGCCCCAGCCGCACGAGCGTGTCGTAGATCGGAGCGTCTCCGTGCGGGTGGAACTGACCCATCACGTCGCCGACGACACGGGAGGACTTGCGGAAGGGCCGATTGGGCTGGAGCCCGGCCTCGTGCATCGAGAACAGGACGCGCCGGTGGACCGGCTTGAGCCCGTCCCGGACGTCGGGCAGCGCGCGCCCCACGATCACGCTCATGGCGTAGTCGAGGTAGGAGGAGCGCATCTCCTCCTCGAGCCCGCGTGGCTCGACGTTGCCGCCGGTCAGTTGTTCGATGCTCATGTCAGATCACCTCAAGACCGAATCGCCGAGCACGCCCCCAAACCTCGATTCTGTGCGAAAACCAAGTCAGGCAAGGACGCAGGGAGCGGACAAGGCTCTGCCTGTCCGCGACCGAGGACGCCGCCTGGCGCAGGTTTGCAGCCTCAGACATCGAGGTTCGTGACTTCGCGGGCGTGGTCCTCGATGAACTGCCGGCGCGGCTCCACGACGTCGCCCATCAACATCGAGAAGATCTGGTCGGCCGCGCTCGCGTCGTCGATCGTGACGAGCTGGAGCGTGCGCCGCTCCGGATCCATCGTGGTCTCGAAGAGCTGGTCGGCGTTCATCTCGCCGAGTCCCTTGAACCGCTGGAGAGGAACGCCGTCGCGGGCGACCTCGAGCACCTTCGTCCGGAGCTCCTCGAACGAGAGCGCCTCCGCCTCGCGCTTGCCAAGCACCACGTGGAAGGGCGGGGTGCCGGCAAGCGTCTCGAGCTCCTTGTGGATCTTCACGAAGCCGCCGTACTCAGCGGTGTCGAACATGGCGCGTCGCAGCCGGAAGGTCTGCGCGGTCCCGGTCCGGCGCTCAATCACCCGTGCGACAAGCTCGACCGGATCCTCCGACAGCAGCGCGGTCTCGAAAGGCTCGCCCTCCGGGTCGCCGCCGCGAAGGAGAGCGATCACGCCGTCGGCGTCCGTCACCGCCTCGTCGAGGATCGAGGACTCCTCCAGGAAGGTCACGGTGTCGTGGCCGAACTCGGCCCGCAGCGCGGAGGCCCAGCCCTCGTACTGCTTGAGCAGCCGGCCGTACTTCTGCCAGCGCGCGTGGGTGAGGCTGAACTCGCGCCGGTCGCGGTCCGTGACCACCATCTTCTCGAGCTTGTCCCGCAGCAGGACCTCCTCGAGCTCGGACTCCTTCTCGATGTAGATGTCCTGCTTGCCGGACTTGATCTTGTAGAGCGGCGGCTTTGCCAGGTAGACGTACCCGGCCTCGATCAGGTCGCGCATCTCCCTGAACAGGAAGGTCAGCACCAGCGTCCGGATGTGGGCGCCGTCGACGTCGGCGTCGCACATGATGATCGCCTTGTGGTACCTCGCCTTGTCGAGGTCGAACTCCTCGCGGATCCCGGTGCCGATCGCCGTGATCAGCGCCTGGATCTCCTTGTTCGAGAGGACCTTGTCGATGCGGTTCTTCTCGACGTTGATGATCTTGCCGCGGAGCGGCAGGATCGCCTGGGTGTTGCGGTCTCGGCCCTGCTTCGCCGAGCCGCCGGCGGAGTCGCCCTCCACGATGAACAGCTCCGCCAGAGCGGGGTCGCGCACCGAGCAGTCGGCGAGCTTGCCGGGCAGCGTGGAGTTCTCGAGCGCGGACTTGCGGCGCGTGAGGTCGCGCGCCTTGCGGGCGGCGTCGCGCGCGCGGGCGGCTTCCACCGACTTGCGGATCACCGTGCGCGCCTCCGCGGGGTTCTCCTCGAGGAACTCCGAAAGCCCCTTGTTCACAGCGGCTTGGACGAAGCCCTCCACCGGCGGGTTGCCGAGCTTGGTCTTCGTCTGCCCCTCGAACTGCGGGTCGCGGATCTTCACGGAGATGATCGCCGTGAGGCCCTCGCGGATGTCCTCGCCCTGGAGGTTGGGATCCTTTTCCTTGAGCTCGCCGGTCTGCTTGGCGTACGCGTTGATCGTGCGCGTGAGCGCGGAGCGAAAGCCCGACAGGTGCGTGCCGCCCTCGTGCGTGTTGATGTTGTTGGCGAACGAGAGCAGCGCCTCCTGGTAGGAGTTGTTCCACTGCATCGCGACCTCGACCTCGCCGATGTCGCTGTCGTCCTCGATGTAGACGATCTTCTTGTGCACCGGCTCGCGGGTGCCCTGGCCGTGCAGGTACTTGACGAAGTCGACGATGCCGCCGTCGTACTGGAATGTGGTCTCGAGCCGCTCGCCGCGCTCGTCGCGGAAGGTGATCTTGAGCCCCTTCGTGAGGAAGGCCATCTCGCGGAAGCGCTGCTCCAGCACCGTGCGGTCGTACTCGATCGTCTCGAAGATCTCGAGGTCGGGCAGGAACGTGATGCTGGTGCCGTGGCGGCCTGTCTTCTCGGCCCGCTCGAGCCCCGTGGTCGGCACGCCGCGCTCGTATGACTGCTTGTGCTCGTGGCCGTCGCGCCAGACGGTGAGATGCAGCCACTCGGACAACGCGTTCACGACGGAGACCCCCACGCCGTGGAGGCCGCCGGAGACCTTGTAGCCGCCGCCGTCGCCGAACTTGCCGCCGGCGTGGAGCACGGTCAGGACCACCTCGGCGGCGGGCTTCTTCTCCTTGGCCATCGTGTCGACGGGAATGCCACGGCCGTTGTCGGTCACTGTGACCGAGTTGTCCGGATGGATGACGATCTCGACCTGGTCGGCCTCTCCCGCCAAGGCCTCGTCGACCGAGTTGTCGACGACCTCGTAGATCAGGTGGTGGAGGCCACGGGCGCCGGTCGAGCCGATGTACATGCCCGGGCGCTTGCGGACCGCCTCGAGGCCCTCCAGGACCGTGATGTCCTCGGCGCCATACGTGCCGTTGCCCTTCCTCTGATCCCTCTCAGGCTGCTTCGCCAATCCGTGCCTTCCGTCCAAGCAGGGCCGCGCGCGAGGCGCCCTGCACACCACGAAAAGCCCCGGTTCCGGGCGCGTGGCTCACGGACCGGGGCGGTACATAAGACTGCCCTCAATACTAGCAGGCCCCCCCTGCACCCCGCCGCTGTCGAGCGTTACAAAATGCCCGCAAATCGCAACAAAAGCGGGGTGATCAGCGACGGTTCTCACCCGAACCGACGATAAAGCGCAGGCGCTCGACGCGGCCTCTCGAGACGGCCTCGTCCATACGGCGCGTGAGGTCCGGCCCGAGCAGCTCGAGCTCCTGGGCCCAGACCGCCGACTCGCAGGCCACGGTGACGGTCCCGGCGCGCTCGGAGACGGGACTCGCGGAGGCCGCAAGAGCGGCCCCGGCGACGGCCGGCCAGGCCGATTGGACCTCCGCGAGGAGGCCGGCGGGCCGCGCGGCGGGGAGCGCCTGGTCGAGGGCCCTGCCGATGGGGCGCGGGGCGAGGCGCCTCATGATCGGAGCCCCGCGAGCGCGGGCTCGCTCGCCAGGATTCCCTCGCGCACCCGTACGAGCTCAGCGTCCTCCACGCCCGGTACGTGCTCGGGCTCGGTGGCCGTCACCACAGCCTGGCCGCCGGCGCGCAGCAGGCCCGCCAGGAGCTCCCGGCGCTCGGTGTCGAGCTCCGACATCACGTCGTCGAGCAGCATCAGCGGCGCCCGTCCGCGCCGCTCCGCCAGAACATCGCGCTCCGCGAACAGAAGCGCGAGCAGTGCGAGCCGCTGCTGACCCTGCGAGCCGTAGGAACGCAGGAGCACCCCGTCCAGAAGCAGCTGCAGCTCGTCGCGGTGCGGGCCGTGCGCGGTGAAGCCGCGCTCCAGGTCCGCCGCGCGCCGCTCGGCGAGCTCGCCGGCGAGGCCCTGCTCGTCGCCCGCGTCAGACCGCGGGCGGTAGCGGAGCTCCGCGGCGGCGGGCAGGCCGAGCCGCGCGGCGAGCTCCGCGAAGGGAGCCCGCAGTCCCTCGACGGCCTCGCGGCGGTCCGCGATCAACCTGATGCCGTGCCGCGCGAGCTCGGCGTCCCACGGGTCGAGCGCCGCAGGACCGGACGCCCCGGCGCGAATGCGCCCGAGCAGGGCGTTGCGCTGCGCCAGGGCGCGGGAGTACGCGACGCGTGTCTCGGCGCGGCCGGGCCACAGCGCCGCGACGAGCTGGTCCAGGTGAGCCCTGCGCGTGGCCGGGGCGCCTTTCACGAGCTCCAGCCGCTCGGGCAGGAACACGCTCACGAGCGGCCTGACGACGACCGCCGACAGGTTGTCCACAGGGCTGCCGTCGACCCGGAGGTGCTTCGGCTCGCCAGGCTCGAACCCCACCTCGATCCGGTGGGCGCCCTCCTCGTTGCGCGTGTCCAGCACCGCGCGCGCGACCGAGCCGCCGCGCCGCACCAGCTCGCGCTCGTTAGACGTGCGAGGCGAGCGGGCGGTGCAGCCGAAGTAGAGGGCCTCCAGGAGGTTGGTCTTGCCGGCGCCGTTGGGGCCGGTCACGACCGTGAGCCCGGGTGGCAGCTCCAGCTCCGCCGCCTCGTAGTTGCGGAAGTCGCGCAGCCGAAGGCGGATGACCCGCACGAGCGCCCCTCCTAGACGTTCAGGCGGATCGGCATCACGAGATAGATGAAGCCGGCGCCGTCGTCGTCCGCGCCCGACTGGATCAGTCCGGGCCGAAGCGGGCTGATCAGCTTCAGGACGAGCTCCTCGGACTCGGCACTCTCGAGGCCGTCCCGGAAGAACTCCGGGTTGAACCCGATCTCAAGTGGTTCGCCGTTGAACGGAACCGGCAGCGACTCGCTCGCCTCACCCACGTCCGGGGTCTGCGCCGACACGTCAAGGGCGCCCTCAGTGAACCGGAGGCGCAAGGGTGCGTTCTTCTGGGCCAGCAGGCCCACCCGCCGGACGACCTCGAGCAGCTCGTCCCGGCTCACGCGCAACTCGTGCTCGTATGACTCGGGCAGCAGCTGCTGATAGTTGGGAAAGCGGCCCTCGACGAGACGCGAGGACAGCATCACGTCGTCGACCGTGAACACGACCTGGTTCTCGAGTGCGGTCACGCCGATGCTGGTGGCCCCGCTGGCGGATGCGATTCGGCCGAGCTCCTGCAGGGTCCGGGCTGGGACGTTGGCCTCGAGCTCACCCTCGAGCGCCTGGTCGAGCTTCGTCTCCTTCACCGAGAGGCGGTAGGAGTCGGTGGCGACCATGCGCAGCTCCTGGCCACGCGCGGTGACCAGCACGCCCGTCAGGTGCGGGCGGGTCTCGTCCCTCGACGCCGCTCGCGCGACGCGGCTGATCGTGTCGACGAAGGCGCTCGCCGGCACGCTCATCGCCCCCTCGCCGGAGGCCTGGGGCAACTTCGGAAAGTCCTCCGGCGGCAACGTGCGCAAGTGGAAGCGGGCGGGTCCGGACACCACCTCGACGTCCTGTTGCGAGCTGCGGTACTCGACCGTCAGCTCGTCGTTCGGCAGCGAGCGGACCACGTCGAGGAGCAGCCGCCCCGGGATGACGGCGTGGCCGGGCGTGGAGTCGCTGGTCTCGAGGCCGACGCGAACGCCGAGCTCCATGTCGGTCGCCTCGAGTTCGGCACGGCCTTCCTCCACTCGCACGAGAACGCCGGCGAGCGTTTGGATCGCGCTGCGCGTAGAGGCGCCTCGCACCGCGATTCCCAGCTTGGCGAGGAACGTTTCACGGGAAACGGTGAGCTTCAACGTCTATTACCTAACTCTTGAAGTAATTGGGGCTGTGGATACGTCGACAGGTTCCCGGATTCGGCTTGACGACGGGAATCCGGGTTGTCGATTGTGGCATCGACATCGGCGGTCACGCGCGGCGCCCGAGATGCCTCCGGAGGTTGTCGACCGCCTTGCGAAGGTCTGCATCGGTGCGAACAGCCGTTCCGATCCGGTTCACGGCGTGGAGCACGGTGGTGTGGTTTCGCCCGCCGATGCCGCGCCCGATCTCGGGAAGGCTGTGCTCGGTGAGCTCGCGCGCCAGGTACATGGCGACCTGGCGTGCTTCGGCCACGGCCGGGCGCCGGTCGCGGGCCATCAGCGATTCGCGCGCAACGCCAAACTCCTGCGCCGCTGCATCGACGATCTCCGATAGGCCGCAGGCGTCTCGTGACTGGTCCTGGTCGAGCCGGCGGAGCACGTGGCGGACCAGTCCGGGCGTGGGCTCCTCACCCTTCAGCGAGGCGTAGGCCACCACCCGGATGAGCGCGCCCTCGAGGGCGCGCACGCTGCTGTCCACGCGATGGGCGATCTCGGCCAGAACCTGTTCGGACACCTCCACCCCGTCGAGCCGAGCCCGCTTGGCTAGGATGGCGCGCCGGACGACGGCAGGCGGCGGCTCGAGATCGGCCACCAGCCCCGAGCGAAAACGCTCCGCGAGCCGTGCCTCCAAGTCGGGCAGCTCCTCCGGGCTTCGGTCCGAGGAGATCACGAGCTGCCGGCCGGACCCGAGCAGCGCGTTGAACGTGTGGAAGAACTCCTCGCGTGTCTTGGCCCGCCCGGCAAGGAACTGGACGTCGTCGATCAGCACCACGTCGGCGCCGCGGAACTCGTCCTTGAAATCACCGGTGCGGCGAGAGCGGACAGCGTCGACGAACTCTGTTGTGAACTCCTCGCTGGTTGCATAGCGCACCCGGAGCCCGGTCCCGTAACGCTGGACGAAATTGCCGATCGCGTGGAGCAGGTGCGTCTTGCCGAGCCCGGGCGGACCGTGCAGGAAGAGCGGGTTATAGGCCTGCGCCGGCAACTCCGCGACCGCGAGCGCGGCCGCGTGCGCGAAGCGGTTTCCCTCGCCGATCACGAACTGCTCGAAGGTGTACTTGGGGTTCAGGCGCCCGGATGCGGGCGCCTCGCGGGACCCGGCCGTCGCGTGGGCCTCCCGTTGTTCGCCCCCGGCCGGCGGGGACCAGTGGGCGCCGACCACCTGCACGACCGCACGGCGATCGAAGCGGCTCGCGGCGGCACGGCGGAGGAGCGGCAGGTAGCGCTCCGAGACCGAGGTGCGGATGTGCTCGGGCGCCCTGACGAACAGCGTCTTTCCGCTGATCGCGGCCAGTTCCAGCGGCTCGATCCAAATCTGGAACTTGAAGTCGGGAGTCTCGCTCCGGAGCTCATCGCGGATGTCGTCCCAGATCTGATCCAGTCTTGCGGGCACGGGCGGTCGAGACCCTCCTCAGGGGTCTTCGTCAGGCGAGCATGGATAGGAAAAAGGAGCGCTCCGGCGAGGCCGCGCTGCCCTCGGCATCCCGAGCATACAACGCCCCCCGATGCGCTCGGGCCGCCTCCCGGCTGGATCCCCGCACTCAGCGAGAAAAGTGAGTCGATCCGCTCGCAGCCGGCCGAGCCGGCCGCTCGCGGCCAGGCGGGGTGGTGCGTCGTGTACCCTCAGGCCGGGCGCGAGGCCCCGGCCAGCCGCGCCTATTCGATCCTCATGAAGCGCACCTATCAGCCCAAGAAGCGCAAGCGTGCCCGCACCCACGGCTTTCGCGCGCGGATGCGCACGCGCGCCGGGCGGCACGTGCTGAGCCGGCGCCGCAGCAAGGGCCGCAAGCGGCTCACCCCGTAGCGCACATGGCCGACCGCGAGCGCCGCAAGCGCCGCCGGCTGTCGCGCAGCGGCGAGTTCGAACGTGTGTACCGCGAGGGCCGCTCGCACGCGAGCCGGCATCTGGTCGTTTACGCCTTTCCGCGCGGAGAGGACGGCGGCGACCCGCGGCTGGGGGTGTCGGTGGGACGCAAGCTCGGCGGCGCCGTGGAGCGCAACCGCATCAAGCGGCTCCTGCGCGAGGCCTTCTGGGCCCACGCGGACGCGCTCGAGCCGGGGCACGACTTCGTGATCGTGGCCCGCCCTCCCGCCGGCGAGCTGGCCCAGGAGGGCGGAGAGCCCGCCATCGCGGAGGCGCTCCGGTCGGTCCTGACCGAGGCCGGCCTGACGCGCCGGGAGGGAGCCTCGTGAGGGCCATGCGCGCGGTCGCGACCGCGCCGATCCGCTTCTACCAGCGCGTAATCTCGCCGGTGATGCCTGCACGCTGCAAGTACCATCCGAGCTGCTCGCAGTACGCGGTGGAGGCGATCCGGCAGTACGGCATACTGCGAGGGGTTGTGCTCGCCGCCTGGCGCCTGCTCCGATGCAATCCCTGGAGTCACGGCGGCGTCGACTTCGTGCAGGACCAGAAGCTGTTTCGCTCCCGCCCGCGGCCGGAGCCGCAGGCCTAGACCATGTTCATCGCCAACGTCCTACAGCCACTGATCGACGCCTGCGAGGCGGTCCTCACGTTCTGGCACGACGTGATCGGCGACTTCGAGGGCTCGTGGGGCTGGTCGATCATCCTGCTGACCTTCACGGTTCGCATCGTCATCCTGCCGCTGACCTTCAAGGGCGTGAAGTCCATGCAGCGGCTCCAGACGCTCCAGCCCGAGATCAAGCGGATCCAGGAGCGCTACAAGGACGACAAGCAGCGCATGAACCAGGAGGTCATGGCCTTCTACCAGCGCGAGAAGGTCAATCCCCTGAGCTCCTGCATGCCGCTCCTGCTGCAGGTCCCCTTCTTCATCGCGCTGTTCTACCTGCTGCGCTCGGACGAGTTCCAGGCCGACATCGCGGGGAACGCGGGCTTCGGTCCGATCGACGACCTGGCCGACAAGGTCACCGACCCCGTGCTTCTCGGCGTGCTTATCGTCCTCTACGTCGGGACCCAGCTTGCGGCGAGCGCGGTCACGGCCTTCAGCGCCGACCCGATGCAGCGCCGGATCATGTTCGCGCTGCCGTTCGTCTTCGTCATCTTCATCATCAACTTCGAGGCAGGCCTGATCGTCTACTGGATCACGACCAACGTCTGGACGATCGGGCAGCAGCTGCTGGTGAAGAAGCTCTATCCGAAGCCGGCTCCCGTTGAGCCGCGGGAAGAGGAAGACAAGGCCAAGCCGGCTCGCGGAAAGCCACCGAGCCCGAAACCGGCCGGTGCCGCGGCTGCCGTCGCGGACGGCTCCTCGAAGGGATCCGGCGGGAAGGCCGCGGCGGCCAAGGGCTCCGGCGGGAAGGCTGCTGCGGCCAAGGGCTCCGGCGGGAAGGCTGCTGCGGCCAAGGGCTCCGGCGGAGGCAACGGGGGGCCGGCCAAGCCGCCGCCGCCCTCGCCGCGCAAGAAGAAGAAGCGCTCGGGACGGCGGCGGTGAGCGACGATCTGACCGTCGAGGCGGCCGGCGAGAGCCTGGGGGAGGCGAAGTGGGCCGCGATGAAGGAGCTCGAGCCGCGCTTTCCTGGCATCACTGCCGAGTGCGTCCGGTTCGAGGTGATCGAGGATCCTGAGGCCGGCGGCGCCGCGCGCGTGCGCGGCGAGGTCGACGAGGACGCCTGGCGGGACGCCGCCGAGATCATCCCGGAGGAGCCCGCCGAGCGCGTGCGGTCCGTGGTGGCTCGGGTGGTCCATTCGTTCGGCCTGGAGGCCACGGTGGATGTGGAGGAGACCGAGGACGAGATCCGTGCGACCGTGAACGGCGAGGACCTCGGCCTCATGATCGGAAAGCATGGATCGACGATCGACGCGGTGCAGCACGTGGCTTTTCGGGCCGCCTACCGCGGGCGCGAGTCGCGCAAGCAGGTGACCGTGGACGCCGCCGGGTACCGCGAGCGGCGGGAGACGACGCTGCACCGGATGGCCGATCGGGCGGCCGCCGAGGCCCTCCGCTACGACCGCGCCGTGGAGCTCGAGCCGATGCGAGCGCCTGAGCGGAAGGTCGTGCACACGTACCTGAGCGAGCGCAGCGACGTGGAGACCCACTCCGAGGGCGACGAGCCCGACCGCCGGCTCGTGATCAGCCCGGCGCGGGCCTTCCGCGAGCCCTGAGCGTGCCTGGCCGCAAGCACCCGGCTCGGCCGGGTGCGCGCGGATCCGTGCCTGGCCGCAAGCACCCGGCTCGGCCGGGTGCGCGCGGATCCGTTTCCCGTGAAACGGACCCACAGATCGAGCTGCTGCTCGAGGCGCTGGCCGCCGAGCCGGACCCGCACACCACCGTCAGCGAGCCCGAGCGGGCCCGCGAGGTGCACGTGGATGACAGCCTCAGCGGCCTCGAGGTGCCCGATCTGGCGCGTGCTCGGCGCATCGCGGACGTGGGCGCGGGGGCGGGGTTTCCGGGCCTGGTGCTGGCGGTGGCGCTGCCGAGGGCGCGGGTGGACCTGATCGAGTCCGTTGGGCGGAAGGCGGCGGTGATCGACCGGTTGCTCCAGGCGGCGCGAATCGAGAACGCGCGGAGCGTGGTGGCGCGGGCGGAGGAGTGGGGGCGGCTGCCCGTCTCTCTCGGTGGCGGCCGAGAGGCGTATGACGCGGTTACGGCGCGGGCGGTGGCAGGGTTGCCCGTGCTGGTGGAGTACGCCGCGCCGTTGCTGGGTGCTTCAGGCGTTCTCGTCGCCTGGAAGGGGCTTGTGGGCGCCGATGAACTGCGGCTGGGCAGGGGGGCGGCGGATGAGGTGGGGATGGCTCTCGAGGACGTGCTGCGGGTCACGCCGTTTCCTGCCGCGCGCGATCGGCGTCTGTACGTGTTTCGGAAGGTGGGGCCCACGCCCGAGCGGTTTCCACGGCGGCCGGGGATGGCGGCGAAGCGGCCGTTGGGGGCGCGACCGGGCGCCTGAACGGCGGCAACGAAGGGGTTCAACAACAAACGGCCACATAGCGGCCGCAACTTGTGCAACCCCCCTGGGAGCGCAGGTGGAAGCCCGCCAGGCCGATCCACCCCTTCATTGCTTGTCGTTTCATCACCGCATGCAGGAGCGAGCCGTTCGGAGGCGAACCCCAAAATCGATGCGCTTCCGACCGAACCGCCTCGTAGCTTGAAGCCCGGCATGGGCAGCGTCCTCGCAGTGGCGAACCAGAAGGGCGGGGTGGGCAAGACCACGACCGCCGTCAACCTCGGTGCCTCGATCGCGGACGCCGGCTACCCGACGCTTCTCGCCGACCTCGATCCGCAGTGCAACGCAACGGTTGCACTTGGCGTCTCCAAGGATCATCACCCCAACGTCTACGACTGCCTGTCCGGCGACCTCGCGCTCGGTGACGCCGCCGTCCAGAGCAGCGTGGACTCCCTCGATGTCGTACCGTCGACGCCGGGCCTCGCCGGCGCCAACGTCGAGCTGCCGCGCATACCCGGGTCGGAGACCATCCTGCGTGAGCGGCTCGGCTCGGTCCGGGATCGCTACCTCTTCACGCTGCTCGACTGCCCTCCCTCGCTGGGTCCGCTCACCGTCAACGCCCTGGTCGCGGCCGACAAGGTGATCGTGCCGGTCCAGACCGAGTACTTCGCGCTCGAGGGTCTGGCGCAGCTGCTCGACACGCTGTCCCTGATCCAGCGCGAGCTGAACCCGCGCCTCACCGTGGCGGGGATGATCCTCACGATGCACGACGGCCGCACGCGCCTCGCGCGTGACGTCGAGCGGGAGGTGCGCGAGCACTTCCCCGAGCTCGTCTTCGACACGGTCGTTCCGCGCAACGTGCGTCTGGGAGAGGCGCCGAGCTTCGGCGTCCCGGCGATCCGGCACGCTCCGCACAGCTCCGGCTCCGCGGCCTACCTGAGGCTCGCCAAGGAGGTGGCGGCGCGTGGCTGAGGAGCGCCGCGGCATGGGTCGCGGCCTCGACGCCATCCTGCCCCGGGCGGGCAAGGTGGAGGAGGGCCTGCGCGACATCCCCCTCGACCTGATCCAGCCGAACGGCCGCCAGCCGCGCCAGGCCTTCGACGAGGACCGGCTCGCCGAGCTGGCCGAGTCGATCCGGGCGCGCGGCGTGCTGCAGCCGGTCGTGGTCCGCCCGCTCGCCGGCGGCGGCTTCGAGCTGGTGGCCGGGGAGCGCCGCCTGCGGGCCGCAAAGATCGCGGAGCTCGAGACGATCCCCGCGCTGGTGCGCGACGCCGAGGACTGGGAGCGCCTCGACCTCGCGCTCGCGGAGAACATGGCGCGCCAGGACCTGAACGCGGTCGAGGCCGCCCGGGCCTGCGCGACGCTGGTGGACGATCTGGGGCTCACAAAGGAGGAGGTCGGCCGGCGCGTCGGTCGCAGCCGGGTGGCCATCTCCAACCTGATCCGCCTGCTCGAGCTTCCCGAGGAGGCCCTCGAGCTGATCGAACGGGGCGAGCTGAGCGAGGGACACGGCCGGGCGATCCTGCTGTGCAAGGACCACGCCACCCGCCGTCACCTCGCCTTGGACGCGCGCGACGGCGCATGGTCCGTCCGCGAGACGGAACGCCGCGCCCGCGAGGCCGAGCAGGGCGAACCCGAACCGCGCCGCCCGCGCGTGGTACACCCCGACCTCGCGGAGGGGCTGGCGGCCGCCGAGGACGCCATGGCCGCGGCGCTGGGGCGCGAGGTAAAGGCCCGCGCGCGGGGCGAGCGCTGCGTGATCGAGCTCGAGTTCGAGCAGCCCGCCGAGGCGATCGAGCTGGCCCGATCGCTGCTCTCGGCGGCCGCGAGAGCGTCGCCCTCCCGGGCGCTCAGCCGCCGCTAGAATCGCTCGCCGAGGGCGATTAGCTCAGTCGGTTAGAGCGCGTCTCTGATAAGGACGAGGTCCCTGGTTCGAGTCCAGGATCGCCCATCCGCAAGCGCCCTCCTCGCCCGGCGGGTGCGATTGACCAAGTCAACAGGCGAGTGCCTGAGGGCCCCCGGTCGGGGGCCCTCGGTCGTTCAGGAGGAGCTGTAGTACGCGTTTCGCCCCGCCTCTAGACTGTCTCGGAGCCCATGCAGGAGATGGTCATCTACGGCGTGAGCTTCGACATGGTCGGCAAGCAGCCGATCGTGCTCTTGAAGACGCGCGAGGGGAACAAGTTCCTCCCGATCTGGATCGGGCACCCCGAGGCCGCCGCGATCCTGATGAAGCTCCAGGGCGCCAACACGCCCCGGCCGATGACCCACGACCTGATCAGCGAGATGCTGTCCGAGCTCGACGTGTCCTGCACCCGCGTGGCGGTGACCGAGCTGCGCGAGAACACCTTCTACGCCGAGGTGACGCTCCAGCTGAACGGCCGCGAGATCCCGATCGACTCGCGTCCCTCCGACGCTCTCGCCCTCGCGGTTCGCACCAACGCCCCGATCTTCGCCGCCGAGGACGTGATCACCGAGTCCGCGATCGAGTTCGAGCACGAGGTCGAGGACACGGAGGAGGTCGTCGAGAAGTTCAAGGACTTCCTAGACAACGTCACGCCCGAGGACTTCGCCTCCGGCGAGCCCGAGGACCAGTAGCCCGCTAAGCCAGGCTAAGCCGGCGCCCGGTCGAGCGACAGCGCGACGATCCGCCCCACGAGGTCGTCGAACGAGATCCCGGCCGCCTCGGCCGCCTGCGGCAGCAGTGAGGTCTCCGTAAGGCCCGGGATCGGGTTCGCCTCGAGCACGGTCAGCTCACCGCCGGAGGCCAGCATCAGGTCCACCCGCGCGAACGCCTCGCAGCCGAGCAGCTCGTAGGTGCGGAGGGCGAGGTCCTGCGCCTGCTCGGTCAGGTCGCCGGGCAGCTCGGCCGGGCAGACGAAGGTCGTCCGGCCGATCTCGTACCGGGCCTGGAAGTCGTAGAACTCCTCGCCCTGGGGCATCGCCTCCACCACCGGCAGCGGCTTGCCGTCCAAGATCGACACGGCGAGGTCCCGTCCGTCCACGTGGCGCTCCAGCAGCACCTTCGAGTCGTACGAGAACGCGGAGACGAGGGCGGCAGGCACGTCGGCGGGCGTACGGGCGAACTTGATGCCGAGTGCCGAGCCCTGGCTCGAGGGCTTGACCACGATGGGGAACTCGAGGCGCTCCTCGATCGCGCCGAGCGCCTCGGCGGCGCCCAGCTCGCGGAAGGCGGTCTCGTTGAAGGCGTAGAAGTGCGGTGTCGGGATCCCCCGCTCCACCATCAGGTGCTTCGCGAGCACCTTGTCGATCGAGCGCACGCAGGCCAGCACCCCGGACCCGGTGTACGGGATGTCGAGGATCTCGAGGAGCTCCTGCACGGTGCCGTCCTCGCCGTCGCGTCCGTGCATCGCGATGAACGCGGTGTCGGGCGCCGCCGCGCGCAGGCGCTGGATCAGGTCGAGGCCCACGTCGATCGGGATCACCTCGTGCCCGAGCCGGCCGAGCGCGTCCTCCACCCGGGCACCGGAGCGGAGCGACACCTGCCGCTCGAGCGAGCGGCCCCCCTTGAGCACGGCGACGCGGGTCAGCGCGCCCTCCGGCTGCGCTCCGCGGGCGTGGGAATCTGGACCACGTCCGCGCCGGGCGTGGTGACGGCCTGGTGCTCGCCGGTCAGGGTGCCGTACAGGTTCACCTGCTCGGTCACCACCTCGCCGATGCGCCGGATGCCCTCGCGGATCGCCTCCCCGTCGGAGGCCGAGAAGTTCAGCCGCATGGAGCTGCGCCCGCGCCCGTCGAGGAACGCCGCCTCGCCGGGGACGAAGGCCACGTTCTCGCGCAGCGCCCTGGCCAAGAGATCGGTGGTGTCGATGAAGTCCGGCAGCGTGGCCCAGATGAACAACCCGCCGCCCGGCCGGGTCCATTCGGCCTGGGGCGGGAAGTGGTCGGCGAGGGCGTCCAGCATCGTGTCGCGCCTGTCGCGGTAGACCTCGGTGAGCGAGTCGACGTAGGCCCGCCACGGCGCTCGCTCGAAGTACGCCTGGACCATCAGCTGCGAGAGGGTCGAGGTGCACAGGTCGGCGCCCTGCTTGCCGAGGTTGATCTTCTCGAGCACGGGCGGGGGCGCCACCACCCAGCCCATGCGGATGCCGGGCGAGAGGATCTTCGAGAACGTGCCGAGGTACATCACGTACACGCCCCCGTCGAGCGCGTAGAGCGGCGGCAGCGCGTCCCCCTCGTAGCGGAGCAGCCCGTACGGGTTGTCCTCCAGCACGAGCAGCTCCCGCTCGTGCGCGATCTGGACGAGCCGCCGCCGCCGCGCCAGCGACATCGTCACGCCGGCCGGGTTCTGGAAGGTGGGCACCGTGTAGATGAACTTGGGGCGCCGGCCCTCGCGGTCGAGCCGCTCGAGCGTGTCCTCGAGAAGGTCCACGCGCATGCCGGACGCGTCCATCTCGACCTGGACCACCTCGGCCTGGTAGGCACAGAACACCGGCACCGCGCCGGGATAGGTGGGGCCCTCCGCGACCACCACGTCGCCCGGGTCGATCAAGGTCTTCGTGACGAGGTCGATCACCTGCTGCCCGCCGGTCGTGACGATCATGTCCTCGGGGTCGACCCGCATGTTCTCGGCCGCCATCACCTCGGCGATGCAGTCCTTCGTCTCGCCGAGGCCCTCGGTGGGCCCGTACTGCAGCGCCTTGGCGCACGACTCGGCCGCGATCCGCTGCGCGACCGCCGCGAACGTGTCGGGCGGGAAGGTGCCGGTGTCGGGCAGGCCGCCGGCGAGCGAGATCACCTCGGGCCGCGCGGTGACTGCCATGAGGTCGCGCATCGCCGACGACTTCATGACCTTCGTGCGCGAGGCGAACAGACCGGCGTAGCGCTCGAGGTCGCGTGAAATGCTCACGAGAAGACGGGAGCTAGGGTACCGGGGAGCGGTGAGCGTCTTCCTCGACACCACCACCGGCATGGGGCTCGCAGGCGCCACCGGCGTGCGCCCCTACCTGCCGCCGCTCCTGGCCGGCGCCCTTGCCCGCGGCGACATCGGCATCGACTTCGACGGCACCGACTGGAGCTTCCTCGAGTCGCCCGGCTTCCTGCTCGCCGTGCTGGCGGTGGGGGTCGTGGTGTACCTGATGGAGCGGTCCGGCATGGGCCGGGCCATAGAGATCTTCAGCGGCGTCCTGGGCATCGTGCTCGGGGCCATGCTCTTCGCGGGGGCTCTGGCCGACGGCGGCACCGACGCCTGGCCCGGCCTGATCGCGGGCCCGATCTGCGCAATCCTCGGCTGGCTCGCCGTGGGCGGCCTCATCGAGCGGGCACGCCGCCGTCTCGAGGCCGGCGCCGCCGCGCTGATGACGGCCTACGCCGACGCCGCGGCTCTGCTGCTCGCCGCCATCGCGATCTTCCTGCCCCCGGTCTCGATCCTCGCGATCGTGGCCTTCGTGGTGCTCCTGCTGGGCGGGAGGCGGCGCGAGGGCGAGAAGTACGCCGGGCTGCGGGTCCTACGTTAGGTGGCAGCGAAGCGCAAGAAGGTCGTCCTCGCCGTCATCGACTCGCTCAAGCCGGACATGCTCGACCTCGCCATCGAGGAGGGCCGGGCCCCGGCGCTCGCGGCCCTCCGCGACCGCGGCACCTACGTCCGGGACTGCCTCTCCACGTTCCCCTCGGTCACCCCCGTGGCCAGCGCCGCGATCGCCACCGGCCGCGGTCCGGGCGAGCATCACATCCCGTCGATGAACTGGTACCACCGCGGCGAGGAGCGCTACGTCGAGTACGGCTCGTCGTTCCAGGCCACCCGCGCCTTCGGCGTGGTCCGCTCGCTCTACGACACCGTCTACAACATGAACATGGCGCACCTTACGCGTGCGCACCGAACGGTCTTCGAGCACCTGGACGACGCGGACCTCCGCACCGCCTGCACCACGTGGCTGATCTACCGCGGCCGGACTCGCCACGACCCGTCGGGCACGAGCGTGTACCGGCGCATCGCCGAGGCGGCCCAGTTTCGCCATCCCGTGTACGGCGCCCGGGAGCTCTTCTACGCCGATCTGTTCGACTCGCGCAACACCGGCTGCACCTCGGCGCTCGGCATGCCGGGCCAGCGCGACAGGCACACCGGCTGCGTCGGCGCCTACCTCGTCGAGCACGAGCTGTTCGACTTTCTGCTCTTCTCGCTGCCGGACAACGACACCCACTCGCACAGGGCCGGCCCGGAGGGCCAGGTGGTGTCGATCGCCGAGGCCGACCGGGCGCTCGAGCGGATCATGCATGTGGCGGGCGGCACCGACGCCTTCCTCGAGGACCACGTCGTGATCGTGATGTCGGACCACTCGCAGACGAAGGTCGAGGAGAGCGTGAACCTGGCGGGCGGCTTCGCGGACGCGCGCGTGCTCACGCCGGCCGACCCGGCGCCGACCGAGGCCGAGCTGGCCGTGTGCCCCGCCGCGCGCTCGGCGATGATCTACGCGCTCGACCAGTCGCGGCGCGAGGAGCTGTCCGCCGCCGCCGTCGACACACTCACCGGGATGGAGGGCGTGGACCTGGTCGCGCGACGCGTGGACGGTCAGGCGGTGGTTCGAGGTGACCGCGGCGAGCTGCGCTTCTCACCCGGCGGCCCGCTCCGGGACCGGCGCGGGCGGGACTGGGCGGTTGAGGGCAGGCGCGCCGTGCTGCGCCTCGACGTGGCCGACGGCCTCGTGACGAGCGCGACCTATCCGGACGCGCTGAACCGGCTGTGGTCCGCGCTCGAGTGCCCGCACTCGGGCGACTTGCTGGTGTCCGCCGAGCCGGGCGTCGAGTTCCTCGACTGGGGCGGGGCCGACCACGTCGGCGGAGGCAGCCACGGCTCGCTACACCGCGACGACTCGGAGGGCGTCCTGCTCGTGGGGGGCATGGACCTGCCCGAGCGCGAGGAGTGGGCGCTCACCGACGTGACGCCGCTGGTGCTCGACCACTTCGATGTACCGTTGCGGGGGTGAGCGACAGGCTCCACCTGCGGGTGCGCGCGGGCCTGCGGAAGCCGCACAACTGGGTCCAGCTCCTCAAGTTCTGCGCGGTGGGCGCCTCGGGCTACGTGGTGAACCTGTGCGTCTTCGCGCTGTGCGTGGAGGGGCTCGGCATCCACCATCTGGCGGGCGCGACGGTCGCCTTCGTGGTCGCCGTGCTCAACAACTTCTTGTGGAACCGCCACTGGACCTTCCGGGCCCGCAGCGGCCGCGCGGGCTTCCAGGCGGCGCGCTTCTTCACGGTCAGCGTGGTCGCCTTCCTGTTCGCTGCCAGCATCCTCGAGCTGCTCGTGAGCGTCGCCGAGCTGCCCGAGCTGCCCGCCCAGGCGATCTCGATCGTGATGGCCACGCCGCTCAACTTCATCGGGAACAAGATGTGGAGCTTCTCGCTGGAGTTCGCTCGCGACTGAGAGGCCCGCTGAGGGCCGCGCTCGTCGGCGTGCTGGTCGCGCTCGCGGCGCCCGGCGCGGCGGCGGCGCAGGACCCGCAGCTCCCGGCCTCGCAGACCGAGCCGCCGCGGTTCTTCGACCGCAGCGCACGCGAGGCCGAGCGCATCGCGGCGCGCGCGGAGAAGGTGCGCGAGGCGCGCCGCGACGGAGCGCTCGATCCCACCGCGTACACGAGGGGCGCGGGCCGCTGGCAGGTCAGCTTCTTTCGCGACGGCGACGAGGTGGTGCAGGTCCTGGTGGACGACCGCAGCGGCGCCGTGCTCGAGCAGTGGGACGGCGATCAGGTGGCGTGGCGGATGGCGCGCGGCTACGAGGGCGCCTTCGGGCGCAAGCTGAACGCCCCCTGGGTGTGGATCCCGCTCTGCGTCCTGTTCGTGCTGCCCTTCGTGGACTTCCGCCGCCCCTTCCGGCTGCTCCACCTCGACCTGCTGGTGCTCGTGGGCTTCGGCCTCTCCCACGTGTTCTTCAACCGCGGCGAGATCGGCGTGTCGGTTCCGCTCGTCTACCCGGTGCTGCTCTACCTGCTCGCCCGCGTCCTCCTGGCCGGCTTTCGCCCGCGGGAGCGCCCGGGCCGGCTCGTGCCGCACGTCCCGATCGCCTGGCTGGCGGTGGCGCTGGTCTTCCTGGTGGCCTTCCGGGTGGCGCTCAACGCGGTCGACTCGAACGTGATCGACGTGGGCTACGCCGGGGTGATCGGTGCGGATCGCGTGGTGGACGGCGACGAGCTGTACGGCAGGGGCTTCTCCGAGGACGTGGAGCGGGGGGACACCTACGGCCCGGTCACGTACCTGCTCTACGTGCCCTTCGAGCAGGCGCTGAAGTGGAGCGGCGCCTGGGACGACCTGCCCGCGGCGCACGGGGCGGCGATCGCATTCGACCTGCTCGCGATCGGCGGCCTGCTGCTGCTCGGGCGGGCGCTGCGGCCGGGCGGCGAGGGCAGGACGCTCGGGATGGCGCTCGCATGGGCCTGGGCGGCGTACCCGTACACGGCGTTCGTGCTCGAGACGAACTCGAACGACACCCTCGTCGCGCTCGCATGCATCGGCGCGCTGCTCGCATTCGCGCGCCGGTGGGCCGCCGCGGGCGGCGTGGCGCTCGGGCTGGGCGCGGCCGCGAAGTTCGCGCCGCTGGCGCTGGCGCCGCTGTTCGGCCGGCGCTCCCCCCTCGTGCTCGGAGCCGCGCTGGCGCTGACGGTCGCGGTGGCCGTGGTGCCGTTCGTGCCCGACGGGGGCCTGCGCGAGCTCTACGACAGGACGGTCGGGTACCAGGCTGGGCGGGGGTCGCCGTTCAGCGTCTGGGGCCAGGTGGACTCGCTCGACTGGCTGCAGACGGTCGTGAAGCTCGCCGCCGTCGGGCTCGCGGCGGCGGTCGCGTTCGTGCCACGCCGGGTGGACGAGCGCCAGGTCGCGGCGCTGGGCGCCGCGGTGCTGATCGGGGTCCAGCTCGCGGTGTCCCACTGGTTCTACCTGTACGTGGTGTGGTTCGTGCCCTTTGTGCTGGTGGCGATGTTCGGGGCATACAGGGGGCGGGTGCCCGGGGCCCCCGAGCCGGTGGAGAGAGAGGCGGTGGCCGCATGAGGGCCGCTCCGGCCGCCCTCGTTCTGCTGGCGGCCGGCTGGGCCGCCACGCTGTGGCTTTCGCCCTGGTCGGACGAGCGCGTCAACGACCTCTTCGTCTACCGCGTCTTTGCCGATCCGGTGCTGGCCGGCGGCCTGCCCTATCGCGACGCGTTCCTCGAGTACCCGCCCCTGGCGGCCCCGGCGATCGCGCTTCCCGGCCTGCTCGGCACGGGCGAGGAGGTCTTCCGAGCCGCCTTCGCCGGCTGGACGCTCCTCCTGGCGGCGGCCGTGGTGCTTCTGTGCGGCGCGCTGGCGGCGCGCACCGGCGGCGACGCGCGACGGGCGCTCCTCGCCGCGGCGCTCACGCCGCTGCTCTGCGGCGCCCTGGTCCGCACGCACTTCGACCTCGCCCCGGTGGCCCTGCTGCTCGGCGCGCTCGTGCTGCTGGTGGGGGGACGGCCGCGCAGCGGGATGGCCTTGCTCGGCCTCGCCGCGATGACGAAGGGGTTCCCGCTGGTGGCCGCGCCGGTGGCCCTGGCCTGGCTAGTACACGCTCCCGGAATTTCGCCCGGTTTCGGCGGCGCCTGGACGCGCCTGACGGCGTCCACGGGGATCGCCGATGCTTCGGCATCGACTCACCCCGCGTCCACCGTCAGCCACGCCCAGTCGCTCGCCGATTCCCGGCCAAAATTCCGGTCGCGTGTACTTGCCCGGCGGGTGGACCGGCGCACGCTGGTCCAGTCGGCCGCTTCGCTGGTGGCCGCGCTCGCCCTGCCCGCGGGTGCGGCCCTCGCGATGTCGCCGGAGGGCGCATGGGGCGCGCTCACCTACCACCTGGAGCGCCCTGTGCAGGTGGAGAGCCTGCCCGCGAGCGGCCTGATGCTGCTCGACGAGCTCGGCGCCGGCACCGCGGACGGCACGAAGAGCCACCGGTCGGACGGGCTCGAGCACCCGGCGGCGGACGCGGTCGCCCTGCTTTCCCTGGTGGGGATGGTGGCGCTCATCGCCCTTCTCACGATCCGGGCACCCGGCGATGCTCGCCGGCTCGTCCTCGCCTCGCTGGCCGCCGTGGCCGCGTTCGCCGTGCTCGGCAAGGTCCTGTCGCCCCAGTACATGCTCTGGCTCGTACCCCTCGGCGCGCTCGCTTTCGCGTGGCGGCTCCATGCGCTCGCCGCCGCGGTTGCGGCGGCCGCCGTGCTCACGCAGGTCGAGTTCCCGGCCCGCTACTTCGACCTGGTCGACCGCGAGCTTTTCCCGGTCGCGGTGGTCGCCGTCCGCAACCTCGTCCTGGTGGCCGTGCTCGTCCTCGCGCTACGCGCGCTCGGCGCCGGCGCCGGGGAGCAACAGTTGCTCGAACGAGAGCGCCCGGCCGTTCCCGTCGCCCTCGATCAGGACGGCGTTGAGCCACGGGTCCTCGTTTGAGGTCTCAAAGCGCACCTGCGTCAGGGTCAGGAAGCGCTCCAGCGCCTGCTCCCGCTTCACGCCGATCACGCCCCCGCGCGGCCCGGTCATCCCCACGTCCGTGATGTAGGCGGTGCCGCCCGGGAGCACGCGGCCGTCGGCGGTCGGGATGTGCGTGTGCGTGCCCACGCAGGCCAGCGCGCGCCCGTCCACGTGCCATCCCATCGCGACCTTCTCGCTGGTGGCCTCGGCGTGCATGTCCACGAGCACCGCGTCGGCCTTGCCGCGCAGCTCGGCCAACACCGCGTCGACCTCCGCGAACGGCGATCGGACCGCCTCGAGGAAGAGCAGCCCGGACAGGTTCACCACACCGAGGCGCAGTCCGTTGGCCTCCACCACCGTGTGTCCCCGGCCGGGGCTCCCCTTCGGGAAGTTGGATGGCCTCACGATCCGCGGCTCCTGGTCGAGGTACTCGTACACCTCGCGGTGGCGGTAGGCGTGGTTTCCGAGCGTGATCGCGTCCACGCCCGCGTCGAGGATCTCGCGGGCGGTCTTGCGCGTGATGCCGAGGCCGCCGGCGGCGTTCTCGCCGTTCACCACCACGAAGTCCGGGCGGTGCCGCTCGCGCAGCCCGGGCAGCAGCTGGACCAGCGTCCGCCGCCCGATGCCGCCCACCACGTCCCCCACGAACAGAAGCTTCACCGTTGGCGATTCTGCCAATCTGCGAGCGGTGGAGACGGCCACGGCCACGACGATCGTCGCCCGCGACCTGGTCAAGCGGTACGGCGACCGGGTCGCGCTGCGGGGCGTCTCGCTGTCGGCGGGCCGCGGCGAGCTCGTCGCGGTGATCGGCCCCAACGGGGCGGGCAAGACGACGCTGCTCTCCATCCTCGCGGGCATCCAGCGCGCGGACGAAGGCGTGGTGGAGGAGTCGCCCTCGATCGGGTGGGTGCCCCAGCAGCCGGCGCTCTACGGGAAGCTGACCGTGGAGGAGAACCTGATGCTGTTCGCCCGGCTCGAGCGCAGCCCCGATCCCCACGCGACGGTGGACCACATGCTCGACCTGACCGACCTCGGCGAGCGCGCCGGCGACCAGGTGTCCACGCTCTCGGGCGGCAACCGCCAGCGCGTGAACATCGCGATCGGGCTGCTCGGCCGGCCGGAGGTGCTCCTGCTCGACGAGCCGAGTGCCGCGCTCGACCCGCGCCAGCGCGAGCGCCTGTGGGAGTTCATCCTGCGCCTCGCCGGCGAGGGCACCACCGTGGTCTACGCGACGCACCACATCCAGGAGGCGGACCGCCACGCGAACCGCCTGGTGGTGCTGGCCGACGGCGAGAGCGTCTTCGACGGCTCCCCGCGCGAGCTCGAGCAGGCCACCGGCACCACGGGACTCGACTTCGAGCAGGCGTTCGTGGAGTTCCTGCGCCAGCGGGGCCATTAGCGAGATGCGCTGGCTGCTCGTCAAGGACCTGCGCATCCTGCGCCGCTCGCCGCTGCTCGTCGCGCTGCTCGTGCTGTACCCGATCGTGATCGCGGTGCTGATCGGCTTCGCGCTCTCGCGCGGCCCGGACAAGCCCGAGGTGGCGTTCTACAACGGCCTGGCCGGCACCCCGGCGATCGTGGAGCTGGGCGGCGAGCGGATCGACCTGACCGAGGAGGGCAGCCGCCTGTTCGAGGAGATCACCCCCGTGCCGGCGGACAGCCGCGCGGAGGCGATCCAGAAGGTGCGCGACGGCGACGTGCTCGGTGCCCTGATCATCCCGGAGAACCTCGCGTCCAATCTCCAGTCGACGCTCGAGCCGGGCACCGTCGAGGTCTTCTACAACGCCGAGGACCCGGCGAAGAAGGAGTTCGTCGAGAACACCATCGAGGCGCAGGTGCAGCGCGCCAACGCGGCGCTGACGAAACGCATCGCCGAGGAGGCGCTCGAGCTGCTCGACCTGATCAGCGAGGGCGGCGACTACAGCTTCCTGGGCCAGGACTTCGACGTGCTCGGCCTGGCCCGCGCCGAGCGCATTCTCAGCGACGTGCGGGAGACGCTTCCGCCGGGCTCGCCCGAGCGCGAGCGGCTCGAGGAGGTGATCGACTTCGGCGAGCTCGCCCGCGAGAACCTGGCGTTCTCCGATGACGTCCTGGCGGTGGTGGGTGAGCCGATCCGCGTCGAGGCGACGGCGCTCGAGGGCGGCAGCACGTCCCTGAGCGCCTTCGCGGTGGCGCTCGCGGCGAGCGTCTCGCTCATGTTCATAACCCTGCTGCTGGCCGCCGGAATGCTGGCGATCGAGCGGGAGGAGAACGCCTTCGCGCGCCTCGTCCGCGGGCTCGTGTCACGCTCCGCCCTGCTGGTCGAGAAGGCGGGCCTGGCGGCGGTGTGCTCGAGCGCCGTCTGCCTGCTGATGCTGGCCGGGCTGGGGCTGTTCGTCGAGATCGACTGGGGGCGCTTCCCGCTCTGGCTCGGCGCCGTGATCGCCGGGGCCCTCGCGTTCGCGGCGCTCGGCCTGGCGATCGGGGCGCTGACTCGCGAGGTCCGTGCCGCGTCGCTGCTGGCCTTCATGCTCTCGCTCCCGCTCGCGTTCCTGGCGCTCGTGCCGTCGGGCGCCGTGGGCCCGGCCCTCTACGACGTGATCCGCGCGGTGTCCGCCGCCTTCCCGTTCAAGCCGACGCTGGACGCCTTGGACGCGGCGCTGAACGACGCGGGCGGCCTGGCCGGTCCGCTGCTCCACCTGGCGGGGCTGGCGGTGGCCTTCGGGGTGTTGAGTCGCATCGCGCTCAGGCGGTTCGCCTAACCTCTCCTTCTATGGCATTCCCCGCGACACGCCTGCGCCGCCTGCGCAAGACCGGCGTCCTGCGGGGGATGGTGCGCGAGACCGAGCTCAGCCCGTCGCACCTCGTGCAGCCGATGTTCGTGCAGCTCGGCGAGGGCGACCGCGCGCCGATCGAGGCGATGCCGGGCGTGGAGCGGCTGTCGATCTCGCAGGCGGTGGAGGATGCCGGCGAGGTCCACGCGCTGGGCGTCCCGGCAGTGTTGCTGTTCGGCCTGCCCGCGGAGAAGGACGAGCAGGCCTCGGGGGCCTACGACGACGAGGGCGTGGTGCAGCTCGCGGTCCGTGCGCTGAAGGACGCGCACCCCGAGCTCGTCGTGATCACGGACGTCTGCCTCTGCGGCTACACCTCGCACGGTCACTGCGGCGTGGTGCTGGACGACGGCAGCGTCGACAACGACCTCACCCTCGAGCTCCTCGCCAGGACCGCGATCTCCCACGCCCGCTCCGGCGCCGACGCCGTGGCGCCGAGCGACATGATGGACGGCCGCGTCGGCGCGCTGCGGTCGCAGCTCGACGCCGAGGGCTTCAAGGACCTGCCGATCGTCGCCTACTCGGCCAAGTTCGCCTCCGCGTTCTACGGCCCGTTCCGCGAGGCGGCCGACTCGGCTCCCGCCTTCGGCGACCGGCGCAGCTACCAGATGGACCCGGCCAACGCCGAGGAGGCCGTGCGCGAGGCCCTGCTCGACGTGAGCGAGGGCGCGGACGTGGTCATGGTCAAGCCGGCGCTCCCGTACCTGGACGTGATCCGCCGCGTCAAGGAGGCGACCAGGGTGCCCGTGGCCGCGTACAACGTCAGCGGCGAATACGCCATGGTGAAGGCCGCCGCGGCGGCGGGGTACGTCGACGAGCGCGCCATCGTGCTCGAGGCCCTCACCGCCATCCGCCGCGCGGGTGCGGACATCGTGATCACCTACCACGCGAGACGGGCGGCCGAGTGGCTGCGGTAGCCAAGACCCGCTCCCGCAGGGGCGGAGCCGCGGTCCCGCTCGACGAGGCCGACCGCCGGCTCCTCAACCTGCTCCAGGGGAGCTTCCCGCTGGCGGAGCGCCCATACGGGGAGATCGCGCGCCTGGCCGAGCTGCCCGAGGACGAGGTGCTGCGCCGCACAGCGCGCCTGCTCGAGGAGCGCATCATCCGCGAGGTCACGCCGATCTTCGACACGCGCGTGCTCGGCTACCGGTCGATGCTGGTGGCGGCGAAGGTCGATCCGGAGCACCCCTGGCGGGCCGCCAAGATCATCAACTCGCACCCGGGGGTCTCGCACAACTACCTGCGCGACCACGACTTCAACATCTGGTTCACGATCGCCACCGAGCCCGGTTCGCGGCTCGGGCTCGACGGCACGCTCGACGTGCTCCAGCGCCTCACGGGCGCCGAGTCGGTGCGCCAGCTCCCGACGCTGCGGCTGTTCAAGATCCGCATGGATCTCGAGATGGAGAAGGGCACCGAGGCGCTCGCGGCGGCGGCCGAGGCGGTGGACCACAAGGAGCCCGAGGCGATCCCGCTGTCCGAGCTCGACCTCGCCGTGATCCGCGCCACCCAGGGGCCCATGAAGGCCGTGGCGGAGCCGTTCGCGCCCGCAGCGCGCGAGCTCGGCATGCCCGTGCGCGATCTGCTCGGCCACCTGGACGACATGCGCGAGCGCAAGGCGCTGCGCCGCGTGGCCGCGATCCTGTTCCACCGGCGCGCCGGCTTCTCGGCCAACGGCATGGGCGTGTGGAAGGTGCCCGAGGAGCGCATCCTCGAGCTGGGCCCGCGCATGGCCGCCTACCGGGGCATCTCGCACTGCTACCAGCGGCCCACCTACGCGGACTGGCCGTACTCGGTCTTCACGATGGCCCACGGACGCTCGAAGGAGGAGTGCGACGCGATCCTCGACACGATCGCCGCCGACACCGGCATCGACGAGCGTCGCACGCTGTACTCGTCCACCGAGTTCAAGAAGATCCGCCTCCTGTACTTCACGGACGCGCACCGGGAGTGGGAAGCGCAGTACGCGTAGACGCGTCCGCGTCCGCCTACGCGCGGGCGCTCGACCTGCTGCCCGGCGGGGTGAACTCGCCGGTCAGGGCGATGCGCTCGATCGGCCGCGACCCGATCTTCGTCGCGCGCGGCGAAGGCGCCGACCTGATCGATGTGGACGGCAACCGCTATGTCGACTGGGTCATGTCGTGGGGGCCGCTGATCGCCGGCCACGCGCACCCGGACGTGGTTGCCGCGGTGAGCGCCGCCGCCGCCGCGGGCACCAGCTTCGGCGCTCCCACCGAGGCTGAGGTGGATCTCGCCGCCGAGGTGGTCGGGCGAGTCCCGTCCGCCGAGATGATCCGGATGACCTCCTCGGGCACGGAGGCCTCGATGAGCGCGCTGCGGCTGGCGCGGGCCGTCACGGGGCGCGACCGGATCGCCAAGTTCGCCGGCGCCTACCACGGGCACGTGGACGGCCTGCTCGCCGAGGCCGGGTCGGGGCTGGCCACCCAGGGCATTCCGGCCTCGCCGGGCGTGACCGCCGCGCAGGCGGCCGACACCACGGTGGTGCCGTGGGGCGTCCTGCCCGAAGGCGAGTTCGCGGCCATCGTCTGCGAGCCGTACCCCGCCAACATGGGCCTGGTGCCGCCGCCGGAGGGCTTTCTGGCCAGACTGCGCGGCCGCGCCGACGACACGGGCGCGCTGCTCGTCTTCGACGAGGTGATCACGGGCTTCCGGGTCGGCCGCGGCGGCGTCCAGGAGCGCGAGGGGGTGACCCCTGACCTGACGATCCTCGGCAAGGTGATCGGCGGAGGCCTCCCGGCGGCCGCCTACGCGGGGCCGCGGGAGCTGATGGAGCGGATCGCTCCGGCGGGCGACGTCTACCAGGCCGGCACCCTGTCGGGCAACCCCCTCGCCACGGCGGCGGGGCTGGCCACGCTCGCGCTGCTCGATGATGGCGCGTACGCCCACCTTTCCGGGACGGCGGAGCGCCTGGCCGCCGGCGTCCGCGCTGCCGCGGCCGATGCGGGCGTCCCGGTTCAGGTGAGTCACACCACGGGCCTGCTCACCGTCTTCTTCTCGGAGAGACCCGTCCGCGACTACGACGACGCCAGAGCCTGTGACACCGATCGCTACGCCGCCTTCTGCCGCGCGATGCTCGAGCGCGGCGTGTATCTGCCGCCGTCGCAGTTCGAGGCCTGGTTCCCGTCTCTGGCCCACACCGATGCGCAGGTGGAGCGGACGCTCGCGGCTGCCGCGGAGGCGTTCGCATCGCTGTGAGCCTTCTGGCGGAGGTGGCTGTCGCGGCCGGCCCGGCGCTGGCGCCCTACGCGGTGTCCGACCCGGGCCCGGCCCGCTTCGGGCAGGAGCTGGGCGAACGGTCCTTCGTGCTCGAGGCGGTCTACGAGGGCTACCTCCTGCACTACGGCTCCTCGCGGCTGTTCGACGGGATGGACGGCGATCTGCGCCTGCTGGCTGGCGACACGCTTTACGCGCTTGGGCTTGCCCGTCTGGCCGAGCGCGGCGACCTGCCCGCCGTGGCCGAGCTCTCGGAGCTGATCACCCGCACGGCGCAGGCCCAGGCCGAGGGCCGGGCGGCGGAGGCGGAGGCGCTCTGGGACGCGTCGGCTGCCGTGCTGGCGGCCCCGCGATAGGCTCCCGCGGCCGCCGGCGGGGCTGGCGAGGTCGTGCCGCCCGCCACCAAGTTGGCACTAGCCTTCACGAAGCCTCAGAATCGGTACCTCATCCGTGGCTGACCCACCCAAGTTCGACAAGAAGTCCCGCTACACCGAGGGTCGTGGCATCGCCGGTGCCTTCGAGGGCGAGACCGTTACGAGGCGCCGCCTGATGGAGGGCGGCGCGCAGCTCGCCGGGGGTGTGGCGGTGGCGGCGATCGCGCTGCCCGCACTCGGGTTCGCGCTCGGGCCGGTCTTCGAGGACACCATCCCCACGCGCTGGCAGGACGTCGGGCGGGAGGACGACTTCAACGACCAGACCTACGTCCAGGTGGTGATCAACATCGTTCCGGAGGTCGGCGACCCCGGGAAGACGACGGTGTACGTGCGCCGCTTCAACCCGGAGCGGGACGCCGTGGTCGAGGGTCAGGACCGCCAGCCCTACGTGGCGATCTCCACCCGCTGCACCCACGTGGGCTGCCCCGTGCGGTACATCCAGGCCTCGCAGAAGTTCCTCTGCCCCTGCCACGGCGGGGTGTACGGCTTCGAGGGCGAGAACGAGGGCGGACCGCCGGTGCGCCCGCTCGACCGCTTCTACACGCGAGTCACGGCCGGCCGCGTGGAGGTCGGCGACCGCTTCTCGGTCAACTCCCAGTTCGAGCGCTTCTCGCCGCGCGACCCGTCGAACCACCTGGATGGGCTCTGGCAGTACCTCTACCCCGCGAGGCCGACAACATGAAGCTCCCCACGCCGCCTCTCCCGAAGGCACTGCGTCCCTCACCGAAGCGGCCCGGCCACGACCGTGGCAACGGCCGCGACGGCGCCGGCGTCGCCGCTCCGACCACGCCCACGAAGAAGGAGCAGGCGGTGGAGGGCGCAGCCTCGGCGATCGGCTGGCTCGACGAGCGCACGGGCAGCACGCCGATCCTGCGGTATCTCCTCTATCGCAAGACGCCCTACAGCAACTGGTACTACACGCTCGGCTCGGCGACCCTGTTCGCCTTCCTCTCGCAGGCCGTCACCGGCGTCTTCCTTGCCATGTACTACGAGCCGGACCCCACGCGCGCCTACGAGTCGGCCTCCCGCATCACGAACGAGGTGTTCCTCGGCGAGCTCGTGCGCGGCATGCACAAGTGGGGCTCGACGGTGATGATCATCCTGATCTTCCTGCACATGGGCCGGGTCTTCTTCTTCGGCGCCTACAAGTACCCGCGCGAGCTGAACTGGCTGATCGGCGTCGTGCTGCTGGTGCTCGTGCTGATGATGGGCCTGACCGGATACCTCCTGCCGTTCGACCAGCGTTCCTTCTGGGCCACCGTCGTGGCGGTCAACCTGAACGCCTCGGGGCCGATCGTGGGTCCGTTCCTGGCCGACTTCCTGCGTGCCGGCGCGGAGTTCGGCCCCACCACGATCAGCCGCTTCTACGCGTTGCACATGCTGGCCATCCCAGGCCTGATCATCGCGCTGATCGGGGCTCACCTCTTCCTGGTCGTGAAGCTCGGCACCACGGCGCCGCCGTGGCTGAAGGCCGAGAAGAAGGACCTGCTCACCGAGGAGGTCTGACCCCGCCGTGAACAAGCGCGAGCGCGAGCAGTACCTGCGCGAGTACTCGATCCTGAAGGGTCAGGGCAAGCCCTTCTTCCCCTACGCGGTCGCCAAGGACAGCGTGATGGCGGCGATCACGCTCGGCGTCATCATCGCGATGGCGATCCTGTTCGGGGCCGAGCTCGGCCCGAAGGCCGACCCCACGACCACCACCTATACGCCGCGGCCGGAGTGGTACTTCTTCTTCCTGTTCGAGCTGCTGCGCGTGGTGAAGCCCGCCGAGCTGGTCGTCTTCGCGACGGTCATCATCCCGACGCTCTGCCTCGTGCTGCTCCTGCTGCTGCCGTTCTTCGACCGCGGGCCGGAGCGCAACCCGCTGCGGCGGCCGATCGCTACCACCGCCGGCATCGCCACGATCATCGCGATGACCTACCTCACCGTGCTCGGCGCGCTGGCCGGCTCCCCGACCGAGATCGAGCTGGAGACCACCCCGCAGCTGGAGGAGGGCAAGGAGATCACCGCGTCCGCGGGCTGCCTCGGCTGCCACAAGATCGGCGAGAACGGCAACACGCTGGGGCCGGACCTCACGGAGGTGGGCGACCGCCTGGGGCCCGACGCCATCGCGCGCACGCTGGTGAACCCCACCTCGCCGATGCCGCCGTACACGCAGCTGCAGCAGGACAATCCGGAGCAGTTCGACAAGTTGGTCGACTACGTCGCCTCGCTGAAGAGCGGGGAGTAGTGGGTGTGCCGCCTTCCGTGCGGCCGGCTGAGCCGGCCGCTTCGGGCCCGGGTGCGCCGGGCGTCCTTCCGGACACGCAGGTCCGCGCGATGTTCGACCGCATCGCGCGCGTCTACGACCTGATGAACTCGGTCATGACGGCCGGCATGCACCATCGCTGGCGCGAGCGGGCCGCGGACCTCGCGCGGGTGGGCCCCGGGTCGCGGGCGCTCGACGTGGCCACCGGGACCGGTGACCTGGCGATCGAGCTCGCCCGCCGTGGCGCCGAGGTGACGGGGCTGGACTTCTCCGAGCCGATGTTGGAGCTCGCCCGCGAAAAGGCCCCCGGCGTGGAGTGGGTGCCGGGCGACGCGCTCGAGCTGCCCTACGAGGACGGCGAGTTCGACGCCGTGACCGTTGGGTTCGGGGCGCGCAACTTCTCCGATCTGGGCCGGGGGCTGCGGGAGATGGCGCGCGTGACGCGGCCGGGGGGCCGGGTCGTCGTCCTCGAGATCACCACGCCGCAGAAGCCGCCGCTGTCCTGGTTCTTCCGGCTGTGGTTCGACCGTGTGGTGCCGGTGCTGGGACGCGTAGCCGGCGACGCCGACGCCTACACATATCTGCCCTCGAGCGTGCGCCGCTTCCCCGGGCCGCGGGAGCTGGGCGCAGGGCTTGCCGAGGCGCGCCTCGTGGACGTGCGCTGGGTGCTCACGGCCGGCGGGATCATCGCCATCCACTCCGGGACGCGCGCTTCGTGAACACGACCCAGGCCCAACTCGGCGCCGTGCTCGCCGCCGGCGGCCCGGAGCTTTCGCGCCTGCTCGAGCGCACCGAGGCTCGCCTGGCCGAGGTGGCGGCGGCCGGGGGCCCGGGGCTCGCGTCCCACGCCACCGGAACGCTGTTCGCGGGGGGCAAGCGCATTCGGCCGATCCTCGTGTTCCTGTGCGCCGACGGCGACGCCGGCGAGAGGCTCGTGGCCGCCGCGTCGGCGGTCGAGCTGCTGCACATGGCGTCCCTCGTGCACGACGACGTTCTGGACGGAGCCGTGCTGCGGCGCGGAAAGCCGACGGTGTTCGCCAACGGCGGCCGCCTGGCGGCCACCGCGACCGGCGATCTGCTCTTCTCGCGGGCGTTCGCTGAGCTGGCCGCCGGCGGGAGCGTGGAGGCCGTCCGGGCACTGTCGGCGGCCTCGAGCGTGCTGGCCCGCGGCGAGCTCATGCAGCGCGCCGACGCGTGGAGTCCGGACGTGACCCCCGAGCGCTACCTGGAACGCTGCCGGCTGAAGACCGCGAGCCTGTTCGAGGCCGCATGCCGGCTGGGGGCGCTGCTCGGCGGCCGGCCGGGCCTGGCGGCCCCGCTGGGATGCTTCGGCGAGCGGGTCGGGCTGGCGTTCCAGATGCTCGACGACGTGCTCGACGTGGCCGGGCCGTCCGAGCGCACGGGAAAGCCGCGCGGCGCGGACCTGCTCGACGGGACCGTGACGCTGCCGCTGATCCTGGCCCGCGGGCGCGACGAAGGGCTCCGGTCGGTCGACCCCTCGCTCGATGCGGCGCAGGCAGCGGCGATCTGCGACCGAATCGCGGCGACCGGGGCATTGGACGAGGCCCGCGAGCAGGCCCTTGCCCGCGTAGCGGAGGCCAAGCGCTCGCTGGGGGAGATGCAGCTGCCGGAGGATCGCCGCCGCGCGCTGGAGCTGGTGGCCGACGGCGTTGTGGCCCGCTACGCCTGACGTCTAGAAGTCTTCGGGCAGGATGGCGTCGGCGGTGAGCGCGCCCACGAACCGCTCGATCTCCTCGGCCATGTTGGCCTGCGTCAGGCGCCTGTAGTCGCGTTCCAGGGCGTCCGCGCCGCTGTCGAGCTCCTCGTCGAAGCCCTCGACGGTCCGCTGGGAGAAGATGCCCTCGCGAAACACGTCGCAGTTCGGGCAGTGGAGCAGCACGCTCCAATTGTCCTCCCCCGACTCCTCCCACTGGACCGGGTAGACGAGCTCCGAGGCGCACTCGACGCAGATGTGCAGATCCTGGTGGGCCTCCGCGGCCGGAAGCTCGGGAGCCGCGGGCGCCTCGTCCGCGACCGGATCGGGCACCGGATGCGGTAGGTCGACCTCCTTGAAGTAGACGACCTCGATGGTCTTCCCGCTGGGAAGAACGACGCGCTTAACGAAGTGGGTCTGTTCGCCGTGGTCGTCCATCGCTCTCGCCTTGCTCCCGATATCGGCACCGTCGGACCGAACTTGAAGAGAAACTTCGGTCTCTTGAGATGTCCGACTAGTGCGTCTGGCGTTACTTACGCAGCGGGCGCCCGGCCGGACCACCCTCGTAGCGAGATTCGGTCGCCTCGGTCTGCCCGTGGTAGTGGCTGCCGAGCTCGGGATGGCCGTAGGGACGCTCCGCCGGACGGTCGAGCGCCATGAAGGAGAGCTGGGCGATCGGGAGCCCCGGGCGCAGGACGATCGGGACCGAGTTGAAGTTCGTGATCTCGAGCGTCAGCGAGCCGCGGAAGCCGGGATCGACGAAGCCCGCGGTGGCGTGGACGATCAGCCCGAGGCGGCCCAACGAGCTGTTGTGCGTCGGGATGAACGAGCGGCTGATCAGGAAGAGGCCGCGATGGTGAGCCACCCGGATGCAGCGAACCGGAACGCTGGCAACGCGGCGCACCTCCACGATGGCGCGATCGAAATGGAAGCGCCCGCTCCGCTTCTGCCGCGCCAGCTTGCGCGGCAGCCGGAACACCGGTAGGTCGGGCGTGAAGGTGACGTCGTACTTGAGGCCGCAGTCTTTGCCGTTCAAGGTGGCGGTCTTCACGGCCACCACGGGCTTGAACCCGAGGCTGGCCACGAGCTCGCGGTACTGCTCGGCGAGCGCTCGCTTGACGGTGGTCAACTCGCATCGTCCCCATCGGTCGACGTAGCCGTCGGTATCCATCAGGCCTTCGAGCAGAGCCTGCCGCTGCCCGATCGAGCCCTGAAGGTAGGGCTCTGGGATCAGCTTGCAGCCGAGCACGCCCATCGCACGCAGCGTGCTGTGCAGGGAGTCGTTGGCGGTGAAGCGCCCAGTGACGACATCCCGCCGGCGTGGCGCCCTCCCGATCCGATACCTCATCCGGCCCCGGTACTCAACTCCGTAGCCGGCGAGCTCGAGCTCGCGGAGGATGGGTGGATCGGCTGTCGTGACATCCGCCGTCGCGCTTGTCCCGTCCCCGATCCACACGCCGAAGACGTAAGGATCGACGGGCAGCTCCTTCTCCGGATATCGGACCGGATCGCACTGCGCGACATGATGGTTGTACTCAAGGCTGCCGGCTTTCAGGGTTCGCTCGATCTCCCTCGTTGTCATGATCTCCGGAGCCCTTCTCTTCGCACGCGAGCGCTTGGTCCAGCTCTCCCAAAGGTGGTCGGCGTCCGCCACGATCGTGGTGCCGTCCGAGAACACGACCTCGCGGCAGTCCCGGTCGTACAGGACCTCGCTAGCCGCCACCACTGTCGTGGGCGCGCCCCACGCGTCGAAGACCTCAGACCCGACCTCGAGCTCGCCCATAGTGGTCCAGCCGCGCGGGGTGGGGACCGGCGTGTCGAGCGCCAGGGCTTTCCCTTCTATACGGGCAACGACGTCGTCGGGCAGCTCGACCGACTCGGCGGTCCTTCCCAGCACGAACTCCGTCGGGTGGATCACGAAGTCGCCGTCCTCCTCGACCTCGAGCAGCTCGGTGAGGCCGGACGGCGGAGCACCGAGGTCGACGGCCTTGATCCGGTGGTTGTGAAACACCCGGAATGACGTGCCCAGACGCAGATCCACGCTCGCGGGCTGGACCATCCGCGGATCCCAAGGGTCGATTTTGATTCGGCCCTCGTCCACGAGGCGGCGGATCGTGCCGTCGGAGAGGACTGAGGTCGTCACGCCCTAATCCAATCAGCAACAACCGACATCAATATCCCCGCTACCATGAACCTGCGATGTGGACCCCAGGCCCGCTCGAGATCGTGATCATCCTGGTGATCGTGCTGATCATCTTCGGACCGAAGCGCCTGCCCGATCTGGGGCGCTCGCTCGGCCACGGGATGCGCGAGTTCAAGGACTCGGTCACCGGCAAGGACAACAAGGAGGAGCTGCCCGACCGCTCCACCGACAAGTCCGAGCCCTCGACCACGACTACGGCCTCCGAGCAGAAGTCCTAGGACGCAGAGAGGCCGCGTAGGGCGTGCGGCGAATCCGGCCCATTAAGTACGAGGACCGGCTCTCGGTCGTCGACCACCTCGACGAGCTCCGCAGCCGTCTCATCGTCTGCGCGGTCGCCTTCGTCGTGGCCTGGGCGTTCACGGCGTGGCAGAACGACCTCGTCCTAGAGATCGTGAACGCGCCGCTCCCGGACAAGGTGGAGCAGCCGATCACGCTGGGTCCGGCGGAGGCCTTCTACACGACCCTCACGAACGCCGCCTACGCCGCGCTCCTGATCGCCCTCCCGGTGATCCTCTACCAGCTCTACGCGTTCATCCTTCCCGCCTTCAGCCCAACCGAGCGCAGGGTCGCGACGCCGCTGCTGCTGCTGGTGCCGCTGCTGTTCATCGGCGGGGTGGTGTTCTGCTACTTCGTCGTCCTGACGCCGGCGCTCGACTTCCTCCTCAATTTCAACGCCGATGAGTTCAACACGGAGGTCCGTGCACGCGACTACTACTCGTTCGTCACGCTCCTCATGCTCGCCATGGGCATCGGCTTCCAGATCCCGGTGGCAGTGCTCGCGGCCTGCAAGCTCGGCGTGACGAGCGCGGAGAAGCTGCGTCGCTCGCGCCGCTACGCGATCGTCGCGATCGTGGTGCTCGCCTCGCTCCTGCCGACACTCGACCCGCTGACCCTGATCCTGGAGTCGATTCCGCTGTACCTCCTGTACGAGCTCAGCATCCTGCTCGCGGCGGCCTGGGGAACCCCTGTGGGCGAGGTGGGGGAAGAGCCCGCCCCGGAGGGCACCGGGTAGCTAGCCTTCGCCGCGGATGCTGTTCGATCTGCGCGGTCGCCGCCGCCGGGCGGTGCAGGCCACATATCTGACGCTCGCCATCCTGATGGGTGGCGGTCTCGTGCTGTTCGGAATCGGCGGCGACGTGTCCGGCGGGCTGTTCGACGCCTTCAGCGAC
>Ga0081538_10000026_pt1 | contig 126575 bp, 120 predicted proteins | sample TabmetS5T2R1_FD_71022 | JGI IMG/M metagenome (GOLD analysis project Ga0081538, IMG submission 71022) | Tabebuia heterophylla rhizosphere microbial communities from the University of Puerto Rico - S5T2R1 | ecosystem: Host-associated > Plants > Roots > Rhizosphere ... | reverse complement strand
TCTCCACCGGCACCCAGGGAAGCTGGCGCCGCTGTTGGGTGAGCTCGTCGCCCAGCCTGGTGTGCTCCTTCTCGCGGACGAGTAGCTCCTCGCGTGCTGCAACCCATTCCTCACGAGTTGCGATCTTGTGTTCAATCATCGTGTTCTCCTTGCTGTCGTCTGGTCATTCAGTCGGCTGCGGGTGCCGGGGCCGGCTCGAGCTCGACTTGCTCGGGCGCCGCACCGCGCGGGCGCCCAAGCAGAAGGAGGGCGAGCACAACTCCGACGCCGGCGAGGAGAGCGGCGGCGAGGAAGGCTGACTGGAAGCCCTCGGTCAGAGCGACGAGCCGGTTCGCGTCGCCGTCGGCCGCCAGATAGTCCTTTGTCTGGGAGACGGCCACGGTCGCGACGACGGCAGTACCGATGGCAGCGCCCATCTGGAAAGCGGTATTGCTGAGGCCCGAGGCGAGCCCAGACTCATGCTCGGCGACTCCCGCGAGCGCCGCGACCGTGGCGGTCACGAATGCGAGGCCGATGCCGGGCCCGAAGACGAGGAGCCCGAGGAAGATGTCGCCCAAGTAGCTGCCGCCGACCGAGACCTGGGTCAGCAACAGGGAACCGGCGCCCATCAGCGCCAGGCCGGCGGCCGCCACGGGACGGAAGCCGATCCGAAGCACGACCGCTTGGCCGACGATCGAGCCGACGGCGGCCATGGCGGGGAAGATGACCGAGGTCAGGCCGAACTTGACCGCGGAGTAACCCAGCACCTGCTGCGCATACAGCGTCAACGTGAACGGCATGCCGAAGGCGACCGTCGCGAAGAGGAGCATCACGGCGTTCGCGCCGACCAGCGTCCGCGAGCGGAGGATCCGCAACGGAACGAGAGGCGCCGGATGGCGCGACTCGATCACGGCGAAGGCCGCGAGCAGCGCTGCCGAGCCTGCGAAGAGGAGGAGCGTCCGTGCGGACGTCCAGCCGGTGTCGGGCGCTTCGACGACGGCGTAGACAAGCAGGACGAGCGCGCCGGTGATGGTCAGCGCCCCGGCGGGGTCGTAGCTTCGCCTCTGCGTCGTCGCCCGACTTTCCCGCAGAAGGAGCGGGCAGAGCGCGAGCGCGCCGAGCCCAACGGGGATGTTGATGAAGAAGATCCATTCCCAGCCGAGGCCGTCGACGAGGGGACCGCCGATCAGCCACGCGGTCGTCGCTCCGAAGCCGCCGAGCGCTCCCCAGATACCGAGCGCCTTGTTGCGCTCGGCTCCCTCCTGGAACAGCGTCGTGATGATCGAGAGCGCCGTGGGCGTCATGACCGCGGCGCCGACGCCCTGGAGCGCGCGGGCTCCGATCAGCGCCTCGTCCGACCATGCGAGCCCGCAGAGAAGCGAGGCGATGGTGAAGAGGACGAGGCCGACCATGAACACCCGCCGTCGTCCGAGCAGGTCGGCGGCCCGTCCTCCGAGCAAGAGAAGGCCTGCGAAGGTGAGGGCATAGGCGCTCACCACCCACTGCAGCCCCTGCGCCGAGAACCCGAGCTCTTCCTGGATCGAGGGAAGCGCGACGGTCACGATCGCCGCGTCGAGGATGACCATGAAGAATGCGCCGCAGAGGAGCGCGAGCGCCCACCAGCGGCGGGGATCCGCCGCTGGCATGGGCGCTGGGCCCGCGACCTGCGCGGGGGATTCCGTGTTGTCGGGAAGTGCGTTCATCGTTACCTTCCGATTCGTTTCAGCCGTCCCCCGTACGATCCGGCGATCCGCAAGAACTCATCGTTCCGTCTCAGCAGGCGCTCGCGAAACGGCCACGAGGACGAGCGGGGAAGGGCCGACGCTGCGGAGGCGGGCCACGGGGAGCCGCGCGATCGGGATCATCGAGCCGCGCCCGAAGCTTCGGCACGTCCCCGCCCGGCACTCGATCTCGAGCCCTCCCTCCTCGACCACCACGATGGCGTCGTGCAGGCGAAACCACTCCAGGTCGAGCGCGAGCCCCGGTGCAACTCGGAAGACGCGCTGCGAGAAGCCCTCCAGGAGCGGAGCGCGAAAGAGCGCGCCGCAGGCCCTCCCGTCCGCGGTCATCGGAGCGCGTCGGGGAGACCGAAGGCTGGGAAGAGCTCGGGGTACTTGAAGAAGTGCATCCCCGCGACGAGGCGGCCGGAGTCGATCTCGACCACGTTGATGGCGTACGGTCGGGCGGCGGCGCCCTCGCCCCGATAGAGACCGAACGCCGGCTGCCTGTTCGCGCGCGTCGGCACGAGCCGGTGCGCTTCTGATCCCGGCGTGAACGCCACGCCGGCGAGGAACGCGGCCACGGCCTCGCGTCCCTGGTACCAGGTCGGGTGCGGCGGCATCGCCATCCGCACGTCCTCGCGGAGGAGCGCGACGAGCCGACTGTCGTCGTGTCGCTCGAACGCCTCCACGTACGTTTGGAGGAGCGACCGCTCGGCGTCCTCCGCGCCGGCGGCTGTCGCCCACTCGAGCCGTCTCGCCGGGAGGCGGTCCTTCATCGTCGCCCGGGCGCGCTGGAGGGCGCTGTTCACGGCGGCGACGCTCATCTCGAGCACCGCCGCGGTCTCGCCCGCGGACCAGTCCAGCGCGTCACGGAGGATCAGGACTGCGCGTTGGCGCGGCGGCAGATGCTGGATCGCGGCGAGAAACGCAAGCTCGATCGTCTCACGCGCGACGATCACGTCGTCAGGCTCGGGGCCCTCGTCGAGCAGGCGGTCGGGGTACGGCTGCAGCCACGGGAGGTCCGCGGGCGGCAGCGGGCGGGCGCCGACCTCGGCTGCGGGGCCCACCTCGTAGGGCACGAGTCGCCGAGGCCGGCGTTCGAGAATCCTGAGACAGGCGTTGGTCGTGATCCGATAGAGCCAGGCTCGGAACGTCGAGCGCCCGTCGTACGTGTCGCGGCTGCGCCACGCGCGGAGGAAGGCGTCCTGGACCGCGTCCTGGGCGTCCTCGAGCGAGCCGAGCATCCGGTAGGCGTGCACCTGGAGCTCGGAGCGGTGCCGCTCGACGAGCGACGAGAACGCGGCGGGGTCGCCGCTCGTCGCCGCGGCGATCGCTTGTTGGTCGAGCCCGACCGACGTCACAGAAGGTGAGATCCCTTCTGGGGCCGAAACTCATCGGCGACCGATGAGGTTGGGCGGGGAATGGGCCGCGAGGGCTACGAGCCGAGGATGTTCACGGCGCGCGCAGCGACGAGCAGCACGGTGACGGCGGAGAGCGCGGACTCGAGGCCCATCAGCGCCTTCGCGCGCAGGGACAACGGCATCGTGTCGGTCGGGCTGAATGCGATTGCGTTCGTCAAGGAGACGTAGACGTAGTCCCAGGCGTGGGGTCGCCAGTCCTCCGAGGCGAGCTGCGGGTTGTCGTCCTGCGGAAACTGGAAGTCGGGCGTCGTTCGCGCTGGAGCCTGAATCCGGGCGGCCGGCCCCCCGGCTTCCATCTCCCAGAACCAAAGCCCAAAGACGATGACGTCGGCAGCCCAGATCGCAAAGCCGGTGAGCAACAGCTCGCCGCCGCTGAGGTCCGAGGTGTTCGCAGTGACGAGGCTCGCGACGAGGAGCGCCAGCGCGGCGAAGTTTCCAACCAAGAGAACGCCGAGGAGCACTAGAGCCGCGCGTCGCGACCGAACGAGGCCGCGCCCGCGGTAGGCCAAGGCGAGGTCGATGGTCAACAGGAGGATGGGGACGGCAACGACGAGCCAGATCCACCACTGCAGGCCGACCAGCTCCCATCCGCGCGCCCGGCTGACGACGGCGAGCACGCCGAACACGAGCAGCATGATCAGGGCAGCGGGAGCGGCTTCCCGGCGCCCCTGCGCCCGGGCTTCGGCCTCGCCTATCGGCATTTGGGACGTGATTCGCTGCGCACACAACCTCTCCCTCCCGCCCGCAACGCCCGCCCGCGGTCTCCTCGCGAGTCAGTCCACGTCGGCGCGGCGGTAGCGGAGCGTCGCGAGCAGCCAGCCGGACACGGCGACGGCCGGGAGGACGACGAGCGCTGCGCCGAGTGAGCGCCCGTCGAGCGGGACTTCCACGCCGCTCACCGAGGAGAGAATCGAGCGCGCCCAGCTCGTCACGGTGAAGCGTTCGAAGCCTTCCGAGGCGTGGGCCACACCGTTCTCCCACAGCAGCACGAAGGCAAGCCCCCACCACACGCCGCGGCGAAACCAGATTCCGGCCGCGACGAAGGGGCCTGCGTAGGCACACGCCGCGAAGAGCGCCGCGAGGAAGGCCATGAGCACGAGCTCCCCGGCCCCGGCGGCCAGGGCGGAGACGGCCAGGGGCAGCGCGGTCAGCGGCGCGACGAGCGTGACGGTGGCGAGCACCGCGGCTGCTGGGAGCTGCCAACGCGGCACCGGCTTCAGCCAGAGGTAGACAAGGAGCCGGTCCTCCACCAGGTCGCCGATCGCCGAGGTGCCGAGCCATAGCGCCGCGAGCGGAACGACGATGCCGAGGCCGTAGGCGGCGGCAACCTCGGCCGCGGCCTGGGTGGGATCGTCGTCCCACCGGGCGAAGACGCCGAGCAGTACGGATAGGCCGCCGAGCGCCCCGATGCCGAGCAGGCGGGGCACCGTGACCTGGGTGCGCAGCAGCAGCCCGAAGAGCGCGCCGAGCGACGACGCCGTCCGTGGCCGCGTGGCTGCGTCCAAGGCGCTCACCGCTGCACCAGGTAGCGGAAGACGCCTTCCAGATCCGCGTCGAGCGGGACGACCTCGAGCAGGCTGGCGTCCCGCTCCCGCGCGACCGGCGCCAGCGCTCGGGCGAGCTCGCGGGCGTCGTTCGTGTCCAGCTCCAGCGCGTGCTCGCCGTCGAGCCGGGCTCCGACGACTGCCCCTCCTTCGAGCAGCGCGCCGGCCAGCTCGCGCGGCCGGTTGGTCCGAACGCGCACGCGAAGCGGCCGGTCGTCCATGAGCGCCCGCAGCTCCCGGAAGTCACCCGCCGCCGCCAGGCGGCCCTGCGACATGACGAGGATCTGCGAGCCGAGCCGCTGGACCTCGTCGAGGACGTGACTGGAGACGAGCACGCAGCGGCCCTCGGCGCCGAGCAGTTGAAAGAGCGCGATCATGTCGGCCCGCTGCCGAGGGTCGAGGCCGGTCAGCGGTTCGTCCAGCATGACGACGGCAGGGTCGTGCACGAGCCCTTGCGCGACCTTCACCCGCTGGCGCATGCCCTTCGAGTACGCAGGAAGGCGACGTGAGTCCGAGGGGTCTAGCCCGACGGTTTCCAGCGCGCCGACGGCAGCGGCGTCGGGCTCGGAGAGCCCGTGGAGCGTGGCGGCGAGGCGCACGAACCCGCGCGCGGTGAGCGGCTCGAACACGGTTTCCTGCTGCGGCACGAGGCCGATGGAGCGAGTGACGCCCACGTCCACGCGCGGATCGCGACCGAGCACACGAACCGTCCCCTTGGAGGGTCGCGCGAGCCCGCACAGCATCCGCAGCATCGTCGATTTGCCTGCGCCGTTCGGCCCCAGGAGCGCAGTCACTCCCGGGCCGACCTCGAAGCTGACGTCCGAGACCGCGACGAGCGCGCCGAACCACTTCGAGACGCCTTCGGCGACGACGCGTGGCTCGCGGGTCACCGGTAATCCTCGGTGCGTCGGTAGCGGAGCCAGCAGACGAGCGCGCCGGCCGCGGTCCAAGCCAGCAGGCCGGCTGCGACGGCCCAGGTCGAGAGGCTCTCGATCGGATCACCCTCGTTGGCGACCTCGTCGAAGATCCTGTACGAGAGCTCGGCCGCGACGAACGGAATGCTGACGAGGTCGAGCGCATCGGGTGCACCTGCGCTCTCGATCGCGCTGCGGGCGGCGATCGGGGGGACGAAGAGCAGGAGCACGACGGCAACCGCGGCTGCCGCGCGCCGCGCGGTGAAGCTCGACACGGCCATCGAGACGGCGGCGTAGACGAGCGCCGTCGTGACCCCGGAGGCCAGGATCCGAAGCAGGAGCGCGGGCGTCTCGCCGGCGGTCGGGCCGTAGCCGGCGACCACGAACGCCGCGAGCATGAAGAGCAGCGGACCGAGGGTGATTGCGAGCATGACGGCGAGGACGGCGGCGCCCTTGGCGGCGAGATACCGGTTCCGGTCGAGCGGGCCGGCGAGGTATAGCCCGAGCATGCCCGAGCGCCGGTCGGGGCAGAGCGCCTCGGGGGCGACGAGCGCGGCGAAGAGAGCGAGGGCGCTGCCGATGAAGAACGTGTATTCCCCGTAGGTGATGAGATCGTCGACCGGGAGCTCGTCGACGAAGACCGCGAACCCGACCGAGACGAGGGCGGGAACGTACGCGATTACGAGCGTGAGCGCCGGCAGCACCTTGTGGCGGGCGCCGCGTCCGAGCCCGAGGACGCGCCGAGCCGTGAAGACGGCGAGCGTGAGGATGGCCCCCGAGGGGGCTCGGCGCGGGCCGTCGTAGCCGCGGTAGCCGAGGTCGAGGAGACGTGCGCCCTGCTCCGAGCTCACATCTCCCTCCCCAGGTACACGTCCTCGAGGGTGCGCCCACGCGGCGCCAGCCGCCTCAACCCCACACCGAGGTCGGCGACGGCGTCGCGCACCGCGTCGTGCCCCTCCGCCGACCCCGTCAGGAGGAGCACGCCGGCCCCGAGGGTGACGTCGAAGCCGCGGTCGGCCAGGACGGCCGCGAGCTCATCGGCCCTTTCGTCCACCTCCACCACCAGCCCTTCCGGCCCCCGGCGAAGATCGGCGAGCGCGCCCGCATGCACGACGGTGCCGCCCTCGACGATCACCACTGCGTCGCAGATCTTCTCCACCTCCTCGAGGTGGTGCGACGAGATGACGATGTGCATGCCGAACTCGGAGCCGATGCGGCGGATGAGGCCCAGCATCTCCGTCCGCTGCACGGGGTCGAGGCCGTCGGTGGGCTCGTCCAGGAGCACGAGCTCCGGGTCATGGGCGATCGCCCCGGCGAGCTTGACGCGCTGCCGCTGCCCCGTCGACATCGATCCAACAGACCGGAAGCGCTCTTCGCCGAGCCCCACCAGCCACAGGGCCTCGTTCGCCCGCTGCATGGCGGCTCGGGGCGGAAGGAGGTGCATCTCGGCCAGGTGCCGGACGAGGTCGGCCGCGGCGAGCTCCGCAGGCAGGTCGTGGTGCTCGGGCGCATAGCCGATGCGGGCGCGCACGTCGATGCCGGCGGTGGCAGGATCCTTCCCGAGCACGAGCAGGTCGCCCTCGTCGCGCGACCGGAGCCCGAGCACGAGCGAGAGAAACGTCGTCTTGCCGGCCCCGTTCGAGCCCAGCAGTCCCGTGATGCCGGCGCCGATCTCGGCGTCTAGCCCCGCCAGGGCAACGGTACGCCCGTAACGCTTGACGACGCTCGAGGCGGAGATCACCGGCGCTGCGTGCGGTTGAGCGACGGCCATCGTTCGGTCCGACTCTACGTCGCCGCGCCGACTACCGTCATCCAGAGGCTGTGGATCAGCCCACGGATAGTCTGCTATCGTACTATTTAGTCCGTAAGCAGACCATTGGAGGCAACCATGCAGGAGCGAATCGTCACTGCTGTACTCGACGCCCCGAAGGATCGCGTCTTCGGCTACCTGTCTCAGATCGACAACCTGCCGCGCTGGGCGACGGAGTTCGCCCGCGAGCTGCGCTACGAGGAAGGCAAGGCCAAGGTCGTGAACAGCCTGGGAGAGCTCTACTTCTCGATCGAGGCCGACCCGGAGACCGGGGTCATCGACATGTACGCCGGCCCGACCGAGGACGAGCTCAGCCTCTTCCCCACCCGGGTCGTGGAGCTCCCCGGCGGCCGGAGCGCGTTCACCTTCACGATGTTCCAGGCGCCCGGGACTCCGGACGACCTCTTCGAGTCCCAGTACCAGTCGCTCCTGCGCGAGTTCGACAACATTCGGCGCGAGCTCTCGTGAGCGAGCCCGTCCAGGCCGCGGGTGTCCTTGGGCGGGACGATCTGGGCTTCCTGCTCGCGAAGGCGTCGCAACGCTGGAACGAGCTGCTGGCGGAGCGCTTCGGAGCCGCAGGCTACGGTGACGTCCGTCCTTCCTACGGTTCCGTCCTCCTGCCGCTCTTCGAGGAGAACGGGCTCCGCATGGGCGAGCTGGCGCAGCGGGCGCGGCTGAGCAAGCAGACGATGACGACCCTCGTGCGCCGGCTCGAGCGGGAGGGGCTCGTCACGCGGCAGGCGGATGCCGGCGACGCTCGAGCGTCGTTGGTTTTTCTCACGGCCCGAAGCCGCGCCTTCGAGCCGGTCGCCGCCGACGTGCTCGGCGAGCTCGACCGGCTCGTGCGCGAGCGACTCGACGACGAGCAGGTCGAGGAGGTGAAGGCCGCCCTCCGGGAGCTGATTGGGCTGCGATGAGTTCCGGCCGCGCGCTGCGTCTCTACCTCGACCACCAAGGGAGGCTCCTATGCAGAAGAAGATCACCACCTTCCTCACGTTCGACGACCGCGCCGAGGAAGCGGCTGACTTCTACACGTCGGTCTTCGACGACTCGAAGGTCCTGAGGAAGAGCTACTACGGGGAGGCCGGCCCTGGGGAGGCGGGTAGCCTAATGACCGCGACGTTCTAGCTGGCCGGGCAGGAGTTCGTGGCGCTGAACGGCGGTCCGTCCTTCACCTTCTGGCAGGGCATCTCCCTCTACGTCGACTGCGAGACCCAGGACGAGGTCGACGACCTCTGGGAGACGCTCTCCGAGGGAGGAGAGAAGGGACCCTGCGGATGGCTCACCGACAAGTTCGGCGTCTCGTGGCAGATCGTCCCGGGGGCCCTCGGCGAGCTCCTCGGCGACGAGGATCCCGCAAAGGCGCAGCGCGTCATGAGCGCGATGCTCCAAATGAGCAAGATCGAGATCGAAGCGCTGAGACGGGCGTACGAGTCCGCCTGAAGGAACCCGTTTCAAAACGAAGCCCTGAGCCGCCGGGCCGCGCTGGACGGCGCGATGCGGCGTCCTCGGTTGCGCCCGTAGCCTCCGGCTACGAACGCGCCCTGCGTCCTTGCCTCGCACTCGCCCAGCACGCCCCGGCGACGAGGCGTCATTTCGAAACGGGTTCATGAAGCGCTCGCGGTCAGCCGGGCGGCCAGGTTCCGGACACTCTCAGCGAGCTCGTCCGGCTTCAGGATCGCGAACCCGCAGCCGAGCCCTGCGAGCACGGTGGCCATCCAATCCAGCGAGTCGACGCGCATGCGCAGGATCACTTGGCCGTCCTCCTCGGCAAGAGCGCCGAGCGTCGGCGGGATCCGCTCGGCGGCTGCCTGCAGCGTGAGGTCGAGCGCCACCTCCACCTCCCACGCCCACGGGACGCTCGCCAGTGAGCTGCTGACGTAGGCGGCGGCGTCGAAGTCGGCTTCGGGCGCGAGCGCCGACTCGTCGCCGGCGGCGATGCGAGTCATCCGGTCGACCCGGAACGTGCGGAGCTCGCCCCGGCCGTGGTCGTGCGCGGCGAGGTACCAGCGGCCTTCGTGAACGACGAGGCCGAACGGGCTCAGCTCGCGATCCGACACCGCGCCCGAGAAGGAGCGATACCGGAAGCGGACCCGCTTCCTCCTCCGGATCGCGCCCGCGAGGAGGAGTACGGTCTCACCGGGTACCGGCGACGCGTCCGCCGCCCTCGCCGTGAGCTCGAGCGCCGCTTCGAGCGCCTCGACCCGGCTTCGCAGGCGCGCGGGAAGCACTCGGTGGATCTTCGTGAGCGCGTCGCCGGCAGCGGCGTCTTCCGTGTCCAAGCCGAGGCGCCGCGCGGCCACGAGCCCGAGGACGACGACGACGGCCTCGTCGTCGCTCAGCATCAGCGGTGGGAGGCGAAACCCGGGCCGCAGACGGTAGCCGCCTCCGACCCCGCGCTGGCCCTCGACCGGGATCCCCAGGTCCTGCAGCGCCGCGACGTAGCGGCGGAGCGTGCGCGCGTCGATTCCGAGCTGCTCGGCCAGCTCGCGTCCTGTGACCACCGGCCGCGCCTGAAGGCTCTCGAGGAGCGCGAGCAGCCGAGACGCGGGAGACGCCACGATGGGAAGTCAACCACAGATAGAGGGCCGAAAGCGCCCTATTTCCACGCTAGCGTGCCTCCACGACGCGAAAGGAGACCGAGATGCAGAACGGTGCCCGCGACTTCGATTTCTGGATGGGCAGCTGGAAGGTGTACAACCGCTACCTGCGCGAGCGGCTCAAGGGCTCGAACGACTGGGTCGAGTTCGAGGCGACGAGCGTCGCCCGGCCGCTCCTGGACGGGCTGGGGAACGAGGACGAGTTCCGGACCGACCACGAGGGCGGCTTCATCGGCATGTCCTTTCGGTTCTTCGACCCGAGGACCGGCAAGTGGTGGATCTACTGGGCCGACACGCGCCGCTCGGGCGCGCTCGACCCGCCGGTGATCGGCTCCTTCTCGGGCGACGTCGGCGTCTTCGAGGGCAGCGACACGTTCGAGGGCCGGCCGATCGACGTGCGCTTCACCTGGTCCGGCGTGACGACGCCGACGCCGCGCTGGGAGCAGGCCTTCTCCGCCGACGGCGGCGAGACCTGGGAGGTGAACTGGGTGATGGAGTTCACGCGCGCGGACGACGAGTAGAGAGGTTTTCGTTCCGAGCGCCCGGGTACCTAGCCCCGCCGAAGGGAGGTCATATGTACATCGGCGTAGGCACCCTGGTCATCATCCTGATCATCGTCATCCTGATCCTGCTCTTCTAGATTCACGACGGGGCCGGCAAGCCGGCCCTGTCGCGCGCGCGAGCTAGATTGCGTCGGTGAGCGCGCTTGATCGCGTCGAGATCCTCCTCAGGGGCTCGCGCGCCCGGCGCGGGGTCGCGGGATCCTCCTGAGCGTCGCCACGCTCCGCCTCGTGACCGAAGCAGCGGCCGCGATGAGTTTCCGCGCCGTCGCGAGTTGAACCTTCCGGACGGCTCACGATCACGGAGGTGCGACATGAGCGACGTCACGGTGGCGGTCATCGACGAGATGGACGGAATCCACGAAGGCCTGGTGCGGCGCGCCCGGGCACAGCTTGGCGTGACGGCCTGGGGCATGCAGGTGCTCACCCTGCCCCCGAACTGGGAGGGCTACCCGGAGCACAACCACGACGCCGAGGCGTTCGACCCCGACCAGGAGGAGGTCTACATCCCGATCGCCGGCAGCGCGACGCTGGTCGCGGGTGACGAGGAGTTCGAGCTGCGCCCGGGCGTCATGGCGCGGCTCGGCCCAGCCCAGCTCCGCCGGATCCTTCCGGGCGACGAGGGAATCCGCTTTGTCGCGCTCGGCGGCAGGCCGGGCGCCTTCACGCCCGGCGCGTGGACCGAGCTGGGCGCCGATCCGCCCGCGGTCTAACGTGTCTCCTGTGGCGGTGCTGCAAACCGACTTGCAGGCGGCGGCGAGGGGCGACGAGGAGGCGTTTCGTCTCCTCGTCGACCCGCACCGCGGGGCGCTGCACCTGCATTGCTATCGGATGCTCGGATCGGTGCACGACGCGGACGACGCGTTACAGGAGACCCTGCTGCGCGCCTGGCGCTCGCTGGACGGCTACGAGCCGCGCGGGTCGTTCGCGGCCTGGCTGTACGCAATCGCGACGAACGTCTGCCTGACGACGCTCGCCCGACGCCGCCGGCGGCCCGAGATCCCCGTCGCGAATACGGGCGAGGACGCATGGAGCGAACGCCTCCTCCACGTCCAGCCGTACCCGGACCGGCTCCTCGACGCGCTCGAGCGGCGGGAGAGCGTCGCGCTGGCGTTCGTGACGGCCGCCCAGCTGCTCCCGCCGAAGCAGCGCGCGGTCCTGATCCTTCGCGACGTGCTCGACTGGTCGGCGAAGGAGACCGCCGACGCCCTCGGCGACTCCGTCGCAGCGGTGAACAGCGCGCTCCAGCGGGCACGTGCAGGGCTCTCGCGGGCACGAAGCCTCGGCGCGCCTACGCATGCGCCCCCGAGCGCGGGAGACGAGCGAGCGCTCCTTCGCCGGTTCATGGCAGCCTGGGACGCGGTGGACATCGACGGGATCGTTAGCCTCCTCGCCAGGGACGCGACCATGACGATGCCGCCGGAGCCGTTCTTCGTCGGGAGCGCTGCGGCGATCGGCGAGTTCTTCGCGACCGTCCCGTGCGAAGGGCGTCTCGACCTGATCCGCCTCGTCCCCACAGCCGCGAACCGCCAGCCCGCGCTCGCCGCCTACGCCTGGGACGCGCAGGCCTGTGTCTACGGCGCCTACGGCATCATGGTCTTCGCCGTGGAGGACGACGCGGTCGCGGGCATCGTCGGCTTCGCGGACGCGTCTCTCTTCGAGCGCTTCGGGCTCCCGATCGAGCTGACGCCGTGAACGCGGCCTTGCGGCTGAGACTGCCCGAGTGAGCGCCGAATCGGTACCAGCCTCTCCACAGGCCCTCCTGTTCATGCGCCCTGCGCCGGGCCACGGCCGCTTCGGCCTCTGGTAGCGGCAGGGCCGGCGGCGGTATCCCCGGTCGCGTCACTCGACCGGAAGGAGACCGATGAGGATCACACGAATGCGGGCGCTGGCCGCGCTCGCCGCAGTCGGGGCGCTCGCCCTGGCCGCAGGAGGCGCGCTGGCCGTGGGGCGGAACACCGAATCGACCGCCGCAGCCGATGAGGTGATCAACGCCTGCCGTCACCCGAACGGAGGATGGGTCCGGATCGTGTCCGCGCCGACGGCCTGCCGCGCCCGCGAGCAGGCCGTGTCCTGGAACATCGCCGGGCCGAAGGGCGACCCGGGCCCGGCGGGCCCTCCAGGGCCCAAGGGCGATCCCGGCGCAGGGATGACGAAGCTCGGAGACCTCGCGGGGATCGCTTGCACGACCGACAGCGGCGAGGAGGGCAAGGTCGAGCTTGACTTCGCCGGCGAGGACACCGTCCTCTTCCGCTGCATCAAGGGCGGGGCGCCTCCGCCGCCTCCGCCGCCGCCGCCGACTGCGGGGCTCGTCATCAACGAGGTCGACTACGACCAGGTGGGTGCCGACGGCGACGGGTTCGTCGAGCTGAAGAACACCGGGACGACGGAGCTCGACCTGTCCGGGATTGCCCTCGTCTATGTGGACGGGGCGGACTCGGCCGAGTACGACCGGGAGGCGCTGACCGGCACCCTCGGGCCGGGCGCCTACGTCGTGGTCGCCGGCGATGCCCAGAACGGCGCGCCGGACGGGCTCGCCCTGGTAGACACGGACGACGGCGCGCTCCTGGACGCCGTCTCCTACGAGGGCGGCATCACCGCAGCCGTCATCTCGGGAAGGACGTACAGCCTCGTCGAGGGGACGATGCTGCCCGAGATCGTGGCCGACTCGAACACGGCCGCAGGCTCGCTCAGCCGGATCCCCGACGGAACGGACACGAACAACGCGGCCTCGGACTGGGTCTTCACGACGACCCTGACCCGCGGCGCCGTGAACGTCGCCACCGCTCCGTGAGCGAGGGCATTGGGGCGGCCGGGATCTCCGGCCGCCCCCCGTCCTACTCGGAGGCGGCGGCGAGGATGCGTCGGGCAACGCTCGTCCAGCTCCAGAGCTCGACCGTCGCCTCCCGCGCCGCCGCGCGGAGCGCATCCCGCTCCTGCGGCCCAAGAGAGAGCTGCTCCTCGAGCTTGGCCCGGAGCTCACCCGCGTCGCCGTTGGCGAATGCCGGCAGCTGCCTGAGCTCCGTCGGGTAGTGACGTTCGAGACCCTGTGCGATCTCGGCGAGCCCCGAGTGGTTCGCCACGATCGGCGGGCAGCCTGCCGCGGCGGCCTCGGCGGCGACCATCCCGAACGCTTCCGGGAAGGTCGAGGGCACGACGGCGGCGTCGGCAAGCGCCAGCAGGTGGACGAGGTGCCGGTGCTCGAGCGGCCCCGTGAAGAGCGCGTCGAGGCCCTCGGCGAGCCGTTCGAGCGCCGCTCGGTAGTCGCCGAAGCCGACGATGACGGCACGCGCCTCCACGCCCCGCAGCGCCTCGAACAGAACCTGGACTCCCTTGTTTTCGATCAGCTTCCCGAAGTACACGACCGTCGGCCGGTCTCCGGCGAGGAACGCCGCAAGCCGGTCCGCGTTGCCCTCGTCGGGAAGCCGCTCGTTCGCGTTGCCCGGATTGGGCGGATCCTTGCGCGACTCCGCGAGCAGGGCCGCCAGGGCCTCCGCCTTCGGCGCCGGAACCCAGAGGTCGACGTCGACTCCGGGCGGAATCTCGTGGACCCGGTCGACCTGGCCACAGACCTCGGCCAGGACCTCGCGAATGTGCTCGGAGCCGACGATGGTGGCCGTCGCGCCCGCAAGCGCCTCCTCCCCCCACGCCGACAGGTCCGCGTTCCCCCGCATCGAGTACTCGAGCTCCGAGCCGTGCGCCTTCACGACGTAGCGCGCGCCCACGCCCGCGCCGACCGGTCCGCCGAGGATGACGTGGTTGACGAAGACGAGGTCCGCCGGCAGTCGCGCGCGCATGGCGGCGGCATTTGCCTCCACCCAGGCGTCCAGCTCCACCCGCGTGCAGTCCTGGACGCGCTTTACGACGTACCCGTCGTACTCGTCGAGTACGAACACCGGCAGCAACCCGCCCACGTCAGGTCGCACGGTGTCCGCGCCGCCGAGGTCGTACCGCTCGGGATGGGCCTCCTGGGAGAAGACGGTGACGTCGTGGCCTTCGCGCCGCCATTCCCGCGCGAGCTGACGTGCGTAGATGTTCGAGCCCGTGCCCGCCAGCAGGTAGCCGTGCCAGACGAAGATCCGCGTTTTAAGAGCTCGATTCACAATGAGCACATGCCGCCGGGCCGCGCTGCTCGCCCCGAGGACTGCGTCCTCAGTCGCGCCCGTAGCTCATTCGCTACGAGCGCTCCCTGCGTCCTTGCCTCGGAACGACCATCGCACCCCGGCGACAAGTCGTCATTATGAACCGAGCTCTAGAGCTAAGGCCCGGTGAAGCCGGAGCGCTCGATCATCTCGGGGATGGTCACGAACTCGTAGCCCTCCTGCTCCTTCCACTGCTGCAGGACCAGCTCGGCCGAGCGAACCGAGTGGCTGCGATCCCAGCCCATGGCGACGTTGCAGCCGTCGTGGAGGAGGACGATGTCACCGCCTTTGATCTGCCTTTCGGCCTTCCGCATGATCTTCTGGGTGGTGACGCCCTTGTTCCAATCCCAGAGGGTCACCGACCAGAGGATCGGAACGTAGCCCTCCTCCCAGAGGACGCGCAACGTCCCCGGGCGCCGGCGGCCGTAGGGAGGTCGCATCAGCCTGCGGTCGTTCCACCGGGTCATCTCGACCCCTGCGTCCTCGATCGCCTGCGTCGCCTCACGCAGCTCGCGCCGGATGGTGTCATCCGTGTGGAGCGGCATCGTCACGTGGGTATAGGTGTGATTGCCGATCGCGTGCCCCGCTGCCGCAACCTCGCGCAGGAGCGACGGCTGCTCGCGTGCGTAGTGGCCGATCGAGAAGAACGTGGCCTTGACGCCGAACCGTTCGAGCACCTCGAGAAGCTGCGGCGTCCAGGCGGTGTTCGGGCCGTCGTCGAAGGTCAACGCCATCAGCTTCCCCCGACCCGGCGTGCCCACGAAGGCCTTCCCGAACCCCTGCGCCGTCGGGGAGATGGCGTTGTAGACACCCCAGCCGGCAGCGCCGGCGGCCGCGCCGAGAGCGAACGGCCACATCCTCATGTCGTTCTCCCTTCGTCGTCGAGGTGCAGGTCGGGAACGCCTCCTGCCCAGGCTTCGCCCGGGGCCGGAGGCGGATAGGTTCGCACCGCGCCGCGGTCGTCCGCGCCGGGCCGCCGCATGTGGCGGTACCAGCGGTGGTAGAGAGGCGCGACGAGGACGCTCAGGGCGACCAGGAGCACAAGTCCCGCGAGCATCCAAAGATGGCGGCGAAACGGCTCGCCGTCGCCCGCCGCCCAGGCCGCAAGGCCCGCCAGGCCGAGCGAGACGCCGAGCCCGACGTAGTAGTCGAGTGGGAAGCGCCAGACCCAAGGCACCTCGAACCACCAGACCTTCCCGCGCCCGAACCGCCTAACCGTGTACGCCGGGTTGAGCACGAACCAGAGATAGTCCCAGACGACCGAGACCGCGAAGAACGTCGCCAAGGTGCGGAGCTCGCCCGCGAGCGTCCAGTCGACGCCCATCGCGTACGGAAAGTGGAGCACGACGAGCGGGATCGTGAACGCATAAACGTGATAGCCGGTGAGCGGACGGCGCCCCATCGCCGCGCCGTAGACACGACCGACCGTCCCGCGAACGCGCCACCACGTCGGCAGGCGCTCCGCCCAGCCGTAGCCTCCTTCGATCTCGATCTCGATCGCGGCGAGGCCGAAGGCCCACGCGAAGAGGAGCAGCGTGCGCCCGACCTCGAGCTCACTCACCCGCGCCGTCCGCCGGCGAGCTCGTCTACGAGGCCGTCGATGACGGCGAGTGCCTCGGCGTTCCCGTCCTGCTCGTAGGCGGCCAGCGCCCGCTCGTGCACAGGCTCGTCCGCGAGGAAGCGCTCGAGCGCCGACTCGTCCAGGGTCGAAGCACCGGTGCCGAAGTCGAGGCGCTCGAGGTAGCGGGCGTTCATCTCCTGCTCGAACTGCCCCGCGAGCGGAAGCGCGAGCATCGGCTTGCGCAGGTACACCGCTTCGCTCATCAACGAGTAGCCCGCGGAGCCCACGATCCCGCGCGCCGTGCGCAGGTCGTCGATGAACGCCTCGTTGGCGAAGGGCCGATAGCTCAGGTGCCCCTCCTGAACCGCGGCGGTGAGACCGTCGCGGGCGCCGTAGACGCGGCAGGGGACGCCGCTCGCCTCGAGCGCGGCGATGGACGCCTCGCTGATCCGCCCGTAGACGAGCAGATGGTCACCGCGCTCAGATCTCGTGGCGAGGATCTCCGGACGCAGGAGCGAGGGCACGAGCGTCGTCCGCTTCTTGCGGAGCGGCGGGCGGAAGAAGGTCGTGATCACGTAGTGGTTCGCCCGGCCGAGCTTCGCGTGGATGAAGGCCCGTGCGGTCTGGTAGTCACGGTGGATCCCCTTCAGGATCGCGGCGTCGTGCTTGCAGCGATCGACCATCTGGATGTTGTCGACGGAGAGCACCGGCTTTCGGTGCGACTTGGCGAAGAGGTAGGAGAAGCCGTCGAAGTCCGTGATGACGACATCGGGCCGGAAGGACCGGGCGAGCGCAGAGCCGCGCTTCCAGTCCGAGGGAACCCCACGGGCACCGCCTCTGACGTTGGCGGTCAGTGTCTTCCATGCGTTGACTGTCCCGTGCTCGAGCACGAACGACGTGCCCCAGATCTCCTCGACGTCCGGCAGATGCTCCTTCAGATAGGGCAATGCGCGCCCGGAAGCGACCATCTTCACCTCGTGCCCCTGCTCGAGCAGGTGCGCGGCGACGACTCGTGAGCGGGTCGCGTGGCCGAGACCCTCGCCGACGGCGCCGTAGAGGATCCGCATGGTGGGAGAGACTAATCCGTCTCGGGAGCGCTCGGCGCGCCGCCGATGAGGTCCTGGAGACGTTTCGTCCGGGAGCCCCACCGCCGGTCGTGCTCGCGCTGGCGCGCCTCGGCCCGCAGGAGGCGCGCGCTCCCCGGCTTGTAGAACCGTCGCGCCCAGATCGATCCCGGCTTGGCGAGCCGGATGGCGGCGACGAGAGCGACGAACAGCACGAGTACCCCGATCAGGCCGGTCCAAAGCTTGCCCTTGAGCAGAGCGACGACGACCAGGGCGATGTGCGCCGTGACGAAGACCATGAGCGTCCAGCGGCCGACGTCGCCGCTCGTCTTCTCGTCGAAGGGAACGACGTGGAGGAGCACGAGCACGCCGACGGTGAGAGCGACGATCACCGCGTCGATCGACGAGCGGCCCTCATCCGACCAGTAGACGTCCTTCAGTCTGAAGACGAGCGCGAACTCGTCGAGGATCATCGCCGCACCGGCGCCGAAGACGGCGCAGAGGAAGAGATCGAAGAGGCTGTCCACCGGCTCGAAGCCGATGATCAGCGCGCCGGAAGCGAGCGCGAGGACGATTCCCACGACCACGTGGTGGAGGTGGACACCGTGCACGCTGCCGCTGCCCCAGCCCCGCACGCGCGCGATCCGCGTGTATCCGCGCGTGAGCACGAAGCAGATCAGGAAGGCGAGCAGGGCCACGAAGATCGGCTCTCTACCCGCGTCGTAGATCGAGGTCTCGTAGCCCGGGACGAAGCGGAAGAGGTTCACGCGCAAAAGTCTGCCAGCCTCCTGCGCCTTGTTCCTTTCGGCGCTAAGGTGGACCGCCGCAGCGTGACCGAGCGACGGCGCACACCCGAGGACGTCGCAGCGACGCGGCGGAAGCTCCGCGCCCGCTACCGGCGCCGGCGCGGTGCGGTCCTCGTCGTTGCGGTCGCCGGGCTCGTCGGCGTCGGCGCCTTCCTGGCCGGGTTCGGCTTCGGGGGGACCTCGGCCCCGACACCGCTGCGCGCGGTCTCCACGATCGTCTGCGAGTCGACGGAGCCCGCCGAGATCGTTCGGCCGCGATGGCTGACGGCGCGGCGGCGCCTCGTGCTCGTCGACTCGGTCCTGCTCGGCGGGACCGTAGCGCTGCGGGAGCGGTTCAGGCACCGGAGGCTCAAGATCATCGGCGAGCCCGCGATCATGCTGCCCGCGATGGAGGAGCGGATGGCCCGCCGCCGCTCCGTCACGAAGCTCGTGATCGTAGGCATCGGCTACAACTCGCTCTGGGAGCGCCGCCGGAAGAACTTCTCCCTGTGGGCACGGAAGTTCGACACGGAGGCCCGCGACCTCCTGGCGACGCTGCGGCGCAAGGGCGCCCGCCAGTTCGTCTGGGTGACGCTGCGCGATGCGCGGCGCCGCGTGATCCCGCGCGACGCGCTCTGGCAGTACGACCGCTACGCCTGGTACTTCCCCTACGTCAACGAGCGCCTGCGCCGCCTCGACCGGAGGCGCGACGACCTCGTGCTCGCGCCCTGGGACAAGGTCTCGGACCGCCGCGGGCTCACGTACGACGCCATCTACCTGAATCCGGTCGGCGCCGGGCTGATGGCCGACACCATCTACGAGGCGATCCAAGCTGAGGGCAGGCGCCAGACGAGGGTGGTTCCCCCGCCGCCGAGCGCCTGCGGGTAAGGCGCGCGCCGCCGTCGCCTACCCTTTCCGCACGGATGACCAAGCGGACGCTCCTGCTGATCGAAGACGAGGAGGCGATCTCGAACCCGCTCGCCGCGGCACTCGCGCGCGAAGGCTTCGAGACGGTCGTGGCCGGGACGGCGGCGAGAGGCCTCGAGCTCTTCGAGACGCGCTCACCCGATCTCGTCCTCCTCGACGTGATGCTGCCTGACGGAGACGGCCGCGACGTCCTGCGGCGAATTCGCGAGACCTCGCGCACCCCGGTCGTCATGCTCACCGCGCGCTCCGACGAGATGGACCGCGTCCTCGGCCTCGAGCTCGGTGCCGACGACTACGTCGCGAAGCCCTTCAGCGCGGCCGAGCTCGCCGCCCGCATCCGGGCCGTGCTGCGCAGGGCCGGCGAGCCGGCAGCGCCGGAGGCCGTCGTCTTGGAGGCGGGCGACGTCCGCATGAACCTGGACACGCACGAGGCAACGAGGGCGGGGGAGGCCCTCGACCTCACCGTCAAGGAGTTCGAGCTTCTCCGCGTCCTCCTCGAGCGCGCCGGGAAGCTCGTCAAGCGCGAGGAGCTCGTGCACGAGGTCTGGGATCCCGCCTGGTTCGGCTCGACGAAGACGCTCGACGTCCACGTCAGCGCCCTGCGGAAGAAGCTCGGCGACGATCCGGCCGCACCCCGTTACATCCACACCGTCCGGGGCGTCGGCTTCCGCTTCGAGGCGTGAGCTTCAGGGCGCGCCTCGTCCTCGCGGCGGCCTACCTGTTGGCGGCAGTGGTGATCGCGCTCGCGGTCCCGCTGGCCCTGAGCGTCGACCGGCGGGCGACCTCGGAGCTGGAGTCCGACGTCGTCGGGAATGCGACCGTGCTCTCGGGGCGGGTCGCGAACCTCGTCCGGATCGGAGCGACGAACCGGCTCACGGCGGTCGTCGCCGACGCGACGGTCGGGGACGACGCGCGCACTGTCGTTGTCAACAGGAATGGAGTCGCGCTGGCGGACACCAGCGGTGCGACCCTTGCCGGCGAGCCGTTCGCCACCGCAGAGCGCCCTGAGTTCCAGGCCGCGCTCGTCGGAGGCGGCGTGGACGTCCGCCAGCGCCACAGCGAGACGCTCGCCGAGGAGCTCCTGCTCGTCACCGTGCCGGTCACGGACCGGGGCGAGGTCATCGGCGCACTGCGGGTCTCGGCGCCCATGGGTGAGGTCGAGTCGAGCGTGCGCTCGAGCTGGCTGGCGCTGGGGCTCATCGGCCTGGCGGTCGTGTCTGCCGGGCTCATCCTGGCCTGGATCCTCGCCGGATCGATCGCCCGCCCGGTGGAGAAGCTGCGGGGCGCGGCCGGGCGGCTCGGCCGCGGCGACCTCGATGCCCGCGTCGAGCCGGAGGGCCCGCGCGAGATCGACGAGCTGGGGCGCTCGTTCAACCGCATGGCCGGAGAGGTGTCCTCGAACCTCGCCGCGCAGCGGGATTTCGTCGCCAATGCCTCTCACCAGCTCCGCACGCCGCTGACCGGCCTCAAGCTCCGCCTGGAGGCGATCCGCGGCGAAGGCGGAACGGCTGCCGAGGAAGCCGCCAAGGCCGAGGCCGAGCTCGACCGCCTCAGCGCCTTGGTGGACGACCTCCTCGCCCTGGCGCGCGCATCCTCCGACCAGGCACGCCTGGAGCGGGTCGATCTGCGCGAGGCGCTGCGTGCGGCCGGGCGGCGCTGGGCGGAGCCTGTAGCCACCGCCGGCCACGACCTCGCGATCGACGCGGGGGAGGCCGGCGAGGTCTGGGCGGCCCCGGCGGACGTCGCCCACGTGCTCGACAACCTGATCGACAACGCCATCCGCTACTCGCCGCCGGGGGCCCGCATCACAGTGAATCCCGTCCGGGACGGCGGGCGGCCCGGGTTCGTCGTCTCCGACACGGGGCCCGGGATCCCTCCCGAGGAGCGCGGGCGGATCTTCGAGCGTTTCTACCGCGGGACGGGTGGGCGCGCCACCGGGCCCGGCACCGGGCTGGGGCTCGCGATCGTCGCTGAGCTCGCCGAGCGCTGGGGCGGCTCCGTGGAGCTCCTCGACGGTCCCGGAACCAGGGTCCGGGCACGGTTTCAGGCGCCGGCTACCGACTCCTCACCCGCGCCTAACCCTTCCTGAAGGATCGCCTTGCTAGCGTCGAGACCATGAGCCGAGCCAGAGCGCTGCTCCTTGCCCTCGCCGGGCTCTTGCTGCCCGTGGGCCTCGCGCTGGGCGTCTACCTCACCTCGGCGGGATCGCTCGCGGCCGTGCCGACCGTGATCGAGCCGCCGGCCCACATCGCGCGAAGCGCGACCACGACCGAGGCGACCGACACCACGACCGAGCAGGGGACGACAACGACCGAGACGACCGGCGGCGGCGACGATCGCGACGACGACCTGCCCGGCAAGTGCGAGGACCCGGAGCACCTGCTCGACCCCGACTGCGATCCGCGCACGGCCGATGACGACGACTCGAGCGGTCCCGGGTCGGGGTCGGGCGAGGACTCGAGCGGGAGCGGCTCCGGCGGCGGCGGCGACTCGAGCGGTCCGGGCGGCGGCGGCGGCGACTCGAGCGGCCCCGGCTCGGGCGACGACTAGGTCTCTACCTACCGTCTCTTTACCTTCCGCGCGCAGAGTCTTGACCGCGCCCGGGGGCGCGCTTTTCCCGGCCCTTCCTAGCCTCGGTGGAGTAGTTCGTTCACCGAAACAGGAGAGACCATGTCCACCCTTGCGAAGCTCTTGATCGTCCCGGCGCTCGTCGTCGCCTTCAGTGTCGGCGTCGCGCTCGCCGCGAGCGGCGTCGGAGGATCGAGCACCCCAGCGGCGCAGGTCGCGCCCGCGACCTCGACCGACGACACGACGACCCTGGATACGACCACGGTCGACGCGACGACGACGACCGAAGACAACGGCCGCGAACCGGGCGAGGACGTGCGCGGACCGTGCGACGAGGCCGAGAACGCGAACGATCCGCGCTGCACGGGTGTCGGCGGCGATCGCGACGACAATTCCGGCCCCGGGAACGTAGACGACCGCGGGCACGGAGACGACGACAACTCCGGCCCGGGGAACGCCGACGACCGCGACGACAACTCGGGCCCCGGTAACGGGGACGAGGACGACGACGATCGCAGCGGCCACGGCGACGGCGATGACGACTCCAGCGGTCACGGCGGGGACAACGATCGATGAGGCGCCTAGCGCTCGCAGCTCTCCTTGCAGCGGGCTCGGCGTTCGTCGCAGCCTGCGGGAGCGGTGAGGCCGACCAGGCCTCCGCTCCCCAGACGGCGGCCCCGACCTTGGACGAGACGGGCTCGGCAGACCCGCGCAAAGACGGATTCGAGGTCGCTCTCGGCGAGTGGGCGATCACGCCCGAGGCGCAGGCGATCCGCCCCGGCCGCACCACCTTCGTGATCTCGAACCGCGGAACGATGCCGCACGGCTTCGAGATCGAGCGCGAAGGCGACGACTCGAGCGGCAGCGGCCCCGGGCGGGACGAGGGCAAGGTCGAGACCCCCGTGCTCCAGCCCGGGGAGAGCATCGAAGTCGAGCTCGAGCTCTCCGAGGGCGTCTACAAGCTCGAATGCAACGTCGACGGTCACGACGACATGGGCATGGAGATGCTCCTCGACGTGCGCCGCGATGCACCGCTCCCGAAGGCGCAAGCGGCCGACACGCAAGCCGGCGTGGCGATCGAGGCGTTCGCCTTCGCGCCCGCGGCCGTCAGCGTCAAGGTCGGGCAGGAGGTCACCTGGAAGAACCACGATCCAGCCGAGCACACCGTCACCGACGTGGGCGGAGGCTTCGACTCCGGAACGATGCCGACCGGCGCCACCTTCAGGACGACCTTCGACCAGCCGGGCGAGTATCGCTACATCTGTGCGCTCCACCCGGGAATGAAGGGCCGAGTGGTGGTCGAGCGGTAGCCGACCGTCATCCACGTTGCTGGCCGGGCGCGCCCCGCTCGACAGAGCAGGGGTCGCTCGGCCAGACTGTTGGGTGAGGCCATGAGCTCCAAGCCCGACGAGGCGAAGGCCGGTCTGATCGAGAAGACGGTCGAGCACGCGCGCACGAAGCTCCCCGCGGAGCAGGCGGCGCGACTCGAAGCCTTCCTCCGCATCTACTACGGCGCCGTCGCGGCCGACGACCTGCTGGAGCGCACCGTGGGGGACCTCTACGGCGCCGCTCTTGCGCACCTGAACTTCGCCGCCCGGCGAACGCGCGGACAGCCGCGGGTGCGGGTCTACACGCCCCAGCTCGAAGAGCACGGCTGGACCTCGACCCACACCGTGGTCGAGATCGTCAACGACGACATGCCGTTCCTCGTCGACTCGGTGAGCATGGAGCTGACCCGGCTGGGGAGCGGGGTGCACCTGATCATCCACCCCGTGGTTCGCGTCCGGCGCGACGAGGACGGGCAGCTCACCGAGGTCCTCCCGCACGATGCCGAGGCGCCCGACTGCGCGCTCGAGTCCTTCATCCACGCCGAGATCGTCCGCGAGACGGACCCCGAGCACCTGACGCAGGTGAAGGCCGGGCTCGAGCGGGTGCTCGCGGACGTGCGGGCGGCCGTCGAGGACTGGCAGCCGATGGTCTCACGCGCGCGCGAGATCATCGCCGAGCTGGAAGCGAGCCCGCCGCCGGCCGACGCCGAGGAGCTCGCGGAGACGGTGGCGCTTCTCGAGTGGATCGTCGACAACCACTTCACGTTCCTCGGCTACCACGAGTACGACCTGGTCACCGAGAACGGCGCGGACGCGCTCCGCCGGGTCCCCGGAACCGGTCTCGGCATCCTGCGCGACTCGAGCGGCGATCACGGCCTCGTCAAGCTCCCCGAGGAGGCGCGTGCCATCGCACACGCCACGGACCCGCTCGTCCTCACGAAGGCGAACTCGCGCGCGACGGTGCACCGGCCAGCGTACCTCGACTACCTCGGCATCAAGCGCTTCGACGAGGCGGGCGAGGTCGTCGGAGAGCGCCGGTTCCTCGGCCTCTACACCTCGTCGGCCTACAGCGCCCGCCCCGACGAGATCCCGATTCTGCGCCGCAAGGCGCGCAGGGTGCGTGAGCGCTCGGGCCTCCCGCCGGGGAGCCACGACGACAAGGCGCTTGTCGAGATCCTCGAGACCTACCCGCGCGACGAGCTGTTCCAGATCTCCGACGACGACCTCTTCGAGATCGCCATGGGCATCCTCCACCTCGGCGAGCGGCCGCGCGTGAGGCTCTTCCCCCGCCGGGACACGTTCGGGCGCTTCCTCTCGTGCCTCGTCTTCGTCCCGCGCGACCGCTTCAACACCCAGGTGCGCGAGCGGATCCAGGCGATCCTGAGCGAGGAGTTCAGCGGCACGAGCGTCGACTACAACGTCCGCCTCTCCGAGTCGGTGCTCGCACGGCTCCACTACGTCATCTACACGCGGCCCGGGACGCGGCCCGACTACGACGTGCGGGAGATCGAAGCACGCTTGGTCGAGACGACGCGCTCCTGGGCGGACGACCTCCTCGACGCGCTCGTGGAGCAGCTGGGTGAGGAGCGGGGGACAGCGCTCTTCGCGGACTACGGGAACGCGTTCCCGGCTGCCTACCGGGACGACTTCACGCCTCCGGCCGCGGTGCTCGACGTGCAGCGGATGGAGAAGCTCGACCCGGCCGGCGACCTTGCGATGGCGCTCTACCGACCGCTCGAGGCGCCCGAGGACTTCTTTGTCCTCAAGCTGCTGCGCTCGGGGCGGCCGATCCTCCTCTCCGACGTCCTCCCGCTGCTCGAGGACCTCGGCGTGAAGGTCTACGACGAGCGCCCCTACGAGATCGACCGCACCGGCCCTCTCGACGCCTGGATCTACGACTTCGGGCTCACGAGCGAGGACGGCCCCATCGACCTCGAGTCCGTGGGCGAGGCGTTCAAGGAGGCATTCGCCCGGGCGTGGCGCGGCGAGATCGAGGTCGACGGCTTCAACCGCCTCGTCCTCCGCGCGAGACTGACGTGGCGAGAGGTCGCGCTGCTTCGGGCCCTCGCCAAGTACCTCCGTCAGGTCGGGACGACGTTCAGCCAGCGCTACATGGAGGAGACGGTCGCCGCCAACGCCGGGATCGTGCGGAGGATCGTCGAGCTCTTCCGCCTCCGCTTCGACCCGGCCGCGGGCGAGGCGCGGGAGGCCGAAGCGGAGAGCCTCGCAGCAGCGATCGAGGAGGAGATCGACGCCGTCCCCAGCCTCGACGACGACCGCATCCTGCGCAGCTACCTCCGGCTCGTCCAGGCGATGCTCCGGACGAACTACTTCCAACGAACCGCCGAAGGCGACCCGAAGCCGTACCTCGCCTTCAAGTTCGACCCGGCACTCGTCCCCGACCTGCCGCTGCCGAGGCCGCAGTACGAGATCTGGGTCTACTCGCCTCGCACCGAAGGCGTGCACCTGCGCGGCGGCAGAGTGGCGCGCGGGGGCATCCGCTGGTCGGACCGGCGCGAGGACTTCCGCACCGAGATCCTCGGCCTCATGAAGGCGCAGATGGTCAAGAACGCGGTCATCGTCCCCGTCGGCGCCAAGGGCGGCTTCGTCGTCAAGCAGCCGCCGGCCGACCGAGAGGCCTTGCGGGAGGAAGTCGTCGAGTCCTACAGGACGCTCATGCGTGGGCTCCTCGACCTGACCGACAACATCGTCGGCGGCGAGATCGTCTCGCCCTCGGACGTCGTCCGCTACGACGGCGACGACCCGTACCTGGTCGTCGCCGCGGACAAGGGCACCGCCGCCTTCTCGGACGTCGCCAACGGGATCGCCGCGGAGTACGGCTTCTGGCTCGGCGACGCCTTCGCCTCGGGCGGCTCGGCCGGGTACGACCACAAGGCGATGGGGATCACGGCGCGGGGCGCCTGGGAGTCGGTCAAGCGCCACTTCCGAGAGCTCGGGATGGACATCCAAACGACTCCGTTCACCGCGGTTGGGATCGGCGACATGGCCGGCGACGTCTTCGGCAACGGCATGCTGCTCTCGCCCCACCTCAAACTCGTCGCAGCCTTCAACCACGAGCACGTCTTCCTCGACCCCGATCCCGACCCCGAGGCGAGCTTCGCCGAGCGGCAGCGCCTCTTCACGCTGCCGCGCTCCAGCTGGGCCGACTACGACCCCGAGAAGATCTCGGCAGGCGGCGGCGTCTTCCCCCGCTCGGCCAAGTCGATCCCGCTCTCCCCGGAGGTGCGCCGGTTGCTGGACGTCGAGGCGGACGCGCTAACGCCGAATGAGCTCATCCGGGCCGTCCTCACTGCCGAGGTCGACCTGCTCTGGAACGGCGGCATCGGGACGTTCGTGAAGGCATCGACGGAGTCGCACCTGGACGTGGGCGACAAGGCAAACGACACACTGCGCGTCGACGCGCGCGATCTCCGGGCCCGCGTGGTCGGTGAGGGCGGCAACCTGGGCTTCACCCAGCGCGGCCGCGTCGAGTACGCGCTCGCGGACGGCCGCATCCTCACGGACGCGATCGACAACTCGGCAGGAGTCGACTGCTCCGACCACGAGGTCAACATCAAGGCCCTCTTCGGCGAGGTCGTGGCCTCGGGGGATATGACCGAGAAGCAGCGGAACGAGCTGCTCGTCGAAATGACCGATGATGTCGCACGCCTCGTCCTGCGGAACAACTACCGCCAGACGCAGGCGCTCAGCCTCGCACGCAGGCAGGCGCCGTCGATGCTCGGCGTCCACGTCAGGCTGATCCAGCACCTGGAGCAGGCCGGCCGCCTCGACCGCGAGCTCGAGTCGCTCCCGACCGACGAGGTCCTCGGGGAACGCGGCGCGGCGGGCGGCGGGCTCGTCTCGCCCGAGCTGGCGGTCCTGCTCGCCCACGCCAAGATCGAGCTCTACGACGCGCTGCTCGCCTCCGACCTCCCCGACGACCCATACATGGCGAACGAGCTCGTGCGCTACTTCCCGCGCGTCCTCTCGGAGCGGTTCCGCGACCGCATGGGCGGCCACCGGCTCCGCCGCGAGCTGATCGCGACCTACGTGACCAACAGCCTCGTCAACCGGGCCGGGATCACGTTCCCGTTCCGCCTCGTCGAGGAGACGGGCGCCGAAGCCGCCGAGGTCGCGCGCGCGTACACGGTGGCCAGAGAGGTCTACGACCTGCGTGGGCTCTGGACCGCGATCGAAGAGCTCGACTCGACCATCGCCGCGGATGTCCAGCTCGAGATGCTGCTCGAGGGGCGCAAGCTCCTCGAGCGGGCGACTCGCTGGCTGCTGCGGAGCCGACCTCGCCCGCTCGACATCGTCTCGGAGATCGAGCGCTTCGCGCCCGGCGCCGCAGTTCTCTCGGAGATCCTGCTCCGCGCGCTCGTCGGGCCCGACCGCACGAAGCTGGAGCGCGCGGCCGCCGGCTACGTCGGAGCGGGTGCGCCGGAGGAGCTGGCCTCGCGCGTCGCCGGCCTCGGCGCCATGTTCTCTGTGTTCGACATCGTCGAGGTGGCGACGGCGGCCGGGGCGCCGCTCGACGAAGTGGCGGAGGTCTACCACTCGCTCGGTGCCCGTCTCCAGCTCCAGTGGCTCCGCGACGAGATCACCGCGCTCCCGCGCGACAACCGCTGGCAGACTCTCGCACGCGCGGCGCTCCGGGACGAGCTCTACAGCGTCCACAGCCTCCTGACCGGCGAGGCGCTTCGCGCCGGGCCGCCCGAGGGGGAGCCGGAGGAGCGGGTCGAGTCCTGGCAAGCCGCGTCGAGCGCCGGAGTGGAACGGACTCAGCAGGTGATCACGGACATCCGGAGCGGCGGCCTCTCGAACTTGGAGACCCTCTCGGTCGCGCTGCGCGAGGTCCGGAACCTGATCCAGTCCGGAGCGCGCGCGGCGCCCGCCCTCCCCGTCTTCCCGCCCGAGGCGGTAGCCGAGCCGCTCTCCTCGGCTGACCGCGAGAAGGCGGCCGCCGACCCGGCTCCGGTCGACGCCTCCTAGAACCCGTTTCGAAATGACGCTTCGTCGCCGGGGTGCGCTGGGCGAGCGCGAGGCAAGGACGAGTTCCCGCGGAACTCGTCCTTCTGATGCCATCCCCACCCACCACGCGCTCGTAGCCGGAGGCTACGGGCGCAACCGCGGACGCCGCATCGCGGCGGCCAGCGCGGCCCGGCGGCTCAGGGCTTCGTTTTGAAACGGGTTCTTTAGGCCACCCGCTCCAGGGCGGGAGAGTCGAGGTCGCGCTCGAGGAGGTCCAGGACCGCATCCTCGATCGCGCCCTGGGTGGCGGGCTCGCCGTAGGCAACCTCGCCCAGCTCCACGAGTGCGCCGCCGATCGTGAGCCGGTCGCGGAAGCGGTCGAACACGCGCGGGTCGATGTAGGACGCGCGGCAGACCGCGGGCGTGTTCCCCATGTACCGGGCGACCTCCTGCACCGCGCGGGAGACCGCCCGGGCTCGCCCGGTCTTCGTCCTGTGGGCTTCGGGCGAGACGGCGAGCGCCACCGCCGCGAGCACAGTCGCGTTCCAGGTGCGGAAGTCCTTGGCCGAGAAGCCGTCCTGTGTCACGTCCTTGAGGTACGCGTTGATGTCGTCGGACGTGGCGTCGACCCAGCGCCGGCCCTCCTTCCACGCGAGCAGCTCGCACCCGCTGCGGCGGCGCATGAGCGCCTCGACGACGCGGTAGACGTCGCGGTCGACGACCGACTGAACGCGCCGCTTGCCTCCCTTCGACCTGTAGTCGAAGCGGATGGACTCGCCTGGTCCGAGAGACACGTGGCGCCGCTGCATCGTGGCGAGCCCGTAGGTCCTATTCTCCTCGGCGTAGCCCTCGGTGCCAATGCGGAAGAAGCCGCGGTCGAGCAGCCGAACCGCGCACGCGAGCACCCGCTCCCGTACGAGCCCTCGGCGGCGGAGATCGCGTGCCGTCGCCGCCCTCAGCGCCGGAAGGGCCCGGGCGAAGCGCACCATCTCGTCGAACTTCTCCCGGTCACGCTGCAGCCGCCATACGCGGTGGTAGAGGTACTGCCGCCGCCCGGCCGCGTCCGTGCCCATCGCCTGGATGTGGCCGTTGGGGTGCGGGCAGATCCAGACGTCCGTCCACGCCGGAGGGATCGCGAGCCCGCGGATGCGCTCGAGGGTCTCGGCATCGACCGGCTCGCCGGCCTCGTCCAGGTATTGGAAGCCGCGGCCGCGGCCGCGGCGTACGAGACCCGGCCTCGAGCAGTCGACCCTACGGAGTCGCGGCACGGCTCCCTCCTGCCCCGTGCAGCACGAATCTAAGCCACTGCGGAAGCATCTCCGCGTCCGCGACGCGCTACCTAGACTCTTGGGTGGTTCGGGGCCGGACCGCAGGGTGAACATCTTGTTGCCATGCGGGTTTCGGACTACTCTCCCGAGAGTCCCGACGGACTCACGAGAGGAGCCACGATCGTGCGGCCAACACCGCTCCGGCGTTCCCTGCTGTTCGCCGTCTGCGGCGCAGCGCTCGCAGTCATCGCGCCCGCGACGGCGGCCGCCGAGTCGTGCGCGTACAACCCCGACACGAAGGCCGTCACCGCGACGATCACGGCCGGTTCCCAGGCGACGCTCAAGATCACCGCGAGCGGGCAGCTACTGTTCGGCGCCGTCCCCGTCTCCTGCGCCGGGGCAACGGCGACGAACACTGACTCCGTGTCGGTGGCCGGCGCGGTCGGGACGACCGAGCGCCTGACGCTCGACCAGTCGGAATCCTTCTTCGGCCCGGGCGCCAGCTCAGAGTCGAACATCCCCGAGATCGAGCTGGCGACGAACCTCGGCGATGCCACGGACGTCCTCGCCATCGTCGGCACGCCCGGCAACGACGTCATTGCCCCGGGGCAGAACGGCGTTGCGATCGACTCGGACGGCGACGTCGACATCACGGTCAACCCGAGCATCTTCCCGATCGAGATCTCGACGCTCGGCGGCGACGACTTCGTCAACGGGCGCGGCCAGGGCGGCGCCGGGCTGCACTTCCTCGGGCCGCTGACGATCGACGGCGGCGCAGGCAACGACGAGATCGTCGGCAGCACCGATCCCGACAAGCTCTACGGCCGGGACGGCAACGACGTCATCAACGCGCAGGACGGCGTCGACATCGTCGAGGGCGGCGCGGGCAACGATTCTCTGACGGGGAGCGAGGGCAACGACACGATCGTCGGCGGAACCGGCGAGGACTCGTTCTCTGCCGGCTACGGCGACGACCTCCTCGACGCGGACGACGGCGAGGCCGACACGTCCCTGAACGGCGGCCCCGGGGCGGACACGCTCTACTACGACCTCGGCATCGACCCGAGCCCGAGCGCGGTCGAGATCAAGATCGCGGACCCCGGCCCTCCGCCTCCGCCGCCGCCTCCGCCTCCGCCGGGCGGCGCCTGCACCTACAACTCAGAGACCAGGACGGTGACCGCGAGCGCGCCGGCCGGGACCTCGACGCTCGTGGTCTCCTCGGCAAGCATCCGCTTCGGCACGACGCCGGTCTCGTGCGCCGGCGCGACCACCGCGAACACCGACACGATCAAGGTCGTCGGCGCGGCCGGCACCGCGGAGGAGGTCGTCATCGACCAGAGCGGCGGTGCGTTCGCGCCCGGCGCGACGGCCGAGGCGACCGGAGTCTCCGAGATCGAGATCGACGTCAACCTGGGCGATCCCTCCGACCAGGTTGTCCTCATCGGGACCTCGGGCGACGACGTGCTCGCCATGGGCGCGAAGGGCGCTGCGATCAACAACGACAGCGACGTCGACGTGAGCTTCGCGCCGCTCCCGAGCTCGATCGAGCTCGTCGGAGACGGCGGCAAGAACATCCTCACCGCGCGCGGAGGCTACGGCGCCGGTGCGGTCTACGCAGGAAGCGTCACGCTGCGCGCCGGCGACCAGGGCGACGACCTGACCGGCTCCAACCTGGCCGACGTGATCGTCGGCGGTAACGGCGCCGACACCGTCAACGCCTACGGCGGCAACGACACGATCACCGGCGGCGGCGGCAACGACAAGCTGAACGGCGCCGACGGGAACGACGACATCACGGGCGGGACCGGCGCGGACAACCTCTCGGGCGGCAACAACGACGACACCCTCCGGGCCAACGACGGCCAGGCGGATACCGCCATCAACGGAGGCGCCGGCATCGACACCGCGTTCTACGACGGCGCGCTCGACCCGGGCCCGAGCGCCGTCGAGAACAAGATCCCGACCTAGACTCTTGGGCGGTCCGGGGACGGACCGGGCATCCGCTGGCTTTCCCCGGACAGTAGTGAAGAGTACGCTGCAACTAGCGGCCTGGCTTGCTGTGAAGAGAGCGTTCGCCCACACCCGGATTCCCGCCCTGTGCGGGATCTTCTTGGTCATCGTCGGTGTCCAGCCAGCTGCCGCAGCTGCGGAATCCTGCACGTACGACGGGGCCACCCGAGTCGTCACGGCAACGATCTCGACCGGCTCGGCGGCCACCCTCGAGGTCGCGGCGACCGGCGAGCTGCTCTTCGGCGCGATCCCCGCTCCGTGCGGCGCCGCCACGACGACGAACACGAACTTCATCCAGGTCTCCGGCGCAGCCGGCTCCGTCGAGAGCCTCACCATCGACCAGTCGGACGGGTTCCTCGGCCCCGGCTTCAGCTCGGAAGGCAACCTCCCGGAGATCGAGGTCACTGCCGCCCTCGGCGACGCCTCCGACCAGGTGATCGCTGTGGGGACATCGGGGAACGACGCGATCGCCATCGGCGGCAACGGGCTCTCACTGAACAACGACGGGGACGTGGACGTCACGTTCGCGCCGCTGCCGGCCCACGTCGAGATCCAGGGCCTGGGCGGGGTCAACCAGCTCACTGGACGCGGCGGCTGGGGCGCAGGCGCGACCTACAACGGCTCCGTCACCCTCGTCGGCGGCAGCCTCGGCGACACGCTCAACGGCGGCAACGGGGCCGACACGCTCACGGGCGGCGCCGGCAACGACACGATGAACGGGAACGACGGGAACGACAGCCTCGACGGCGCCGGCGGAAACGACAAGGTGAACGGCGGCGCGGGGACCGACCACCTCGTCGGCGGACCCGGCTCGGACACGTTCGCGGGCGGCTTCGGGAACGACTTCCTGGTGGCCTTCGACGGGGAAGCCGACGCGTCGATCAACGGCGGCCCCGACACCGACACGGCCTTCTACGACGCCGGCATCGACCCGAACCCGACCGCGACGGAGACCAGCGTCGCCGGCCCGCCCAACGAGACGTGCAGCTACGACCCGAGCACGAAGGCGGTGACCGCGCGCCCGGAGCCCGGCGGGACCGCGACCCTCAAGGTGGCCGCGAACGGCGACCTCCTGTTCGGCTTCGTCCCGCAGCCCTGCGGGGGCGCGACGACGACCAACACGGACTCGTTCTCGGTCACCGGCTATGCGGGCCTGAACGAGAAGCTGATCGTCGACCAGACCGACGGCGTCCTCGGCCCGGGCTTCACGTCCGAGTTCAACATCCCCGAGATCGAGCTGGCGACGAACCTCGGCGACGCGGCCGACACGATCGTCGTCTACGGCACCCCGGGCAACGACCTCATCTCTCCGGGTCAGAATGGGATCGCGCTCAACTCCGACGGCGACCTCGACGTCACCGTCAATCCGGGTGCGTTCCTACTCGAGATTCGCACGTTCGGCGGCGACGACTTCGTCAACGGCCGCGGACAGGGCGGCTCCGGCCTCCACTTCCTCGGACCGCTGATCATCTACGGCGGCGACGGGGCCGACGAGCTCGTCGGCAGCACCGAGGTCGACAAGCTCTACGGCGAGGGCGGCAACGACACCGTCAACGCCCAGGCGAGCAACGATCTCCTCGAGGGCGGGCCCGGGGACGACTTCCTCACGGCGAGCGAGGGCAACGACACCGTCGTCGGAGGTCCCGGCGCCGACAACATGTCGGGCGGCTTCGGCGACGACTTCATCGACGCGGACGACGGCGAGGCCGACACGCAGATCCACGGCGGTCCCGACACTGACACCGCGTTCTATGACGCCGGCATCGACCCCGGGACGATCGCGGTCGAGAACGCCGTTCCGGATCCCGGCCAGGGACCTCCGCCTCCGCCTCCGCCGCCGCCGCCGGGCGCGTGCTCGTATGACGCTCAGGCCAAGGTGGTCACGGCGACGATGCCGACGGCGGGCGATGCGACGCTGGCAGTGGCCGGCGGAGAGATTCGCTTTGGCACGACGCCGGTCGCGTGCGGCTCGGCGACGACCGCGAACACGGACTCGATCGCCGTCGGTGGCCCTTCGGGGTCGACCGAGCGGCTCGTCGTCGACGAGTCGAGCGGCCTGCTGGCGCCGGGCGCGACGCCCGAGACGACCGGGAGCGCAGAGATCGAGATGGCGTTCGACCTGGGAGACGCAGCCGACCAGGTGGTGGTCATCGGCGGCGCGGACAACGACACGCTCGCTGCCGGGGCCAACGGCTTGTCCATGAACGCCGACGGCGACCTCGACGTCACCTTCGCGATCCTTCCCGCCGTCATCGAGCTGCGCGGCGGGGGCGGCGTCAACTTCCTGTCGGGCCGCGGCGGCTTCGGTGCGGGCCTCCAGTACCCGGGTCAGCTCGTACTCGTGGCAGGCGACCTCGGTGACGAGATCAACGGCGCGGGACTGGGCGACGTCATCGTGGGCGGCGCCGGCAACGACACCGTGCAGGCCTTCGGCGGGAACGACACGATCTCAGGGAACGGCGGCAACGACTTCCTCAACGGCAGCGACGGGAACGACATGATCACCGGCGGCGCCGGGGCGGACAGCTTCGTGGGCGGGTTCGACAACGACACCCTCTTAGCCGACGACGACGAGGCCGACACGCAGATCAACGGCGGCCCGGGCAGCGACACCGCGTACTACGACCTCGGGATCGACCCGGGGCCGAGCGCGGTCGAGACTCTGATCCCGGCGTAGCTTCTTCCGTCGAGCCGTCGGACCGTTTCGCCAGACTTCGCTGCGTGCTCGCGATCGTGCCCCTGGAGGCGGAGCCCACCTTCCGGGCCTTCCCCTTCGGCCTGCCCGACAACGGGCCGCTGCAGCACGCGGTCGACGACGCGGCGCGCGTCCTCGCGCGCACGAAGGGCCGATTCGACGGGCCCATCGCCTTCTGCCACGGCGTCTCGCGCGAGGGCGCGATCCTCCGCCGCAACGGGCGCTACGCAGAGGCGATGGTCGTCTTCGCCGAGCCGACGCAGGCCTACCGCCTGGGATTCGCCCTCGGCGTCCAGCTCTTCGTCGAGCGGCCGGAGGGCCTGACCCTCTTCCAGCAGCGCGGGCCGTCGATCGGGCGCGACCCCCTCCTCTGGACGGCGTCGGCATCAGGCGGGCTGAGCCCCGCCACGGCGCCGCGCGACGCGGTGCTGGCCGACGCGGCCGAGGAGATCGGCCTCGGCGAACCCGACCTCCTCGGCTTCACACCCGTCGCGGTCGTGGTCAGCGACGACACGGGCTCCGCCCTCGTCGTCTACCACGCGACGATCCGCGAGGGAGCCGAACCGGAGCCCAACCCGGAGAAGGTGGAGCAGCTCTTCTGGTCACGCTCGCCGGCCGACCTGGGCGCTCAGGTCTCGGCGGACACCGTGGCGTCGTGGACGGCGCTGGAGCGTTGGCGGGACCGCGAGGCCGCGCCGGCCTAGGTACGGCCGTCCTAGTAACACTGTGTTACTTGGCGCCTACGCGGCGTGCTCGTTCGGCTCGCCGCCGGTGACCTTCTCCCACCACTCGTCCTCGCGCCGCTTGAGCTCGGTCTGCACCTGCTCGACGTAGGTCGACAGCTCGTTCTCCTTCTGGCCGAGCCGCTCCTGGAGGTCTGCGAGCTCTCGCTCGCGGCGCTCAAGCTTGTCCTCGCGGATCTCGATGTCGGCCTCGGTGCGGGCCTCGCGGGCATCGAGCTCGCTCTCGCGACCGTCGAGCTCGTGTAGCCGGTCGCGGATGGACGCCTCGCTCTCGGTGAGGCGCTTCTCTCGCCGCTCGAGCCGCTTGCGCTGGGACTCGAGGACGTCCTCGCTGTTCGAGAGCTCGGCCTCGCGCTCGGCGAGCTCGCGCTCGCGCTCCTTGAGGCGCTCCTGCAGCGCCTCGACGTCGAGGATCTTGGCGGTCTCGGACTCGATGCGCGCGAGGTGCGTCTCGCGCTGGTGGAGCTCCGCCTCGCGCGCGGCCATCTCGGCCTCGCGCCGATCCAGCTCGGCGAGGCGGGCGGCGGTCTCCTGGCTCTCTCGGTCGCGGCTGGACGCTCCGCGCTCGAGCCGCTCGGCGTCGAGACGCAGGCGGTCGTGCTTGGCCCGCAGATCTGCGTCGCGCTCCTCGAGCGCCTCTTCCTTCGCCTGGATCCGCGAGTGCTCCTTGGCCAGCTCGCGCTCGCGCGCGGCGAACGCCTGCTCGCGCTTGGACGTGGCCTTCTCGTGCTCGCGCAGCGCGGCTTCGCGCTCGGCGAGCGCCCGGTCGCGGGCTTCTTGCCGAGCCTTCATCTCGGTCTCGCGACTGGCGACGGCCTGCTCGCGACGGACGAGCTTCGTCTCCTGTGCGTTCAGTGTCTGCGCCTGCTTGGCCAGCTCGGCCGAGAGCTTCTCGCGTTCCCGGTCCGCGTCGCGGAGCTCCCGGAGCTTCGTCTCGACCTGCTCGGAGCGCTCGCCCGTGAGCGCCTCCGCAGCGGTCACGCGTGTCTCCAGGTCTGAGAGTCGCTCTCGCTCCTCGCGGAAGTTCTGCAGCTGCTCCGTGAGCCGCGCCTCGCGTAGCTCGATTTCCTGCTCCGCGGACGCGACCTTCGCGGCGCGCAGGTCGAGCTCGGCCGACCGGGCCGCCAGGTCGTTGTCGACGGCGAGACCGTGGTCGCGCTCGGCGAACGCCGCCGCCAGCTCCACCCGGAGGTCGCGCTCGCGCTCGAGCGACGCCGCGAGCTCGGCCCGGAGGGCATCGAGCTCGGCGGTGTCGGGAACGGAGGCGGGGACGGGTTCAGGAGGCGCCGGGGCCGGCTCGGGAGCGGGCTCCTGCTCCCCGGCTTCAGGGGACGGAGGGATGCCGTTGGACTCGGGCTCGGGCGAGGGATCCTGGCGCTTCTTGAGCTTTCCGCGCAGGCCGGTGCCGAAGCCGGTCTCGGCTTCGATCTTGGCGGACTCCTTCGCGGACTCCTCGCTCACAGCCATCAGCGCTCCCGGGCCTAGAAGAGCTCCGAGAGGTTCATGAAGGCTGGCCCGAGGATGACGATGAACATCGCCGGGAAGATGAAGATCACCGTCGGAAAGAGCATCTTGATCGGCGCCTTCATCGCCCGCTCCTCGGCGGCCAGCTGACGGCGATTGCGGGTGTCGGAGGCCTGCACCTTGAGGATGCGCCCGAGCGAGATGCCGAGCTGGTCGGCCTGGATGATCGCGCGGACGAAGGACGAAAACTCGGGCGTGCCCACGCGCTTCATCATCTTCGTCAGCGCGTTCTGCCGACTCTCGCCGATCCGCATCTCGCCGAGCGCGAGCGCGAACTCGTCTGCGAGGGGCCCGTCCATGTGGTCGGTCAGCTTCGAGATGGCGCCGTCGAAGCCGAGACCGGCCTCGACCGAGACCGCGAGCAGGTCGAGCGCGTCGGGAAGCTCGGCCCGGAGGATCTCCTTCCGACTCCGCATTCTCAGCGTCACGAAGACGTCGGGAACCATGAAACCGACGAACGCGAACGCGATCCCGAGCAGGAGCGCCTTCGACGCGAGCGCGCCGGCGAGGCTGGCGACCACCTGGCCGCCGACGAAGCCGAGGAAGCCGAGGACCGCCTTGGAGGCCAGGTAGCTCGTCGGCGAGACCTTGCGATTCAGGCCTGCGGCGAGCAGCTTGTTCGTGACGGTCTCGACGCTGGCCCGCGGGGTGATCCGGAGAACGGCCCGGGCGAGGCCGGTCTTCATCGGCACGAGGGCGCGATCCTTGAACGTGCCATCGTCCAGCACGGTCGCGCGTGCGACGACGCGGGACTTGCCGTACCCGGCCGCGCGGCGGATGGAGCTGCTGCGTTCGCGGGCCGGCTGGCTGGCGACGTCCATCAGCAGGAAGAACGCGAGTGCAACGGTGCCGCCGGCGAGGATGAGGAGCCAGAGCATGTCAGTACCTGAAGTTGACGATCTTGCGGAGGACGAGCGAGCCGAACCCGATCATCGCGAGCATGATGATGATCAGCTTGTGGCCGGTGCTGGTATGCCAGAGCGGCCGCATGTACTCGGAGTTCAGCAGCGTCAGCATCATCGCCACGAAGAACGGCAGGCCGACGAGGACGTAGGCCGAGGCCCGGCCCATGGCGGTCAGGCCCTTGATCTTCTTGGCGAACTGCTGTCGGTTGCGGACGGTGTCGGCGACCATGTCGAACAGGCCGGCAAGGCTGCCGCCTACCTGGCGCTGGATGGTCACCGCAGTGATCACGAACTCGAAGTTCTTGGAGCCGATGCGCTGAGCCATGTCGACAAGCGCCTCGTCCATGGGGCGACCGAGCTGCGTCTCGGTGAGCACGCGCTTGAGCTCCTTTGACGCGGGCGGCTGGTCCTCGTCTACGACGCTCTGCAGGGCCTGGCGGAAGCTGTGGCCCGCCTTCAGCCCGGCCGCCATGGTCACGAGCAGGTCGGGGAGCTGGTTCTCGAACGCCTTCACGCGCTGCCGGGCCTTGAAGGCGAGGAACAGGTACGGAAGCGCCGCACCACCCAGAAGACCCAACCCGATCAGGGGCACGGACCGGGTCAACCCCGCAGCGACGAGGCCGCCGACGAGGCCCGCCCCGAGCATCAGGTAGACGAACTCCACGGTGCGGAGCGGGAAGTCAGCCCGCTCGAGGGTGCGCTGGAGCCGGTGCCAGGGCTTGAACTTGCCGAGCGCGTTCTCGGTGGCGTGGAACAGACCGGCGGCGATCTTCAGCCGCTCGCGCCCCGACTGTTTGGTTCGGCGCCGCTGCTGGGCGACGTGGGGCCGGAGGCGGCTCTTCAGCCACGCGTCCCGCGGGGAGGCGACGGCGAAGGCGCCGGCGAGGAGAACGATCAGGCCGACGACGGCGGCGAACGCAGCCTGCCCCCAGAAGGTCCCGAAGAACTGCTCGGGGAGCCTCCCCTCCATCTGCGGCGTGCGCCTGACGACGGGCGAACCGGGAACGACCGTCTTCGTGGACGCCCTCTCTCCTCCGGCCCTTACCGACAGGCTGATCTCCTCGCTGGGAAGCGCCGCCGTCGTGTACTCGAGGCGCCAGGTGCGGGAGAGCTCCTCGGCGATCGAGCTGTAGACCTCCTCGAGCGCGGCCGAGTCGGCGGCGCCGTAATACTTGCCGCCCGTCTCCTCGGCAATTCGCTGGAGCGGTGCCGGGTTGAAGGCCTCGCTCTCGATCCCAACGACGTAGACGACCGCGCCTGCGTTTTGGGCGGCTGCGACCGCCTCGTCCAGCGTCGCCTCGCTGCGCGTCTCGTTGCCGTCGGTGACCACGATGATCACTCTGCCGAGATACGTCTCCGAGGCGACGGAGTTGGAGGAGAGGACCACGGCGTCGTAGAGGGTCGTTCCGCCGACGGGATTGACCGAGATCGAGCGCAGCGCCGAGTCCGCGTCGGTGGTCGAGGTCTGGAAGCCCGTCAGCAGGATCGGCTCGGTCGCGTACGTGACGACCGCGATGCGGTCCTCGAGCGGCTTCGCCGCGACGAAGGAACGGGCTGCGGCGACGGCGTCGTCGATGGGCTCGCCGAGCATCGAGCGAGAGCGGTCGATTGCGAGCACGATGCTCTTCGCCCGGCCGAGGTTCGTGGCGACGAGGCCGGTGACCTGCTCGCCGTTCTCGGTCAGCGCAGGCGCGGAGTACGTGGGCTCGTCGGTGACGAAGGTCGCACGGACCGTGGGGAAGTCGTTCGCGTCTGCCTCCACGGTTGCCGCGACAGCTCCGCTGGGCAGCCCGAGCGCCGCCAAGGTGAGGACCCAAACGAGGCTTCGGCGCCTCATCGCTGGCGACCGCCGAAGCTCGCAGCCTGGAACGTCGACCGGACCTGATCGTCGGATTCCTGCTGGAAGAAGGTCGGCGGGAGACTGACGCCGTTCGCGGCCATCTTCTCGAGGAAGTGGGGCTTCAGGCCGGTGCACTTGAGCGGCGACAGGAGGCGGGTCGCGCCCGGCGCCGACGAATCCTCGTCGGGGGGTTTGGCGATGAAGATGTCCTGAAGGGTGATGAGGTCGGACTCCATCCGCAGCACCTCGGTGATGTGGGAGACGCGGCGGGAGCCGTCGACGAGGCGCGTGATCTGCACGAGCAGGTCGAACGCGCTCGAGATCTGCTCGCGGATGGCCCGATGCGGCAGCTCGACCCCGGCGGTGAGCACGAGCGTCTCGAGGCGGGCGAGGGCATCGCGCGGGGAGTTCGCGTGGATCGTCGTGAGCGAGCCCTCGTGGCCCGTGTTCATGGCCTGGAGCATGTCGAGGGTCTCGGCGCCGCGGACCTCGCCGACGATGATTCGGTCGGGGCGCATGCGCAGGGCGTTGCGGACGAGCTCGCGGATACGAACCTCGCCCTGGCCCTCGATGTTCGCCGGCCGCGACTCGAGCGGGATGACGTGGTCCTGCTGGAGCTGTAGCTCGGCAGCGTCCTCGATCGTGACGATGCGCTCGTCGCCCGGCACGAAGGCCGAGAGGGCGTTCAGGGTCGTCGTTTTACCCGTGCCGGTCCCACCCGAGATGAGGACGTTGAGCTTGCCCTGCACGCAGGCGGCGAGGAAATGAGCCGCCTTGGACGTGATCGAGCCGAAGTTGATCAGGTCGTCCATCGTGTACGGGTCGCGCGAGAACTTCCGGATCGTCAGGACTGGTCCGCGCAGGGAGAGCGGAGGGATGATCGCGTTGACGCGGCTGCCGTCCGGCAGGCGTGCGTCCACCATCGGCGAGGACTCGTCGACGCGGCGGCCGACCTGGGAGACGATCTTGTCGATGATGCGCAGAAGGTGCGCGTCGTCGACGAACGTCGACTTCGAGAGCTCGATCTTACCCTCGCGCTCGATGTAGATCCGATCTGGCCCGTTGACCATGACCTCGCTGATGGTGTCCTCTCGGAGGAGCGGCTCCAGGGGGCCATAGCCGAGGATGTCGTCGGTGATCTCGCGGACGACTTGCCGACGCTCTTCCCGCGTCAGCGGCGTCTGGTCGAGCGCGAGCTGCTCGGTGACGACACGCAGGACGCGTTCGCTGAGGTCTTCGTTCGAGGAGCTCGAGAAGAGCTCCGGGCCGAGCTTCGCGATGCACGCGTGGTGGATGCGGGTCTTGAGCTCGGCGTAGGGGTCGACCGACCGCAGCTCGGGCTGCGCGTCGCGCGCGGCGCTCTCGATGCGCGCGACGGTGGCCTCGGCGGCGGCGTTGCCGTTCCCACTTCGAAGTCGATCGTGGAGACCCATCGCCTAGCCCCGCTTGAAGAGGCCGCGCTTCCGCGCCGCCTTGGCGGCTTCGGCCGGCTGGAGCGCCTTCGCCATGCCGCGGATCGCCTTCGAGAAATCGGCGCCCGACTCGGCGAGGACTGCGGGGTTCCCCCGGTTGACCGCGATCGGGACGGCCCTGTCGCTTGCGACCTCGAAGCTCACCTTCACCTCGAGCGCCCCTTCGACCTCGCTGCGCTTCATCCCGACCTTGGAGTTGGCGCGGTTCAGGACGACACGGATGCGGTTCTGCGGGAAGGCGAGCAGCTCGAGCGTCTGGAGCGCGAGCCTGACGTTCTTGAGCGTCGGGACGTCGAGCCCACAGACGAGCAGCAGCTCGTCCGTCCGGTCGAGCGTGGCGAGCATGGGACCGTGAAAGAACGGCGAGGTGTCGACGACGATGAGGTCATACGACTCGCGCGCCACCTCCAGGAGGCGCGAGAGCTTGGTCTCCGTGACGAGCTCCGCATCCTCGGGGCGCACCGGCGCCGGAAGGATGTCGAGGCCCGACGGATGCCGGGTCGTGTACCCGGCCAGCTTCTCCGAGTCGAGCTCGCCCGGTGCGACGACGAGGTCGTAGATCGTCTTCTCCGGCTCGAGGCCGAGCATGATCGCCGCGTCCCCGAACTGGAGGTCGAGGTCGAGGAGAAGCGTCCGCTTGCGCTCGTACTTGGCAAACGCAGCGGCGAGGTTCGTCGAGGTGACCGTCTTGCCGGTCCCACCCTTGGGCGAGAAGACGGTGACGATGCGGCCACGCCGGGTCGGCGCTGTCGAGGGGGTGGGCCGCAGTCCGGAGCGACCGGCCTTGCGGATGGCGAAGACGACGTTCTCCGTCATCTGCGGCAGGAGGAGGACGTCCGAGACGTCCGCCTCGAGCGCCTGCTCGAGGAGGACCGAGGCCTCGCCCGAGGCGAGCAGGATGATCGGAGCGCGCGTGTGCTCGCGGATCGTCGCGATCTCGTCGACGGGAAGAGTCGAGCTCCGTGTCCCGTGGAGAACCACCTCGAGGTGGCCTCCGGTAAGGACGCTGGCCGACTCTGCCACGCCCACGCTCGTCCCAACGAGCTCGATCTCGCTGTGGCGCTCCAGCGCATCGCGGAGCTGGTCTAGGCCGTCACACGACCCGGTTACGAAGATACGCGCCTGCTGACGTGTGTAGACAGAGCTGTCGAGGCTCATCGCTCTAGCTCCCTTCGGGGATCAGGAGGGACAGCTGCTGTGCCTTCAGGCCGTCGCTCAGGATGGTCCCGACCGTCTCAACGCCCTCCGGGCTGTCGGAGGCATCCAGCGGAGGCCGAAGCTGAAGCGTCCATTCCGGCCCGTCGTCTCGGGTCACGAAGGCGAGCTTCTGACCCTGCGCGTCGGTCACGGCCAGCAGCACCGAAAGGTCCTTGCCGTTCGCGCCGTCAGAGATCTTGCTCGTCGTCGTTACCTTCTCGGGGGCGCGGAGGACGAGCAGGTCGCGGAGGACGACACGGCTGGCGGTGAGCTCCTCGTTCGAGGTGCCCTGCGGAACCGGGCCGAAGTTCACGAACTTGTACTTGATCGTGGCGACGACGTCCACGCGGTCGCCTTCCTGCAGAGTGCCGGCGAGGAGCTGGTGCTCCGTGCCCGGCACCTGAAACGCGCGAAGGTTGCCGGTGAGCTGAGCGCGGATGCCCCGTTCGGCTTCCGAGCGGAACCGCAGCTGGCTCACCTGCTCGCCCTTGTAGATCGGGTCGGCGACGACCTTGGCGGCGACGTCGGACGGGTCGAGGAGCGCCCCGGGCGCGACCTGACCACGCTCGATCTCAGCGGGCGTCAGGTACCCGGCGGCGTCGAGCTCTGCGCCCGACGTGCCGACGGGGATGTCTTTCGCGGCCAACCAGACCGGGACGAGCTCCTGATCCTGCTGGAGACGACCCCGCTCCTGGGAGACGTAATAGAAGACGAGCAGGACCGCGACTGCTGCGAGCGCTATCGCGAGCCCAAGGTTGCGGAGTCGATACGTCATTGCACCACGTCTTTCTCTTCTCGGCGTTGCGTTGCCCTATCGGCCGTCTCGGGCCGAAGGGTTAGGGCCTATTCGATGAGCGTGACCGCCCGCGCTCCGAAGTCCGGCGCGGTGGCAGACTCGCTGTTGATTCCCTCCCAGATGACTCTCGTGAAGTTTCCGTGCAGCTTGTTGTGCTTCGAGCCCTGGATCTCGTAGCTCGTGATGACGAAGCCGACCCAACCGATGACCTCGTACTCGAAGTTGGAGCCGCTCGCCTGCGTGTCGTCGTAGACAGGAAAGAGGAGCTCCTTGCCGATGACGGCGTCGAGGGCGTCCTGGACCTGCGAGGAGTTGAACTTGGCGCCCGAATCGGAGAAGTACCAGTTGAGCGGCATGTAGCCCTCGTAGCCGGTCTGGATCCAGGCGGCGAGGATGTCCGGCCCCGTGCCGCCGTGAGACTGGTCGATGTTGATGAGACGGAAGGCGCCCGGCCCGACCTTCTCGAGCTCGAGCGTCGTCGCATCCTCCGAGCAAGGGGCCGGGTTGCACTGCAGCAGCGGATGCCTGCGGTCGACCGCGATCGGGGCCGCCCACCTCGCGCTCGCCAGGACCCCCGTACGGGCCTTTGCGGTCGCGTTCACAGTGACCGAGTCGATGCCGAAGAGCTTCGAGAAGAAGCCCGGGGCGGGACGCGACCCGGTGACCTTGATGGTGTCGTTTTCGATCGCCGTCCTCGTGACCTCGGTCGTGTCGAGTCCGCCGCCGTTCTTCGTCGCGTACTGGTCGGCGAGGGCCCCTGCTTCGCCCGGATCCTCGGGCAGGGCCTGCGCGCCTGCGAGGGCGGCGGCGTCCATGGTCGCCTGGAGGTCGCGGTCTTCCCGGTACCAGGAGCCGACGTCGAGCACGGCCGCGGCCATGCCGCACAGCACGACCAGGAAGAGGACAGTGAGAAGCGCAGCCTGGCCACGCTCGCGCCGGTACGCGTTCATTCGACACGCTCCGTCGTCGTGCTCGTCAGGTTCCCGGACTTGACGATGAACCCGAGCAAGCTGATGTCGTAGGGATAGGTCGCCGTGACGCTGACGTCCTCCCCTTGCTCCCACGTCGAGCTGACGCTGACGGAGAGCTCCGACTGGTCGAGGTCCGCGGCGGACTCGCGCACACGATCCTCGACGGAGTCGACGGGATCGGCGAGGTGCCGGCCGACCGCGCCCTGGCGCGCGCCCGCGCGCACCGCATCGGTCAGGGTCACGTACTGGTGGAAGACGATGCCGAACTGAATGACGCCGAAGAGCAGGAGGGCGATCAGAGGCAGGACGAGCGCGAACTCGGTCAACGTCTGGCCTCGCTCGTTTCGGCGAGGGATTCTGTGCGGCGAAATCCTTGTGAGCATGAGAGGTCTTCGGTGGGTTTCGGTGAGCGAGGCGGGCCCCTCTTCGGGCGGGAGCCGAAGAACGGGGCCCGCGTGCTCGAGCCTTCGTCCTCCTTAGAGGACTCCGGTGACAGCGTTGATCGCGTCGCCGATCGCGCCCGAGAGGGCGGCGAGGGCAACGACGATGGCGAGCGTGATGACGGCGAGGACCACGCCGTACTCCGCCATGGTCTGACCATCCTCGCGCTTCAGTGCAACGAGGGACTTGAACATTCTCGATTCACCTCCCTTCCCTACTCCGGGCACGCACGCCGGCGCGCTGACCTGAACACGAGCCGAACGCGGAGATGGCACGTAGCTGTGCCGTGAGAGCCGGCTAATCGATCGGGCGGTAAGCGTGGTCACGATGTTTGAAAGACCTCCCGAGGCTCTGCGAGCTGCTCGGCGCGACCGCTCCGCCGTTTGGCTCAATCTGCCCCGGACAATCGGGCACTCGACGCCCTCCGAGAATCCCCCGCTGGAGGGGTTCGAGGCCATATGACCCGTTCGGGGGAAGATCGCCCTCGCGCCCTCGCCCGATAGTCCGAACTACGACCGCTGAGCGACTGAGCGGGTCGGATGTGAAGGACGTTCCGCGCCGAAGTGGCGGCCTCGGCGCTCGACCACGGGAGCACCAGGCTGATGCCACACAAGAAGAAGTCGCGGCGGTTCCTCACGCCGCTCGTTCTGTTCACGCTCGCCGGCTGGGCGCTCTGGGCGCTCGGGCGCAACGAGCCCGAGGCCTCCGAGGCCTCGGAGGCAGGCTCGTCCACGGGCCCGGAGGAGACCGGCACGATGGCTCCGGCCGCGCGGCAGCGCGCGACCTGGAGCAGGCGCCGACTCGCCACGAGCCTCGCCTTCGCCACGCTCTTCTTCGGCGGCGCCGCCTTCTCGGCCGGCGCCGGCGACGTCGTAGCCGAGGCGATCGAGGGCGGCGACACCACGACCGAGGTCACCTCCACGGAGGAGGAGCCGTCCGAGGAGCCTGCTCCCGGCGAAGAAGAGCCCAGCGAGGAAGGCGAGCAGCCTTCCGAGGAGGAGGGCGAGCCGCCGGCCGAGGAGGGCGAGCCCCCTGCCGAGGACGGCGAGGAGCCGTCCGAAGGCGGCGAGGAGCCGTCCGACGAGGGCGAGACCCCGGGCGAGGAGGGCGAGCCTCCCGCCGAGGACGGCGAGGAGCCCGGCGAGGGCGAGACGCCGCCTCCGCTGCCCGGCGAGGACGACGAGGACGGCGAGGAGCCCGGCGACGGCGAGACGCCGCCTCCGCTGCCCAACAACGACGACGAGGACGGCGACGACGACACGCCCTCCGAGCCTGCCCCTGATCCCGGCGTCGGCGACGGCCCCGACAGCCAGCCGGCCGAGCCGGATCTCCCCGTCATCGACATGAAGACGCGAAGCGGGGCGGAGCTCGACCCGGAGGCGGACGCCGACGGCTTCTTCGCCACCATCTGGCTCCACCGGCCCCTGCCCGATCCCACTCCGCCCGCGAAGCGCCTCAAGCTCTCGTTCGCAAACGCGCTCGCGCGCGAGGCAAGGGCGGCCAGAGTCGACTGGGCGCTCGTCCTGGGCGCGCTCAGGGCCCGCGGCTTCGACTCGAGCTCGATGAGCCTCGGCCCCGTGCGGAGCACCGCTCGACGGTTGGCCGATCTCGGCGGCGGCCGCAACGTACTCAGGGCACTCAACGCCTACGGCGGGCAGGAGTTCGCCAGGCAGGCGTATGCACTTCGCAACTACAACCGCGGCGTCGGCCTTCGCTCCCTCGTGGACGGCTTCGAGGCCTCGAAGGGCCGGCTCCAGCGGCTCGTCCTCCGCGACAAGCGACTGCTCGTCTACCCCGGTGGGCGGCTCGACATCGCCATGGGCCGTGTTGACGTCCGCGTCCTCGTCCTCCTGCGCTACCTGGCCGAGTCGCACAGGCAGGCGACCATCTCGAGCCTGATCAGCGGCCACCGGCTGTACTCCAGGCCGGGCGTGATCTCCGCGCACGTCTACGGTCTCGCCGTCGACGTCGCGGCGCTCAACCACCGGTCGATCCTGGGCAACCAGGGCCCCGGCAGCCTCACGGAGCGCGCCGTGAGGAACATCCTGCTGCTGCCCGCGGAGCTGCAGGCGAAGCAGGTCATCTCACTGATGGGTCTGGGCGGGCCGTCCTTCCCGCTCGCCGACCATCACGACCACATCCACGTGGGCTACTAGGTGCCCCTCTAGCCTCTTGCTCGTCTCCCTGGAACGACAAGACGGCAGCCTGGTGTGTGAGCGGTGTCTCCTCGCGGAGACACCGCTCACTCGTGCCCGGGGCCTTCTCGGCAAAGCCGGGCTCGAGCGGGGCGAAGGAATCCTCCTTCGCCCCGCTTCCTCCATTCACATGTGGTTCATGCGCTTCGCGATCGACGCGGCGTTCCTCGACCGGGACGGCCGCGTGCTCCGGATCGCAGAGCACCTGAAGCCGTGGCGGTTGGCCGCCTGCCGGGGTGCCAGGGCGGTCGTCGAGCTGCCGGCCGGGGAGTGCGGTCGGATCGGCCTTGCGGCCGGCGACGTCGTCAGCGTGCGGCCCGGCGCGGCGCCAGGCAAGTAACAGACTGTTACTTGCGGGGCGCCTCCGCCCTAGTGGCTGGCCAAGGGGAAGCGCATGCGACGCCGGCCCTTAGCGGCCACGCCTTTCCACGTAACACTCTGTTACTTGGAGGTTAGACGGCGCCTTCGATGGCGTGGAGGGTCCACGCCGGGCCGATCCTCACCAGGTGGCCGTCGGGGTCGGCGAGGTCGTAGACCTCTGTTCCGAAGCGCGTCTTCGTGACGCGCCCGCCGCGGATTCCCTGGCGGTCGAGCCTGTCGATCTCGGCCTGGATGTCGTCCCCGGCGATTTCGAGACGGACGGAGCCGCCGATCTCCCGGCCGCGCTCGGGATCCCACGTGAGCACGAGGAACGTCTGGCCCTCCAGGACGAAGAACGCGCTGTGGGCGTTCTCGCCCTCGTCGTACGCGGCCGCCGGCCCGTGACCGAGCAGGCGCGTGTACCAGTCGATCGAGCGGTCGAGGTCGGTGACGTAGAGGTGGACGGCGGTGACGAGGCTCATGGGCCTACACGCCCGTGAGCCCGGGAGGGTGTGTGAGGGAACCGGGAGGTTCCCTCACCGTCTCAAAGAAGGGGGCACGTGGGGGAAGCATGGTTTCCCCCACGGGAGCGAGCCGAAGGCGAGCGACGTTCACTAGGTCGGCTTCGCCTTCCCGCGCGCTGCACCTACCTCCGCCGCGTGCCGCTTCTCGCGTTCCTTCTTCTTGCGCTTGCGGTCGTTCCGCCACCGCCGGATTGGCCTGGAGCCGCGTCCCATGAGGGTGGGACTCTATACATTCCCCCCGTGCCGCTCGAACCAAGCCGCACCGTGGACGAGCTGCGCGAGCTGCGCGAGCTCACGGGAGACGAGGACGGCGCCCAGCGGGTGGCCTGGACGGATACGTGGGTCGCGGCGAAGGAGTGGCTCTCGAGCAAACTCGCGCCGGTCGGCGTCGAGGAAGAGGTCGACGAGGCCGGCAACCAGTGGTTCACCCTGCGCGGCGCCGCCGAGACGACGCTCGTGATCGGCGGGCACATCGACTCGGTGCCCAACGGAGGCTGGCTCGACGGCGCGCTGAACGTCGTCGCCGGAGTCGAGGTGCTGCGGAAAATCGCCGAGGACGGCACGCCGCCGGTCACCGTTCGGCTCGTCAACTGGGCGGACGAGGAAGGCGCGCGCTTCGGCCGCTCGCTCTTCGGCTCGAGCGCGGCCTCCGGGACGATGGCCGACCAGGACGAGATCCGGGAGCGGACGGATGCGGACGGAGTCCGCTGGGAGGATGCCCTGGCCGCGCACGGCGTCGACCTCGACCGGGCGCCCGAGGCGCACCGCCAGCTCGAGGGCGCGGCCGTGTACCTCGAGCTGCACATCGAGCAGGGGCCCGTGCTTGAGGCGATGGACCTGCCGCTCGGAGTCGTCCTCGGGACGTTCGGTGTCGAGCGCAACCAGGTCACCTTCCGAGGTCAGGCTGCCCACGCCGGCTCGACTCCCATGGACAAGCGCCGCGACGCGCTGGCGGCCGCGGCCAAGCTCGCACTCGAGATCCGCGGGATCGCGGCGCGCGCGGGGGACGGCGCGGTCTGCACGATGGGCAGCTGCGTGACCAAGCCGGGGATCGTCACCTCCGTCGTCGAGACCGCCACCGTCCTCCTCGACCAGCGCCACCTCGACGGCGACAGGCTCGCCGGGATGCTGGCAGAGGCGAAGGAGGCCAGCGAGCGGTTCGCGCGCGAAGAGGACGTGGAGGTCGAATGGGAGCGAATCTGGCGGATCGACCCGATCCTCTTCGACGAGTCGTTGATCGACCTCGCCGACGAGGCCGTGACGGAGGTGGCGGGGCAGTCGCACCGGCTCCCGAGCGGCCCGCTTCACGACGCGGCCGAGGTGGCGCGTGCCGGCGTCCCCACGGTCATGCTGTTCGTGCAAAGCCTCCGCGGCCTCTCCCACACCAAGCTCGAGGACACGAAGCCCGAGCACCTGGAGCTCTCGGTGCAAGCGCTCGATCGCCTGGCGGCGAAGACGATGGATCGCCTTGCGACCGGCTAGCTGCCGAATCGCCCTCGCGGTGCGGGCGGCCCGTCTCGGTTAGGGGACGCGGGGCCCCGCAGTGACATGGTGGCGAACGAGCCGAGGGTCGCCCGTGGGGCCCTCCTTGCTGACGTGGATCCCAACGCGGCCGTTCACCTTCTCGATCCGGCGGACGACCCACGGCCGGCCGTCGACAGACGAGCGGCCGAGCTCGTCGCCGACCTTCGGGATCGGCCCCGCGTGAACGCCCCGCCAGAGCTCGTGTCCGTGGGAGCTCTCCCGGATCCAGACCGCCGGCGCCTCGATCCCGGCGTCCGGCGGCGCCGAGCCGCCGGCCTCCCACACGGCCTGCGGGTCGTAGCTCGGCTGCTCGGCCGAGACGATCTCGCGCAGGGCGAGGCGCAGCTCGTCCTGGGTCGGGTTGCCCCAGTACCAGAACCCGCACCAGATCCTGCGGATGACGAGCCGTGAGTCCAGCAGGAAGGTGAAGGGGAGATAGGGCCGATGCGTCTCGTCGGTGAGCTCGAGCAGGTCGAGATCCTGCGCGACCCGCCGATCGACGTCGGAGAGGAACGGGAAGGCCCCGCCCAGCCCGGCTCGGAGCGCGCCGTTGACGTAGGGCTCGTCGACCGTCACGGCAGCAAGCCGCCCGAACTCGCGCTGGAGCTCGTCCTGGAGGTCGACGAGGAGGCGCAGGCGGACCTGCTCCTTGGGGCACCACCAGCCGCGCACGAACGCTAGGACGAGCGGCTGGCTCCGGGCGATCTCGCTCAGCGCCAGCACGGCACCGGTCGTGTCCGGCAGGCGCAGATCGGGGAACGGGTTACCGGGGACGAGGTCGTCTCTCATCGCTTCCTCCTTCGCAGCTGGTGGCGGAGCCAGCCCGGCGTTGCGCGCCGGGCGCCGCCGACCGCCCGGGCGAGCGCCGGGGCGGCGGCGTCGCCGTGGATGCCTTCGCCGTGCCCCACGAGGACACGCCCCGGTGCCAGGCACCTGGCCATGTCTCGAAGGGCCTTGGGTTGGTAGAGGCGCAGGAACGGGTGCACTCCGAGGGCTTCGTCGGGCGCGCGGAAGTAGGGGGCGGTTCCAAGCGCCTCGGCGCAGACGAGCACGCGCTCGGGCTCCCACCAGAGCGCCGCTTCGCGCCAGCCGGGGACGTCGATGACCCTCCGCAGCTCGAAGGGCGCGCCGGAGACTCGGTGGAACGGGATTCGGTGGTGGGGAACGCCCAGCCGCTGCGCGAGCGCCGCGCAGTCGCGGCCGTGGCGGTCGACGAGCTGGAGGACGCCGGCAGGCTCACCCAGCGCGCGCACCCGCTCCTCGATACCAGGCCCGTCGACGGGGTCGAGGAGCCACACGCGGCCGTCGGCTGCGAGCGCGTGGGACGCCCTCTGCAGCAGCTCCGGCTCGGCCGCGATCCAGCCGAAGCCGGCCTCCATCTCGTCGCAGAGCGCGATCTTCCCTTCGGCCATGCCCGGTGGTAGGTTGCCGGTCCTGCGCGGGACTGGGGGCCAACGACCGACGGGAGGTCAGATGAGATTCGTTCGCGTAGCGATCCTCGCGCTCGTCGCGGCGGTCGCGGTCGGAGGAACGTCCTCCGCCGCCGTCGACGACACGATGCGGCCGCATCACCTCAAGAAGAAGGGCGTGCATTGGGACCCGGAGGCGAGACCCGGAGCGCCGGGCAGGGGGACGCCGACGGGACGCGACCCGGTGAGCATCAAGGTGCTCGGCCACCACGATCCGGGTGGCCCGAGCGGCGACGTCTTCCTGCACAAGGGCTTCGCCTACATGGGGAGCTGGGGACTGTTCTCGGAGAGCGGCGAGTTCTGCCGGGCGCTCGGCGTCCGTGCCTACGACCTGAGCGACCCGAGAAACCCTGAGCTCGTCTCCACGTTCGCGGACGGAGCGAGCGACGCAAGGCTCGCCAAGTCGTGGACCGAGAAGGTGCAGGTGCGCAAGGTGCACTCACGCTGGTTCAAGGGCGACCTGGCGGTCGTCAGCTTCCAGGACTGTGCGCCGGGCGGCTTCACCGGCATCGGCCTCTACGACGTCAGCGACCCGAGCGATCCCGAGTTGCTCTCGCTGCGCCAGGACGGCGTCTTCGGCGTTCACGAGCTGTGGATGGAGGCGCGTGGCTCGAAGGCGTACGTCTACGAGGCCGCGAACTTCCACGAGGTCGACGCCTTCTTCAACGGCGAGGACCCGGACGAGGTCAACCCCGAGTTCCGGATCATCGACGTCTCGGACCCGCGCAACCCGGTCCAGGTCGGCGACTGGAGCGCCTGGCGCGACATGGGCGTGACGCCCGACTCGGGCCAGGGAACGTTCGCGTTCAACTTCGTGCACTCGGTCTACGTCGACGGCAAGGTGGCCTACGTCTCGTACTGGGACTTCGGGACGGTCATGCTCGACGTCCGTGACCCGTCCGAGCCGGTGTTCCTCGGCCGCACGACGTTCGCGGCGAACCAGGAGGGCAACGCCCACTCCGCCTGGACGGCGCGGGGCAACATCCTCATCCAGACCGACGAGGACTTCGACCCGACGCCGAACCCGGACGTCGAGACCGGTTGGGGCTACGGCCACATCTACGACATCTCCGACAAGGCGAACCCGGTCGAGCTGGCGACGCTCAAGCTGCCGAGCACGACGCAGTTCCCGCCGCCGGGTCCCGGCGACTTCACGATCCACGACCCCAAGGTCAAGGGCAAGACGCTCTACACGTCCTGGTACACCGAGGGCGTCGTGATCTGGGACATTTCCGACCCGTCGAGCCCGAAGCGGATCGGGCAGTTCATCCCGCCCGAGAAGGCCGAGGACCCGCTCGGCGTCTTCTTCCCCGGAGAGGAATTCGTCGAGATCTGGGGCGTCTACATCGGCTCCGGCTACGTCGTCGCGTCCGACATGAACACCGGTCTCTGGGTGTTCCGCGTCCGCTAGCACACGAGCTCAGCACGTCGGCGAGGGCCGGGTCACACGACCCGGCCCTCGCGCTTGCGGGCACCAGCGCGTCTAAACTATGATTTAGACGTGTCTAAGACTCGTGGGATCAGCCGTCGTCAACTGATCGCGGGGGTGGCCCCGGTCGTCGCTGCCGCGCCCTTCGCCGGCATGGCGCTGGCCGGACGCCGCGAGCTCGAAGCCACGCACATGGGCTCCGAGCACGCCGAGCTGGGGCATGCCGCGATGATCGGCGAGATGGTCCCAGCGCCCGGCGGGCCCAACGATCTCGACGCCCTCACGTATCCACCGGCGGCGCTTCCCTACGAGCCGGGGCGCGTCCGTGAGTACACCCTCGTCGCGCAGGACCATGAGATCGAGGTCGCCAAGGGCGTCGTCTACCCGGCGTGGACGTACAACGGCACCGCGCCGGGGCCGATCATCCGCGCCACCGAGGACGACCTCCTCCGGGTCGACTTCCGCAACGCGAGCCCGCACCCGCACACCATCCACTTTCACGGGATCCATCCCGCGGACATGGACGGCGTCTTCGAGATCGTCGAGCCGGGGTCCAGCTTCACGTACGAATTCCCTGCGCGCCCGTACGGCATGCACCTCTACCACTGCCACGCCACGCCGCTCAAGAAGCACATCCACAAGGGCCTCTACGGCGCTTTCATCATCGACCCGCGCGAGCCTCGGCCGCCCGCGCAGGAGCTCGTCATGGTGATGAACGCGTTCGACACGGACGGCGACGGCGAGAACAACTTCTACGCCGTGAACGGCCCCGCCTTCTACTACGCGCGGTATCCGATCAAGGTCAAGCGCACGCAGACCATCAGGATCTACATCGCCAACCTGACGGAGTTCGACCTCGTCAACTCGTTCCACCTGCACGGCGACTTCTTCCGCTACTACCCCACCGGCACGAGCGACCAGTTCGAGTACACGGACACGATCATGCTCTGCCAAGGCCAGCGCGGGATCATCGAGATCGACTTCGCCAACACCGGCCGCTTCATGTTCCACGCGCACCAGTCCGAGTTCGCCGAGCTGGGCTGGATGGGCTTCTTCGAGGTGACCGACTAGATGGAGGCACGCTCGGTCGCCGAGGAGCGCGGAGGCCGCCCCGAGGCGCGCTGGCGGCTCTGGGCGCTCGTCCCCATCGTTCTCCTCGTCGCCGTCGTCTCACTCTTCTCGGCCCGTGGCGGCTCGCTCCTCGAGCTCGTCGGCGAGAACCCCCCGCCTGCGGACGAGTTCGACATTCGGCGCGTCGAGTTCTCGCCGGGCGAGATCAGGATCCGCGTCACCAACCCACAGCGCGAGGATCTGACCATCGCGACGGTCACGGTGGACGACGCCATCGTCCCCTACACGGTGGATGGCCCGACGACCCTCGAGCGGCTGCGGTCCGCGACGGTCGTCGTCCCGTACGACTGGGTCGAGGACGAGCCCATCGCGGTCGGCATCACGAGCTCGACCGGGATCCAGACCACGGAGGAGATCGCCGCCGCCGTCGAGACGCCCGAGCCGAGCGCGGAGGGCTTCTTCGGCTACGCGATCCTCGGCGCGCTGGTCGGGATCGTTCCCGTCGCGCTCGGGCTCCTCTGGCTTCCCTCGCTGCGGCGCGCGCGGCCGGAGTGGCTCGCCGCGTTCATGGCGCTGACGGGGGGGCTCCTGACCTTCCTGGCGGTCGAGGCGCTCTCGGAGGCGCTCGAGCTGCAGGCCGTGCTGCCGGGAGCGCTCGGCGGCACCGGGCTCGTCGTCCTCGGCGTGGCCGCCAGCTACCTCGCCCTGACGTTCCTCTCGCAACGCCTCGGCCGGGCCGGCGTCGCCAAGGGAGGAACGCTCGGAGGGCTGGCCCTGGCGCTGCTCGTCGCAGTAGGAATCGGCGTCCACAACCTCGGCGAAGGCCTCGCGATCGGCACGTCCTTCGCGCTCGGGGAGCTGACGCTGGGGACGTTCCTCGTCGTCGGGTTCATGCTCCACAACGTCACGGAGGGGCTCGGGATCGCGGCCCCCGCCGCCGAGGGTCGGCACGCAGGGCTCGGCAGGCTCGCGGCGCTCGCTTTGATCGCCGGCGCGCCGACGATCCTCGGCGCGTGGATCGGCGGCTACGTCACGAGCGACGTGCTCGCGGTCGTGTTCTTCTCGCTGGCCGCCGGAGCCGCGCTGCAGGTCGTCGTCGAGGTGGCCCGGTTCGTCGCCAGACGGGCGCCGGGTGGCCTCACGTCCGGCTACGCCGTGGGCGGATTCCTGGCCGGCCTGGCCGTGATGTACGCCACCGGCCTGCTCGTCGGGTAGGAAGGGCGTATGAGCGCCGTGTATCACCCGACAGGGTGATAACCGCCTCAGGCGATCCGACGATACTCAGAGCTAGAAGGGGCCCACCGCCCCCTCTTGCGGCTCATGACGTGGAAGCGTTTCACCCCCCTGGCGACCAGCGCGGCACACCCCCGCGGACAGACGGAGAGCCTGTGAGCACTCCCCTCCGCGAGCGTCCCGACGCGCCCCTCGGCACTCTCATCTTCCGGGCCGGGCTCCTGCCTGCCGAGACCATCGAGAGCGCCCTCGAGGAGGGCGTGAAGACCGGCAAGCGGCTCGGCGAGATCCTCACCGAGCGCGGCCTGATCTCCGAGGTCGACCTGGCGCGGCTCCTGGCCGGCCAGAAGGGTCTGGACTTCGTGACCCTCCGCGAGCAGATCGTCGACCCGTCCGCCGCGACGCTCTTCACCGAGGAGCAGGCGCGCCTGTTCCGCGCGCTTCCCTACTCGTTCGACGGCGAGCTTCCCGTCGTCGCGATCGCCGACCCGACCGACGAGGTCCTCATGCGGAACATCCGCGAGGCGCTCGGCCGGGAGGACGCCCGCTTCGTCGTGACCGCGCGCGGCGAGCTGGCCGAGATCGCGGCCGACGTCTACGCGAAGGCGCCGGCGGCGGCTTCGCGCCCGGAGCCTGTGGCGGAGCCCACCCCGGAGCCTCCCGTCGAGCCCGAGCCGGACCTCGCCGCTCACACCGAGCACGTCAACGGCACCGGCCCCGGCGACGCGGAGCTGACCCTGCAGCCTCCCGCTCCCGAGCCGGTCGTCGAGGCCGCGCCCGAGCCCGATCCTGCCCCGGTCGTTCCCGAGCAGCCCGAAGCTCCCGAGCCACCCGCGCTGCAGGCGCACCCCGTCGCCCAGGCCGTCGTCGAAGAGCCGGTGGCCGCCGAGCCGGTGGCCGTCGAGCCGATCGCGGCAGCGCCGGCCGAGCCGGAATCGGCCCACGAGCCCGCCCCGGCACCGACGCTCCCGGCGGAGCCAGTTCCGCCGCCCACGTCCCATCCTGTCGCGGAGTCGCCTGTCTCCGGGCCCGCCCAGGCACCCGAGCCGATCGCGGCGGTCGAGCCGGTGGTCGAGCCGGAGCCGCTCGTCGCGCCGGAGCCTCCGCTCCGCGTCGAGCCCGTGCAGGCGCCCGCGCCTCCCCCTTCTCTGCCGGTCCCGGCGCCGGTCGCCTCGGCGGAGCCGATCCCATTCCCCCAGCCCGAGCCCGCGCCGCCGGCGCCACCGTACCCGCCGGCCGCCGAGGCTCCGGCCCCTCCTCTGGAGGCGCCCCCCGAGCCGGCCCCTGCCGACCCTGCAGCCGTTGAGGCCCCCGATCCCGTCGCGGCCGGCACGCCCGGCGGGCCTGCCTGGCGCCTGACGATCCGGCTCACGAACGGCGAGCGCGTCGAGGCCGGCGACTACGCCGACCAGGACTCCGCGAAACAGGAGGCCAAGGCCGTCATGGCGCAGGTCGCCGACGCCGACTCCGGCGAGTGGCCCTTCGTGAACGGCCGCTTCCTGAAGCCGGACACGATCGTCTCCGTGGACATCGCGGAGCTCTCCGGCGACGACCTCTAGGGCAGCAGCGTCGAGCTGAGCCCGGCGACTAGCCCGCGGCGCTCCGCGAGCGCCTCCAGCACGACGACGGTGTCGGCGACTGGGATGTCCTCGAGGTACGCCTCGCGCTCCTCGAAGGACACGAGCACCCGCTCGGCCGCCTCCTCGTAGGCGTCGCTCCGCCCGGCCGCCAGAGCCGCGAGAGCGTCGGCCACGGGGCGCGGGAACGCCTCCTCGGGCTCTTCCTGGAGGCCCTCCGCGAGCGGAAGGGCGTCGGCGTCCCGGCCGAGGACGAGCAGGGCGAGAACGCCCGCGTACCGGCCGATCGGCGAGCCCGCATCGAGAGGGCTCTGGTCGAGCGCCCACCGTGCATCCGCGCCGGCGCCGTCCCAATCCCCTGCCAGCACGCGAGCCTTCAGGGCGCCGATCAGCCGGCCCCAGCTTCCGGGTGGCGCGTCCAGGTAGCTCTCGCGGAAGCGCTCGGCCGAGCGGGTGAACCACCCGGCGGCCTCGGCGCGGCGGCTCTGCATGAGCCTGGCGAGCCCGGCACCGGTCGCAGCCATCGCTACCCGGACGAGCTGCTTCTGGCGACCGTCGGGATCGGCCGGCAGGCGGGCCAGCCCGTCCGCATACCGGCCCTCCTCGCGTTCGGCGTGATCCTCCCAGTCCACAGCGGCTGAGCGTAGCGGTGACGCAGGCCTGCATCAGAATCCCCCTGCGGAGGGACGCCTCGGTTCCCATGCGCGACGACAATAGTCATTGCCGTTGACACGCCGGGGCTCGCTGCGGCAGGCGGGCCCCAACGCTTCCAGGCGGCGCTCCACGGACGAATGGCCCGCTCCGCCCGCCGACTCCCTTCCAGCTCGCCGCGGTGCCGCCCGTCCGGCGCGATCCGGCGTCGCGCGTCGTCAGATCGGGGCTGAGAAAGGGGTGGCGGGATGCAAAGCACCCGCCACCCCGATACGATCGTCAGGCTACCACCAGGGCGTCCCGCCCCCGAGGGCGGCAAAGGACCCGAGAGCAGCGCTAAGCAGTGCCACCCGAATCTTCATTTTGGAGCCATCCTTTCTCCGAGATCGACTGGATAGCCCCGGGCCCGTGGGCCGCCTGAGCGTACCTTAGTGATCAGATGCCACGACAGAAGTCAACCCACGTCGACGACCCCCGCGCCGTAGGCGAGCGCCTCCGGGCCGCGCGTGAGGCCGCAGGCCTCAGCCAGCGGCAGCTCGCCTTTCCCGGCTGCTCGCCCGCCTACATCTCACGCATCGAGTCGGGCGACCGCATCCCTTCGCTCCAGCTGCTGCGGGAGCTGGGCCGCCGCCTCGGGGTCTCGGAGGACTACCTCGCGACCGGATCCGACCCCCGGGAGCGCGAGAGCCTGGTCCTCGAGGCCGAGGTCGCGCTTCGTCTCGGCGACTTCGAGCTCGCCGAGTCCCTCTACAGGACGATGCTCGACGAGGGCCCCGGCGACGCCGAGCCCACAGCCGCGCGCGCCGGCTTCGGACAGATCGCCTTCCGCCGTGGTGACCCGCGCCTCGCGATCGACCACTTCGAAGCGGCGATCGAGCTCTCGGCAGGCGGGACCTTGGACCCCGACGTCGCCGACTCGCTTGGTCGTGCCTACGCGATGGTGGGCGAGCTGGAGTCGGCGATCGGCGTGTTCGAGCGCGGCCTCGAGGACGCGGAGCGCGACGACGACGCTTTCCGCACTATGCAGTTCCTGGTCATGCTCGGCCACGCGCTGATCGACGCCGGCAACTTCGGTCGGGCCGAGGAACTTCTGGGTCGCGCCCTGGCGATCGGCAAGGACTTCCAGAGCCCGACCGTCCGGGCGCAGCTCTACTGGACGCAGTCCCGCCTGCACGCCGAGCGCAACGAGCCGGAGCCCGCTGCACGCTACGCCCGCGCCGCGCTCGAGGTCCTGCGCATGACCGAGGACACGTACCGGACGGGCCGCGCGCACCAGCTCTTGGCCCACATCGAGCTCGACCGCGGGCGCGCTGAGGAGGCGCTGCGAATCCTCGCGGAGGGCTGGCCGCTCCTCGAGTCCGCGGGAAACCCGGTGGAGCGGGCCCAGTACCGGCTGGAGGAGGCTCGGGCGCTCGCGAAGCTCGACCGCAAGGAGGAGGCAGCCGCGCTCGCGATGCAGATCTCGGGGATCATCGCCGACGCACACCCAGAGGACGCGGCGCGAAGCTACGCGACGCTCGCGGACGTCTACGAGGAGATGGACGACCCTGCCCGCGCCCTCGAGCTCTACGAGCTCGCTGCGGATCTCCTCCGGTCGGACAACCCCAACCGTTACCTCGCGGGCATCTACGCCCGCATGGCCGAGCTGTACGAGGCCGAGGGCGATCCGGAGGCGGCCTACGAGCACATGAAGAAGGCCGTCGGCATGCAGCAGGCGGCCGGAAGACCCGCAACGTAGGGACGTTTCCGCCCAATCGGCCCCATGAGTTCGATATGATGCGAGAGCCGGCGCGAGTCATGCTCGCGCTCACTTTCTGAGCAGCAAGCAGCGCAGATGGCGCTGCGCCCATGCAAGAAGCGATAGGCCACCCGACTTTCCAGTCGGAGGAGACGAACGCCTTGACGGCCGCCGCCCTCCGGGCGGAGGCCTGGTCCGGCGAATCGTTCCTCCACCCGGGCGAGGATGCCGACGACGTCCTCGCCGAAGGCCGCGCCCGCAGGCGCGCCCTCGACGCGGCGCTCGCGGAGATGGAGGCCGGCCGACGAGCGCCCTCCGCCACCTGGAAGGTCGAGTACGCGCTCATGCTCGGCCTCGAGCGCGTCCTCACCGACAAGCCGCCGCGCCTGGCCTCCGGAACCGAGCTCCGCCGGCACCAGATCGACGCGCTCGCGGGGATGCTCGCCGAGCTGATCGCGCGGCACGAGCAGGAGGCCGAGAACGGCAACGGGAATGGCAACGGGAAGCACGAGGGCCGCGTCGACGAGGACGAGGACGAGCTCGACGAGGAAGGCGAGGTCGACGAGGGCGACGCGGAGATCCTGGAGCTCACGGACGACTCCGGCGCCGTTCGCCGCTACCGCTTCCGCCATCCGACCGCCTCGGGGAAGACGATCGCGGCCGCCGGCTTCGTCGAGGCTGCCCGGACGATGGGCGTCCTCATCCTCACGCACCGCCGCCTGCTCGTCGACCAGTTCAGGCGAGACCTGACGGCCGAGGGCTACGGCGACCGTCTCCGCAGCGCCGTGCTGCAGGGCCAGGAGCCCCTCCAGCAGAACCCGCTCACGATCCAGACCTACGCCTGGTTCGCCCGCCATGTCGACTCCGTGTCGCGCACCGCGTACCAGCTCGTCATCTGCGACGAGGCGCACACGGCCCTCGGGGAGAAGACCAGCTCCGCCATCCGTCGCCTCACGGAGCCGATCTACATCGGCATGACCGCGACGGAGCAGCTGATCGCGAAGCAGGTGTCGGACGTCTTCCCCGCCTCCGTCGACGACCTGCCGCTGGGTGACGCAGCGCGGCGCGGGCTGATCGCGCCGCTGCGCTCGCTCCGCGTACGGCCTGCGGCGGCGATCTCCTCGGTGCCGATCGTCGGCGGGGACTACGACCAGGAGCTCCTCGCCAAGGTCCTCGACCAGGAGATCTTCAACCAGGCTGCCGCCAGCCTCTACCGGGACCGCTTCGACGCCGCGCCGGGGATCGTCTACGCGGCGGGCGTCGACCACGCATACAACCTCGCGCGGGAGTTCCGGGCCGCCGGCCTCAAGGCGGAGGCCGTGAGCGGGCGGACGCCCCCGGTGCGGCTCGCGGAGACGCTCGCCGCCTACGAGCGCGGAGACATCAACATCCTCATCAACGCACAGCTCCTCGCGGAAGGCTGGAACTCGCCGCGGGCGACCGTCTGCATGCACCTCGCCCCGACCGCGAGTCGAAGGGTGTACCAGCAGCGCATCGGGCGCATCATGCGCCTGGCGCCGCGCAAGGAGGCGGGGGTCGTCGTCGACTTCGTGGACGACGCGGCCACGCACAACGACCGCACCATCACGATCCACAGCCTCCTCGATTCGGACTTCTACAGGCCGGGCGCACGCGTGACGCCGGCGCCGCGCCGCCGGATCCAGCGCCGGGCGAAGCGGAAGCTCTCGCCGGCGCCCTGGCTCGTGCCCGTGACGCCCGACGCCCGCCGGCGGGTGACGGTGATTACGCGCGAGTGGGAACGGGTCGACCCGGGCCGTCTGGCAGACGACGAGCAGCTTCTCTGGGCCCGCATCGCCGGCAGGCAGGTGCGCTTCGAGGAGCGGCAGGCATTCGCGGAGAAGCTGGCCCGGGCGAGCCGCGAGTGCCGTGAGGCCTTCCTCATGAGCTGCGCGGCCGAGAACCCGAACCGGCGCCTCCGGCTCTCCGCGCTCGGCGACCGGGTCGCCGTCACCGTCGACCGGGCGGACTTCGACGACCTGGTCACGATGGTCACCTCGGCGCCCACGTGGGAGAAGGACCGCGTCCAGGGCATCCGCACCCTGCTCCGGGCGATCGGCGAGAGCAAGGTCGACGCCCCGCCGGACATCGTCGCCCGCTGGACGTGGCGCCTGGCCCGGGCAACACGCAAGATCCAGGACCGGCGCGCAAGCGCCGACCTGCCCGAGGCGAAGAGGCTCCTCGGCGCTCTGACCAACTCCCGCGGGCATCGCCACGAGGAGAACGCCGCCAGGCTCGTCAACGTCGCCCTCGAGCAGCCGATCCACGTCGCGGTCGCCCTGCTCGCGTCGGCGGAGGCCTACACGCCGACGGCCCAGCGCCTGATCGACGGGGTCCGCGAGCGCATCGGCAGCCTCCAGGAGGTCGCCAACGCCCTGGCGGACAACCTGCCGGCGCCGAAACAGCCGTCGAGCAAGTCGCGTCGCCGCCGTCGCAAGAAGAAGCGGAAGGCCGGGGAGGCGCAGGCCCAGGCCGGGAAGCAGTCTCCGAACGGCAAGCCGGACGAACGCCCGGCGGCCGATCTCCCGGCGCCGCCGGCCGGGCGCGAGCCCGTCGAGAAGAGCGCCTAAGAGCCCGGTCCATAATGACGCCTCGTCGCCGGGGTGCGATGGTCGTGCCGAGGCAAGGACGCAGGGAGCGCCCGTATCCGCAGCGATACGGGCGCGACCGAGGACGCAGTCCTCGGGGCGAGCAGCGCGGCCCGGCGGCACAGTGCTCATTGTGAATCGAGCTCTAAGAGCGCGTAAGACCCCGTTCAGATCTCGCGGCTAGCATCGTTCGCGGATGCTGCTGCTCCTCGGAGTCGCATTCGTGGCGGGCATCGTCACCGCGGTCTCGCCGTGCGTCCTCCCGGTCCTGCCGGTCGTCCTGGCGGGCGGAGCGACGGGCGGTCCGCGCCGGCCCTTCGCGATCGTCGCCGGGCTGGTCGCGAGCTTCACCGTCTTCACGCTGACGGCCACCGCCCTGTTGACGGCGCTCGAGCTCCCCGACGACCTCTTGCGCAACATCGCCATCGCGGTGGTGGCGCTGGTCGGGCTCTCCCTCCTCTGGCCCCGTCTGGGCGACCTGTTCGGCAGGCCGTTCTACGCGCTCGCGCGGCGCCGGCCGAGCGACGCCGCCGGGGGGTTCGTCCTCGGGCTCAGCCTCGGCCTCCTCTTCACCCCGTGCGCAGGCCCTGTGATCGCGGCCGTTGTCACGGTTGCGGCCACCCGGAGCCTCACTGCCGAGGCCTTCCTGATCACGCTCGCCTACGGGCTCGGCGCCGGCCTCGTCCTGCTCGGCGTGGCGATCGCCGCCCGACGCGGCATGGGGCTCGCTGCCGTGCGTGCGCACGCGCCGGCGGTGCGGCGAGGGCTAGGCGTCGCCGTGCTTGGCGCCGTGGTGCTCATGGTCCTCGGCGTCGACAAGGACCTGCAGACTCGCGTCCCGGAGTACACCCGCGCTCTCCAGGCGCTGGAGGAGAGCGCATCGGCCCGGACCGAGCTCGACCGGTTGACCGGCGGGGACGGGATTCCGGGGGCGGAGCGGCTCGACGACTACGGACCTGCGCCCGAGTTCCAGGAGATCGAGGGCTGGATCAACTCGGAGCCGCTCACCCTCGCGGCTCTACGCGGCAAGGTCGTCGTCCTCGACTTCTGGACCTACTCCTGCATCAACTGCCTCCGCACGCTCCCGCACGTGAAGGCGTGGTACGACGCGTACCGCGACGACGGTCTGGTGATCGTCGGGGTGCATACGCCGGAGTTCGCCTTCGAGCGCGACCCGGACAACGTCCGGCGCGCCGTGCGCGACCACGGCATCTCCTACCCCGTGGCGCTCGACCCCGAGTTCGGCACGTGGCAGGCCTGGGACAACCAGTACTGGCCCGCGAAGTACTTCGTCGACCGCGCAGGGAGGATTCGCTACGCCCACTTCGGCGAGGGCGACTACGAGGAGAGCGAGCGCGTCATCCGCGAGCTCCTCGCCGAGGACGAGGGCGCGCCCGTCTCGGACGAGATCGCCGACGAGACGCCTAGCGGGCCGCAGACTCCCGAGAGCTACCTCGGCTACCTGCGGCTCGAGCGCTTCCTCGGCTCCACCATCGAGCCCGATCGCGAGGCCGAGTACGAGATTCCACGCTTTGTCCCGCTGCACGGCCTCGCGTACGGCGGCCAATGGACCGTCGAGGGCGAGCGGATCGTCGCCGGCGAGGACGCCCGTCTACGCCTTCACTTCCTCGGCAGCAACGTCTTCCTGGTCCTCGGAACCGCCGGGAACGCCGAGCGCGTCGAGGTGACGCTCGACGGCGCCCCGGCCGGCGCCGTGACCGTGACCCAGGACGATCTCTACACGCTCGCTCGGATCCCGGGCGACAAGGGCGAGCACATGCTAGACCTCCACTTCTCGCCCGGGACGGAGGCCTACGCCTTCACGTTCGGCTGAGCCAGGCCGGCGCCCGCCTGCCAGACGGATACGGCCCCCGGCGCCACGACCCGGGGTCTGTTCCTACGAGCTCTGTGAGTCGTCGTCGAGCTCGCGGCTCCGCTCCTCGTGCTCCTTGAGGAACCGGGTGAGCTCGGCGGCCAGCGAGTCGCCGGACGGGACGTCGAGCTCCTCGCCCAGAGCGTCACGCCTCGTCTCGAGCTCGTGGACGTACGCCTCGGTCTCCTCGTCCTGGGCCACGGCGGCCGTGACCTGCAGCTCGTAGGCCTCCGCGGCGCGCTCGAGGTCCGAGAGGTCGAGCGTCGTCCCGAGGAGCGCGGCGAGCCGCTCCGAGAGCGCGAGCGCAGCCTTGGGGCTCGCCGCGAGCGAAACGTAGTGTGGGACCGCCGCCCAGAGGCTCGCGGACGAGAGGCCGGCGGCCCGGCAGGAGTCGTGCAGGACCCCGACGATCCCGGTCGGGCCCTCGTAGCGCGAGGACGTGAGGCCGAGCTCCTCGACCAAGGCCGGGTCGCTCGCCGAGCCGGTGACCGGTGCTGGGCGCGTGTGCGGCACGTCGGCGAGGAGCGCGCCCAGCGTGACGACGAGTTCGATGCCGAGCTCGACCGCCAGTCCACTGATCTCCTCCGTGAAGGTCCGCCAGTGGGTATTCGGCTCGACGCCGAGGAGGATGACGGCGTCGCGACTGGTGCCCGGGATCTCGGCGCTGTAGAACACGTTCTCCGGCCAGTCGATCTTCCGGGTCACCCCCTCCTCGAGCCGGACCTGCGGGCGCACGGCCTGGAAGTCGTAGAACTCTTCGGGGTCGATGTCGGCGAACCGCTCGGCGCCCCAAGTCTGCGCGAGGAAGCTCGCGGCGAGGGAGGCGCCCTGCGCGCCGTCGTTCCACCCTCGGAAGGCCGCCACCAGGACGGGTCGGCGCAGCGTCGGGCGGCTCTCGATGCGGAGATGCCCTTCGATCCGTCCAGTCTACGGCAGTCGGGCTCGATGCCTGAGGACGATGCGGGCCGCGAGCGCCACGACCACCACCCAGACCGCGGTCGCCAGGGTCACGTGGACGAGCACGAGCCACCACGGCAGCGCCTCGCGCCACTGCACCTCGCCGACCACCATCTGCGCGAGGAGGAGGCCGAGAGCCACGCCCGCAAGCCGGAGCTCGACCCGCGCGCGGCTGTGCTCGACGACGAGGAGCGCCAGCAGCCCCAGGAAGAGGATGCCGAAGACCGCAGTCGCGCCGATGTGGATGTGCACCGCGTTCAGCAGGTTGCCGAAGCGGGGGATCTCCTCGCCCCCGGAATGGGGGCCCGCGGCTGTGACCAGCGTCCCGGAGACCACCAGGGCGCCGGCGGCAGGAACGAGTGCGAGAGCGAGCCAGGCCGAGGCGAGCGTCTCCTCGGCGGCCGTTCCGCGGGCGAGGTCGCGCGCCCCCTGGACGACCACGACGGCGACCGCGAGGGCCACGAGCGAGAGCAGGTAGTGCCCCATGACGATCAGCGGGTGCAGCTCGAAGAGCACCGTGATGCCGCCGAGGATTCCCTGGGCGAGCACGCTGAAGGGCAAGGACACCGCACACCAGAAGAGCCAGCGCGGCATCCCGGGCACGCGGAAAGCCGCCGCGGCAGCGGCGAGCGTCGTCAGGCCCACGACGACGCCGGCGACGCGGTTCCCGAACTCGATCAGCGCGTTGTACTCCTTGGGCGGAAGGAAGGTCTCGCCGCAGTTCGGCCAGTTCTCGCAGCCGAGCCCCGACCCCGTCAGGCGCACCGTTGCCCCCGAGACGACGATGAGGAAGAGGGCCGCGAGCGCCGCATAGGCGAACCACGCGAACGCTGCGGGCGAGACGGCAAAGGAGCGAAGCCGCGCCGGGCGGGCGCCGGCCTCCATCAGGAGACGGTCACCCCGCTGCCTTCGACGACCCTGCCGATCTGCGCCAGAAAGAGGCCCTCGGCGGCGAAGTGGGCGCGCAGGACGGCGGCCTTGTCCTCCGGGAGCGTGACGAGCAGACCGCCCGCGGTCTGCGGGTCGTAGCCGAGCGCTGCGATGTCATCCGGCGTCCCGTTCAGCTCCACAGCGTGCGCGGCGAAGTCGCGGTTCCGGGCGTCGCCGCCCGTGCGGATGCCGCGCGCAGCCGCCGTCAGCGCGCCCGGAAGGTCGGGGAGCGCGCCTGCGTCGAGCTCGAGGCGGACCCCGCTCCGCTCGGCGAGTTCGTGGGCGTGGCCGAAGAGGCCGAAGCCCGTGACGTCCGTCACGGCCGACGGCTCGAAGCCGCGCACCGCTTCCGCTGCGCGGTCGTTCAGTTGGACCATCCGGCGCGTCGTCTCGGCGACGTCCTCGTCGCCGAGAAGCCCCTGCGCCGCTCCGGCAAGCACGAGCCCGGTCCCCAGGGGCTTCGTCAGGAACACGGCATCGCCGGGGCCGGCGGAACTCTTCAGCCAGAGCCCATCCGGATGGACGCTGCCGACGACGGCGAGGCCGTACTTCGGCTCGGGATCGCGGATCGTGTGGCCGCCGGCGAGAACGGCGCCGGCCTCCTCCACCTTGGCCGCGGCCGCGTCGAAGATCGCCCGCACCGTCTCGACCGGCAGCTCCTCGGGGAAGGCGGCGATCGAGAGCGCGAGGAACGGCTTGCCCCCCATGGCGAACACGTCGTTCAGCGCGTTGGCGGCCGCGACGGCTCCGAAGAGGGTCGGATCGTCCACCATCGGCGGGAAGAAGTCCGCGGTGAAGATGAGCGCCCGCTCCTCGTCGAGCTTGTAGACGGCCGCATCGTCGGCCGGAGCGAGGCCGACGAGGAGGTTCTCCGGCGCGCTCGGAACGAAGCCCGCGAGCAGCTCCTCCAGGCGGGCCGCCGAGTACTTCGCCGCGCAGCCGCCTCCCGCTTCGAGCCCCGTGAGGCGCGCTGTAGTCTCCACCTGTTGGAGGTTACCGCCCGTCAGTTCGGCTGTCAGAGCATGACGGCTCCCCTTCGGCGCGTGCTCGTCCGCGCCCCGCGGCCAGAGGATGTTGCTCTCTGGCAGGCCTACGGCTGGCGCTACGAGCCGGACCCCGGCGCGGCCGCCGAGGAGCACGCGGCCTTCCGCGCCCTCCTCGCCGAGGGCGGCGCCGAGGTCGTGCTGGCGGAGACGCCGCACGGGCCCGACCCCGACGCCATCTACGCGTACGACCCCGCGATTGTCTCCGACGCGGGCGCGATCCTCCTCCGCCCGGGGAAGGAAGGCCGGCGAGGGGAGCCCGACGCGATGGCCGCGGACTTCGTCGAGGCGGGGGTGCCGATTGCGGGGAGGCTGGACGCGCCCGCGCTCGCGGAGGGAGGCGACACGGTCTGGCTCGACGAGAGCACGCTCCTGGTCGGCAGGGGCTACCGCACGAACGACGCGGGCATCCAGGCGCTCCGCGAACTGCTGCCGGGGGTCGACGTGGTCGCGTTCGATCTTCCGCACTACCACGGCGCGGCCGAGGTGATGCACCTCATGTCGTTCCTCTCCCCGCTCGACGTCGACCTGGCCGCCGTCTACCTGCCGCTCATGCCGGTCCGGCTCGTCGAGCTCCTCCGGGAGCGCGAGATCGAGCTCGTGGAGGTGCCGGACGAGGAGTTCGAGACCATGGGCCCCAACGTCCTCGCCCTCGGCCCGCGCGTCGCCCTGGCTCTCGCCGGGAACGACGAGACGCGCAGACTGATGGAGAGGGCCGGCGTCGACGTCCGCGTCTACCGGGGCGACCACATCTCCCGCCCCGGCGACGGCGGCCCGACCTGCCTCACGCGCCCGCTCCTGCGCGGCGTTTAGCTCGTCTCCACCGGCCATGTCCCGGTGCCAGGCACCAAGCCGTGCCCCAAACGGCCCGGTGTGGACGGCCGACCGGCCTCCGAGCCGGGGAAAAGCGATCCGCTCCCCAGACATGGCCCGGCGAAAAGGCGACGACCGGGGTCAGACCCCGTCCGTGGGCCGTCGGGGACGTGCCTAGCGGAGGAGGAAGCCCTCCCTGAGAGGGTCGGCCGGGTCGAGGGTGAACTCGTGCGCGCCGGTTCGGTAGGCGCTGCCCTCGACCTCCGTGATCACGGCAGGGCGGCCGGCGACCTCGGCGTCTCCGACGACGCGGGCGCGGAACTCCGTGTCGACCACGCCTTCGTGAACGAGCTCCGCGCCGCGCGCGAGCTCGCCGGCACGGTCGAGGAGCGCGAGGCGAGCGGACGTGCCGCTTCCGCAGGGGGAACGGTCGACCTCACCGTCGGCGAAGACGGTCACGTTGCGCTGCCGCAGCGGCGGGCCGGGGCTCACGCGCTCCCAGAAGATGACGCCGTAGACGTCCCGCAGCTCCAGCTCGACCGGGTGGACGAACTCGCGCCGCGCCTCAAGCCCCGCCTTGACGGCGCGGCCCAGCTCGATCAGCTCGGGGAGGTTCCGAGGCTGCACAGGCAGCGGCGAGGTCACTGAGGCATAGAAGGCGCCGCCGAACGCGACGTCGGCCCGCAGGCCCTCCGCAAGCAGCCCCTCCGCCTCGACGTAGGCGGGAACGTTCCGAAACCGCACGGAGCGGACGGCGCGCGACTCGATGCGCGCGACCGTCTCGAGGCGCCCCGACGGGACGTCGACGACAACCCGCGTCTCCGGCTCCTCGAGCGGCAGGCGTCCGCTCTCGAGCGCCCAGGTGACGAGCGCGATCGTCCCGTGCCCGCACGCCGTCGAGTAGCCCGCGTTATGGAAGAAGACGACGCCGAGATCGGCACCGTCGTCCTCGGGCTCCGTGACGAAGCAGCCGTACATGTCCGCGTGCCCTCGCGGCTCGTTGACGAGGAGCCGCCGGGCGCCCTCGAGGCGCTCGAGCGCGAAGCGCCGCTTCTCGAGGATGCTCGCGCCCTCGAGCGGAGGCACCCCGCCGGTGACGATCCGGAACGGCTCGCCAGCCGTGTGGTAGTCGACCGCCGTGACGGCCGGAGGCCCGTCCAAGCTTGCTGTCAGCTCGCTATGGGCCCTTCTCGATGGGAACGTCGACGAGGTTGCCCCACTCCGTCCACGACCCGTCGTAGTTGCGGACGTCCTCGTAACCGAGCAGCTCCCGCAGCACGAACCAGGTGTGGGCGCTGCGCTCGCCGATACGGCAGTACGCGGTGACCGGTTGCTCCTCGGTGATTCCCTTCCCACCGTAGAGCTCGCGGAGCTCCTCGGCGGTCTTGAAGGTGCCGTCGTCCCGCACGGCGCTCGCCCACGGGATGGAGACCGCGGTCGGGATGTGGCCCGCCCGCTGCGCGCCCTCCTGCTCGTACCCGGGCGGAGCGATCAGGTCGCCCGCGTACTCGCCCGGCGAGCGCACGTCCACAAGGGAGACGCCGCCGCCGAGCCAGTCGCGCACCTGGTCGCGGTAGGCGCGGATCGACTCGTCGCGCTCGGACGCGGTGTACGACTGCGCGGCCGGAGACGGGACGTCCGTCGTCAGCCCGCGATCCTCGTCGATCCACTTCTGCCTGCCGCCGTCGAGGATGCGGACGTCGCCGTGGCCGTAGACCTTCAGGTACCAGTAGGCGTAGGCGGCGAACCAGTTGTTCTTGTCGCCGTAGAGGATGACCGTCGTGTCGTTCCCGATCCCGCGCTCCCCCAGAACTGCCTCGAAAGTGGCCTTGTCGACGATGTCGCGCTCGACCGGGTCCTGGAGATCGTCGCGCCAATGGAGCTTGACGGCACCCGGGATGTGACCCTCCTCGTAGAGGTCGGGATTCTCGTCCACCTCGGCGACGACCAGGCCCTCGTCCCCCAGATGCTCCGCCAGCCACTCGGTCGTGACGAGGACGGGCTTTGCGTATCCGTTCTCCGCCATGGCAGCTACCTCCACCGTGGGATTACTTCAGAAAGTGAAGCGACAGTATAGAGCCTCGCTGGCTATTCTCGTTGCATGGCCGTGCTGGGGGAGCTCATGTCGCGCAACCTGCTCACGGTCGCACCCGAGGACACGCTGGGCGAGGCGGCGGAGCGCATGACCCAGGGCGGTGTCGGCTCCGCGGTCGTGCTGGACGGCGGACGGCTGATCGGGATCCTGACCGAACGGGACGTCCTTCGTGCCGTCGCCGGCCGCGTCCATTCCAGCGACGCGCGCGTACGCGAGTGGATGACCATCGACCCGATCGTCGCCGGCGAGGGGACGACCGCGGCGGAGAGTCTCGAGACGATGATGGCGCACGGGTTCCGCCACCTCCCGATCGTCGACGGCGACAGGGTCGTCGGGATCGTGTCGATCCGCGACGTGATGGCCGCCAGCCTCCGGACGGCCACGGGCGCCCGCTCGAGCGCGTTCTAGAAGAGCTGCTGGGCGATCACGACGAGCGCTGCGAGCCACATGGCTCCCAGCACGCCGAGGAGCGGAGCGAGGGGACGGAGGGAAGGACGCTCGTGCATGGGTCGAAACAGAGTTCTCGGGTCGCGCGCCGGAGAAGTTCGACGCCCAGGTGGGGCATCCTTCCCGACCGTCCGGCGGCCGTCGAATGTGACAGACCCTCAAAAGGGTTAGGCGGTCCGACGTTTGCCGCAGGGGCCACAAACGCGTGAGGGTCTGACCTCGACGCGCCGCTGCCTTCCCTGAAACGAGCTGACGGGGGTTGTCCGGGTCTTAGTGGCCGTCGAAATGGCCGAAGCCGGCCAGCGGCGCAAGGAACGCGACCAGTGCAGTCAGCGTCAGGAGAGCCTTCACCTTCATAGTCGTCACCTCCTTAGAAGTGGAAGTCCTGGAGCGCGGCGGCCGCGCGGCGATAGTGCTTGGCCGCCTGCCGGTCGTCGCCCCTCCGCGCCACGAGATCGCCCTGCGCGATCCACGCTTCGGCGCGATGGCTGATGGAGGACAGCTGCTCGAAGCTCGCTTCCGAGGCGCTGAGCGCCTCCTCGGCCTCGTCGAGCCTGTCCTGCTCGAGCAGCGCGCGGCCGAGGACGAGCTGCGCGTTGCCGATCTCGTCGAGATGGTCCTCGCGGTCGTGGAGCATGTCGAGCGCCTGGCGCGCCTGCTCCTCCGCGAGCTCGACCTTTCCGGTGCGCAGATGCACCTGGGCGAGCGACGAGATCACTCTGGCGGCGTCGATGTCGTCACCGACGTCGATCAGAACCTTGAACGACTCCTTCAGGAACGAGACCGCGTCCTCGGGGCGTCCCAGCTGGAAGTTGAGGGCGCCGATCTCGTTCAGGAGCTTGCCGACGTTCGACTGGTCGCGCAGCTCCTCGTAGATGCTCCGTGCCTTCTCCGCGTGCGAGCGGGCGAGCACCCAGTGCCCGGTGCGCTCGGCGACGAGGGAGGCCTGGAAGTAGGCGTTGGCCATGCCGCGGCGGTCGTTGAGGCCCTCCGCGAGCTCGAGAGCGCGCTCGATGTCCTCGCGCGCGGCCTCCCAGTCGCGCTGGCGCCGGTAGCAGCGCGAGCGCCAGCCGAGGATGTGCGACCGGAGACGGTCGGCCGGCAGCCCGGACCGCTCGACGAGCTCGAGCGACTGCGTGTAGAGCGCAAGCGCAGTGGTGATCGAGTTGAGCTTGTAGCGGCACGTGCCGAGCCGGAAGAGGACCTCGGCGCGGTCCACGTCGGAGAAGGACGGACCCTCCGAGATCGCGCGGCCCCGATCGAGATCCTCGATCGCCCGGCGAACCTCGCCGAGGTAGAGGCGCGCCCAAGCGGTGGCCAGGAGCGCGCGGAGCTCGAGCTCGGGCGCCGCGACCGACGCCAGGGCGGGCGCAAGCTTGTCGAGCGCCTCGACGGCGTCGGCGTACTCGCCCTGCTCGACGGAGGCCTCCGCCCGCGCGATCACGCTCTCGACCCGCTCGCGCTCGCTCGAGGAGACGCCGATCTCGAGGAAGGTGGCATCGACACCCAGGCGGGCTGCGAGCCACTCGATCGTCTCGGCGGTCGGGCGGGTCTTCCCGCGCTCGATCTGGCTGACGTACTCCTTGGAGAAGCGGTCGCCGGCGAGGTCGGTCTGGGTCAGGCCCCGGGAGATCCGGAGCTGGCGCACGCGGTCGCCCAGCATGGGTCGGGCGGGTGCGGCAGCGCGGGCGAGTGCGGCGTACTCGGTCATGGCTCCTTACGGTGAACTATACGAGCGGTAAATTACTTCACAAGCTCGCTTGACTTCCAGTTTGACTGGGCTATAGTCAGACCGTTCCGCACTTCTGCCAGACGCCAGGCAAGAGGGGTGCGGGAGGCGCGCCAATTCCCGGCGACACCAACCCGGAGGCATCGGCTGGGCCGCAGAGCCGAGGTCTCCGGGTTGTCGCCTTTCTCGAACATGGTCGAAGAGTCGGCGCGCGAGCCGCTTTCGACCATCCCTCGTTCGGAGTCGGTTGACCGCCGGTGAAGCGGTCATACCGTTCGCTTACTTTTCTCCGACGGAAATCAGGCCGCCGCCTCGGCGAGCTCGCCGGCGTCCATGTGGCGGTGCTTGCGGATCGTCGTGACGGCGATCACCGCTCCGATGAGGGCGAAGCCGACGCAGACCCTGAGCGCCGCCTGGAAGCCGTCGATGAAGTCGGCCGGGTTCGGCCGGCCGGAACCGAGGTCGACATAGGACGCAACGATCGCCCCCATGACCGCGATCCCGAGCGCGCCGCCGACCTGACGGAACGTGTTGAGGACGCCCGAGCCCACGCCCGACTTCGCCACCGGGACCGACCCGAGCGCGGCGGCCGTCATCGGCGTCATGACGAGCGCCATGCCGAAGCCGCCGACGATGAGGCCCGGAAGGATGTCCCAGAACGTCGAGTCGAAGCCGAGTCGCGAGAAGATCGCGAGCGAGGCGGCGAGGCAGAGCATCCCGGCCGTCATGAGCGAGCGCGAGCCGATCCGGTCCGAGGAGCGCCCGGCGATCGGCGCGATCAGGATGATCAGGATCGTCATCGGCAGGAACGCCGCCCCGGTCTTCGTCGCCGAGTAGCCCAGGATGTTCTGCATGTAGATGGACATGAAGAAGAAGACGCCGAACATGGCGAGCGTGACGAGGAGCGCGACCACGTTCGCTCCGGCGAAGGTGGAGCTCCGGAAGAGGGAGAGGTCGAGCATCGGCGAGCGCTGATGCAACTCGAGGAGGACGAAGACCGCGAGGGCCGCGGCCGAGAGCACGAAGAGCCCGATGATCACGGGATCGGTCCAGCCGTACGAGTTCGCCTCGATCAGCGCGAAGGTGAGCGCGAAGAGCCCAATTCCGGATGCCAGCAGGCCGGGGATGTCCAGGCGCTGTTCGCTCGAGGTGTCACGGGATTCGTCGATCATCATGCGGCCGACGATCAGGCCGAGGATGCCGATGGGGACGTTGAGGAAGAAGATCCAGCTCCAGTCGATGTGCTCGGTGACGAGCCCGCCGATGAGCGGCCCGATCGCGAGGGCCACGGCGGAGACGCCGGCCCAGATCCCGATCGCCATGCCACGTTGACGCGGCGGGAAGGTCGCGGAGATGATCGAGAGCGTCGCGGGCATCATCAGCGCGGCGCCCACACCCTGGACGGTGCGCGCGCCGATCAGCGTCCCGCCGCTCGTGGCGAGGCCGCACACGAGCGAGGAGAGGGTGAAGACCGCCAGGCCGAGGAGGAACACGCGCCGGCGCCCGAAGAAGTCCGCGAGCTTGCCTCCCGAGAGCATGAGGACGGCGAAGGTCAGGGCGTAGGCGTTCACCGTCCACTCGAGCTCGGACAGGCCGATGCCGAGGTCGCGCTGGATCGAGGGGAGGGCGACGTTCACCACCGTGTTGTCGAGCATGATCATGAAGAGCGCGAACGCGACCGCGCCGAGGGTCCACCACTTGCGGTTCTCGTCCGCGAAGATGCGGGCTCTCACGAGGGTTCCTCCTTGACGTACGGATTCGCGGGCGCGAGGCCCGAGACGAGGGTGCTGACGAGCGCGCGCGCGAAGGTCTCGGGCGTGAGCGACTTCGTCGGCGTCACGGCGTGCGCGACAACCTGGTCGCGACACGCCCCGACGAGGATCGCTGCGACGATCTCGGGGGAGACGTCGCGGTTCACCCGCCCGAGCTCCTGCTCTGCGCGCACGTAGGACTCGGCGGCCCGGTAGAGCGCGAACGGGCCGGTTTGGCGCTCGCGGAGGCGCTCCTTGAAGCGCGCGAAGACCGCGCGGTCGCTCATGAGCGCGAAGAAGATCGGCTGGTTGTCGCGCATCAGGCTGAGGATCTCCTGGGCCCAGGGCACGAGGTTCTCCTCGACCGTCGCCTCCCCGGCCTTCGAGGGCAGCTCGAGCAGCTCGGCGAAGTGGGGCTCCCGCTCGACGACCACGGCGATGACGAGGTCGATCTTGTCCTCGAAGTGAACGTAGATCGAGCCCTCGGCGCAGCCGGCCGCACGCGCGATCTCACGTGTCGTCGCGCCGGCGAGTCCGTGCTCGCGGATGAGCGCGTCGGCCGCCTCGATGATGCGGCGGCGCAGGGTCGGCTTGGTGTCGATCGCTTCCACCATGAGTGAGCGCTCGCTCAGTATGGGTGAGCGTTCACTCATTGTCAAACAGGAACTACACTTTCGCCCGCCATGGCCGAGGTGGTATGGACGCCGGATATGGAGACGCTCGCGCGCGCGAACGTCGTTCGCCTCATGCAGAAATACGGCCTCGAGAGCTACTGGGACCTGCTGCGCCGCTCGCAGGAGGAGCCGGAGTGGTTCTGGCCTGCGGTCGTCGACGATCTCGACCTGGAGTTCTCGCGCCCGTGGGACCGGGTGCTCGACGACTCGCGCGGGCCCGAGTGGGCGACGTGGTTCACGGGAGCGAGGGTCTCCATCGCCCGCAACTGCGTCCATCGCTGGGCGGAGCGCGATCCCGACCGAATCGGCGCGGTCTTCGCGGGCGAGGACGGCTCTCGCCGCGAGCTCACCTTCGCCCAGCTCTCCCACGACGTGACGCGATTGGCCGAGGGCCTCGTGCGCCTCGGTGTCGAGCCCGGCGACCGCGTTGCCCTCTACCTGCCGATGTGCCCGGAGGTCGCCGTCGCCTCCCACGCCTGCGCGCACGTCGGCGCCGTGCAGGTGCCGCTCTTCTCGGGCTTCGCCGCGCCGGCCGTCCTCCAGCGGCTCCGCGACTCCGAGGCGAAGGTCGTGATCACGGCCGACTACTCGCTCCGCCGCGGCTCTCGCCTGCCGATGCGCGAGACCGTGGACGGAGCCGTGCGGGAGGCGCCGTCAGTCGAGCACGTCGTTACCTGGGAACGGGACGCGGGCTGGGGGCGGATCGTGGAGGAGAGCCCGGGCGTGCTGCCTCCACTCGAGGTCCCCAGCGAGCACCCATACCTGCTCACGTACACCTCCGGGACGACCGGCCGGCCGAAGGGCGTCCTCCACGTCCAGGGCGGCTTCCTCGTCTCGATCGCGCGCGAGGTCGCCTACCAGGCCGACGTCCATCCCGACGACGTCCTCCACTTCTCCACGGACATGGGCTGGATCATGGGGCCGTGGACCGTGGTGGGCGGCGGGGCGCTCGGCTGCACGCTCGTCTTCGCCGAGGGAGCGCCCGACCGCCCCGCCGATCGGCTCTGGCGGCTCGTGGAAGAGGAGCGGGTCTCGGTGCTCGGGCTCTCGCCGACGCTCGTGCGCGCGCTCATCTCCCACGGCGACCCGGCCGCCGACCTCTCCTCGCTACGGATCGTCGTGACCACCGGCGAGCCGTGGAACCCCGATCCATATCGGTGGCTCTTCGACCGTGTAGGAGGGGGGAGCGTCCCGATCATCAACTGCTCGGGAGGAACGGAGGTGGCCGCGTGCTTTCTCTCGCCCACCCCTGCGATCCCGATCAAGGAATGCTCGCTCGGCGGGCCGGCGCTCGGGATGGCCATGGACGTCGTCGGCCCGGACGGGAGCTCCCTCGTGGGGACGGGCGAGGTCGGCGAGCTCGTCTGCCGGAAGCCGTTCCCGGGCATGACCCGCGGCTTCTGGCGCGACCCCGAGCGCTACCTGAACGCATATTGGCGCCGCTTCCCGGGCGTGTGGGTGCACGGCGACTGGGCCTCCGTGGACGAGGACGGCTACTGGTTCCTGCACGGGCGCTCCGACGACACCCTCAACATCGCCGGCAAGCGGATCGGCCCGGCGGAGCTGGAATCGGCGGCCGTCGCGCACCCGGCGGTCGCCGAGGCTGCCGCCGTGGGCGTCCCGCACGACGTGAAGGGCGAGGTCGCCTGGATCTTCTGCGTCGCCGCGCCGGGCTACGAGCCGACCGAGGAGCTAGCGGCCGAGGTGGTCGCGCAGGCGGCCGCCGAGCTCGGCAAGGCCTTCAAGCCCGATCGGGTCGTGTTCGTCCCCGCCCTGCCCAAGACACGGAGCGCGAAGATCGTCCGGCGCGCGGTTCGGGCGCAGGCGCTCGGCCAAGACCCGGGCGACCTCTCCTCCGTCGAGAACCCCGAAGCCCTGGAGGCGATTGCTCGCGCCGTCTGAGTACGAAGGGACGCCCACGCGCGGCTACCTCGACTCCGCGACCTACGGGCTCCCGCCGCGCTCGACGCTCGCCGCCCTCGCCGAGGCGAACGAGGGCTGGCGGACGGGACGGCGGTGGCGTGACTGGGAGGAGGACGGCGAGGCGTGCCGGGAGCTCTTCGCGGGCCTCGTCGGCGCGCGGGCCGAGGACATCGCGCTCGTCCCAGCCGTCTCCGTCGGCGTCGGGCTCGTCGCTGCGAGCCTCCCCGCCGGGCCCGGGTCGAACGTCGTCCTCTACGAGCGCGACTTCACCTCCGCCCTCCTCCCGTGGCGCGGGCTCGAGGCTCGCGGCGTGGAGCTGCGGCTCGCTCCCCTGGAGGCGCTCGCCGAGGCGGTCGACGAGCGGACGGCCGTCGTCTGCATAAGCCTTGTGCAGTCCGCTGAGGGCCGCGTCGTCGACCTCGGTGCGTTGAAGGCGACCGGCGCGCGGATCTGCCTGGATGCAACCCAGGCCGTCGGCGCGTTCCCCGTCGACGTGGACGGCGTCGACTACCTCGCCGTGCACGCGTACAAGTGGCTCCTCTGTCCGCGGGGGCTCGGGTTCCTCTACGTGAGCCCCGAGCGCCGCGAGGAGATCGAGCCCTGGACGGCCGGGTGGAAGTCGCGACCCGACCCTTACGAGGACTACTACGGGCTTCCTCCGCTGACCGACGAGGCACGACGGCTGGACGTGTCGCTCCCCTGGCCCGCCGCGGCGGGCGGCCGGCGGAGCCTCGAGCTCCTCACCTCGCTCGGCCCCGAGCGGATCGCCGATTACGACCTTGCACTTGCCCGCGCCTTCACGGACCGTCTGGGGCTGCCTCCGGCGGAGTCGCCCATCGCCCGCTTCCACGTCGACGACGCGGAACGAGCCGCGGTCCGGCTGCGCGAGTCGGGCATCGCCTGCTCGGTGCGGGGCGGCTCCGTGCGCCTCTCCTTCCACCTCTACAACGACGAGGAGGACGTCGAGCTGGCGGCCGGGGCGCTCCCGCGTTCGAGTTTTCGCCTTAGAGGCTGAAACAGCTAGAATCAGGGCGATGCGTCTTGCCCTCGCGCAGATCGACACGGTCGTCGGCGACCTGGACGGCAACCGCGACCGCATCCTCGGCCGGCTGGAGGAAGCGCGGGGAGCGGAGGCCGACCTCGTCCTCTTCCCCGAGCTCGCCGTCACCGGCTACCCGCCCGAGGACCTGCTGCTTCGGCCGGGCTTCCTGAAGGCGGCTGCGGAGACGCTGAAGGAGATTGCCGCGGCCACGAAGGGCATCGCGGCTCTCGTCGGCGCGCCCCACCTCGACCACGACCTCTTCAACGCGTGCGCGGTCTGCGTGGGCGGCGAGGTGAAGGCGATCTACCGCAAGCAGTTCCTGCCCAACTACGGCGTCTTCGACGAAGACCGCTACTTCCAGCCGGGACGCGGCCTCGTGCTCCTGCGCTGCGGCGAGACGCTCGTCGGACCGACCGTCTGCGAGGACATCTGGCAGCCGGGCCCGCCCGCGACCGATCTAGCCCTCGCAGGCGCGCATGTGGTCGCCAACATCTCGGCGTCTCCCTTCCATGTCGGCAAGGGCACGGAGCGGGAGGAGATGCTCGCCACCCGCGCGCGCGACAACTCCTGCTGGATCGCCTTCGTCAACGCGGTCGGGGCGCAGGACGAGCTGATCTTCGACGGCCAGAGCCTCGTGCTCGACGAGAACGGCGAGGTCGTCGTCCGCGGCCCGGCGTTCGAGGAGGCGCTGCTTCTCGTCGACGTCGACGCGACCACGGCGGTCGCCCGCCGGTTGCGGGACGCTCGCCGGCGCTCGCTGGCACGCGCGCGGCGCGAGCTTCCCGAGGCGGCCGTCATCGACGTGCCGCTCCGACCGCGGGAGGCGCACACCGTTCAGCCTGCGGTCGCGGCGCCCCTCGGCGAGCTGGAGGAGATGCGGCTCGCCATCGAGCTCGGCCTCTCCGACTACGCCGCCAAGAACGGCTTCACGGACGTCGTCCTCGGTATCTCGGGCGGGATCGACTCGGCGCTCACCGCCGCGCTGGCGGTCGAGGCGCTCGGGCCGGAGCACGTAGTTTGCGTCTCCATGCCGTCCCGCTACTCGTCCGACGCGACCCAGCGGGACGCGAGGGCGGTCGCGGAGACGCTCGGCACCCGCTACCTGGAGATCACGATCGAGCCGGTGGTCGCCGCGTTCGAAGCGGCGCTCGCCGGGGTGTTCGCGGGGACCGAGCGGGGGCTCGCCGAGGAGAACGTCCAGGCGCGCGCCCGGGGCGTGATCCTGATGGCGCTCTCCAACAAGTTCGGATGGCTGACGCTGGCGACCGGGAACAAGAGCGAGCTCTCCGTCGGCTACGCGACGCTCTACGGCGACATGGCCGGCGGGTTCGCCCTCCTCAAGGACGTCTACAAGACAGACGTGTTCCGCCTGGCACGCCACTTGAACGAGCGCGCGGGGCGTGAGCTCATCCCAGCCTCGGTCATCGAGCGCGCCCCGAGCGCCGAGCTGCGGCACGACCAGCGCGACGAGGACTCGCTCCCGCCCTATGCGAAGCTCGACGAAGTGCTCGAGGCCTATGTCGAGCTCGACAGCTCCCGCGAGGAGCTGACCTCGAACGGCTTCGACCCGGATGTCGTCGACCGCGCTCTCGCCATGATCGATCGGGCCGAGTACAAGCGCCGGCAGGCGGCGCCCGGGGTGAAGCTGCGCCCAAAGGCATTCGGCCGCGACCGCCGCATCCCGATCACGAACCGCTGGCGCGGATGAGTGCGCCGCTCGGGGCCGGGGCAGCGGGCTCCATCAGTTAGGGGCACCCCTCTCCCACCACCCGCTTCCCAGCGTAACGCCGAGAAGCGCACGCGTGGCGCGCGCTTCGTGACGAGATCGTCGCGGGTGTGTGTCGACTATCCGCGGGCGGCTACCAGCGTCCGAACAGCGGGTCGGTGATGGAGAGCCCGGCCTCGCCCTGAAGCTGGTTCCAAGCGTAGAAGAGCACGAGCGCGCCGCCGAGCAGCGCCGTGTTCTTCGTGAAGTTCACCATCTGGCTCATCCGCTGCATGGGATCCGTCTCGCGCCAGAACGCGTGCATCAGCGGGGTGATCAGGAGCAAGAACGCCGCGATCACCAGAGCACCCAGGTCGCCCCACACGCCCAACGCGACCGAGAGCCCGCCCAGGACCGCCATCACACCTGTGAGCGGCACCCCCAGCTCGGCGAGGGGGACGTTGTACGACTTCGCGTACTGCACGCCCTGTCTGTAGCCCAAGAGGTGCACCGCGAGGCCCGATTGCACGAAGATGAAAGCGAAGAGGATGCGGCCGATCAGGAAGACGACGTCCACCGCTCAGCCTCCTTCCACGAAGATTGAGAGCGCAATGAACCATTCTAGTCGGACCCGATAGGGCACCGCCGCGTTCGCGGGCGAGGTCGACGGGAGCACGAAGAGCCGCGTCTGGTCGAGCGTGACCTCCTGAGGACCGAGCTCGCAGCGCGCGATGCCGAACGCACCCAGGTACGCCGACTTCCCAACGAACGCGATCGTGCCGGGCCGCAGGTCAGCGGCGATTCGCGACAGGCGCTCCTCCGAGCCGGCGAAGTCTGCCCGCCGCAGGTCGCTGCTGCCCTTCGTCGTCCGGTGCGCGGCGTTGGTCAGCCCGTAGCCGAGCTCGAGCAGGTCCCATTGCTCGCTCGGATCGAGCTGCCGCGGCGTCAGGCCCGAGTCGGCGAGGAGCCGCCAGAAGTCGTTGCGCGGGTTGGCGAAGTGGTGCCCGGCCGCCGAGGAGCGCCGGCCCGGATTGATCCCGCAGAAGGCGCAGCGCAGGCCCGGTGCCAGGACGTCGGGCACGGCAGAAGCCGTCGGCGCTGCCACGGCGATACTCTACTTCCGAGCAACGAGGAGGACGCAATGGCGCAGGTCGAAGACAAGCCCGGGGTCGCGACGAGGACCCTGAAGAACTACATCGGCGGACGCTGGATCGAGGCCGAGGGAGCCGACACGATCGACGTCGTTAACCCCGCGAACGGCGAGGTCCTCGGTCAGGTTCCGCTCTCGAGCCGGTCGCAGGTGGACGAGGCCGTCCAGGCGGCGCGGGCGGCCTTTCCCGAGTGGCGGGCGACGCCGCCGCTCGAACGCGCGCGGGCGTGCTTCGATCTCAAGTACCTCCTCGAGGAGGCGCGGGAGGAGCTCGCCCTGCTCGTGACGACCGACAACGGCAAGACGATCAAGGACGCCACCGGCGAGGTGCGCCGCGGCATCGAGTGCGTCGAGGTCGCGACGGGCATCCCCTCGCTGATGCAGGGGACGAACCTCGAGGACGTCTCGCGCGGGATCGACTCGGACATGATCCGCCAGCCGATCGGGATCTTCGCGGCGATCACGCCGTTCAACTTCCCCTTCATGGTCCCGCTCTGGTTCCTGCCCTTCGCGATCGCGTGCGGGAACACCTTCGTCTGCAAACCGTCCGAGCAGGACCCGCTAGCAGTCGAGCGGGTCTTCGAGCTGCTCGACCAGATCGGCCTCCCGCCAGGCGTCGTCAACCTCGTGCACGGGAGCAAGGCGGCCGTGGACGCGATCCTCGAGCACCCCGAAGTCGACGGCGTCTCCTTCGTCGGCTCGACGCCGGTCGCGCACTACATCTACGAGACCGGCGCCAAGCACGGGAAGCGCGTGCAGGCGCTCGGCGGCGCGAAGAACCACGTCATCGTCATGCCGGACGCAGACCTAGACTCCGCCGTCGACGGCGTGCTGTCGTCGGCATTCCACGCGGCCGGGCAACGCTGCCTCGCGAACTCCGTGTGCATCGGCGTGGGGGACGTCTACGAGCCGCTGCGGAAGGCCCTCGCCGAGAAGGGACAGGCGATGGTGGTGGACGACGGCACGAACCCCGACGCCGAGGTCGGGCCCGTGATCTCGGATGCTTCGCACGAGCGCATCCTCGGGTGGATCGACAAGGGCCTCGAGCAGGGCGGCGAGCTCGTCCTGGACGGACGCGGCCGGGGTTCGGGGGACGGCAACTTCATCGGCCCGACGATCATCGAGTCCGAGCCGGGCGCCGAGATCGCCCGCGAGGAGATCTTCGGCCCTGTGCTGACCCTCCTCCGGGCGGCCGACCTCGACGAGGCGCTTACGATCCTCAACTCCTCGTCGAAGGGGAACGCGGCCTCGATCTTCACGACGAGCGGCGGCGCGATGCGCCGGTTCCGCCACGACGTGCAGGCCGGGATGCTCGGCGTCAACATCGGCGTCGCGGCGCCGATGGCCTTCTTCCCCTTCACCGGCTGGAAGGACTCGTTCTTCGGCGACCTGCACGCCAACGGCTCCGATGCGATCGAGTTCTACACGGAGAAGAAGGTCGTCATCACACGCTGGCCCAAGACCTGAGCTTGGCAAAGACGTTCGAGTACGCGGCCGGCCTCGACCGCGACGGGAGGCTGGTCGCCGACGGCTCGGAGCTCGAGCCTGAAGAGGCCTGGTCACCCGAGCACCTCGTGCTCGCCGGCCTGATGCGGTGCACGCTCAAGAGCCTCCGCCACCATGCCGACCGCATGGGCGTCGCCCTCAGCGGCAGCGCCGGCTCGGAGGCCGTCGTCGCCAAGCGCGAGGAGGACGGGCGCTATGCCTTCGTCGAGGTCGAAGTCGGCCTGGACGTCCAGCTCGATCCGCTGCCCGAGGGCGCGGCGCTGACCGAGCTGCTCGACCTCGCGGAGCGCGACTGCTTCGTTGGCTCCTCCCTGACTGCGCCGCCCCGCTACGAGTGGCGCGTGAACGGCGAGGTCGTGCGGTGAAGGCGCTCATGCTCGGCGGGACGTTCTTCGTGGGCCGGCACCTGGTCGAGGCGGCGGTCGAGCGCGGCGACGAGGTGACCGTCTTCAACCGCGGCCGCACCGCGGACGAGCTCCACACCGACGTGGAGCACCTGCGCGGGGACCGGGACGCAGGCGACCTCGAGGCGCTTCGGGGACGAACCTGGGACGCCGTGTTCGACACGTCCGCCCGCCTCCCGCGATGGGTGCGCGACTCGACGCGCCTGCTCGCCGAGAAGGTCGAGCACTACTGCTTCGTCTCGAGCTGCTCGGTGTACGCGGAGACGAGCGCGCCGGGAACGAACGAGGAGTCCCCGGTCCACCGTCTCGAGGACGAGAGCGTCGAGGAGATCACGAGCCCGGAGGTCTACGGGGGGCTGAAGGTGCTCTGCGAGAACGCAGCGGAACGAGCCATGCCCGGGCGCGTCCTCTCGGTCCGGGCCGGGCTGGTCGTCGGGCCCTACGACCCGACCGGCCGCTTCACATACTGGGTGCACAGAATCGCCCGCGGCGGCGACGTGCTCGTCCCGGAGCCGCGCGACCAGCCGGTGCAGCTGATCCACGCGCGGGACCTCGCCGACTGGATGCTCGCGATGGCCGACCGCGGCGAGGCGGGGGTGTTCAACGCCACCGGCCCCGAGGCCCCGCTGACGATGCAAGGCCTGCTCGAGGAGATCCGGAAGGAGACGGGAAGCGATGCCCGGCTCGTCTGGGTCGGCGAGCGCCCGCTTGTCGAGAGCGGCGTCGAGGCCTGGAGCGACCTGCCGCTCTGGCTCGCGCCGGAGACGAACCCCGACTCGGCGGGCTTCCTCGCGGTCGACGTCTCGAAAGCAGTCGCGGCCGGGCTCTCGTTCCGCCCGCTCGCCCGGACGATCCGCGACACGCTGGAGCAGGCCGAGCCGTCGCCGCAGGCCGGTCTCGACCCCGCCCGGGAACGGGAGCTCTTGGCGCTGTGAGCGCGGTTGCCTTCGACGTCGCCTCCGTGCGCGCCCGCTTCTCGGCGCTCGACCGGCCGACGGCGTTCTTCGACGCCCCAGGGGGGACACAGGCGCCGGACGCCGTCATCGAGGCGATGGCGGCCTACCTGCGCGAGTCCAACGCCAACCTCGGCGGCCCCTTCGAGACGAGCAGGCGAAGCGACGCGCTGATCGTCTCCGCGCACCACACCGCCGCGCGCTTCCTGGGCTGCGACGCCGACGAGGTCGGCTTCGGCCAGAACATGACCACGCTCAACTTCGCGCTCACGCGCACGGCCGGCCGCGAGCTTCGCGCCGGAGACGAGATCGTCGTCACGCGGCTGGACCACGACGGCAGCGTCTCGCCGTGGCTCCAGCTCGCAGACGACCTCGGCCTCGTCGTCCGCTTCGTCGACCTGAACGAGGAGGACGCGACCCTCGACATGGACGACTTCGAACGGCAGCTAGGCCGACGGACGCGTGTCGTCGCCTTTCCCTGGGCCTCGAACGCCGTCGGGACGATCACCGACGTCCGGCACATCGTCGAGCTCGCGCACGCGGCGGGCGCCCTCGCCTGGGTGGACGCCGTCCATTACGCGCCCCACGGCCCCATCGACGTCCGGGACGTCGGCGCGGACGTCCTCTTCTGCTCGCCCTACAAGTTCTTCGGGCCGCACCTCGGCCTCTTCTACGGCCGGCGCGAGCTGCTCGAGCGCTGGCGGCCGTACAAGGTGCGCCCGGCGCCCGACGAGCCGGTGAGCGCCCGGTTCGAGACCGGGACGCTCCCGCACGAGGCCCTGGCCGGCTTCGAGGCCGCGGTGGCCTACGTCGAGTCGGTCGGCTGGGATGGGATCCTCACCCACGAGCACGACCTCGGCGAGCGGCTGCTCGCGGGACTCCCGGACGGGCTGCGCCTGTTTGGCCGGCCGACCATGGAGGGACGGGCGCCGACGTTCGCCGTCACCGTGCCGGGGATGACGCCCGAGCGGGCCGCGACGCGCCTCGGCGAGCGCGACCTCGCGGTCTGGTGGGGCGACTACTACGCGGTCGAGGTGATGCGCCGGCTTGGGCTCCCCGACGGCGCAGTCCGCCTTGGCATCATCCACTACAACACGGCCGAGGAGGTCGATCGCCTCCTCGCCGCCCTCCACGAGCTCGTGTAGCGATGCTGCGCCTCTACTGGGCACGGAACGACGGCATGAGCGGCCACGTCTTCCTCGGGTTAAGCGACCTGGAGCAGCTGCTCGAGGAGATGACGGCGCAGGGCATGTCGGGCTGGCTCCAGCTCGACCAGCTCGAGCCTGGGACGCTGATCCCGGCCGGCGCGGTCGACTTCGCCCTCTCACAGGGCTCGCCGGAGACCAAGGTGCTGGCCGACGAGAAGCTCTGGCACGACTGGCTCGCGTTCCTCGCCGGAGCGGCCGAGAACGGAGGCATCGCAGTCCGCTAGCGACCCCTGGCAAGATTCCGGGTCATGAGCCAAGCGCCGCAGGAACCGCCTTCCGGACAGCCACCCTCCGACGCCCCGACGGAGCGAATGCCCGACGGCCGCCCTCCGGACGGCTCGGGCGGCTCACGCAACCTCTGGACGGTCCTCGGCGTCGGCGCCGGCGTGGCCGTCCTCGCCGTCGTCCTCTTCCTGCTCCTGAGGCCCGACGACGACAGCGAGAACACTGCGGCCACCACGCCGACGGCTCAGACGACCACCGAGGAGACGACCACCGAGGAGACGACGACCGAGGAAACGACCACCGAAGAGACGACAACGACCGAGCCGGCCGACCAGCCGCAGCGGCTCGTCGTCCGGGTCGAGAACGGAGGGCCGGTCGGCGGCGCGCAGGACTACGAGATCGAGCAGGGGAAGCAGGTCGTGTTCATCGTGCGCGCCGATGTCGAGGACGAGGTGCACATCCATGGCTACGACTACACCGCAGCGGTCGCGCCAAACCAGCAGGCGAAGATCACCTTCACCGCGGACGAGCCCGGCGAGTTCGAGGTCGAGCTGGAGCAACGCGTCGTCCCCATCGCGCACCTGATCGTCAGCCCATAGCGTGAGCCTTCCCTTCGCGCACGGCCTCGGCGGGGTCAAGGACCTGCCCGTCCCAGGCTGGCTCTTCTACTACGGCGCCGCGCTCGTCCTCATCCTCTCGTTCGTCGCCCTCTGGGTGCTGTGGAAGCGGCCCCTTCTCGAGCGCGCCAGCAGGGGGCGGCCGCTCCCCGAAGGGCTCGAGGCCGTCCTACGGAGCCAGGCGCTCCGCATCGTTCTCGGAGCCGTCTCGCTCGCGCTCTTCGTCCTGGTCTGGTTCGCTGCGGCCATCGGCGACACCTCCCCGGACGAGAACCTCGCGCCGCGGTTCGTTTTCGTCGTCTTCTGGCTCGGCTTGCCGGCGGTCAGCGTCCTCTTCGGGAACGTCTGGGCGGTGCTCAGCCCCTGGGGCGCGGCCGCCGACGGGGCCGCGTGGGTCTCTGAGCGGGCGGGGCTTCGCTGGGAGGCGCCCTTCGCGTACCCGGAGCGGCTCGGCCGGTGGCCGGGAGCGGTGCTGCTCTTCGCCTTCGCCGCGCTCGAGCTCGCCTACTGGGATCCCGGCGACCCGCGGGCGCTCGCGCTCGCAATCTTCCTCTACAGCGCGATCACCTGGCTCGCCATGCTCGCTTATGGGAGGGAGGCGTGGACGGAAAACGGCGAGGCGTTCGCCGTCTACTTCGGACTGCTCGCGCGCATCGCTCCCTTCGGCGAGCACGACGGACGTCTGGTCCTCCGCTGGCCCTTCACCGGCCTCACCGGGCTCGACCCCCGGCCCGGGACGCTCGCCTTCGTGGCCGTGATGCTCGGCTCGGTCGCGTTCGACGGCTTCAGCCAGACGGACTACTGGGCCGTCGACTTTCGCGCCCGGCTGATGCGGCCCGTGATCCAGCGCTCGCCCGACCTGGCGGACGTGCTCGGCGCCCTGCTCGCCACTGCCGGCCTCGCGCTCATGATCGTCCTCGTCGCCCTCGCCTACATCGCCGCCATGAGGATCGCCGCGCGGGCGGTGCGCTACGACGGCGACCTGACCGACGAGTTCCTCGGCAGCCTCGTCCCGATCGCGCTCGCCTACGTCGTCGCCCACTACTTCTCGTTCTTCGTGCGCGAGCTCCAGTACCTGGCGCCGTTCGCATCCGACCCGTTCGGGTTCGGCTGGGACCTCTTCGGGACGGCCGACGTCACGCCGAGGATCACCGTCCTCGAGCCCAAGACGATCTGGTACGCCCAGGTGGGAGCGCTCGTGATCGGCCACGTCGCGGGACTCGTGCTCGCCCACGACAAGGCGGTCGAGCTGTTCGAATCGCCGCGCAAGGCGGCGATCAGCCAGTACGCCATGCTGGCGCTGATGGTCGTCTACACGATCGCCGGGCTCTGGCTCCTGTCCCGTTAGAGGTCTAGGAGTACGACCGGCGCGCCGCGTCCCAGCGCGGCTCGTCCCAGCGGATCGTGTCGGGGTCGATGCCGCGGCTCTCGGCGAGCGCGAGCGTGAGGAGCTGGAAGCGGACGATGTCGACGACGGGGTGCTCAGTGGGGACGAGCGTCGTCTCGGCGCCGATCTCGCCCAGCGCCCGGACCACGTCGGCGGCCCGCTCGGCCGCCCGGCCCTCACCTTCGAGGACGAAGGCGCGGACGGTCTCGTCGATCGCGGCGAAGTGGCCGTGCAGGATCTGCTCCGTCTGGTGCGCCTCGGCAGCCAGGTGGACGCCCTCGCGGAGCTTCAGGACCGCCTCCTGCACGGTCGGCCAGTCGCGGCCGCCGCCGACGACCGCGATACGCTCGTGCTCGGAGACCGGGAACGAGTCCTCGGCGAGCACCCGGTCAACTGCGGCGGGAAGCGCGGAGACGTCCTCGCCCCGCAGGGCAGCCAGGGCGGCGACGGCCGCGGTGTAGCTCGCGGTGTGGCAGTACGACTCCTCGATCTCCGGCGTGACGACGAGCACCTCGTCGGCGAGCCCCGCGAGCGGGCTCTCCTCCTTGCCGGTGACGAGCCAGGTCGGGCCGTCGAAGGCGCGCACAGCTTCCACCGCTAGGGTAGTTCCGCCCTCGTGGCTGATGACGACGAGGACGTCGGCCTCGGGCGGTCTCAGCACGGCCTCGAGCGCCTGGATCGCCTCGCCGCCCGTCTGCGCAGCGTGGAACGACGTCCCGCAGCCCGTATGGACGATGCGCCCTGCCGGCAGTCGGCGCCCGCCGACGCGCTCGGGAATGCCGCGCAGCCACTCGGGCTGCGCGAAGACCGCCTTTCGGGTGAAGCCGCCGGGCACCTGAACGGCGAAAGTACCATGCCGGGCATGGACGGCTACCGCTTTACGCTGCTCCGCGAGGTCGAGTTCCGGGACGTCGACGCGGCCGACCACGTGAACAACGCGGTCTACCTCACGTACCTCGAGACGGCGCGGATCCGCTACCTGATCGAGGTGCTCGGAGCCGAGTTCGCCTACCAGGTCTCGCTGATCCTCGCCCACGTGACCGTCGACTTTCGCTCCCCCGCCCGCTTTCCGGAGACGCTCGCGATCGGAACGCGCGTGACCCGCGTCGGCGGCAAGAGCTTTGAGATGGAGCACGAGATCCGCGGCGGCGACGGGCGCCTCGTGCTGGAGGCCTCGACCGTGCTCGTCGCCTACGACTACGAGGCCGACACGGCCATGGCGGTCCCCGAGGACTGGCGTGCCCGCCTCGACGCCTACGAAGAGAGGAGCTCTGTGGCTACGTGATGGTGAAGACGTTCGAGAAGACCGTGCTCGGGAGCGGCCTCCGGGTCCTCACGGCGGACATGCCCCAGGCGAAGTCCGTGGCCTGCTTCGTCATGCTCGCCGCGGGCTCCCGCTACGAGACGAAGGAGACCAACGGCATCGCGCACTTCGCCGAGCACATGTTCTTCAAGGGAACCGAGAACCGCCCGACGGCGCGCGACATCGCCGGCGAGATCGACTCCATCGGGGGCGAGTTCAACGCCTTCACCGGCAAGGAGTACACGGGCTACTACGTCAAGTGCGCGGCCGAGCACCGGGACACGGCCCTCGACGTCCTCGTCGACATGCTCCGTCACTCGAAGTTCGACTCCGAGGAGATCGAGCGCGAGAAGGGCGTGATCGTCGAGGAGATGAACATGTACTACGACACGCCGCGCGACTACGTCGACGGCGTCTACGACGACTTGCTGTATGGCGACCAGCCCCTCGGGTGGGACATCATCGGCACCAAGGAGACGGTGCGCGCCGCGACCCGCGAGACGTTCTTGACCTACCTCGACCGCTGGTACCGCGCCCCGCGCATGGTGGCCGGTGTCGCCGGCGCCGTCGGGGCGGACGCCGTCGACCGCGTCGCCGCGCTCCTGGGAGACGTCCCCGACGGCGCCACGGGCGCGCCCGATCCCGTCCATTGGGAGCAGGGAAAGCCGCGGGTGAAGCTCCACACGAAGACCTCCGACCAGGCGCACATCCGCATGGGCGTGCACAGCTATCCACTGGCGCACCCCGACCGCTACGCGCTCATGCTCCTCGCCACTGTGCTCGGCGGCGGCATGTCCTCACGCCTCTTCACGGAGGTTCGGGAGCGACGCGGGCTCGCCTACTACATCTACGGCTACAACCAGGGCTACACCGATACCGGCACCCTGTTCGCGCAGGGCGGCGTGGACATCCAGCGGATCGACGAGGCCGTGTCGACGGTCGTGCGCGAGTTCGGGCGCATCGCGTCGGAGCCCGTGGACGCCGACGAGCTCGAGAAGGCGCGCAACTTCGCCAAGGGGCGCCTCGTCCTCTCGCTCGAAGATCCCAAAGGGACGATCTCCTTCGGGCTCCGCGACGAGGTGCTCGAGGGCCGGATCCGAGAGCCGGAGGAGGTGCTCGCCGCGCTCGACCGCGTGACGCTCGACGACGTCCATCGGGTCGCCCAGGACGTCATCACGGCAGAACGGCTCAACCTCGCGGTGATCGGGCCGTTCGACGACCCGGCGCGCTTCGAGCCCCTCCTCGATCTGGCTGCCTAAGCCCTCCTACTAGGGCGCGAGGTCGTACGGGTAGTCGGCGAGGGTCTCGCAGCCGTCCTCGGTGACGAGGACGAGATCCTCCAGCCGGCAGCCGCCGAAGCCGGTGCGATACAGGCCCGGCTCGACCGCGAGCACGTCGCCGGGCACTATCTCCTCGCCGACGCGGCCCAGGGACGGGAGCTCGTGCACCTCCAGCCCGACGCCGTGGCCCAGGCCGTGGAAGAAGCCCTCTTCCAGCACCTCGCCGGGCTCCTTCGAAAGCTGCGTACGGAAGCCGTTCGCCTCGAAGAGCTCGCAGACCGCCCGGTGCGCTTCGGAGCCCGGGATCCCGGGCCGGATGGTCGCGTACGCGAGCTCGAGGGCCTCGTGCACGAGGGCGTGGTAGCGCACGAGCTCGTCCGGGGGCTCGCCAAGGCAGAACGTCCGGGTCATGTCCGAGTAGCAGGCCGAGATCGGGTCACGCGGGAAGAGGTCGGCGACGATGGGCTCGCCCTCGGCAATCGGCCCGCTGCCGGGCTCGTGACCGACCGTCGTCTGGGCTCCGGCCGAGATCAGCGGGCGGTCGTCGACGAGCACGCCCTCGTCGCTGAAGACGCGCAGGGCCTCGGTCTGGAGCTCCTCGCACGTGACAGGCGGGCCCTGCCGAAGCCGGGCACGGATCGCATCGTACGCGCGCTCCGAGGCACGGAGCGCCCTGCGAATGCCCGCCAGCTCCGAGTCGGTCTTGACCCGCCGACGGCTGTCGAAGAGCGTTCCCTGCGCCTGGACGTCGATCTCGTTGGCACGCAGGTAGTCGGCGACCTCGAGCGGGAAGTCCCGCGGCGTCACAACCGACTCGACCTCGGCCGACCGGCAGGCGCGAAGCACGAGCTCCGTCGTCAGCTCGTGCCAGCTGAGGCCATGCGCGACAAGCTCGTCCAGGCCGAGCTCCTCGAGCGGCACCGTCTCGAGCCCTGCGAGCTCGTTCAGCCGCGAGAGCTCGAGGGAGCCGACGAACGCCGTGCGCGTCCCGTTCCGCTCGACGTACACGAACGGGTCCGGCACGGTGATGGGCACCTCGTGGCGCAGCTCCGGAGAGCGGATCGTGTCGCCGAAGATGAGAACGTCAGGCACGGCTCCGGATGGTAGCCGCTCCGGGTAGATTCACGGCATGGAGGAGGTTCTCGAGCGGGCGCGCGCCCTCGTCGAGCGCTACGAGCGCGAGGCCAGGAGCCTCCTCCCCAAGGGCGCCGCGCTCTTCGACGCGCACGTACACGTCGGCCGCGACATCGACGGCATGGTGGCGCCCTTCGACGAGCTGATCGACTTCCTGCGCCGGTGGAGCGTCGAGCGCGCGTTCACGTTCTGCCTGGACGAGCCCGACCGCGAGCCCGCCTTTATGGCCGCCAACGACCGCACACTGGAGGCCGCGGAGCGCTCCGGCGGCCTCCTCGTCCCGTTCGTCCGGCTCGACCTCGCCGAGCAGCCGGTCGAGGAGGCCAGGCGCTGCCTCGACGCGGGAGCGCGCGGCATCAAGCTCCACCCCCGGGCGCAGGGCTTCCTCCTCGACGACCAGCGCCTGGAGCCCATCTTTGCGCTCGCGGCCGAGCGGCGGGTCCCGATCCTCATCCACGGCGGTCGCGGCCTGCCCCCGATCGCGGCCCATCTCCGACGCCTCCACGACGCCTACCCGGAGGGGTCGCTGATCATCGCGCACGCAGGCATCGCCGACCTCGCGGCGCTCTCCGAGTGCTTCGCCGGCCAGCCGCGGGTGTACTTCGACACCTCCGTCTGGAGCGCGATCGACCTCCTGGACATGTTCGCCCGCGTGTCGCCGGGCCAGGTCCTCTACGCGTCGGACTACCCCTACGGGCAGCAGCCCGGGTCCCTCCTGATCGCGCTTCGCACGGCGCGGCTCGCCGGCCTCTCCGAGGACGAGATCCGGGATATGCTCGGCCGCTCTGCGGCCCGCGTCGCCGACGGTGAGCCGCCGGCTCCGCTCACCGAGCCGCGCGGGCCGCGGCGGATCGAGCAACCGCTGACCTTCGCACGCATCCACCACTACCTGGCCATGGCCACGCCGCTCCTCTGGACGCGCCAGGCGGACACGATCGGCGTGCTCGGCCTGGCGCTCAACACGTGTGCGGAGCGCGACGGCTACGCCGACGAGCGCGACCAGATCGCGGAGCTCCTCGGCGCCGCGCGCGATCTCTGGCGAATGCTCCCCGAGGTCGGCGACGACGCGGAGGTGCGAACGGTCAGCCGCGCGACCTTCAGGCTGATCCACATCGCGGACATCCTCGCGCTCACCGTCGACGCCGACCACTAGGGCCGTGTCCGGGTGCCAGGCACCTGGGCGTGGCCGCGAGGGACGCGTCGGAGCGGTCGTGCTGGCGGCCGGGGCGGCGACGCGGTTCGGGGCGCCGAAGCAGCGCCTGCTCCTTCCGCAGGTGCTGGCGCGGCTCCGCGAGTCACCCGTGGACGAGGTCGTCGTGGTGGCCGGCGCCTACCCACTGGAGCTCGACGGCGCCCGGGTCGTCGCCTGCCCGGACTGGGAGCTCGGGCCCGGCGGCTCGCTCCGCTGCGGCCTCGCCGCGCTCGGGCCCGAGGCCGAGGCGGCGGTAGTCGTCCTCGCGGACGGTCCGCAGCTGGCGCCCGGAGCGGTCGTCCGCGTCCTCGAGGCCTGGCGGGCGTCGGCCGCGACGCTGGTCGCCGCGAGCTACGGCGGCGACCGCGGCCACCCCATCGTCGTCGCGCGCGAGCTCTGGGCCTCGGTTCCCGACGAGGGCCTCCGCGCGTTCGAGCCCGTGCTCGTCCCCTGCGACGACCTGGGGCCGCCCGGCGACGTCGACACGCCTGAGGATCTCCCGTGAGGCGCAGGCTCGTCCGTCCGGCGGTGCTCATCCCCGCCTTCATCGTGCTGTCGCTCGGGGCCGGCATCGGCTACGCGGCCTGGACGCAGCTCGACTCCGGGCGGCGGGACGCCAACATGGAGATTCTCGACTCGGCGCCGCTCTACCCGGGCGCGCGCGAGATCCAGCGGATCACCAAGACCTCGAGCGGCGAGGATGCGCTGCCGATCCCGGACGAGATCGTCACGAGCGCGCTGTTCGAGCCTCCCGCGTCGGCAACGCAGGCCGACGTCGTCGCCTTCTACGTGGAAAGCCTCCAGCCGGAGTGGGATCCGCGCACACGGGTCGTCCCGGCCAGCGAGTCGGAGGAGGACAGCACGACGCCGACCTCGTTCCGCGTCGACTTCACGCGGGGCGACGACTGCCTCAGCCTCCTGACCTACGGCATGGCGCCGGGGCACGCGGGCGACCCGACCTACGTCCTGTCGGCGCAGAGCGGCGACGGGCCCTGCCCGGAGCCTCAATAGCTCTCAAGAAGCAGGTCCCACTGCCGATGAGAGAGGCAGGGTGGAGGAGCCGATCGCCGAACACTGAGGGGTCCGAGATGGAGGCACACGCAGCATCGTCGCCGCTCGTGACGGCACGCCTGCGCCGGCGCCTGTCGCTGGAGGAGGCCGCCGCACTCACGAGCCTCGACGTCGACGAGATCAGGTCGCTCGAGGAGAGCCGGACCTACCGCTTCCAGACGGCCACGGACGCCATCGCTGCGACCGTCGTCTACGCCTCGGCGCTCGGCATTACCGAGCGGGAGGCGCGGGAGCTCGCGGGGCTTCCGGTGGAGTCGATCGTCGAGCGCTGGTCGCTGCGACGATGGGCGATCGTGCTCGGCTTCGTCGCCGTCGTCGCCGCGTTCATGATCTTCGTCCTCAGACCACAGCTCCTGCCGGTCGAGTCGCCGCCGGCTCCGACGGCCCCTGTCACGAAGCCCACTGCAGCGCCGCTCCCCGAGCGCTGGGAGATCCAGGTGGACGTCTACAACGGCTCACGCCGGGGGAACGCGGCCTCGTCGCTCGCCAACGAGATCGCCGGGCTCGCCTACCGGATCGGCGAAATGCGCAACGCAGACCGGCGCACCTACGCCGAGACGAGCGTCTACTACCCGCCCGGCGGGGAGGCGATCGCGCGGCGCCTCGCCGGCGAGCTGGGCGTGGGCGTCACCGCGCTCCCCGGCGGCGACGACCCGAACCGCCTGGTCGTGATCGTCGGCCAGCGCGGTTAGGACGTCACCTCGAAGACCCCGCCGCCGGGGCGGCGGTCGCCGCAAGGGAGGAAGCACGTCCTGGGCGGCCACGTCCCGGGGTCTGACCCCCGGGCATGACCGCTGGAGACAGGATGTGTGTCACGAAAGTGCAACGGGTGAGGCATGGCGTGAGCCTGTCCGACCTGCGGTGATGCGGCTTGCGCGGGAACAGCCTGTCGCCGCGAGACGAGACCCAAGGCCCCCATGGCTAGGGGTCAGACCCCTGGGCATGCCCTGGACAGACCGGCGTCGGGCTGGAGGGCGCCGCTATTCGAGCGAGATCCGCAGCGAGGCGAGCTTCGCCTTGAGCTCCGGCGACATCTCCTCGGAGCAGCACGCGTGCCTGACGTACCGGCGCAAGGTGGCCTCGAAGCGGTAGCGCTTGCTGCAATAGCCGCACCCGGCGAGATGAGCTTCGGCCTCGCGCCTCTCCGCCTCGCTGAGCTCGCGGTCGAGGTAGGGCTGGATGAGCTCCTCGCACTTCTCGCAGATGGGATCGAACTGCGTCACGACTCCTCACCTCCGACTGCGGCCTCGGCGAGCTGGCTCTTGAGGATCCTCCGCCCGCGGTGGAGCCGCGACATCACCGTGCCGATCGGCACGTCGAGGATCTGGGCCGCTTCCTGGTAGGAGAAGTCGCCGATGTCCACGAGGACGATGGTGTCGCGGAAGTCGTGGGGCACGTTCGCCAGGGCTTCGACGATGGAGTCCTGCGAGAGGCGCTCGACGATGCGCTCCTCGTCGGTGGGCTCGGTCGACGCCTCGAGCCGGTTGTAGAGGAAGTAGTCACCCTCCTCCATCGGCTGCACGTCCGGCGAGCGCTGCTCGCGCCGGCCGCGGTCGATGTTGAGGTTCGTCAGGATGCGCATGAGCCAGGCCCGGAGGTTTGTGCCCGGGGTGTAGGACTGCCAGCTGCGGAAGGCGCGGGCGTAGGTCTCCTGGACGAGATCCTCGGCCTCCTCACGACTCGGAACGAGTCGACGTGCGACTCGATAGACCTGGTCGGCAAGCTCGAGCGCCTCCTCCTCGAAGCGGACGCGGTCTCGCGCCTCGGTCGCCAAACGGCGGGCGTCGGTTTCGGCCTCTGCCATCCGTCGGACACTAACAAGCTAACGCCCTGCTCCTGCCGACTATTCCGGCGTGACGCGTCGGAAGCCTGCACGGTCGAGGGCTGCGACGATCTGCTCCCGCTCGACGCGCTCGTCGTCCCAGGAAAGGGTCACTTCGCCGAGGAGGTTGGCGTGGGCCGACTCGAGCCCGTCGAGCCCTCGGAGCGCCCCGCCGAGGCGGAGCACGCAGCGCTCGCAGCGGATCCCGGTGACCTGGATCGTCTCCGACCGAACAGGCACTACAGGCCATCGTACGTGAGCGCCACGAGGCGCTCACACAGGACGCGGAGGCCCTCGGCCCGCCCGAGCTCCAGCTGGGCGCCCGCCTGGTCGAGGCCGTCGAGCGCCCCCAGGAAGGGGGCGCCTCCGAGCCGGCGCGCCGTCGCCTGAACGCGGCTGACGAGGTCGGCCAGAACCTCCTCGTGCGGGCACAAGCGCCCGTCGTCGGGGTGGATCAGCCCCGCGCCCGAGCCGAAGCGCGAGGCCGCCCAGCGGTTCTGAGCGTAGAGCCCACGGTCCGCGGCCACCGTGGTCGGCTCCGCCCAGGCGACGAGCGCCTGTGCGAGCGCCGCGAGGCCGGCCGTGGACGCGAGGCGGGTGGGCTGGTCCGGAGCCCGGATCTCGAGCGTGCCGAGGCGCGGGTGGGGCCTGACGTCCCACCACAGCCGCATGAGGTCGTCGGCGACCTCGACCTCGACGAGGAGCTCGGCGAAGGAGACGAAGTCCTCGTAGCGGGCGAACGCCGGCGGCGCTCCGGCGCGCGGCAGCAGCCCGAGCAGCTCCGCGCGCGTGGAGGCGAGGCCCGTCTCCTCGCCGCCGACATAGGGAGAGTTGGCGGACACCGCCAGCACGACGGGCAGCCAGGGCAGGACGGCCTCCAGCCGGCCCATGCACTCCTCGGCGCTCGTGACCCCGACGTGGACATGGAGTCCGGAGCAGTGCTGCCGTAGAGCCGCCGAGCCTGCGTAGGCCGCAAACCGCTGCAGCGGCTCGAGCGGCGTCACCGGCTGCTCGCCCAGGACCGCGGTCGGCCAAGTGCTCACGGCGACGAGGTCGAGCCCGTGCTCCGTAAGGCGACGGCGCGCCTCGATCCGGAGGGACGCCAGCTGCTCCACTGCCTGCGCGACGTCGGTGCAGACCCCGGTGTTCAGCTCGAGCATCGTCGTGAAGAGCTCGGCCTTGAAGCGCTCCCCGTCGAGCACGCCGTCCGGCACGGAGGCGGGCTCGAGCGAGTCAGCGTCGACGACGAAGAGCTCCTCTTCGAGCCCGACCGAGAAGGCAGGCGAGCTGCCGAAACGGTTCGGAATCGCCACGGAGCGGGAGTCTAGGAAGGCGCAGGTGGGCGTTGCTCGTCGCCGGGGTGCGCGGCGGCACAGCCGGCGCCCAGCTGTGCCCTCCTGGGAGGCGGAAGAGGGTGGTCGGAGGCCCGGGCAGGCAAGACGGGCCTCCGACCGGTCAGGCCCCTGGGGGGAGGGGCCGAGGGCGCACTAGCCGCCGGGCAGGGCCGGCTGGCGCCCAAGCGTGACGCTTACAATTCGTTGTGAGTCGCCTCTTTGGATGTCCAACGTGAGCGGGTCGCCGGGATCCTTCTCCATGATCACGCGGCGGAGATCGTCGGGAGCGGCGACGGATTGACCGTCCGCCTGCGTGACGATGTCCCCACCGAGGACGTAGCTTGTGCCCTCGACGATCACTCCCTGGTCGCCGCCTCTGAGGCCTGCCGTGTCGGCCGGGCTGCCGTCCACGACGTTGACTACCAGGAGCCCTTCCTCGACGGGAAGGTTGAAGGTCTCGGAGAGCTCGTCGGTGATGGCCTGCATCTCGACGCCGAGGTAGGCATGCTCGACTCTTCCATTCTGCTTGATCTGGGCGATGACCTCCTTGACCGTGTTCACCGGGACGGCGAACCCGATGCCGACGTTGCCGCCGGTCTCGCTCTCGATCTGGGAGTTGACGCCGATCACCTCGCCGCGCGCGTTGAGCAGCGGGCCGCCCGAGTTGCCGCGATTGATGGACGCATCCGTCTGGATGACCTTGTCGATCGTGTAGCCGTTCGGCGCCGTGATGTCGCGCTGGAGCGCGCTCACGATGCCCGCGGTGACGCTTCGCTCGAGGCCGAACGGGTTCCCGATGGCGACGACCGCATCCCCGACACGCACTGCGTCTGAGTTACCGAGGGGGAGGGGAGTCAGAGCGCGAGCCTGCGTGCCGATCTTGAGGACTGCGAGATCCGTGGAGGGGTCGCTTCCAACGATTCTCGCCGGGACACGGTCGTCGCCCGAGAAATTGACCTCGACTTCCTGGGCAGCCTCGATGACGTGGTAGTTCGTGACGATGTAGCCGCCCTTGTCGACGACGAAGCCGGAGCCGAGGGAGGTAGAAGCCTGAGGGCCGAAGAAGGGGGTGCCCGAGACGACGGAGGTCGACGTGACCTGCACGACTCCGGGACCGGCCTGCTCGTAGATCTGCTGGACCGACCTCGCGCCGTCGTCGCTCGCCTCGAAGGACGAGACGGGCGGCGTCGGCGGGACCGTGCGAATGACGGTCGCGACGCCCTCGTCGGGGTCGATCGCCGCGCCGATCCCCACGGCGACACCCCCGCCCAGGAGACCGGCCAGCACGAGCGAGCCCATGCGGGTCCAGCCGGAGCCTGCTTCCATGGTCTCCTTATAGCCCGGCCTCCATGAAGTCCCGGTTGAGCACCGTTAAGGCAGCGTTAAGCGGAGGGAGGCCGCGCGGCCGCTCCCGACGCGGCCCCGCGACCTCCAGCGCACCGTCTTGCAAATACGGCGCTAATCCGAGTACGGAGTCGGCCAGCGCGGCGGGTCTTCCCACCTGGCCTCCTCCAGGTCCCGACCTCTAGGTACATCCGATGGGAGCGCTCGTCGCATCCCCACCACTCGACGACAAGCTCGTCGTGCTCGGGCCGGTCGGGGTGGGACCGGACACGCACGGTCCCCCAGCCGTCCATTTATCTCTACTGCCATCGCTCCTCCTCGTAATCGAAATCCACTACTACGCGACCGACCGTAGCCCACCGGTTGGAAGAGCGTCCGGAGCCGAAAACTGTGTCTGAGCAGGGTTCTACCGTCTCGTGACGGCTGGTGACGTTCCATTTTCGCCCCAAAATGCGGACGATTTGCATCCATCTATTGCTCTATTTGCCGACCATTCGCTCCCAGCAAGGGAGAACTGTCGGACCGCATCTCTATCCTGGCTGTTGCCCGTTTGAGCGGGCCGGGACGAAGGCCGCGACGAGTCCAAATCGCGCGGCACCCGGCCAACGCGAGCGGGACCCCCGGGCGAGGGTCACTCCAGCCTCCAAAGCGGGAGTGGCCCTCCCCATTTTGGTCCGAAAGGTTCTTCTCGTCTGACGCAACCCCTGCTGCTCGCGCGTCACGGCGCACCGTAGCAGGGGCAGACGACAGCGTGGTGTCTAGACAAATAAACAGACACGGACCGAAGGCACGTCCACACTCGCCACGATGGACGCCGTTGAGTTCTACTCGACCACGGTTGTCGATCAAGACACCGGCCTGAGCGCCAGCGTTCTCACAACGCCCCCGGTCGCCTTCGAGGAATCCCGCCAGGTCTACGAGTACCTCTCCTCACATGGACTGGAAGTAGTCACAGGTGAGGTCGGAGCTTCGTTCCTTCCGCATCTCATCATCGCCGCGTGGACGAGCGAGACGGTCGAGGATCTCCACGGTAAGACCGGCGCGTACGGCGAGAGTCCGACCGCGATCTACGAGGAGGAGGAGCGGCATCCGGGCATACTCGCCTTCTCGCACTATCTCGCCTATTCCGACCTGGTCCCTGTTGAGGAGTCACCGCTCGAAAAGGTGTCCTTAGCCGGGATGGCGTCCCGCGCGCCAGGGGTGGGGGCAGGCTCGGCGTTGGGGTTCCTGATGGTCGGCTCCTCGCCCTTCCTGATCGTCACAGTTCCGTTCGGGATCTTCCTATGCACGGCCGCCGCCGCGGCAGGGCCGCTTGCGGGCCAGGCCCTCGGCGGACTGTTCGAACATCTTGCTGGCCGCTTCACCGGCACACGCGACGCCGAGCAGAGAGTGGGACAACCGCTCTAGCAGCGGCTGTCCTCGGCAAGGTGCCGAAATAGGAATCGCCTCATTCCGCTAGTTCGGGTTCGTCTCTGGGCGTACGCGGATGGTCAACGTAGCCTGGCCCTCCTCATCCTCAGTGACGAGCAGCGCGTCTCGGTCACCCCCTCTCCGTAGGCGAACGCGAGATCGATCTCGCCTAGCCGTCTGCCGGTCAAGGGGATCTTGCTGACCTTGATCTCCGCCTTGCCGGCAACGGTGATCGAGCGTATGTCGTATCCGACGCCATTCTCGTTGATGACGTACAAGCTGCGTAGCTCACCGTCGATTGGCAGCTGAACTACGTCGCCTGTTTCGGCAAGACGGCGAAGACGATACCGAGGGTCTTGTCCGTCTCAATCGACGCCACTCCAAGCTGTTCCATGAGACCCGGGAAGTTGTTCTAGGCGAGCTCCGCGACCTGTTCGAGGTTCCCGACGATCTCCCCACTCTTCCCCCTCAACGATCCCGACGAGCGGCGGATCCTGCCCCCACCCGTCTTTGGGGACGTCGTAGTCAACGAACTTGACGCCGATTGTTTCCAGGGCGAACGTCACTACCTTGGGCCAGAGCGCCGGAAGCACGCGGATTACAGCCGCGTCGGGATCTTCGCTCCGTAGGTCCTCCGGCGCGAGGGGCACAGCACCCCTTGCTAGTGCCGCCTCACGCCCTTGCCTCGTGAACTCCTTCTCGGAGACGAGGACTAGCTTGTTGGTCGGAAGGTCATCGTGCTTCCCGACCATCTCCTCTACCCAACCTACGGCCGCTTTCCGCGAGCGCGCGATTGCCTCTACTGAGACGATCACTTCCTGCCGAGCCTGCTGACCGCGGATCACGACGTCCACCTCCCGCAGATCCCCGGTGCTTCTGCTTGGGAGCAGTGCAGGCGATTCGACCTCGGCATCACCCGCCATATGCCGATGGATGATTTCTACAACCTCTTGGAAAAGGTTCGTTCGCTTCGGCATACGACCCCATCGTACGATCCGAGCCAGGCTGCTAGTTCGGGCTCGTCTCGAACTCGACAACTCGACCCTCAGCACGTCCTCCCACTCCGGCTCGTCGGACAGCGGGTCGCGCAGCTCGGCCTCCGCCTCCTCGCGGGTCGCGTAGAAGTCGACGACCTGGCCGATCTCGTCGGAGACGAGCGCGTAGAACAACACGGCGAAGCCTAGGACGAAGTGTCAGTCAGAGGCTAGATGGCCTGGCAGGACAGGGGGCTCAGCTCAAACTGAAGACGACGTAGGTGTCACCGAACGGGTCGGTCTCGTTGTTGAAGTCGCCGTTCCAAAGCGCGATGCCACTCACGTCCGTGCCCTTGGGCGTCGTGAACGCCAACCGCACCGTGGCTTTGAAGCCCGGCTGGATGTTCCCACCGCAGTAGCCCTCGTTGTTGCCCTTGATCGAAAGGGAGTCCTGGTGCGGTTCGAAGTTGCGCTGGTCCGCGTCGATTAGGACAGCGCTGCTGCCGCCGCAAAACGGGTCAACACCTCGGTCAGTGTTGTTCTTGGCGACGACGACTGCCTCCCAGAGATCAGCACCCTTCGGGGCACGGATCGGAGAGTCGTACGGGCGTGGGAGCGACTTGACCTTGGCGAGCTTCGTAACCTTGAACGCCACGCCGTCATCCGAGGCCGACTCTCCCACAGCGGCCTGGCTCGCGGCGCTCGACGTCTCCTCGGTGGTGGTGTCTTCCCCGTACGGGTCCTCGGCCTCGGGGGCGTCCTCGAACTCGTCCGTGGTCGTCGGCTCGGTCGTGGGTTCCTCGTTGGTGACGGTGACGGTGACGACCTCCTGCCCGCCCTCCGTCGTCTTCTGCCCGCCGCAAGCTGCGAGGACCACAGCCACGAGCGCCGCACACCCGATGGTCACCACCCTGGCCAAGTTCACTTGATGGTGACACCGCGACCTGGGCGATTCAAGAGGCGGACGGCCTCGCTTCGCCTTCTCGCAGGCAACTCTCCGCCCGGTCGAGTAGCTCACGCGCCCTGGCATAGTGCTGGGCTGGGCTCCCTCAGCGCAGCTCCTCCAGGTAGTGGGGCGCAGGCATCGCGGCGGGGAAGGCGGCCGACACTCGCAGCGGCAGCAGCCGACGGGAAGATCGAGCGCTCCTCAGCCGTCTAGTGGCGGGTCGGTTCTTCGGGCCCGGCAAAGACTCAGCGAAGGATCGGAGATGGGGATCGTGCTCATGGTCATTGGCGCACTCGCCGGCGGCATCCTCGGCGGCTGGATCTATGCGGGCTTTCCTCTGCCGCGCCGTGCCGCGTCCCCGGCCGGCGCGGAGAGCCCCGCGCACGTCCTCCAGCCGACGGACGCCTGACTGCGTGCCCGCCGCAGCGAGCTAGAAAGGGCAGCCGCCCTCACGGGATCAAGTTGCGAACCGTCGGTCGCCGTGAGTAGAACGAGGAAACCATGGGCAAGCTGATCTACTCGGCGCTCGCGTCGCTCGACGGCTACATCGCGGACGAGGACGGCAACTTCGACTGGGCTGAGCCCGACGAGGAGGTGCACACCTTCGTCAACGAGCTCGAGCGACCGGTCGGTACGTACCTGTACGGACGCCGGCTGTACGAGGTGATGGTCTCCTGGGAGGACGCCGAAGCCCTCGCCGACCAGCCGCCCTTCATCCAGGAATTCGGCGAGATCTGGCGGGCGGCCGACAAGATCGTGTACTCGAAGACGCTGGAGGCGGTGTCCAGCGCGAGGACGCGGATCGAGCGCGACTTCGACCCCGAAGCGGTCCGGAAGCTGAAAGCGGCAGCCGAGCGTGACCTGCTGGTCGGAGGCCCCGAGCTGGCCGCCCACGCCTTCGCAGTCGGGCTCGTCGACGAGTGCCACCTCTTTCTCGCGCCGATCATCGTAGGAGGCGGCAAGCAGGGCCTGCCCGACCACGTCCGACTCCAGCTCGAGCTGCTGAACGAACGCCGTTTCGGCAACGGAACGGTCTTCCTCGGCTACGGCGCCAGATCCTGAGGAAGCTCAGCCGCGGAGGTCCGCGACGGCGGGCGGGCTCAGGAGATCGACCCTGTCGGCCTCGTCCTTGCGATCCGTCTTCCCGGCCACGCCTTCGATGTCGCGCATCCCTGGGAGAAAAAGCGCGCTGAGCGTCGCGGCAGTGCCGATCAAAGCGGCGCCGACCAGGGTGGCGCGCACGCCGACGAGGCTCGTGACCGGCGCCGTGAGCGCGAAGGACAGCGGCAGGAGCCCGATGGAGATCAGCCAGTCGAGGCTCGAGACGCGTCCGAGCATCGACGCCGGGACGTGGCGCTGCTTGATCGTCGCCCAGACGATCGTCCCGGCGGTCTCGAGCGCGTTGAAGAGGAGGCACGCCACCATCAGCTGCCAGGACGCCGTCGCCAGGCCGTAGCCGGCCACGGCGAGCGTGGCGACCGTCCAGGTCGCGTACATGAACGTGACGTCGCGTCGGGGGTGACCGCGCTGACCCATGATCAGGGCGGCGCCGACGGCTCCAATGCCGCCCGCCGCGAACACCAGCCCGAGATCTCCGGCGGAGGCGTGCAGCTCGTTCTTGACAACGTACGGGAGGAGGACCTCGGCCGGGCCCATGAAAGCCAGATAGGCGATCGTCGCGGACAGCAGCGTTCCCCAGAGCCACGTCCTGGCACGGACGAAGCGCAGACCTTCCTTCACCGCCTTGAGAGACGACTCGGCGTGCTCGGAGCGGGGATGGGCCGGGGGACGCATCAGGAAGATCGCGGCGGTGGAAGCCGCGAACGACGCCGCGTCGACGGCGAACGCGGTTCCGGTGCCGAGCCCGGCGACCAGCGCGCCGCCGAGCGCCGGGCCTGCCAGGCGCAGCGCGATCGGCCGCACGAACTGGTCGAGGGAGTTGGCGGCAGGGAGGTCCACGGCGGGAACGATGTCGGGGACGACGGCCTCGAAGGCCGGCGTGAAGAACGCCGTCCCGACGCCGTAGAGGGCAACGAGGAGCACCAGCTCCCAGAAGGTCAGGACACCGGTCAGCGACAGGGTCGCGAGCGCAGCGATGACGACCGCGCGGCCGGAATCGGAGAGAAGCATGAGCCTGCGACGGTCGAACCGGTCGCTGAGGACGCCCGCCGGCAGGAGGAAGGCGATCGTGGGGATGGTCATCCCGATGCCGAGGAGCGAGAGGGCCGCAGGAGCGTTCCAGAGCTCGTAGGCCTGCCAGGCCATGGCGATGAGGAAGATGCCGTCGCCGACGAGGGAGACGGTCATCCCCGTCCAGAGCAGGCGGAAGTCCCGGTGGCGCAGCGGGGCTAGGAGATTGACCCGGGAAAAGCCGCCTGGGCGGTCGAGCGACTCGTGACTATGCTGCATGCGAGCGCTGCTCGCCGGATTCGCCGTAGAGGTAGTCGACGAGCGCCTCGTGGGTCATCGGCTTGGCGAACAGGAAGCCCTGGCCGAGCTCGCACCCGAGCTGGCGGAGCGACGCGATCTGCTCCGGAACCTCGATGCCTTCCGCGACCACGTCGAGGCTGAGGCTGTTTCCGAGGGCGATGATGGCCGCGGCCAGGCCGGACTCGTAGTGCTCCGCCGAGAGGAACGAGCGGTCCATCTTGAGGATGTCCACCGGGAAGCGGCTCAGGTACGACAGCGACGAGTACCCGGTCCCGAAGTCGTCCATCGCGAGCAGCACGCCGAGCTCCTTCAGCTCGCCGAGGCGACGGACCGCGAGATCCGTGTCGGCCATCATCACCGTCTCGGTGATCTCGAGGACGAGAGCCGAGGGCGGCAGCCCGCTCGTGACGAGCGCGTCGCGCACGTCCTCCACGATCGTCTCGGACTGGAGCTGCTTCACCGACAGATTGACGCTCATCGTCAGCTGCGGGGCGCGGGGAAACTCCTGGTGGAGGCGCACGCCCTGGCGGCACGCCTCCTCGAGGACCCAGCGGCCGATAGGGACGATCAGGCCGGTCTCCTCGGCCAGCGGGATGAACTGGAGCGGCGGGATCGTTCCCCGCGTCGGATGGATCCAGCGCAGCAGCGCCTCGACGCCGTAGTCGGCGCGCTGATCGAGCCGGACGACCGGCTGATAGTGGATCACGAGCTGGTTCAGCTCCAGAGCCCGCTGGAGCTCGGCCTGGAGCTCGAGCCGTTCGACGACCCGCTCGTGCATCGCGGGCTCGAAGACCCGGTAGCTGCCCTTGCTGTCCCGCTTGGCCATGTACATGGCGACGTCCGCGTTGCGCAGGAGCTCTTCGGCGTCGGAGGAGCCCAGGTCCTCGCCGGCCAGGCAGATGCCGACGCTCGCGCGGGGATAGACCTGCTTGCCGTCGACGTCGTACTGGAGCTCGAGGGCACGCAGGACCCGCCCCGCGACGTCCGCGGCCTCCTCCGAGTCCTTGATCCCGTCGAGTAGCACTGCGAACTCGTCGCCGCCGAAGCGCGCGACGGTGTCCGCGGGGCGCACGGCGCCGAGGAGGCGCCGCCCGACCTCCTGGAGCACCGTGTCGCCGGCGGCGTGTCCCAGGCTGTCGTTGACGGTCTTGAAGTCGTCCAGGTCGATGAACATGACGCCGATCGCAGGCCCGCCGCGCAGCGAGCGCATGATCGAGTGCTGGACGCGATCTGCGAACAGCGCGCGGTTGGCGAGGCTGGTAACCGGATCGTGGAACGCCTGGTGCGCGAGCTGGTCCTCGAACGCCTTGCGCTCGCTCACGTCTCGACTGTTGAGGACGACCCCACGAACATGCTCGTCCTGGAGGAGGTCCGTGTGCTGCACCTCGAACTGGAGCCACGTGCCGTCGCGACGCTTCAACGAGCACTCGATCACGTGCGTCTCGGAGCCGCCGCCCGCGTAGGCCTCTCCGACCCCGGAGACGATCTGCGCCAGCCGCGGGCGGTCCGACTCGGCGAGAAGCCGCGCGAAGTCCCGTCCTTCGATCTCCTCCACGCGATAGCCGAGGACGCGCTCGACCGACGGGCTCTGGTAGGTCACCGTGCCGTGGGCATCGAGAACGGTGATGAGGTCGCTCGAGTGGGCGACCAACGACCGGAAGCGCGCCTCGCTCTGGCGGCGATGGAGGTCCTCGGCCAGCGACGCGCCCTCCGCCGCGAGCGACACCTGCGCGGCGAGGGACTCGAGCGAGTCGGCAAGCTCGCGCGTCACAGGTACCGGCGAACAGAGCACGAGCAGGCCGCGGGTTGCGTCACGCACCGTGAGCGGGAGGACGAGCACGGACTCGCCGTGCTCAAACCGGAGCTCCTTGCGGACGCTCCCCGGCACGCTCGCGAGCGGGACCTCCGTGCCGACCCTCGCCGGCTCATGGAGCCAGGCCGCCGCGCTCTTCGAGACGGACCATTCGCCGTCGTCGCCTGACGAGGCGGCGACGAGCGAGCCGTCGGCGCTCAGGACGACGAGCCGGACGTCGACCGGGCCGTCGACCAGGGCCACGACGGCCGAGATCGCGGCCTCGTTGATCTGCGCGCGGCCTGCGGCCGCGACGAGGTCGCCACCGGCGCGGCGCAGCGCAAGCTCGCGGGAGGCCGCCCGCTCCTCCTGGCGCACGAGGCCCACCATGCGAGCGACGACCAGGAGGAAGAGGACGGCCGACGCGAAGATGAGGACGAGCCGGTCGGTGTCGCCGAACGACTGCCAGGCGCGGACGCCGGGCGCGATGAGACACGCACCCGCGAGAAGCCCGAGGCGCAGAGGAGTGAGCCGCGAGCGGGAGCCGACTGCCGGCTCCTCGAGCGTGCGCATCGAGGGATGGAGCGCCGCGGCGCCCCAGAGCAGGTAGAAGGCGATCCAGCCGACGTCGTAGCTGAGCTGATGGTCGTACGTGCCGGTGAGCAGTGCGTAGTTGTACGCCGAGTCGACGGCCAGCAGCGAGACGATGCTCCCGACAAGGAGGTAGAAGGCGGGGGCACGCTTCCCGTTGTCCACGGCCAGCCGCACCGTGGCTGCCAGGAGCAGGATGTCGCCGAGGGGATAGGCGGCAGAGACCGCCTTCTCGAGCCAGGTCAGGCCGGAGAGATGGATGTTCGGGGCAACGAGGAAGACCCAGGAGAGCAGCGCGATGCCGACCGAGATGATCAGCGAGTCGATCACGCCGGCCCGGTCGCCCCGCGGGTTTCGCCGGCGGACAAGAACGAGCAGGCCCGCCACGAGCGGCGGGTAGACGGCCAGGTAGATCGCGTCCCCGATGGAGGGGAACTCGACCTCGGCACCCGTCAGCTTCGGATAGCTGTACGTGTAGAGGTCGCCGGCGAAGAAGAGGAAGAGGCCGACGATGAAGAGCATCCACGCGAGCCACGCCTTGGGCCTGTGCATGTAGATCCCGACCGCGACCGCGACCGATCCTGACAGGCCCAGCAGGTTGATCAGCGGCCCGTTCCCCTGAAGGGGTGGGAACCAGAGATAGGCGGCCGTCAAGAGACCGCCCACCGCGAGGTAGGCAACCCACGCACGCCCGCGCCAGTCGATGCGGGCCAGAAGGCTCACGCCGCGTACTCGTGCGGCCGGGAGGGCCGGAGGTCGAAGGCGTTCGCGAGCTTCCCGAGAACGTCCACGAGCTGCTCGACCTCGGCGTTCGAGTTCGCAGCCGTGACCTGGATGCGGAACCCGACCTCGCTCTTCGGCACCAGCGGGTACGCGGCGAGCGTGACGTAGATGCCGTGGTCGAAGAGGAAGCGCCCCGCCGCATCGATGTCCTCGTGGCGCAAGAGCGGCACCTCGATGATCGGGAAGCCCGATCGGTTCGGCGTATAGATCCCGAGCCGGCCGAGGCACCGGAGCACGTCGTCGGTCTTGCGCCACAGGTCGGCCCGGATCGCGTCGCCCCGGGCGTCGTTGACGTCGAAGCCGGCGAGAACGGTCGCGAGCGAGGCCGTCGGCGAGGGCCCAGAGTAGAGATAGGGCGGTGCGGCCGTCTTGAGCAGCTCCTTGAGATTCGTAGGGCATGCCACGAAGGCCGCCAGGGACGAGTACGACTTGGAGAAGCCCGCGACGAGCACGGTGCCGTCGTACGACTCGCCGCAGTAGCGCACGATGCTGTTTCCGCGCATGCCGTACAGGCTCGACTCGTCACCCGCGCGCTCGCCGATAACACCAAACCCGTGCGCGTCGTCCACGTACAGGATCGCGTCATAGCGACGCGCGATCCGTGCGAACTCGTTCAGGTCGGGCGCGTTGCCGGTCATGCTGTTCACCCCGTCCATGCACACGAGCCTCGTGCTGGAGCGGTCCTGGCGCAGCAGCTGCTCGAGGTCGTCGGGATCCTCGAACCGGAACCGCTTCACGGTCGCTCCTCGCGCCGACGCGAACTGACAGCCGTCGTAGATGGTCTTGTGCGCCCGGCTGTCGACGTAGATCGTCCCGTCCCCGGCCAGAACCGGGATCACGGACAGATGGATGAGGGTGATCGTCGGGATGACGAGGGCGTCCTCGCAGCCGAGCAGGTCGATCAGCCGCTCCTCGATCTGCGGATAGAGGACGGGGCTGCCGAGCATGCGCGACCAGCTGGGATGCGTCCCCCACTCTTCGAGATACCTGGGAACGGACGCGATGATCTCGCGGTCGAGGTCGAAGCCCAGGTAGTTGCACGAGGCGAAGTCCGCCAGCCAGCGATCCCCGATGCGGATCATGCGGCCGTCGATCTCGTCGATGACGGCGTCCGTCATCGGATTGGACCGCTCGAGTTCGGCGAGCTCGCTACACGCTGCCAGCCAGCGGTCGATCCACCGCGGGGATGCGGACCTGGACCGGGGGCCGTCCGGACGATAGACGCTCATTGGCCCCCAAGATCGTCATTTCTTCAAGAAGCTTTAGACACAAAACCACCCGAATGAGGTTGGCCCGGGCGGACCAAGCTCGCTTGCTGCGGCCGAAACCGGGCCGTCCGCTCGCGGCGGACGGCCCGGTGCCGCGCTCGGCCGACTCCGCTAGATGGTCAGAGCGGCGCGGCAGATCTCGCCGGTGCGCAGGTTCACCGCGCGGGCCGTGATCCGGTCCGGGCCCGCATGGTTCCGCGGACGGCGCTCGACCTCGAACGAGCCGCTGAGGCCGCGGGTGACGCGGACGCCACGGAAGAACCGGTGGCCGTCGCGCTTCATCACGACGCGCCAGCGCTCGCCGTTTCGGTTCTGGTCGACCTCGAACTCGGTCTCGATCCGGCCGTCATCGTGCTTGGCCTTCAGCTTCCAGTCCGTCGCTCCGCTGCAGCCGCCCGTGCGACGAACCTCCCTGCGGTCATCCGCGGACGCAGGCATGGCCGCGACGGGGGCGACGAGAGCCGTGAGGGTGGCGATGCCGAGGGCTGCGAATCTGCGCATGGTCTCCTCCTTCGTGTCCGTTGCTCGCTGCGTCGGACGCTATGCGGGCACGGGCCAGGGACTCCCTCGGAGGCCGCAAAGATTCGCCAGGCTTCTCCTAAGACTCGGTAAACACCGTCGCCGGGACGTCCGTGTCCCGGAAGACGAGCGAGGCGTAGCGTCCGCCGTTGGCCAAGAGCTCGGCATGGGTGCCCACCTCGACGATCCGGCCGTGGTCGAGCACGACGATCTGGTCGGCGTCGCGCACGGTCGAGAGGCGATGGGCGATCGCGATCGTCGTGCGACCCTCAGCGAGGCGCTCGAGCGCGTCCTGAACCGCCCGCTCGGTCTGGGTGTCGAGCGCCGAGGTCGCCTCATCGAGGACGAGGATGGGCGGATTGCGGAGGATCGTGCGGGCGATGGCCATGCGCTGCTTCTCGCCGCCCGAGAAGCGGTAGCCGCGCTCGCCGACGACGGTGTCGTAGCCGTCCGGCAGCGAGATGATCAGGTCGTGCACCTGTGCGGCGCGGGCGGCCTCCTCGATCTCCTCGTCGGTCGCGCCGGGCCTCGCGAAGCGCAGGTTCTCGCGGACGCTCGCATGGAAGAGGTACGTCTCCTGCGAGACGACTCCGACGGCCGCGGCCAATGCCTCGAAGGTCAGGTCCCGGACGTCGACGCCGTCGATCGTCACCTTCCCGTCGGTCGCGTCGTAAAGCCGCGCGACGAGGTATGCGCACGTCGTCTTGCCGGACCCGGTCTCGCCGACCAGGGCGGTCGTCGTCCCCGCCGCCACCGTGAAGCTGACGTCGTCGAGCGTCCAGCCCTCGCCTCCGTAGCGGAACCTGACCTCGTCGAAGGCGACGTCGCCGCGCGGCGCCGCCAGCGTGCGCGTGCCCTCGGCGATGTCGACCGGCTCGTCGAGGTACTCGAAGATCCGGTCGAAGAGCGCCAGCGAGCTCTGCACCTCGACCTGGACGCCGAGGAGCGAGCCGAGGGGGAAGAACAGCCTGGACTGGAGGGTGGTGAAGGCGACGAGCGTCCCGATCGAGATCGCACCGCTCCCGTTCGCGATCGTGAAGCCGGCGAACCAGTAGACGAGGGCCGGCATGACCGCGAAGGTCGTCTGGATCGCGGCCATCATCCACCGGCCGGTCATGCGGCTGCGTACCTCGAGGTCGGCGAGCCGGCTCGATTCCGCGCCGAAGCGCTCCGCGAGGTCGCCCGAGCGCCCCATGGTCTTCCCGAGGAGGATCCCGGAGACCGACAGCGATTCCTGGACGATCGAGGACACGTCCGCGAGCGATGCCTGCAACTCCGCGGTCACCTTCCGCCGCTGGTCGCCGACGCGCTTGGTCAGCCACACGAAGAGCGGCAAGAGGGCGAGCGCGAAGGCGGCGAGCCGCCAGTCGAGCAGCACCATGGCGCCGACCGTGGCGAGCACCGTGGTCACGTTGGAGATCACCGACGTCGCGGTGGACGTGACGACGTTCTCGATCCCGCCGATGTCGTTGGCGATCCGGCTCTGCACCTCGCCCGTGCGGGTGCGCGTAAAGAAGGCGAGCGAGAGACGCTGCAGATGCCGGTAGACCTGCGTCCGCAAGTCGTGCATCACGGCCTGCCCGACGCGGTTGGATAGGAGCGTCTGCCAGACGCCGAGCACGCCGGTGGCGACCGGGATGGCGACCATGCCGGCGACGAGCGCGGTGAGGAGGCCGACGTTCTCGTTCGGGATGGCGACATCCAGCACCTCCCGCAGCAGGAACGAGGGGATAACGCCGAGCCCCGCGGAGACGAGGATGAGGGCGCTGACCCCGAGCAGCGTCCGGCGATAGGGCCGGAAGAGGCGGACGATGCGGTGGAAGTTGGCCTTCCGCACCGCCGGGTCGGCCGGACGCTCCGGCGCCTCGCCGGCCGAGAAGCCACTCCAGCCTCCGCGTCGTCTCGCCATTCCGGAAGCTTGCCTGCCGGACACCGATCTGCCGAGTCCGGCGTCCGCCCGAGGCGTGCGACCGCGGTACAGTCGCTCAGGACAACCACGCGAAGGGAGCTACATGGCCACCGATCGCCACGCCGAGGTCACCTGGAACGGCGGCCTGATGGACGGGAGCGGCAGGATCGACAGCGTCGGCAGCGGCGCGCTCGGCCCCCTGGACGTCACGTGGGCATCGCGCGCCGAGGACCCCGCCGGGCGCACGAGCCCGGAGGAGCTGATCGCAGCCGCCCACGCCTCGTGCTTCTCGATGGCGCTCTCGCTCGCCCTCGCGCAGGCCGACTCGCCGCCGGAGGAGCTGAAGACCGGCGCGACCGTCACCTTCCAGCCCGGGGAGGGGATCACGAAGATCGCGCTCACGGTGCGCGGCAGGGTGCCCGGGCTCGACGAGGAGGGCTTCCGCGAGGCTGCCGAGGGCGCGAAGGCGAACTGCCCGGTCTCCCAGGCCCTGGCCGGCGTGCCCGAGATCACGCTGGACGCATCCCTTGTGGGGTAGTCCGCTCCTCTACGAGCGCCTGACCTGGCCGGAGGTGCGCCGCGTGGCCTCGGAGGAGCGCGTCTGCCTCATCCCCGTGGCGACGCTCGAGGACCACGGGCCGCACCTTCCAATCGACACGGACGTTCGCATCACGTGGGAGATCTGCCGGCGGACGGCGGAGGCCGCGCCCGACGAGATCGTGCTCCTCCCGATCATCTCCCACGGCTATTCCCCTCATCACATGGACTTCCCGGGGCCGATCACGATCGGCTGGGACACGTTTACGCGCTACTGCAAGGACGTCGGCAGCTCGCTCGCGCGACACGGCTTCCGGCGCATGCTCTTCCTCAACGGCCACGGCTCCAACCAGCCGTTCGTGGACGCCGCGGCGCGCCTCGTCGGCGTCGACCATCCCGAGGTCCTGGCAGGCTCCGCGTTCTACCTCTCCGGCAGGCGGGCCCTCGAGCGCATCGAGGAGATCCGCGACTCGGACGCGGGCGGCATGGCCCACGCCTGCGAGCTCGAGACGTCCATCTACCTCGCCGTCGACCCCGATGCCGTCGACATGGAGAAGGCGCTCGACGAGCGCGGCTTCCCCGCCGGCGAGTACTCGTACATGGAGTGGTCCGACGGGCCGATGCGCGTGATGCCATGGTGGTCGTCCTTCTCGGTCACCGGAATCCAGGGAGACGCGTCCAAGGGCACGGCCGAGAAGGGCGAGGCCTTCCTGGAGGCGGCCGTCGAGGAGTGCCTCGGCTTCGTCCACGACCTGCTCGCGAAGCCGCTCCCGGGGCGGCGCGAGCCGCGGGAGATGCTGTGACGCCGCCTCTCATCCCGCTGATTCGCGTCGCGGGAGGCCACCGCGAGGTCGGGCGCCAGATCGGCGCCGCGACGGCCGGTGAGATGGAGCGCATCGCCGGCGAGGCCGTCGCCGACCTCGAGCTCGTCGCCCGCTACCGAGCCGTCACGGTGGAGCACCTCCCGTGGATCGTGGAGGAGCTGGACGGCGCCGCTGAGGGAGCCGGGCTCGACCCGCTCGCCGTCTTTGCAGCGTCGATCGAGGAGCTGGCGCCGGCCGAGGCACCCACCGGCTGCAGCGACCTCGTCGTCACGGGCTCACGGACGGCCGACGGGCACCTGCTCGTCGCCCACACGAACGACCTCTACGCCGAGGACGAGGAAGGCATCGTGGCGATCGAGTGGCGCGTTCCGGGCGAGCCCGTCGTCTTCACGCTCGGCAGTGGCCCCTGGATCAGCGTCGGCGGGAACGACGCCGGCCTCTCGGTCACGGGCAACGAGGTCTCGCCGAACGACGAGCGCGTCGGCATCCCCAGGCTCCTTCAGGTACGGGACGTCCTCAGCCGGCGAACGCTCGGCGAGGCAATCGACGCAAGCCTCCATCCCGCCCGGGCCTCCGCCTACAACTGGGTGCTCGCCCACCGGGAGCGAGGCGCCGCGAACGTGGAGGCCTCGGCGACGAGCGCCGTGACGGACGAGCCCGGCGCCAACGGCTTCCTGGCGCACACGAACCACTACGCACGAGGCGAGATGACACGGTTCGAGCGGCCCGGTGACTACGACAGCTCCTGCGCGCGTCTCGACCGCGCGCGCGAGCTGGCAGTGGGCGACGGCTTCACCGCGGAGCGCCTCCGCGAGATCCTCTCCGATCACGCGAACGGCGAGAACGCCATCTGCCGCCACGCGGACGAGCCGAAGGCGGTGAAGACGGTCTTCTGGTGCGTCGCCGACGTCACGGCCGGCGAGATCACGTACGGCCGCGGCAACCCCTGCGACTCCGAGGCTCAGACCTACTCGTTCGACCGTTGACGGAGGCGACCCTTCTCGGCAGGCCGCTCCCGCGCGGCGGCACGATCGGCGTCGCCGCGCCGGCGAGCCCGTACGAAAGCCGCTCCGACGTCCTTCGGAGCATCGAGTGGTGGGAGTCGCAGGGCTATCGGGTGAAGCTGGCGCCAAACGTGCTTGCCCGCGACGACTTCGTCGCCGGAGACGCCCGCGACCGCGCCGCCGACCTCAACGGCCTCTTCGCCGATGCCGAGGTCGACGTCGTCCAGTGCCTCCAGGGCGGTTACGGCTCGGCGCAGGTGATCCCGTATCTCGACTTCGGTGTCATCGCTGCGAACCCGAAGCCGCTGGTCGGCTTCTCCGACATCACCGCGCTCCACGTTGCCGTCCGGCAGCGGACGGGCCTGGCCACGATTTACGGCAACGGGCTCCTGGGCATGGGCGACCCGGAGACGACGGCCTTCTCGAAGGAGCGTCTGCTCGCCGTGCTCAGCGGCGGCGGCGCCGGCGAGGTGCCGAAGAACCCCGACCAGCCGTACACCCGCGCCATCCGCGGCGGCAGCGTCACCGCGCCGCTCGTCGGCGGCTGTCTATCGCTCCTCATGCAGACGCTGGGAACGCCGTGGGAGATCGAGCTCGACGGGGTCATCCTCTTCTTCGAGGACTACTACCTGCCGCCCTATCAGGCCGACGCCATCCTCACGCAGCTGGCGCATGCGGGCAAACTCGCCGGCGTCCGTGGAGTCGTAGTAGGGGAGATGGAAAAGTGCGAATGGTCCGACCACCCAGGGGGCTGGCCCAGGACGCGGACGATCGAGGACGTGCTCGAGCTTCACCTGGAACCGCTCGGGGTTCCCGTGTTATACAAACTCCCCTTGGGTCACGGGAAGCATCTGGCGGCGATTCCGCTCGGCGTCACAGCGACGCTGGATGCAGACGCGAGAACGCTCACATTGGCGGCAGGCCTGACGACGGGGGAGAGGGAGTAGGACCATGACGAAGCGAGCACTTCTGCTCTTCGCAGTCCTGGCGTTGGTCGTCGGCCTTGCCGGCTGCGGGGGCGACGGAGACGACGGCGCGCAACAGGGAACCGGGGAGACGGAGGGGACGCCCGTGCAGGGCGGGATCCTCCGCGTGGGCTCGATCAACTACATCGACTCGCTGAACCCGTTCAACTACATCGAGTCCCAGGCCTACCAGGCCATGCTCATGATCTTCCCGCAGCTCGTGCAGTACGCCCCGGGCGACGACGGGCTCGTGATCGAGGGAGACTGGGCGGAGTCGTGGGAGACCTCGCCCAACGGTAAGGACTGGACGTTCCACCTCAAGCCGGGCGGGACCTGGTCCGACGGAACACCGCTGACGGCGGCGGACGCGGCGTGGACGATCAACACGACCCTCGAGTACGCGGGCGGCCCGACGGCCGTCGCCGCAGCCGCGCTTCTGCACGTGCAGAACGCCGAGGCGGTGGACGACAACACACTCGTCATCCACTACAAGACACCCGTCGGCAACGTGCTCGCGCAGCTCGAGCAGCTCTTCATCGTCCCGCAGCACGTCTGGGAACCGCTCGTCGGCTCGGACGGCAAGGGCCTCAAGACCTTCCACCCGGAGCAGAACCTGCCCGTGGTGTCTGCAGGCGCCTACACGATCAAGGAGTACGAGAAGAAGGGCACGACCGTGTTCATCCCGTGGGAGGGCTACTACGAAGAGCCTTCGAACGCTGAGGCGGTGACGCTCACGTACTTCACCAACTCAGACTCGATGATCTCCGAGCTGCAGCAGGGCAACATCGACTGGGTCGACCAGGTGCCCTTCAACGCGGTCGACGTCCTGAAGGAAGACGAGAACCTCGTCGTAAATGAGGTCGCGGGCGCCGAGACGACCAACATCACGTGGAACTCGAACCCGCGTAAGCCGCAGAACCGGGAACTCCTCGACCCGCAGGTGAAGAAGGCGCTCTCCATGTGCGTCGATCGCGAGCGGATCATCGAGGTCGTCTTCAACGGCTATGCGACCCTCGTCGAGAGCCTCCCCGGCCACATCACCGGTGAGATGGAGAACCCGAACCTCGGCCCGCTCGAGTACGACTGCGAGGAAGGCAACCGAATGCTCGACGAGCTCGGTTACGCGAGAGGGCCGGACGGGATCCGGGTCGCCCCCGCGACGACCGGCGAGTACGCGCAGGAAGCGCACCCGATGAAGTACGAGATCATCACCCCGACCTCGACCGACTTCAACGTCGACCGTTCCTTCGAGATCGTGCAGGAGGGCTTTGCCGATGCCGGCGTCGAGGTGACGCAGAAGGTGGGCGGCGACACGGCCGCGTCCTACGCACTCGAGACGGACGAGAACTGCGATGCGGAGAAGTCGACGGGCTACGCGACCTTCGACATCGCGATGTGGGACTGGGTCGGTTACGTCGATCCCGACTTCATGCTCTCCGTCGTGACTAAGAGCCAATGGTGCTCCTGGAGCGACACGGGCTGGGATAACCCCGAGTACGACAGGATGTACGAAAGGCAGGGCACGCTCGTCGATCAGGAGGAGCGCAAGGCACTCGTCTGGGAAATGCAGCAGATGATCTACGACAACTGGGTCTACACCCAGCTCACGAACCACGTGTACATTGACGCGCACTCGAAGAACTGGGCGGGCATCGAGACCGACCTGAACGCCTACTCGAAGAAGTACTGGACGTCGCCGTACATGGTCGAGTAAGCGCAAGCGGACAACGGGGCTGGCGAAGGGCTCGAGCGTGAGGTCGGCGGACTACGTCATCAAGCGGGTCTTCTTCGCGATCGTGACTCTCTTCGTCGCGATCACGCTCAACTTCGTCCTGTTCCGCGCCGTCCCCGGCGATGCCGTGGACGCGCTGCGCTGTCGCCAGTGCAGCAACGAGTTCAAGGAGATCCAGCGCAAGGAGCTCGGACTCGACAAGTCGACATGGGAGCAGTACCGGCTGTACCTCGCCGACCTGGCGCAGGGTGATCTCGGTCGGTCCCTCCGCACCCAGAAGGAAGTTCGGAGCGAGCTCTGGGAGCCGCTCAAGAACACGATCCCAATGGTCGCGCTCGGGACGATCTTCGCCATCCTCTTCGGCACGTTGACCGGGGTGATCTCCGCCTGGCGGCGGGACACGATCGTGGATAAAGGCGGCCTCTGGACGTCGCTCGCATTCTACTCGATGCCGACCCAGTGGCTGGGGCTCGTTATCGTCCTCTTCGTCGCGGGCGCAGTCGGGTTACCGACATCCGGTATCGAGGACCCGACGCTCGGCGTGCTCGAGGAGCCCTCCTGGATGGATGTCGCAGTCGACCGCCTCAGGCACATGATCCTCCCAGCGCTGACGCTCGGGCTCGTCCTCTACGGCGACTACGCGTTGATCGTGCGCTCGGCGATGCTCGAAACGCTGGGGGAGGACTACGTTCTCACCGCACGTGCGAAGGGTCTCTCGAACTGGCAGATCGTGCGTAAGCACGGCTTTCGGAACGCGCTCCTCCCCATTGTCACCCTCGTCGCGCTCTCGCTCGGGTTCATCATCGGCGGCTCGATCACGATCGAGTACGTCTTCTCCTACCCCGGCATCGGGCTCGAGACGGTCGAGGCGATCGACCAGCGGGACTGGCCGCTCTTGCAGGCCATCTTCCTCCTCCTCACGTTCTCGGTCATCCTCTTCAATCTGATCGCCGACCTCCTCTACGTGAAGCTCGACCCGAGGGTGGTCGAGGCTTGAGATGAGCGTTCCGTCGCTTCCCCCGACAGCGTTCGACGAGCAGGCCGCCGTCGCGGACCTCGCCGGCATCGAGCCGCGAGGGCGACTCAGCTTTCTTCGTTCGTCCGCGCTCCGGAAGCCGTCCATGATCTTCGGGCTCACTGTTCTGGTCGTCTTCATCCTCGTCGCGATCTTCGCGCCGTTCCTCGAGCCTTACAACCCTAGGGCGAAGACCGGGGACGTCTACGAGCCGCCGTCGAGCGCCCACTGGCTCGGGACGGACGACGGGGGGGCGGACATGCTCTCGCTCGTCATCGCCGGCTCGCGCGTGTCGCTCATCGTCGGCTTTGCCGCCGCGCTCGTGGCCATGCTCATCGGCGGGACGATCGGGCTCTGGTCGGGCTTCTACGGCGGCAAGAGCGACACGGTGCTCATGCGGATCACGGACTACGTCCTCGTGATCCCGGACATCCCGCTGATGATCATCGTCGCGGCCCTCTTCGGCCGCAGCCTCACGAACATCATCCTCATCATCGGGATCATCTACTGGACGAGCACGGCGCGGCTCATCCGAGCGCAGACCAAGAGCGTCCGCGAGCGTGCATACGTCAGGCGATCCCGCGCGCTCGGCGCCGGCAACCCGCGCCTGATCGGCAGGCACGTGCTGCCCCAGGTGATGCCGCTCCTCATCGCCAACACGGTCCTCACCGTGGCGATCGCGATCTTCGCCGAGACGTACATCACGTTCCTGGGCCTCGGCGACCCGGCGCTCATCTCGTGGGGGAAGCTGATCGAGAACGCCTTCAAGGGCGACGCCGTCCTCAACGACGCCTGGTGGGCGATCGTCCCGCCCGGGGTCTGCGTCACGCTCGTCATCCTCGCCTGCACGATGATCGGCATGGCGATGGAGGACGCCCTCAACCCGCGGCTTCGGGTCGGCCACCTGTCCGTGCACCGCTTCCGGCTCCGTCCGCTCAAGGGAGCTCTGGAATCGGAATGACGGCCCCGCTCCTCCAGATCGAAGATCTGCACGTCTGGTTCGACCTGGCCGGCGACCGCGAGCTCCACGCAGTCCAGGGAGTCAGTCTCGAGATCGACGAGGGTGAGCGGGTCGGCCTGGTGGGCGAGTCCGGCTGCGGCAAGACGACCATGATCCTCGCCGCCATGGGTCTCCTGCCGCCGTCGGCGAGCCTCGCGGGGCACGTGTTCCTGAACGGCGAGGACATCCTCGCCATGGGTGAAGACTCGGTGAGCCCGCACCGCTGGGTCGACATCGCCATGGTCTTCCAGGGTGCGATGAACGCCTTCAATCCGGTGAAGACGATCGGCGAGCAGATCGTCGAGCCGATGGAGCTCCATGGGACGGCGAGCGGCAGGCAGGCGCGGAGGCAGGTGGGAGAACTGCTCGAGCGGGTCGGGATCCCGGCCGGGCGGGCCGCCGGCTACCCACACCAGTTCTCGGGCGGAATGCGGCAGCGGGCGGCCATCGCGATGGCGCTCGCCTGCAAACCGAAGGTGCTCCTCGCCGACGAGCCGACGACGGCGCTGGACGTGATGGTGCAGGCACAGATCCTCCAGCTCCTCGTTGGGCTCGCGGACGACTTCGGCCTCGCGCTCGTCCTCGTGACTCACGACCTTCCGATCGTCGCCCAGGTCTGTGAGCGGGCGGCGGTCATGTACGCGGGAGAGATCGTCGAGGCCGGTCCCACGGACACGCTGTACCACGACCCGCGCCATCCCTACACGCGACTCCTCTTCGCCGCCACTCCCGACCTCCACGGAGAGGACGAGGTCGCCTCGATCCCGGGCACGCCGCCGCGGCTCGACCATGAGCTGACGGGGTGTCCGTTCACATTGCGCTGTGACAGCTCGTTCGAGCCCTGCGCCAGAATCAAGCCACGGCTCATCCCGACGGCCGAGGGTCATATCGCGGCGTGCCATCTGAACGACCCGGCCCTGAAAGCCGCGTCGTGAGTGCTGACGGACAGCCGACCCTGCTCGAGGTGGAGGACCTCGTCACGCGCTTCCCCGTGCCGCGCGGGCTCGTCGGCGCGGCCGCGCGCCGCCCCAAGCGTTCAGTCCGCGCGGTCGACGGCGTTTCCTTCTCGCTTCGCAAGGGCGAGATGCTCGCGCTCGTCGGGGAGTCGGGCAGCGGCAAGACGACGACGGCGCAGTCCATCCTCCGGCTCGTCGAGCCTGAGTCGGGGACGATCCGCTTCGACGGCGAGGACATCTCGAAGGTGTCCGGCGGCAGGATGCGAGCGCTGCGGAGGCACGCCCAGCTCATCTTCCAGGACCCCTACGAGTCGCTCGATCCCCGCTTTCGGGTGCGCGCGACGGTAGAGGAGCCGCTTCTCATTCACAGCGAGGGTGGCGGGGGTGACGAACGCCAGGCGCGCGTCCGAGACGCGCTCACGCGCGCGGGCCTGACGCCGCCGGACCTCTTTCTCGACCGGTACCCGCACGAGCTCTCGGGCGGTCAGCGGCAGCGGGTCGCGATCGCCGCCAGTCTGGTGCTCGACCCCGAGCTCCTCGTCGCCGACGAGCCCGTCTCCATGCTCGACGTCTCCGTCCGGGCCGGGATCCTCACCCTGCTCGACGAGCTGCGCCGGAGCGGCCTCGGGATCCTGATGATCACGCACGACCTCTCCACCGCTGCGCACTACGCAGACCGGATCGCCGTCATGTACCTGGGCCGGATCGTCGAGGAGGGGCCCGCCCGGGAGGTCATTGGAAACCCGAAGCACCCGTACACGAAGGCCCTGATCTCGGTCGTCCCGCAGCGCGACCCGCGCGCAACCGTCAAGCCGCAGATCCTCACGGGCGAGACGCCGAACCCGATCGCGATTCCCACCGGCTGTCGGTTCCACCCCCGTTGTCCGATCGCGATCCCCGAGTGCCGCGCCACCGATCCGGAGCTGCGCGTCCCCGCCGGCGCGAGGGCCGATCACCGCGCAGCGTGCATCAGAGCGTGACGGACGCCGATCTCGTCCTCACAGGGGGCAAGGTCTTCACGGCCGACGCCGCGCTGTCCGTGGCCGAGGCGGTCGCCGTCCAGGGCGGGCGCATCGCCTGGGTGGGATCCGTCGCGGAAGCCGCCGAGCGCGTCGGTCCTTCGACGCGCGTCCTCGACCTCGAGGGCCGTATGGTGCTCCCGGGGTTCCAGGACGCGCACTGCCATCCGGCCGAGTCGGGCGTTGAGCTGGAGCGCTGTTCCCTCGACGACGCTCATTCGCGCGAGGCCTGCCTCGAAACGATCACGGCGTACGCGGCGGAGCACCCCGAGCTCGAGTGGGTCGTGGGCTCGGGGTGGTCGATCGACTCCTTCGAGAACGGAACGCCCAGCCGGGCCGACCTCGACGCGATCCTTCCCGACCGGCCCGCCTTCCTCGAGAACCGCGACGGGCACGGAGCCTGGATAAACAGTCGCGCACTCGAGCTTGCGAGGATCACGAAGGATACGCCGGACCCGTCCGGTGGACGCATCGAGCGCGACGTGGCCGGCCAGCCGCAGGGCACGCTGCAGGAGCACGCGGCGGACCTCGTGAGCGACCTCCTCCCGCCGACCACGCAGAACGAGTGGGAGACGGGGATCCTGCGCGCGCAGGCTCTGTACCACGAGCTCGGGCTCACGGCCTGGCAGGACGCAAGCATCTACACCGAGGCGCAACTGGCCGCATACAAGGCGGTTGCCGGGCGCGGCGAGCTCACGATGCGGACGGAGGGGAACCTCCTGTGGGAGCGCGGCAGCGGAGAGAATCAGGTCGAGGAACTCCTGGCTACGCGCGCCGGAGCGTCCGTCGGGCGTATGCGAATCCGCGGGGCGAAGATCTTCGTCGACGGCGTGCTCGAGAACCTGACGGGCGCCCTGCTCGAACCGTACGTCGACACCGACAACTACGGGATCTCGATGTTCGAGCCCGAGGAGCTCGAGCGCGCCGTCGTCCTCCTCGACTCGCACGGCTTCCAGGTTCACTTGCATACCATCGGGGACCGGGCCGTGCGCAATGCGCTCGACGCGGTCGAGGAAGCCGTGCGGGCGAACGGCAGCCGCGACGCGCGCCACCACTTCGCCCATCTCCAGCTCGTCCACCCGGACGACCTGCCCCGCTTCGCCCAGCTGGGCGTCGTGGCCAACGTCTCGCCCCTGTGGGCCTGCCACAGCGGGTACGTGGACGACTTGACTGAGCCGTTCATCGGCCCGGAGCGCTCCGCACGGATGTACCCGTTCGGCAGCCTGCTCCGGGCGAAAGCCCGGCTCGCGTTCGGGAGCGATTGGTCCGTCTCCACCCCCGACCCTCTGCCGCAGCTCGAGGTGGCCGTCACCCGGATCTCGCCCGAGACGCGCGACCTGGAGCCGCTGCTCCCGGAGCAGGCGATCGACCTGCCGACCGCGCTTCGGACCTTCACCGCCGGCTCGGCCTACGTCAACTGCCTGGACGAGACGGGCACGATCGAGCCGGGGAAGCTCGCCGACCTCGTCGTCCTCGACCGGGACGTCCTCGATCCCGGCGCGGGCCCGCTCGGCGACGCGAAGGTGCTCCTGACCCTCTCCGAGGGCGAGGCGGTCTACGCCGACCCAGCGCTCGGCTGGTAGGGCGTCGCCACCGGTCGCCGCATCCGGCGAGCGAGGAAGATCGTTGTGAAGAACGGGCCGACAACCGAGACCACGAAGACGGCGATCCAGAAGATCCTGGCGGCCAGTGACGGCCCTCCGGTGCAGACGGTCTCGATCGCGCCCGTGGCCAAGTCGCGCGTCGTGCCGCACGATTCTGTGTAGCCCCCGAGCCCGCCGAAGAAGATCAGGAACCCCGGCAGGAGCCCGCCCGGCACGAGGACCGTGCCGACGATCTTCTCCCGCGTCGTCCAGGCCTCCGAGACCCACAGCAGGACGAGACCGACGAACCAGCCGATCACGAACACGAATCCGCCGATTAGGAGCCCGATCAGCGCAACGATCTCGATCGGGCCCGCACCCCGGCGAGCGACGCCGGAGCGCGCCCGCTCCTCGGCCGCGATCTCGGCAGGGTCGCCCAGCCGCTCGAGGATGTTCCGAGTCTCAGCTTCACTTTCGGCCTCGCCGCCGGCGCGCGCCTCGGCGATGTGGTCGGCGATCTCCTGCACCAGCTCACCGCGACGAGCGCGAGGGAGGTCGCGAGACTCGCGTTCGAGCCGGTCGAGATAGTCGTCGACGAGACGATCGGCGTTGGACGTCATGTGTCAGCCCTTTCTTCTACGAGAGTGTCGACCGCGTCGCGGAACCGGCTCCACTCGCGCTTGAACTCGTCGAGCGCCTGCCGGCCTGCATCCGTGGCCCGGTAGTAGCGGCGGGGAGGCCCGGAGGGAGATTCCTGCCAGGTCGATTCCACGAGCCCGTCGCGTCGCAGGCGGCTGAGCAGAGGATAGATCGTCCCCTCACTCGTGACCATGCCGTCCACACCGGCGAGCCCGCGGACGAGATCGAACCCATACCGCTCCTCGGAGGCGAGGAGGGCGAGGACGCAGTACTGCAGCGTTCCTCGACGCATCTGGGCGAGGAGCGCGTCCTGCCGCTCGTCTACCATGCACTACAAGGTACTAAACCGTACCTTGTAAGGCAAGCTCAGCGCGCGGCACGCAGCTCGTCGGCCAGGCCGAGCGACTCCTGCTCGCTGAGGAGCCAGTCGGCAAAGAAGGGCTCGACGATGCGATAGACCCGTCCGGGGTCGCGAGCGGCGATCTCCTTGGCGACGAGCGCGCCGATCGCCCGTTGGAGCGCCGGCTTCGTCGGGAGGTCGTGGCGCTCGGCGTAGTCGGCCGCATAGAGCGAGCGGGTCGGCTCGTCGGCGAGGGCGAGCATGAGCAGCCGCTGTGCGTACGGGGCATCGTCCCAGAGCTTCGCGAAGTGGTTGTGCTCCGAGCGGAGCACCTGCTCGAGCGCCGCCTCGACGTCCGCCAGCCTGCCGAAGTGCCCGGTGGGGACGAGCTCCCAGAGGAAGTACGCGAGCTCCTGCGTCCCGTATGGATGGCCGGCGGTGGCCTCCAGCAGGCGGTTGAGCGCGTCATCGTCGATGCCCTTCTCGGTCTCCTCGAAGCGCTCGCGAAGGTAGCGGGCGAAGGCGGCCGGCGCGATCAGTCCGATCTCCAAGCGCTTTGCGCTGCGCCAGAAGGGCTCGTTCTCGTCCTCGAAGATGCGCTCGAGCACGTGGCGCTTGCTTCCCAGATAGACGTGGCCGACCTCCGGCTGCTCCTGGAAGACCGCCCGCATGAGGTTGGGGAAGTGTCGGTCGAGCGTAAGGATCTCCTGGAACTCGTCGAAGACGAGCACCGCGCGCCGCTTGCGCTCGGCGGCGATCTGCGCCGGAAGCGCCAGCAGGGCTTCGATGGTGTCGTCGATGTCTGCGCGCCGACGGCCCGCGTGGAAGACGAAGCGCAGGCTCGCGTCGACCGGGTCCACCTCCATCGTGGGCGTGATGCGGAGGCCGCGAAAGAGGCGTGTCGCCCGCTCGATCGCCTGGCCGGCGGCCGTCTCCAGGTCGCTGTAGATCGTCTTCGCGAGCGCGGCCGCGAACCGCTCCTTCGTCGGCGTTCGCATCAGGTCGCAGTACCCGACGAGAATCCCCTTTCGCATCGCCCGCTGGGCCGCCCGCAGCACAAGCGACGACTTTCCGTAGCGGCGCGGGGCGTAGACGAGCAGGTCCTGGCCGTTCTCCATGTCGCTCATGAGCTCCCGGATCTCCGCGTCACGGTTCGTGAAGGCCCGGTCCAGGGCCAGTGCGCCGAAGGTGAACGGGTTGGTATGCGTCACTGCCTTACGCAGTATTGCATACGAGCCGTATGCGGCACCGCATGACGCTCGACCGCATACGCACCTACGCCTGGAGGAAAACCCGGCCGTCCTCGATCCGGGCCGGATAGACCGCCGCCCGCAGCGCCGGCTCGTCGAGGCAGACGCCGGTCTCGAGATCGAACTCCCACCCGTGCCAGGGACACCGAAGCGCGCGGCGCTCGGTGATCCGGTAGACGCCGGGATCGCCCACGACCCGCTCCACGACACCGCCCAGGCAGAGCGGCCCGCCGTGGTGAGGGCAGCGATTGCGGATCCCGTGCAACGTCCCGTCCGGCTCCGCGATCACGCCCACCTCACGTCCGTTCACCCGGGCAACGACCCGCCCGTCGCGCTCCAGGTCGGCAGCCGAGCCGACGTCGATCCACTCAGCCAACGGCGGGGAGCCCCAGGCGCGCGCCGTAGAGGGCGGCGGCGTTCTCGTGCAGCACCTTCGCGCGCCACGCCTCGGGCAGCCGGTTGAGCATGAAGCCTGGGTCGTCGAAGTCCCAGTGAGGGTAGTCGGATGCGAAGCAGAGGTTGTCGGGCGCACCCGCGGCCTCGAGCATCTCGAAGAGCGTCTCGTCCCGGCCGTCCGTGTGCTCCAGGGGCTGCGTCGAGAAGCGGACGTGCTTGCGCGCCACCTCACTCGGCTTCCGCTCGAGCCAGGGGACTTCGCTCCTGAGCGCCCGCCAGTTCGTGTCCAGCCGCCAGAGCATCCCCGGCAACCAGGCGATCCCTCCCTCGATCAGGAGCACCTTCAGCGCCGGCAGGCGCTCGAACGTCCCGTGGCAGAGCAGCGAGACCAGGTGCGACATCGTGCTGCACGCGGAGCCGAGCGTGTGCCACTCGATGTAGAAGGTGACCGGGCCGGCGCCGCCGGGCGGCGCGGCGATGCCCATGCCCTCGCCTCCGGAATGGATGGCCACGGGGAGACCGTGCGCGGCGGCCGCCTCGAAGATGGGCAGGTAGCGCGGCTCGCCGTACGGCCGGTCGGCGCCGCCGACGAGGAGCACCTGCACGAAGCGCTCGTCATCGGCCATGCGGTGAATCTCGGCGGCGGCCGTCTGCGGGTCCTGGGCAGGGCAGAGGATGGACGCGCGTAGCCGCGGTTCGGCGTCGAGCCAGCGCTCCCGGAGCCACTCGTTGTGTGCCCGCGCGAGCGCGGCCGCCCGGTAGGGGCTCGGCATCAGCGAGACGAGCACCGCGTCGTCCCCGTTGAGGACGCCGACGTCCGTCCCGCTCGGGTCGAGCAGCTCGCGGCTGACCGCGTCCACGTCGGAGGCCGGCGGGCGCCCGTTCCGGTCGATGTCCTGCCGGAACCAGGACGTCGGGTGTGACCAGGAGTAGCCGGGAAGCCCGAGCGAAGGCCCCTGCGCGCGGAACCAGTCGCGTTGCGCAGGATCGACGTAAGCGAGCAGCTCCTCGGGGTCGCCGACCTGCGGGTGGATGTCGCAGTCGATCACACGCAGACCATACGGCACGGGGCCACGGCAGCTCAGACGTGGTCGCGGGGGAACCGATGCGTCCACGTGCGCTCGAAGATTCGCCTGTTGTGCTCGAAGACCTCGAGCAGGGTCGTCACGTGGAAGGCCTCGAGATCGGAGGTCATCCTGCTCGTCACCTCCGAGCGCATGCTCCAGTCTCCCCGACCCATGCCCGACGTGGCGTGAAAGCGCACCTCCGCAGAGAGCGGATCGCCCTCCCGGATCGAGTAGACCGTGTGGCTCGTGTCGGAGGTCTCCAGGTCGATGTCGACGAAGCGCTGCGAGCCGCCAAGGTCCCAGTCGAAGACCTGTTCGACGATCCCGGTGGCGTGATTGCGCCGCAGCGAACGTCCCTGCGGTGACCCGGCGACGGCCTCGACGGCCATCTTCGGCGCGGTCTCAGCCGGGCCGAACTCGTGGAGCTCGGCGTCCTCCGGGCGCGGCGGCCGCTCGGGCAGCTCCAGCCTCCCGGAGTAGAGGGTCAGGCGCACCGGCTCCGGCGAGGGCCACGCCCAAGGCCAGTAGGTGGGGGAGACCGCGACCCGGAGCCGGTGACCGGCCGGAATCGAGTAGGCCATCACGTCGAGCGGCACCCGCACCTGATAACGGCGGCCCGGCTCGAGCGGCTCGGGATGCTCGTGGCTCGCGCGGTGGGCGAGGTTGAGGAGGCCGCGCGTGACGAGCGCCGACGTCCCCTCCGGGAAGACGTCGCAGAGACGGACGACGACGAGCGCGCTCGGCCGGTCGACGGCCAGGTCGAGCACGGCCTCGGGGCAGCCGAGGAGCTCGAGCGGCTGCTCGAGCGGCTCCGAGTCGAAGGTGAGCGAGAGCGCGTCGTCGAGCCGCTGGTCGCCGGCCAGGTCGGCGGACTGACCCTCGGCGCACCATACGCCGGCTTCGGTCCCACACGACTGCACGCCCAGGAGCTCCCGTGGCTCGTCGACGGGGAGCTCCCAGACCCTCGCGCCGACGCCCGGCGACGGCCATTCCTCCTCAGCCGCCCAGCGGCCCGGCCGCAGGTCGTACATCGGCCGCGGCTCGACGGCGTCCTGCATCCAGACACGCAGCATCGGCTCGTCCATGACCCCTGTGTCGACCCCCTTCAGCCAGTGGTCGAACCAGCGCACGGTCTCCTGGAGGAAGCCGATCGCCGGCCCCGGTTTACCCGTCTCGGGGAAGTCGTGCGCCCACGGCCCGATAATCCCCTTGTGCGGGCCCGAGAGCCCGGCGAGAAGCCGCGGCACGGCGTTCGTGTAGCCGTCGACGAAGCCGCCGACCGCGTAGACCGGAGAGTCGATCGCCGTGTAGTCCTCGCAGACCGACCCCTGCTTCCAGTACGCATCCCGGCGCTGGTGCCCGAGCCAGTGCTCGATCCAGGGCTCCAGCGTCTCCAGCCGTTCGAGCCAGGCCTCGTGCCAGCCCTCCCCGTAGAGCCGCGGGTCGGGCGGCCGCGCGTTCCAGGTCAGCATGGACGAGGCCCAGTGGAGCATGTCCAGGCCGAGGACGCAGCCGCCGCGGTAGTGGACGTCGTCGGCGTAGCGGTCGTCCGTCGAGCACATGGTCATGATCGCTCCGAGCCCCGGCGGCCCAAGGGCGGCGATCTGGAGCGAGTTGAAACCGCCCCAGGAGATGCCCCAGAGCCCGAGGTTTCCGTCGCACCAGGGCTGCTCACGCACCCAGGCGAGGATCTCGAGCGCGTCGTCGGCCTCCTGCTGCGTGTACTCGTCGGTGAGGACGCCGTCCGACTCGCCCGTGCCGCGCATGTCCACACGGACGGCGGCGTAGCCGTGCCCTGCGAGGTACGGCTGGCGCTGCGAGTCGCGGACGGCCGTGCCGTCCACCTTCCGGTAGGGCAGGTACTCGACGACGGCCGGCACCGGGTCGTCCTCCGCATCCTCCGGAAGCCAGGTGCGCACGGCCAGGCGCGTGCCGTCGGAAAGGTGCAGCCAGCTGTTCTCGATCTCCCGGACCCGGTGCGGGAAGTCGGTCCGCTCCGCCGCCACTAGTGCCCCTCCAAGCAATGCACGCCTGCTTCTGCCCCGCGATCACGCGGCGCCAGAACCCACCCTCGACGTTGCCAAGGCAGCCAGCCTTGGCCGCGCGCGAGCGCGAATTCTGGCTTGGTGCTCGCGACGCAGAAGCGAGGCAGCATCACCTGAAAGGGCACTAGGCGGTCGGCACCGATTCGAGGACGAGCCGCTCGCGCCTGTACGGGAGTGGCACCGCCGGGTCCTCCGAGTCGATCTCGCGCGCGAGCCGGTGCCCGTCGAAGATCGCCTCGGCGATGATGCGAGGCGCGACGCAGTCCCCGATCCGGTAGACGCCCTCGATCCCCTCGTCGGCCAGGGTGTCGCCGTCGGCCCTGAGCTCGAGGTAGAGCGCGTCGTCTGAGAGCCTCTGGGTGACGAGCACGACGGCCTCCGCCTCCAGCTCGAGCGGCTCCCCGAACTCGTCGGTCGCGCTCACGCGGCCCGGCTCGATGGCCGCGAGCATCGTCCCCGTCCGTCGCCGGATGCCCACCTCCTGGAGGTGCCGCCGGAGCAGCGGCCCCTCCAGCGTGTCGTCGCACACGGGCGCGACGCGGTCGTGCGGCGTGACGATCTCGACCGAGAAGCCATCGCCCGCAAGCTTTTCTGCGATACCGGCCGCCATGAAGTAGCCGTCGGCGTCCAGGACGAGCACGCGCTCTCCGGGCGGCGTCTTGCCCTCGAGCATGACCTGCTCGGGCGTGAGGACGTGCGGGAGCGAGGCGTCAGCGCCGGGGATCGGCTCGTGCGTGACGAAGTTGATGCCGTCGGTTACCCAGCGCGCGCCCGTCGCCACGACGACGAGCTCGGCGCCGTACTCGCGCACGTCCTCCGCCCCGAGCCGGGCGCCGGTGATCACCTCGACGTTGCCGAGCTTCTCCAGCTGCACGGCGCGCCAGTTCAAGACCCGACCCCACTCGCCGAGTCCGGGCAACCTGGGGATCCAGCGCATGATGCCGCCGATCTCGGGCTCGGCCTCGACCAGGTGGACGCGGCGGAAGCCGCGCTTGCCGAGCACGATGGCGCACTCCATTCCCGCCGGGCCGGAGCCGACCACGAGGACGTCGCGGTCACGGTTCTCGGCAGTGTCGAAGCGCTCGGGGTGCCAGCCGCGGCGGTACTCCTCGCCCGCCGTCGCGTTCTGGGTGCAGCCGATGTGGTTTCCCTCCTCGGCCTTCATGACGCAGACGTTGCAGCCGATGCACTCGCGCACCTCGCCGTAGCGCCCCTCCTCGATCTTCTTGGGGAGGAACGGATCGGCGATGGAGGGCCGGGCGGCGCCGATCAGGTCCCACGCGCCCGAGTTGACGATCTCGGCCATCCGGTCGGGATTAGTAAGCCTGCCGACTCCGACGATCGGCTTCGCCGTGGCCTCGCGGACGCGCCCGGTCCATTCGAGCTGGTAGCCCTCCGGGAAGAAGCGCGACGCGCCCGAGTCCTTCGACCACTCGACGATCGACCCGACGTTAACGTCCCAGAGGTCGACGAGATGGTCGGCCAGGCGGATGAAGCCGAGGCCCTCGTCCAGCTCCACGCCGGCAGGGCCGAGCGCTTCGACGCAGAGGCGGACGGCGATCGCGCAGTCGTCCCCGACGGCCTCCCGGACCGCTTCGAGCGTCTCCAGCCAGAAGCGGACGCGGTTCTCCAGCGAGCCGCCGTAGGCGTCGGTCCGCTTGTTGTAGAAGGGGGAGAGGAACTGCAGCGGCAGGTACGAGTGGCCGCCGTAGACGTAGACGATGTCGATCCCGACATCGCGGACGAGCTTCGCGGCCTGCGCCCAGTCGCCGCGGACGCGGCGGATGTCGTCCAACTCCATCGCCTTCGGGACGACGAACGAGTAGTAGTCGCTCGCGAGCTGCGAGGGCCCGATCGCGGGCCAGCGCGACTCCTTCGTGGTCCCATGCACGCCGCCGTGGGTCAGCTCGACGCCGGCCAGGGAGCCGTGCGCATGGGCCTCGTCCGCGAAGAGCGCGAGGTTGCGCACGTCGTTCTCGTCCCAGACCCGCTGCGAGACGACGGGCCAGAAGTCGGAGTCGGGGCTGACGAGCGCCTCCTCCGTGCAGACGGCGGCCCAGCCGCCCTCCGCCTTCATGCCCCGGAAGCGCGCCTGGGAGCCCGGCTTCTCGCTCCCGAAGCCCGTGCAGTGCGGCACCTGGTAGAAGCGGTTGCGCAGCGTCTTCGGGCCAATCCGGACCGGCTCGAAGAGGACGTCGTGGCGGGGATCGCGCGCCATGGGCCTGGATAGGATCGCTTCTGTGGCCCAGACGGTCAAAGCGCGAACCGGCGGGAAGCTGGTCGCCGAGAGCCTGGAAGCGCTCGGCGCCGACGTCGCCTTCGGCGTGCCGGGTATCCATGCGCTCGCGATCTGGGACGGCCTGCGCACGAGCCCGATCGAGGCGATCGGCCTTCGGACCGAGCTCTCGGCCGGCTTCGCCGCCGACGGCTACGCGCGGACGAGCGGACGGCCCGCGCCGCTCCTCCTCTCCACCGGACCGGGCGCCCTCATCTCGCTGGCGGCGCTCATGGAGGCGGCGAGCGCCCACGTCCCCG
>Ga0081538_10000025_pt1 | contig 129366 bp, 123 predicted proteins | sample TabmetS5T2R1_FD_71022 | JGI IMG/M metagenome (GOLD analysis project Ga0081538, IMG submission 71022) | Tabebuia heterophylla rhizosphere microbial communities from the University of Puerto Rico - S5T2R1 | ecosystem: Host-associated > Plants > Roots > Rhizosphere ... | reverse complement strand
TGGTGATCAGCGGCACGACCGGAGAATCACCAACGACGTCCGATGCAGAGAAGGCAGACCTACTAAGAGTCGTGCTCGATGCGGTCGGTGACCGAGCCACCATCCTTGCTGGCGTTGGCACCTTCAATACCGAACACACCCTGGAGTTGGCGGCGGCGGCCGCCAAGCTCGGCGCCAACGGCCTACTAGTGGTGACGCCGTACTACTCCAAACCACCGCAGGCAGGGATACTGGAGCACTTTCGCCGGGTTGCCGATGCAACCGAGGTGCCCCTGATGCTGTACGACATTCCTGGTCGTGCGGGGATCGCAATCGCTACCGACACAATGTTGCGACTGGCCGAGCATCCCCGAATTGTGGGCGTCAAGGATGCGAAGGGTGATCTTGCGGCCTCCGCCCGAGTGATCGCCCAGACCGACCTTGCCTATTACTCCGGCGATGATGCCATGACATTGCCGCTCCTATCGGTTGGTGCGGTTGGTGTGGTCGGCACTTCTACGCACTTCAGCGCAGTGGGTACCAAGCAGCTGATCAAGGCGTACTTGGACGGTGATGTGGCTGCCGCGCTGCAGCTTCACCAGCAGCTGCTGCCGATCTACACCGGAATCTTCGCGACGCAAGGTTGCATCCTGGTAAAGGCTGGCTTGAGGCTGCAGGGTCGCGACGTCGGGGGCTTGAGGTCTCCATTGATCGACGCGACTGCTGCCGAAGTCGAGGGTTTGCGTGCCGCTTTGGCCGCGGCTGGTTTAGCGACCGGTGAGGCGGTGTCCACCGGCTGAGTCGTGGCACCCGCGGCCGAGGGCACTGTGCGACCAAGAGATAATTGACGGACGGAACGTGTCTATAGCGCGCGCCGTTTGACCGATTGTGAGGAAGCACACGGTCGCGCACAGCCAATTGCCAGGGTTCACTCAGGGCATTGCCAGGATGACAAGCAACAATGAGGCGTTCAGGCTGAACCTGCGTGGCAGCTCGGGACGGCGTAGGAAGGTTGTACTCATGGCGAACTGGCCGGCGCCGGATCCTCAGGATTGGCAGCCGCCTGTCTCCGTAACCACCAAGCCCGAAACGCCTCGCGACCCCGACATTCTTGAGTGGACGCCTCCGACTTGGGAAGAGCTAGTACGCGACCACGGCGCGCGGGTCTACCGTCTGGCCTATCGCCTGACCGGCAATCCGCATGATGCCGAGGACCTCACCCAAGATGTCTTTGTCCGAGTATTCCGCTCACTGCACCGATTCCAGCCCGGCACATTTGAGGGCTGGCTGCACCGCATAACCACCAACCTGTTCCTTGATGGTGCTCGTCGCCGTCAGAAGATTCGCTTCGACGGTCTGGGCGAAGGTTCCGACGAGCGCTTGCGCAGTGCCTGGCCGAGCCCGTCGGAGCAACTGGCTGATGCCGACCTGGACCACGATGTGGCTGCTGCGCTGTCAGCCCTGCCACCAGAGTTCCGGGCGGCCGTTGTGTTGTGTGACATCGAGGGTCTGACCTATGAGGAGATCAGCGAGGTTCTCGACATCAAGATCGGAACCGTGCGGAGCCGAATTCATCGCGGCCGGGCCCAGTTGCGTGCCGCCCTTGCGCATCGCCGGCCGACCGGCGAACGGCTGCGCTATCTGGGTGTTGAAGTAGAGTCCGGCGAGATTCCCGACAGTGTTACCTCGAAGTTGGGGGCGACCTCCAAATCGGGAAGTCTGGAGCCTGTGAGGTCGACGTGAGGAAGGCGCCCTGCGCTGAGCTCGCCGAATTGCGATCAGCGTTTGTCGACGGGGCTCTGACCAACACCGATCGTGAACGGCTATTGGCTCACCTTGTCGACTGTTCTGATTGCCGGCGTGACATTGAGGATCTCCGTGCGGTGCGTGAGCTCCTCAACCAAACCAAGACCCAACCCGGCCCGACGCCAGCCGACCTCTCAGTACGGCTTGTCTCGATCGCCGGCCCGGCATCGGTCGCGCCGCTGTGGACCCGGCCGTTCCGGCGTACCCAATCATCTGGTGCTGGGAAAACCGGCTGTCTGCCGAGTCATCGCCGCACGGTCAAGCTACGCCTCGCCGCCGCCGCGACGGCTGTGGCAGCGACAATTACCGCAATGGGAGTTGTGGGGTATGCCGCCGCTCCGAGCCTTCCGACGATTGATGACCCCATCAATGAGGCGCAAGCGGCGTTCTCCTCCACCCGGGGACAGTTGCCGCTAGCCAATGACGCGCTCACCGCAGTCATGTTGGCAGACTCGACCAGCTTGTCCGCCAGTGTGTCACCGCCGCTCGACGGCCCAACGGTTCCGACCGGGCCAACGATGATTGCAGCGGAGGCAAAGGCAACAATGCAGCGGGCTGCTGACGCGGCTTTCTCGGTCAGCTACTCAGGACGGCAATCGTTTGTTGCGTACCGGCGCGGAGGGCCAATCGCGGCGCAGGTCGACGTCGAGGCACGCGCCGGCCAAGGCAGCCAGGTGATGGTCGTCAACCAAACCGGTAGGCAGCTGCTCAAAGGATTCAAGCCAGCGCTGATCTCCTCGAGGGTTGTTGATGATGAGTTGCTCGACCTGCTGGAGCGCAACTATCGCCTTGCCGGTACTCGCGGGTCCACCGTGGCCGGACGTAGCGCGGCCGTCGTGGCAGCGACTCGTGTCGGGGGCTCTACGACCGCGGCACGTTGGTGGGTCGACGACGCTACCGGCATCGTGCTTTGGCAAGAGACCTATGACAAGAACGGATCGGTCGACTTGTCTTTCGGATTCACTTCGGTGGCTGTTAGCCGCGCGAACAGCATCCTGGAACATCTGCCGCCGCGACTGGCAGTGCCACGGACCAACACCTCCCTGACCCTCTCCTCGGCAGGCGAACTCATCGTCTCCGGATGGTCTTGCCCTCGCAAGCTGGCTGGCCTGTCGCTGGTGCGGCTACGAAGCGACCGGCCTGGCAACCCTGAGACGGTGCAGCTGGTGTACAGCGACGGACTGGCCGCGGTCAGTGTCTTTGAGCAGCGGGGTCGGCTGACCGCTGCTCCACAAGGCTCGCAGTGGGATGCGACGCTTGGTGCTTATGTTCGGCGTGGTGCCTCGGGAGTGGCGACCTGGCAGTCCGGCGACGTGGTTTTCACAGTGGTGACCGACGGGAACGCTGGCGTGTTGGCCGACGCGGTGGCCGCGCTGCCCCACGATGGTGCAGAGGCGCCTACTACGCTTGGCCGCATTAAAGCTGGTTGGGCAAGGATTCTGGCCGATGTGAAGGGTTAGTGCACGGTGGATGTGAACCGTCCCACGGGTGAGACCGAAGCCGACCCGCCGGACTCTCGCTATCTTGGACCTTTTGGCGAGCCACCGTCCGCACTTGCAGCCTCAGATAGCTCGTATGAGCCCATTCCTACATTCGAATCGAACACCGCGAGCTGGCCGCCGCCCACTGGGGAGCCGGCGCACGCTGCGAGCGGCCCGGGCTTTGACGGATCGTCGACGACAGCGATCTTGCCTGGACGGAGTAAGGGCCGCCGTCGAGTTGCAGCGTCAGTTGTCGCGGTTGCCGCGCTCACGGCGCTGGTGATCGGCGGCGCAGCTGGTTACGGCGGTGCCACACTCGCGCGGCGCACCGCGCCCACTACCACCACAGCTAGCCCGTCCCCGGAACCCGGTGTAACGCGTACCCCCGTTGCGCCCGCGCCGCCGAGTGCCAACACCGTTGAGATTGCTAAACGAGTGCTGCCGGCAGCCGTGATGATCCAGGTTGGTCGAGGAAGCGGTTCCGGATTCTTGATCGATAAGGAAGGGCGCATCCTGACCAACAATCACGTTGTCACCGGAGCCGCCGATGGATCGAGGATTCGGGTCCTGTACTCGGATGGGCGACGGGTCAATGCTGTGCTGGTGGGTCGCAGCCCTTCCTACGACATCGCGGTGATCAAGGCGAGCGGTGCGGGATCGTTGCAGCCCATCGAACTCGGGGACTCTGCGCAGGTCCAAATCGGCGAGCCAGTGCTTGCCATAGGCTCCCCGCTCGGGCTGTCCGGCACCGTCACAGAGGGCATCGTCTCGGCTCGGAACCGGCCCGTGATTGTTACCGAGACCAGCGACGCAGATGCGCCAACCGCCTATATCAGCGCCATCCAGACCGATGCACAGATCAATCCAGGCAGCTCCGGTGGCCCGCTAGTCGACGCGGGAGGGCGGGTGATCGGGGTGAACTCGGCGATCTTGACATTCGGGTCCAGTCGCAACCTCGGGCTTGGGTTTGCGATCCCGATCAACCAGGCGGCCACTATCGCGGACCAGTTGATCAAGAACGGCAAGGCGACCTATCCGGTGATCGGCGCTAATGTGCAGGACGCTGGATCGGGGGTGGAGCTGAGCGTTGTTGATCCCCAGGGCCCGGCAGCCAAGGCGGGCCTGAAGGCTAAAGATCTGATCACCAAGGTCGACGACGAGACGGTCAACACCATGGAGGAGCTGATTGTCAGCATCCGGACCCGGCGGCCAGGCGACGTCGTCGTTCTGGAATATGTTCGGGGTTCTTCGCGCGCGCAGGCAAGCGTCACCCTGGGCGGCAAGGTGGGCTGAGCGTGACCCCACTGCTGCTCGACATCAACGGGCCCGAATTCGTTCTGCTCTTAGTAATCGCGGTGATCTTGTTCGGGCCGGAGCGATTGCCTGATCTGGCCCGTAAGGCGGCTCGCTTGCTGCGATACTTGCGGACGGTGGCGGGCAATGCCCAACAACAGCTGAGCAAGGAGCTGGGGCCGGAGTTCGAGAACGTTGATCTCCGGGACCTGAACCCGAGGGCCTTTGTGCAGAAGCACCTGGTGGATGAGGTAGACCCGATCATCAGCGACGTGAAGTCTGAGGTCAGCGATGCCGGCCAGACGATCAAGAACTCATCAACTAAGTTCAGCGAAGCGACCAAGCCCGCCGATTCCGGTTCCGGAGCCAAGCAGAACGGCATGGATGGGGCGTCCCGACCTCGATCGCTGACCCCATTTGATCTTGAAGCGACGTAATTTGAGTTGTTATTGACGCCCTAGAGGAGCCAGGCCCAGCTGCTTGCCGAGCAGGCTACGGCCGCGTTTCAGGAGCTGGTCGGCCAGGGAATTGAGCGCAACCGCAGCGGGTTGCTCGCGGTCGGCCTCCACCAGCGGCACTCCAGAGTCACCGGACGCACGCAACTGCGGGTCGAGCGGTATCTGCGCCAGGAGTGGCACGGCGTAACCCAGGCGGGTACTGAGTGCTCGCGCTACCTCGTCGCCGCCGCCGACACCAAAGACGTCGTAGCTGTGGACATTGCCGCAGTCAGGGCAGGTGATCACCAGGTGGGACATGTTCTCCACGACGCCGATGACGTGCTGATTCATCATCGACGCCATGGTTCCGGCCCGCTCAGCCACCTCAGCAGCAGCTGCCTGCGGTGTGGTAACTACCAACACTTCGGCGGTAGGCAGCTTCTGCCCCAATGAAATCGCTACGTCGCCGGTGCCGGGCGGTAGATCAATGAGCAGAAAGTCCAGATCGCCCCAGTAGACGTCAGCCAGCATTTGGGTGAGCGCCCGGTCCAGAATGGGGCCACGCCAGGCAACCACTTGATCGCGACGCGGTTTGAGCATGCCAATCGAGATGACCCTGAGACCGTGGACCGGGACCGGCATGATCATGTCTTCTACGGCGGTCGGCCGAGCGTCAGCGACACCGAGCATTGCGGGCACCGAGTGGCCGTAGATGTCGGCGTCGAGGATGCCGATCTTACGCCCGTGGGCGGCCAGCGCACTGGCGAGGTTCACGGTGACAGAGGACTTCCCGACGCCACCCTTGCCGGATGCGACCGCGATGACCTGCGTCAGGGAATCGGGTCGAGCGAAGGGAATTTCGCGGTCGGGTTGTCCGCTTTTGAGCATGTCCCGCAGTGCCGCTCGCTGTTCATCAGACATGACGCCGAGCTCTACCTGGACTGCTGTCACCCCGGATACAGCACCGACTGCCGCACTCACATCACGGTTCAGGGTGTCACGCATAGGGCAACCGGAAACGGTGAGCAGCACTCGTACGCGCACCTGACCCTTGGGGTCTACAGCGATGTCATCGACCATGCCCAGGTCTGTAATTGGCCGGCGAATCTCAGGATCATCCACGCGATGTAGCGCCTGACGTATCTGAGGCACTAAGGGATGCTCGGCGGTGGAGGTTGCAGAGACTTGGCTGGACTGGTGGTCGCGCACGCACCCAGCCTAGGTGAGATCGCGTATCACTCTCTGTCAGCGGTTAACGCGCGGCTGTGTTCGCGGACACTATCTTCGCCGTCGAGTTCGGCGAGCAGGTCGCGAAGCTCCGCCCGCAGCTCTGAGCGCAGGTAATCGCGGGTGGCCAACTCACCGACTGACATCCGGAGACCGGCTATTTCGCGCGCCAAGAAGTCCATGTCAGCACGGCTTTGTGCCGCCTGCAGCCGGTCCTGCTCCGCGATGACACGGTCGCGTGCCTCCTGCCGATTCTGCGCAAGCAAGATCAGCGGTGCAGCGTAGGAGGCCTGCAGCGACAAGATCAGGGTTAAAAAGATGAATGGGTACTCATCGAAGCGGGGTCGAGGTGGACCGTACGGCACGTTCCACAGGACCCATATCACGATGACCACTGTCATGCCGAAGAGGAACCGTGCCGTTCCCATGAATCGGGCGAACGCCTCTGCAAACTTTCCAAAGGCCTCCCGATCGACCTTGATCGTCGGAATCGTGGAACGCTTGCGCCTGCCCGGTATGTCGAGCCGCCCGTCCCCCCGCACGGCTCTAGCCATGGGCGACCGCTTCCTCTTCAGGCGGCCTCGCCGATACCGCGTCTAGCTCGATGCCACGCCAGTCCTCAGGCAGCATGTGATCAAGTACGTCATCCACTGTGATAGCGCCGATCAGCCGATGATCAGCATCGACCACTGGAGCGTTGACCAGGTTGTACGTTGCGAAGTAGCGGCTGACTTCATGCAAGTTCGCCTGGTCGGTGAGAGTCTCCAGCTCGGTATCGATCAAACCCGAAACCAATGTCGAGGGCGGCTCCCGTAGCAGCCGCTGGAAGTGCACTGCGCCGACGAAGCGACCGGTTGGAGTCTCCAGCGGTGGTCGGCATACGTAGACCATGCATGCCAGAGCCGGCGTAAGTTCTGCATCTCGGATGCGAGCCAGTGCATCGGCAACCGTTGCGTCTGGCGGCAAGATCACGGGCTCAGGAGTCATCATCCCGCCAGCTGTTGACTCGGCATAGCGGAGCAGTCGCCGAACGTCCTTGGCTTCCTCGGGCTCCATGCGTCCCAGCAGCACCTCGGCCATCTCAGGCGCCAGCTCGGCGATCAAGTCAGCAGCATCGTCTGGATCCATCTCCTCCAGAATGTCGGCCGCACGTTCGGTATCGAGCTGGGAGATTAGCTGCACCTGCTCGTCCTCAGGCAGCTCTTCCAGAGCGTCGGCCAGTTTGTGATCATCGAGCGCAGACGCTACCTCGGCTCGTCGCTCACGCGACATTTCGTGTAGCTCTCGTGCGATGTCGGCGGCCTTCATGTCTTCCATCTGGGCCAGCAGTTGGTCGGTACCTTGGCCTCGATCGAACGCCAAGATCTTGATCGTGGACCAGTCGACGATGGTGACGTGACCTCGTCGACCGAATCGTCGACGAGTTCCGGCTTCCCGCAATGCCACCTGCGACAACTCCCAGTCGTGAGAACGCGCTGGCCGCATGGCCACATCGAAGATGACCGAGGAAGTCGGGTGGTCAGTCCGTTCCACGGTCAAGTCGAACAGGTCGTCGATCACCAGCATTTCCGACTCCCTGCGCTCAAAGCGGCGGGTGTTGACGACGCCGGTAATGACCACCTGAAAGCCGTCGATGCTGCGTACCCGCGCCATCGGGATGAAGATCCGGTGTCGGGCGAATAGCTCTACGACGAGACCTTTTACCCGGGGTGCCCGGCCAGCAGTCCGGCGCTGCACGACAACGTCACGCACCTTGCCCACCTGGTCCCCAGCGCTGTCGAGGACTGGCAGGCCTCGGATGCGTGAGATAAAGACCGAGGTTGCGCTCGCTGCCACGCTTCGATTATCACAGCCTGGCGCCGACATCCCCGCGGCGAGCGTCGGCATTGCGCGAGCCGCTCCTTAATCACGCCGCGGCAAGCGTCGGCATTGCGCGCGCCGCTCTCAAAAACTCGCCCAAGATCACCTCCGCTAAGGTCTGGACATGGCAGCAGTCGAAACGATCAGCTACAAGGACCTCTGCATCGATGCGGTCAATCCTGAGGTCCTTGCAGCATTCTGGGCGCGAGCACTCGGGCTTAGCGCTCAGCCGAATGGCGATAATTTCCGGCTGGTTGATGATGTTCCCGAGCACACGCTTTGGGTGAACAAGGTGCCTGAGCCGCGCACAGTCAAGCAGCGTGTGCACATGGATGTCCATGTTGCGGCTGTATCTGATCTAACCGATCTAGACGCGGAGATTCTTGATCGGACGCATCCGTGGACGGTGCTGGCTGATCCTGAAGGTGGTGACCTATGCGCCTTTGTCAGGGATCGCCAAGCGCTGCCCGACTACCGGCTCTATGAAGTCGTTGTGGACGCTGCCGATCCGGTCGCGATTGCATCGTGGTGGAGCGAGCGGTACGGCTGCGAAGTTTGTCACGACCGGGACCGGGGCTTTTCCTGGATCGATGGGGCACCGGGGATGCCGTGGCCGATGGTCTTCCAGTGGGTTCCCGAGCCGAAGACAGTCAAGAATCGAGTGCACTGGGATCTCTGGGGCGAGACTCCAAGCATCCTCTCAGCGGGCGCCAAGCTGCTCCGCAGCCGTGATGACGAGATTGACTGGGACGTACTGGCCGATCCGGAAGGTAATGAGTTCTGCGTGTTCACTCGGCACGAGGTCTGAGGAGCTTAGGAGCAGCTGCCCGCACAAACCGCCGCTCGCAGCAGTGATTATCGGGGATTCAACGCTCAACTCCTCGATAGCTGCAACGAGTAAATTGGGAGAGCCAAGCCTCAGGAGGACACGATGGCTATGCCGCCGCGGCAGTTCGGTTCGCTTTTCGAGCTGCAGTTCCCCCAGTCGGTCGGGATCTACGGCACCTACGAGGAGGCGCAGAAGGCAGTTGACTTCCTCGCAGATCAAAAATTCGAGGTGCAGAACTTGGCGATTGTCGGTACCGATCTGAAATCAGTCGAGCGGGTTCTTGGTCGGCGCAACTGGGGAACCGTGATTACCCAAGGCCTGCAGTCAGGTGTCTCCACTGGGTTGCTCGTCGGTCTTGTGATGTTGATCTTCACTCGACCGGCAAGCGTATTGCTGCTGCTGTTGGCTTCGTTGGCGATCGGCGTCGCGCTCGGCATTGGTTTCAGCGCAGCGGCGTACGCGATGAGCCGCGGACGTCGTGACTTCACGTCGGTAACTCATACGGTTGCGACCAAGTACGAGGTGCTGTGCGAGCACAAGGTCGCTGCTCAGGCGCGCGAGATGCTGCAAGGCATGCCCGGGGCTCGCGCCGCACAATTTGATTAGGCCGCGCTCGCGCACGGGCGCTGGAGGCTGACTCCTTCGTCCCCCTTCGCGAAGCGGCACGACCCGTGATGGCCGGAGCAGCAACAGAGCCGCTTCGCTCATCGCTCCTGCAGTCGTCGGCGCGCCCTCCGACGCTCGCGCAGCATGCGACTGGCCTCTATTGATCTCCCCATATTCGCCATCCAGGCTTCCACTTCGATGCTGCTGTGAGGAAGCATGCCCGAGAGATTCTCATTACCGTCGGAAGTGATCAAGATGTCATCCTCGATCCTGACGCCGATGCCACGCAGCGGTTCTGGAACTAACTCGTCATCAGACTTGAGGTATAGCCCGGGCTCGACGGTAATGATCATGCCCGGTTGCAAGATGCCCTCCCGGTAGTTCTCCTGCCGGGCTTGTGCGCAGTCGTGTACGTCGATGCCGAGATGATGCGATGTTCCATGCACCATCCAACGCCGATGCTGTCCACCGTTCTCACCGAGCGATTCCTCCACACTCACCGGCAACAGTCCCCAGGCGTCTAGGTGCCGAGCAATCACCTCGATCGCTGCCTTGTGGACCTCAGAGAACAGCACACCGGGTCGAGCCGCGGCAATGCCCGCCTGCTGCGCTTCATAAACGGCGTCATAGACCATCCGCTGCTCATCGCTGAACTTCCCATTGATCGGCAACGTACGCGTTATGTCTGCTGTATAAAGAGAATCCAGCTCGATGCCGGCATCCAATAGCAGCAGCTCACCGTCACGGAGTTCGCCATCGTTGCGAATCCAGTGCAGCGTGCAGGCGTGGTCGCCGGCCGCCGCGATGGTGTCGTAGCCGACCGCGTTACCGGCATGGCGAGCATGCAGACCGATGATGCCCTCGACCCAGCGCTCACCCCGACCCCGTCGCACTGCCTGCGGAATCGCTGCCGCAACTTCCTCGAAGGCGATCGCCGTCTGTCGGCACGCCTCTCGCAGCTGCGCTACTTCAAAGGCATCCTTGACCAGTCGCAGTTCGCTGAGCGCAACTGCAAATTCATGATCGGATTCCGCTGTCGTTGACTGCTCTTGATCAACTTCGGCATCCTGTTGGGAGCTACGGATCTCGTCGATGAGCTTGTGGATCTCGGGGTCCAAGCCGGTCGAGAGCACTCGTAGCGAAATCGTGTCACTGTTCTTGTGCAGGTGATCTGCCAGCTCGGAGATCGAGGCACACGGAATGCCACAAAGCGCGCTCATCTCCTCCAGCGAGGGCCGCTGCCCGACCCATAATTCCCCAAACCGACTGTCGGCGTAGAACTCCTCGGAGTCGCGGGGTGCGCGGGGTTTGAAGTACAGCGTGGGGTCATGACCAATGTCAGTGGGTTCTAGCACCAGCACAGCGTCCGGCTCCCGATCAGTGCCGAGACCAGTCAGGTGGGCGAACGCCGAGTGCGGCCGGAACCGGTAATCGGTGTCGTTGGAGCGGATCTTGAGGCCACCTGCGGGAATGACCAAGCGCTCGCCCGGGAACTGAGCACTGACTTGTTCCCGACGTTGCCGGGCCGGAACAGCCGCAGAAAGTTGATCGGGCATGTCTTTGGGATACGGCGCCCAGCCCTCGACAATGAACTTCTTAAAGGCGTCCGAGAAGGGGATCTGGCGGTTCGGCAGCTCCGGCCGACGATCGCTCATAACACAGCTCGCCGCTGGGGCTGGTGCTCGCTAGCGCTCGCGCCCTTTTTCATAGGCGCCATTGTTGCACCCGGTGATCGTGGCAAAGGTTCTCGCGATCGGACCGCGGCAGGCGTCAGGAACCTACCTCCGCGACGCGCGAGTGATGGGCAGTCCATGACGCACACAGCAGCGATACGGTGAACCGCATGCCAACACGCCTGTTTCTGGTCCGCCATGGCGAGACGGAATGGAGTCGGTCCGGCCGTCACACGTCCATCACCGACTTGCCGCTTACAGAGACCGGTAAGCAGCTGGCAAGCGCACTGAGGGGCCACTTGTCACCGCAGGACTTTCAGCTCATCCTCAGCAGCCCACGGAGGCGAGCCCGCGAGACTGCAGAGCTGGCCGGTTTCCTTGGCGCGTACGAACCACAAATCGAGAACGACCTTGCCGAATGGTTCTACGGCGACTATGAGGGCAAAACCAGCAAGGAGATCTGGAAAACGGTCCCGGGCTGGACGATTTGGAACGGTGAAGTTCCCGGTGGCGAAGCGGCTGCGCAAGTCGCCACCCGGCTCGACCGAGTGGTCGCTCGGGTCCGCGAATCGGGCGTCGATCGGGCAATCTGCTTCGGCCATGGCCATGCGCTCCGGGCGCTGACCATGCGTTGGCTCGGCTTCGACTTGACCCTAGGTGTGCACTTTCCGCTCGACACCGGCACAGTATCGGTGCTCGGTGAGGACAAGGGAGAAGCTGCCCTCGAACGGTGGAACGCCCGCCCCTGAACAACCGATCCCGCTTCTAAGGCACCCCCTGATCCTTCGACGAACGATCAGTAGGGTGGTGCCGCGGGCGTACCGGTGCTCGCGGACGGCACGAGGAGGATGAGGGCGATCAGGGCCGACAAGGATGCGCAGCTGCGCCTGCTAGATCTGCAGATCCTCGATACAACCCTCGCTCAACTCCATCATCGGCGCCAGACGTTGCCACAGCATGCAATGGTTGCCAAGCTGCAGGCGGAACGAGCGGCGTTGTCCTCCGACCTGGTGGCCTCCGAGACTGCGATTTCCGACCTGGAACTGGAACAGGAGAAGGCCGAGGGTGATCTCGACCCGGTTCGGGAGCGGCTCGCCCGGAATCAGGCGCGGATTGCTGACGGCTCCGTGGCCGATCCTAAGGCGCTTTCCTCGATGGTGGATGAGGTCAGCCACCTCAAAAAGCGGATCAGTGATCTCGAAGACGCGGAGCTGGAGGTGATGGAGCAGCTGGAGGCGGCGGTAGCCAGTCGGGAGACGCTGCAGACGCGGATAGATCAAGTCGACAGTGATGTGATAGAGACCACTGCCGAACGCGATCGTCAGGTCTCGGCGCTCGATGCCGAAATGGCAGGACTGCGGGCCGAGCGCGCCGAGATCGCGCCGCTGATCCCGGCTGATCTGCTCGCTCTCTACGACAAGATCGGCGCCAGCCATGGAGGCGTTGGCGCCGCTGAACTCCGGCAACGCCGGTGCACCGGCTGCCAGCTGGAAATCAATGCGGCAGATCTACGGACTTTTTCGGCGGCAGCTGATGACGAGGTGCTGCGCTGTGAAGAATGCGGCCGAATCCTTATCCGTACGGCCCAGTCAGGCTTGGCAAAGTCAGGGTCGTGATGGCCAAGCAACCCGTCAACGGACACGGTGGACCAGGTCTCTTCGAGGACACTGGAGAGCCCAGAGATGCTATGCCGGATCGTCGCTTGATCGTAGAAGCTGACGGTGGGGCACGCGGTAATCCAGGACCAGCCGCGTACGGAGCCGTGGTACGAGACGCTCAGACGTCGAAAATCCTGGCAGTCGAAGGTCTGCCCATCGGACGAGCGACGAACAATGTGGCGGAGTACCGCGGCCTGATCGCCGGACTCCAGATGGCCCGTGAGCTCGACCCGACGGCAGCTCTGGAGGTCCGAATGGACTCCAAGCTGGTGATCGAGCAGATGGCCGGGCGGTGGAAAGTGAAGCATTCAGATATGAAGCAATTGGCGCTTGAGGCAGCCCGCTTGCGGCCGGCGGCGGTTACCTGGACCTGGGTGCCGCGGGAACTCAACAAGTCGGCCGACGCCTTGGTCAATCGCGCCTTGGATGGTGATCCGGTCCCGCGGCAATACACGGTTGACCGCCCCGGCTGAATGGCTGACAGACAGGGGCCGCGCTAGCGGGCGGAGCAATCAAGCACGGCTAAGCTGCGGTCATGCCAGCCCGCAAGCTCGGACTGCCACCGGTTGTGCCCACAGAGCTCGCGCAGGGCTTAGCGGCCATTCGGGCAATTGCGGAAGTGCCATCCGACTTTGCTCCCGAGGTCCAGGCCGCCGCCGCGAAAGCGGCCGCGGAGCCTCACCTCCCTGATCTTGACCGGACGGATCTGGAATTGATCACTATCGATCCCGCTGGTTCTCGTGATCTTGATCAGGCTTTGCACATTGCACGTGGTCCGAGTGGCGAGTTTGTGATCTCGTATGCGATCGCCGATCTTGCCGCCTTTGTCCGGCCCGGTGATCCGGTCGATGAGGAGGCCCAGCGACGTGGCACGACGCTGTATGCCCCCGATCGCCGCATCCCACTCCATCCGCCAGTGCTCAGCGAAGGCGCGGCCAGCCTGCTGCCGAATGAAGTCCGACCAGCGCTGCTGTGGACCATCACTTTGGATCATCGCGGTCAGACGCTATCCGCGGAGGTGGTACGGGCCAAAGTTCGCAGCCGCGCTCAGATCAGTTATGACGAGGCCCAGCGTGAGATCGACGCCAGCACACCGCGCCAGACTTTGACCCTGCTCAAGCTTGTGGGCCAGTGGCGCGAGATCCGGGAACGTGATCGCGGTGGTGTCAGTCTCAAGATCCCGCAGCAAGAGATCCTGCGGCAGGGAAGCAGCTGGACTCTTCGCTTCCGGGCACCGGAACCTGTCGAGGGCTGGAACGCTCAAATCTCACTGCTCACAGGCATGGCTGCCGCGCACATCATGCTGTACGGGCAAGTCGGCATTGTGCGGACTATGCCGCCAGCGGACGCCTATTCGTTGGGCAGATTGCGCCAGGTCGCCAAGGCGCTCCGGATCGTCTGGCCTCCTGAGATGGACTACGCCGATTTCATCCGGACTCTCAACCCGGCTCGACCTGATCAGGCGGCCATGCTCAACTCCGCTACACGGTTGTTCCGTGGAGCCGGATACCGGAGCTTCAGTGGTGGCATTCCTGAGGATGTGGACCATGCCGCACTCGCCAGCGACTACGCGCACACCACTGCGCCTCTCCGGCGCCTCGTGGACCGCTACGCCGGGGAGATCTGCGTCGCGCTATGCGCCGATCAGCCCGTGCCCGCCTGGGTCTTTCGTTCCCTCGACGACTTGCCTGAGCAGATGGCAATCGCAGAACGACGGGCCAAGAAGTATGAGCGAGCAATCATCGATCTGCTGGAGATCTATCTGCTTGCCGACCGGGTTGGCCAAACGTTCATGGGCACCGTCATCGAAGTCAATCGCGACAAACAGCGTGGCACTGTGATGATCGAGGAACCAGCCGTCGAGGCGCGAGTCATTGGTGAGCGGCTGCGCCTGGGACAGGAGGTATTGGTCCGCCTGACTTCAGCCGACTATGCCAAGAGTGCAGTGGCTTTTGAAGTCGCGCGGACCGTTCAACGGTCTATCTGACGTTTGGCCGCCGCGACCACCGCCTCGGGCGTAAATCCGAACTTTGACTGCAGTGCCTTGAGCGGGGCTGAGGCGCCGAAGGTGCCCATCGCGATGATCTCGCCTTGGCTACCGGCCCAGCGGGCCCAGCCGAATGAGGAGGCCTGCTCGATGACGACGCGGGCGGTTACGTCCGGAGGCAGCACGCTCTCCCGATATTCGTCGGTCTGTCGGTCGAACAGCTCCCAGGACGGCATGCTGACCACCCGTGCTTTGATTCCCTCGGCAACCAGCTGCTCGTACGCCGAGACCGCGAGGGAAACCTCACTGCCAGTTGCGATCAAGATCACATCGGGAGTCTCGTTGGCATCCCCGGCGAGCACGTACGCTCCGTTGGCTAGCCCACTTGCGGGTGCGTACTTGCTGCGATCTAGCGTGGGCAGCGCCTGCCGCGACAAGATCAGCGCAACCGGATCGTGGCGCATCGGCATGATCGCCCGCCACGCTTCGACGACCTCATTGGCATCGGCAGGGCGGATCTCGATCATGCCCGGCATGGCTCGCAGCGAGGCCAGGTGCTCGACCGGCTGGTGGGTAGGGCCGTCCTCGCCGACGCCGATGGAGTCATGGGTAAAGACATGGATGACCGGTAATTCCATCAGCGCCGAAAGTCGCAACGCCCCCCGCTGGAAGTCGGAGAAGATCAAGAACCCGGCCTGGTACGCCCTAATCTTGCTCAGTGCCAATCCATTCGTGACCGCGCCAGCAGCATGCTCGCGAACCCCGAAGTGCAGATTTCGACCCGCCCGGTTATCTGGCTGGAAGTCTCCTGCCTCGTCAAAGGTAAGGCGCGACTTGTTGGACGGCGCCAGGTCGGATGAACCGCCGATGAGCCACGGTACGCGCTGGGCGACGATGTTCAGCACCTTCTGGTTGGTATCCCGCCCGGCAGCGCCCTTGGGATCAGCCGGATACTCCGGCAGGTCGGCGTCCCAGCCCTCGGGCAGCTGGCGGCGCTGCATCTGGTCCAGATGATCGGCGAGCTCTGGATACTCCTCGCTATAGCGGTCGAAGAGTTCATCCCACGCCGCTCGGAGATCGGCACCACGCTTGCCGAGATCGGCGAAGTGGCTACGGACCTTGTCTGGTACCAGGAAGCTCTCGTCTTCAGGCCAGCCGTAGAACCGTTTGGCGCCGCGAATCTCCTCAACGCCCAGCGGCTCGCCGTGCGCGGAATGACTACCCTGCTTGGTCGGAGCGCCATAGCCGATGATGCTTTTGACGATGATCATGGTCGGTCGTTCCTGCTCGGCCTTGAACGCATCGAGGGCTTTGCCGAGCGCGTCAAGATCATTGGCGTCGTCGACGTGCTGAATCGCCCAGCCGTAGCCTTCGAAACGCCGGCCGACGTCCTCGGTAAAGGCAAGATCGGTGCTGCCCTCGATGGTGATCTTGTTGCTGTCGTAGAGCCAGCACAGGTTGGACAGTTTCTGATGCCCGGCGAGCGAGGCCGCCTCGGCGCCAATGCCTTCCATCAGGCAGCCGTCCCCAGCAATCGCGTACACGTCGTAATCGAAGAGCTCGTAGCCCGGTCGGTTGAATGTCGCTCCCTGCCATAGGCCCGCGATCGCCATGCCGACGCTGGTGGCAATGCCAGTGCCCAGCGGACCCGTGGTGCACTCCACGCCCGCAGTCCAGCGGTATTCAGGATGGCCAGGGCACTTGGAGTCCAGCTGGCGGAACTTCTTCAGGTCCTCGAGCGGAACAGCCAGCTCACCGAGGATCTCGTACTGAGGATTGACCGACTTGACACCTGCCAGATGCAGCATCGAGTAGAGCAAGGTCGAGGCATGACCGGCCGAGAGTACGAATCGATCGCGATTACTCCAGATCGGATGATCGGGGTCGAAGCGCAACTGCCTCCAGACCGCATACATCACCGGCGCGAGTGCCATCGGAGTCCCCGGATGTCCGGAATTCGCGGCCTGCACGGCGTCCATGCACAACGTACGAATCGCATCGATGGCTAGCTTCTCGATGGGATCGCTTTCCAGAGCGGGGAAGTCGGTGCTGGCGGTCTGGGTCATGGTCAACCTTCCTCGGTGCGCGACTACATCGGAAGTCGCGGTCAATCGGTGGTCGTGGCAGACAGGCCTGCCTGAATGCACGCTATCGTCCACGACTCCTGGCGGGAAGGAGGCCGGGGCGGGGCGCCCAGCACCGGAGAGTGGTCAGCTACGACATGAGACGCGCGTTGGTCTGTGTCGTTCGCGACCACTTGCACGTTGGGCGACGACGAAGTAGGCGGATCATTGCGCGATGCGCGAGCAGCTCCGAATAAAAAGTGGACGAGTCGGTCGATAAGCCGGATTCTGTCGCGGCCGTTGCCGGCCGGGGCGATCATCCATCTGCGACCGCTGTTGCCAGTGGCCTGGTGCGATCTACCCGGAGACTCGGGCGAGCAGCCCTCTGGTGCCTCCGCAGACGCGTACGCGCCCTTTTGATCTTGCTCCGAATGGGGTTTACCGAGCCATCCCAGTCACCTGGGATGCTGGTGGTCTCTTACACCGCCGTTTCACCCTTACCTCCGTTCGATGAGATGCGAACATCTCATCGGGTAGTCAGAGGCGGTCTGCTTTCTGTGGCACTGTCCCGCGGGTTACCCCGGGTGGGTGTTACCCACCATCCTGCTCTGTGGAGTCCGGACTTTCCTCGACGACGCATGCGCCGCCGCGATCGCCTGACCGACTCGTCCGCCCTCTAGCCTAGTAACTAACGCTAGGGGAGGGTCAGAACTTCCGCGCCGCTTTCGGTAACGGCAAGAGTGTGCTCGAACTGCGCACACCGACTGCCGTCGGCGGTGAGCACGGTCCAGCCGTCGTCCCACATATACCAATCGCCGCTTCCGAGCGTGATCATGGGCTCGATCGTGAAGGTCATCCCCGGCCTGAGCGCCGCGTCATAGGCCGGCTCGTCATAGTGCGGGATTACCAGACCAGAGTGGAATGCGGTGTGTACACCGTGTCCGGTGTAGTCGCGGACCACCCCGTAACCGAACCGCTTGGCGTAGCTCTCGATCACTCGACCGATGACATTGACTTGGCGTCCGGGCTTCACGGCCTTGATTGCGCGTACCAGGGCCTCGTGCGTGCGCTCAGTGAGCAACCGGCTCGCCTCATCGACCTGGCCGCAGAAAAAGGTCGCACATGTGTCACCATGCACGCCGCCGATGTAGGCCGTTACGTCGATCTTGACGATGTCGCCTTCTTCGAGCGGACGTGCATCCGGGATGCCGTGGCAGATCACTTCATTGACCGAGGTGCAACAAGACTTGGGGAACCCGCGGTAGCCAAGAGTTGACGGGTACGCGCGGTGGTCGATCAAGAACTCATGGACCACTTGATCAAGATCATCAGTCGTTACGCCAGGGCTGATTGCTGCAGCCGCGGCACGCATTGCTTGGGCGGCGATCCGGCTTGCGATCCGCATTCTGTCAATGGTCTCCGGCGACTGCACGTCATCGCCGGTGTAGCGGTCCGGCGCAGCACGGCCGACGTAGGGCGGCCGAGGAATGCTGGCCGGCACCTCGCGTAGCGGTGAGACGGTCGCAGGCTGGATGGTCACTTCGCGATCCTACGAGCACAGGCTGTCTCGCCGCTGTGTGGACGAGCGAGTAACGTCAAAGCTGGGAGCGTCGGAAGGAAGGGTTTGAGATGGCGCAGGGCGATTGGTGGTTCGACCTGAAGACCCACACGGTCGTACCCGACAACAATGACACCAAGATCACCGATCGGCTCGGTCCCTACAAGACGCGTGAGGAGGCCGAACGCGCGCTGGAGAAGGTGGAAGAGCGCAACGAAGAGTGGGACAACGACCCCCGCTGGAACGACGATCTTTGACCGTCCCAAGGCCAGTGGTGATTCGGACCTGAGAGGCGTTTGCCACTGGCCGAATCCACACCGGTGCTCCTGGTTCTAGCGCCTTGGCTGTTGCCTCGGCACGCGTCAAGGTCACCAGCACCGGCGGTGACTCAGAGTCATCGTCCAGCCGGACGTCGAGGCGGACCTCGAATCCGACGCGGTTAAAGCGGTCAATCCGGCCTGGGTAAGCCTCATCGAACGGATGTGTCTCGATCTCTAGATCGTGCGGCCGTACCAGATGATGATCAAATCTGGTCACCGGACCGAGGAAGCTCATCACGAACTCCGAGTTCGGGTGGTCGTAAAGCTCATCAGGAGGGCCGATCTGCTCGATCCGGCCTTGATTGATCACGACAATCCGGTCGGCTACGTCAAGGGCCTCCTCCTGATCATGAGTGACGAAGACCGTTGTGACATGTACCTCGTCGTGTAGCCGTCGCAGCCAGGCGCGCAGTTCCTTCCGGACGCTTGCATCCACGGCACCAAACGGCTCATCCAAGAGCAACACGCTGGGCTCAATGGCGAGCGCCCGAGCTAGGGCCATGCGCTGTCGTTGGCCACCGGACAGCTGGGCTGGCAGTCGATTCGCGAATTGCGACAAGTGAACCAGCTCGAGAAGTTCTTGCACCCAAGCTGCGATCTCCTTCGCGGCTGCTTCCGCACCTTCAGCCCGAAGCCCACATTTCCGGCCACGGTGAGATGCCGAAAAGCGGCGTAATGCTGGAAGACGAAGCCGACGTTGCGTTTCTGGGCCGGCAGCCTGGTGGCATCGACTCCCTCGATCGCCACTGATCCGCTGTCCGCAGTCTCAAGACCGGCAATGATCCTGAGCAGTGTCGATTTCCCTCCACCATTCGGTCCGAGCAGTGCGGTGAGCTCGCCGGTTGCGATGTCGAGGTCAATGTCTTCCAGTGCTACGAAGTCGCCGAATCTCTTCGCGACGCCCGCGATCTTGATGCTCATCGCGACACCCCTTTGCCAGGTCGAAGACTGGTTACGATGATCAAGGCGAGCACAGCAATGAGCGCCAGGATGAAGGCCGCTGTGTACGCCGTGATCGAATTTACGAGCCCGAATTGCTGATATCGCTCCTCGACCAGCAGCGTCGCAGTTTGGGTACGCATGGCCACGCCCCCTGAGACGATCTTGACCGCGCCGAACTCGCCAAGGGAGCGGGCAAGGCTCAGCACTACGCCGTAGAGCGCGAAGGTCTGCAGGCTCGAGGCGCCGAGGCTGCGCGCGGCCTGCTCCTGCTCGGTTCCGATCTCCTGAAGCACCGGAATCACCTGGCGGATCACCAGCGGCAGGCTGACGAACGCAGTAGCCATGATGATCCCGGGCGGCGCGTAGATGACTTGCAGTCCAGCCCGCTCCAGACCAGGACCTAGCCAGCCCGTACGGCCGCTGTACACCAGCACTAACGCCAACCCGACGACGACAGGTGAAACTGAAAGTGGCAGGTCCACCATGGCGTTCAGAGCGCGACGTCCAGGAAAGGTGTACCGCACCAGCAGCATGGAAATGCCGACGCCGAAAATGGTGTTGATCACGACTGCCCAGAATGCGGCCGAAAGGGTGAGCTGGAAAGCGAAGATCACTTCGGGCTGCCGCAGTGCATTGATCACCGGAGCCAGGCCCCCTGCGAAGGTCTTGGCCACAACCAGGGCCACCGGCCAGATCACGAGGAAGAGCAGATATCCAATCACGATCAGTCGCAACGCCCAACGGATCGCACGATGGGCAGCAGTGTCAGGCATCGCGGGCCACCCTCCGGGAGATCACATCGAGTGTGATAATCACTATTAGGGCTGTGACGAGCAAGATCGACGCCACAGCTGCTGCCTCAGTGAGATAGTCGCCCTCGACAAGCGACATGATGCGCACCGAAGCCACCTCGGTGGAGTAGGGCAGGTTGCCTGAGAGCAACACCAGCGATCCGTACTCACTGATTGCCCGGCAAAACGACAGCGCCGCCCCTGAAGTGATCGGCTCCAGGCTGGGCAGGATTACGAGGCGGAAGGTGGTGAACCGCGTCGCGCCCAGCGAGGCCGCCGCCTCCTCGACTTCCTGCTCCAGCTTGAGGAGCACTGGTTGCACGGTCCGCACGATGAAGGGCAGCGTCACGAAGAGGAAGGCCAGGAAGACTGCAATAGGTGTGTTGGCCCAGTTGACCCCAAGGGGCTTGATGGCCCAGACAGGCTCAGCAGCACCAGGCCGGCGACGATGGTCGGCAAGGCAAAGGGGATGTCGATCACAACTTCGAGCAGCTGCTTGCCGGGAAACTGATCACGAACCAGCACCCAGGCGATCATGGTGCCCATGACGACGTTGACCGCGGTGACCAGAAGCGCCTGCCCGACTGTGAGCTTGAGTGCCGCCAGTGTTTGAGGGCTGGTCAGCGCATCCCAGTACGCTGACCAGCCACCCGCCGAAGCCTGGACGAGCACAGCTGTGAGCGGGATGAGCACCAGCAGGCTGAACCAGGTCAACGCAATGCCCAATCCCAGCCCGGATATCGGCGTCAGCGATGTTGCACTCTTCGCACGCAGCAGACCATGTCGATCTCTGGGACCACCAGCACTGGCCGCACCTGCTGGTGGAGTGGGTACGAGCTGCTGGGTCTCGACAGTCCCGGCGCCATGGGTCACTGGGACCTGCCAGTCGCCTTCTGAATCTCGGGAACCAGCCCGCCCTCATCGAAGAACTTCTTGTTCACTGCGTCCCAGCCCCCGAGGTCGCTGATGGTGAACAGCTTGGGCGGCACTGGGAAGGGGTTGCTGGGATCGTTGGCACCGGCCACCTCGCCGATCGGAGTGTCCGCGATGACAGGTCGGAAGCCCTTCTTGACGAACTCCTCTTGGCCCGCTGGGCTTAGCACGAAATCCAGGTAGGCCTTGGCCTTGGGGTTGGCGTCTTTAAGCACCGTACCTGGGTTTTCGATCTTGATAGTGGCGTCGGGAAGGATGTAGTCGAAGTCTTCACCGGACTGGCGGGCCAAAATGGCCTCGTTTTCGTAGGAGATCAACACATTGGCCGCACCTTGCAGGAAGGTGTTGGTCGCATCGCGTCCGCTGCCGGGCAGTGCGGTGATGTTGTTGAAGAACTTGGTGAGGTACGCCTTTGCGTCAGCCTCAGTGCCGCCATTTGCGATCACTTGCTGGTAGGCAGCCAGGATGTTCCACCGTGCCGAACCTGAGGACGCTGGATTAGGAGTGACGATCTTGACTTCTGGCCTGCTGAGGTCCGACCAGTCCTTGATACCGAGAGGATTGCCCTTCTGGACCACGATGACGACGGCGGAGTCGGAGACAATGCCCTTTGTCGGTCCGGACTTCCAGTTCTCATCGACCAGGCCTGCCTGGACGAGCCGGGTCACGTCACCTTCGAGGGAGAAGTTGACATAGTCGGCCTTGAGACCATTCACGACAGCCCTGCTCTGGTCACCTGAGGCCCCGTAGGACTCTTCCCATGTGACGTCCTTACCTTCCGGGGTCTGGGCGAACTTCTTCTGGACAGCGTTGTTCGCCTCCTTCGGTACCGCGTAGCCCACGAGGTGCAGGGTCGTCGTTCCGGCATCACCGGGCGCTGAGGCAGCGCCACCGACGCATCCGGTGAGCAGGACTGTGGTGGCCGCTGCGATCAGTGCTGTGACAGGGCGTTTGCGCACGAGTTTGCGTATGGACATGTGGTTGCCTTCGGTCGAGAGGAATAATCCCCTATCTCTACTGGATCGGTAGAGAATATAGAGATTTACCTTTGAGGAGATGCTGCTTCGGGATAGGAGATGGGTTGCCGGCTGAGCTGCTCGCGATGTCCGCTCCTGACCGGGCGTACGGTGCTCAGCTTGAGCGGGCGTTACGATCTTTATCTTCTGCAACACCGCGCGGTTGTGGCCGTCAGCAAGGAGAGATCTTGGTGCTAGTTCCGGACAAGGGGAGTTGGTGGCGGTGACGCGCCGCCTGACGGTCGGCTGCGAGTTCATTCACGAGTCGGAGACCGACGTTCATGCAGTGTTCCAGGTAGAGCCTTTGAGTGATCAGAAGGTCGATGTGCTCGACGCCCGCTGGTCGCTAGAACCAGATGGGCCGACCCACACCTACACAGACCTCTATGGCAATCCGTGCCGGCGCTTGCTGGTGCCTGCCGGACGCTCGGTGATCAACTATCGGGCAACCGTGATCGCGCCGGATGCGGTCGAGGATGTCGACGAGGAGGCCCCCGAGCTGACGCCAGATCAGCTGCCAGATGAGGCGCTCATCTACATTCTCCCTAGCCGCTTTTGCCTACCAGACGTGCTTGGCGTTGAGGCCTGGAATCGGTTCGGCAGCACACCGCCCGGCTACCGGCGGGTGCAGGCGATCTGCGATTACGTCCATGATCATCTTAAGTTTCAGTACGGTGCCAGCAATCCGTGGACCACTGCCGCGGATGTCCACACCAGCGGCTACGGGGTATGCCGAGACTTCACCCATCTCGCAGTCTCGTTCTGCCGCGCACTCAACATTCCCGCTCGTTATGTCTTCGGCTACCTGCCAGAGATCGAAGTCCCGCATCGTGATCTGCCGATGGATTTTGCGGCTTGGATGGAGGTTTACCTCGGGGACCGCTGGTGGACATTCGATCCGCGAAACAACGAGCGGCGCAAGGGTCGGGTGCTAATCGGGCGAGGTCGCGACGCTAGCGATGTCGCGATGGCTACGACGTTTGGCGCACCACGGCTGGAGTCCATGACGGTTATCTCCGAAGAGGACGTCGAAGGCTAAGTTGGCCGAATGCGGGCTGAGCCTGTGAAGGCGCAGGCAACGCCAGCAGCGAGCGCGCAATACGAGTATGAACGCGTGCGTCAGCCCGACATCAGCTGGCACGCAGTCCGCGTATCGTCCGTGCAAGGACAGCGTCAAGCTGCGCATTTCCTATCGGCACTGCGCCGAAGAAGAAGCCCCAGTCCTTGCCATCTCGCACCACGATGAAGATCGTGTGGTCCCCAGCGATGGGAATATCAGGCCGGTCAACGGTGATCTCGCTCTCGATGAGCCATCCGGGATGCCCATCGATGCTCAGGCTCTCGCTGCGGATGTCGGTGCGGTTCGGGAGGTACGGGCTATACATCTGGCCGGTGATTACGCAGCGCACAAGGTTCTCCACGGTGTTCCTCGGATCGTCAGTGAAGCCATCCCTCGAGCGCAACTGCCCGACCGCGAGCTGCGCGATCCAGGGTGGATCCTGACTGACAGGGAGCGTTTGCTGAACGACGTCGTAGCCGAAGTGGAAGCGCGGCTCGACTGTTGCGCGCTCGAACGTCGGCTGCTCCTCGAACGACAGATTGCCGCCGTAGACCCTGCCGTCGGTGGGGTGAAGGGCGCGGAGTGTGGGATTCCCTTTCGGGCAGCGCACCGGCACCGGGGTTGCTGGTGTTGGAGTAGCAGAGGGTGTCTGCGGTCCCGTGGTCGGTGTAGGCGACGAACCGGTGAGCCCAGTCGCAGTGGAGGTAGGCCTCGGCCTGTCGGCCAACTGCCGGAGGTTGCCTGCGCCCACAGCCACGATCGCCAAGAGCACCACCAATACACCGATGATCACCGGCAGCCGGTGCATATCCGATACTGCGGCGGCTGTGCCAGATCCTGCCTCACCTTCGGCAGCTTCACCCGGTTCGCCAGCGGCCGGCAACGGTTGGCGAGGGTCCGCCGTGGTGACCCTCGACCACTGGGAGCCGTCCCAGTACCGATAACGCCCCGGCACTCCTGCGGGGTCTGGGTACCAGCCGGGCAAGGCTTCTGGCATTTTCCCACTACCTGAATAAGGCCGGATTGAATCCCGATCTCAGGCAGCGGAGTGAGGTCATCTCAGCGACCCTCACGCCAGCCGTTGGTGATCGGCAAGCGCCGATCGCGGCCGAATGCCTTGAAGCTGATCTTGGTGCCCGGAGGATACTGCCGCCGCTTGTACTCAGCAAGATCAACCATCCGGATCACCCGATCGACCACCACAGGATCAAAGCCCATCTGCACAATGTCCTCATGGCTGGCGTCACCCTCGACGTAGTCAGCGAGAATGTCGTCCAGCAGTTCGTACGGCGGAAGCGAATCCGTGTCCTTCTGGCCGGGCCTGAGCTCGGCGCTAGGCTCCTTGGTGATCGCATGCTCCGGGATTGGCGGAGTCTCGCCGCGCTGCTCGGCTTGCTCGTTTCGCCAGCGCGCGAGCTTCCAGACCCACGTCTTCGGTACGTCCTTGATTGGCGCATAACCGCCGACGGCATCACCGTAGATGGTGCTGTATCCCACCGCGAGCTCGCTCTTGTTGCCGCAAGCCAGCACCATCGACGGTGGATGCTGGTTCGACTCGGCCATCCAAATCACGGCGCGGATCCGGGCCTGCAAGTTCTCCGCAGCGATCCCGTCCAAATCGAGCATCTGATGAAAAGCGTCGACAGCTGATGCGACTGGTACGGTCGTGAAATTGAGACCGGTTCGGGCGGCTAGCTCAGCTGCGTCAGTCTTGGAATGTTCCGAGGAGTAGGCACTGGGATTAGAGATGCCGTAAACCCGGTCTGCGCCAAGGGCGTCACATGCCAGTGTGGCGACCAACGTTGAGTCGATGCCACCGGACAACCCGAGATAGACGCGTTCGATTCCGTTCTTCTGGCAGTAGTCGCGCAGTCCCATGACCAAGGCGAGGTAAACCTCGGCCATCGCCTCAAGCGGCTTCGCGACGACCGGAGTGATCAACTCCGCCGGTGCGTCTCCGGCATCGGAAATGTGATGGCGCAAGATGATCATTCCGCTCTGGCCGCGTTCAGCCGGAACAGTGCCTTCAGCGATTTCCGCCTGTAGCGGGGCCGTCCCGGGTGCCAGATCAAGATCAGCAACAATCAGGTCTTCGACGAACTGCAATGCGCGTACGAAGATCGTGCCATCATCACTCGCGATCATGGAGTCTCCGTCGAATACCAATTCGTCTTGGCCGCCGACCAGGTTGACGTAGGCAAGTGGGCAGCCCGCCTCCCGGGCACGCCGCCTGACCAGGTCGCCGCGTACATCGTCCTTGTCCCGTTCGTACGGGCTGGCGTTGATCACTGCTAGCAACCCGGCACGTGCCTCAGCGGTCGCTGCCACCGGGCCGCCGTCTTGCCAGAGATCTTCACAGATGGCAACTGCGACATCGATGCCTCGAATGCGCAGCACGTGTAGCTCGTTGCCGGGCTTGAAGTAGCGGTACTCGTCGAAGACACCGTAATTGGGTAGGTGATGCTTGGCGTACGAGCACACCATCCGACCCTGGTACAGCACAGCGGCCACGTTCAGTGGATGCCCGCCCTTTGGATGATCAGGTTCGTCGGTGCGATCTAGGTATCCGACCACCACCACAAGATCACCAAGTCCAGCATCCAGAAGCCGTGTGGCCAGGCGGTTGATCGAGGTCCGCGACGCGTCAACGAAACTGCGTCGCAGCGCAAGATCTTCCACGGGATAGCCGGTGAGCATCATCTCTGGGAACAGCACCAGATGTGCACCGGCGTCGGCTGCTTGCTTGGACCAGTCCATGACCAGATCGGCGTTGGCTGAGATGTCTCCCACAGTGGGATTGACTTGGGCCATTGCGATGCGTAGATGAGGCACGGCACGAGACTACGACGCGACGCTAGGTCGAGCCCATGGGCCAGACCGTCGAAATCTGGCACCTCCGAATGTGCCAGTATGCAGCCCTTCCGGTGTGCCATGAGCCCTTCGACAAGCTCAGGACGGCGCCTGTCGAAGGGCACAGGCGGGCTCCGACAGGCTCAGTCTCAATCCGTAACTCTGCTGTTACATCCTGAGCGGCAGACTTGGCCGGGTGGACAAGCAAACCGAGTTCGTGTTGCGGGCGATCGAAGAGCGCGATGTGCGGTTCGTCCGTATGTGGTTCACCGATGTTCTTGGCTTTCTGAAGTCGGTTGCTGTCGCGCCTGCCGAGCTTGAGGGAGCCTTTGCCGAGGGCATGGGTTTCGACGGCTCGGCTATCGAGGGTTTTGCACGGGTGTACGAGTCCGACATGCTTGCCCATCCCGACCCGTCGACTTTCCAGGTACTGCCATGGCGTGACACCAGCCCAGCGACGGCACGGATGTTCTGCGACATCACTATGCCTGACGGCTCACCGTCGTACGCAGATCCTAGGTACGTGTTGAAGCGGGCGCTCAAGCGAGCCGCCGATCTCGGATTCACCTTCTACACCCACCCCGAAGTGGAGTTCTTCCTCTTCAAGGACCCACTTGAGCCCGGCAAGCCGCCAGTCCCGGTTGATCAGTCCGGCTATTTTGATCACACGCCGCAGAGCCTGGGCACCGACTTCCGGCGCCGGGCGATCACCATGCTGGAGCAGATGGGAATCTCGGTCGAGTTCTCCCATCACGAGGGTGCCCCCGGCCAGCAGGAGATTGATCTTCGTTACGCCGATGCACTTTCCACGGCTGACAACTTGATGACCTTTCGGGTCGTCGTCAAGGAAGTTGCGCTGTCCCAGGGGATCCACGCCTCGTTCATGCCTAAGCCGTTCACAGAGCACCCCGGCTCTGGCATGCACACCCACATGTCGCTGTTTGAAGGCGACACGAATGCCTTTTACGACGCGAGCGCGGAGCATCATCTATCGAAGATCGGGCGCTACTTCATTGCCGGCTTACTGCGGCATGCCGCCGAGATCACCGCGGTAACCAACCAGTGGACCAACTCCTATAAGCGACTTGCCGGTGGTGGTGAGGCGCCCAGCTACATTTGTTGGGGTCGTAACAACCGTTCCGCGCTGGTCCGAGTGCCGATGTACAAGCCGAATAAGGGGTCCTCGGCTCGCATCGAGTTGCGCTCGATTGACTCTGCTGCCAACCCCTACCTCGCTTTTGCGCTGATGCTGGCTGCCGGCCTGGCCGGGATCGAAGGCGAGTACGAGCTGCCAGAAGGCGCCGAGGACGACGTCTGGTCTCTCACTGAACGCGAGCGGCAGGCCCTCGGCATCTCGCCGCTGCCACGAAATCTGGACGAGGCCATTCACACGATGGAGCAATCTGACCTGGCTGCCGAGACGCTAGGGGAGCATGTCTTTGATTTCTTCCTTCGAAACAAGCGCGCTGAATTCGAGGAGTACCGGCGCCAGGTGACTCCGCTCGAGCTAACCCGACTACTCCCCGTCCTCTAGCCACGAACCCGAGAGATCCGGCTTAAAGGTAGGCGAGGCGGACTGGGACAGGATCGCCGCAAGGGCAGGAGGCGTCGGGACGATCCGGGTCGATCATGGAACCGCACGTCGGACAGCGCCGCCACTGAGGATTGAGGTGGTCAGGAACCCAGACCCCGGTATGCAATGCAGTGCCGAAGTTCCGCTCGAACACCTGTTGGACTGCCATCTTGTGCTTTGTGTTTGCTCTGAGCTGCCGGATAGTTTCTGGATCATCCCACAGGGCGAGGGTGTAGAACCGTTCCGCAATGGCGATTCCCAGCCAGCCGAGGAAACCTGGTACCTGTGCCAGTTCACGAACGATGGCGTGAACCCGCTGTTTCACCTCCTCGCCCTCGGCCTCCGAGCGGACGTCCATCCAGGTCATGCTCACAGCGCCAGGGATGCTGGTGTTCGCCGAGCGGAACCGGACGGACGTGCCAAAAGCCAAGGGCCCAACATCGGCCGGCTGCACAACAACCCGAACGCCCAGCTGCTCGAGGAGGGTTCGTTGGTCGAAGTAGCCTTCGACGCCGCGTAGCCCAACCCCGCCCAACGTGATGACATCGATTCCTGGCAGCTTGATGCGCGCCTCAGTGGGTGGAAGCCCATTGAGTGGTCCGGATTGAGTGCCTGTCATCATCCACTGGGCTACCACAGACGTTCCGTTGACCGCCGTCACGTGTGGCTCGAAGCGCAGATCGGGGAATGCCTTGAAGAGTCCAGACGCATAGGTGGCGATGTCGGCTGTGTGGAGTTGGCCCGAGACCGGATCCATGTAGCCTCCGTCCTGCTCAAAGCAGGCGGCGATGGCATCGCCGTCGTGTGAGTTCCATGCATCGAAATAGTGAGCGACCTGCTCGAGAGTTTGCATTGATCCCTCCTCGGAAAAAGGCGCTGGCGGTCGGGTCCGGGCGCCGCAATTCGTTGCAGGGTAGAGATGCGGGACGTCAGGTTCCCAGGTTGAAAAGTGCTCGATTAGTGTCAGATTTCAGATTTGCGGAGCGCAGGCACGGCCTCCTCGCTGCCGTAAAGCTCGCGCTGCCACAGCAGATCTGCCACGCGCTGGATGCCTGCACGGAGGTGGGCTCGGTAGGTGCTGAATGGCAAGCCGAGCAGCTCGGCAGCCTGCTCCTGGGTAGCGGCTGGGTTGAGGAAGGTGTGGTACAAGGCGCGATACATGCGCTGATCACGAGGATGAATGTTGAGTTCCTCTGCACTGAGCCGTAGCAGCAGACCCAGTGTGGCGACTGCCGATTGGTCTTCAGGACGGTCAGCGACCAGACGTGAGGACAGCAGTGCATTGCCGGCGAGCCGATCGGGCCTGGCATAGTCTCGGAGAGCTTGCCGCACGGCAGCCACAAACTCCGGGTGAGATAGCACCAGTATCGGCCGTTGAGTCTCTACGTCGTCACGCTTGTTCGACTGGGTGGTGATCAACTCTCGATCTGCCATCTCGCGGAGCCATGCCAGCGCGGGCTCAACCCGCCAGTCATGCACGAAGACCGCGTACGTTCGGCCCTCGACGCTAAACCCGGCTCCAGGGGCATGCTGCTGCCGAATATGCGCGAAGAAGGGCGCCCAACGGTCATAGTCCTCAATTGCCACGAAGGACCAGGACAGTCGTTGCATCGACACCCATTGGATTACGTTGATCAGGCATACGGGCTCCCACAGGCCAGGCGTATCGCCCGGGTCCGAGGTGGTGCGACTCAACACCCAACGGCAGTACACCATCGGCTCGCCCGTTCGCGGCGGGCCGAACTCAGCGACGAAGCTCTTAGCGGCCGCAATTGCGGGGTCGACCCGGCAATCCTCCCCGGTTACGTCCGCGACCTGCAGCATGCAGCCGAAGCCAATGGTCTCCCCTGTGTGATCGCGAAACACTGTGAATCCGCCCGGTTGGCGGCGTAACCAATGGCGCAGAATGTCTGCCGAAGCAGCCCCCTGCTGTCGCCGGACGATGTCAACCAACAGCTGGTGGTCCTCCGGGGTAGCCGGCGCCGAGGCGATCTGCCCGAGCGCATCCCATTTGTACAGCGGGCGCATGGTCGGATTGTTGCGATGCAGAAACAGCAGATCTGAGAAGGCCGCTTGCCGCTCAGCAAGGCTGCCATGCTGCAGCTGACGTACGATCCCGCGACGGACATCGTCGTGTAGCTTCCGATAGTGCTCTGGGCTGCGCCACCTCAAATCGGCCTCGATCACCTCTCTGGTGAGGTCGTGCGGAAATATGCCGGTCGCCCCTGACTCGATGAACGAGAGGCTCCGTAGCCATCCGAACAAATCGCTGGCATCGCTGATCATGAGCGCCTCGGCAAGCTGATCTTCGGTAGTGACGCGCAGATGCGCACAAACCTGCAGCGCCCGCCGATGCAGTGGCGTGGGGACATCGTCGAGAAGTCGCCGCACGAGTTCTTGGATGATGTCGGGATGGTGGACCGTAAAACGTTCCGGCTGCAGCCGGTAAAGGTCGGTTAGCAACGACAACGCGAGCGGGTTGCCGTGGGTGAAGCCCAGCACTTCGGCCTGCTCCAGTTCTGGGACTCCGCGACTGGTGAGGTAAGCGCGGCTTTCCTCGGGGCGGAAGTTGCGAAGCGGCAGCATCTGGAGCACGGCCGACCAACTCGGATCGGTACGCCATTCCACGCTCGGCAGGTGCCTGCTTGCGATCATGATGAGCGTTTGGGCCGGCAGCCGCGGCAAGTATTGCTCGCGTAGCCAGACATCAAGTAGCTCCAACCGTTCATAGGTGTCGATGAAGATCGCAAGGCCGCCGCCGGCTGCACCGTCAAGCTCCGACAGCGGGGTGCTTGCACCGATGGCGGACTCGACACTGCCGGAGAACGCTTGCGGCACGGGCGTAACCGCGCGGCCGTCGATGCGGGCCGTTAGCCATCCCGCTTGCCTCGCGCGCCTACTACAGGCCTGCATCAAAGCGGTCTTGCCGACCCCACCAAGCCCTGACAGCCAGAGCACCCTGACGTGCTCCGGACGCTGGAGGAACGCATCGAATGCTGCTAACTCGGCTGAACGTCCAATGAAGCCTCGACGACCAGCCGCGTCAAGCGCGTCGGCCAGTCGCGGCCCGAGTCGAGAATTTTGTTGCTCCATCTCGCTCCGACTTGTCAGAACTACAGCACCACATCTGGTGTTTAGATTCTGACAAGTCCTTGCTCAGGACAGGAGGGGTAGCACCGGGAAAAGGTCGGCCCGTAGACCGGAGGCATGCACCCAACCGCCAGCGACCGCCTCGACCCAAGCAGTGCGGCCGGTCGCGAGCCGCAGGAAGGTGACTGGGTCTGTTTCCACGACGTTCGGCGGGGTGCCGCGGGTATGCGTCGGCCCAGGATCGCCGATCGCGCACTGTACGGCGGCGTACGGTGGCACCCGCACCTCGATGGAGCGGCCCGGATGCTGGCCTGCGAGGATGCCGGCCAGGGTACGGGTACATCGCCCCAACGCGCCGCGTTGCAATGCCGCCGGAGGGATCTCTGGAAGCGATCGATTGAGGTCGTCGGTGTGGACGATCAGCTCAACGATGCGAGTCGCAATGAAGTCCGCAATCGTTGTCGGGCCACGCGCTGTCGTGATCACCTGAGACATTTGAACTCCGGCATCTAGCCGGGCTGCAAGATCATCAATGGCCGACTCGAGCCGTGCCAGCACTTCTTCAGCAGTCAGCCCCGCGGATGCCTCCAGAGTTGACGTCATGATCATCTCAACATCGCGCCGATAGCGTTTGACGAATTCATATATCGGTAACGCCGGCTCCGTGCTCGGTTGATCAATTAATCGCAGGAGGCCGGTGTGGACAAGGACCAGGTGACCGGCGAGTTGCCGTACGCTCCAATCCGGCAGCACGGTTGGACGCTCGAAGATTTCCGTCGGCAAGCCGTGGAGCCAGGCCAGAACTGTTCGCGACTGCTCGAGCAAGGCCTCCTGCGGCCCAAGTCGTGGCGCCATTACTGACCACCTCGTGCCATCGTTCTCGACCTCCGCACGCTACCAGCGAGCTGCGCTGCACAGAGCACGGCGAGCGGAGCAATCAACTCGGATCGCGCGCGCCGCTGTCCTGGACGAACGAGCGAGCAGCCAGCCTCCCGCAATAGCTCGGCTTAGCAGCACTACTGGCTGTGAGCGAGTGAGGAAGGCAGCGGCTTTCAACGCGCGATCCGCGCGGAGCGAGCACAGCGAGCGGAGCGATCAAACTAGCATCAAGGGAAATGATCCGGATCCAGACCACACAAGGCACGCTGGCGCGACGGGGATTCGTCGATGCCCAAGCGGCGGAACGTCTCATCAATGACTGGGACGAGGACCACGCCCCGCTGCTAGATCTGCTGGCGCAGTCTGCCGATCCAGATCATGCACTGGTGAATCTGGACCGGCTCTGCGACCGCGTACCGGGACTGCTCTCTCGCTTGGCCGCGGCACCAGTTCTAGCCCGTCAGTTGATCATGGTTCTGGGTGCCAGCAACAAGCTGACCCATCACCTGATTGCTCATCCAGAACACATCGACCTGCTCCAGAACGAACTAGTCAAGGTTCCGGCGGCGTCGCTGCGGCAGGAGCTCCTGGAGGCGACGGGTGCTGATCCCACCTCGGCGGTGCCGACAGCGACCGACCCCACCGGGGACAAGTTGCGCATCGCCTATCGCGGGGCGCTGCTGCGTATCGCCGCTCGCGATGCATGTGCGCCAGAACCGATCGAGGTGGTCGTTGATATCGCCGACGAGCTATCTGATCTAGCCGATGCGACACTCGAGGCAGCGCTCTCGATCAGCCGGCTAAAACACGGTGAGAACGCTTTGAAGACCCGGCTGGCAGTGGTTGGACTCGGCAAGTGTGGCGCCCAAGAGCTCAACTATGTCAGCGACGTCGACGTCCTTTTCGTCGCCGAGCCAGTGCTGCAGGCCGATGGTACGCCTCTAGTCAGCAACGACGAGGCTGTGCAGATTGCGACCCGGATGGCGGCGGAGATGACGCGGATCTGCTCGGCACATACCTCGGCTGGCACGATCTGGGAGGTGGATGCGGCCCTTAGGCCCGAAGGCAAAGCCGGCCAGCTGGTGCGCACGCTCTCCAGCCATCGCATTTACTACGAGAAATGGGCCAAGACCTGGGAGTTCCAGGCGATGCTCAAGGCCCGGCCGGCTGCTGGTGATCTTGAACTCGGGCAAGCCTTCGTTGATCTTGTCGCGCCGATGGTATGGCGAGCCGCGGAGCGGGAGAACTTCGTCGCCGATACTCAGGCGATGCGGAAGCGCGTGGTAGCCCACATCCCGGCCCGTGACCAGGGTCGTGAGCTGAAGCTGGGCGAGGGTGGCTTACGTGACGTCGAGTTCTCGGTCCAGCTGCTGCAGCTGGTACACGGCCGGGTTGACGAGCGTCTGCGGTCCCGGGCCACACTGCCGGCGCTGAAGTCCTTGATCGACAACGGCTATGTGGGACGTGAGGATGGCAGAGGATTCGCGGTGGCCTATCGATTCCTCCGCACACTGGAGCATCGCATCCAGCTCTACAACCTGCGGCGTACCCATCTATTGCCGAACAACGATCATGACCTCCGCCGGCTGGGCCGCTCACTCGGCTACAAGGATCCGGTCAAGGAATTGCTCAACACTTGGCGCCATACCTCGCAGCGAGTGCGACGACTGCACGAACGACTGTTCTACTCACCGCTGCTGGACACGGTAGCCAAGATCCCGTCCCAAGAACTCAGGCTGACCACCGACGCTGCGTTGGACCGGCTGAAGGCACTCGGCTACGCCGATCCCCGAGCTGCACTCCGCCACATAGCCGCGCTCAGCCAGGGCGTCACCAGACAAGCCGAGATCCAGCGGCAGCTGTTGCCGGCAATGCTGGGCTGGTTCGCCGAAGAGCCCAATCCCGATCATGGCCTGCTGGCGTTCCGCCAGGTTTCTGAGGCTCTTGGCACCACCCCGTGGTACCTGAGGGCTCTCCGCGACGAAGGTGCGATGGCCGAGCGGCTGGCCCGCATCCTGGCGTCCAGTAGGTACGCAGTCGAGCTGCTCAAGCGGGCTCCGCAAACCGTCCAGATGCTCGCCGATGATCAAGAGCTAAGACCTCAGTCGCTGGCTGAGCTGCAGTCGGAGATGCGAGCGGCAGCAAGTAGGCAGAGCGACAGCGTCGCGGCGGTTGAGGCGATCCGGGCGATCCGGCGCAAAGAGCTGTTCCGAGTCGCGGCTGGTGACCTTCTTGGGCAGAACGACGTATTAAGCGTGGGACAGGCTCTGAGCGACTTGGCCTCGGCAACCATCGATACCACGCTGGCTGTGGCACGGGGATCTGCTAACGGCGAGGTGCCCAAGATCGCAGTAATCGCGATGGGCCGTTGGGGTGGCCGGGAGATGTCGTACGCCTCGGACGCGGATGCCATGTTCGTGATGGAGGACACTAGCGACCCCCAGGGCGATCCCACCAAGGCTGCTACCACGGTGATCAATGAAATGCGGACACTGCTGACTCGGCCGAGCGCTGATCCACCATTGAGTATTGACGCCGATTTGCGGCCGGAGGGCAAGGGCGGCGCTCTGATCCGCTCGCTCACCGCATATCGCAACTACTACGGTCGCTGGTCTTCGACGTGGGAGCTGCAGGCCTTGGTTCGTGCCGAGGCGCTGGCAGGCGACGAGGAGCTCGGCAAGGCTTTGATGACTGAGATCGATGCGCAGCGCTGGCCGGAAGGTGGACTGAGCGCATCGCAGCTGACCGAGATTCGCAAGCTCAAGGCTCGCGTTGAGGCGGAACGGCTGCCTCGGGGTGCCGATCCTGCTAAGCACACGAAATTGGGTCCGGGTGGCATTGCCGATGTCGAGTGGACCGTTCAACTACTTCAGCTGCAGCACGCGTACCGGCTACCTGCGCTGCGCTCAACGCAGACGATCAGGGCGCTACGGGCCGCACGGGACGCTGGCGTGATTGACGCGATGGACGCGGGGCACCTCGAGGCCGCCTGGACTCTAGCGAGCAGGATCCGCAACCAGCTCATGTTGATGCGCGGCCGAGGCTCAGACTCGCTGCCTGGCGACAATCGAGAGCTGGCCAGCCTGGCGGAGCTGCTCGGTTACGGTGCAGGTGAGTCCTCACACCTGCTTGCCGATTACCGTCGGGTCACTCGCCGAGCCAGGAAGGTCGTCGAACGGGTCTTTTGGGGGGCTAGCGGGTAACGCTGACAAGTCGATTTCAGGGCAGTGGCACTGGTGGCAGGGAGGCCCGAAGGGCCATGCGGTACGCCTGCAACGTGGCGGCGGCGGTGTTATCCCAGCTGAAGGTCGCTGCATGCGCTGCGGCGTTGGCAGCCATTCTGATCCTCTCGTCATGGTCATCAAGGATCACAGCGAGAGCATCGGCCCATTTCCGTTCGTCATGCCCTTTGACGAGGAGGCCGCTGTAACCGTGCCGGACGGTGTGCCGCAGTCCTCCGACGTCGGTTGCCACAACCGGGCGACCACAGGCTTGCGCCTCGAGCGCTACCAGTCCGAAGGATTCGTTGTACGACGGCACAGCAACCACGTCCGACACGCAATACCAGCGGAACAACTCCGAACGTGGAGAGTGCGGCCGGAAATCGACCATGTCATCGATGCCATGATCGATTGTTAGCGGGCCAAGCGTCTTCGACCACTCTGCGTCTGAGCCACTAGGTCCACCAATGATGATCAACTGCAGATGATCACGGCGTTGCGGGTCACGCCGCACCAGCTCAGCAACAGCCTTGATCAAGACGTCAGGCGCCTTCAACCGCTGGATGCGGCCCACGAACAAGATCACCTGAATGTCCTGGGCGACTCCGAACTGCGCCCGCGACTTGGGCTGGTTGCAGGGATGAAAGCTGTGCAGGTCGACGCCCGGAGGGACGATCATGATCTGTTCGCGACGTGCGCCGTAATGGCTTCGAAGTTCCGCAGCTTCATCCTTGGTACTCGCGGTAAGCACATCGGCTCCGTGAACAATGGCAGCCTCGCCGCGCTCCCGTACGTCTGGCTCAACCGTATGGCCCGCTCCCAGATTGGAGTTCTTGACCCGCGCCATGGTGTGCATGGTGTGCACCAGCGGAATGCCATGCCGGCGCTTCAGCCCCAGTCCGACTTCACCGGAAAGCCAGTAGTGGGTATGAATCAAATCATGATCGTCAAGGCGGGCCTCCAGTTGAGCGCAGAACTCATCGGTCAGTGAGTGCAGCCGTTCCTTGGCGACATGCTCCGCCGGTCCCGCCTTGAGGTGGATCACTCTGGTGTGTTCATGGACTTCGACGATGTCAGGAAGCTCAGCGGTGTCACGCCTGGTAAAGACATCGACCTTCAACCCGCGCTCGCCGAGCCGCCGTGCCAGCTCGGCCACGTAGACATTGAGGCCTCCAGCGTCACCGACTCCGGGAGTCGCCAGCGGCGAGGTGTGCATACTAACCATCGCCACCCGACTGGGATATTCCCATCCTGTGTGCACGTTTGCCTTCCGCTGCGAGACTACCGGTGAGTCCTAGGCGTGGCTGCCCAGGCGACTTCCTTATTACCCACTTACGAGCACCAGTGCAGCGGCCGCAAAGGCTAGCCCGGCTACCTGAACGCCGTGCGGCCGCTCCTTGTCGATGACAAAAGCCAAGATCACCGTGGTCACCGGATATAGCGCCGCAAGCGGGGCGACGACACTAAGGTCACCGGTGCGGCTGGCTACCAGGAAGAGTGCGTTGGCTGTCATGTCGCATGGCCCAGCCACCATGGTGAAGCCCAAGCTGGTCCGGCGCGGCCACGGCTCAGCTCGGGTCATCAGGAGAAGCAGGCCGCATATCACCAGCGCGCTCAGTTGGGAACCGACGATTGGCCAAAGGCCCGCTGAACCGTTGGCCGCCTCCCCGGCAATGTCGAGCAGAATGAAGAACAGCGCGAAGCCTCCACCGGCACCAAGTGCCTCGGCCACCAGTCTGGAATTGACGACCCGCCGCTGGCCAGGCGGGTACGGCGCCATGCTCACCATTGCGATCGCGAGCAGTGCGCAACCAACCCCAAGGAGTCGCGAGCCGGACGGCCGCTCGCCACTGAGCAGACCGACCACGACCGGGATCGCGGCCGAAGTAACGCCCGTAACCGGTGCAACAACGGTCATGGCGCCGGCCGAGAGCGCACGATAGAACAGCACCAAGCCGACTAGGCCCGCCACGCCCGCCATGGCGCCCCAGGCGAGACCGATCGGGGTGAGGGGTACGTAGGTCGCCATCAGATAGATCGCTAATAGCGGCAGGCTGACCAGCTTGGAGACAAACACCACTGGCAGCACGGCCGCTTTCTGCGTCGCCTTGCCGCCGGCGAAATCACCGACTCCCCAGATCAGTCCAGACAGGACGGCGAGTGCGACGTTGAGCACCCAGGCACCCTAATACCCAGGTACGGCGCGGTCCTCCGTGTGAGACTTTGCTGCGTGAGGGTGCATCTGGTGGTTGCCGCCGGATGCTTGCTGCTGGCTGGTTTTGTCGCGCCCGGGGCGTACGCCTCCTGTGCCACTGAAGCGAGACCATCGCCGTACGCATTTGTTGGATCAGTGATCGAGACCGAGAAACAGGACCGCGTAGCCACGGTGATTACCGATAGCGGCCGACAGGTCAAGATAGTCGGCACCCCGGACGGCAGTTGGTTCTCCAGGTCATTTAGTTCGACCGATCGCCGCTACGCATTGGGCGGCCGCTATGAATTCCATCCGATAAACGCCGATTCGCCGTATCAGGACAACAGCTGCACCGCGACTCAGCAACTCGCTGGACCGAGGCTTCGCCCGTTGCAGGCACCGCCTGACTTTCTACCGCCCTGGCTGCCGGTCGATGAGCAAGCTGGTCCTGTTGGATACCTGATGTTCTTCGGCCCAGTGGCAGCAGCCATGGCGCTTCTGATCGTGGTTGGTCATAAGGTCTTGCGGCGATAACCAATACGGACGCCCCGGGCACGCCCCCGGGGCGTCCTGCATTCATTCCCTGAGCAGGTTGCCTCGCAACAATAATAGCGAATATACGTTCTATTCTGCTAGACCTCGAAACAGCCGCATTACTGAGCCTGATCCTTCTTTCGGCGAGCGCGCTGTAGGAGGAGGAACGTGATGGCGGTGGCGAGGACGACCAACGGCAGCAAGACGAATGCCAACAGGGATTGGGTATCCATAACGACCTCCTGTCTCACTGGGGCCGGGCCCCATGACAAGTCCTTTGTACCCAGCAGATGGGCGGCCAAAGCAGGCACGCGGAGTCGCCGGTTCTCCGCACAAGTTCACGAATGAGGGCTGAACCGCATTCTGGGCTTGCGGTCGTGACATAGTGCGGAGAGCCGGAGTTACGTGACGGCAGTCATGCGACTGCTCTTCCTAGCGACGGTCGTGTCTAAGTCCCCTGCCGTCGGGGTAATTTAGGAATACGCCGACCTCATTGCGTCCAAGTACGTGCCGTGTCCTGAAGGGGTCTGCCACTCTTGGCTTGGCTCTACAGCGGTTCCTTCGCCCCACTCATTGAAGGTGGTAATCAGTTGCCACCGGGCACCGGAGGTCACCTGGCGACGCAGGTCCGTATGAAACCGCTGCGGGTCTCGAGGTAGGCGCGGCACCGGCTCGTCGAACTTGAAGAAGCCCGGTGAGACGGTGGCTGAGTTGCTGCCCTGCTGGTCAAAACTGTCAGCCGGTACGTATTGGTGCCAGGAATCAGGCTGTTTTGGACACTCGCGGTATCCCGGAAAGACCTTGAGGTTGAGATAGAAGCGCCCCTGATTTGCTGCTATTAGTCGGCTCACGGTGGCACAAGAGCCTTCCGACCCTACGTTATAGACAAACAGCACCGGTCTCTCGGTTACCCGCAACCAGGCTGAGTGCGCGCTTAGCTGGTCAAGCGAATCGAATTCCGGACTGAGGATGTAACGGGAGGACTCAGTCGGCAGGGACCCAAGTTCGTAGTAGGCCGCGATGCGGAAGCCCTGGCGACCCGCAACATCTAGCAGTAGTGGCAAGCGCCGGGCGGTCGGGCTGTCCTTCCCCCAGTAGGACGAGATAAAGGCATCTAGGCCGGCGTACCGGGCTTGAGCGACGTGAGTCGCCAGCACGCTCGGGTCGCTGCTGTCATATTTGCCGAGGCTAGGCGTGTATCGAGTCGCCCATTGCTCAGTTTCCGGAAACCACGGGTAGTAAAAGGCCGCGCGAACCGGCCATTCGACCGGTGATGACTGGGATGGCTGGGAGGGCGCCTGCTCGGTCCCGTCGGCTGCAAACAGTGCGCAGCCTGCAAACAATACGCAGGGCAGCAATGCGATGAAGAGGGCTGAGGCAACCGTTCGTACGAGGCGGCGTCCAGAGCAGTGACCCCCAGCGATAGCTAGCGACACTTGGCCGAACCACGGTCCTGAAACGCGCTACCCCTCACCGGCACGAACTCCCAGTCATAGCTGCCCGGCTTCAGGGTCATGGTCAAGACACCGAAGCTCGTGTCATCACGCACCACCTCGCCGGCCAGCGGCGGCTTCGTGAAACGGACATGATTCCTGCCACCTGTCCCGACGACGAACTGCTGGATGCCTTGTGGGTCGAGGTTTGGCGTCTCAACGATCGAGTCTGAGTCTTGCCCTGGATCCCTCGGCGGCTCCATGTGCCCGATGAAGTCGAAGCGCTCGTAGACATGGTTGTGGGAGGTGAGGACGACATCGACCTTATTGGCAACCAGCTCATTCCAGACATCTGTCATCTGCAGCGCAGGCCCGTGCTGGCCTGAGGTAAATCGGGGTCCGTGCCAATACGCCAGTGTGCAGTCGTTCTTGTGAGCAGCAAGGTCTGCCTGCAACCAGCTGTACTGCGCGCTACCTGGCCTACAGCCCCCAACCGATTCGGCCCCGCGTCCCGCGCGGCACTGGGAGTTCAATGCGATGAGGTGCCAGCCGCCGATATCGAAGGAGTACCACCCCTTACCGTTCTCTCCTGCGGCCGGGCCGAAGTAGTCAAAGTACCCTGAGGCGTCGTTTAGCCCGCATTCATTGCCATACTCGTGGTTGCCTACGGCCGGACGGGAAATGGACTTAAATTGGCCCCAGGTGGCCGAGTAGGCGTGCTCAAATTCGACAGCCTCGCCGCACTCATACTGCAAGTCACCTAGCGGAAGCACAGCTACCGGAGCAATATCACGAAGCAAATCGGCTGTCGCGGCGGCGGCACAATTTCGAGGAGGTTTCGGGTCCGTCGGTACGCCGGTGTCGCTGACCTGGAGTCGCTCCGCGCGCTCCTCGACTTCGCGTTGCATCCTCGAGGAGCACACAATGTCTCCGGCGGCAGCGATGACATATGACGTCTCGTCAGCCCCCCGTTCCGTTGTGGCCGCACCCGTTACGTACGAACGCAGCGGTGAGATGGTGACCAAAACGAGAATGACGAACACCAACACGCCGACAGCGATCAAAGTCCGACGGCTTCGTCGACTGGAAACCGGAGAAGATGTCATCGCGAATTCCTATCTGCGGCGCTGGCCGAACCACTGGTCGAGGCCAGATTGTGATCGATCCGGACGCTTTCCACGACGGCCTTGAACTGCTGATTCGACAAGTTTGTGGCGAGGACGGCATGGACATCACATGGCGGCACAACTCCTGGCTGGCGCCAAATCACCACATTGACCGTAGAGCGCAGCAGACTTCCGGCCAGAAGAGTCACGGGCTGCCCCGTGATGGAGATCGTCCCTACCGGCCGGAGATTGTCGTAGCTTTCGGTGAGTTCATCGACAAAACCTCCAGAGACAACTTCGATGGTCCGGGAACGAGATGATGGTTCAGCTTCACCGGCGGTGTCACTGATGACGGTATTCATGCCAAGCTGGGTCGAGCTGAACGGCACGAGTTCCCGTTCGGACACCTCCATGCCAGCAGGCGGCTGCGTTACGACGGCCTGAGGGCACGTGATCTTGGCAGCGGGCCGCGTGGAAAGGCTTTGATCAACGGCGAGCGGGGCCTCATCGTGCAGCCGTGCCAAAAAGCCGTAACTTACGGCAAGAACCACCGCGAGGCAGCCCAAGGCTGCAATGAGCGGGGCTCGGTTCATGACGCCTGCTCATGTCGCTGAGCCGAGAATCCGGGTTGACCGCGGCGGCGCACCAGGGCCACAAGGCTGACGACTAACAGACCGGCCATGCAGCCGATGGCCAAGATCGCCCGCAACGGGCTTCCCGTGGCCGATGGCTCACTCGAGTCCAGAGGGGCAGACGGGGAGCCTGCAGCTCCGGTGAGCTCAGCAAGCACCTCCAGATACCGATCACCGTGGGCTTTGCTGGGTTCAATGTGGGTGTTCTCGCTGAATTCGTTCCAGCTGATAACACCGACTGCCGCGGGGCGCGAGCTCATTGCGGCATTCCACTCGGCTCGCAGCGTTTCACCATCCATACGGTCAATTGACGACGTGCCTCCGACCAGGCGGGCGTCGAAACCAGGGGCTGCAGGAGCCACCCAAATCCCGCCATTTTTACGCACCGCATTGCCGAACGAGATCAACTTCTCGGCGTAGCCAATGTGGGTGTGGGGATTCACAGACGACCAGTAGTAAAGGTTTCCGTCGACTACGTCAGCGATGCGTTCGTAGCTCTTGACGTTCTTGTCAGAGGCCAAGATGGAGAGCCGATTGCGATTAGGCTCAGTAATCTTGGCGACGGTGGCCCTGGTCATGACCGGCGTACCGGTCAGGACCACCAACGGCTTACCAAACATGTCGAAAACTGGATTGTTGCCGTAGGTGCGTGCGAACAATTCAAGGTCGGCGGAGATGCGCGCCGCCGGCAGCGGCGTTCGATTGAAGTCCAGACCCTGATAGGTAACCGCAAGTTTGAAGTCTTGCTCCGCCGCGACGGTGACGAGGTTCGCAAGGCGAGGATCCAGATCAGGCGTACTCTTCCAGCTCACAATAAAGCCGTCGATACCGGCCGCTTGCGCCTGCCTGACATGCGTCCTCATGACGTCGATGTCGTCGCTGGAGTATCTACCGGCTAGCGGTATGTCCGTCTTCGCTCGGTTCCACGAGCCCGGCGTGAACCAGATGTAATAGTGAGCAAGGACCAGCGGCTTGACCCCCTGCGACTGCCGCGGTGCTGGGGTCGCTTCTGGTGAGGCGATAGCTGGTCCTGGTGCTAGCGCTAACACAATCGCCAGTACTGCGGCGAGACTTACCGCCGCTGATCGTCTTACCCAGGAGTCAATTCCCGCTACGGCCACGGCTCTCCGGTGCCTTGATCCGTCGACCTGTGCGTCTGGCTGGCCGGGGCCAGTCCGTTGCAGTCGATTCCCATTGGGGGACGGTCCCCGAAACTGGTGACGCCCCATTGGTTGGCAACTGGATGTTCGGCGGGAACTCACTCTCCAGATCAGGCTGCACTTCGTCGTCTTCCGCAACTGAGTTGCTGGGCAAGTCGTCCTCCGCCACCGGTTTGTTGGCCCGCCGACGCCACCATCCAAGGCCGAGCGTGCCGACAGCGAAGGCAGCCAGGAAGCCGCCAACGAGGCCGACGTCCAACCAGCTGTAGAACTTCAGGTCAAGCACCTGGTTTCGCGAGATGGCGACTGGTCGAGCCATGAGCGGGCCCGGACCCTCAACCACTATTGAGTAGTCACCACGCGGAAGGCTTGGCAAGTTCACCGTGCCGTTCTCGGCCAGCGGGAACCGGTCGACACGTCCATCAGGGGATGTGACCAACACGGCATCACCAATCGGGAAGCCGAAGAAGGCATCTTTGACTATCACCTTGGTGCGGTAGAAAAGCAGCTCGACCACGACCTCTTCGGTTTCGGCCGGTTCAAAGCGCTGTTGTGATGAATTGACCACATTCGAGGAGGCGTACTTGACCTCCTGAATCGACCACGGAATCGTCTTTTCCTCGGGCCCCCCGCCGAGAGACACGACCCGAAGACCGTGTAACCATGTGACGCCCTTGGCGGAAGCCTCAACAAGCTCACCGGTTTGGCTCTTCAGCTGGACGGATTCGACCCGGTCGACGTCGACGGGCTCGCCGTTCACGTCGATAAACGAGAAGCGGACTGGCCAGAACTTATTGATCCAGATCTGGGCCCCGTTATTTTTCCAACGAACGTTGCCGGATTCAACACGGACTTTCCTGCCGTCCAGTTCGAGCTCCTGAGGCTCCGACTTCAGTCGGGTGTTTAAGTTCTTCATCTTCCGGGTTTTGAACTGGGCAATGCCTGACTCGTCGGTGACCTCGGTTTCGTCGTCAATGGTGACCTGGAAGCCGGGCACCTTGGGAATGGTCGTGATAACCAAACCATCATCGCCTGGGGCAGCATTCGCAGCCGATACCCCGGTCACCAGGATCACAGACGAAATAGCGGCGGTCGCCAAGGTGCGGATGACAGGAATCATGGTCTGCCCCTTGCTAACGCCTGCGCGCGCAGTCGCGGCCGCAGTCGGCTGAAGCCCAAAATCAGCAGAGGAGCGGTTAGCGCCAAGCCGTACAGCGTGTAGACGATCCAGGTGGCCGGCGGCGGCGGCGGGAGGACATTTCGCTGCTCAGACAGCACAATCGGCTCTCGAGGTGGCGCGGCGAAGTCGAACGCAGAAGAGATATCGTTTGCTGCGGCATCTCTCTCGGCCAGCGGCTCCACCTCCCAATTGTTCTCGATGAACTTGAGTTGGGACGTGAAGTCAATCGTTGTGTGGTTCACCTCACCCTTCTTCGCGTACGGGCTGACCAACAACGCAGGCGCACGGAACCCGTACCCGTATTTGTCCACCGCGGGGGGCTTGACGTGGTCGTACCACCCTCCCCAGTCGTCATAGGTCCACATGAACGCGGAGCTGTCCCAAGCTGAGCTCGCCATCAAGGCATTTATCAGCCCTCGAACGAAGCGGGAGCCTGCCTGAATACTCCCCGGCGGGTGCTCACTGCTCCCGGAGGGCACGATGTAGCTGACCGCCGGAAGCTGGTTGTTGCGCAGGTCCGTGTAGTACTGGTCCAGCGGAACGATGCGGCTTCGCAGCTCCGGGTCGTCGAGGAAGCGCTCGTAGTTGAGGACGGGCGCCCAGACAATTTGGGACGCCTTGTCTCCGCTACCGGGATTTCGGAAGTTCACGCTGGGGTCGTAGTTCTGGATGTAGAACTTCCAGTCGACCCCGGCTGCCTGCAGACGGTCAAAGATGGTGGGAACGTGATCGAAACCTTTTGTTAGTAATGCGTCTTCCTTGGGGTTGCCGGGACTGCCAGTCACCCAGTAGAAGTGGTTCCAAATGCTGCCGCCCGCAGCTGAAGTGAAGGCTTGGTCGAACAGCACATAGTTGTCGGCGACATTCCAGTAAAAAGGAATGTCGCGGTCGTCGTAGTAACCCATGGCAAGATCGCCAACACCGCGTTGCCCGGCAAAAGCTGAAATGAAGCCGTTCATTCTGCCGCCTGCGTATTGCGCCTTGTGGATATCGCCCGTGTGGCCCAAGTCGACGACTGGCCGGCCGGTCACCCGAAACGGCTCGACGCACTTGCTGTCCTTGTCATAAGGCTCGACTGGCATGCATGTGCCCTGCGGTATGCCATCGGCGCCTGGGTAAGTGCCGAAATAGTTGTCGAACGAGTGGTTCTCCTGCATGAGCGTGACGAAGTGCTTGATTGGTGTTGCAGTCTTCGTTCTGGCCGCTGGACTGGTGTCGGATGGACTGGCGTGCGCGGATTCGGCGACACCAATTTGCAAGGCGACCAGCAGGATAAAAGCGGCCGAGCCTCGCAAGAGCCTCGATCGCCGCCTCATGGCCGGACCTGATAGATGACGATCACAGGCTTCTCAACCTTTCCGGCCGGAGTATCAACCAGCACAGACTCGGTGTGGACGACCTCACCGTGGTATCGCTTGGTGTACTTCATCAGGTTTTCGGAGAAGAACGGACTGCGTTCGGCGCTGAACGAGTCCCAGACGATGTATTGCAGGTTGTTGTGCCGGATGGCCAGATCCGGATTGTTGACTGGCTCGTATACCGGGTTGCGGTGCAGCGGATTTGGGCTGACCGACAGTGCATAGGTCTTACGGTGCCCGTAGAACTGGATGATGTTGGCCATTGAGGGCCCCAGCGCGAGCATCTGCGAATCTTTCGGCAGGTTGGCATCGATCCACTGGCCCGCTTCGCGGCCGCCTGGAACACCGCCAGTACCGGCGAGAAACGCGGTGCCAGCTGTGGCGGGCATGATCTTCACCACGGACGTCAACAACAACCAAGAAACTGTCACCGTGGTCGCCGCTATAAACAATGCGGTGCCCGATAGCCTCCGCCGCCGGATCGAAACCCTCCGTGGGATCGCGCAAAGTGCTCGGGCGGCGAGGACGGCCACCGGCGCGGCGATGGGAAGAAGGTACTGGTAGCCCTTGACCGCCCAGATCTCGAAGAAGATTACGGGCCCTAGGATCCACCAGATCAGGAGCTTCTCCTGCCAGGCTGAGCGCTTCCTTAGGAACCAGAGGCCAGCTATTGCGGCGATCACGACAGGTATACCAAGGGCCACCGGGACGACGGACGGGTAGAACAGCCACGAGTGGTTGGCCCGACGGAGTAATTGCCATACCAAGAAGTTGCGCCCGGTGCTCCCGGCCCCCGAGAGCGCCACCGTGACCGGGTACACCAAGATGATGGCCAAATAGATCGCGGAGGCGATGACGATATGGCGCAGTCGCACCGTGATAGTGCGAGTAAGGGCCAGGAACGCGTAGACACCGCCTAATAGAAGGATCGAGGTCTCTTTCGCCAAAAAGGTCAGCCCGAGGACGCCGGACGCGGCATACAGCCACACGGGTTGCAGGGATTGGGCGAAGCGCGCCATTAGGTACAGCGCAAGAGTGGCAAAAAAGGTCATCGGTCCATCGAGCAGAATCTGCCGATTGACAATGACGAGATAAGGCATGACAGCGCCAATGAGAGCGGCGACGAAGCCGACTCGGCGGTCGTAGAGGAGTCTGCCGATGAAGTACAGCAGTACCACTGTGCCCAGACCAAATGCGGCTGACATCAGCCGCCCTGCGAGTGTCGAGACGCCTCCGAACTGGTAAACGACGGAGAGCATGCCCTGGAACAGCAGTGGATGCGCCCGGAAGATAGGGAAGAAGGGGCTGAGCTCGGGGTCCGCTGCTAGCGAGGCGGCCTGTCCGGCGTACACCGCCTCGTCGCTATTGACCCCCAACGAGTCAATGTGCCAGACCCGAAGGAAGACCGCTGGTATCGCCACTGCGAGCGCAAGTAGCCCCCACAACAGGGTTCTGGACAACCTCGCCGCTCGGGGCTCGACTCTCGCTTCTGAGAGTGTCGGCCCACGGGAGTCCAACAGCACATCAGACGCCATTGCTGAGCTACCGCCGACTCGTGACGTTACCGCCACAGTGCTTGCCCTGGCTGGCCATCCGCGGCGCGCCGCTGGTGGGTACGCACATTGGCATAGTGAAACTGAGGCCCCCCGTTACCTGCTGCATGACGTCTTTACCCCGTTGGAGTCCAATTGCGGTTTGCCGGCGATGGGCGGTCATGACTTGCTCCACTGCGCGGCTACTGCTCCGCCGGCGACTGCCCTGATTCCTGCGCCGGACGAAGAGCCAAGCCAGCCGATCAGTGTAGTCGAGACAGCTGCTGTTAGTGGATCCGCCGAAAAATTCGCGAGAATGTCTCCGTTTGCACACTGGACGTTTTTGCCGGCAACTGATATGGATCCGTTCCGGATCGGCCCTCCAGCTGCCACCCGATCGCATGCAACGCGTTGCACAACCTGACAACGGATCTGGAAGCGCTGCCGGAACTCCCAACATCATGCGCCGATAGCTGCTAAGTTTCCTGGCCGCAGCAGTGGCTCGCTCGCTTTTGCGTACCCACTGGTCATGAGTAAGGAGTCAGAATGTCGGGGATCCTGTGGCGCCGCGCTGCTCAAACGGCCGCACTTGTGTTCAGTGCGGTGGTGGCCGTGCCTGCCGGACTGGTGCTGAGCTCCACCAGCGCGTCGGCAGCAACCCCGGTGACGGTCATAGCCAGCGCGGACAGCTACGTCGACTCCGCATTGCCGAGTTCGAACTTTGGCACCCGCACCTCATTCCCGGTAGATAACAGTCCACAGCAGACCGCTTATCTGAAATTCGACATCCCTGACGGAACAGATCTAAGTGGGGGCGTAAAGCTAAGAATCTTCGCTCAGTCAAACCACAGCAGCGGAGTCACGAGTTACAGCGTTGCCGATACTACTTGGACCGAAAAAGGGTTAACGCACAATAACGCGCCAACAGTAGGTGAGGCGTCTGAAAAGAGCGGGCCGCTAGCCGCTTCTACGTGGGCAGAGATCGACGTAGCGTCGGCCGTCGAATCGACAGGAAAAGTAAGCCTCGCCCTCAAGACCGCGAGTAATACCGCCCTGCGGATAACCAGCAGAGAGGGCACCAATAAGCCGCGGCTGGTTATCGGTGAGGCAACGACACCGCCCCCAACCCCGAAGGAGTTCACGATCAGCCCAGTTGCGGATGGCCCCTACCAGGCGGTCTCAGAAACAACGACCTACAAAGGAACGTTAAAGTCGGTCGGGCAGCGAGCTGTGACGGATCTGAAGGTGGCCGGTGGGGGCACTATCAGATTTACAAGCGGCGACTTCGACCTCGGATCGGACTACTTTGTTTTGTCGAATGTCGCGAACATCGACTTCGTCGGAGCCGGGGTCGATGCGACCCTGCTCAGGAACTACTCAGATGCGGCGGCTGACACTGAACCCTTCAGCTTCACCGGCGCAAACGGGGTCAAGATCCGGAATATGACCCTGAGAGCTGGGGGGTCTGCCCGCAACAGTAGTGACGTTATCGACCTTGACCGGGGTAACAACTCACTCGTCGAGAATGTCAAAATTACGGGTTCCCGCGCTCGCGGTATCGTCTTCGACGGCAAGGACGCTGGCGCAACCGCGGAGAGCAACACAGTCCGCAATTGCTATATCACGGGAATCCCGGGCGCCGGAGTGGAATTCCTCGCGTCAGGCCGCAACACTGTCACTGGATGCGAAATTCGGACGGTTGGAGGGGTAGGGATTTATGCCCACCAGTCCTCCGGTTCGGCCGCTCAGCCTTACAAGAAGTCATCGGACAACATCATCAGTGAGAACACCATCGAAGACGCCGGCCATCACGGTGTCTACATAAGCAACGGAGACCGAAACCAGGTCGTCAACAACAGGATTACTAACGGCGAGCGCGACGGCATTCGGATAGCCTCCGTCGTCGACGGCCTGACGTGTGACGACAACAAAGTTTCGGGCAACACTGCGACTGACAATCAAACGGCAAAGACACAGGATTACGGCCTGAACATTGCCCACGCTTCCTGCAACCGGACGGTTGTCGGGCCAGGGAATAACTTTGCGGGTAACCGGGCCGGTCAGATCCGCGACATTGGCACGGGAACTGTGTACCCGACAGGCTAGGCTTACCGGAGCCTCCGTACGTACAAATGGTCGCCTACGGCACGCCCCGAAGCCGACTTCCTGCTGTTATTGACCACTTACAGATGACATCAGCTGCTGGTAGGTAGTCGATTCGAGCAATAGTGAGGATGTCGGGGGCAGCTAACTATCGGGTGCAGCTAACTAAATGAAGTGCTCGGGGTTAGCTCAGTCTCAGCTCATTCCCTGCGTAAACCGACCCTGACTTAGCCGTTGCTTGAGCCCTGACAATTCCAGCCCAGCTCGACGGTATGTCGAGCGAGACCGTAAAGTGCCCCTTTCGATCAATCTTGGTTACAGCTGAGCGGGAAGCTGACCTACCCGAAAGCACGACTTTGCCACGTTTGTCGGCCGGGAAACCGAAGCCATGCACCCGGATGGTCGTGGAATCGACCTCCTTCAGCGTTATCGCGGGACCGGAGACGCTGCTTTTCGAGTTGTGGCCGGAACCGTGATGGTCGTGCGGTGACACTACTTCCGCATTCGACGTCGAGCGCATCGTCTCTGTAGTGCTAGTCGTCGCTGGGGCCGTTACCGAGGTCGTTCGACCGCCTGGCGTCGTTGTCTTCATTCCCGGCGGCATGCGGTCGTCAGAAACCGTCTCGCAGAAGCGATGGGCGTAGATGCAGTACTTCATCAAGGCGTCCAGCGAGCGAGGGTCCCAGGCGTTGAAGAAATCTGCGTGCAACGTCAAAGGACTGTTCATCGCGGATAGCGTTATTTTTCCGCTGGTCGTCCCAGGTTCGAAGCGCTCCGCCAGCGTCAACTGGGGAATCTGAACCGGATGAGCTGGGTCGCACTTGGATCCCGATGCGTACGACATATGTGAGCGGTGATCAGACGAGTCGAGGTTCTTTCCATCCCAGCAGTTCGGGAAGGTCACCGACATCTCGAAGAGTGCCTTCGATCCGCACTGTGGCGGGAGCGATTGCTTCTTGACAGTCGCACCCCTGCCCTCGATGCGGCATTGGAACCCAGCTATTCCTGCATTTTGAGGAGAAGTCGCCATCATGTCGCCCGCAAGCATCTTCAGTCCGAATGGAATTGCGTGCAACTGCTTCGTGTCACGCGTGGCGGCTCGGTAGTACGCGCGGACCTGGTACGGCAATCGTGGCTTCCCGTTAACCAACAGTGTTGGCATCCAATAAGAAGACTTGTCCCCGGAGTTCGTGCAGTTGGTTGGGCCACGAAGCAACTCGTCCGCGGTCGAGTTGGCGTTAATCACAAGGCTGCCACTGAAGGTGTGGTCATGTGATCGGCCGGGTTGCCCTGGAAAGACAATCGGATCATCCGGGGCCCGCTTCGTGACCGAGCAGACGGCTACAAAGTTCACACGCTTTGGGAAATCACCGGCACGCGGAGACAAGACCGGGAAGTCTGCCGCGGAAGCAGGTTGACTAGTTATTGCTACGACAGAAAGCAATGCGATGATCGAAGCCACGACCGTCGCCGCGAGAGGTTTGCGCGAGCGCCGCAGCTCGCGGAGGCGACGTGCCGTTTCAGTGTGTGACCCTACGCCGTCCTGCCTTCGCGGCCATTGCCGGTCACCAGTCGTGCGCTTCCGGGTCGCCGCTCGGACAGCCGGATGGCTTCGTTCAGGACGCGGTCTAGGCACGTGTTCTCCCCCGAGAAATGAGACCAAAGCGTTATCTCCGGGCAGAGTCTAAACACTTTTGATCACGACTGCATAGCCCTAGGTGGTTTTGGACATGAGATCCTTGTCTTGGCGGGCGCAGATTCGCCTACGGCTCGTGGCCTATTGGTGTCCACTGCCGCAGAAATTGCGGTCCGAGACACCAGCGGCCACAGATGGCTCTAAAGCCAACTCAGAATCGTCGGTTGATGGAGGAACGTTCGCCGTTGCATTACAAGCTCGGACGCCTCCAGCCTTACGCGGCCTGCTGGTTCACCGGCTCGCTGGATTCGCGTGAGGGGACCGGCTGCCCGCGCCACAGACTCCAACGCATCTCGGCGAGCAGCCGCAGGTAGCGGAAGCCCTCTCGAATCGTTCCCTTGGATGTGCCCGATACTCGCTCGACGAACACGAAAGGAACCTCGCAACGGATCAGATCCGGATGGCGGACCGCGATCTCCAACAAAATCTTGAAGCCGCGCGGCGTCATAGGTTCGGTTAGCGCATCACGGCGGAACAAGAAAACCCGCTCATCGGGTCGCGAATTCCCCGTAGCCGGTGAGGAAACATCGCCTTCGCGAGCACCATGGATCCCCAGGAGACCGCGGTACGGACAGCACCGAGACCTTCGTTTCCCCCGCCCGGCACGTGGCGACTCGCAACGACAAGATCAGCGTGTGCGGTACGGGCCGCCTCAAGCAGTCGAGGAACGACTTCTGGCGGGTGCTGGAGATCCCCGTCCATGACGCATACCCATGGCGTGTCGGTTCTTTCCAGGCCCGCGAGCACCGCTCCGCCAAGCCCGCCGGTTCGCTGCGAACCGGATCGGTGCAGCAACCTGACGGCCAATGAACCAAATCCACGTTCCCGCGCCGCCTGAATCACCTCCGGAGTGTGGTCGTCGCTGTCATCGACGAACAGCACCACCGTGCCCGGTTCAACAGTGGTCGAGAGCCGCATGAGTAGCGGCTCCACGTTTTCAGCCTCGTTGCGCGTTGGCACCAAGACTGTCAGTTGCGGCACGGCGTCTGCTGTCGTCACCGTCTTGCCTCTTGGTGCCGCCATGCTCCAGAGCTCATATGCTCGCCATTGCCGTTGATCGGCGCATCGCCCTCTTTGTCGGCCAGCACACTGGCGTGGCCACTCGTCTTGTGAGCCGAATAGGCGGGCACGCCGGCAGCACGCGTTTGGTCATCGATTGATCTTTTCTGAGATGGATGCAGTATCCGCTGGGGAATGATGTCGGCCCAGCCGAAGTTTGGCGAGACCAGCCGGGACACAGAGACGTTCCGCAAGAAGTCCTCGAGGATGTCCCGCTCAAACGCGCGCAGGACGGAGATGTCTTGCTTCTTTCCACTGCGGAGGTTGCGAGGGCGCAGAGTAATGGCCCGCTCCATGATCGAGAACGGTGGAAAGCCATACGCATCCTCGGTATTGGCAAGCATGACGGCCATGGCCTCGTGGTGCGACAGCGGTTCTTCGGCCTCCGGTCCTCGGCCGATGATGAAAATCCGTTGCACCAGTCCCGAGTCGCCGTAGCGGGCCGTTGGTACCAGCTGGTTGATCATGTACTTCGGCGGTGGAACCAGGATTTGTGTGATCGCGTTGATTGCAAGAATCGGAATGTTCAGCTTGGCCAATAGCAATGCGAACTGTCGGCCCTCTTTGGAATGGATCCGACTCTGGAAACTGAGGACCAGCCGACGAAGAGGGCTTAGTACGTTCTTGTTCACCGCACGCATGGTGTGCGAGCTGATGGTGAGTGGCTTCGGGAAGGACCGAGCCACGCCTTCTCGATTGATGATCGTCATGTCATCGGACAGGAACGCTGAGTTATCCGGGTGCTCCTGGAGGAGCCGCAGGATGGTGCCGGTCTTGCCAGTGTCGGTCTGCGCGGACAGCATGATCGTCTCGTCACCGAGCCTGACCGTCGCCGAGTGCAGGAGCATGTAACCCTTGTTGACCAGCACGAACCGCAGCAGTGCCTCCACTACGTTCGTGTAGACGACGTGATTCGAGCGCGCCAGCAATGGACTCACCGTGACGTTGATCCGGTTATCTAAGTCGACTCGGAAGTTAGCCCCGGCCGAACCGAGGTGCTCACGGTAAACGAACATGCCGGGGCTCATCGTCGCCTGCACCTTCGAGATCATTCGGCGGGCGCCAACATAGCCGCGCCGGATTGTGATGTCTGCCTCACGGTGGAAAGGTCCCACCCGGAAATAGCCCAGCTCGGGGAGTCGAACCTCGGAACGGATGGCCACGAGTCCATGGATGTTGTAGTGGTACTGCCGGCCCTTGCGTGGGACTCGCAGATTTAGCGCGAGGTGCGGCCCCCACTCGTTACTCTTCATATGGATTAGCACGTCGGCCTTACTGTGCGGCTCGATCGGCTTACCCGTAAGGTCGGCCTCCCTCTTCTTCGAACCCCAGATGAATCGATCACTTATCCAGAAGCGGAGCACGAAGAGCATCAGCAGCGTTGTGAAGTTGGCCCAGTATGGGTTCATCCCCACCAAGTGGGTCAGCATCAGCAGCAACGGCACTCTCAGCAGCAGTGTTGCTGTATTCGTGGCCCAGCTCTTGGCAAACCGTTGGTACCACCGCGAAGTCGAGTTGTGCCCCCGATAGACGAGCTTGTCAGTCAGGACAAAGTTCCAGATCGTCGATCCTTGGGTGGCAGCGATTGCCGCCCAGGAGATCCAGAAGGACATGACGTCATGGAAGAACCAGAACAGAGCCTGGTTCACGAACATGCCGGAAAGTCCGACTAGGCCGAAGCCGAACGCGACTTTGGTCTTCGCAAGGTGGGATTTGAACAACATCGGGGGGCTCCTGTTCGGGACGAAGTTATTCCTTTGGGATCACACCGACACCGATGGTGAGTTCCCGATTGGTAAGCGCGCGCAGTGGCAGCTGGTCATTGTGACTGCATCGCAGCCGCTGGCGTCAGACCACAGATTCCCGAACACCGCGATCCCGTCGAGGAGATGGTTGTGGAGCCAATAGCTTGCGAAGGCAGACACCAGTGCGGCGCTTCCTCCGGAAGCGCCTAGGCTCTCTAGCCTCACCATTCCCCAAACAACCCCGACTCGACACTCGCCGACCCCCCGACGAGTTCACGGCGCTCGGACGAGACACCCCTGGCACCGACAAAGCAGTGAGCACCAGATCGCCGGGGTGTGAAGTGCGACTACCTCGCCATACCCCGAGCTCGCTCAAGCACGGGAAACGTATCGCCGGGCAGATGCTCGATTCGGGCGAGATATCCAATCGTGATTTTGGTTGTGATATGCGTCTCACAGCCTGTCGAGCTCAGTGGACCCGATTGGGAAGTGAAGCTGGATGACCAACGCATTTCTCGAATGCGCTGAATGGCCGTGCTAGCGCTGCGCAAGGATTTTGGGTGGACTGAAAACCCTTGCAAACATTGAAAAAGCAAGGCCGACCCACACCGGCGGGGTTCCTTCCAAGATCATCTTCCTCGGCGAAGACAGGATGACTGTTTGCCGTCCGTTCATGGTTCGTTGGCGAAGCGGTCAACTGACGTTATCAATTTGTAATCTTTCGGCTACGGGGCCGAGGTTCCGTTTCGAAGTGGTGAGCTACGGCGTGGGCGTCACACCCGATGTCATCGCGCGCCACCGAACTGGTCCCGGCACACAGCGGCAAGCACTTTGCAAGCGGACCGGCACTCGCCAACTTCTCGCACAGCTACAATCTGTGCGAAATCCGAGGGCCATCGGGCTATCTCGTGTGGCGGCCGCGCGGCCAGGCGGCTGCCGCCATTGCGTTACCGAGGGCTCCAACCATCCTGTGTAGAGGACATCTCATGCACCGATCAGTGCCTGTGTTACTGGCGGGTGGGGTTATCGCCACGGCCGTGGCCGTCGTGTCCGTGTCTGCTGTGCATAAACCATCCGGAGCGCCCGCCACCAGCGCCGGGCAGGCGACAGGTTACGCCGCCAGCCCTACAGCGTCGAGCCCCAGCCCAACTTCCGCCGCAAGCCGTCCGGTGGCTGAAAAGCCGAAGAACCCCAAGCCAGCCAAGATAGTCGGCCCTTATTTCACCGTCAGCAAGGTCGGCGGCTCATACCGGGCGGTCAAGGGCAACACAACGTATAAGGGCTCGCTGAAGTACGTCGGTGAGGCCGCAGTCCGGAACCTGAACGCCACAGGCGGGGGGACGGTCAAGTTCACGGCGGGTACCTTCAACCTCGGGTCGGAATATTTCCTCTTCGGCCAGCCACTCCGCAATATCACCTTCGCAGGCGCCGGCCGTAAGGCCACGCTCATCAAGAACAAGACGAATAAGGCGGAGGACACAGAGCCCTTCAACTTCCACGGCACCCACAAAGTCACGGTCAGGGATCTTACGGTCTCGGCGGGCGGCTCCGCACGCAGCTCTAGTGACGCGATCGACTTCGACGAAGGCAACCACTCTCGGGTTATCAATGTTGGCATCGTCGCTTCCCGCGGCCGCGGCATCGTCTTCGACGGAAAGGACCATGACTACACCGCGGACCACAACGAGGTGACCGGCTGCGTGATCAGCGGGATCAGTAGCGACGGGGTCGATTTCCTTGCATCGAACCACAATAAAGTCACTGGCTGCCACATCAGCAACATCGGCGGAACCGGCATTGGGGCGATCACCGCGTCGGCCAGGGCGGCTCAGAAGCACAAGAAAGCTTCCTACAACGTCATCCGAGGCAATCGCATCGATCAAGCAGGTCGGGACGGGATCCTTATCAAGGGCGGAGACCGTAACCGGGTTGAGAAAAACTGGGTCACCAACAGCTCAGACGAAGTCGAGCGTCGCGACGGCATTCGGATCCTGGCTCTCGACGGCGTTACGGCCATCGGCAACGTCGTGGCGGCCAACTTCGTGGAAGACAACCAGATTGAGCCAACACAGCGCTACGGCCTGAACATCAGCAGTCCACAGTGCAAGAGAACCGTGGTCAGGGGCAACAGCTTCGAGGGTAACCGGGTCGGCGCCGTTCAAGACCTCGGGACTGCAAGTCGGGTCCGCTAGAACCGCGTGAGGCGGCTGCGTCGCCCTCATGTCCCTGACGCATCTGGCGAGGAATGGCGTTCAAATTCACCTAACTCAGCGGAGAAGGCCGGCGCCGGGTAAGCGGCGGTCAATCACCGCCCAGATCGTGGTCGAGCTGACTCCCTGATCGACATCAGGCTGCATCAAGAGCGGATCTCGCGGAATCCGGCTGATCGAAGAGTCTCCAAGAGAAGCGCGGAAACCCCCGGATTCACGCATGAATCCGGGGGTTTGGGCGAACGATGGGGATCAGACGTCGTAGTAGAGCTCGAACTCGTGTGGGTGCGGGCGTAGCCGCACGGCATCAATGTCCTCGCGCTTCAACTCGATCCAGGTCTCGATCAAATCTGGGGTGAAGACGTCACCCGCGAGCAGATAGTCATGATCGGCTTCTAGGTTGTGCAGCACCCCGTCGAGGCTGTCGGGAACCGTCTGCACCGAGGCGTGCTCCTCCGGCGGCAGCTCGTACAGGTCCTTGTCGATCGGTGCGGCTGGCTCCGTCTTGTTGAGGATGCCATCCACGCCGGCCAGCAGGATTGCTGCAAAAGCCAGGTAGGGGTTAGAGGCCGGGTCGGGGCAGCGGAACTCGACCCGCTTGGCCTTCGGGTTGGAGCCCGTGATCGGGATTCGCATGGCGGCCGAGCGGTTGCGCGAGCTGTAAACCAGATTGACCGGCGCCTCGAAGCCAGGCACCAGCCGGTGGTAGGAGTTCACTGTCGGATTGGTGAATGCGAGCAGCGACGGGGCGTGCTCCAAGATGCCGCCGATGTACCAGCGTGCGACATCGGACAGGCCGCCGTAGCCGGCCTCGTCATAGAACAGCGGCTCGCCTTCGCTCCAGATGGAGGAGTGCACGTGCATGCCGGAGCCGTTATCACCGAAGATCGGCTTTGGCATGAACGTGGCCGTCTTGCCAGCTGCCCAGGCAGTGTTCTTGACGATGTACTTGTACTTCTGCAGGTTGTCGCCAGCTTGAAGCATGGTGGCGTAGTGGTAGTTGATCTCAGCTTGTCCAGCGGTGCCCACCTCGTGGTGTGCCCGCTCGACCTTGAGCCCTGAGCCCTCGAGGTTCTTGACGATGGCGTCGCGCAAGTCGGCGAAGTGGTCGACAGGAGGCACCGGGAAGTAGCCGCCCTTGTAGCGCACCTTGTAGCCGCGGTTGCCGCCATCTTCAATTCGACCGGTGTTCCATGCGCCTGCAACAGAGTCGATCGCGTAGTAGCCGGTCTGCTGCTTGGTCTCGAACCGTACGTCGTCGAACATGTAGAACTCGGCTTCGGGGGCGAAGTAAGCCTTGTCGCCGATGCCGGTCGAAGCCAGGTAGTTTTCCGCCTTACGCGCGATGTTGCGTGGGTCGCGGCTGTACGGTTCCTTGGTCAATGGGTCGTGGACGAAGAAGTTGATGGCCAGCGTCTTGGCCGTCCGGAACGGGTCTATGAAGGCTGTTGTGGGGTCCGGGAAGAGCGCCATGTCCGACTCGTGGATCTTCTGGAAGCCACGGATCGACGAACCGTCGAAGTTGACTCCGTCCTCGAAGTACTCGGGGCCGAACGTGCCCACCGGGACCGTGAAGTGCTGCATGATGCCGGGCAGGTCGCAAAAGCGAATGTCGATGAACTCGACGCCCTCATCCTTGACATAGGCCAACAGGTCGTCGGCTCCTTGGAACATCTGTCCTCCGGTGAAGCTAAGTCGTGCCTTGGCACGCCGTGTGGTTACGCGCTGGAAGGCACGCAAATGGACAACCCGCTCAACCTTGAGCAGCCGGTGGTACTCGACGCTGAGCAGGCAATGCTGGACGAACGCGGATCGATTCCGCCCTCGGTTGTTTCCGAGAGCCTAATGGAGATGCGATTTCTATCCAGTTGCACAAATGTTTCGCGCATGTAACACGGCCGCCGCAGGCGTGGACCGTACCAGAGGCTCCGGGCAGGTAGCCTCGGCCACGTGGCAGACAATGCAGCCGATACCGCATCAGCCAGCGGAGCTTACCCTGGCGAGCGGCTGGGCCTGCCACCGGAAGGCCGCGGATCCCTGGCGAGCTGGCGTGCCCGCATCGGCGCGTTGATCATCGATTGGGCTGCCTGCATGCTGATCGCCATTGGCTTGTTCGGCACCGGAGTGATGACCGGCGGTGGCTGGCGGGCGTGGATGATCTTGACCGTCTTCTTCATCGAGTCAACGGTGTTGTCGTGGCTGGCCGGCGGCAGCTTCGGGCAACTGCTGAGCCGCATCGCCGTGATACGGCTGGATATGAAGCCACTGGGGCTGCCCCGAGCCGTGCTCCGCGCATTCCTGGTATCTCTCGGACTGCCAGCGTTGATCATCTCAGTGGATCGCCGCGGCCTGCAAGATCTTGCGGCCGGCACGGTTGTGATCAACCGGCGTTGAGGTATTTCGATCTGCGGCTACTGCAAAAGTGCGGGCGAGTAGCAGATTTCTGAGCCGGAAAGTTGTCACTCGCCCACAGTTCTCGATGAGGACTCACATCGCGGGTTGCCAGCGGCGCATTGCGCGCAACCGACCGGTCGGTCGTAGGAGCGAGTCGTCAAGCAAACTTTCCCAGCGCGCCAGCCGCTTCGGGTCCCGGCTACGTCCTAGCAGCCGGTCGGCGCTAGCGATAATCGAGGCGCCCTCGTTGAGAAGCTGGGGCGAGGTATAGCCCATTCTTTGCCAGTCGGTGTCGATCAGGCGTCGATCTCGTGCAAGGTCCTTTCAGCTGCGACGACATCTGTAGAAACCTCCACTGTCGTCGCCCAGGCAGTGGAAAAGTGCGGACGAGTGGCAGATCTTCCGCGTTGGAATGCGTTACTCGCCCGCACTTTCTCCGAATTTCTTCGAATGTGTAGGTGCGGTGCCTAGAGAATGGCTCCGGGGTTGAGAATGCCCAGCGGGTCGAGGGCGTCCTTGATCTTTTGTGAGAGCGCTATTACGTCGGAACCAAGCTGGTCCGGCAGGGCGGCCTTCTTGGCTCGGCCTACGCCGTGCTCACCGCTGATCGTTCCGCCGAGCTGGATAGCTAGCTGCATGATCTCGTGAAATGCAAGGGAAGCGCGTTCCTGTGCCGCCTCATCACCGCGATTGAAGACGATGATCGGATGGGTGTTTCCGTCTCCGGCGTGAGCTACCACCGGAATCTCGACGTCGTACCGTTCCGCCAACGCCGCAATGCCTGAGAGCAGCTGGGGGAGTTGCGGTACCGGCGCGCCGACGTCCTCCAGAAGTATGGAGCCGCGCGCCTCAATGGCTGGAAACGCGACCCGGCGGGCAGCAACGAAGAGTTCACCTTCTTCTGGATCAGTGGTGATGAAGGTTTCCTTGGCGCCAGCCGTTGTACAGGCTGCCTCCATGAATTCGATTTCTGCAGCACAGGAGGCGCCCGGGGCATCCGATTGGGCAATGAGCATCGCGCCGGCAGATCGGTCAAGTCCCATCGAGCGGTAGTCCTCAACGGCATTGATCGCTGTCTGATCCATCAGCTCCATCATCGAGGCGCGCAAAGTCTTGCCGATCGCAAGGACAGTGTCGGCGGCGCCCTGCACGGTAGGGAAGTACGCGACCAAAGTCGAGCGCGGCCCCTGAGCCGGGACCAGCCGCAGAATGGCCCGAGTGATGATGCCGAGCGTTCCGCCGCTGCCAACGAAGAGTTTCAGCAGGGAGAGTCCCGCTACATCCTTGATCCGCTTGCCACCGAGGGTGATCAGTGTTCCGTCGGCAAGCACGACGTCGAGCCCAAGCACATAGTCGGTCGTGACGCCGTACTTCACACAACACAATCCGCCGGCGTTGGTGGCGATGTTGCCGCCGATTGAACAGATGTCGTACGACGATGGGTCCGGCGGATACCACAGACCATGCTCCGCGGAGGCCGACTTAACCTCGGCATTGAACGCTCCGGGCTCGACAACGGCGACTCTGGCCGCTGCGTCGATCTCGATCGAGCGCATGGCTTCCAAGCTGACAACAACGCCCCCGGAAACCGCCGAGGATCCACCAGAAAGCCCGCTGCCAGCGCCGCGAGGCACAACGGGTACGCGATGCTCGGCTGCCCAACGGATGGTGTTCTGAACCTCTTCGGCGTTACATGGGCGGACGACTGCTATCGGGACCCCGGCTGTTGGGTCGCGAGACCAGTCGAAGCGGTAGTTTTCGCAGGTCACAGGATCAGTGCGAACAGCATCACCCAGCATTGCGACGAGCTGCTCAAGAGCAGTCTCCATGTGGTCTAACCTAGGTCACCGGCACTAACCGGCGATGTCGGCAGCCTCGAGCCAAGCCAACTCCAGCTCCTCCTTGCTCGCAGTGATCAACTCGAGCTCCCGCTGCAGCTCGGCCAGCCGCTGATAATCGCTTGCCGCGGCTGCCATTTCGTCGTGCAGCGTGCTGAGTTGCCGGTCGAGACGGGTGATTTGCTGTTCCAGCCGAGCCAGCTCCTTCTTCGCCTTTCGACTTGCCGCGCTGGGGGTAGCCGACCGAGGCCTGTCAGGCGACTTCACAGGTGGAATCTCAGACGGCCGTTCGCGCCGCGAGGATAGGTACTGATCAACACCACCAGGAAGCAACACGCATGACCCGTCGCCAGGCAGAGCGTAGGTGACATCGCAGACCCGCTCCAAGAAGTAGCGATCGTGGGTAACGACCAGCAGTGTGCCGGGCCAACCGTCGAGATAGTCCTCGATCACCGTCAAGGTTTCGATATCGAGGTCGTTTGTCGGCTCGTCCAGCAGCAGCACATTCGGCTCGTCCAGCAGCACGCGGAGAATCTGGAGCCGCCGCTGTTCACCGCCAGAGAGGTCATCGAGCCTGGCAGTCAGCTTGTCACCGGTGAACCCGAAATCCTCCAGCAGCGAGCGGGCGCTGGCCTCGGCACCTGTAGCAAGTCGAGTTTGCCGGCGTAGGTTGTCAATCGACTCAAGCACTCGCTGCGTGCCATCGACGTTGTCCAAAGCTTGGTTCAGGTATCCGACGCGAAGCGTTTTGCCGCGTTTGATGGTCCCAGAGTCCGGCGCGATCTCACCAGCGACCAGTCGCAACAACGTCGTCTTGCCCGAGCCGTTGACACCGATCACACCTGTCCGCATGCCCGGGCCAATGGACCACGAGATCTCACGAAGCAGCGGCCGGCCGCCGAGCGTCACACTCACCCGATCAAGATCAAAAACGTCCTTGCCCAATCGAGCGGTGGCGAACCGTTGCAACTGCAACCGATCACGTGGTTCAGGCTCGTCGGCGATCAGCGCGGCAGCCGCATCTAGCCGGAACTTCGGCTTCGAGGTACGAGCTGGAGGGCCACGCCGTAGCCAGGCCAATTCCTTGCGAAGCAGGTTCTTTCGCCGAGTAGCCGTGATAGCGGCCTGGCGCTCGCGCTCAGCTCGTGCCAGCACGTACGCCGCGTAACCGCCGTCGTAGCCGTGGACTTGACCGTCATGCACCTCCCAGATGCGACAGCAGACCGCATCCAGTAGCCAGCGGTCGTGGCTAACGATCAACATCGCGACGCCGGCTGCTTGAAGATCATTCAGATGAACGGCTAGCCAGTCGATCGCTTCCACATCCAGGTGGTTCGTTGGCTCATCCAAGATCAGCAGATCATGATCGGCAAGTAGCACTTCCGCGAGCGCGACTCTGCGACGCTCTCCTCCGCTCAGGCTGCTGACATGCGCATCAAGATCGACGTCTGCCAGCAGGTGTTCGACGATCACTCGGGTGCCGGAATCGGCAGCCCACAGGTGATCCTGCGCTCCGTCGACGATCACGTCGCGTACGGACGCGTCTGGGCGGACAGCGTCAACCTGCTTCAGGAAGCCAATCGACGGGTGCCTGGTGTGAATCACGCGGCCGCCGTCGGGCGGCTGTATTCCGGCCAGAATCCGCAGCAAGGTGGTCTTTCCGGCGCCGTTGCGGCCCACAACGCCTATCACTTCGCCGCGGTTCAAGCCGAGACTGACCCGGTCGAGCAGCGTACGAGTGCCGTAGCTCATCGTGACGCGTTCGGCGTTGATCAGATTGACCATTTGATTGCTCCGCTCGCTGCGCTCGCTCCGCGCGGATCGCGCTTTGGAAGCCGCTGTCTTCCTCCCTCGCTTGCAGCCAGAGGTCTTGCGAGGTGCTGACCGTTAGCGGATGCTGGCTGCTCGCTCGCTCGTCCAGACAGCGGCGCGCGCGATCCGATTTTGATCAACGCAACGCTCTCGCTGGGGTGAACTCCCCTCAGCGCCCGCGCATCGCCTGGCGGACGCCTTTGACCTGGCGTGGGCTGGTCGGCATCGGTCCCTTGGGAATCGGCACCGGCGGGCGGAGCGCGTCGAGAGCCCGTAATCGCTGCTTGATGTCGGTGATCTGGTAGGCCTGAAGCACCTTGGGCAACTTGCGTATGTGGTCAGTGAGCTTGTCAAGAGGCACCTGGCCATCCTTGTCGCCCATGATGATGGTCGTCACTGTGACCCCGTACGCGACCCTTTCGTGCTTCTTGACCTCGCTGGTCAGAAGCTGTCGCACCCGGCCAGATTCGCCTTCGCCGATCAATACCAGCCCACCTGGCCCGACTGTGCGGTGCACCACATCCCGGTTGCGGTTCGCGGCAATACCCGGCGTCGAAACCCACTTCTTTGGCAGCATCGAAAGGGCAACCTCGGCCGAGCCGGTCTGTCCTGCGTAGCGCTTGAAGGTAGCCCGTTTTGCCCGGCGAACCAGCATGAACATGGCGGCCAAGATCCCGAACATGACGCCAATGAGGATCACATTGAACGGGTGGCCCCAGAAAATCCCAATAACCACACTGATCGCGATCGGAAGGCCAAAGGCGCCGAGCATGAGGTATGGCAATGCTCGGTCGTACTCATGGGTGACCTTGTACGCCCGACCGATTTGCCGAAACCGCCCCATATCTTTCGGGTCATTGCTTGCCTTCTTGCGGGCCTTCTCAGCCTTCTTGGCGGCCTTGGCCTGAGCCTTAGCGTCTTTGGCCGCCGCCTTGGGGTCCTTGGCGCCGCTCTTAGCGTTCTTGGCCGCCGCGTCAGCCATTGCCACTCACTTTCAGATATCGATTCTCTTTGCCGCTGGCCCTAGACCGCCGCAGCACGGTGCGGCAGAGCTTCGCGATTTTGTAGTGCCTGGCGGTAGAGACGGCCGGCACGATAGGAGGAGCGTACGAGCGGTCCGCTCATCACACCAGCGAAGCCGAGTGCGGTCGCCTCGTCCGCCAGTTCGACGAACTCCTCGGGCTTGACCCAGCGCTCGACCGGATGATGCCGCTGCGAGGGGCGCAGGTACTGCGTGATAGTGACAATCTCGACTCCGGCGTGGTACAGGTCCTTGAGCGCCTCACTGATCTCCGAGCGAGTCTCACCCATGCCGAGAATCAGATTGGACTTGGTAACCAGACCTGCCGCGCGTGATGCTCGCAAGACCTCAAGTGATCGCTCGTAGCGGAAACCTGGGCGAATCCGCTTGAAAATCCTGGGAACAGTCTCGACGTTGTGCGCGAAGACCTCGGGCTCAGTCTGGAAGATCTGACTCAGATATCCGGCGTTGCCGGAGAAGTCCGGTGCCAACATCTCCACGCCCGTGCCGGGATTGAATTCATGAATTCTGCGGATGGTCTCGGCGTAGAGCCAAGCACCCTCATCGGCAAGATCATCGCGACAGACGCCGGTGACTGTGGCATAGCGGAGACCCATCTTTTGCACCGACTCAGCAACTCGGACCGGCTCACTTGCATCGAAATCGGCTGGCTTGCCGGTGTCGATCTGGCAGAAATCGCAGCGTCGGGTGCAGACATCGCCGCCGATGAGAAACGTCGCCTCGCGATCCTCCCAGCACTCGTAGATATTGGGGCATCCCGCCTCTTGGCAGACGGTGTGCAAGCCCTGGCTTTTTACTAGCTCATGAAGCTCGCGGTACTCCGGCCCCATCCGAGCCGTCGTCCGAATCCAGGACGGCTTTTTCTCAATCGGCGTGCTGGCGTTGCGAACCTCTAAACGCAGCAGCCTGCGGCCTTCGGGGGCGATGGTCACCTCGTCAGCCTATGTGGTCAATCGCCCCGCTCGCTACGCGCTCCGCTCCCGGAGGGGTCCCGCCCCTGGCAGACAGGATCCGCTCACAGCACATCGCGGCGACGGAAGATCAATAATGAGCTGGCCACAAGGACTACAAGGAGGATCGCCCAGTATGTGCTCCCGTGGATAAGGCTCAGATTGTGTTGGATGAATTCGATATTGACGCCGTCGGGAGTCACTTTCTCAACCGGCACATAGTACTTGTAGCCCCGCTCGAGGATTGCCGCCATATTTCCTTCTGGAGTCCACGGTGTAATCCGTTGTGCCCAAGCCAGCGAGCTCAAAGGTCCGACTCTGACGAACGAGACAACGACGAAGGCGAGCAGGATGCCCATGGCGGCGGCTGTGTGTCGGGTCACCAGCCCAAGGCAGAAGCCGAGGACAGCCAGCCCAACAGCGACCAGCGTGCTGCGCGCGCTCATCTCGGCAAGGTCACCCAAAGACGCGATAGCAGAGCCGTGCAGCCTGGCCAGTACAGATGTCGCCACGAGTACCAGCGCCGCAGCCACTGCGCCAAGCAGCCCAGCAAAACCCATCACTGTGAGCAGCTTGGACCAGAAGACCGATCCGCGCCGTGGGACGAAGGTCAGCCAATTGGAGATCGAGCCGGAGCTGTACTCCGCGCCAATAAAGCTGGCGGCGATCATGAAAGTCACGAGTGAAACGAGAACCGTAGAGAGCCGGAGTGCCGTCCGTGCAGCCTCCTGGAACGGCATCGGTTCCACGCTGAAGCCGTCCAAAGTGGGTTCTGGGATAGCGCATTCCTCTGCTGTGCCACCACTGTCGCGGCAGTCTTGCTCGTACTGTTCGTGGTTCTCCAACCAGTCCTGGTGCGACTCCTGGTACGCCCGCTGGGCGGCGGCAAGTTGTTCACTGGTCAGTGGCGACAGGGAGTCGTCGACGATCAGCTGGTACCCGCCGAGCCCTAGCAGCAACACCACAAGCGCGATGCCGGTCAACCGCCGGCTCAGCAACCTAGTGACCTCAGCCCACAGCAATCGGATCACGACCGCCGGCTCCAATCCGGTACCTCAGCCCGGCCGGGCCGTTTCGGCTGCGGCCGCCGCTGCCTTTCGGGCTGCCGCTGGCTCCCCTCACGGGAACGCTGTTCAGGACGCCGCTGCGGACCGGTCTCTGGCTGGTTACCGGTCAAATCCAGGAACACCGATTCGAGGTCCGGTTGGATTGGCGTGAGCTCGGAGACATACAAACCTTGATCAGCAAGTACCCGGGTGACAACTGCAAGATCCAGCTGGTGATCACCCAGACCTACCCTCAGAAGCCGGCCGGCTAGCGGTTCCACGGTAAAACCTGATGCTGTGAGTACCTCGGTGGCCCGCAGATGATCCGACACACCGACTCGGGCTGACAACTGTCCGTTGGCGGCCAGGATGTCACTGACTTTGCCCTCCGCGAGCAGCCGGCCGCGCCCGATGATGGATACCGTGTCAGCGATCTGCTGCACCTCGGTGAGGATGTGGCTGGAGACCAGCACTGTCTTTCCGCGGCGTGCCAGCGCACGGATCATGGTGCGTATCTCGTTAATGCCCGCTGGATCAAGGCCATTGGTCGGCTCGTCCAAGATCAACAGATCAGGGTCTTTCAGCAGCGTTGCGGCTATCGCAAGGCGCTGTTTCATGCCAAGTGAGTAGTTACGGAACTTATCTCCACCGCGGCGACCCAAGCCCACTTCGTGGAGCACCTTGTCAACCCGTCGATGGGGGGCACCTATTGCGCGCGCAATGAGTTCCAGGTTCTTCTGGCCAGAAAATCCGGGGAAGAACCTGGGCTGTTCCACGATCGCACCCACCCGGTCGATGACCTGATTGATCGCTAGCGGCACCTCCTGGTCGAAGATCCGGATATGACCGGAGTCGGCGGCGATCAGTCCGAGCAGCATTCTGATGGTGGTGGTCTTACCCGAGCCGTTGGGACCAAGGAAGCCGTGAACGCCCCCTACCGGCACCCGCAGGTCCAATCTATCGACGGCGGCCTGTTTGCCGTGTCGGCCGCGATACGCCTTCCTTAGGCTGTACGCCTCGACGGCGTAGTCGACGATCGGTGGCGTGACGACGGTCCGACGGTCAGGTCCGGCGGCCGACGTCAGCGGATCACGCGGCACCAACTGCAACCCTTGGAAGGGCTGAGTCTGGTGCTGATCCGATGTCGGGAGACTGGACGTACTCCTCGAAGGCCAAGTAGCGCCGCAAGTGTGGGATGAGCGCGTTGGCGACATCGGTGATCGCGACTGGTCTGGCTAGCTCGGCGGCAATCGACGTAACGCCGACACCGGTCAAACCACAAGGGATGATGCGGTCGAATGCGGCAAGATCGGGATCGACGTTGAGCGCAAAGCCGTGCATCGTCGTACCGGCCGCAACGCGGACGCCGATAGCGGCGATCTTGCGTTCCAGTCGCTGATCATCAGCGGCCAGCCAAACCCCAGAGCGCCCCCGGATGCGACCGGTGCTCAGACCGTAATCGGTGAGCACGGCGATGAGGGCCTCTTCCAGCCGGCGTACGTAGTCAACGACGAGCGCCGCCTCCGGCAGTCGGACGATGGGATAACCCACCAGCTGACCCGGTCCGTGCCAGGTGATCTTGCCGCCGCGGTCGACATCGACGACGGGCGTAGCGTCGAGAGGCCGTTCTTGAGGCTCCGTCCGCTTACCGGCGGTGTAGACACTGGCGTGCTCCAGAAGGAGGACGGTGTCCGGTCGGGTGCCGGCCGAGACCTCGGCGTGTATGGCGCGCTGCAGCTCCCAGGTTTCCTGGTAGTCGCAATGCTGACTACCCAACCCAAGATCGAGGAACTCGACGACCATGGCGCTGAGTCTAGTGTTGACGGCTTTCGGTGGGATGCAGTGGCGGGGTTGGACCACCGGCCCCTTCAGCCATCGCCTGCATAACCTCGCTCAACGCTTCGGCGCCGGAACGCTTCGGTTGCCAGCCAAGTTCATCGCGAATCCGGCTCGCGTCAAGCGTCGGCAGCGACACGAACATTTTGAGCAGCGACTCGTCGGAGGGAATCATGCGAAGCCGCCACGCGCCTGCCATTGCTGCGGCGACGGCCTGCTTTGGCACTTGGATGGCACGGGCCTCCAATAGCTTGCCGAAGGCTTCTGCATCGATGATCGGATCAGCAGCGACGTTGTAGGCACCTCGGGCATCACTCAGCAACGCCATCCGGTAGGCCTCGCCTGCGTCCTCACCGTGCATCGCCTGAAACCGAAGTCCGGCGGGAAACGGCACAACCGGCAGACGTCCGGGACGTAGCAAGGCCCGCGGGACCAGCGGGCCGGCGAAAATCCGGCGTTGTTCGCTGGCCGATGAGCGCTTGAAGATAAAACAGGTGCGCATCCGCACCACCCGAATCGCCGGGTAACGCAACTCGTATGCGTCGAGATAACGCTCGAGGTAGGCCTTCTCCCGGCCGTAAGCCGCGGTGGGCATGCTGTGCGTCGGCCAGCTTTCGTCCACGTGCTGCCCGGGTCCGGGCGAGTACGCGGCAAGTGATGACGCGTAGACCACCGTTCCAACTCCGGCATCGGCCGCGGCTTGCAAAGCGTTCATGGTGCCCAGCACGTTGATGTCCCACGTCGCCAATGGCCGGTGAGTCGGTTGGAACGCCCAGCTCAGCAGCACGACAGCATCCGCGCCACGCAGATGCTCTGCGATCTGCTGTGACCGAACGTCCGCAGCTTCGAACCGGGTTTTCGCCGGCTGCCACGATGATGGTGTCCGCCGGGCGACTCCGACGATCTCAGTGACTGCGGTATCTGCCGCGAGCGCCTCGATCACACTCGTCCCGACGTTCCCGGTGGCACCCACGACGACGATCTTCATAAGCTTCCCCTCACAGACCGAACTCGGCGCCAAAGTCACCCTCTTCTAATCGCGCTTTCAGGGTGCTGAGGAACTGGGCGGCCTCCGCGCCGTCGATCAGGCGGTGGTCGTAGGACAGCGACAGGTACATCATGTCGCGGATCGCGATCACCTCGCCGAGCCGTTCGTCGGAGAGAACGACGGGCCGTTTGACCAGTGCACCGGTGCCAAGAATCGCCACCTGCGGCTGGTTGATGATCGGGGTATCCATCAACGTGCCGGCAGAGCCGTAGTTGGTGATGGTGAATGTGCCGCCAATCAGCTCATCGGGCGTGACCTTGTTTTGCCGGGTACGCGCCGCCAAGTCGGCGATCCGCTTGGCCAAGCCGGCAATGCTCAGATCACCGGCGTCCTTGATTACCGGAACCAGCAGCCCTCGATCGGTCTGCACGGCGATGCCGAGATGCTCGGCATCCGGATAGGTGATGGTGCGCTCCTCGGTGTCGATCGTCGCGTTGACTTTCGGATAGACCTTCAAGGCCTCGACAAGGGCCTTCGCAATAAACGGCAGGTAGGACAATGTCGCGCCCTCACGGTTCTTGAAGTCCTCCTTGACCTTCGAGCGGATCCGCGAGATGGCCGTCATATCAACTTCGACCGTGGCCGTCAGCTGGGCTGCGACCTGGAGGGACTCCACCATCCGCCTGGCGATTGTCTGGCGCAGCCGCGACATCTTTTCGGTAGTGCCGCGAAGCGAGCTGACCTCAGCTGCCGGGGCCGGTGCTGGAGCTTCTGCCGGAGCCTCAGGGGCCGGGGCAGCAGCGGCTTGCTTCGCCGCCTCGGCGGCGGCCAGTACGTCCTGCTTTCGGATACGGCCACCCACACCCGTCCCGTTGAGCGATTCCAGATCGACGTCATGCTCCTTGGCGAGCTTGCGCACCAGCGGTGTCACGTAGGTCCTGTCGGATTCGCTTGCCGCCGGTGTCGGAGCCGTGGACGCCGCCGGAGCGCGCGCCTCTGACTCCCCGTCCGCCCCGGCGGTCGGTTCAGCCGCCCTTGACTCGGCTTGGGGTTGCGGCTCTGGTTCGGGCTCGGCTTGTGGTTGCGGCTCTGGTTCGCGTTCGGCCTGGGGCTCAGGTTCCGGTTCTGGTTCCGGTTCCTGCTGGGGTGGGGGCTGCGGTTCAGCCTCGGGTGCTGGCTGCGGCGTTGCCTCACGTGGTGGCGTTGCCGCAGCTCCGGCACTACCGATTACGGCCAGAACTGCTCCGACCCCGACCGTCTCGTCTTCTTGCACTCGAATCTCAAGCAATGTGCCGGACGCTGGTGAGGGGATTTCGGTGTCGACCTTGTCGGTCGAGACCTCCAACAGCGGCTCATCGGCATTGACAGATTCACCGACCCGCTTAAGCCAGCGGCTTACGGTTCCCTCAGTAACGCTTTCGCCTAGTTCGGGCAGGGTGACTTGGGTCGCACCGCCAGTGCCGTCACGACCTTCGCTCGCGGCAGCAGAACCCGACTCAGGCTCAGGCTCCTCGGTCTCGGCTGGCTCATCTGGCGCCTCCGTCTGAGGCGCCTCTTCGGTCTCGGGAGTGGAATCCTCGGCTTGCTGTGGAGCGGCCTGCTCGGCGGCCTGTTCCGCGGGCGCCTCGGCTGCCGGTTCCTCAGGCGCCGGTTCCTCCCGCGCCTCCGCTCCGGATTCCTGAGGCGTGGGTTCCTCGGGTGCCTCGGCTGTGGGCTCTTCGGCTGTGGGCTCCTCGGCTGCCGGCGCCTCGGCCGCGGCCCCCTCATCTGGTGCCGCCCCGCCGTCAGCCTCGCTTGGCTCCCCGATTACGGCGAGTACCGCGCCCACCTCGACGGTCTCATCCTCCTGCGCCTTGATCTCCAACAGCACCCCCGAAGCGGGCGAGGGGATCTCGGTGTCGACCTTGTCCGTCGATACTTCGAGTAGTGGCTCGTCAGCTTCGACAGTGTCACCCACCTGCTTGAGCCACCGGCTGACGGTTCCTTCGGTGACGCTCTCGCCCAGTGCTGGCAGGGTTACGGAGGTCGACATGGCTGCTGAGGACTCCTTTTGCTGTGCTCGGTTGGCCCTGGTGTCGCTCGTGGTGGCCGGAACCCGGTCGGCAACTTCGGTGCCGGTGGGCCACAGCCTAGCCTCAGCAGACCGCGGCGGCGGCGGCACGTTGCTGTCTCATCGACTTCAAAGCTGAGCGATGTCTTGTGAGTCCATTTTGGCTCTCAGCGGTGGGAGTGCAGCGGCTTGCCGGCGAGCGCGAGATGGGCCTCACCGAGGGCCTCACTCTGTGTCGGGTGCGGGTGGATCAAGAGCGCAACCTCCTCAGGGAATGCGTCCCAGTTGGTGATCAGCTGCGCCTCCCCGGCAAGCTCGCTCACCCTGGCACCGATCATGTGGACACCGACGACCGGACCGCTCGGTTGGCGTACCAGCTTCACAAATCCCCGAGTCTTAAGAATCTGCGACTTGCCATTACCGGCGAGGTCATAGGTCGATGTCTCCACATCGTCGAATCGGCTCCGCGCTTCATCTTCGGTAAGCCCCACCGACACGATCTCTGGATCGCAGTAGGTGATACGCGGAACGTCCTCATCAACAATGGGCACCGGCGCGCGCTGTGTCACACCCCTGCGATAGTCAATCTCCTCTGCGACGAAGATGCCCTGCGCGAAGCCACGATGCGCAAGTTGCGGTCCGCGGACCAGGTCCCCGAGCGCATACACATCCGAGACTGATGTTTCGAGTCGTTCGCTGACTCGTACGAAACCATCCTCAAGATCAACGCCGGCCTCTTGGTAGCCAAGATCAGCACTTTGAGGGCCGCGGCCAACAGCAACCAACATGATCTCTGCTTGCAGCAGCTGCCCGTCTGCCAGCTCCACCCGTACGCCCGAGTCAGTTGCATGACAGGCCGCTATTGCGGCACCGGTGATCACGGTGATCTTGCGCTTGTTGAAGGCCCGTTCCAGGGCAGCAGAAATATTTGGATCTTCGCCAGACACCAGTCGCGGGAGGGCTTCCACGACCGTAATCTCGACCCCGAACGCCCGCCAGGCTGAGGCGAACTCCACGCCAACCACTCCGCCGCCGAGGATGATTGCCGAGGCCGGTAGACGGTCGAGCCGAAGCGCATGCTCGCTGGTCATGATCTTCGTTCCGTCGGTCTCCAGCCCTGTGAGAGAGCGGGAGTAGGAACCCGTTGCCAAGACCAAATTAGAGGCCTCGTACGTCTGATCAGCGACGGCCACCGCCGGCCGTCCGTCACGCGGCGTGAGCCGACCTGCACCATCAATGATCGTTATGCCGCGAGAATTGACGAGACCGGAGAGCCCCTTGTAGATGCGGTCTACGACGCTGTCGGCATAGGCGATCACGCCGGCGAGGTCAACCTTGTCGATGGCCGCGTGAATGCCGAACTGGCTTCCGCTGCGTACCGATTCTGCGACCTCGGCCGCATGCAACATCGCCTTAGTGGGGATGCAACCGCGGTGCAGACAGGTACCGCCGACCTTGTCCTTTTCCACCAGCCCGACGGTCAATCCAAGTTGGGCTGCCCGCAAGGCACACGCGTAGCCGCCGCTGCCTGCACCGAGCACGAGGAGATCGAACGGCTCGGCACCCTCAGCGTTGGTCCCGCTAGCAGTGCCGTCAAAAGCTGCCATGGCGCCATCCTCTCAGCCCTCGAAGACCCACGATTCTCGAAGGTAGCGGCCATAATTGGCCCATGAGTTGGTTTCGGCGGTCGGCGACCCGGGTCAAGAAAGGCCGTGGGTATACCTCGCAGAGTCGCAGGGTCGACGACGCCGTCACGTCGCACCTCACTCAGTTCGCGCGCACTCGGCGTGGGGTCGAAGCCTTTGTTGAGCCCCAGACGGCGGTAACCCAGACCACTCTGCTGCTGGTCGCCTTCGATGGTGAATGGACCCGGCGAGTAGTCCCGTCACCGGAATGGGCGCATGCGTTCGCGGAGTCCCTGCAAATTCCGGGTTACGACGCTGCCGTTGTCGGCTATCCGCAGCGGATGCGCGACTACAACACTCGCAACAAGAAGCATCCGGATCTGCGTTGAACCTGCGTCGATGTAACAACGTCTCATCTCATTAGATAACCAATCCAGCCGGCCAAGGTTCTCCGAACCACCAGCGTGTGAAACGCCTGCGACGTGGGGGTTACCTGACCATCCCTAGCGAACCCGCCTTGCGGGAGCGGCGTCTCACACTTCAGCCGTGCTGACAGAGGTACCAGGTCGGTGGGATGGATGACTTGGCACCGGGGCAGCTGTCAGCACGGCTGGCACGTTCTGAGGGCTGCTCGCATTGCGCGCTTGGATTGTGAGCGTGCTCGCGAGGGCAGAAGGCTGGCTCCCTGTGGGAGTTAGGTGGCGAGTCGGCGGGCAAGGGCAATCAGTGTGCGTACTCCCACCCCGGTTCCGCCGGGAACCACGTAGCCATACGGTTTTCCATCGAAGAACGCCGGCCCGGCAATGTCGAGATGCGCCCAAGGTGTTCCATCGGCTACGAACTCCCGAAGGAACGCGGCCGCGACCAGAGCACCAGCCCAGCGATCTCCAGCGGTGGAGCGCAGGTCAGCAACCTTTGAGTCGAGTTTGCTGCGAACCTCACTAGGGATTGGTAACTGCCAGACCTCCTCCCCAGCAACCTCAGCGGCATCAAGAACCAGATCAGCTGTCTGGTCATCTGAGGCCATCACGCCCGCCGTACGCTCCCCAAGAGCCACCACACAGGCGCCGGTAAGAGTGGCGACGTCGACAACCATGTCGGGTTCGTCCTCCTTAGCTCGAGCGAGCGCGTCAGCCATAACAAGCCGACCTTCGGCGTCGGAATTGCCGTTCTCCACTGTCTTGCCGCCATAGAGGGTCAGCACGTCTGATGGTCGATACGCACTGCCCGATGGCATGTTTTCCGCCAGCGCACCGTAGGCCGTTACTTTGATCTTGAGGCCAAGCTGGGCGATAGCGTGCACCGCAGCCAGTACGGCTGCCGCGCCGGCCATGTCGCATTTCATGGCGTACATGCCCTCGCTCGGCTTGAGGTTCAGACCGCCGGTGTCGAAGGTGATGCCCTTGCCCACCAGAGCGAGATGGAAGTTGGCTCCTCGAGGGCTGTAGCTGAGGCGTACCAGTCTCGGAGGCCGCGACGAACCACTGCCCACGGCCATCAAGCCGCCATAACCCAGGCGGCTCAGCGCGGCCTCATCCAGCACGTCGACCGCTACCTTGGTGTCCCGTACCAGGGCTCGGGCCTGCTCGGCAAAGGACTCCGGATAAAGCAGGTTCGCTGGGATGTTCACCCATTCCCGTGCCGTCAGGACCGCTTGAGCGACGATCTCGGCGGCCGATGTTGCCGAGGCATCTTTCACCGCGTCCCCGTGAACCACAGTGATGGCCTCGATCTTCCTGCGATTGTCCGGGGCAGCGCTAATCGGCTGATACTGATAGCTGCCCAAGAGCGCGCCCTCCGCAACCCCAGCCAGCTGTTCAGAATCGGCGCTGCCCAACGACACCGCCACTGTCATGCTGTCGCCGTCAGCCAGCGACGCCGCATGGCGCACCCCTGCTCCGGCGGCACGGCGCAAGTCTTCGGCGTTTGGCTGATCAGAAGCCAGGCCCACCACCACGATGCGCGGTCCATCGCCGGCAGCCGGCAGGGTCCGTTCGGTGTCAGCGCTGGGTTTGGCCCCCAGCGAAGTTGCCATCTCGCTAATGGATATGCCGAAGCGTTTGGCGAATGCCCGTGCCATTGCATCGGGCACCTCTCGTATCCCGCCCTCGCCCAAGCCCACGACGAGCACATCGATATTGCGCGGCACCGCCTTGGCGATGGCGAGTGAAGGCAGCATACGAGTAAGCACGATGACAACATCCTTCGGTTTGTGGCGTGATCAAATGAGGCTTGAACAGGTTAGCCCTAGGTCGTAGACGTACTCGATTCTGACCAGCAGCACTTCCCAGAAATGGAGGATGGTGTGGCGGAGAATGGCAAAACCGGCGAACTGCTGAAATCACCGCTACATGAGCGACATGTGGCCGCAGGCGCCAAATTCGCGGCATTCAGCGGCTGGTCCATGCCCTTGGAGTACGCCGGTGCCGGAGTACTGGCCGAGCATGCGGCAGTCCGCAATGCCGTAGGCATCTTTGACGTCAGCCATTTGGGGAAGGCGACGGTTGCCGGTCCGGGTGCTGCCGACTTCGTCAACCACTGTCTGACTGCAGACCTCGGCAAGATCGGGCCGGGTCAGGCCCAATACACGCTGCTGTGTAACGAGAACGGCGGGGTGGTGGACGACATGATTGCCTATCTCAAGTCGCCTGATGAGGTCTTCTTGATCCCCAATGCGGCGAATTGCGAACAGGTCGTTACGCTGCTCGCCGAGGCTGCGCCGACCGATATCACGGTGACCAACCAGCATCGTGACTTCGCTGTAGTGGCCGTCCAGGGCACGCTGTCGGACGAGGTGTTGTCGAACACCGGCTTACCGACGGGTCACGACTACATGACCTACGTCGGCGCCCAGTTCGAGCAGACGCCGGTAACGGTCTGCCGGACGGGCTATACGGGGGAGCGCGGCTATGAGCTCGTAGTTCCGGACCATGCCGCCGCCGCGGTCTGGGACGCGGTGCTAACCGCTGGAGAGCCCTATGGGTTGCAGCCCGCCGGGCTGGGTGCACGCGACACGCTGCGCACTGAAATGGGATATCCGCTGCACGGTCAAGACATTTCACCAACGATTACACCGGTGCAGGCTCGGCTCGGCTGGGCGGTGGGCTGGAAGAAGGAATCGTTCTTTGGAGCAGACGCCCTCCGTGCCGAAAAGCAGGCAGGTCCGAAGCGCTTGCTACGAGGCTTGCGAGCGATGGGCAGAGGCATTCCGCGACCGGGGATGACCGTGCGTGCTCCCGACGGCCGCGACGTCGGCACGGTTACCTCAGGCACCTTCTCACCCACCCTCAAGATCGGCATCGCGCTCGCGCTGATCGAGTCCGGCTTGAGCGAGGATGACGTAGTGACGGTGGACATCAGAAGCCGTCAGGAATCTTTTGTGATCACCAAGCCGCCCTTTGTAACCCCTGGCGTACGCGAATCCTGAGCCGTGATGCCGTCTTGATCATGAATAACCACTAAAGATCAAGGACGCAGTCAGCCCGATCTTCCAAGGCGCACTGGATGCGGCGTTTCTGGATGGCGGTGAGCTCATCGGGTAGCTGATCGGCAGGGAACCAGGCGACTTCTGTAGATTCCTCGTCTCCTACCTGGGCCTCACCAGAGACGTAGCGGCACCGGAAGCACATTGCGACGAACTGGCATACGTCGCCGTTGGGATATACCACATCAGGGTCGGTCCGGAGCAGCGCGAGCCGTTCCACCTCGGCCGTGACTCGGGTCTCCTCAAGCAGCTCCCGAAGCATCGCAGCGGCCGGCTGCTCGAACGGTTCCACGATCCCTGCTGGCAGGCTCCACCGCCCGGTATCGCTACGTCGCGTCAGTAACAAATGCAGCCGACCCGGCTCAAGATCATCGCGGAGCACTACCGCCGACACTCCCGGCAGCAAGAGCCTGCCTTGTCCGTATGCGCGTCTAATGGCGGCGATGTAGTCAGGCGTCGACACCAAGAGACCTTAGCGGTCGCCAGCCGCGAGCGCTGCGGAATCGCGCTGCCGGGCTTAGACGTCGGGCTCCAGCGACATCGGCCCGTACACCAGCCGGTCGGCCTCATAAAGGCTGACTGCACGTACGCCGGCGGCAAGCAAGCTCGGATAGAACTCACCCAGCCAGGTCTCCGCCTCACCCTGGGTCTGAAATGTCCGGTTGATCGACGGCATATTGGGACTGGATCGGCTGGAGCTAGGTTTCTGGTCGGGCACCCAGTGCCAACTCATCGAATCACCTCGGGTGTATGTCAGTAAGTTTCTCCGCGCTTAATTCGAGGAGGAGGTGAGCGGAACCTGCGGATTTGCGTGCTACGCGTCATGCCATACATCAACAGGCCCTTGGGCGAGGCCTTCGGTAGCCGCGCAGCAAGCACTTTCTTGAAGCCCCGCCACATCAGATAACCGTCGACGATGACGCCGAGGATGAACAGATACATCGCTACCGTGGAGATCAGGGTCACCTCGGGCCAATAGCTGCCGAGGATGGTCACGGCCAAGATCACTATGACGGAGGGCAGCAGGAACTCGCCCAGGTTGAAGCGAGCGTCGATGTAGTCGCGCATCAGCACCTTCTCAGGTGCCGCCTCTCGGGCACTGATGGCCCGTATCCGTTCAGCTCGCCTCTGCCGGTTGGCGACAGCCCGCGCTTCCTTCTTGTTCAGTGTGGTGGTTATGCGCTGGCGTCGCGCTGCTTCTGCTTCCTTACGGGTGGGCGTTGGACGATCCTTCTTGCCCGTAGGAGCCTGATTGCCCGTTGGAGTCTGACTAATTGCCGTCGCCGGCTCCTCCGGCTCTGCGGCCTGGCTATTGCGGCGGAAGAGTGCCACGGGTGCCTCTCGTAGATTCTCGTGCTGTGCTGGATTTGTTGTGGGCTGGATTTCTTGTGGAGCGAGCAGGGTTCAGCGGGTCTGGCCCTGGATTGTCTCAGGGGATCACCCCAAAGACGAAACTACCCTCATCCCTGGCTGTGTTCGGTTTCCCTGCAGAGATACGGTGGAAGCCTGCGAGCGGCCCCGGCCGCGGAACCGGAGTCTGGAAGGACCAGCTGACAACTCATGAGCGGCATTTTTCAGCGGATCTCGATGATCTTCCGTGCTAAGACCGACAAGGCCTTGGACAAACTGGAAGATCCGCGCCAAACCCTCGACTACTCCTACCAACGGCAGCTCGAGTTGCTGCAGAAGGTGCGCCGCGGCGTGGCCGATGTGGCGACCAGCCGAAAGCGGATCGAGCTTCAGGCTAATCAGCTGAATACCCAGGCCGACAAGCTGACTAATCAGGCTCAGAAAGCCCTGGAGATTGGGCGTGAGGATCTGGCTCGTGAGGCGTTGACGCGGCGGTCTGGCCTGCAGCAACAGTTGAGTGACCTCCAGGTTCAGCATGCGCAGCTGCAGGCTGAGGAGGAGAAGCTCACCCGGGCCAGCCAGCGGCTTCAGGCAAAAGTGGACGCCTTCCGAACCAAGAAGGAGACGATCAAGGCCACCTACTCCGCCGCGGAGGCTCAGACTCGCATCAACGAAGCGTTCTCAGGCATCAGTGAGGAGATGGGCGACGTCGGCCTGGCGATCCAGCGGGCCGAGGACAAAACAGCGCAGATGCAGGCCCGTGCCGGTGCCATCGATGAGCTGCTGGCCAGTGGTGCTTTGGACGATCCCACCGGGGTAGCCAAAGACGACATCACTCTCGAGTTGGAGCAGCTGGCCTCGACCTCCGACGTAGAAAACGAGCTGGCTCGGATGAAGGCGGCCCTGGGTGCCGGCCCGTCGGCCGCGCCTCAGGCTATTGAGGGTCAACAAGCTCCGCAGCAGACCCAGCAGCAACCAACCCAGGCTGCGCAGCCGCCGAGCCTGGACGCACAGTCATCTCAGGAGTACCAGGCGCCGCCGACCCAGGGTCAGGAGGCGCCACCGGCTCAGCCGCAAGGTGACCTGCGATGATCGTTCGAATCCTCAATGAGGGCCAGTGGCGGCTGTCCGATGATGCCGTACGGGGGCTCAATTCCTTTGATGATGCGGTTGAGCAAGCCGTTGCATCAGGTGATCAAGATCGGCTGACAAAAGCTCTACATACGTTGCTGGACCGCATCCGCACCACAGGAACCCGGGTGCCGGATGAGGAACTCGAGGACTCCGACTTGATCTTGCCGGCAGCTGATTCGACGCTCGAAGAGGTGCAGCAACTGCTGAGTGAATCCGAGGAAGGCCTGATCCCGGGGGTAGGCGCACCCTAGGCTGGCCAGCCGGCGTGCGGCACTGAAACCTTGGATCAGTCCCGAGAAGTTTCACCTGGCAGATCAAGCATCCGCTGCAACGCGACCTTGGCGTAGTGCTCAGTCTCCGGATCAACTGTGATCTGGTTGACGACATGCCCTTGAGCTAGGTTCTCCAATGCCCACACCAGATGCGGCAGGTCGATCCGGTTCATCGTTGCGCAGTAGCAGACATGCTGCTCAAGGAACACAATCTCCTTGTCCGGATGATCATGCGCAAGGCGCTTGACCAGATTGAGTTCGGTGCCGACGGCCCATTTCGACCCAGGCTTGGCCTGCTGAATGGTCTTGATGATGAACTCGGTTGAGCCGATGAAGTCGGCCTTGAGCACGACCTCGTGCTGACACTCGGGGTGCACTAAAACGTTGACGCCGGGAATGCGTGCCCGTACCTCGTCGACGGCCTGATGAGTGAACCGTCCGTGTACCGAGCAGTGACCCTTCCACAAGATCATCCTGGCAGCTTGCAACTGATCTACGGTAAGTCCACCGTTGTACTGGCGGGGGTCATAGACAACGCAGTCGTCCAGGCTCATGCCCATCTGCAGTACGGCAGTATTGCGGCCTAGATGCTGATCCGGCAGGAAAAGCACCTTCTCCCCCCGCTTGAGAGCCCACTGCAGCACTGACTTGGCATTTGACGACGTACAGACCACGCCGTCATGTTTGCCGCAGAATGCCTTGATATCGGCTGAGGAGTTCATATATGTCACCGGCACGGTGCCATCGGCCACTCCGGCGTCGGCGAGGACGTCCCAGGCATCCTCGACCTGGGCGAGGCGGGCCATGTCGGCCATCGAGCAACCCGCTGCGAGGTCAGGCAAGATCACTTTCTGCTCTGGCGAGGTCAGGATGTCGGCCGACTCAGCCATGAAGTGCACACCGCAGAACACAATGAACTCAGCATCGGGGCGGGCCGCCGCATCGCGTGCAAGCTTGAAGGAATCGCCGGTCACATCGGCGAACTGGATGACCTCATCCCGCTGGTAGTGGTGGCCGAGGATGAACAACCGGTTGCCGAGCGCGGCCTTGGCTCGCCTGGCGCGCTCTACCAGGGCGGGATCGGATGCCGGCGGAAGGTCACCCGGACACTCGACGCCGCGCTCCGATCGCGGGTCCGACTCCCTGCCCAGAACGAACAGTGACAGCGGTGTCCCGGATTTAAGCGCAGGCGATGGAATGGTGCTGGCCACCCATCAAATGTACTCAGGAAGCGCTTGGAGCCCGATTCCTCGTCGTTGCAGAGCGTCGGCTGTAGGGGTTGGGAGATCTTGCAGTACCAGGATCGGACTTCGGCTGCATACGATGGGCCGCCGCCAAGAGTGGGGGAGAGCTGAGCGTGCGGATCCTGGTTGCCACCGACTCGATCGGTGCGCTGTCATCCAAACAGGCTGGTGAAGTCATTGCCGCCGGCTGGCCGCCAAGCGCCGAGGTATCGGTCGTGCCGATAGGCGATGCGGGCGCTGGTTTTGCAGCCGCCTACGCCGACCTGGCCGGCCTGACAACCTCTACTCGTCTCAGCGACGGTCTCATCGTCACAACAGGTCAGGGCCCGGGTATCGGACTTGTTCAGGTTCTTGGGTCCGCTGGAGGGCTTGGTATTCCGTCCCATGAGTCGTCTCGCCCGAGCGGCGAGGCTCTTGCTGCAATGGTCAATTGCGAACCGCGGCCGAGACGGATCCTGATCGACCTAGCTGGCTTGCGGGTCCACGACGGCGGCGCTGGCTTGTTGGCAGCGCTTGGCGCGGTCGCGGACCGACCGCTCGACCAGGGTGTCGAAGGGCTCAACGGACTGAGCCAGCTTGATCTTGCACCGGCTCGCGCGCTGCTGGGTGAGACCGAGTTAGTGGGCGTGGTACCCGCGGCCCAGCTAGATCAGCCGCTCCTCGGTTTGCGCGGTATCACCGCCCGTGTGGGTAGGGAAGCGAGCGTGTCACCGGAGTTGATGCTCCGAACAGATGCCGCGCTGGAGACCTTTGCCAAGCTTGCTTCCAGCACGCACTCAACTACGCCTGGCGCCGGCGCCTGTGGTGGCCTGGGCTTCGCCGTGCTGGCACTCGGCGGGCGGCTCAGCACTGGGCCGGCTCTGGCGCTTGCCTCGTCCGAAGCTAAAACAGGACTACGGGCTGTGGATCTCGTGGTAACCGGCTGTTCGGTTTTTGACTTCGCGAGTCGGGGTGGCGGTGTGGTCGCTGCGATGGCGGAGGCGGCATCGGCTGCGCTTAGCCCCTGCATTGTCATAGCCGGCGAGGTCGTCATCGGATCCCGCGAAATGCGCACGATGGGTATCGAAGCGGCCTACGCCGTCCGCGAGTCTGTGCTGGATGATCCGCGGGGCAACGTCAGCGAGGAGGAGCTCGCAATGACGGCGGCCAGGGTGGCTCGATCCTGGACTTGGTGACGCGGCACACTTTCGATCGGCTTGGACGGCCCTACAAGCGCCCTTAGAATGTCACCCATGACGGCAACCGAGCAGACCTTCGACAGCCCTCCCATAGCTGACGGCATCATCCTGACCGACGAGGCGGCAGCCAAGGTCAAGGCGCTGATAGAAACTGAAGGCCGCGACGACCTTGCACTTCGAGTAGCGGTACAGCCGGGTGGCTGCTCCGGGTTGCGGTATCAGCTGTTCTTCGACGATCGCAGCTTCGAAGGCGACATCGTCAAGGTCTTCGGCGGCGTCGATGTGGTGACTGACCGGATGAGCGCGCCATACCTGATGGGCGCGACTATCGACTTCGTTGACACCATTGAGAAGCAGGGCTTCACCATCGACAACCCCAACGCCACCGGTTCGTGCGCCTGCGGCGACAGCTTCCACTGATACAGACCTAGCGAACTCCCTGCCGGCCGGCGGGGAGTTCTTGCTGTTTACAATTCGCGTCGCACCAGAAAACGAGGTGGATCGGCGGCGACGAGGGTTTGTCCACGCATTCGGCACCAGGCCGTGAGATCCGGACCTGCCGCCGGGTCGTCGGCCAGCAGTTCCAGCACCGCACCAATGCTCACCTCCGGAATGCGACGTGCTACTTCGATGATTGGCCGGGGGCACTTCATTCCGCGACAATCCAGCGACAACCCTTCGAAGGGTGGGGTGACTTCCTTCACGACACGCCCAAAGTTGCCCGGATTCCCGCCACAACAGGCGGAAGTACCTGGAGAAATCGTTCGATCTCCGCAGCGGTGGTCGACCAGGTGAGCCCGATTCGGACGTTGCCGTGGGTCAATGCACCCATGGCGGCCAGCACGTGCGACGGATGCTCGCTGCTGGCACTGCAGGCCGACCCGCTCGCCACTGCGAAACCCGCCTTGTCCAGTTCCAAGGTCAGTGTCTCACCATCTACGTAGAGGACTGAGAACGTCAGCAAGTGCGGGACTCGGTGTACCGGGTCGCCGGCCACGTCAGCATCAGGCACACGTTGTGCGATTCCGGCGCGCAGCTGGTCAATGAGATCACGCTGCCGTTTGCCGACGGCATGCCCGGACCGTAACCAGGAGTCCAACGCGACGGCAGCGGCATAAATTGCGGGTACGTCGGGCACACCCGGCCAGCGTCCGCCCTGATAATCATCGGTTGGATACGGTGCCCGCCACCGGGTGTTTCTCTTTATCACCAGGATTCCGACTGAGGCTGGCCCACCGAATGCGCCCGCCCAACCGGTGAGCACCGACCAGCCGCCGGCATCGCCGAGATCAATGCGGCCCAGGGATGCTGTGGCATCCAAGATCAGCGGCACCTCGGCACGCTGGCAGACCTGGGCAGCTTCGGCGTACGGCTGCAGCGTGCCGACCTCGTGGTTGGCCACCTGGATGCATGCCGCGGCTGTGCCTGTGCTTTGCACCGCCCCGATCCACCGGTCCAAGTCCACATGTCCTTCATGATCGACTTCGACTGCTGTATGGGCGGCGCCGGCGGCGGCAGCTGCTGCCAATACCGAGGAGTGGTCGATTGCCGTGGTAACGATCCGCGGTCCGACGCGCCGCCGCCCTAGTGCCAGGCCGGTGACAGCAGCCTGGTTCGAATGCGCTGCAGACGATGTGAAGACCACCTCATCGGGCCGCGCTCCCACAGCGCCGGCGATCACTTCTCGTGCCTGGTCCAAGGCCTGTGCGGCAAGTCGCCCGGGGCGGTGGAGTCGTGCCGGGTCGCCCCAGCCGGCCTGTTGGCCGTCAACCCACGCCTGACGGGCAGCAGGAAGCATCGGCTCGCCGGAGGAACTGTCCAGGAACACTTGAGACACAGGATCCGCCACCCAACGAACGTAGCGCTCGCTAGGGAAGAAGGTCACTGGCACGGTGCTGCTGGACCCGCCAAAAACGCGACCCCCGCACCGGTGAACACAGCGTCTTCCTACGTTAGGGTTAACACCAAAGAAGGGTGGCCGCCGGGACTGAGGGCGGGCACGATTCGGACGATGTGTACCGATCTGACGAAAGGCGCAACGTGGGTGGCAGGACTAGACGGCCCGCTCCGGATAACGTGACACTGCCACGGGTCCGTGGTGGGTTACGCAGCCGTGTCCGCCCAGCTCTGCTAGGTGTCCCAATACTCAGCCTGCTGCTCCTTACCGGTTGCTCCCAAGAACTGGTCGATCAGATGAAGCGGCTGGGCTTTCCGCCGCCTGCCGCTAGCAGTTCTGAGCCCATCCTGAACCTCTGGGTCGGTTCCTGGATCGCTGCCTTCGCGGTCGGCTTCATCGTCTGGGGGCTCATCCTTTGGGCCGCCACACGGTACAAGACCAAGCACGCCAAGATGCCGCGGCAGAACCGTTACAACCTGCCGATGGAGATCTTCTATACAATCGCGCCGTTCATCATTATTGGCGTGCTCTTCTACTACACCGTCCTTGCGCAGAACACAGTTACCAGGAAGGTCGCCAATCCAGAGGTGACGATTGACGTCGTCGGTCAGAAATGGTCATGGACGTACAACTACAAAGCCGCTGACAATCCAGCCGTCGGGTCCGACGTCTGGGAGGCGGGCACCATCAATAAGACCCCCGATCTTTATCTGCCAGTCGGCAAACTGGTCCAGTTCAACCTCTCCTCGCCGGATGTGATCCACTCGTTCTGGGTGCCGTCGTTTTACGAGAAGTTGGACGTTATTCCTGGTCGGCTTAACAGTCTGCAGCTGACTCCCACGACAGAGGGCGTCTTTCCTGGCAAGTGTGCGGAGCTTTGCGGCACCTACCACTCGGCGATGCTGTTCAACGTGCACGTTGTCAGTGAGGCCGAGTACAACGACTACCTGAAGACGCTGGTGGCCAAGGGCCAGACCGGCGAAGCCAAGGGTCCGGCTCTGGCGAATTCCCCTGTACGAGCAGGTTCTGAGGAGGGCACGCGATGACGACGCTGCAGCGTACGGCCACCGCAGCCGAGATAGCGACACCCAGGCGTCAGCTGGGCACTATTGCGTGGAAGTGGATGATCACGACCGATCACAAGGTGATCGGCAATCTCTACTTCATCACGTCGATGATCTTCTTCCTGTTCGCCGGCATTCTGGCCATGGCGATGCGCGCCGAGCTGGCATTCCCTGGCATGCAGTACCTGTCGTACGAGAGCTTCAACGCGTTCTTCACGATGCACGGCACGATCATGCTGTTGTTGTTCGCGACTCCACTGTTTGCTGGGTTCGCTAACGCAATCATGCCGCTACAGATCGGCTCACCCGACGTCGCGTTCCCGCGAATGAACATGATCTCCTATTGGTTCTATCTGTTCGGCGGATTGATCGCTTCCGCTGGTTTTCTGGCGCCCTCGGGTGCTGCGAGCTTCGGTTGGTTCGCGTACGCGCCACTGAATGATGAGGTCAATTCACCTGGCGTTGGCGGTGATTTGTGGATCATGGGCCTGTATATGGCAGGTCTTGGCACCATCCTCGGCGCCGTGAACTTCACCACCACCATCCTGTGCATGCGGGCGCCTGGTATGACCATGTTCCGGATGCCGATCTTCACCTGGAATATCTTGGTCACTTCGTTCCTGGTACTGGTGGTATTCCCGATCCTGGCTGCGGCGCTTTTGGTACTGGAGTCTGATCGAGTCCTCGGGTCACATGTCTTCGATGCAGCCAATGGCGGCCCGATCCTTTGGCAGCACCTGTTCTGGTTCTTCGGGCATCCCGAGGTCTACATCATCGCCTTGCCGTTCTTCGGCATCATTACTGAGGTTTTGCCGGTGTTCAGCCGGAAGCCGATCTTCGGCTATGTGGGCCTTGTTGGGGCGACGTTGCTGATCGGGGCCCTCTCCGTCGCCGTGTGGGCGCACCACATGTTCGTAACCGGAGCGGTCAATCTACCGTTCTTCTCCTTCATGACCTTCCTGATTGCCGTGCCCACAGGTGTGAAGTTCTTCAACTGGATCGGCACTATGTGGGGCGGCAGTATCGCAATGCGAACGCCCATGCTGTGGGCGGTCGGCTTCCTGACCACCTTCTTGTTTGGCGGCCTGACCGGCATCATCTTGGCCAGTCCTCCGTTGGACTTCGCGGTTTCAGACAGCTACTTCGTTGTTGCCCACTTCCACTACGTGGTGTTCGGCACCGTGGTCTTCGCGATGTTTGCCGGCTACTACTTCTGGTGGCCTAAGCTGACCGGCAGGATGCTGGACGAGACGCTGGGCAAGATCCACTTCTGGCTGCTGTTCATTGGGTTCCACACCACCTTCCTCATCCAGCACTGGCTGGGCGCAGAGGGAATGCCACGTCGGTATGCCGACTACTTGCCCAGTGACAACTTCACCCTCGGGAACCAGATCTCTACGGTCGGCGCCTTCCTGCTTGGTGGCTCTACGCTGGTCTTCTTCTGGAACGTCTGGAAGAGCCGTAACAACCCGAAGGTGAACACTGACGATCCCTGGGGTTGGGGTCGGTCACTGGAGTGGGCAACGACCTGTCCACCGCCGCGTCATAACTTCACCCAGCTGCCGAAGATCCGCTCCGAATCGCCAGCCTTTGATCTGCACCACCCGGAGGTGGCGATCTTGGAGTACGGCCTCGACGAGGAGGAGTTTGACGAGACAACGGTTGACGCGGGTGAGGACACCGGTCGGCTTGGAGAGCTCAGGCACCGGGTAACTGGTGACACCACAGATCTAGCTGCTCAGTATGAGTCGACACACCATGGCCGGTCACCGGAGGCCGCGGAGGATCAGAGGTGAAGGTCGAGGCGTGGGTATTCGGTGCGCTGACAATCTTCATGGTGATAGTGACCCCGATCTATTGGCTGATCACGGCAGATGAAAACGGTGTGCCTGAGATCGCTGGCACAGTTGCCTTGATCTTGACGACGTTCCTGGTGTTGATGATCTGGGCCTACCTGCTTCTAGTGGCTCGGCGCATGACCCCGCGGCCCGAGGACAGGAAAGAGGGCGAGATTGCCGAAGGAGCCGGCGAGTTGGGCTTCTTCCCGCCGTCGAGCAAGTGGCCGCTTTTCCTCTCGCTGACGTTCGTGCTGGTCGTCTTGGGCCCCGTCTATGGGTGGTGGCTCATGATCATCGGCTTCGGCTTCGGCTTCATCACATTGACTGGGCTGCTTTACGAGTTCTACCGCGGAGATCACGCGCACTGAGTGGACTCGCTTTTGGGGTCGTTCGAACAAAGAGGCGGCCCTCGAGTAACGCGCGGCTGAGTTTTGCACCCCTGAGCTTGTTGGAGGGTGGCGTCAGTTGCGTCGGGCACAATGGGGCGCATGTGTCGAAACATTCGCCCGCTGAATAACTTTGAGCCGCCGGCGACCAGGGATGAGGTCCACGACGCGGCTTTGCAGTATGTGCGGAAGGTTGCGGGAATGTCGAAGCCGTCGAAGGCTAATGAGGAGGTCTTCTACCGGGCGGTCGAAGACATTGCGCATGCTACCCAACATTTGCTTGAAGACCTTGTGACGACCACACCGCCCAAGAACCGCGAAGTGGAGGCGGCCAAGGCACGGGCCCGGTCGGCGAACCGGTTCGCAACTGCTTAGCCTGCAGTGACCGCCGAAGTGCTGCGGTACGCAGCCTTTACTGTCGACGGTCGTGGGGGCAATCCTGCGGGCGTGGTCCTAGACGCCAGGGGCATCGATGCCGCGGAGATGCAAGCGATCGCCGCAGATGTTGGGTACTCCGAGACAGCATTTCTGGTGGCACGACCGAACGAGCCCAATGCCTATGACGTGCGCTACTTCGCGCCGCTACAGGAAGTGCCATTCTGTGGGCATGCCACCATCGCGGCCGCGGTTGCCATAGCCGAGCGATCCTCGGCAGCTGAGTTGATCTTTCATATAGCTGCCGGAATCGTCACCGTTGTGACTTTTCAGAATGAGCAGGGTGAGGTCGTCGCAGAGATGACCAGCGTGGCGCCTCGAACAGCGCCGCCGGAGCCTCAGGTGGTCTCAGATGCACTCCATGCACTTCGCTGGTCCGCCGATGATCTTGACCGGGAGTATCCGGTGTTGCTGGCCAATGCGGGGTCGGAGCACTTGATACTGGTTACCAAAACCAGGCAGCGACTGGCCGCTCTGGATTATGACTTCCAGGCTCTTGCGACGCTGATGCAAGATCAGGCACTGGTGACGCTGCAACTGATCTGGCCGGAGTCCAAGAAGCGCTATCACTCCCGGAACCCATTTGCCGGCAGCGGAGTGGTCGAGGATCCGGCGACTGGCTCCGCTGCGGCAGCGTTCGGTGGCTACCTGCGGGAACTCGGCGTGATTGGCGACAATGCCGAGTTCACCATCATGCAAGGCGTCGATATGGGTCGCCCGAGCGAGCTCAAGGTCAGTGTGATCGGCGGTGAGCCCGGGATACGCGTCACCGGCGCGGCGCATCCCATTGACGCCCCCTCCGGTTGACGCCCATCACATTGAGGATTGACGGGCAGGCGCAGCGAATCTCTGCCGGTGGCTACCAGCTGCTGTGCTGCGGTTGCCCCTCCTCATAGCCGGAGCTGGACTGCACGCCGACGACGGCGAGATCGTGGAACTCCTCGAGGTTTGATGCACCGGCGTAGGTACAGCTGCTACGCAGGCCGGCCACGATGGAATCAATCAGGTCCTCAACGCTCGGCCGTTCTGGGTCTAGATACATCCGCCCGGTCGAGATGCCCTCCTCAAAGAGGCCGGCGCGCGCCCGATCGAAGCCGGAGGACTCCTTGGTACGCATCTTGACGGCTCGCGCCGATGCCATGCCGTAGGACTCCTTGTACATCCGGCCCTCCGCGTCGGTCATCAGATTGCCAGTGCTCTCGTACGTTCCGGCAAACCAGGAACCGATCATCACGCTTCCGGCTCCAGCCGCTAGCGCAAGCGCGACGTCTCGCGGGTGGCGTACGCCGCCGTCGGCCCAGATCGGTCGGCCTACTGCACGGGCCGCCTCGGCGCAATCCAGGACAGCGCTGAACTGTGGCCGGCCAACGCCGGTCATCATCCGCGTCGTGCACATGGCACCCGGCCCGACTCCAACCTTGACCACATCCGCACCGGCGCCCACCAGATCATTGACTCCGTCGGCGGAGACCACATTGCCTGCCACCAATGCAACCCGGCGTCCTTGGGTATCCGCCTGCCGGTCTCGCACCTCACGTACCGCCTTCAGCGACTCCAGCATTCGATCTTGGTGACCGTGTGCCGTGTCGATGACCAGAACATCGATTCCAGCATCCAGCAATGCTTCCGCGCGAACACCGACGTCGCCATTAATGCCGACTGCGGCGCCAATCATCAGGCGACCTTCGGGGTCGAGGGCAGGGCGATACAGGGTTGAGCGCAGCGCGTGCCTTCGAGTCATGACACCGAGCAGCTTGCTGTTTTCCATTAGCAGTGCTACTTCGAGGTGCCGGTGAATCAGCTCCTCGAAGATCTCCATCGGCGTCGACTCCGGGGTGGTGATCAGCAGGTCGCTAGACATCACCGTGTGCACCTGGGCAAACCGATCGACTCCCGCTGCCTCCGTCTCACTCACCGTTCCTAACGGCTGCCCGTTTTCCACGACTACAGCCAATCCATGGGCGCGTTTGGGAATCAACGAAAGGGCTTCGCCCACCGTCGTATGTGGGGTCACCGAGACTGCAGTGTCATAGACAGGGTGCGACCGCTTTACCTTGCCAACTACCTCGGCGACGACATCGGAGGGGATATCTTGCGGAAGAATCGCGATCCCACCACGACGCGCAACCGTCTCGGCCATGCGTCGCCCAGAAACGGCGGTCATGTTAGCCACGGCGATAGGCAGTGTCGTGCCGATCCCATCGGTGCTGGTGAGATCGACATCTAGGCGCGATCCGACGGCAGAGCGCCGGGGCACCATAAAGACATCGGCGTAGGTGAGGTCGTACGGGGGCAGCTCTTTGAGAAATCGCACCTGGACATTCTCACTGGCTCCTCAAGATTTGCCTATCAACCGCCCGACAGTCGGTCCTCGAGTCGAGAATTAGATGCCAGACATGCAACAACCCGGCCGCGACTCGGCCGGGTTGGTTGTGGTTGCTTCGGAAGTGGTCTATGGGCTGCCGCTGGCAGATGCCCTTGGGGTGGGAGCCGCCCTGTTGGTCTCACTAGCTTCAGGCGTCGGCGCTGCCCTGGTTTGCTCCGGTTCAGAAGCAGATGCTTGCGCGCTCGGTTCTGTAGTGGACTCCTCAGTCGCGTCGCTTGTTGCTCCCTTCGTCGGCTTCTCCGATGGAGCCTTCTCCTTCTTGGTGTCCGAACCCTTCTCGGACCTGCCCTCGCGGACCTGCTGAAAGGTAGTTCCGTCGCCACCGGATAGGGCATGACCGGTGACCAACTCAACGACGGTAAGCGAAACTGCGGCAATCCCAAAGGCTGCCAGAGCTGCCACTACAACACGCTTCCAATTCAGCTTCGGGCGACGCTGATGGGGCGGCGGGTCCGGCTCCGGCTCTGGGGCAACCAGGTGACTGCGCTGACCTGCGATATGGCCTTCGCGATCCGACACAATCTCCATGACCGTAGGCTCGTCGACCTCGTTCGGTTCCTTCGTCCAGAACACGGTCTTGACCTTGTCCCCGGTACGGCGCATAGAGGCTGCATAGAGTGAGCCAGCTACTGCCGTGATGATGCTTGCCAACGCGGCACCGACAACCGTTCCAGCGACACTGAGTTGGGCACCCAGTGCGGCTGCCGTCATAGCGGCCAGTGCGCCCCCAACAACCTGGGTAACGGACAGACCGAGGTCGCCCTTCTCGGACCTCTTCTCGCCTGGCTGCTTGTTGGCAGCTGGCTCTGCGGCGCGGTTCGTCAGCTTCTGATTGGTGCTCATATTCCCTTGCGTCTACTCGGGCGTCATGACCGCAGGGCGGTCTCGTCCAGACGCGTCAACGCCTGCTGGTTCCGAATCATTGTCACGTTTTGCGAAGAGTGAGCAATCCCACATCCCTCGCGTTGGACGGTGGCCAAGGGCCAGCCGCCTTAGGTCTGCAGCTTGTGCAGAACGCCGGAAACCAACGTATACGTGGGTCTCTTCGGAGAGAACGGCGGGTTCAGTGAGTGGGACCGTAAGACCCAATGCAGCGCCCCACGACTCCTAGGTAAGTCGTGGGGCCCAGGTAAGCCGTAGGGCACAGCGTGATGTGGCTAGCTACTTGGCCAGGTGATGCTCTTCCTCTTCCACTGGTTCGATGGCGTGGTGCTCACCGTCGCCCTCGATCGCCATCGGGTGCATGTGATGCTCCGCAGCCTCTTCCAGCTCCGCCCGGGTAGGCCGCCGTAGCGTGTCGATGAAGTAGAAACGGGTTGCCTTACGCCGGCGCTGCTCGGACTTGATTTCCTTCACCGACATTCCATCCACGTCGGTCAGGGGCAGCAGCGCCGGAATATCTTCGTGCTGGGTCAGCTTGAAGGCCTCACCCTGGCTGATCGAACGGTGCCGCTCGGAGTACTTGCCGGAGGGCGCACGATCAATGACACCGGACTCGGCACCATGCAGCATGCGGTCACGGTCGGCGCGCTGCAGCCCAATGCAGATCCGCTTGGTGATCAAGAATGCCAGCACCGGTGCCACGAACACGGCGACTCGAAGGAAGTACGTCACCGCGTTCAGCGAGACGTCGAACTGAGTCGCGACCAGGTCGTTCCCACCGCCGATCCACAGCATCGCGTAACCGGTCATCGCCGCGACACCGAAGGCTGTGCGGGTCGGGTTGTTGCGCGGACGGTCAAGAATGTGATGCTCAGACTTGTCGCCGGTGACCCAGGCCTCCACGAACGGGTATATCGCCATCAGGCCGAAGAACAGGCCCATCAGACCGAGACCAGGTATGGCGACATTCCACGACCAGGTCGTTGATCCGATATGCCATTCCCAGTTCGGCATGATACGAATGCCGCCCTCGACAAAGCCCATGTACCAGTCCGGCTGGGAGCCGGCAGTCACTTCCGCCGGGTTGTAAGGCCCGAACACCCAGACCGGGTTGATCTGCATCGTCGCGCCCATCAAGGTGAGAACACCGAAGACGATGAGGAAGAACCCACCGGCCTTAGCGGCGTAAACCGGAAAGACCGGGTATCCAACGACGTTGCCCGTAACCCGACCTGGGCCGGGGAACTGGGTGTGCTTGTGGTAGACAACAAGCGCCAAATGAGCTGCGATCAGCCCAAGGAGCAAGGCAGGCACCAGCAGGATATGAACCATGTAGAGCCGAGGAACGATGAGCTCCCCGGGAAACTCGCCGGCGAAGACGAAGAACTCAGCCCAGGTTCCAATCACCGGTATCGACCGGATCAGACCGTCAACGAACCGCAGGCCAGTGCCTGACAGCAGATCGTCCGGCAGTGAGTAGCCTGTGAAGCCGTTGATTATGCCGAGGGCGAGCATGGTTACGCCGATCAGCCAGTTGATCTCACGCGGCTTGCGGAAAGCACCTGTGAAGAAAATGCGGAGGCTGTGAGTGAGCATCGCGGCGACGAAGACCGCAGCCGCCCAGTGGTGCATCTGACGCAGCAGCAGACCGCCGCGAATGTCGAAGGAGAGGGCAAGCGTCGAGGCGTACGCCTCCGACATATGAAGTCCGCGCAGCAGTTCATAACTGCCCTCATACTCGACCTCCGCCATTGAGGGCTTGAACCAGATGGTCAGGAAGATGCCACTCAGGATCAGAACGATGAACGAGTACAGCGCGATCTCACCTAGGAGGAACGACCAGTGGTCAGGGAAGACCTTACGGAACACGGGACGAATGAGTCCGGCAAGCCCGATCCGATCGTCGAACCACTTGGTGGGACCGGAGGCGGCCTTGAATACTGGCCCAAGCTCCTTCTGTGGGGCCTCGGGCTGGACTGAGCTGTCGCCGGGAACGGTGGCGGCTGGCTGGGCCATTAGTTATCGCCTACCTCGAAGTCATTACTCAGAATCATGGCGCGAGTCTCGTTCAAAATAGCTCGGTCCGGTCGGGACGAGGAAGTCGCGCTGAGCGACGATGTAGCCCTCAGCATCAAGGGCAATCGGTAATTGTGGCAAAGGACGTGCCGCTGGCCCGAAGACCACCTTTCCGGCGTCCCCAAGGTCGAAAGTGGACTGATGACAAGGGCATAGCAGATGGTGGGTCTGCTGCTCCCACAAACTGATCGGACAGCCGACATGCGTGCAGATCTTGGAGTAGCACAAGATGCCGCCGATCTGCCAGCCCTGACGCGATGGGGGAATCGTGATGGTGTTGGGATCCATCCTGACGACGATGGTTGCTGCTTTGGCCTTCTCTATCTGGAATTCAGCACCATGCAGATCCTGCAGGTTGGCGGGCTCGGTGTTGATCAGCTGGCCGATCTCGATGTCCTCCGGCTTGATCGGCTCGAAGGTGATGTCGTTGACGACGCGAACCCCCGGCGCCCAGATAGTCCGCTCAATGGTTTCGGCGCGCTTCTTTTTCGTTGGCCAGGGGCCGAGATCCGCGAGCCCGACGATCATGGGTAGCAGGATCGTCGCGAGTGCGGCAAGCAGAGTGCGACCGATGATCTTGCGTCTGGTGATCTTGGACTCGTCGACAACCTTGTCCAGCTCGGTGAGCATGTAGTTCTTGGATTCATCGCTGGAGGAGGCGCTGTGACGATAATCGATCATCTCCTCGTCGTCCATCAGCTTTCGTGCCCACTGCACAGCACCAACACCGAGGAAGAGCAACGCAAGGCCGAACGTCAGGCCGAGGAGCAGATTCCGGCTATTGGCTCGCAGCGGACCGAAGTCCACCCAGGCGTCCCCGGGGACAGCAAAATAGACGACAACGAAGCCGATGCAGAGGATTGGCACCAAGCCGAAGAAGGTTGCCACCTGCCGAGTTGCACGGTTTGCCGCCCTCTCGTCGACATCGGTCAGCCGGGGCAGGTGCTCCTCCAGGCCGGGGTCCGGAACGGGATAGCGCTCCGCGACGGTGGCGAGCTCGGACCCGGGCTGACGGTGGGCTGTTTCTTCACTCACTTGGCCTTCACTCCTCTGGCCGTAATCCACATGGCAAAGAAGATCAGGCTGCCCAGCCCGATGATCCAGGCCCACAAGCCCTCACTCACCGGGCCCAGGCCGCCAAGGGCCAGGCCGCCGTTGGCGGGCTGCTCGTGCAACGCGTTGAGGTAGCCGATGATGGCCCGCTTGTCCTCGGGGGTGAGCACCTCGTCGGAAAACACCGGCATCTGCTGCGGGCCGGTGACCATCGCCTCATAGACCCGCTTATTGTCCAGGCCGACCAGCGGCGGTGCGTACTTGCCATTCGGTAGTGCGCCGCCGGCACCCTCGAAGTTGTGGCAGGCGGAGCAGTTCGTACGGAACAGCTCACCGCCCCTTGCGAGGTCCTCAGCGCTGATGTTCGACGTGTCATATACGGCCGGCTCCGGGATGGCAGGGCCCGGGCCAAGGCTCGCGACATACGCCGCAAGTGCAGCGATTTCCTCTTCAGAGTAGGTATTCGGCTTGACCGGAGCCTGCTCACCAGGCCTAGCCATCGGCATACGACCCGAACTCACCTGGAAGTCCACTGCCGCAGCGCCCACACCGGCAAGCGGCGGCCCCTGAATTGGGCCGTCGACCTGGCCCTCACCATTTAGCCCATGGCAAGACGCGCAGCCGACGGCAAAGAGGGCCTTACCTTCGGCAATCTGCTGGCTGTTTCCGTTTTCGGCCGCAACTTGGGTTGGCGGGATTATCACGCTGTAGAGGGCGCCCATCAGGAAGAGCCCGGACACCAGAAGCAACGCCTTGGCTGCTGGGTGCCGGCGCCGGGAAGACAGGAGTCGCACGCGGGTCCCTCTCATGTCTTGATGCACTGTTGTGGGCCAAACATATATTCAGTTGTCCCGGGCCCGAATAGGCCCGACGTGTGGCGTTGCTAACGCAGGATGTAGATGACGCCGAACAGCGCAATCCACACCACGTCGACGAAGTGCCAGTAATAGGACACAACGACCGCGCTGACGGCCTGCTCATGGGTGAAAGTCCGCGCCAAAAACGTTCGTCCCATGAGCAACAGGAAAGCGACCAGGCCACCAGTCACGTGCAATCCGTGGAATCCCGTCGCCAGATAGAAGACGGACCCGAACACATTCGACGAAATGGTCAGGCCCTCACTGATCAATGCTGCGTACTCATAAACCTGGCCACCGATAAAGAAGGCGCCCATGAGGTAGGTGAGCGTGTACCACTCCCGCAGGCCCCAGCGACGCAGATTCCACAGTGACCCGGTGCGGCGAACCTGTGCCCGCTCCGCTGCGAATACGCCCATCTGGCAGGTGAAGGAGCTCGCCACCAGCACCGTGGTATTAGCGATAGCGAACGGAATATTGATCAAGTCCCCCTGGCTTTGCCACAGCGAAACTTCGCCGGTGACTGCAGCCTGGGAGTTCGTGATATTACGGATGCTGAAGTAGGCCGCGAACAGCGCAGCGAAGAACATCAACTCCGAGGCCAGCCAGATGATCGTGCCGACAGCTACTGGCTCGGGGCGGTTCTCCCGGCCACGCAACCGCGATTGCGGGATGGGATGCAGTGATCCCTCCGGCATCGTCATCGAGCCAGAGACTGCGTGTGTGTGCATGGCCACGAGGTCATTATTGCCGGAACCCGTGCATAGGTCACCCCAGGGCACAACTTTGTTTACTTCGCGTCGCGGCTGGCTCCATGAGGGCGACCGGGCCTTAAATTGCGACGCTCCGCGTCGCCCCCCGTCACCTTGGCCGGTGATGATCGGAATCGCCTAGGCGAACCGACATTAGGCTGGGCATTGTGTTCACCAGGTTCGCCATGGTGCTCGTACCGTTGCATGCCACACCGACCGATCAGCCGCCGCCACTAACTCCGGTACGGCTGCTCACCGAGTGGACCTGGGAATGGGCGATGGCGCTGGGTATTGCCGTCGCCGGCGGGCTTTACATCGCCGGCCTGGTAGTGCTGTACCGCCGCGGCGATCACTGGCCAGTGCGGCGCAGTGTGTCGTTCCTGCTCGGTGGACTCGGCTCGATTGGTCTTGCCACCATGTCGGCGCTGGGGACCTACGACACGGTGCTACTAAGCATCCACATGGTGCAACACATGATCTTGATGATGGTGGCTCCGATGTTCCTTGCGCTCGGGGCACCGATCACTTTGGCGTTACGGACGCTGGCGCCTCGGCCGCGAGCAATGCTGCTCGCCGTGCTGCACTCGCGGGTGGCTCGGGTGCTGACTTTCGCACCACTCACACTGGCGCTGTTCATCGCAACCCCGTTCGCGCTGTACTACTCGTCGTTTTACGAGCTTTCCTTGCGCTCGGGATTTTGGCATGCCTTCCTGCATCTGCACTTCATCATCATTGGCGCGCTCTTGATGTGGCCGCTAATGGGAATCGACCCGGTTCCCGGCAGGATCAGCTATCCATTGCGGGTGCTGATGATGTTCCTGATGCTGCCGTTCCATGCGTTTCTCGGTATCTCGATCATGAGCTCAACGCAACTGATCGCCGAGAGCTGGTACTTGGCCTTCAACCGCACCTGGCCGCCTAGTCCGCTCGATGACCAATACCTGGCAGGCGGAATCCTGTGGGCGTCGGGAGATGCCATCGCCTTGGTGATGATGATCGTCCTATTCGTGCAGTGGTACGCATCCAGTCAGCGGGAAGCGCGACGTGAGGACCGGCGACTGGATCGCCTGGAGCGACTGCAGCGGGCCACTACGGCATCTGTCGCCCCTGGGGACCAGGCACAGCCGGCACGCTACGATCACCCGCGGGGGACGCGGGCTGTCCCTCCGGAAAAAGCCCATCCGGAAACAGCCCACTCCGAAACAGCCCACCCGGTAACAGCAGAGCCCCGGGCCGGGCACGCGGAGGCCGAAATGGGAACCGCAAGCACTGGGGGACAACCTGGAGATGATCAATGAATAGCGCTGATGAGCGCCCGAAGGAGCAGGTGCTCACCATCTTGTTGTATGCCTCGGACCGAAGGACGCGCGAGGACGTTCGATTGGCTCTGGGGCGCAAGGTGGCAGCCGACCTGCCGCCGGTTCGTGTACTTGAGGTGGCGACCCCGGCCGCTCTCATCAGCGCAATGGATGCGGGTGGTATCGATCTTGTGGTCATGGACGGTGAGGCGGTACCTGCTGGAGGAATGGGGCTGTGCCGCCAGCTCAAGGACGAGATCTTGCGCTGTCCGCCGATCCTGCTATTGATCGGGCGGCCGGACGATGCCTGGCTCGCGACCTGGTCGCGCGCCGACGGTGCGGTCTCACATCCGGTTGATCCGATCCGACTGCCTGCCGCGGTGGCGAAGCTGTTGCGTCCTCGGATATCGACCGAGGCGGCGCCCCGGACTGCCAGCCGCGTACCGACGACCCCTGTGACATGAGGCCCGGGTCATCACGATGAACTGGCCGGAACTTCTGAGCAGTTTGGTCCGCCGCGAGGACCAGTCATCGACAGCTACGGCCTGGGCGATGGGACAGATCTTGAGCGGGGATGCTACCCCTGCGCAGATGGCGGCATTCGTCATCGGATTGCGAAGCAAAGGCGAGACGGTTGCTGAGTTGACTGGACTTGCCGATGTGATGATCGAGTTCGCGACTCCGATCGAGATTGGTGGCCCTGCAGTCGATGTCGTTGGCAGCGGCGGCGACCGGTCGAACACCGTCAATATCTCCACGATGGCCGCGATCGTTGCGGCTGCAGCTGGTGCCAAAGTTGTCAAGCACGGCAACCGAGCGGCCTCGTCGGCCTGCGGTGCCGCGGATGTCTTGGAGGCACTCGGGGTAGTGCTCGATCTGACACCCGAGGCGCAGCAGCAGGTGGTGGATCAGGTCGGTATCGGCTTCTTGTTTGCTCCGCACTACCACCCGTCTCTCCGGCATGCCGGACCCACGCGTCGTGAGCTCGGCATACCGACGACGTTCAATTTCCTCGGCCCGTTAGCCAATCCGGCGCAACCGATCTCCCAGGCGGTGGGTGTGTCGGATGCCCGAATGGCTGAGCTCATGGCAGGGGTCTTCGCCTCTCGCGGCAACTACGGCCTGGTGGTTCATGGTGGCGATGGGCTGGATGAGCTGACCACAACGACGTCCTCGACGGTGTGGGTGTATGCCGACGGCGAGGTCGAGCGGGTGGAGCTCGACCCGTTGCAGCTGGGCGTGCCGCGGGCAAACCTTCCTGATTTGGTAGGGGGAGACGCTGCTAGCAACGCTCAGGTGGTACGTGACGTAGTGGCCGGTCAGCCCGGACCTGTGCACGACATTGTCGTGCTCAATGCGGCTGCTGCCTTGGTCGCCTATGGCAAGCCAGCGGCGAGCCGGCTTGCGGACGACTTCGCCCAAGAACTGGAGCGCGCACGCGAGGCGATTGACTCTGGCGCGGCGCAGACCAAGCTGCGCGAGTGGGTGGAAGCGACGCAGTCTGCTCGCTAACTTGATCAGCGAATGCTGAGCGTCTGCAGCGCATCGGCTGCCTGCTGGGCAATGTCGCCGTCAGCGTCGTTCGGCACCGAACTAGCGGCGATGATCAATGACCCATCAGCGATCGGTACCAGGATGGCCGTGAGGGTGTCGTAACGGCTCGGCAGCCGCTCGACTGAGTAGTGCACCTGAGCGGTAAACACCATCCCGGGTCGCCCGTCAACGGCATGCTCGTCCCAGCTAAGCCCCTTTAGCTCGGTGGGATGCCGATCAAAGATCACATTGCTCAGCCGGTGCAAGGCGCGGGTGCCCTCGGTTTGCAGCTCGCCTTGAGTGCTGGATTCGGCTAACCGGCCGAGTAGCACACCGGAGGACCAATCATGCTTGCCGTCGTACCGGTGGTGTACCGGCGCACTAGCCCAAAAGAGAACGTCGAGCACCCCGCGAATAGCCATTGGGTCGGGCGAGAGGACGTACGGGTCACCGGGCATGGTCAGCGACGCCGGCCCGATCATCGCCGTCCTGCTCCGCTCGTCAAGGTGGCCCACAGGTTCGCTGCCGCTGCCCGGACTCTGCACCCCGGCCGGGCCGCCCGCTGCCCGCTGCAAGGAGGTGTTCGACTGGTTCGGCCAGATCATTAGTCCTATGCCGATTGAGGCGCTGACGAACAGCGCAAACCCGAGGCCGAGTGCAGCGGCGACACGGAGCGGCGAAGCACGACGGTGCAGCGGATCAGCGCCAGCCTCAGTCTTAATTGGAAGAGGCGGCGGAACCTGAGCTGAGTCACTGGTCACTTCGGCCCAGTGGCCGCCATCCCACCAGCGGTAAAGTCCCGTCGCGCCGGCTGGGTCCGGATACCAGCCAGGTCTCGGCGCCACGGTCACCTTTCGAGCCTATGCGTGCTTATAAAGAGACCGACCTGGTTGCGCAGATTGATCACTGTAATTACCGCTGCTCTTGCTCAGCGCGTCATACTGCACCCGTGATCTCCCGCGATCTCGCAATGCGGCTAGCCCCGCATCTGTCATGGACGCCGACCAATGGCGACATGTTCTTCATTCCGCGACCAGAGATCGCCGACTCGGTTTTCATCGTCAGCGACATGGTCGTCGAACTGGTCACCTCGGGCGGGGAGTCACGCTTCCATTTCAATGGGACTGTCGAGTGGGCATTGGACTCAGTGGAGTCTGACGGAGTGGTTTGGCTGCCTCGGGAAGACCAGCTGCGCGAGATACTCGGCGACTATTTTCTGTCGCTTGATTCATCGGCCGGCGGGTTTGTGGTAACCGTGAGGGGCCCGGGGAAGGCGTATCACACCCAGGCAGAGCCCGAGGCAGCGGATGCGTACGCACATGCTGCCCTCTATGTTCTCGGTGCCGAGCGCCCCAGTCTCGTCAAGTAAGTCTCGTCAACTGAGGAGCGTGACCAGACACGCCGCGTAGGCGCCGGTCAGCATTGACGGCGCGTAGGGGAATGCCTCGCGCCGACCGCGGGCGAGTCGCAGTAGACCTATGAACCCACCCACCACGGTGCCGAGCAGCAAAGTCAGCCAAAGCAGTGTCCAGGAGTCAGCGGCCGCCGCGGCGCCAAGTAAAGGCGCGAACCGTACGTCTCCGAAGCCAAAACCACCGCGGGAGACCAGCCACACGAACAGGTAGAGGGCTCCGGCAATCACAGCACCGGCTAGCGCCCGGCCGGCAACACCTACCGCGCCACTCAGCAAGGTAGCGAGCAGCGCAGCCATGACCATCGCCAACCATGCGAGCTGAGTCAGTCTCAGTGGCAGCCAGCTGGTCCGGGCGTCGATGGCAGCGAGCAGTACACCCAGGATGGCGAGCACCAACCACATCGGTTGCGCGTAGCGAGGAAGGCTCAGCCAGCTGATCGCTGTGGCTAGCACTGAAAGGACGCCGCAGCTGATCAAGAAACGAGTGCTACCAAGGTCGCGATAGCGGGTTTTTCCGCCGCAGTCTGCTGGTTCCGGCAGTCGCTTCAATACCGGCCGAACCAGCAAAGCCGAAGTCACGCCGACCCCAAGGGCGATGACGGCCGCCGCCAGGGCCTCCCCGATCACCCGGCGATCCTAATGGCGTCAAGACAGCAATCAGACTTCATGCGGCAGGTGCCATTGGCTGTGATCGGAGTCGACGCTTGCAACGCAAACTGTGCTCAGCTCGAGCAGTCGCCGTCAGTCGAACCGTGAGCAGAAGAGAACATATTTCGGCTCCCGCTGCCAGTTCAACCAGATCCGGAACCGGGACACCTACCCGCTGAGCGATCGCCAGATTCTCCCATCCTGCGCGATACAACCGACACAGTTGCAACCTCGCTGGCACGGCCGGCACCATGATTCGCCGCAACCCCTGCACATGCTGGTCAGAAACCTGGATCAGCCGGCGTGCAGTGTCCGGACTGATCCGACGCAATGGGCGCCCGTTTCGTCCAGACAGCAGATGGTCAGCCAAACGGACCGAGATGCCGGTAACAGCGGCAACGTCCTCGACACTGAGCGAGCCGCTTGCCATCAGATACCGCAACTGAGCCCGAAACGGCCCCGCATCGATCCATTGACCGGTAGCTTCCTCGCGCGCGGCGAACAGAGCCATACCAGCGTCCCCTTCGTCGAAAGCCTCTACTTGTAGAAGGCTTCGCGAAGGGGCCAGTTGTTAACGCCGGCGGGAAAATCGCGCAATTTCACCGATCAGACGCCGGTCGGCCGCAAATGTTAGCGCTGGGCGCGCATGAACCCGGCTTGCTGGGCCGCCTCCTCGCTGTTGAACCAGACCTCAGCAACCGTCCGGCTGTAGCCAGCCGATTCAGGTACGTGATACTTCATCGACCGCTCGTTGCCTTTGATGGTGAAGCCCTCCGGAGGCTCGCTTCCGATATAGACGCCTTCACCTTGGTAGCGGCGCGTTTCGCCTTCCGGAGCAGCTGCGGCCTCACTGAGCAAGGCGCCGTCCTGATCACTGCCAGGATTCGGCTCAGCCGGTCGCTCACCGGGGCTGGTTTCGGTTGCCTCGGGGGCGAGTGTGGTATCGGTCGATGTCTCTTGGCCGACGCTCGTTGCCTCGGTCGGAGGTTCAACGCCAATATTGGCCGCTGCCTCAGCGAAGGCGTCGTCGACCCGAGTCGTCATCTCGACCGGAGATTCGTCCATGTCCCCGCCCTCAGCTGGCTGATCTGGGAACGCCGCTCCGTCCGCCTCGACGTTGTACAGATGCGCCGACTTCCCACCCTGCGGATCCTCGCCAGCCTCATCCATGTCATCGGCCGCAGCCGCGGCGCCTGCACCAGCAGCACCAATTCTTTCGGCTGAGGTTTGCTGCGGCGGTGCGTACGGCGTCGTCGGGCGTGCCGCCTGCCAGTCGGCGTCCTTAGAGCCCAAGAACTTGCGGGCTACGAACACTGCCGCGCCCGCGACACCAGCGACGACGGCGAGCCACAGGAACCAGCGGCCCTTCTTCTTTGACTTTTCCTCAGGCAATTCCAACTCCCCCTTTGGTGCGGCTACTACGGCCTTACCACGCTTTGCTGCCTCGGCAACAACTGGTGCCCCAGCAGCTCCCAGTGCCTCGCTGATCTTGGGCACTATTTCGCCGGACATCCTGGTGCGTGTGGCTTCCACGGCAGGACTAACCCGTTCCAGCGCTTGGTCGAGGATTGGGGCGATCTTGTCCACGGCATCGTGTGCGACGCGAGCGCCGCGTTGTTTGGCCGAGGTGGCAATCGGCCCGACACGCTCGGCAGCTTGCTGTGCGTACGGGGAGACCCTGCTTACTGCCTGCTGGGTGTACGGCGACACGCGCTCCACGGCCTGGTTGGCCAGCGGAGCGATGCGATCGGCGGCGGAATGGGCCAGCGGAGCCAGCCGATCGGCAGCCTCATGAGTAATCGGGCCCACGCGCTCGGCAGCTGATTGGGCCAATGGTCCCAGCCGATCCGCTGCGGAATGCGCAAGCGGTGAAACTCTGTCAGCGGCGGCACCAATCCGATCTGCGGCGGCTTCAGCAAGCGGCCCGACTCGGGTGGCGGCGGACTGCGCGAGCGGCCCTACTCGATCGGCTGCGGAGTGGAGAGTTGGTCCAACTCGATCAGCGGCCGATTGCACAAAACCATCGGCGGCTGGCGCAGCTTGCATTCGGGCGGCTTCGGCGCGGCGGGAACTCCTAGACACGTTTCCTCCGTTGTGAGAAACCTCATGCTCCCGGGTGGAGCATTTCCCACCGTATCGCCATCTTGCGTGGTCTGACAGGATGGCTGCCGGACCAACCTTAGACAATGATCACGACAGAAAGGTGCCTCGAAGTGGCACAGCAGACGGCAATCCTGCACACCAACCACGGCGACATCAACCTGGTGCTCTTTGGTGATCAAGCTCCGAAGACTGTGGACAACTTTGTGGGTCTCGCGTCAGGCAGTAAGGAGTACACCGACCCCAAAACCGGCGCAAGAACAACCGGCAAGTTCTACGACGGGCTCACCTTTCATCGAGTGATCGACGGCTTCATGATTCAAGGCGGTTGCCCGCTGGGGACTGGCACCGGTGGTCCGGGCTACAAGTTCGGCGATGAGTTCCATCCCGATCTTGCCTTCAACAAGCCCTACCTGCTGGCCATGGCAAACGCTGGCCCGGGCACTAATGGTTCACAGTTCTTCATCACTGTCGGTCCTCAGCCGCATCTGAATCGGCGGCACACAATCTTCGGCGAGGTGGCGGATCAGGCGAGCCGTGACGTCGTCGACGAGATCGCCCAGGTACGTACAGGACGAGGTGATCGGCCCGTCGACCCGGTCGTCATTGAATCGGTGTCGATTGACTCGGGCACCATCAATTCGGCTGAGTCCTCGGCGTGACTCAGACACCTAACGCGGGTCCGGATTTCTCGCCCCCGGGCTTCGCTCCCTGCTATCGCCATCCGGAGCGGATGACCGGCATTTCCTGCCAGCGATGCAATCGCCCGATCTGTGGTGAGTGCATGAATCCAGCATCAGTGGGCTTTCAGTGTCCGTCCTGTGTGACAGCGGGGCGAGCAAGCGTGCGAGCACCCAGGACGGCTTTTGGTGCGGTCTTGAAGCCCGGCGGCGGAACCGCGACCAAGGTCGTGATGGGCGCACTCGCGGCGGAGTGGGTGCTGAATCTGATCAGTGGCGGGTTGCTCAATGGGTTGCTGGTGATGAGCAATGAGGCGATCTATGCCGGTCAGTTCTGGCGACTGCTGACTGCATCCTTGACCTCAGGATCGATCTTGGGCGTTCTGATAAACGTGCTGGTGCTCTGGATCGCGGGTCGGGCCATTGAGTCTGAATTGGGCGCCTGGCGATTCGTCGCGCTCTATCTCGCGGCCGGGTTGGGTGGTGCCACGCTGCTCTTCCTCCTCGGCCCTTACGGAAGCGTAGGTTTTGGCGCCGCGGCCGCCGTTATGGGTCTGCTGGCCGCTAATGCGATCTTCAAGCACAAGATGCGTGAGGATGTCCGTGCCGACATCGGGCTGTTCATTCTGCTCATTCTCTATAGCGTCCTGGTCGGTTTCCGCAGCTTCGGATGGCTGATGCTTATCGGCGGCATCCTTGTTGGCGCACTGGTTGGGGTGGTGTTGGCGTATGCGCCACGTCGCAACCGCAGCACCGTTCAGATGGTCGGTCTGCTTGGCGTGATCACGCTCTGCCTGGTCGCGGTTGCCTTAAAGCTTCTGATCATTTGACTTATCAGGCCTGAGACACTGAGGGCACCTGCAACGGTTGATCGGGCGGTTGCCGGGTGATCACCCAAGCCGCAACGGCCGCACCGAGCAGCACCAGCAGCAGGAGCACGGTTGCGATCATCAGTACGCCCGTGGAGACCCGTGCAGCGGGGCGGTTTCGCGTAGCGCGCTGATCACTAGCCACCAAGAGAAAAAGCCGCCTCAAGATCATGAGCAGAATAGGCTCGGAAAGCGATATGAGTTTCGGTGCTCACGACACCGGGCACCTTGTTAAGCCGGTCCGCGACGACTTCCGCGATTTGATCATGATTCGCCACTCTGATCATGACGATCAAGTCAATTGTGCCGGTCACAGAGTAGACCTCACTAACGCCACTGAGCGCGGCTATCTCCTCAGCCACCTCGGGGATACGGGCTACCTCGGCCTTGACGAAGACAATCGCAGTCAGCATGGCGGTCATCCTAGTGTTGCTGCCGGTTCACAAAGTTCCTCGCCGAGGGCGTAGTGCACCAGCGCTTCATGATCCAGCACGGCGTGCAGCGGCCAGATCCAGTCACCGGTGATCTCGATCAGGCGGGTTCCAGGTTGCTCAAGCCAGTCGGCGATCCGCTCTGTCTCCTCGATGCCGGCCGCCGGCAGTGGATCCGGCGGCTTCGGCACGGTCTCGGCCGTAGCCCGGACGGCTCGAGCGACCGCTTGCGGCACATCCCGCGGTGTGGCAAGGCCAGCGCCAGCAAGCCGGCCGTAACGAACGACGTGGATCTCCCAGTTGAGGTCAACTCTCCGCGCGGCCACGATCTCTGGGCAGGCAGCCAGACTGCGGATGCGGTGGAAGCGTGCTGCGGTCCGTGTCAGAGTCTCCAGACGCCGACGGATGATGGCCGCCTCCTCGAACCTTTGCTGACTGATCAGTCTGCGCAATCGCGCTTGAACCCCCAGCACGGCGGGCCGCGCGTCGACCGACAAGGCGGCGCGTACGGCCTCTACGATCTCGCGGTAGCCGTCTCGGGAGATGGTGCCGTCACACGGTGCCGAGCAGCGTCCCATACCGGCAAGAGCGCACGCCGAGATCGGCGTGGTGGGGCTCAATCGTGGCGTGCATTGCCGGATCGGAAAACCGTCGTAGATGGCAAGCGCGACCTCTTCGGCCGACTGCCGGCGGGAGAACGGTCCGAAATACGTGGCCCCGTCATCACGGACCGTCCGGACCAGAGACAGACGGGGGAAGGGCTCATCGGTGATCTTGATCCATTGGGTGCGTTCCGGGAATTTCGAGCGACGGTTGTAACGCGGAGCGTGGGCAGCAATCAAGCGGAGCTCGGTAACGTCTGCTTCCAGTTGGGTGACACAGGGGATGGCCTCCACACCGGTAGCCACACGGACCATTTCATCGATTCGCGGCCGCTTTTCGGCGGCTGTGAAGTAGGTACGAACCCGGGCGCGAATGTTGCGTGACTTCCCGATGTAAAGAATGTGGCGCTGCTCATCATGCTCTGCAACGAACAAATAGACCCCGGCCGCGTCTGGTAGGTCGGCAGCCCAGCTGCGCTTGGCACGCCGCTGGGGCGAGACTCGGCGAGTGAACTCCCCGAGGTCCTCAAGGGTGTGTACGCCAAGATTGCCAACCCGTTCGAGCAAGCCGTGGAATACCTGGACGGTGGCTTGGGCATCGGTGAGCGCGCGATGGTTCGGGGTGACTGTGGTCTGGAAATGCCGGGCCAGGCTGGCCAATCTGCAATTCGGCACCTCATCCCGCAGCAGGATCTGTCGTGCCAGAGCAGCCGTATCGAATACCGGCCAGCGTGGAAACGGATAACCACAGGCTTCGCAGGCGCGGCGCAGGAAGCTGACGTCAAACCCAGCGTTGTGAGCGACGATCACAGTTCCGTGCGCAAAGGTGAGGAATGTGGGCAGCACCTGGCGCAGTGGCGGTGCGTTGACCACCATCTGGTTCGTGATTCCCGTAAGCACTGCGATCAGCGGCGGAATGTGGGCCTTCGGATTCACCAGGGTCTGAAACTCGCCCAATACCTCACCACCGCGTACCTTGACCGCTCCTACTTCAGTGATCATGTCGGTCTCGGCGCCGCCGGTGGTTTCAAGATCAACGACACAGAACGTGACCTGGGACAGATGTGTCCCAAGATCATCAAAGGAGGCTTGCAGCGCCACGATGGCGACATTAGAGATCGGCTACGACAGTGGTAGTGGACGACTCGCCGAGGCTAGGCAAACGTAGATTTCAACCAGAAAGCCGGCAGGTGCGGTGGCCTGGCCCCTGGATTAGCAGCTAGGTGCGTCTTCGAAGTTGCGGGTTGCCTTCTTGAACGCCTTGATGTTCTTCGGGGCGGCGTTGTACTGCTTCAACCAGGAGGATTGTCGAACCGATGCCGCGTCTGGGTCGGGGTGCTCCCGGTTGTACAGCATGAACTTAACGTGAGCCTTCCAGTCCTTCATGGCCGCGTCTGTCGCCTTCAGCATTGGTTGCTGCGCCTGGCTTCGCTCATTGCACTTTTTGAGACTGGCTGCCACGGTGCTGTCGGCACCCTTGACCTTGGCGCAGGATCCCTTGACGCTCTCGTACTCATCGACGGCGTCGTCATAGCGCTTGACATCACCAGGGCCCTTTACGCGGGTCTTACCGAAGCGCTCTGTACTTTCCGCCTTCGTTAGCTCGCCGGCTATGGAGTCGGTCTGCGTATCCACGTGGTCGATCCAGTGCAGAACGCCGGTCCTGCCTTCCTTGAGTACCTCATCGGCCGCTTCGACCTTCTTCTGGCACGCTTGCAGGGCTTTGGCAGCGGCCGCGCTGGCCGCGCTGGTAGACGGTGAGGTACTGGCAGTCGGCGAAGGACTCGATTCAGCTGTGCTTGGAGATTGCGACTCGACTGCCACGCTGGTCTCGGGCTGAGGATCTGCCGTCGTCGAGGTTGGCCAGAACTTCACTGCTGCAAATGAGATACCGCCCGCTAGGAGGACTGCTACAGCAACCAGCGGAATGATCACGCGTGCTGGCCGGGCTTTCGCCCGTCGTGCTTGTACCACATTTCCCCCAAGAGACTCCCCTAGGGACCTAACTTACTTGAAGATCGAGCGCGGGGCGAACCGTCCGCTGCAACACGAGACGGTCAACGGCGGCACAGGAGCTCGCCGTGGAGTACTGAGAACCAGGCGTCGGAGTGCCGGCTCCAATCCAGCCAGCCTGCGGCGAGTTGTGCTAGCTCCGCGGAGTCTGTCAGCCCTCGATCGACGGCCTGCTTACCTAAATCGGATTGGCTCAACCGCTCGGCCCAGGTCTCAGCCCACCAGGCAACGTCTGCCGCGGTGGCGAAGCACCAGGCGCTGGCCGATGCGTCGACGTCGGTAAAGCCAGCCGCGCGCGCCCAGCTCAACAGGCGCCGTCCCGCCTCCGGTTCGCCTCCGTTGGACTGCGACACCTGGTGGTACAGCTCGTGCCAACGGGTCAGGGCCGCACCTGGCGGGTACCAGACAATCGCTGCCCAGTCGGCATCTCGTACCGCCACGTTGCCGCCTGGCAAGCACACGCGACGCATCTCGCGAAGGGCCGCAATCGGGTCGCTGAGATGCTGCAACACCTGGTGGGCATGAACGACATCGAAAGATGCATCGGGGAAATCCAAGTCGTAGACATCTCCGACGTACACGCTGAGATTGCTCAGGTCATGCTCGGCCGCCAGCTGCTGTGTTGCCGAAACCGCGGCCGGCGCCACATCGATGCCAACGACCGAACCATCACTCAGCCGTTTGGCGAGATCGACGGTTATAGTCCCGGGCCCCACGCCCACATCAAGCAGCCGATCGGCACGCTTCAGCCAGGGCAGCAGGTACGCCGCGGAGTTCTCTGCGGTACGCCAGCTGTGGGATCGAAGGACTGAATCGTGGTGTCCGTGCGAGTAAACCTCGCGAGCTCGGTTCGACATCAAAAAAGTGTCAGTGGGCTGCGAGACCGTACGACAAGCGGGGTCTGATGTAGCGACTGAGGCAGGAATGATTTGGAAAGGAACCAGGATGGACGTACTCCACGTGGATTGCGAAACCTGCGTGGCAAGGGGCCCTGCGTGTAGTGACTGCGTCGTGAGTGTCCTACTGGGGACCTCTGGCGGTGTCATCGATTTCGACCCCGATGAGCAGACCGCGTTGAAGACATTGGCCGATTCCGGCCTAGTGCCGCCACTACGGCTAATCCAAGGTGTCCGCCCTGTTCGCGGGGTGCAGGCCAGGCTGGAGTGGCAGGACTACGCATAACAGGGTGGTAATTGCTCCGCTCGCTGCGCTCGCAATCCTAAAGTAACCAAATATCGGCGATCCTGATTGCCAGTGATTTAATCGTGACCTAAGGTGTCAAAGACTGCCCGGTCAACAAGATGACGGCACAAACTGCATGACAGGCACAAACTGCGCTGTCATCTATCGGGTGGCAGGCATGTCCATCACAGCTCTCCACTGTGTTCAGGTCTGGGGAGGCTTGAGCCAGCACCAGCGAGAGCTGCGCGCAGGAGTTCGGGGAACGCAGGAGTCGGGGGACTGTGAAATTCACTGCGCGCGTGACTTCACGCGCATTTGGGGCGAACCGCGTCACGTCCACACATCGGGGGGTACGCGCCGCCACGCTAGGCCTGGCGTCGGTGGCGATGGCCGCATCGTTTGCTTTTCCCACCAGCCTGCCGGCGGCAGCCGCTCCGCCCGTCACGGTGCAAGAGGCAAAAGCAGTCATCGAGCAACTGCAAACCGATGCTGCGGCGATCGATCAGCAGTATGCGGGCGTAAAGGAGCAGATCAAGCAGGGTAATGAGCAACTCACGCTGAAGCAGGCCGACGTCAAAGCCCAGACCGAGAAGGTTGCCCGGATAAGGCTGCAGGTCGGACAGGTGGCGCTCGCTCAATTCCAGAACCGCAGCCTCGACACCGCTGCTCAGCTTATCGTCACTCCAGACACCGAGGGATTCCTCAGCCAGATCTCCACTGTGCAGAAGGTCAGTGAAAACCAGAACTCAGTGCTGCAGGACTACCAGCAGGCCCAGGCCAACCTCGCTGCTCTGGAGCATTCGGCGGAGACCGACCTCGCCGCTCTGGCGGAGAAGAAGAAGCAGCTCGAGTCTCTCAGCGACGCCTCCGATAAGAAGCTCGCTGAGGCCAAGAAGGTACTCGCCAAGCTGACCGGAGAGCAGCAGAGGAAGATGGCTGACGCGGAGAAGCAGGCGACGGCGCGGGCAAATGCCGCCGGTGCGGCGGCTTCTCGTGACGCCGCCCGCGGCCCCATTAGCGGCAGCGGAAAGGGAGCCAGAGCGCTGGCCTACGCCAAGGATCAGCTCGGTGAGCCGTACGTGCGCAACGGCGCCGGGCCGAACGGCTGGGACTGCTCCGGACTGACAATGAAGGCCTGGGGATCGGTTGGGGTGAGCCTTCCCCACTCATCCAGACAGCAGTACAACCGAGGCCGTTCTGTGGACAAGTCCAACCTCCAGTTGGGGGATCTGGTGTTCTTCTACAACGACATTCACCACGTTGGTCTTTACGCCGGTAACGGCCAGGTCATCCATGCCCCGCGGCCAGGTAAGTCGGTGGAATACATCAAAATCTCATACATGCCGTGGGCTGGAGCGCGCCGGCCGGGCTAGTTCTTGGAGCGGCTCGCGCACCTGACGCGCGCAGCTTCGGCAAAGTGCCCGACTTTCATGCCGGCGGCCTGGGCCGCGCATACGCTGCCTCTGTGTCAGCGACCGCGCGCCGTTCCTTTGATGGCCGACGATGGGTCCTGCTCGCGCTGACGCTCCTCCTGCTAGCCTGCGCTGCCTGCTCTGCTTCAGGGGTGTCTGCCCCTGCGCCGATCGAGTCGAGATCGGCCGTATCGGAGAATGCGCGTCTGCACCTGGTGAGAGCGACGGTTGATGCCCTTGCAGAAGCGGCTCGTACGGGCGATCGAGTTGGCTTCGACCGACTGCTCAGTGATCGGGATCCCAGCTTCCGTGACCGCGGCAGGCTCCTCTTCGACAACCTCAGCATGCTGCCACTGACTACGCTTCGCATGCGTGTCGAGCCCACGCAATACGACCTTTCGGAGGCGCGTCGGAAGGTGCTCGGCCCAACTGCCTGGGTGCAGCGAGCGGTCGTTACCTGGCGGCTAGCTGGCGACGGCGCCGAGGTGGAGCACCGGGTTTGGTTGACATTCCTCGAGAGCGCCGGTGAGGCCAAGATCGCCGGCACCGTGGATGAACCGCCCGGCAGCCCCCCGGAGCAAAAGCCGAGTTGGTGGTTGGGTCCGCTTTCAGCTAGCGAGCGTGGCGGGGTCACTGCAGTCGTCGGTATGGGCCAGCCGCTCGATCGTTGGACCTCCTTAGGTGCAGCTGCCCTCGGCAACGTACGCCAGATGCTGCCAGCGGGTTTAGGAGGTTCCTGGAACCGCCAAGCCGTCATTGAAGTCCCGGCAACGCAGCGCGATTTTGAGTCGGTACTGGGCAAGCCGGCCGGTAGTCACACCGCGATTGCCGCCGTCACGCATCGTGCCGGTGCCGCGGGTGAGGCAATCCGCATTGTCGTCAACCCTAAGGCGGCACCGCTCACGTCGGGTGCGTTGCAGTCCGTGCTGGAGCACGAGATGGTTCATGTCGCTACCCGGTCACCAGACTCCGCTGCGCCGCTGTGGCTGGAGGAGGGCCTCGCCGAATGGGTTTCCATCCGTGCCCACTCCGGCCGGCGAAGTGGTGGCACCGATGAACTGCTGCTACGCGTACGCAGCGAAGGCGCACCTCGCACCTTTCCCGCCGACCGCAGGTTCGCGGCCGGTGCCAGCAACTTGGAACTGGCCTACGCGGAGGCCTGGCTGGCGTGTCGCTTCATTGCCGACCGATACTCCGAAGCCCGGCTGGGCCAGTTTTACGTTGAGCTGGTGCGCGGAAGCTCCGTGGATCAAGCGAGCCGGTCAACCCTGCAACTCAGTGAGACCGAATTGACTGCGGGGTGGCGGGCCTACCTTGACCGCTTGGCCGAGTACTGATCAATGCGGTACTGATCAGTGCCATCGACCTTGATCATCACCAATGACTTTCCGCCGCGAATCGGCGGCATCGAGTCTTTCGTCGATGACGTCTGCACACTGCTTGATCATGATGTTGCGGTATATGCCTCAGGCTCGGGCGCTGCCGCGGCCACCGATCGCGACAGACTTTTCCCGGTCATCCGCGACGGCCCGCTGCTGTTGCCGACACCGCGCGTCGCTGCCCGGGCATCGGCACTGCTGCACGACTATGGCGCCACACGGGTGATCTTCGGCGCCGCGGCTCCACTTGGGCTGCTGGCTCCGTCATTGCGGCGCGCTGGCGCCCAGCGGATCTTGGGTTTGACCCATGGGCATGAGACCTGGTGGGCGCGATTGCCTGGAGCGCGGCGGCTGCTCCGGCGGATCGGCGACAGCTGTGATCACCTCACAACCATTTCGGGCTACACCGAACGCCGCATTGCCAGTGCCCTCAGCCCAAGCGCTCGGGAACGACTGCTGCGGTTGGCCCCTCCGGTAGACATGGAGCGTTTCCGACCCCTTACGGCAAGCCCTTGTGGTGCTCGCCGCTGCATTGCGGTCGCGCGGTTGATCCCGCAGAAGGGCTTCCAGACGTTACTGCGTGCCTGGCGGATTGTGCTCGACCGAACCACTGCAAGCGGCGCTAGGCGGGAACTTGTCGTGGTTGGCGATGGTCCCTTACGCCCTCGCCTGGAACGCGCGATCCGAGACCTGCAGCTCTCCGGCTACACCCAGCTACTCGGGGCGTTGCCGCGGACCGCGGTGATCAGTCAGCTTCAGCAGGCTGACGTATTTGCTCTGCCAGTTCGAACCCGCTTGGCAGGGCTCAATCCCGAGGGACTTGGCTTGGCCGCACTCGAGGCGGCCGCCTGCGGATTACCTGTCATCGTTGGCGACTCGGGCGGTGCGCCCGAGACCGTCCGCGACGGAGAGACTGGCTTCATCGTGCCGTCTGATGATCATGAGCTGCTGGCAGAGCGGCTCCTCCTGGTACTGGATAATCCAGCTCTGGCGGTTCAGATGGGAGCTCGCAGCCGGGAATACGTGGCGGCACATTTCAGCACCGACGCGGCTCGGAGGCGGCTACATCAAGCGCTTGACCTTTAATGCAGCAAGCGGACCAAGCATCATACGCTGTGGCTTGTGGCGGATCAGACGAGCGCCAGCATCAATATCGCGGCAAGGCCCGATGAGGTCATGGCGGTCATCGCCGACTTCGAGCACTATCCCGATTGGGTCGATTCCATGGAAAGTGCTGAAGTGCTCACCTCTGCCGGCGGCAAGGCCAAAACGGTTCGCATGGTGCTTGATCACACCCTGGTCAAGGACAACTACGTCCTGGCCTTCGATTGGAAGTCGCGTGCGGTGAGTTGGAAGCTCATCGAAGGGAACTTGCTGAAGGCCATGGACGGTTCCTATCTGCTCAAGCCCAACGGCACCGGCACCACAGTGACCTATACGTTGACCGTTGACATCAACATGCCGATGATCGGAATGTTCAAGCGCAAAGCAGAAAAGACGATCATCGACAGCGCCCTCCAGGGCCTCAAGAAGAGGGTTGAAGGCTGAGCACGTTTGGGACGGCAACGCGTCGCAGCATGGCGCGGACGTCGGCGACGCCGTTGTTGAGCATTGGCGTCGACATCGGCGGCACGAAGGTGGCAGCTGGCGCCGTCGATGAGCAAGGCGAAATCCTCGATCGTTGGCAGGAACCAACGCCGTCGCATAGTCCGAAGGCTGTCGAGGATGCAATCGTGCGTGCTGTTCAGCATCTCCGAAAGCGGCACCGGATTGAGGCGGTGGGGATCGGCGCCGCAGGGTGGGTCGACAACGATCAAGCTGTGGTGCGGTTCTCCCCACACCTCGCCTGGCGATCAGAGCCGCTCAAGGCCCGACTCAGCGGTCGGATCGACCTACCGCTCATCGTGGACAATGATGCCAACGCCGCCGCCTGGGCGGAATATCGCTATGGCTCGGGTCGTGGCTCGTCGGTCATGGTGTGCATCACGCTAGGCACCGGCATTGGCGGCGGTCTGGTGATCGGGGGGAAGCTCTTCCGCGGCGCATATGGGATGGCAGGGGAATGGGGTCACATGATCTCGGTCCCACATGGTCACTGGTGCGAGTGCGGAAACCGGGGCTGCTGGGAGCAGTACGCCTCTGGTAATGCACTTGTTCGCGACGCCCGCGCACTAGCCCGTACCAACTCACCGACCGCCTACCGGCTCCTGGAAATGGTGGGCGGTGAGCCGGACGACATCAGCGGGCCGGATGTCACCGCCGCCGCGATTCAAGGTGAACCCACTTCTGTGGAACTGCTGGCCGATGTCGGCACCTGGCTCGGCCAGGGCATCGCCAACCTCGCTGCTGCCCTGGATCCTGAGGTGGTTGTTATTGGCGGGGGAGTGAGCGCCGCAGGCGATCTGCTTTTGCAGCCTGCGCAACGCGCCTTCAGCCGTACCCTAACGGGCCGCGGCTTCCGGGAGGAGGCGCGGCTCGTGCTTGCCCGATTCCGCAACGACGCGGGCCTCATTGGAGCTGCGGACCTGGCCCGGCACGCCATGGTTGAGCCACCCGACTCCGCGCAATTCGGCTTCTGGCCACGCCGCCGGAAGCGGTGGTCGCGCCGGACACGGCCTCGCCGCGACTCCTTGCGATCACGAGCGCAGTTCTAGACCTTCGCGAGGACCCTGAAAAGCACGCTCCCTCCTATAGCACTGCTCCGTCGCCAGCGCCGGGCGGTCGTTCTCGCGGAAGCCGGGTCATCAGAATGCCGAACCCACCAACGAAACTTCCGACGGCTACCCAGCCCGCCCAGGCTGGGAAGCGTAAGCCAAAGGTCGCTGCCAGCACCACGATGAGTGCGTATCCAATCCCGACCCAGCCGAGTAAGGCAGGAATTGCCGGGCGTCGCAGTGGTGGTAGCGGCTCCGGTATATAACGCTCCTCGGTTGGCTCCCGGGCCGGCTTGGGCGTCTCAGCTGGGGATTCAGCGAAGCCGAACAGCGGGTGATCCGCGGCCCAATTGGCTGCGCTCTCTTCAACCTCCTGAGCTGGGGAGGAAACGGTTGGCTCGTCCTGAGATTCACTGCTGAACACGTCAGACCGGTCAGCAGTCAGGTGGTAACCCGCGACTAGCTCGGCAAAGGCGCGATCGATCGCGTCCCGGTCATCCTCACTCGGCAGTCCCATCGGCCTCCTTCGTGAGTCGGCGGAAGAACGCAACGCTTCCGGCGAAGATATCCTCCGCGTCGTAGTCGAGGGTGGCTACATGGTAGCTGCGATGCAGTTCGACGTACGACTGATCGCGAGATCGAACCCCAGCCTTGATCAACCTAACTGAAGACGGATCAACTACGTGATCATGAATCGACCGATAGACCAGCAGGGGCTGATCAACACGATCGAGATTGCGGCGCACATCGGCCCAGAGGAAGGTCTGGGAGTACAGCGCCCGAAGCGGCAGCCGTGGATAGCCGAATTCATCCTGGCCGGGCATGGCAATGTCGTTGGTGATTCCTGGGAACGATGGAACCGCGCGCAAGATCGATAGGAAGCGCATCCGCGGATCAGTGATATTGATTACCGGATTAACAAGTGCCAGGCCGGATACCTGGTCGCCGTGCTGCTCCGCCAGGCGCAGCGACAGCGTGCCGCCCATCGAGAGGCCAGCCAGGAACACTTGATCGCATCGGGCCTGCAAAGTTGCGAACGCCTCGTCCACGCAGGCATACCAGTCAGTCCATGTCGAATTGTTGAGCTCCTGCCAGCGCGTGCCGTGGCATGGGAGGCAGGGCAGCAAGACCTGAAATCCGGCAGCTTCCAGATATCGCGCCCAACCGATCATGGATTTCGGCGAGCCAGTGAACCCGTGGCAGAGCAGCACGCCAGCGGGCCCGTTGCCGCCCTGGTACGGTTGCCCGTCCGGGTGAACCGAGGTCGCGACAGGGGCCGGATGACTACGGCGCCGAAAACGCTTGCTGATGGAGCCTCCAGTTGCCGGCGGTGCGGGAGTCACGTGCGATCGTGGCATGTCTGCTCGGGAGGATAAAGGTAGGGCAGCCGCGGTGTAGCCGAAGGCGTCACCACTAGGGTTGTTCCGCCCTAACATGGTCGAAGCGGAGGTCGATCTTGCTCTACTGGGTATTCAAGTACGTGCTGTTTACGCCCCTGTGCCGGCTGCTTTTCAAACCCTCGCTGAGCGGAGCGGAGAACATCCCGAAGTCCGGGGGCGCGATCCTCGTAAGCAACCACATCTCAGCAGGCGACACCTTCCTCCTGCCTGCCATGATCAAGCGACGGGTCACCTTCCCGGCGAAGATAGAGCTGTTCCATGGGCGCGGTGTGCGTGGCCGGATTCTGACCTGGTTCCTTAAGAATGTCGGTCAGCTTCCCATGGACCGCGCCGGCGGACGGGCCAGTGCCAGCAGCATGGAGGGCGTCTTTGAGGTGCTGCGCCGGGGCAATCTGCTCGGTATCTATCCGGAGGGCACCCGCTCCCCGGACGGCCGTCTCTATAAGGGAAAGACAGGTGTTGCCCGGATCGTTCTGCAGGCAGGTGTCCCAGTAGTCCCGATCGGCATGATCAACACCGAACTGGTCCCATCGCGGTTCTTCAAGATCCCGACCATGCGGCGACCCAAGATCAGAATTGGCAAGCCAATGGACTTCCGTGCGTACGCCGCGGCCGGCAATGATCGCGACGTCCTCCGGTGGATCACAGACGAGATCATGAACGCGGTCATGGAGCTGTCTGGGCAGGAGTACGTCGATGTCTATGGCACGGCAGCCAAGGCTGCTCTGGAAGCGGGCAGCGATCTCCCGCCCAGCGCAGGTCATCGTCCCGGCGCCGGTCGTCCGGTGCCGCCTGTTCCGGTCTCGGCAGCCCGCGTCGATGCGCCACCGGTTTCGGATGTGAACGCGTGACCGAGTGGCGAGCTGACTCGCCACCTGAGCAGAGCGACCGCCCGCCGGGGCAGCGAGACCCCGTGAGCGATGACCTGGTTTCTGTTGACTCGCGGGGAAAGGTCACCATCGAGTCCGGGTCCGGTGCTGGTCGGGCGGCGTACTGGGTGCTGAAAAACGTGCTGCTCGGGCCGGCAGTCACCAAGATCTTCCGGCCCAAGACCGAAGGCGCGAGGCACGTCCCGGATAAGGGTGCAGCGATCATCGCCAGTAATCACCTCTCCTTTGCGGATTGGTTGTTTATGCCGCTTGCCCTGGATCGTCGGATCACATTCGTCGCCAAATCCGACTACTTCACGAGGGCCGGCCTGAAGGGTTGGTTCCAGAAGCGGTTCTTCGCAGGCACCGGGCAGGTGCCTATCGATCGGTCCGGCGGGCGAGCGAGTGAAAGCGCGCTTCGGGCCGGGCTGAAGGTACTGCAGCGGGGCGAGTTGTTCGGCATCTATCCCGAGGGCACCCGTAGCCATGATGGGCGCCTGTACAAGGGTCGGACCGGCGTCGCTCGGCTGGCGTTGTTGTCCGGGGCCCCGGTAATTCCGTCGGCCATCATCGGCACCGATATCATCGCGCCGCCCGGCAAAATCATCACCAAAGTCGTCAGCCCCACGGTGAAATTCGGAGAGCCGCTGGATTTCTCACGTTATGAGGGCATGAGCGAAGATCGCTTCATTCTGCGCTCGATCACCGACGAGATCATGTACGCGATCATGGAGCTGTCGGGTCAGGAGTACGTAGACACGTACGCCCCCGTGGCGAAGGAGGCGGCGGCCCGCGAAGCCAAGGCGCAAGAGGCCGACGAAGTCTCTCCGCAGGCCTGAGCGGCGACCCTCGACGGTCGTACCGACCAATGCGCGTTGAGCTTGTCGAACCCTCGCTGCCCTTTGTGACGAGCAGCTCAGACCTCGGAAACGAGCCGGGCGACAAGTGCCTCTGGCTGGCTTAGGGCGAGCAAGTGCCCGCCGGGGAGTGCTTCCACCTCCAGCCCAAGGCGGTCTCTGGCTATGCGTTGCTGGAACTCGTAGGGAAAGAATCGGTCCTCACGGCCAGCGAAGACTCTGGTTGGAACATCAGGCCAACGCTCAAGCGGAAACGGTGTCTCGAAGAGTGAGCCTGCTGGCTCCTCAGCGCCCGCTGACATCAGTACTGCCAATACGTCAGGCGACATGTCATGAAGGAAATGGGATTGGGCATCGAAACCACCGTCAGGGTCGCGACCTTCCCGGATGTCGTTGGCGCGCATCGCTTCGGCCTGGCCAGTATTGGCCCACCACTCACCGGCGGTCTCTCCGGGCGCAGGGATCATCGCGTTGACCAGTACGAGTTGTGCGACCGGGATCCGGTCACAGGTCAAGGGGGCGCTAAAGGCACCCATCGATTGAGCGACAAGTGTGATGTCCTCCGCTGTTCCTGCGCCGGCCACGATGGCCTCAGCATGATCAGTGAAGGTGGCGCCGGGCCAGTTCGGCAACGGGATCGCAACACTGCGGAAGCCTGCTGTCTGGATGAGCGGCTCAACCAGCTGCCAATATCCGGTGTTGCCACCAGCGCCGGGAACCAAAACGAAGGTTCGTTGTTGCATGGATGCCATTCCCTAATTTTGGAGCTGCTAAAGCAAATTTGGAGCTGCTCGCGCATTGCGCGCGGGAAATCCGACGTCGTCGTCGCTCTTCGCGAACGACCTTGTTTTAATAGCTGACTCCGCGCGCGGGCACGTTCGTTCATCGCTCCTCCGATCGTCGGGCGCGCGATTGCCGACGCTCGCAGCTCTGCGGCTCCGTCCAGCCGCCGGTAACTCGGCTGCTCCCAGAAGAGCGAGCGTCTACAGTGTCTGCGTGTCTCTGACGAGCCAGGTCCCCTCGCTGAAGGCGCTGCACGCCCTAAACCCGCTCCAACAGCCGGCCTACTCTTCACCACACGAGGTCACCGAGGTCGTCAGCAAGCTACGCACCCTTCCGCCGCTTGTGTTCGCCGCCGAATGCGACAAGCTGCGCGGCAAGATGGCCAGCGTGGCGGCCGGCGAGGCCTTCATGCTGCAGGGTGGTGACTGCGCCGAGACGTTCGCTGAGGTGACCGCGGCAAACATCCAGGGCAAGCTGCGAACGCTGCTCTCGATGGCGGTTGTGCTGACTTACGCGGCGCAGGTCCCGATCGTGAAGGTCGGACGGATGGCAGGTCAGTTCGCCAAACCGCGCAGTTCAGCCACCGAGACTCGAGAAGGTGTCACGCTGCCGGCCTATCGCGGCGACGCGGTGAACGGCTTCGAATTCACGGCCGAGGCTCGTGAACCCGATCCGCAGCGGTTGTTGGAGGTCTACCACTCATCAGCAGCGACGTTGAACCTGACGCGTGCCTTCGTTACGGGCGGATTCGCCCATCTACGCAGCGTGCACAGCTGGAACGCCGACTTTGTTAAGAACTCAGCCGCTGGTGTGCAGTACCAGAACCTTGCCAACGAGATCGATCGGGCACTGGCGTTCATGGTCGCCTGCGGTATTGACGACGACGTGTTCCGGACCGTCGACTTCTACTCCAGCCATGAGGCGCTGATCTTGGAGTACGAGCACGCGTTGACCAGGATCGACTCCCGCACCGGTCAGCCGTACAACACCTCGGGACACTTCTTGTGGATCGGCGAGCGTACTCGGCAACTCCACGGGGCCCATGTCGAGCTACTTAGGCACGTCCGCAATCCTCTGGGCGTCAAGCTCGGACCGACGACTACCGCTGACAACACTGTGGAATTAGCCGATCGGCTCGATCCTGATCATGAACCCGGCCGGATTACCTTCATTACCCGAATGGGCGCTCGAAAAGTCCGAGATGTGCTGCCTGACATTGTGGCCAAGGTAAGGGCCAGTGGTCGGCAGGTGGCTTGGGTATGCGATCCGATGCATGGCAACACCTTTGAAGCGCGCAATGGCTACAAGACTCGTGCCTTCTCCGATGTCATGGCCGAGCTGAACGGCTTCTTTGACGTCCACGAAGAGCTCGGTACCTGGCCAGGCGGTGTGCATGTGGAGCTGACCGGCGACGACGTGACCGAGTGCGTTGGTGGCGGCGATGACTTGGCCGAGGCAGATCTGGTGAGTCGTTACGAGACTCTGTGTGATCCGCGCCTGAACCGCAACCAGTCGCTGGAGCTGGCCTTCCTTGTTGCCGAGCGGCTGACGAGGGCCGGCATCAAGAGGACGAATCCGGTGCAGGCATATGTGCCGCTTACTTTTTAGATCTGCCTCTCCGTGATCGATCTGCGTTCTGACACCGTCACGAGGCCAACCGACCAGATGCGGCAGGCCATGATGTCCGCCCTGGTGGGTGATGACGTGTATGGCGAGGATCCGACGGTCAATGAGCTGGAGCAGCGAGTCGCCCAGCTGCTCGGGCACGAGGCGGGCCTGTTCTGTGTCAGCGGGTCGATGTGCAACATGCTTGCAATACGGCTGCTCGTCGAGCCAGGCCAAGAAGTGATCTGCGACGTACAAGCTCACATCGCCAGGGCAGAAATGGGCGCACACGGAGCGGTCCAGGGCGTGACCATGCGAACTTTTCCTTCGGCTCGCGGCAAGGTGCAGCTTGCCGAGGTCGCCAAGATCATTTCACCATCAGCTGGGCCCTATCTGGTATCCACGGCCGCAGTTGCAGTGGAGAACACCCACAACTTTGGCGGTGGGACGATCCAACCCTTGGACGAGTTAGCGGCCATCGGCGAACTGTGTCGCGAGCACGGCATCGGCTATCACCTCGATGGCGCCCGGCTCTGGAACGCCCATGTTGCGACCGGAGTCGCGCTCCCAAACTATGGTCGGCTCTTCGACACAGTCAGCGTCTGCTTCTCCAAGGGGCTTGGGGCACCGGTCGGCTCGGTACTGGTCAGCACCGCGGAAAACATTGCCCGCGCCCGCGTTATGCGAAAGCGACTGGGCGGCGGCTGGCGCCAGGCCGGTGTGCTCGCCGCTGCCTGCCTTTACGCCCTTGATCATCATGTGCAGCGGCTCGCCGATGATCATGCCGCGGCACAGACCTTCGCAGAGGGCGTCGCCAGCCATGTGCCGGCTGCTGTGAATCCGGACGCCGTCGAGACGAATGTTGTGGTGCTGGACACCGGCACCACTCCTGCTGCGCCAGTCGTTGCTGCGGCGGCAGATCGTGGGGTCCAGGTCTCCGCCCTCGGCCCCTTCATGATCAGAGCCGTCACCCATCTTGACGTCGCGATCGAGGACTGTCAGTGGGCCGCTCAGCTCGTCGGCAAGCTGCTGGCCGAATAGACAGCCCGGGCCGCACCCCACGGCATTCAACCCGCACCCGCCCCCTACGGTGGAGCAATGCGGATCACCCATCTAGGGCATGCAGCCGTTCTAGCCGAGACTGAGGACGCGCGAGTTCTCATCGATCCCGGGAACTTCTCAGACTCCTGGCATTCACTGACTGATCTGGACGCCGTGCTCGTGACGCACCAGCATCCAGATCATTTGGATCCGGAGGGCCTGCCGGCGTTGTTGGATCGCAACCCAGCTGCGGCGGTCCTGCTCGAGCCGTCCATTCTCGATTTGATCAACGCCGGCAAGCTGCCTTCGCTAGGTGAGAATGTCCGCCCACTGCCGCCAGAGGACCAGACCGCGATTGGTGATGTGTTGATCACTGCCGTAGGTGGGCAACACGCCATCATTCACCACGACATTCCCCGGATCGGCAACGTCGGTTATGTGCTGCGGTCTGAGGGCCAACCGACGTTGTTCCATCCCGGAGACGCGCTCGATACGGTTCCCAACGGGATCGACATTCTTGCCATTCCGGCGTACGGGCCCTGGGCGGCGATGAAGGAGACCATCGACTTCGTGCGAGCCGTCGGCGCGCTGGAAGGTTTTCTGATCCACGATGAGCTGCTCAGCGATCGGGGCCGGACTCTGTCATTCAATCGGGTCAACGAACTGACCGACACCCGTGTGGTCAATCTCCGCGGAGGCACCACGCACGAGTTCTGAGCGGATGTCCGGCCAGCAGGGGCAGTCAGCCATTCGTGTGACCCCGCTGCTAGCTCTTCGGACCGGCTAGCGGTGCAATTGGAGCATGGAACAGCGCAGCGTCACAGTCGGCATCGGACCAGTTTCATTTGATGAGCTAGCAGCAGTGGCGCGGCGGGACGCAAAGATCGTAATTGCCGACGAGGCGTGGGCTGAGGTCCGCAAATCTCGGGAGATCATCGAGGCGCTGGCCGATGATCAGGAGCCGCACTACGGCGTATCGACCGGGTTTGGGGCGCTGGCGACTCGTCATATTCCCATCGACCTCCGTGCCCAACTGCAGCGCAGCCTGGTCCGTTCTCATGCCGCCGGTTCCGGACCTGATGTGGAGCGGGAGGTGGTGCGAGCCTTGATGTTGCTGCGGATCTCTACGCTCGCTACCGGCCGCACGGGTATCCGGGAGGAGACGCTGCGTTGCTACGTCGCCATGCTCAACGCCGGCCTGACACCGGTGGTCTACGAGTACGGCAGCCTGGGCTGCTCCGGTGACCTAGCCCCTCTTGCCCACTGCGCACTGGCCCTAATGGGCGAGGGAGTTGTCCGTGACTCGACCGGGACTCTTATGCCGACCAGGGATGCGTTCGCTGCTGCCGGCATCACGGCGATCACCTTGGCGGAGAAAGAGGGCCTAGCCTTGATCAACGGCACCGACGGCATGCTTGGCATGCTGGTCCTCGCGATCAGCGATCTCCGCGGACTGCTACAGGTCGCTGATATCACCGCGGCGATGAGCGTTGAAGGTTTGCTAGGCACCGATGACGTCTTTGCCGATGATCTGCACGCGCTGCGGCCGCATCCGGGTCAGACCGCTTCGGCACGGAATCTACGCACCATCATGGCGGGCAGCCAGATTCGAGAAAGCCACCGAACCAAGGCCTGCACCCGAGTGCAGGACGCCTACTCGCTGCGCTGCTCGCCACAGGTAGCAGGGGCCGTTAGAGACACCGTTGATCATGCTGAACGGGTCGCGATGATCGAGCTTGCCTCGGCGATTGACAATCCGGTGATCACGCTGGATGGCCGCGTTGAGTCCAACGGCAACTTCCACGGTGCGCCGCTCGGCTATGTGCTGGACTTTCTGGCCATTGCGGTGGCAGATCTGGCCAGCATCTCCGAGCGGCGTACCGACCGGTTCCTTGACCGGGCCCGCAATAGCGGTCTGAATGCATTTCTGGCGGCCGATCCTGGAGTCGACTCCGGTCACATGCTCGCCCAGTACACCCAGGCAGCGATCGTTTCGGAGCTCAAGCGACTTGCAGTGCCCGCGTCCGTTGACTCGATTCCCAGCTCGGCGATGCAAGAGGATCACGTTTCCATGGGCTGGTCGGCGGCACGCAAACTACGACGCGGCATCGATGGTCTCACCCGTGTACTGGCTATCGAATTGCTGACAGCGGCTCGGGGTATCGAGCTTCGCCAGCCGCTACAGCCCGCACCAGGTACTGCCGCCGTTATTGCCGCACTCCGCGCTACCGGTGCTCCGGCGGCGGGTCCAGATCGCTGGCTGGCACCCGAGATCGACATGGCTGTTGAGCTGATCAGCAGTGGTGCCGTCGCGGCGGCTGCAGAATCGGTCACCGGCCGTCTCAATTGATCAATACATGACCAAGCTGCGAGCGTCGGCATTGCGGCAAGCAGCTCCAAACAAACGGAGGTCGAATATGGAAGGCGCCCGACCGGTACGCGCGGCGCGCGGCACCGCACTGACGGCACGCTCCTGGGCTACCGAAGCCCCGCTGCGGATGCTGATGAACAACCTCGATCCGGAAAACGCCGAACGTCCCGATGATCTTGTCGTGTACGGCGGGACCGGCCGCGCGGCCCGCGACTGGCAGGCGTTCGATGCCATGGTTCGGACCCTGACCACTCTGGCGCCTGACGAAACCATGCTGGTTCAGTCGGGCCGGCCAGTTGGAGTTATGCAAACCCACGAATGGGCGCCACGGGTGATCTTGGCCAACTCCAATCTGGTTCCAGACTGGGCCACCTGGCCGGAGTTCCGCCAGTTGGAGAAGCTCGGCTTGACCATGTATGGCCAGATGACCGCCGGGTCTTGGATCTACATCGGTACCCAGGGCATTGTGCAGGGCACGTATGAGACGTTTGCTGCGGTAGCCGAGAAGCGGTTCGGCGGAACCCTGGCCGGCACTTTGACCCTCACCGGCGGGTGCGGAGGCATGGGTGGCGCACAGCCCTTGGCCGTGACGCTGAATGAGGGCGTCTGCTTGATCGTGGACGTCGATCGAGCACGGCTCCAACGGCGGGTCGATCATCACTATCTCGACAAGATCGCCGATGATCTTGATCAGGCAGTCTCTCAGGCCCTGGCTGCCAAGGATGAGCGACAGGCCACCTCCATCGGTGTTGTTGGCAACTGCGCCGAGGTCTTTCCCGAACTCTTGCGGCGAGGCGTACCGATCGACGTCGTTACCGACCAGACCAGCGCCCACGACCCGCTGTCTTATCTCCCCGAGGGCATCAGTGTGGAGGACTGGGCGAGCTACGCCGAGCAGAAGCCGGAGGAGTTCACCGACCGGGCAAGGGCCAGCATGGCCCGTCACGTGCAGGCCATGGTGGAGTTTCAGGATGCCGGTGCCGAGGTCTTCGACTACGGCAACTCGATTCGCGATGAGGCCCGGTTGGGTGGCTGCAAACGGGCCTTCGAGTTCCCCGGATTCGTACCGGCCTACATCCGCCCGCTGTTCTGCGAGGGCAAAGGGCCGTTCCGCTGGGTCGCGCTCTCAGGGGATCCCCACGACATAGAGGTCACCGACCAGGCGGTGCTGGATCTCTTCCCCGACAACCAACGGTTGCACAAGTGGCTGCGGGGCGCTCGGGAGAGGATCAGCTTTCAAGGTCTGCCGGCGCGGATTTGCTGGCTGGGCTATGGCGAGCGAGACCAGGCAGGCTTAGCCTTCAACGATTTGGTCGCCTCAGGCAAGATCAGCGCGCCGATCGTCATCGGCCGTGATCATTTGGATTGCGGCTCGGTGGCTAGTCCATACCGCGAGACGGAAGCAATGCTCGACGGCTCGGACGCTATCGCAGACTGGCCGCTGTTAAACGCCATGATCAACACGGCGTCGGGAGCGTCCTGGGTGTCCATCCACCATGGCGGTGGAGTGGGCATCGGCCGATCCATCCACGCCGGCCAGGTCTCGCTTGCCGATGGCACGGAATTGGCGGCCCAGAAGCTGGCCCGGGTACTGACGAACGATCCCGGCATGGGGGTCATCCGGCACGTCGACGCCGGATACGAGCAGGCCGAGCGAGTCGCGGCCGAACGCGGCGTCCGAATCCCCATGAAGGAAGGAATCTGACCGTGGTCAGCCAAGGCGCGGTCTTCGAGAAGATGTGGTCGGCGATCGCGGACATTGGCCGCGATCCGGTCACTGGCGGCTACCGGCGCTTTGCCTGGACTGCGGCCGATCTCAGTATGCGCGAGTGGTTCGCTGGCGAATGCACTAGTCGAGGCCTCGATCTGGTTGAAGATCGGATAGGCAATCAGTGGGCCTGGTGGGGTAATCCCGGCAGCTCTGGGAACGGCGGCATCGCGACTGGCTCGCACCTGGACAGCGTGCCGGATGGTGGTGCCTTTGATGGACCGCTGGGCGTAGTAAGCGCCCTTGCAGCCATTGACTGGCTCCGAGCGGACGGCTTCCAGCCGCGCCGACCGATTGCCGTAGTGAACTTTCTGGACGAGGAAGGCGCCAGGTTCGGCGTTTCCTGTGTTGGTTCGCGAATAATCACCGGCGCGCTGAGTCCAGATCGGGCAAGGGCATTACGTGATGGGGACGGGGTGACCATGGCCGAGGCCATGCGCGCTGTCGGGCGGCAGCCCGATCAGCTAGGTCCGGATCCCGAGGCTGTTGCTCGGATTGGCTCGTTTGTCGAGCTTCACATCGAGCAGGGCCGAGGGCTGATTGATCTGGGTCGTCCGATAGCTGTTGGCAATCGACTGTGGGCGCACGGCCGGTGGCGGATCGATATCCCCGGTGAACCGAACCACGCGGGGACCACCAGGCTCAGCGATCGGCGCGACGCGGTGATCGGCTGCGCGCACCTAGTGCTCGCGGTACGCGCCGCGGCTGAGAGGCATGGCAGTCTGGCAACGATTGGCAAGATCAACGTCAGTCCTGGCGGGGTGAATGCCATTGCTGGTGCGGCAACCGCCTGGCTCGATGCCCGCGCTGCCGAGGAAGATGCGCTCAGCGCCACCGTGGCTGAGATCGGTGAACATGTCCGCAGCACGGACTCTGTCATGACCGAGGAGTCACGCACGCCGGAGACCGTTTTCGAGGATGCCCTGGTCAGCCGGCTGGCCGGGTTGCTTGATGGAGCACCGGTGATGAGTACTGGCGCAGGACATGATGCCGGGATATTGAGCAATGCCGGTGTGCCAGCGGCGATGATCTTCGTCCGGAACCCGACCGGGGTCTCTCACTCGCCAGCTGAGTGGGCAGAACCTGACGACTGCCTTACCGGAGTCGCTGCCTTAGCGAGAGTTCTTGCCGACCTGGCTGGAGATGAACAGTGACCTCGTACTGGTCCCCGTACGCCTGGCTGCCGGACGGTTGCCACGCGGGCGTCGGCTTTGAGGTACACGACGGGCGCTTTAGCGGAGTCGCCGTCGGTGTGGCACCGTCCGATCGTGCCGAGATTCTTGACGGCGTCACCCTTCCCGGTCTTGCCAACGGGCACAGCCACGCCTTCCATCGTGCGCTGCGGGGCCGGACACATGGGGCGGGCGGCACCTTCTGGACGTGGCGCGAAGAGATGTATGCGCTCGCGGCTCGGCTGGATCCCGATTCCTACCTGTCTCTCGCACGCGCGGTATTCGCCGAGCTGGCGCTCGCCGGCTACACCGTGGTCGGGGAGTTTCACTATCTCCACCACGATCAAGGCGGCCGCCCGTACGCCGATCCCAATGCCATGGGGGCAGCGCTCATACAGGCTGCCACCGAGGCCGGCATCCGACTGACGCTGCTCGACGCCTGTTACCTAACCGGCGGACTGACTGCAACCGGTCATCTTCCGATTGATCGGGTACAGGTTCGCTTCAGCGACCCTGATGTTGAGCATTGGGGAGCTCGGGTAAGCCGGCTCACTGATCTTGATCAGGTACGCATTGGTGCTGCCGTGCACTCGGTTCGAGCGGTGCCTGCCGATGCGCTCAGCATGATCGGCAAGGCGGCGGGGGAGCGGCCGCTGCATCTGCACCTCAGTGAGCAACCGGCGGAAAATGCTGCTACCCAGGCTTTCTACGGTTGCACTCCCACTGAGTTGATCGATGATCACGGCCTGCTCGGGCCGAAGACCACCGCAGTGCACGCAACTCACCTCGCCGACAGCGATATCAAGACCTTGGGCAGTAGCCAGACCTCGGCATGCTTTTGCCCGACCACGGAACGAGATCTTGCCGATGGCATAGGTCCGGCCCGACGACTGGCCAGTGCTGGCAGCCCACTTACCATCGGTTCTGATCAACAGGCAGTGATCGATCCGTTTGAGGAGCTGCTTGGTGTCGAGCTTCACGAGCGGCTGGCGACCGGCGAGCGTGGTTGCTTCACACCCGCGGAGCTCATGCGGATCGCGAGCCAGAACGGCTACCGCAGCCTTGGCTGGCCAGACGGCGGTCGGATAGCCGATGGCGCACTCGCTGACTTCGTTGTCGTCCGATCCGATTCGGTACGCACTACTGGCGCTAGGCCCGATCAAATCGCTTACGCGGCGACTGCTGCCGACATCGACCGGGTCGTTGTTGCCGGACAGGTGATCGTACGGGACGGGCAACATCGACTGGGCTCAGTTGCTCGGCTGCTTGCTGCCGCATTTGATCAGCTGGGGGTGGTATGAGCAGCACATTGATCACCGGAATCGGCGAGCTCGTCACCTGTGACGGTTCTGGTCCGGACAATCTGGGCATTCTTTCGCAGGCCGCCCTGCTCGTGGAGGACGACCTGATCGCCTGGATCGGACCGGCTGCGGCGTCACCAGCCGCTGACAGCATGATCGATATTGCCGGTCGCGCGGTCATTCCCGGTTTTGTCGATTCCCACAGCCATCTAGTCTTCGCTGGTGATCGAGCCGCCGAGTTCGCGGCCCGCATGACCGGCCAGCCCTACGATGGCGGCGGTATCGGCGTTACGGTCGCCGCCACTCGGGCAGCCAGTGATGATGAGCTAGCTCGGCAAGTCGCCGGACGGGTCGCCGAGGCGCGTGGCCTAGGCACTACCACGATGGAGATCAAGAGCGGCTACGGGCTGACAGTTGCCGATGAGGTTCGAGCACTTCGGATTGCTCGCCAGTTCACTACTGAAGTCACCTTCCTCGGCGCTCATGTGGTACCGGCCGAGCATGCGCGCGATCGGGCGGCGTACCTCGATCTGGTGACCGGGCCGATGCTGGAAGCGGCTGCGCCGTACGCCCGTTGGATCGACGTCTTCTGTGAGCCTCACTCTGCACACGCCTTCGATCTTGATGAGGCTCGTAACATCCTCAAGGCCGGAGCCGCAGCCGGTCTTGGCCTGCGCGTCCACGGCAATCAGCTTGGCCCAGGACCTGGCGTGCAATTAGCGGTCGAGCTAGGTGCCGCGAGCGTCGATCACTGCACCTACCTCGACGATGCGGATGTTGGTGCGCTGGCCGATGCCGCAGCTACCACCGTCGCAACGCTGCTTCCTGGGGTCGAGTTCTGCACCCGCTCGCCTTATCCGAATGCCGCACGGCTGCTCGACGCCGGAGTCTCGATTGCGCTGGCGACCGACTGCAATCCAGGCACGTGTTACTCGAGCTCAATGCCCTGGGTGATCTCCCTCGCGGTGCGTGAAATGGGCCTTACTCCTGGACAGGCGCTCTACGCCGCGACAGCTGGCGCCGCGAAGTCCCTGCGACGCACCGACATTGGTCGGCTGGTGGTGGGAAATCGGGCCGATCTTGCGGTGCTCGATGCGCCGTCCTGCCTACATCTGGCCTATCGCCCCGGGGTGCCGATCGCTACGGCTCTTTCGGCAGTCGCCGGAACGCAGGAGGCGTAATCTGGAGGTCCTTCCAGACGAACGATGGGACTCGAGCGAGGAATTCGTGTGCAAAGTCGGCGCAGAAGCCGATTAACTGGGTGTCGTGTTTGTCGACTGAGAAGCGCATCCCATTGCCCTCGATGCGAAATCCTGGCGGCTGCACTGCCATCAGGAACTCCATCGTGCGCGGATGAATCACATCGGATGCGAACTTGGGATTATCGGTCCGCACAGTGAACCGGTCATTGAACTCCTCGCTCTCGAAGCGAACCTTCTTGCCGCCCCAGCCACCGCCGACCGACAGCATCGGAAACGCGAAGGGCATTGTGATCGCGATCAGAATCTCGGAATGATCATCGGTGACTGTCCGAGTCTGGGTCCGGCCATCTGAGTCGGTATACGTCTCAGTGCGCTGGGTCTTCCAGCGGTGGATAAACGCCTCGATCGGTAGCCCGTCGTTGGCACCGCGAATGACTTTTTCGGTGGTATGCCCAAAGCCAGCGGTAGTCAGCTCGTACTTGGCAATGAGCGTGTCGTCGCGGCCGATCAGTTGCCAGTCAGCATGACCGTAGAACCCGAAGCCGGGCGGCGGTGGTGTTACCCGGTACGGCGCTAAGGCCTCGGGGTTGAACGCCTGGGCAATCGCGGCGAGCTGCTCGAGATAGCTCTGCAGTTGCTCTGGGTCTTTGGGAGCACCGACGGCAACCAGCTGCTGACCGTCGATGCTGAGGTCGATGCGGTGCCCTGCTTGACCGAAGGCGGCAACTGCATCGAGGGCCGAGGCGGACAGAGCTGCCTTGGGATATCCCACATCGGCAGCGCGTACCTGAAAGCGCGGATCCAACTCAACCTGGGCAAGCTGTACGCCGCTGCGTGCCTGGTCTGTGGAGATGAACAGATCCGGAAGCGGCAAGGGCAGCTGCATGCTCGCGACACGCTCGTCAAACTTCGGTCCTCCCTCGCTGCTGGTGTACTCGAAGACCCGAAAGGGGACTCCAGTTGCCGTCTCACCAGAGATCGCCTCGTCCACTTTGCGGACAAAGCCGAGGCCAAAGGGCGGCGCATGGTGATCAAGGACCAAGTCCAAAGACGGGCGCGATTCGAAGGTCCAGCCTCGGCCGCGCAGGGCGCGGATGTAGCGCTGTCGCCGGATGATCAAGAAAGCCATGAGGCCGACGGCGAGTACCGCGATCACGATCAGGATGATCACGATCGTGCTGTTCATCCGGTCGCCTCTCTAGCTGGCATTGGCTGTCGTTGGGGGCGGCGCTCCACCAGATACATCGCCGACACGATAGCCAGGCCCCCAATGACCATTCGCGCAGTGATTGTCTCTCCACCAAGGGCCACCGCGAAGGCTGCGGCCCACACCGGCTCCATTGCCATGATCACCGCAGCTCGTGAGGGCTCGATATGCGCCTGAGCCCAGGTTTGCAGCACCATCGTCAGAGCGCTCGCTATCAGCGCGAGGTAGAGCACGATGAGCCAATCGGCAGCGCTGCTCGGGAGCTGAATACCGGCTGTTGACCCTGCCGTCGGCCACCATGCAGCGACGCCGCACACCAGCGTGATCATGATGAGCTGAACGACGCTGAGGCTTAGTGCGGTCTGTGGGCTGCTGAATCGCCCGAGGGCCACGATGTGGCCTGCATAGATCACTGCGGACAGCAGAGTGAGTAATTCACCGTAGCCGAGCGCGAAGCCGTGCAACGCCAGCACGCCGAGCCCAACAGTGGCAAGGATTGCGGCCAGCCACGTCACGCGCGGGATGCGGCGCCGCAGGATGAGTGCCGTAAGGAGCGGTGTCGCGACCACATAGAGCCCGGTCACAAAGCCCGAGACACTGGCTGCGGTGTGAGCCAATCCCGCCGTCTGCAAGATTTGGGCCGACCCGTACAACAGGCCGAGCAGTGAGCCGTACGCCAAGACAGGCCGCGACATCCGAAGCCGAGGGGCAGCAATAGCAGCAAGCGCCACGCTGGCAATCGCAAAACGGACAGCGAGCATGTCGGTTACCGGTATCCGGGTCACCAAATCCTTGATCAAAAAGAACGTCGAGCCCCAGACTGCTGTCATGGTTAGTAGCGCCAGGAACGCCAGCAACTCGGTGCGGGACCTGGCGGCAAGCATCGCCCCAGCCTAGAGCGGCGACTGACCTCGACCTCACTGGTGAGAAGGTCAGGCTGCTGGCGACTCTGAAATGAGTTGCGTTTGTGGCTCTGTGCGGAGACACGACTCCCGCCAGAGTGACCCTCAGACGACGAAGAGGGTGACGGTGGATCCTTTGGCCGCTTCGGTACTAGCTCCGGGGTTGGTGTAGACCACGTAGCTGACGCCAGGGCGGTTGATCGAAACCGGCTGCACCTTGATTTTGAAGCCGGCCTCCCGCATCGCGTTCCGTGCCGCGGGCAGCGGCATCCGCTGTACATCAGGAACCGTGACCAGGTTCGGACCGAGTGATTTGGTCAGCGTGATGGTCTCACCGGGCGCGCCATGACCGGTCCGCGGGTCCTGCCTGAGCACCAGATCCTTGGCAACCTTGTTCGAGTACGCGGTCCGCTCGACCACCCGGAAGCCGGCATTTGATAGAGCTGCGGCTGCGGCATCGTACGGAGTGCCTTGATAATTGGTGATCACTAGCGGCTTCGGCCCGTTCGAGACCACCAAGTTGATGGCGGTCTCTTTCTTCAGGCGGGTGCCTGGCTTCTCAGACGCGCTAAGTACCACACCGGCGGGCACGTGTTCACTGAAGCCTTCGGCAACCTTGCCTACGGACAGGTTGGCTTTTTGGATTGCTGCCTCGGCTGCCGACCGGGGTAGTCCAACGACCCTTGGCATGGCGTACCGCTCCGGTCCCCGCGACACGGCCGCCTCGATCTGGGAGCCTTTTTCGATCTTGGTACCCGGTCTCGGACTAGTCGAGATGACCATGCCCCGGCCCACCGTTTCGCTGTACGCCTCGGAGAAGTCAATCGATAAGCCTGAGTTCGCGGCTACGCGCTCGGCCTCGGCCCGGCTGAGCGAGGCAAGGTCGGGCGCGGTCGTGAACCGGCCCTCCGTCAGATACCAGCCAGCGAGTGCGGCCGATGCGGAAAGCATCATGATCAGCAACAGGGCCAGCCAGCCCCGGCGACGCTTGCGAGCTCGGCGCTCACGTTCGGCGGCCAACCGCTCCGGAGTCGGCTCATGTACTTGTCTGCTGACGGCCGGCGGCGGGGCGTCGATGACGGTGCGCGTCGCACCTGAGGGCCGGGGCTCGACACGGCCGGACAGCACCGGTGCGGGAACCATCTGGGTCGGCTCGTAGTCCGCCCGGTCACGCGGTTTCGGAGCTACCACCGGCGGTGGTGCTGGGATGCGTAGCTCGCTAGTGAGCTTAGGATCATCCGCCAGACCCTGCTGGAGCGCGCGGCGCGCTTGCCGCACCTGGCCAAGAAAGACCTTCGCATCAGGTTGCCGCAGGTCTGCATTTCGGGCAGTCGCGCGGGTAACCAACGCGTCCACGTACGGCGGAATCCGGCCCCGTGGAAGGCGTATCGACGGCGGCGGTACGTCGCGGTGTACGTGTGCGTAAGCGATCTGGATGGGAGTGTCCCCAGTATGTGGCTTGCGGCCGGTCAGTAGCTCGAAGAGAACCACGCCAGCGCTGTAAACGTCAGATCGGGCTTCCGCGTGTCCGGACATTACGAGCTCGGGCGGCAGATAGGAGACGGTGCCGATCAACAATCCTTGGGTAGCGGTGGTCTGTGACGAAACGGCTCTGGCCAGTCCGAAGTCTGCGACCTTGATCTGGCCACGATCACTGATCAACACGTTCTCGGGTTTGACGTCGCGATGTACCAGTCCCGCGTTGTGGGCTACCGCCAGGGCGGCGAGCA